>SWBZ01006461.1_pt1 | contig 471786 bp, 465 predicted proteins | sample 4693031 | NCBI WGS metagenome assembly SWBZ01 (sample SAMN10267274, study PRJNA491770) | bioreactor metagenome | isolation source: DHS bioreactor inoculated with | place: Japan: off Shimokita Peninsula
GGGGGGGCTGTCCGTGGTCGGCGTCGGTGGCATAAACCTGCGGGACGAGACGTTGAATCTGGTGCTTGAGCCGCGCGCCAAGAAGACCAGCCTGCTGTCGGCCACCATTGTGCCGGTCGCGGTGCGCGGTACCTTGGCCAAGCCCGAACCGAAGGTCAATCCGGCGGATCTGGTGACCGGCATGGCGTCCAACGTGGCCAGCGGCGCCGCCGCGATCATGACGTTCGGTCTGTCGGCATTGGCGCAAAGTGCGTTCAACCGCGCGACCAGCACGGACGACACGGACTATTGCGCCCAGGCCCTGGCCGGCAAGCAGGTGGCGCCGTCGAAGGGGGCGGCCAAACCGGCGCCCGCCCAGCAGCAGCCGCAGGAAAAGCCCAAGTCCGGGGGGGGCGGGGCCTTGCAGAACCTGGAAAAGGGCTTGGGCGGCCTCAAGGGCCTGCTCGGCAAGTAACCGCCGCTCAACACTCCGGATCACGCCATGCTGAAACCCGATATGAAACGGTTCTACCGCGACGTCACGGTCGCCCCGGTTGCGGTCGATGATCCTGCCGCAAATGGAGCAGGGGAGGCGTTCCAGATATTGCTCGACGGCCGGCGGGTAAAGTCGCCCGTTGCCCGCGATCTTGCCGTGCCGAGCCGCCCCCTGGCCGAGGCCGTGGCGGCGGAATGGGACGCCCAGTCGGAAAAGATATTGCCCGCCTCCATGCCGCTGACCCAGTTGGCGTTCACGGCCATCGACCGCATCGCGCCGCAGCAGGCCGAGGTCGCCGACCGTATCGTCCGATACGGTGAGACGGATCTGCTGTGCTACCGGGCCACGGCGCCGACGGATCTTGTGCAGCTTCAGGCCGATCGCTGGGATCCCTTGCTGGCCTGGGCGGCGAATGATCTGGGGGCCGCGCTTGTGGTGACCGAGGGCATCGTGCCCGTGGAGCAGCCCAAGGCGGCCATCGCGGCGCTTGCCCGCGCGGTCGCGGGCCTGGATGCCTATCGGCTGACGGCGCTGGCCACCGTGGCACAGGCGGCGGGGTCCCTGGTGATCGGTCTGGCTGTGGTGCGGGGGCGGCTTGACGCCTCGGCGGCGGTCGCCCTGTCGCAACTGGACGAAAGCTATCAGAGCGCGAAATGGGGGGCGGACAAGGAAGCCGTCGACCGGCTGCGTGCCCTGCAGGCGGAAATCGTCCAGGCGGAAACCTTCCTGGGTCTGCTCTAGGCCGTCAGGTCAGGATCAATTGTAGAGCGGGTTGCTGCCCGGTGCCGGGCCGCTGGTGTTCAGCGGCGTGGCGGCCCGTCCGCGCGGGGTCGGCAGTTCCGTCGGCGCGCTGTCGCGACGTTCGCGGCCGCGGTAGTTAAGCGCCCGGCGGCGCCGGTCAGGGCCGAAATAGCTGTCGGCCCGGACGTACAGGCGGGGATTCTCGATCAGCGACTTGATGCGCGAATAGATCAGATGGGCGGAAAACGGCTTGGCCAGGAATTCGTTGATCCCGGCATCGCGTGCCTTGCACACCTGATGCAGTTCCGTGAAGGCGGTGATCATCACCACGGGCGCGAACATGTCGCGGCTTTCCGCATGCTTGCGGATGCGGTCGAGGAACGACATGCCGTTCAAGCCCGGCGACCAGTCGGTCAGCACCAGATCGGCGGGAAAATCCTGGAATAATTCGAAGGCGGTTTCCTCGTCGCCGGCATCGCGCACGTTCTCGATCCCGAACTCGTGCAGGATGTTGCGGATCAGGTGCCGCATCGGCGCATGTTGCTCGACGACCAGCACGTTTAAACGCGAAAGATTGTAATCGGGCATGCGTCCCCGAGACTCCCCTAAATCTAGGCCCGACCGCGCGACACACCCTGATGAGTGGGCTCTTCCGGCCCGGAATTTATTGATTAACCATTCGCGAACACGTTTCCGCCGAACAGCGCGGGATGCTTATATCATGATGGTTAACGAGGTGCCATGTAGATGAATAAAAAATTATTCATCTATTATGGCGAGCATGGAGGGGTGGCATCTTGGAGGGTGGCATTTTCGCTGGCGCAACATAAGACCCGACAGTATCCTTTGCCCCCTCCCGAACCCCGCGGCGAAACGACCATCAGCGAGACGCGATTCCATGTACGACATCATCCGGCAGCTTGAAGAAAAACGCGACCGCGCCCGCATGGGCGGCGGCGAGCGGCGCATCGACGCCCAGCACGGCAAGGGCAAGCTGACCGCCCGCGAACGCATCGAGGTGCTGCTGGACCCCGGTTCCTTCGAGGAATGGGACATGTTCGTCGAACACCGCTGCACGGATTTCGGCATGGCCGAACAATCGACCCCGGGCGACGGCGTGGTCACCGGCTACGGCACGGTGAACGGCCGCCTGATTTTCGTGTTCAGCCAGGATTTCACCGTGTTCGGCGGCTCGCTGTCGGCAAGCCACGCGGAAAAGATCTGCAAGATCATGGATCAGGCCATGAAGGTCGGCGCTCCCGTGATCGGCCTTAACGATTCCGGAGGTGCCCGCATCCAGGAAGGCGTGGATTCCCTGGCCGGGTATGCCGAGGTGTTTCAGCGCAACGTCCTGGCGTCCGGCGTGGTGCCGCAGATTTCCTGCATCATGGGTCCCTGCGCGGGCGGCGCCGTCTATTCGCCGGCCATGACCGACTTCATTTTCATGGTGCAGGACTCATCGTACATGTTCGTCACCGGCCCCGATGTTGTGAAAACGGTGACCCATGAGGAAGTGACCCAGGAACAACTGGGCGGCGCCTCGACCCATACGACCAAGTCCGGGGTCGCCGACAAGGCCTTCACGGACGATTTGCAGGCGCTGTTGTACCTGCGCCGCTTCATCGACTTCCTGCCCGCCAACAACCGGGAAAAGCCGCCGGTCCGCCCGACGCCCGACCCCCACGACCGGGTCGAGATGTCGTTGGACACCCTGATCCCCGACAATCCGAACAAGCCCTACGACATGAAGGAATTGATCGAGAAGGTCGTGGACGAGGGCGATTTCTTCGAACTGCAGCCCGATTACGCGGGCAACATCGTGATCGGCTTCGCCCGCATGGAGGGCTCGACCGTCGGCATCGTCGCCAACCAGCCCATGGTGCTGGCCGGTTGTCTCGACATCGCGTCGGCGACCAAGGCGGGACGTTTCGTGCGTTTCTGTGATTCCTTCAACATCCCCCTGGTGACCTTCGTCGACGTGCCCGGCTTCCTACCCGGCACGGCGCAGGAATACGGCGGCATCATCAAGCACGGGGCGAAACTTCTGTACGCCTATGCCGAGGCCACGGTGCCCAAGGTCACGGTCATCACCCGCAAGGCCTATGGCGGGGCCTACGACGTGATGTCGTCCAAGCATCTGCGCGGCGACGCCAATTACGCCTGGCCGACGGCGGAAATCGCCGTCATGGGGCCCAAGGGTGCCGTCGAAATCATTTTCCGCGGCGACCTGGGCGACCAGGAAAAGATCGCCGCCCGGACCGAGGAATACCGCACCCGCTTCGCCAATCCCTTCATCGCCGGCAGCCGCGGTTTCATCGACGACGTCATCATGCCCCACGGCACGCGGACACGGATCTGCCGCAGCTTGCGCATGCTGAAGAACAAGGATTTGAAGAATCCTTGGAAAAAGCACGGGAACATCCCGCTTTAGGGGCGATCTTTGCTATGATCCCCCAAGCAACGGGGATCGGATCACGTGGCGGACCAACCGGAAACCAATTCCTCTGACCCACCCGCGCCCAAATGGCGGCGCCGGGCGCTGTGGGCTGGGGCCATCGTCGCGGTCCTGGCCGCCGTTATTGCCGTCGTCGCCGTCAACCGGGCACCCATCGCCGAAAATTTGGTGCGCGAGCGGCTGGCCGACATGGGCTTGGGCGGCAGCAATCTGGAAATCACCCGACTGACCCCCTGGCGGGTCGAGGTGCGCAATCTGGCGACGGGCCCCGCCGGCACGGCGCGCATTCAGCGCCTCGCCATGGATTTGAGCTGGCCCAGTTGGACCAAACCAACGGTCCGCGCGCTTGCCCTCGAAGGGGTGCAGCTTGCCTTGACGGTCAAGGACGGCGCCCTCGGCTGGGGCGACCTGACGCCCTTGGTGGCGGGCGGCGGCACGGGGGGCGGTCTGGGGGCTTTGCCCGACGTGGCCCTGACCGACGCCCTTATCGACGTTGTCCATGCGGGCGGGCCGACGACGCTGTCCCTGACGGACGTGGATCTGGTGCCGCAGTCGGGCGGCGGCCTGTTGGTGAAGCAGGCGTCCATCGACCTTGTTCACCCCTTGGGCCAGGCCACGGTTCAGGCGACGGGACGTCGGGACGCGGCGGGCGGGCTGGTCTTGGATGTGATTGTCGAGGACGCCCAGGGGGCGGTGGGGTCGGTGTCGCTTTCCGGGGCCAAGGGCAGCCTGCGTCTCGCCGGCGATCCCGCACGGCCGGGTGAGATGATCGGCGACGGAATATTGGAGGTCGCCGGTCTGGCCTTGCCCGGCGGTCTGCTGACCGAAGGAACCCTGTCGGCGCGCCTGGCCGAGGGGCGGGCGACGCTGTCGGCGGATCTGGCGGACGACGGCCTGGGCCTGACCTTGTCGGGCACGGCGGCAGGCGTGCCTTTCGACCCCGCTGCCCCCGTCACCCTGACCGCCCGGGCCGCGGCGTCCGATCTGGCGCGTCTGCCGTTGCCGGAAGGCGTGACGGGCAAGGGAACGCTCGACCTGAAAACGGCGGGGCCGCTGGCCGATCTGTTGTCCGGCGACCCGGCCCGCCTGCCGCCCGTGGAAGCCCTGTTGATCCTGCCCGACGCGGCGCACCCGGCGGCGCCCGGCACCTGGTCCGTGCGGACCAGGGCAACCCTTGCCGCCGAGGCGGGAAGCGCGACCCTGACGTTCACGGAGCCGGTGGAGATTGCGGGCCGCCTCCTGGGTGGCGAAATGACCGCGGCGGTGCCGGGGCGGGTCATCCTGGGCCTTGATCCGCTGAAGCTGACCAAGATCGATCTGGCGCCGCTTCGCTTTGCCATCAGCAAGGTCGATGCCGGCGGTGCATCCGTTTCCGGCCCCCTGGCCGTGGTGCTGACCCCGCGCAAGGGCGGCGTGACGCTCGCGCCGGACGGCAGCCTGCGCAAAGTCGATTTCGCGCTCAAGGCGGATAGTCCGTCGCTGGGCCTGCGGGCCGGCGGCCGCACGGCCGTTCTGCGCACGGCGCGGATCACGGGCGGGGTGACGGTGACGCTCCCGGCCGAGGGGCCGCCGGGGGTGCGTCTCGACCTTTCGGGCCTGGACGCCCATCTGCCGGACCAGGATGTCGAAGCCCAGGGGATCAGTGTAAACGCCGCCAGCCGGGGCGGGACGGATGCCGGCTGGAACATCCAGGCGGCGGCCAAGGCCCTGCGCCACACGGCGGCGGCGCCTTTCGCCGTCACCGCCAAGGGGCGTTGGAGCCCGCGCAAGTGGGGGGTCGAGGGCACTCTGCGCCAGGATCGTTCGGGTCTGATCGCCAGCTTTGCCGCCGATGAAAGCAGCGGCACGGGGGCAGGGCGGGCCCGCATGGACATGGTGCCGCTCAATCTGGCGGGGATCGACGGCGGGGTGCATGCGATCACGCCGCTGCTGGCCCCCTTCGTCAAAAGCATCACCGGCACGGTGCAGGTTTCGGCCATAACGGAATGGACCAAGGACGGCGCCGGCCCCGTGCAGGTCACGGGCAGTCTGCGCGGCGCGGGCATCACCCCGGCGCCCGCGCTGCTGCCGCCGGCCGCCAAGGGCGCGGTCGCGGGGGTGTCCAACCTAGCCGCGGAATTTTCCCTGCCGCCCGGCGATCCGGCGGCGGGGACAGGCGTCGTCGCGATCACCGGCGGCAATCTGCAACTCGGCGCGACCCAGGCCACGGGCATCTCCGGCCGCATCGCGTTGGAGCATCTGTGGCCGCCCATGACGCCGCCGGGCCAGGAAATCGGGGTCGAGCGGGTGATCGCGGCGCTGCCGGCCGTCGACGGGCGCATCCGCTTCCAGATCCTCGGCCCGGCCTCGGTCAAGGTCGAGCGCGCGGAGTTGACCGGCATCGGCGGCCGCATGTGGGTCGAGAACCTGGCCGTCCGGGACGGCGTGTTGCCCGAACAGGCGACCCTCAATGTCGACGGCCTGGGCCTCGGCGATCTGGCGGCGCAGATGAATATCCTGGGGCTCAAGGCCGAGGGAAGGCTGTCCGGGCGCATCCCCCTCGAACTGGGCAAGGGCGGGGCGGTGGCGATCCGGGGCGGCCTGCTGACGTCCCAGGGCAAGGGGCTGCTCGCGTTCAAGTCGCCGACCCGGGCCGCGCCCGGTCAGGCCCCCGAAGGCGGGCGCATGGACATGGTTCTCGACATCCTGGAGGACCTGCGGTTCGACGGCATGACGCTGACGCTGGATGGCGACGCGCAAAAGGACGTGCAGATGCGGATGCACGTCCAAGGCCGCAATCCGAAAATTCAGGAGGGGCGCCCGGTCGACCTGACGGTCAATCTGACGGGCAATATCGGCCAGGCGATCCAGGCCGAATTGCAGAATTTCGACATCAAGGGGCTGACCGGCGCAGGCGCAGGCGGCAAATAGCGGCCCCGGATTATCGACAAATTTGCGCAGATTGGGCCCAATAAAAACCGCGAACAACGGCCATTTGGCGATTGAAGGCTGTGCAGGATTGTATACAATGCGGCCACCTGATAAACCCGAGGAACCCCCGAAATGCAACTGCGCACCCGACCCCTGACGGACACGTTCGGCCTGGAAATCCTGGATGTCGACCTGTCCGACCTGAACGACGAAACCTTCGACGCCATCTACAAGCTGTGGCAACAGGAACCCCTGTTGTTGTTGCGCCGCCAAAGCCTGAGCGAAAAACAGCAGGTCGAATACTCACGTCGGTTCGGCGAAATGGACATCATCGTGCGCGACGACATGCTGTCGCCGGACAATCCGGAAATCATCTACATCACCAACCTGAAGCGGCCGGACGGCACGCCGCTGGGCGGGTTGGGGAACTACGAGGTCTATTGGCATCACGATCAGATCTATCGCCTGCGGCCGGCCTCGGGCTCGATCTTCTATGCCGCTGAAATGCCGGAAAACGAAGGCCGCACGTCCTACTGCAATACCAAGCTCGGCTATGAAACCTTGCCCGACAATCTGCGCAAGGCGATCGAAGGCCGCCGCGCCACGGCCAAGTATGCCGACCGCAAGGATTCGACGACGGTCCTGGACCTTGGTAACAACGCCGAGGAAATGAAGAAAATCCACGAACGGACCCCGGCCGCGACCCACGACATCGTCCTGGAAAACCCGGCGACAGGGCAGAAGTCCGTTTACATCGACCCCAACAAGACCGTCGGCATCGACGGGCTGGAAGAAACGGAAAGCAAGGAGCTTCTCGAAGCCCTGACCCAGCACATGCTGCAGGACAAGTTCGTCTATACCCATACCTGGCGTAACGGCGACGTCGTGATGTGGGACAACGCGCGCCTGTGGCATCGCCGCGAGGCCTTCGACATGACGAAGCCGCGGTTCGCCCGGCGCACGACCATCTTCCTGCGGCCCGAAGACTTCGCCGTTCCCGAACCGAACGCCGCCTGAAGGATATCATCGTGACAGAACAGAAAGCGCCCCCACTGAAGGGGCTGCGCGTGATCGATGCCGCCACGGTCATCGCCGGGCCGACCATCGGCATGCTGATGGGCGACTTCGGCGCCGACGTCATCAAGGTCGAACACCCACGCGGCGACGTGCTGCGCGAAACGGGCCAGAAAAAGGACGGCATTGGCCTGTGGTTCAAGATGGCCAACCGCAATAAGCGCTGCGTCACCTTGAACTTCAGCCACGCAAAGGGCCAGGCCCTGTTCAAGGAACTGGTCAAGACGGCGGACGTGCTGATCGAAAACTTCCGCACCGGCACCATGGAAAAATGGGGCCTGGGCTGGGAGGATCTGAAGAAGATCAATCCACGTCTGGTGATGGTGCGGGTCACCGGCTTCGGCCAGACGGGGCCTTACAAGAACCGGCCCGGTTTCGGCACGATCGCCGAAGCCTTTTCCGGTTTCGCCAGCATCACCGGCGTGCCCGACGGTCCGCCGACCCTGCCCAACTTCGGTCTGGCCGACGGCGTGGCGGCGGCCTACGGCACCTTCGCCGCCATGTTCGCGCTCTATCACCGCGACGCCCAGGGATCGGGCGAGGGACAGTACATCGACCTGTCGATCTACGAACCCCTGTTCCAGGTCATGGGCCCGCAGCCCATGGAGTACGATCAGCTGGGCGTGGTTCAGCAACGCTGGGGCAATCGGTCGAAGAACAACGCGCCCAGGAATACCTACCAGTCCAAGGACGGGCATTGGGTCGCCATCTCGACCAACTCGCCGGCCATCGTGACGCGGGTGCTGACGCTCTGCGGCGGGCCGGAAGTCGCGGCCGACCCACGGTTCCAGACGCCGCAGGACCGGGTCAAGCATATCGACGAGATCGACGGCATCGTCGCCGGGTGGATTTCCCGCCACGACCTCAAGACCGTGTTGGACGAATTCGAGAAGGCGGAGGCGGCCATCGGCCCGGCCTATACCATCGATCAGATCTACCAGGACCCGCAGTATCAGGCGCGGGGCGACATTATCGAAATCGAGGATGAAGATCTGGGCAAGCTGCGCATGACCAACGCGTTTCCGTTCATGTCCGAGACCCCGGCGCAAGTCCGCCATCCCGGTCAGCGCAAGGGCCAGAGCAACGAGGAAATCCTTTGCGGTGAACTGGGCGTTTCCAAGGAAGAGCTTGCCAAGCTCAAGGACGAAGGCGTGATCTGACCGCCTGAGATATTGGCCGCCCGTCGCTCGGCCGCCGTACCAGTGATCCCCCGCACGGTCCCAGCCGTTGCGGGGGATTTTGGTTCAGGCTCCGGCGCGGGCGGGGGGTGGCGGGAGGATCGGGCGCGCGGCGCGGATGTCTGCCAGAACGCCGTCACGGTCGTGTTCGATGCGGTCCAGCAGCTTGCGGCGCCGGGCCGTGATCTTGGAGTGATGGCTGCTCCAGCGCATGATTTCCAGGATCACCGGCGCCAGTCGAATGCCTTTGTCGGTCAGCCTGTAGACATAACTCCGCCGGTTTTCCGGGTCGCGCTCCTTGGTCAGAATGCCTTCGCATTCGAGATGCTTTAGACGGGCCGCCAGGATGTTGGTGGCGATCTGCTCTTCCGATGCCAGGAACTCGTTATAGCGGCGCTTGCCGTACAGCATCATGTCGCGCAGCACCAGCAGGGTCCAGCGGTCGCCGAAGGTATCGACGCCGTAGGCGACCAGGCAATCGCTGTCGTGTTTCTTGACTTCGGTCTTCATGAAAACAGCATAAAAATAACGCTTGTAAAAAGCAAGTAATATGCGTAAACCGATATAACTTGTAAAAAGCAAGTTATATGGAAATCAGGAGACCCTGCCATGATCCCCCAGGCATTCGTCTACACGGAACTGCAATTGGCCGTGCCCTTCGCCGACGCCCCTTGGGCGGAGGTGAACAAGACCCTGCTCGAACAGCCGGGGTTGTTGAACAAGACCTGGCTGGCGGGCGTCGGCAATCATTCGCTGGGCGGGATCTATGCTTTCGACAGCCTGAAGAACGCGACGGCCTTCGTGACCGATTACTTCCCAAGCGAAGCGCGCAGGTTCGGCGTGGCCCAGACGACACGCCTTTTCGAGGCCGGCGTGATCGAGGAGGCGAGCCGCGACATGAACTCTCCGCACTTCGGCGGTGTCCTGCGGCAACCGCCAGGGGCCTATGTCTATACGGAGATCCAGGCCAGCGTCCCGTTTGAACAAGGGCCATGGCGGAAACGAAATCCGGTTCTGAAACAGGTTCCCGGCCTGATGTCCAAGACCTGGCTCAGCGGCTTGAACACGCAGTCGATCGGCGGTCTGGACGCGTTCGACACGATTGAGAACGCGACCGCCTTCGTGGTTGAGGCGTTCCCGGGAACGCCGGCGACCCTGGGCGCGGCCTACACGACCCGGGTTTTCGACGGGGAGGTCGTCGAGCAGGCCAGCCGTCAGATGCGTTCGCCGTTCTATGCATGAAGCGAAGAAGAAGGAGACGTGACATGAACTTGCAACCCGATACCGACCTTTCGCCCGGCCGCATGGCGGAGGAACTGCGCCGCGCGCGGCTTCTACGCTCCTTGGCTTTTCACGCCGCCGTTCGCCGTCTTGCCGGACTGTTGACGCCGCGCCGCCGGAAGACGGAGGCTACGGCTTCGGCGCAGGTGGGGTTCCCGGCACCGGCTCGCCCATGAGCGTCGGATGCGCCCGCTTGTACTGCGGCGGGAAGGCGGCCTCGGCGCCAAGCGCCTCTGCCGCGTGCCACGGCCAGCGCGGGTCGTAGAGCATGCCGCGCGCTAGCGCCACCATGTCCGCCTGGCCCGAGGCGACGATGGTCTCTGCCTGCACCGGATCGGTGATCTTGCCGACGGCGATGGTGGTCATGCCCGTCTCGCGCCGGATTTGCGCGGCGAAGGCGGTCTGGTAACCCGGGCCGACGGCGATCTGCTGCAACGGCGAATTGCCGCCCGACGACACGTCGACGAAGGCGCCGCCCCGCGCCTGAACTTCCTTGGCGAAAGTGACGGTGTCGGCGATGTCCCAGCCGCCGTCGACCCAATCCGTCGCCGAGACGCGCACGCCGAGCGGATAGTCCTTGGGGCACACGGCCTTGACGGCCTCGAACACCTCCAGCGGAAAGCGCATGCGTCCGGCCAGATCGCCGCCGTAGGCATCGTTGCGTTGGTTGCTCAGGGGCGACAGGAACTGATGAAACAGGTAGCCGTGGGCGGCGTGCAACTCGATGGCGTCGAAGCCCAGGCGGAGCGCGCGGTGCGCGGCCTGAACGAAGGCGTTCTTGATGCGCGCCAGGCCTGCGTCGTCCAAGGCGGCCGGCGTCGGCCAGGGGGCCGCGAAGGGCAGGGCAGAGGCACTTTCCGTCGCCCAGGCGCGGGGGTCGTCGGCGGGCAGGGGCGTGCCGCCCTTCCACGGCACCTCGGTCGATCCCTTGCGCCCGGCGTGGGCCAACTGGATGCCGATCTTGGCGCTGCCGAAATCACGGTAGAAGTCGATGACCCGGCGCATGGCCGCCTCGTTGTCGTCGGAATACAGCCCGACGCAGCCGGGGGTGATGCGCCCGACGGGCTCGACCCCGGCGGCTTCGACGAACACCAGCGCGGCCCCGCCCAGGGCGAACTGCCCCAGGTGGACCAGGTGCCAGTCGGTCATGGTGCCGTCATGGGCCGAATATTGGCACATGGGGGCGACGACGATGCGGTTGGCAAGGTCCAGGTTGCCGAGGCGGATGGGCGAGAAAAGCTGGCTGGGCATGGCGGTCCATCGGTTGTTGGGTTTGAGGTCGGTGTCGTGGGGATGCCGACGGCGATGTCAGCGGCAGGATGCGGGAAAGCCTAGTGGAATTCCCTGTTCCGGACAAATGGGGAGCCCCGTGCCGCCTGACAACCCGCGCTTGGGAATGGGACGGCAGTCGGCTATAGGACGCGGATGGACGACTTCGACGTCATCATCATCGGCGCGGGGGCGGCGGGGCTCATGTGCGCCGCCGGGGCGGTCCGGCGCGGGCGGCGGGTGCTGGTGCTGGAGCGCAACCCCAAGGTCGCGCAAAAGGTGCGCATTTCCGGCGGTGGGCGGGCGAATTTCACCAACCTGCACGCGGCCCCCGCGAACTTCCTGTCGGACAATCCGCATTTCTGCGTCTCGGCGCTCAAGCGCTATACCCAGCGCGATTTCATCGCCCTGGTGGAAAAGCACGGCATCGCCTATCACGAAAAGACCCTGGGCCAGCTGTTCTGCGACGACAACGCGCAGCAGATCATCGACCTGTTATTGGACGAGGCCAGGGGGGCGGACATCCGCACGGCGGTCAACGTGACCGCGGTTGCCCGGGACGGCGCGCGGTTCCGCGTGGACACGGACAAGGGCACGTTTTCGGGTGCGGCGCTGGTCATCGCCACGGGCGGGCCGTCGATTCCCAAGATGGGGGCCAGCCGCTTCGCCTACGAGATCGCCAAACAATTCGGGCTGCGCGTCGTCACGCCGCGCCCGGGGTTGGTGCCGCTGACCTTCGACGCGGCCATGCTGGCACGGCTCGAGGGCCTGTCCGGCGTCTCGGTCGAGGCCACGGCGGCGCTCGGCAAGGTGCGCTTCGCCGAGGCGCTCTTGTTCACCCATCGCGGGCTTAGCGGGCCGGTGGTGCTGCAAATTTCATCCTACTGGCGGCCGGGAGACACGATCCTGTTCGACCTTTTGCCGGGCACGGACCTGTTCCAAATGCTTAAGGAATGGAAGCGGACGCAACCGAAGAAAGAGGTGCCGACGGCGCTGGCCCAGGTGCTGCCGAAAAGCCTGGCGCAAAGGCTCTGCGAATGGACAGGCTGCCTCGGCCGTCTGGCCGACCAGCCGGACAAGCGGTTGCGGGCGCTGGGGGATCAGGTCAATGCCTGGGCCGTCACGCCGGCCGGCACGGAGGGCGAGCGCACGGCGGAGGTCACGGTCGGCGGGGTCGATACGCGGGATTTGTCGTCGAAGACCATGGAAGCGAAGGACGTGCCGGGCCTGTACTTCATCGGCGAGGCCGTGGACGTGACCGGCCATCTCGGCGGCTTCAATTTCCAATGGGCCTGGGCGTCGGGCCATGCTTGCGGCGAGGTGGTCTAGGGCCGCGGGCTACTTGATGTCGAAGGCGATGGAGTGGCGCAGGCCTTCCTGGGTGAACGGCTTGACGCCGTGCCAGACATAGGACGGGAACAGCACCAACAACCCGGACTGCGGCCGGATCAGCCTTCGGGTCTGGTTCTTGTCGCTGACGAAGGCGTCCGGCGGCGCGCCGAACTGGATACAGCCCTCGCCGGATGCCCAGCGGTCCTCGTCCAATTCCGGAGCCTTCACATAGTACACGCCCGACAGCCAGCCTTCGTTGTGGACATGGCTGGCGTCGTATCCGGCGCCGTACAGGATCGTCGACCAGGCGCCGGTAAACCGGAAGTCCCGGTTGATGTAGCGCAGGAACGGGTGGTCGGGGTCGTCCTCCAGCCCGTCGACATAGGCCCGGATGGCGTCGAGGATCATGTTCCGCACGGTCAGGACATGGCCCGACGCGTTGCGGAACAGGTTGTTGGGAATCTGCGTGCCGCCGCGCATGGTCTGGTCGAGGGGGAGCGAACCCTTCTGGTGGCGTTTTTCCAGTTCCGCATGCAGGGCGTCGTTGAAGGCAGCCATGTCCGGAAACCCGGCGGGCGTGGGCAGCATCTGCGTGACCACGTCGGCGTCGTAGTCGACGAAGGTATCGACGGCGGGATCGCCGGCTTCGACCATGGCGATGGTCATGGTGCCGATGACGGTGCTCAGGCGCGGGACGATCCGGTGCGCCTTCATGAGCACGGCGACCGCGTCGCCGGGGCGGCCGGCGCGGATCAGGCTCTGGCCGTAGCTTTCCAGGATTTGCGGATCGTCCGGCGATAATTCCGCCGCCCGGGCATGGTGGGGCAGGGCCTCATCGTGCCGCCCTTGCATGGACAGGGACCAGCCCAGGCAGGTCAGGGCGATGGGCAGGTCGGGATCGATCTCAAGCGCTTGGCGCAGGATCGGCTCGGCCTCGGTGAATTTTTCGTCCTGCGCCAGTTCCCAGCCGTATTGTTCGTAGGCCTTTGGGTTCTGCGGCATCGCCTCCAGCGCCCAGCGAAACGTGTCGTAACGCTCGCTCTCGCGGCTCATGGCGTTCTTCAGGCCTTTGAAGGTTTTGTGGGCGTCGATATGCAGGGGGTCCAGCTTGACCGCCGCCCAGCAGGACGCGATGGCGTCGTCATACTGGTCGAACACGAACTGCAAGGACGCCAGGGCGGCATGGGTGTCGGGGATGCCGCCGCTGACGGCGATGGCTTTCTTCAGGGCCGCCATGGCTTTGGCCGCCTGCCCGTCGTCGCGCAAGGCGATGCCGTAGTTGTGGAGAATTTCAGGTTCGTCCGGATTGATCCGGAGCGCGGCCTCGAAACTGGCGACGGCGCCCGTCAAATCCTGGAGCCGTTGCAGCGCCATCCCCAGGTTGTTCAGCGTGTCCGGATTGTTCGGCGCCAGGGCGAGGGCGCGTTGATAGCTGTCCCGCGCCGCCGCGGCGTCGTTGCGGTAAAACTGCGCCAGGCCCAGGTTGTTGAAATAATTCGGATTCTTGGGGTTCAGGTCGACCGCCTGGGTCAAGGCCTCGATGGCGCTCAACAGGTTGCCCATCTGCATGCAGGCGACGCCAAGCAGATGATGGGCCTCCGCGTGCCCGGGGTTGGCCTGGATGAACGCGCGGTACAGGCGCTGGGCATCTTGAAGCCTGCCGGATTGGTGCGCGGCGAATGCTTCTTGCAGTAAATTCACGTTGGGCGCTCTCGAACAGACGGCATGAAGGTGACCAAAGGTTTAACCCAGCACTGGCCGAGGGGCCAGCCGTTATCCGAGGGTTGGTTGCCGCCAAGACTTACTTGGGCCTCATGGCCGCGTCGAAATCGTCGAGGGAGGGGAAGGCGAGGGGCGTCAAATTGTCGAGATTTCTTAAGTGTTCCGCGTAGGTCTCCAGGTATCCCGCCCGCGCGGCATCGTCCACATAGGGCACATGCCAGGCCACGAAGGGCGGCAGCACGGTCATGCCCGTATAGGCCAGGGTGCCCTGCAACAATGGCTTCAGCATGTCGTTCAGGCGCCCGTGGATGGCGGCATCATTGTCCAGCATGTGTTCCCGCCCGCCGAGCGTCAGGGTCAGCAGGGCGCGTTTGCCCGCCAAGCCGCCCCGGTCATAGAACCGCCGCCCGCCGTAGGTCAGACCCGAGACCAGCACCCGGTCGATCCAGCCCTTGAGGATGGCGGGGACGGAAAACCAGTAAAGCGGGAAGTGCAGGATCAGAAGATCGCACCACATCAGCTTGTCGATCTCGGCCCGGATGTCGGGGGCGAGGGTGCCGGTCTCGTAGCCGTGGCGCTGTTCCAGCGCGTAGACCAGATAATCCGGATCGGCGCGATCGCCGAAATCCGCCGGCCCCGCGACCGGGTTGAAGCCCATGGCGTACAGGTCGGAGACCTGAACCGCATGGCCCAGACCGTTAAGTATCTTGACGGAATGATCGCGCAGCGCCGTGTTGAACGACTGCGGTTCCGGATGGGCGTGGACGATGAGGACGTTCATCGCATGCGTCATTCGGGCGGCGGCACGGCGCCGGTGCGCTCGGTGATCAGGCCGTAGTGTTCCGTGCGCCGGTGGGCCGCGAAGTTGAAGGTCGAGTTCTTGAGGAACGCGCAGGCGTCGAGGTCGCAGTCGTGGACGATGACCTCGTCGTCCTCGGTCTCCGCCTCGGCCACCACCTGGCCGTCCGGGTTGATGATGCAGGACCCGCCCATGAGGTGATAGCCCGGTGCTTCTTCGCCGGCCTTGGCGACGCCGACCACCCAGGTCGCGTTCTGGTAGGCCCCGGCCTGCATGCTGAGGCGTGAATGATGGTGGCGCAGTTCGGGCGTGTCCGGGCCGCCCAGGCCGTTCCACGACGGCGTGTTGTAGCCGAGCATGACGAGTTCCACCCCTTGCAGGCCCATGACCCGGTAGGTTTCCGGCCAGCGCCGGTCGTTGCAGATGCACATGCCCATGACCCCGCCCATCGTGCGCCACACGGGGAAGCCCAGGTCGCCCGGCTCGAAATAGCGTTTTTCCAGGTGCTGGAAGCGGCGCTCGGGCTCCAGCTCCACATGGCCCGGCAGGTGGACCTTGCGGTACTTGCCGACGATGGCGCCCGCCTTGTCGACCAGGATCTGGGTGTTGAAGTGGTGACCGTCAGGGGTCAGTTCCGCATATCCCAATGAAAACCCGATGTTGTTGTCGGCGGCGTAGTCGAACAGGGGGCGCGTCGCGTCATTCGGCATGTCGCGCTCGAACCAGGGGTCCATGTCGGCGCGGTTTTCCGCATAGAAGCGGGGGAAGAAGGTGGTCAGCGCCGTTTCCGTGTAGACGACCAGGTCGGCGCCCTTGGATTTCGCCTGTTTCATCATGTCGAGCAGACGGGCGACGATGACCTGGCGGCTGTCGGTTTCCAGATTGGGGCCCTGCTGGGCGGCGGCGACGCGGACGATACGAGTCATGGTGGATTCCGTTTCTTGTGGGACTGCGGGGCCGCGAGAATACGGGACGGACGGCGGGGCCGACAAGCCGGGCGGTGCTAGCCGAACACGATCGGGACCAGGACCAGCGCCGCCCCGGCGATCACCGCCGTCGCGATCAGGTTCAGGAAGACCCCGGCCGCGCACATATGCACGACGTCGAGCCGCCCGGCGGCAAACACGATGGCGTTGGGCGGGGTCGCCACGGGCATCATGAAGGCGCAGCTGGCGGCCAGCGCCACGGGCACGGCGAAGGTCACGGCGTCGAACCCCATGCTGACGGCCAGGGTCGCGGCCACGGGGATGAACACGGCGGCGGTCGCCGTGTTCGACGTGATCTCGGTCAGGAACACGACAAGCCCGGTGATCGCCAGCAACAGCAGGATCAGCGGCAGATGGCCGCCGCCGGCGACGAGGCCGCCCAGCCAAGCGGCGAGGCCCGTCGATTGTATGGCTTCGGCCAGGGAAAACCCGCCGCCCAGCAAAATCAGGATGCCCCAGGGCAGGTGAATGGCGTGGTCCCAGTCCATCAGAAATTCCCGCTTTTTCAGGTTCACGGGGATGGCGAAGGCGGCGACGGCCCCGGCGAGCGCGATGGCGGTGTCGCTGACCGGAACGATGTCGGCGATCAAGGGCTGAAACACCCAGGCCAGGGCCACGGCGGCGAACAGCAGGGCGGTCAGCGCCTCACCGCGCGCGGGCGGGGCGAGGCGGGCCTTTTCGGCCGCGATGCCGGCGGCGACACGTGTCAGGTCCAGGCCGTTCGCCGGGTAGAGGACCCGCGTCAGCAGCAGCCAGGCGGCCAGCAGCATGACGGCCGCCAGGGGAACGCCCAGCAGCATCCAGCGTGCGAACCCGAGGTCTACTCCGTGGTTCTGCGCCAGGTATCCCGCGAGAAAGGCATTGGGCGGCGTGCCGATCAGGGTCGCCGTGCCGCCGATGCTGGCGGCGTAGGCGATGGCGAGCAGCAGGCCGCGGGCGAAACGGTCCTGAGCGGGTGTGGGCGGCGCACCGTCCTGGCGCCGGCCTTCGATGAAGGCGACGACGCTGAGCCCGATGGGCACCATCATCAGGGTCGTCGCCGTGTTGGACACCCACATGCTGAGCCCCGCCGTGGCCAGCATGAAGCCGCCGATCAGACGGTCCGGGCGCACCCCGGCGACGGAGACGATGGCGATGGCGACGCGGCGGTGCAGGTTCCAGCGTTCGATGGTGAGCGCGATGACGAAGCCGCCGAGGAACAGGAAGACCAGGGGATGGGCGTAGGGATGGGCCGCATCGGCGGCCTTGGCGATGCCCAGCACGGGAAACAGCAGGACCGGCAGCAGGGCGGTGACGGCCAGCGGCACGGCCTGGGTCAGCCACCACAGGGCCATCCAGACCGCCACCCCGGCGGTCATCCAGGCCTCCCGGCCAAGCCCGTCGGGTGCCGGCAGGGCGGCCAGGGCCAGGCACAGAGCCGGCCCCGCCGCCAATCCAACGAGCGGCGCGGCCGGGCGGGCGCCTTCCGGGCTGGGGGGCGGGCTGGAATCTGCGGTCATCACGGCTTCCTGTGTTGGCAGTGGTGGCGGCGCGGGCCTAGATTAAAGACCAGACGAAGGATCCGCCATGAACGATCACGCCCCCGCCGAAGACGGTGACGATGCGCGCACCCGCAATCGCCTCAAGGGTTTCGCCCTGCATTTGCTGGTGTACTTTATCACCATCGCCGGCTGCGCCGCCTTGAACTACCTCAAGACGCCGGACCAGTTGTGGTTCATCTACCCCATGCTTGCCTGGGGCGCGCCGCTGGCGCTGCACGCGGCCTGGGTGATGGGGCTGTTCGATGGCTTGACTGGGAAGAACTAGGCGGCCGAAAGCGCGAACAGGTCCGGAACGGCCAAATCTACTAGTAGAATCAACACGACGAGCCGAATTTTGCGCTGCAATAGCGTGTGAATTCGGTTACACCAATGGCGGGGTTGGATTGGCCGTTTCAGGCCAGAAGGACGAACCGTCGCAGGTTCAAACACGGAAATAACAAACAGGGCCGTCCGAATAATGTTTAAAAAAATTCTCATCGCCAACCGGGGCGAAATCGCCTGCCGCGTCATGAAAACGGCGAAGAAGATGGGGATCAAAACCGTCGCCGTTTATTCCGACGCGGACAAGCTGGCCCTGCATGCCGACATGGCCGACGAAGCCGTGCACATCGGCGCCTCGCCGTCGTCGGACAGCTACCTGGTGATCGATAAGATTCTGGCCGCCATCGAGCAGACGGGCGCCGACGCGGTTCATCCGGGATACGGCTTTCTCTCGGAAAACGCCAAGTTCGCCGAGGCCCTGGCCAAGAAGGGCATCGCCTTCATCGGCCCGCCCGTGGGCGCCATCAACGCCATGGGCGACAAGATCGAATCCAAGAAACTGGCGGAAAAGGCCAAGGTCAGCGTCGTCCCCGGCCATACGGAAGCGATCGCGGACCCCGACATGGCGGTCGAGATCGCCAACAAGATCGGGTATCCGGTGATGCTGAAGGCGTCCGCCGGCGGCGGCGGCAAGGGCATGCGCATCGCGCACAACGACGCCGAATGCCGTGACGGCCTGCAACGCGCGCGGTCCGAGGCGGCGTCCAGCTTCGGCGACGATCGGGTGTTCGTCGAGAAATACATCGTTCAGCCGCGCCACATCGAAATTCAGGTGCTGGCCGACAAGCACGGCAACTGCGTTTACCTGAACGAGCGTGAATGCTCCATCCAGCGCCGCCACCAGAAGGTGCTGGAGGAGGCCCCGTCGCCGTTCCTCGACGCCAAGACCCGCAAGGCCATGGGCGAACAGGCCGTGGCCCTGGCCCAGGCGGTGGATTATTGCTCGGCCGGGACCGTGGAATTCATCGTCGACAAGGACAAGAATTTCTTCTTCCTGGAAATGAACACGCGCTTGCAGGTCGAACATCCGGTGACAGAATTCATCACCGGCCTGGATCTGGTCGAACTGATGATCCGCGTCGCGGCGGGGGAAAAGCTGCCCTTCGCGCAAAAGGACGTGCCGCTCAACGGTTGGTCCGTCGAGGCCCGCATCTACGCCGAGGACCCGTTCCGCAACTTCCTGCCGTCGACCGGACGCCTGGTGCGTTACCGCCCGCCGGCCGAGACGGAGACCGTGCGCGTCGACACCGGCGTGTTCGAAGGCGGCGAGATTTCCATGTTCTACGATCCCATGGTCGCCAAGCTGGTGACCTATGGGAAGGACCGGAATGCCGCCATGGACGAGATGGCGCGGGCCCTGGACCGATTCCAGATCACCGGCATCGCCAACAACATCGCCTTTCTGTCGGCTTTGATGGCGCACGAGCGGGTGCGTTCGGGCGAGTTCTCCACCAACTTCATCGCCGAGGAATATCCCGACGGCTTTAACCCCAAGGACGCCGTGCAGGACGACCCGACCCTGAGCGTCGCCGTCGCCGCCGCCATGCACCGCGCCTATCAGGACCGCGCCGCCGGTATCAGCGGTCAGGTCGAAGGCCATTCCCGCGCCGTTTCCGCCGACTGGGTGGTCGTTCTGGGCCGCGATCCCCATCCGGTCCACGTCGATCCCGCCGACGGCGGCTACGACGTGACCTATGGCGGCAAGACCTTGAAACTGCGGACCGATTGGCGGCTTGGCGACACCTTGATGGAGCTGACGCTGGACGGCAAGCCGCAGAGCGTCCAGGTCGGGCGCGCCGATATTGCCTATCGCATCATCCATGCGGGGACGGAATCGCGGGCCCTGGTGCTGAGCCCCGGCACGGCCGAATTGTACCGCCATATCCCGGAAAAGCAGCCGCCCGACACGTCGAAATTCCTGATGTCGCCCATGCCGGGGCTGCTGGTGTCGCTCGCCGTCGCGGTCGGGCAGGAGGTCAAGGCCGGCGAGGAGCTTTGCGTTCTCGAGGCCATGAAGATGGAAAACGTCATGCGCGCCGAAAAGGACGCCGTGGTCAAGGAGATCAAGGCCGCCCCCGGCGACAGCCTGATGGTCGACCAGATCATCCTGGAATTCGAGTGACCGCCCCGACGGAGTGACAGGCCGTCATGTCCGGCCCCATCGAAACCGTTCATGTCGTCATTTCCGGCCGGGTCCAAGGCGTGTGGTTCCGGGGCTGGACCTGCGAGCAGGCGCGGGAACTGGGGCTTTCGGGCTGGGTCCGCAACCGCCGCGACGGTACGGTCGAGGCGGTGTTCTCGGGCAGGCCGGATGCCGTCCGCCGGATGATTGAACGCTGCCACGAAGGCCCGCCGGCGGCGCGGGTGGACAGTGTTGTCCGCATGCCCGCCACCGCCCCCGGCGTGACCGGGTTCGACGCCCTGCCGACCGTCTAGGGCGTCTTAAGCCGCCCGCACGCCTTCCAGGAACCTCTCGACCTGCTGCTTCAGGTGATCGGCCTGGGTGTTCAGGGAACTGGCGACGCTGGTGACCTGGGTCGCGGCGGTGCCGGTTTCCCCGGCCGAATGGGTCACCTCGATGATGTTGGAGGTGACTTCCTGGGTGCCGGTCGAGGCCTGTTCCACGTTGCGCGCGATCTCGCTGGTCGCCGCCCCTTGTTCCTCGACGGCCGACGCGATGGTGCTGGCGATCTCGCTCATCTCGCTGATGGTCGAGGTGATCGACTTGATCGCCCGCACGGCATCCTGGGTTTCCGCCTGGATATCGGCGATCTGCTGGCTGATCTCGTCGGTCGCCTTGGCGGTCTGGTTGGCCAGATTCTTGACCTCGCTGGCGACCACGGCGAAGCCCTTGCCGGCGTCGCCGGCGCGGGCGGCCTCGATGGTCGCGTTGAGCGCCAGCAGGTTGGTCTGCTCGGCGATGTCGGTGATCATGTCGACGACCTCGCCGATACGATGGGCGGCGCGGGCCAGTCCTTGGATTTGTTCGTCCGTGTGGTTGGCCTCGTTGACCGCCCGTGCGGCCACGTTGGACGACTGCGCGACCTGACGGGCGATTTCCTGGATCGAGGAGGACAGTTCTTCGGTCGCCGTGGCGACGGTCTGCACATTGGCCGAGGCCTGTTCGGCGGCACCGGCGACCGTGGCCGCCCGTTCGTTGGTGCCGTCGGCGATCTTGGACATGGTCGACGCGGTCGAGGTCATCTCGGCCGCCGATGTGGTCAGGGATTGCAGAAGCGCCGAGACGTCGGAATCGAACGAGCCGGTCAGGGCCTCGATCTGGCGGCCCCGTTCCTCGCGCCGTTTCTGGGCCTCCCGTTCGCGGGCCGCAAGCTCGTCGGCCTTGATCATGCTTTCCTTGAACACCAGGACGGCCCGCGCCATGTCGCCGACCTCGTCGCCGTTTTTCTGGCTGGGAATGTCGACGGTCTTGTCGCCGCCGGCCAGCGACGTCATGGCCGCCGTCAGGGCGGTCACGGGCCGCGCGATGCCGTTGCCGATCAACAGCGCCGCCAGAACGCCCAACAGGACGCTGACGCCGGCGACCACCAGGGTTACCATCATCGCCGTCTTCATGGCCTTGCTGGTGGCCGGTCCGAGGGTTTCCTGAACGGTCTTCAGGTCGTTCCGCAGGTCGTTCATCAAGGCCGCGATATTGGGGCCGACGAAACCAATGGTGCCGAGCACAAGCTCGTCGCGTTGGGCCATGACCTCGCTTACTTCCGCGAGGGCGGCTTCGTATTGTTCCTGCATCTCGGCGATCTTGGCGGTGGTGGCCTTGCGTTCCTCGTCGAACAGTTCGTTCTGCAGTTCGGCGATGTTTTCCTTCATTTCGCCGGCGGCTGCCATGGCCTTGTCGAAATCGTCGAGTTGGTTGGCCGTGATGAACTTGTTGGCGTAAAGGCGCATGAGCAGAAGCGAACGTTGGGTCTTCGCCGCGAGGTAGGCGGCGGACACGTCCGTCTCGTCATAGGATTTCTGCATGAGGGCGGTGAGCTTGCTCTCCATGTCCGGGCCGATCACCTCCATCTGGCTTTGGGAGATGGAATTCCGCTTGGTTTGCAGGGACGTGACCTGGTCGAACGCGGACCGATAGGTGCCCAGGTTCTCGATGGCGTTGGTGATGGTCTTCTTGCGTTTGAGGTCGGTGACCTGGCCGTCCAGAGTCTCGATCAATTCCATGGTCTCGGAAATGCGTTCCTCGAATTCCGCGATGGCGTCTTCCGACGACTGGGTGATGTAGTCGCCGACCGCCAGTTGGGCCTTCTGTAGGGTGGCCTGGACCATGGCGGCGCGGTTCGACAGGGCGGCCTGCTCACGGTATTGGGTGAAATTGCTTTCGCCGCTCTGCAGGCTGACGCCGCCGGTTGCGCTGATGACCAGCAGCAGGGCCAGGACGATCCCGAAGCCGATGAAGATCTTGGTCAGAATCTTCGTGTTGTTCATGAATGACAGGAACAAAGACATGGTGCGGACTCTCCTCCAAATACGATGCCGTGCGGTCCCCCCGGTCCGCAGCAATCGACGGCAATACACCGTTTATTTAAAAGGAAAAATCTGGCCGTTGGTCATACTTTTAAAATCAGACCGAACGCATGAATTAAAATAATTATATATAACAGATAGTTAGGGCCATTTTCTAATTTAGTTTATCACAAAATTGTATACGAAAAAGTACGATTTGTTGTCAGGTTTTTGTCATTTTCGCGGCCGCGACAAGCGCTCAATCCGCGAAGTCGAGAATATCGCGCACCTTGTCGATGCCGCTGCGCGCGCATTCCGCGTCGATGTCGCCGCCCGGCGCGCCGGACACGCCGACAGCCCCCACGAGGGAGCCGGCAACGCGGATCTGCACGCCGCCGTCCATCACGATGATGCCCCGCATCTGGTTCAATTCGGGGCGGATGTCGCCCCGGGATTTTCGCATTTCGCCTGAATCGGAGCCGGACATGACGACCAGGCCGGCCTTGCGCTCCGCGATTTCCAGGGTGTAGCGGCTGGCCAGGGTGTCGCGCTGGGCGGCGATCATGTTGCCGGCCCGGTCCAGCACCACGGCCGAGGCCTGGTATCCCTTGTCACGGCAGGCGTGGACGGCGCCTTGGGCGATCTTGGCGGCCAGGTCAGACGACATGATGCGGACCTTGATGATCTCGCCCTCGGCCTGTGCGGGCGGGGCGGCAAGGGCGGCGACGGCAAGGGCGGCCGCGGCGAGGGTGGCATGCAGCTGTTTCATGGTGGTTGTCCTCCCGTTTGGCGCGCGGGCGGGCAGGGGGCATCCGCGCGAAATCTCATATTCGACTTTATGTAACTGTTATCGCATAGTTGAGCAATCCCCAACCGGGTCACCACCCTGCAACGACGACAGGATTCCCACATGAAACGTTTCTTCGCATTGATATGGGTCATTCTCGGCATGACGGCACCCGCCGGCGCGCGGGCCAGCGAGGCCATCGCCGACCAATACCCGGCCTCCGCCCTTTACGCCAAGCCGGTCGAGGTCATTCCCCATGTGTGGTCGGCGATCGGTGCCACGGCGCCGCCGACTTACGAAAACTGGGGCCATAACAACAACCTCAGCTTCATCGTCACCGGCGACGGTGTCGTGGTGGTCAACGGCGGCGGGGCCTACCTTCTGGCCAAGGCCCTGCACGACGAGATCAAGCGCATCACCCCGCAGCCGGTGAAACTGGTCATCAACGAAAACGGCCAGGGCCACGCCATGCTGGGCAATTCCTATTGGGCCGAACAGAAGGTGCCGATCCTGGCCCACACGGACGCGGCCAAGGAGTTCTTGTCGCGCGGAGCCCAGATCCTGGCCTCGGCCAAAGGCGTGCTGAAGGAACGGGCCGACGGCACGCGGATCGTCGGGCCGACGGAAACCTTCGATGACAAACGCGAAATCAAGATGGGAGGGTTCAAGATCGAGATCCTGCACCTGGGGCCGGCCCACAGCGCCGGCGACACGCAGGTCTGGCTGCCCGAACAATCCCTGGTCATCGCCGGGGACATGGCCTTTCACGAACGCATGCCGCCGATCTTCGATGACACGGACACCAAGGGCTGGGTCGAAACCTGGGCAGGGCCGTTCGAGGGCCTGAAGGCGACCTACGTCATCCCCGGCCACGGCCATCCCACCAACATGGCCCAGGTGCGGCGTTACACCCACGACTACCTGGTCTATCTACGCGGCAAGATCCGCGAGCATTTGGATAACGGCGGCGACCTGAAGGGGGCCTATTACGTGGACCAGTCGGCCTATGCCCATCTCGACACCTTCAAGCAGCTGGCGACCCGCAACGCCGGGCGTGTGTTCGTGCAGATGGAGTTCGAATAGCGGGCAGGCCGTTCCGAGACCGCGGCCTGTTGTCGGCAGGGGGCTAAGGTTGCTATCTAGAACCTTCGGCCGGCGCACGTCGGCCGTGGCATCGCCCGCGATCAGATCGAACGGCCGAAACCGAGATGCATGCCCTGCCGAGAGTGTCTGCGAACCTGAAAACGGCGGCCTGCCTGCTGGGCCTGTGGATATGGATCGGCGCGGCGGCACCCGTCCAGGCCGAGAACCGCGGCGACGGCCTGACCCCGGTGCGGGTGCAGCTGAAATGGCGCCATCAGTTCCAGTTCGCCGGCTACTACGCGGCGATCGAGAAGGGGTTCTATCGCGACGCCGGGCTCGACGTGACCCTGATCGAATATTCGCCCGGCGTGACGCCCATCGACCAGCTGATGCAGGGCCGCGTGGAATTCGCCGTCGCCGACACGGGGGCGCTGATCTACCGCGCGAGCGGCGTGCCGCTGGTCGCCCTGGCGGCGATCTACCAGCATTCGCCGTCGATCCTGATGACCCGCGCCGACACCGGTATCGAAACGCTTGAGGACCTGCGTTTCCGGCGGCTGATGCTGGGCGGCGGCTTCATGAACGCCGAACTGACGACGATGTTGCGCAATGCGGGCCTGCCGGTCGAGAAACTGGACCTGGTGCCCAGTGACACCTCGCTCGACACGCTGATCGATGGCCGGGTCGACGCCTACACCGCCTATACGACGAACGAGCCCTATTTCATGGCGCAGCGGAAGATACCCTTCAAAATCTTTCAGCCCCGCGATTACGGCGTCGACTTCTATGGCGATGTGCTGCTGACCAACGAGAAGCTGATCGACGAGAAGCCCGACATGGTCGAGGCGTTCCGCGCCGCGACCCTCAAGGGCTGGAGCTACGCCGTCGGCCACCCGGACGAACTGATCGAGGTGATCCTTAAGCGCTACAACACCCAGAACAAGGTCCGCGAGCACCTGGAATTCGAAGCGTTGGAACTGACCAAGCTGATCCTGCCCAACGTCGTTCCCATCGGCTACATGAACGAGGAACGCTGGCGCCGGATCCAGGCGGTGTTCGAACAGCAGGGCCGGCTGTCCGACCAGGTCAATCTGACCCGGTTCATGTACCCGTCGGGGGATTGGGGGCAGATCATGCAATACATCGACCGCTACCGCGCGGAACTGGCGGCGGGAATCGTCGTCCTTCTGGCACTGTTGGCGGTTTCCCACATCGCCAGCCTGCGGGTGCAGATCAAGGCCCGCACGCGGGAACTCGAAGTCGCCAAGCGCCGGGCCGAGGACGAGGCCCGAACCGACGAACTGACCGGGCTGTCCAACCGCCGCGCTTTCTTCGAAGGGTTCGGGCGCGACATCGCCCGCGCGGAGCGGCAGAACGCGCCGGTATCGCTGATCCTCGCTGACGTCGACAACTTCAAGCAGATCAACGACACCCACGGCCATTCCGTGGGGGACGTGGTGCTGCGCCGGGTCGGCGGCGTGTTGCGGGCGCATGTGCGCTCGGGCGATCTCGACGCGCGGATCGGCGGCGAGGAATTCGCCCTGGGCTGCTTCGGCTCCCCCCTTGAGGAAACCCGCCAACTGGCCGAGCGGCTGCGCCGGGAAATCGAACAGATGGGAATGACGCACGACGGCCGGCCGCTCACCGTGACGCTCAGTTTCGGGGTGACGGAACGGGCGCCCGGTCAGACGGCGGAACAGATGTTCGACGATGCCGACCGCGCGCTGTACGAAGCCAAGCGGGGCGGGCGCAACCGGGTCGTCGCCCACGCGCCGCAGGACACCTGAGGTGCCCGGTCAGGGGCCGAAGCTGGACCGTGATTGAATGCCCCAGCGCCCGTCCAGGCGGGTCAGGATATACAGGGAATCATAGACGCCGATGACGCTGCCGTCGGCGCGGAAGCGGGTATAGACCAGCCGCCAATGGGCCTTGTCGGCGTTGAACTGGATCAGTTCGCGTTCGTTCCATTCGCTGTGATGCCAGTTGTCCTGGGCCTTCAGGCGGTCGAACAGATCCATGGGGTTGGCGTCCGGGCCGTCATAGATGGTGACCTTGCCTTCCGCCAGGCGCGGATGGGGATAATGCATCAGGGCCGCCATGGCCTTGGCGTCATGGGCGTTCAGTGCTGCCATGTGGCGGTCGAGAAGGTCCAGCCCGGCCGCCTCGACGGCGGCCCTGTCGGGAGTATTTTGCAAAACTGGCTCCTTAGGCTTGAGGGGTTCCGAACACCTCGGCGAAGGTCTGGCGCAGGACCACGTCGACCTCGGGCGTGGATGCCGTGATCCCCAGGTCGACCAGGGACGTTACCCCGTGCTCCGCGATCCCGCAGGGGACGATGCCGTCGAAATGGCTCAAATCCGGTTCGATGTTCAGCGAAACCCCGTGGAAGGTCACCCATTTGCGCAGGCGCACGCCGATGGCGGCGATCTTGTCCTCGCGGTACAGCTTCGATCCGGGCGCGCCGCGCGCGACCCAGATGCCGACCCGGCCGTCGCGCCGCTCGCCGATCACGTTGAAGCGGGCGAGGGCGCGGATGATCCAGTTCTCCAGGTCGCAGACGAAGGCGCGCACGTCCTCGCCGCGCCGTTTCAGGTCCAGCATCACGTAGCCGACCCGCTGTCCGGGGCCGTGATAGGTGTAGCGCCCGCCGCGCCCGGTCGTGTGGACGGGAAAGCGGTCCGGGTCCGTCAACTCGGCCGGATCGGCGCTGGTCCCGGCGGTGTAGAGCGGTGGATGCTCCAGCAGCCAGACCATTTCCGGCGCGGTGCCGGCGCGGATCGCGGCGACGCGGTCCTCCATCACGGCCACGGCCTCGTCATAGGCCACAGGCGTGTCCGATATCCGCCATTCGACGCCTTGGTCCGTCATCAATTTCCTATTTGCTCCGCCGTGGTCGCGCTTCCGCTTGATATGGGTGCGCCGATTTGCTATCTGCCGCCATGTATTTCGCAGGTGACGTGCTTGCGGCAAGGAAAAATGCGGTCGTGGCGGAATTGGTAGACGCGCAGCGTTGAGGTCGCTGTGGGAGAGATCCCGTGGAAGTTCGAGTCTTCTCGACCGCACCAAACCTTGAATAGGCATGAAAAAACCCGGGCTCTGGCCCGGGTTTTTTGCTTTTCCGGGCGAAATTGTAATGAATTCGGGCTATTGTCGCTTTCGCGCGGCCGATCTGCGGTGGGCCCGCAATCACGCCATCTGCGGCAGCCTAGACCCCTGGATCGGAGACCCGCGCCATGAGCGAGCGCCCGGACGACACGCTTGAGATGGAGCCCGCGGCCAAGCCCGAGGAGCCGACCGAGCCCGAGCACGACGAGGTCGATGCCGCCGTCATCACGGCGCTGGACGCGGGCGATACGGCCGGTCTGAGGGAACTGGTCGACGGTCTGCATTACGCGGACGTCGCCGACATCGTCGAACGCCTGAACCCGGACCGCCGCGAACAGCTGATCACCGAGATCGGGCCCGACATGGCGCCCGACGTGCTGGCCGAACTGGACGAGTCGGTGCGCGAGGAAATCTTCGAGGCCATGGCCCCGGAGCAGATCGCGGCCCACGTCCAGGAACTGGATTCCGACGACGCGGTCGAAATCGTCCACCAGATGGAAGCCCCCGACCAGCAGAGGGTGCTCGACGCCATGCCGGCGCCGGACCGGCGGCTGATCGAACAAAGCCTGTCGTATCCCGAGGAATCCGCCGGCCGCCTGATGCAGCGGGAAATCGTCACGGTGCCGACCCATTGGACCGTGGGCCAGACCATCGATTTCATGCGCCAGGCGGCGGAAGGCGACGACGACATCCTGCCGGATTCATTCTACGACATCTTCGTCGTCGACCCGACGCACAAGCCCGTCGGCACGATCCATCTGAGCCACCTGCTGCGGTCCAAGCGGCCCGTGAAGGTCTCGGACATCATGGAGACGGAGCTCAAGCTGATCCCCGTGAACATGGACCAGGAAGACGTCGCCTTCCTGTTCCGTCAGCGCGACCTGGTGTCCGCCCCCGTGGTCGACGAGGCGCAGCGCCTGGTCGGCGCCATCACCATCGATGACGTCGTCGACGTCATCCACGAGGAACACGAGGAAGACATGCTGGCGATGGCCGGCGTGGGCGAGGACGATCTGTACGACGCCGCCATCGACACGACCAAGGCGCGGTTCCGCTGGCTGCTGGTCAACCTGTTCACGGCGATCCTGGCGTCGCTGGTCATCGGCCTGTTCGCGACGACGCTGGAGCAGATCGTGGCGCTCGCCATCCTCATGCCCATCGTCGCCTCCATGGGCGGCAACGCGGGCACCCAGACGCTGACCGTTGCCGTGCGCGCCATGGCCATGCGCGAACTGACCGCGACCAACGCCTACCGCGTGATCGGCAAGGAAGTTCTGGTCGGCGTCATCAACGGCGTGCTGTTCGCCGTCATCACGGGGGCCGTCGCCTGGTTCTGGTTCGGGCAGCCGCAGATCGGCCTGATCATCGGCCTGGCGATGATCATCAACATGATCGTCGCGGGCCTGGCCGGGGCCGCGATTCCGCTTATCCTCGACCGTTTCGGGATCGATCCGGCGATTGCGTCCTCGGTGTTCCTGACCACGGTGACGGACGTGGTCGGTTTCTTCGCCTTCCTGGGGCTGGCGGCGGTGTTCCTGCTCTAGCCGCCGACGGCGAACTTTACGTTAACGTAAACGTTAGCTACAGTTCCGGCCATGGCACTGGACCAGACACAACCGACCTTCGGCATCGCCGAACTGGCCCGCGAATTCGGGATCACCACCCGCGCGATCCGGTTCTACGAGGACAAGGGGCTGCTGACTCCGGCGCGGGACGGCCAGCGGCGCGTCTACGGCCCCCGCGACCATGTTCGCCTGCGCCTGATCATGCGCGGCAAGCGCCTGGGCTTCTCGCTCGACGAAATCCGCGAAATGATCGACCTGTACGACGTTGATCCCAGCGAGGTTTCGCAGCTCAAGCTGTTCATCGGCAAACTTCAGCTGCGGCGCGAACAACTACGCATTCAGCAGGAAGACATTGCCGAAACCCTGGCCGAACTGGACCGCCTGGAAGCCCAGTCGCAGGACCTGCTGACCCAACGGGAGCAGCCGCGCACCAAGGCCGCCGGCTGATCCCGCCATTCCCCCTGTGACCAAGATTGATTTTAGGCCGTCCCTGTGAGAAGGAAGGGAGCGGAGGATACATCATTGCAAAACACCAAGAATACCCCCCTGCGGGTCGCCATGGGCGGCCTGGGCGCCGTCGGTCTGCCGGTGGTGGAATGGCTTGATTCCCGGGAAGAACCGGGCCTGGAACTGGTCGCCGTGTCGGCCGGCGACAAGGAACGGGCGGTCGGCCGTCTGGCTCATCTGAAGACGCCGCCCCAGGTGATGGAACTGGCCGATCTGGCCGCCGTCGCCGACGTGGTGGTCGAATGCGCGCCGCCGGAACATTTTCTCGACGTCTGCGGCCCGGCCGTGGAACAGGGCCGCATCCTGGTGCCGCTTTCGGTCAGCCAGCTTCTTCATCACATGGATCTGGTCGACCGGGCCCGCGAAACCGGCGCCACCATCGTCGTGCCGACGGGGGCCCTGGTCGGCCTGGACACCGTGCGCGCCGCCGCCGAAGGCAATCTGCGGTCGGTCGTCATGCGCACCCACAAGCCGCCCGCAGGCTTCCAGAAAGCCCGCTGGGTGCGGGAGCAGGGCATCGACCTGATGGGGCTGACCGCGCCGAAAAAGCTGTTCGAAGGTTCGGTCCGCGACGCCGCCGACAAATTCCCCGCCAACGTCAACGTGGCGGTCGCCCTGGGCCTGGCGGGGCTGGGTGTCGATGAAACGCGCTACGAGGTCTGGGCCGACCCCACGATCACCCGCAACACCCATTGGATCACCGTTGAATCCGATATCGTGCGGGTCGAAATGAACATCGCCGGGGAGCCGACGGCGGAAAACCCCGCGACGGGCAAGATCGTGCCGCTCAGCATGATCGCGACCCTGCGGGGGCTGGTCAGCCCGCTCCGGGTCGGGACCTGAACGCGGCCGGGCCCGCACCGGGTTAATCCGGTACGGGCCCGTCGGCTCGGTCAGGCGCAGCAGGATCAGGCGGCGCGGATGCCTGAAACCGGATCGTTAAAGAGTCATCGTCTCTGTGCCGCCATACTGACGGCTGGGATGGAAGAGCCGACAACCTGCGAGTTGGCGTTTTGGCCGCTTGCATCGAGCGAACTGGCAAAGAAAGTTCGGACGGTGGTCCCCTGTCCCAGGGCGCTCTCGATTTCCAACCTGCCTTGATGCATTTCCACCAGCGCCTTGGAAATTGCGAGTCCCAGCCCCCAGCCGTCCTGCGCAACATAAGGGTTCGTTTGTCCCCGCGCGAATGGCTGCACAATACGCTCCAGGTCCTCGTCCGCAATACCGCGGCCGGTGTCGGATACAGTCAGTTCCACACCCTCATCGATATGACATGCGGTCATCCGAACGCTTCCGCCGTTTGCGGTGTACTTCAATGCGTTGGACAGGAGATTGAGCAAAATTTGCTGTACCGCCTGATGATCTGCGATGAACGATACTTGGGCGGATTCCTCTGCAATTTCGATCCGGATATCGCGCTCCAGGGCAATGTTCTGGATGATCGCGTGACATTCCTGGAACGCTTCAAGTGCATTGAGATTTTCGAAGAACAGGCGGGGCGTTTCCGACTCAATGGCGGACAGATCCAATATTTGGTTTACCAGACCTAAAAGATGCTGCCCGCTTCTGTGGATATTGCAAGCGTACTGAACATAAGTGGCGGACAACGGCCCAAGGAACTGCTGCGACATCATGTCGGAAAACCCCAGGATCGCATTCAACGGCGTCCTGAGATCGTGGCTCATGGCGGCCAGGAACTGTGACTTGGCGCGGCTGGCTGCTTCCGCCGTCTCCTTGGCCGCGATGAGTGTTCTTTCAGCCTTCTTTCGCTCGCTGATGTCCTGCAAGACAACCGTGAAAATCTTTTCGCCGTCCAACGCCAGTTGAGAAACCGACGCCGCGGCGGGAAACTCCGTACCGTCCTCGCGAACACCGACAACCTCTCTTCGCTTGTCCATGCGGCGCGCCGTATCCCCACTTCGTTCGAATGTCCGCACATGGTTTCGGTGTTCCGCATGGAACCGCGCCGGCATGAGCATTTCCAGCGGACGGCCGATCACGTTCTCGGGTGCATATCCAAAGATCTTTTCGGCACTCTGATTGTATAGCTGTATGGTCATATCCGCGCCGACGGTGATCACGGCCTCCGGCGCGATATCGAGAAGTTGTTGTACCCGCGCTTCGGCCCGTTTGGCGTTCTCTTCCGCGCGTTGCAGGTCGGTGATGTCGAGGATTGTCCCGTCCATCCGAACGGGATTTCCGGCATCATCGAACGTGACTTCACCCTGTTCGTGGACAACGCGGATGTCGCCCCCCGGCAGGACGATCTTGTGAACGATGGAATAATCCGCTTCACCTGCCAGCGCGGCGTCCACGGCCTGGGTCACGCGAGACCGATCTTCGGGCGCCACAAACCCGAGAAAAGTCTCATAGGACGGTTGCATTTCGCCGGGAGCAAGGCCGAATAACCGATAGACCTCGTCCGACCACCAAAGGGTGTCCGAAAGTTCCCAATGCCAGTTTCCCAGCCGCGCGATGCGTTGGGATTTACGCAGAAGCGCCTCGCTTTTTCTCAACGCGTCTTCGGTTTTACGCCGTTCGGTTATGTCGTTGAAAACGACGACGACGCTGCCGTCCGACGTTGGGACCCTGTACTGCTCGATCACGCGTCCGCCGACCGTGTCCTCGGAAAAATTGGGGATGGGAGACCGGCACACCTCAAGCCGCGCTGCGAGACCTTCCTTTGCATCCTCCGATCCAAAATCGCCTCTTTCTGCCCGGTATCGCAGAACATCCAGGAAGGACAGACCTTCGCGCGCCAAAGCCGGCGGCACGTCGAAGGTCTCCGCGAAATTCGAACTCATGATCTCAATCGTGAAGTCATGATCGAACATGTAGATCCCGCCATGCATGGTCTCGATCGCCGTCCGCAGGCGGGATTCGCTTTTCTTCAGAAGGCGGGCCTGATGGGTCACCTGTCGGTCGAGTTGTTCCTGTTTGGCGAGAAGGATCTTCTCGTTCGACTTGCTCCGGGTGATGTCCGTGTGGGAGATCAATATCCGGGGTGTTTCCCTAATCATGACCGGCAACGCCCTCATTAGAAACCAGCGCTGCACGCCGTCACCGTCACAGGGGTATTCGATCTCAAACCCTTCTGATTTCTCCGCAATCAGGTCCTGGAGACCTCTCGACACCCTGTCGGCATAGGGCGCGCCGAAATTGACCGCCTGGGCCAACACACTCAGGTAGTTTTGTTGCCCCCCACAATCGGACCCATTGCCGCGCCGGCTGTTGTATGATTCCTTCCAGGCCTTGTTGACCCAAACGACGGTGCCGTCGTTGCCGATCAAGGCGATCTGGTCGGGGTGGTTGTCGAGAAGAAGCTCCATTGCCGTGACCTGCCTCAGGCGGCGCGAATACGGTCCGCCAGGTCGATGACCTGCTGCTTCAGTTCGCCGGAATCCCGGTCCATGGTCTCCGATGCCTGCAAGAGTTCACGCGCATTGGAGCCGGTGCTGTCGGCGGCTTGGGCGACTCCCACGATATTGCTGGAGACTTCCTGGGTGCCGGTGGCCGCTTGTTCCACGTTGCGGGCGATTTCCTGGGTCGCGGCGCTCTGTTCTTCCACCGCCGCGGCGATCCCGTTGGTGGCGTTGTTGATCTCCTCGATCACCTTGCCGATGGCCAAGATGGCATTGACCGCGTCGTTCGTCGCCGTTTGGATTTCGGAGACCTGAGAGGAAATCTCCCCGGTCGCCTTGGCCGTCTGGTTCGCGAGGTTTTTGACTTCCGATGCAACGACGGCAAAGCCCTTGCCCGCCTCGCCGGCGCGGGCCGCTTCGATGGTGGCGTTGAGGGCCAACAGGTTGGTCTGCTCGGCGATATCGCTGATCAGCGCCACGACCTCGCCGATCTGGCCGGCGGCCCGGGCAAGTCCCTGGACCTTGGTATTGGTCGCATCGACCTCACGCACGGCGCGTCCGGCGATTTCCGTCGACTGCACGACCTGCCGGCTGATTTCCGACACGGACGAGGCCAGTTCCTCGGTCGCCGCGGCGACGGTCTGGACATTGGCGGACGCCTGCTCGGACGCCCCGGCGACGGTGCCGGACTGCGCAGAGGCCTGCTCCGCATTGGCGCTCAGGGTTTGCGCCGAGGTCTTGACCTGGGATGCGGCCGCCGCCATGCGCTGGGCGATGGCGCCGATGCTGCTCTCGATCTGGCCGGCGACGTCGGCCAGCATCCGGGCGCGGTCCTCGGCCGCCTTGCGGTCGGCCGCTTCCTGCGCGGCCTTCAGGCGCTTCACCTCGATCGCGTTATCGCGGAAAACCTCGACCGCGCGGGCCATGCTGCCCACCTCGTCCCGGTTCTTGGTGTAGTCGATCTCAACGTCGGTGTCGTCCTCGGCCAGGCGGCCCATGACCTCGGTGATCCGCGTGACCGGCACGGAAATGGAGCGGCCGATGAGGAAGGCGGCAAGAATGCCGAAGATGAAGGCGGCGGCCGTGCTGCCGATCAGCAACTGGATGCCCAGATGTTCGTCCTGCTCGGCCTTCAGGGCCGCGGCGGCGGTGAACTGTCCCAACTGGTTCAGGACGTCGCCCAATTCCTTGTCCAGCTTTTGCTGCTCCTGTTCGGTTGTCGCGGCAAGCGCCTTCGCGGCCTCCACGTTACCCGACGCGAGAAGCTTGAGGGTTTCTTCGCCGTGCTTCTCGTAGGCAAGGTGTTCCTCGGCGATCCGGGCCAACGTCGCGTTCAGCGTCTCAAGTTCCTGCCGCGCCTCGGGCGTGGCCGCATGCTTGATGGCGGCGGTCGCCATTCCGGCGGCCTGTTTCAACTCGGCGTCGACCTTATGGCCCAGGTCGGCGAATTTCTTCGACGTGACGGAGATATCCGCGGGATTGAGGTGCCCCGCGGACTTGGACAACAGGATCGCCTGCTCCAACTGATGCACGGTGATCTTGGTGACGATCTCGGTCAGTGGCAGGTCGCGTTCGGCGATCTCTTCGATCTCGGCGCCAATTTTGTGCATCTTCCAGATTCCGGTGCCGGCCACGGCCGCCAAAATCAGCAGAAGCACCAGGGCCAGGGCGTTGATGCGGCTGGAAACACGAAAATTGGAAAGGCTCATTGGTCGATCTTCCTTAGTAGTTAGCCCACGACGTATGTCGTGGGCGAGGTGTAATTGGATAACCGCGTGTCGGGTCCGGCGGAGCCTGTCGCCTCATGGCGTCGAGGTTCCGATGCGTCCAGAAGGCGGTGTCGATTCTCAATTTGACACGAAATCTGGTGATGCCTCCGGTTCTCGACGGGCTTCTGCCGATCCATTTCGGCGGGGAACCCCTGGTTTTGCTGGCTTGCCGCCAGCGTCCGAAACCGTTTGGTTCGGTTCAGAAATGAATAAGGCAATTCCTGTGCCAATTTTTCGTCGTTACCCGCGGACCGTCATGGTCCGTCGATGCGCCGACCGAAAACTGTTCGGAAAAACCCTCCCTCCCCTGAAGCGGCAACAGAATACAATCGTATTTCCCTAATTTGATCGGGCTAATTTTGTCTTGAAGTTATTCTTCACCAAGGCATGAGAGCGCCGGCGAAGATGCCGGACCGGATGGGGAGGCCGACCGGGGCATTAGGAGAAAAGGGGGCGAAATGTAAAATAAATCGTTATAATTCAATTAATTGATATATTTTTTGTGGTAACGTAGGTAATACCGGCGAGATATCCATGGGTGTTGCCTGGCAGGCCGCCACCACATGTTCTGCACGATACGTCTGTCCAGCAAGAAATGGAAAATTGGCCCCAGTCTGCACCGTCAGAACTCTCATTAAAGGGCCTTATTTGTTTTTGAATTGAGACATCGGGCGATGCCGGCACGGTCTTTCGTTTGATCTGGCGGGCGCGCGTTCGATGTTGATAATGGGGGGCGCGGCCCCTTGGCGGCGATACGCCGCCACAACCCAACGGACATCATGACCACCGACTTCCAGCCCCTCGACGACGCCTTTGCCCAACGCGTGCGCGACAGTTTCGACAAGCAGGGCATCATGGGCCATATCGGCGCCCGCTTGGGCGAGGTGCGGCCCGGTTATTGCGAGATCGAACTGCCGTATTCGGACGCCGTGTCGCAGCAGCACGGCTTTTTCCACGGCGGCGTCGTGGGCACCATCGCCGACAGCGCCGGCGGGTTCGCCGCCTACAGCCTGATGGGGGCGGGCGAGGGCGTGCTGACCGTGGAATACAAGCTGAACCTGATGGCGCCCGCCGACGGGGACGAGTTGATCGCCCGCGGCTATGTGGTGCGGCCGGGCAAGACCCTGACCGTCTGCCGCGCCGAAGTCGTGGTGGTCAAGAACGGCCAGGCGCTGCCCTGCGCCGCCTTGCAGCAGACCTTGATGCGCGTCCATGGCCGCGCCGACGTGGTCGGGTAGGGGGGCGGCCGGTGAGTGAAAAGAAACGCGAGGGTGCGGCCCAATTCATGGCCCGCTGGTGCATCGACGGCTGGAAGGGCAAGATTCCCCTGACGCGCATGTTCTGGGGTGGCGGTGCCGTGTGGTTTATCGGTTTCGCGCTCGAACGCGGGGTGGTCAACATGTTCCGGGTGCCGCAGTCGCCCTATTTCGCGGGCGAACTTTATGTGCTCGACGGCCTGCTTCGGCTGTGTGAGTGGATATTGATGGCGGCCTTCGTGTGGTGGTGCATTGGCGTGTGGCGGTCCGTCGATCACGAAACGCCGGGCATCTGGCCGACCACGGCGCGCGGCATGGTGGCCCTATTGGTGATCGCCAACATGGCCACCGCATTCATGGCGTTGTCGCGATGATTAACGACCAGACCCCCGTTTACATCAACCTGCATGGTGGCGGCGGCGGAATGCCTGGCGACGGGCCGCCGGAGCCGATCCTCTCCCGCTGTTGGCACGGCCGCGAGAGGTTGTGGATCGTGTTCTGGGCTTACGGCGTGTTCGGCACGGGGGTCGTTCTCGCCTGTGTCCTGGCGGCGATCTTCATCGGCCTGCAGATCGGCTTGGTGTTCGCGCCTCAGGATACCCGTGGCGGTTATGTCGGCGGGATCACCGGCATGGTTCTTGGCGCGGCGGTGGCGGTGCCTTATCTGATCTGGATGACGGTCAGCCTGTGGCGCTGCGCGCCCAATGTTGAAAACCCTGTCTGGACCCGTCTGATGCGCGGATGGCTGATCGCGGAATGGATCGGCTTGGCCATGGCGGGGTATAATTTTGCTCATCTTATCAAGTTGTAAGAGGGGGGAGTAAAACCAATGCATGAGGATCCGATCGTCATTGCCGGCGCCGCGCGCACGCCCATGGGCGGGTTTCAGGGCGACCTGTCGGGCGCCCGCGCGCCGGACCTTGGCGCGGCGGCGATCAAGGCGGCTCTCGAACGCGCCGGCGTGGCGCCCGAGGCCGTTGACGAGGTCTACATGGGTCTTGTTCTGCCCGCTGGTCTGGGCCAGGCCCCGGCGCGCCAGGCGTCGCTCGGTGCGGGCGTTCCCGATGCCGTGCCCTGCACCACGCTGAACAAGATGTGCGGTTCAGGCATGAAGGCGGCCATGCTGGCCCATGACGGCATTCTCGCGGGCGCCGGGGCGGTCATGGTTGCCGGCGGCATGGAAAGCATGACCAACGCGCCCTACCTGCTGGACAAGGCGCGGGGCGGCTATCGCATGGGGCACGGCGCGGTCCTGGATCACATGTTCCTGGACGGGCTGGAGGACGCCTATGACAAGGGCCGCCTCATGGGCACCTTCGCCGAGGACACGGCGACCCATTACCAGTTTACCCGCGACGCCCAGGACGATTTCGCCCTGACGTCCCTGGCCCGCGCCAAGAAGGCGATCGAGGACGGCACCTTCGCGCCCGAGGTCACCCCCGTCACGGTCAAGACCCGCAAGGGCGAGGTCACGGTGGAACGGGACGAGCAGCCCCTGAAGGCCGCCCCGGACAAGATCCGCACCTTGAAACCGGCCTTCGCCAAGGACGGCACGGTGACGCCGGCCAATTCGTCGTCCATTTCCGACGGTGCGGCGGCGCTGGTGATGATGCGGCGATCCGAGGCCGAAAGGCGGGGGCTGACGCCGCTTGCGGTGATCCGCGGCCATGCGAGCCATGCCCAGGAGCCCCGCTGGTTCACGACGGCCCCGGTGGGGGCCATGCGCAAGCTCGCGGACAAGACCGGCTGGGACCTCAAGGACGTCGATTTGTTCGAAATCAACGAAGCCTTCGCCGTTGTCACCATGGCGGCCATGCGCGATCTGGACCTGCCGCACGACAAGGTCAACGTCCACGGCGGCGCCTGCGCGCTGGGCCATCCCATCGGCGCGTCGGGGGCCCGGATCATGGTGACGCTGCTGGCCGCGCTGGAAAAATACGGCCTGACCAAGGGCGTCGCGTCCTTGTGCATCGGCGGCGGCGAGGCTACGGCCGTGGCCGTCGAGCGGCTGACCTAACCGAAACCTGCGGGGGAGAGAACCATGCCGACAGTCTTCATCACCGGCGCCAACCGGGGCATCGGCCTGGAAATGGCGCGCCAGTACGGGGCCGACGGCTGGACCGTCATCGCCACCTGCCGTAATCCCATCGGTCCCGGGCAACTGGCCCAAATCCCGGGCGATATCCGGGTTCACGGCCTGGATGTCGCCGATCATCGTCAGGTCGACCGCTTGGCCGAGGAGCTTGCGGGCACCAAGATCGACCTTCTGATCAACAACGCCGGGGTTTACGGCGACCGCAACTCCAGCCACCAGGACATCGATTACGCCGATTGGGAGCAGGCGTTCCGGATCAACACCATGGCGCCGCTCAAGGTGTCCGGCGCCTTTCTGCCGCTGGTTGCGGCGGGCGGCGGCGGCATGATCGCCACGGTGTCGTCGGTGCTGTCGTCGATCGCGGAATCGTCGCCCAATTCGGCGTCCTATGCCTACCGCACGTCGAAGGCGGCGGTGAACATGGCGATGCATGTGTTCGCCGAGGAAGTCCGGGACCGGAACGTCGCCGTGATCCTGCTGCATCCCGGCTGGGTGCAGACCGACATGGGCGGGGCGGGGGCGGCCATCGATACGAAAACCAGCGTCACGGGCATCCGCAAGGTATTGGCCGGGGCGGGCATGGCGGAAAGCGGGCGGCTGTTCGCCTATGACGGACGCGAGATACCCTGGTAAGGCGGAGACCCACGACATGAGCACAGCAGAACACAAGGGCGACATCGAGTTCTATTTCGATTTCTCGTCGCCCTACGGATACCTGGCGGCGCAGAAGATCGACAAGATCGGCGAACGCTACGGCCGCCGCGTCAATTGGCACCCGATCATGCTGGGTGTGATCTTCAAGGAAACGGGCAATTCGGCCAACGCGGATATCGGGCTGAAGGGCGACTACATGCGCATGGACGTGCCGCGCCTGGCCAAGATGATGGAAGTGCCGTTCACCTGGCCGGAGCCGTTTCCCGTCGCCACTCTGGCGGCGGCGCGGGCCTATTACTGGCTTTTGAACCATGATCCGGAAAAGGCCGTGCCTTTCGCCAAGGCCGTCTATCACCACTATTTCGGCAAGGGGGCGGATATTTCCGACGTCCAGGAGGTGACCCTGATCGCCGAGGAGATGGGCATCGACGGCGCCGCGCTCGCCGAGGCCGTGACGCGGGATGACGTCAAACAGCGGGTCAAGGACAAGACCGCCGAGGCGCTGGACCTGGGTGTGTTCGGCTCGCCCTATTTCCTGATCGATGGCGAGCCGTTCTTCGGCTCCGACCGGATTTGGCAGATCGAACGGTTTCTGGGGAAGGGACAAAAGACATGACGCTTAAAAAGGGCGTGAAGCAACTGGTCGCCGAGGCCAACGCGGAAATCGAGACCGTGCCGGTGACCGGGGCGGCGGCGCTGCTCGACGATCCGGAGGTGCAGTTCGTCGACATCCGCGACGTCCGCGAGCTGGAACGCGAGGGCATGGTGCCGGGCGCCTTCCACGCGCCCCGCGGCATGCTGGAATTCTGGGTCGATCCGGACAGCCCCTACCACAAGGACGTCTTCGCCACGGGCAAGAAATTCGTTCTGTATTGCCAGTCCGCCTGGCGCTCGGCTCTGGCGACCAAGGCGCTCAAGGACATGGGGCTTGCGCCGGTGGCGCATATCGAAGGCGGGTTCCGCGCGTGGAAGGAAGCGGGCCATCCGGTCGTGGAGAAACCGTCCCGAAAGGAATAGCCGTTTGGCTAGGTTGCCTCTCACAATTCGGAAAAGTTAATTTGCTCATAGGTGGACGTTCGGGATCGGCGGTATATTGGTCCCGGCCCTGGAGACACAAATGACCACGAGTGCGCCCTTCATCACCGAGATCGCGGGCGGTATCGCGACGGTTACGCTCACGAGACCGGAAATTCACAACGCCTTCGACGACGAACTGGTCGCGCGCCTGACGCGTGAGTTTCAGGGATTAAGCCGCGACACCGTGGTGCGCGTCGTGATTCTGGCCTCGACAGGCAAAAGTTTTTGCGCCGGCGCCGACGTCAATTGGATGAAGCGCATGGCGGAATTCGGCCAGGAAGAAAACCTGGAAGACGCCAAGGCGCTCGCCGGTTTGATGTTCACCCTGGCCAGCCTGCGCAAGCCGACCATTGCCGCGGTCCAGGGCTCGGCCTTCGGCGGCGGTGTCGGCCTGGTCGCCGCCTGCGACATCGCCGTCGCCGCCGAACAGGCTGAATTCGCCCTGACCGAGGTCAAACTGGGCATTCTGCCGGCGGCCATCGGGCCCTATATCGTTTCCGCCATGGGACCGCGCCAGGCGACGCGCTACATGCTGACGGGCGAGCGTTTCGACGCCGCCCGGGCGCTGGAACTCGGCCTGGTCACGGAGGTCACGGCACAGGGCGATGTCCTGCCCCGGGCCAAGGAATTCGCCGGCATGCTGATGAAAAACGGCCCGCGCGCCATGGGCGAGGTCAAGAATCTGGTGCGCTATGTACAAGGCCATGAACGCAACGAGGCCCTGATGGCGCAGACCGCCGGGCATATCGCCCGCGTCCGCGCCTCCGGCGAAGGCCGGGAAGGGCTGGCCGCGTTCCTGGAAAAAAGAAAACCCAGTTGGATCAGGAAATAGCCAAAAGCAACTGACAGGACGGGGGGCGGTCTGCCGTGGCTGAATACGATCTTTCGCAAATCAAGGTTCTGGTCGCAGAGGACTACGCGCCGATGCGCAAGCTGCTGGGCCAAATCCTGTTCGAACTCAACGTCGGTGATTTCCAGATGGTCGCCAGCGGCAAGGAGGCCATCGACTACCTTGCGGACTATCCGGCCGATCTGTTGCTGGTCGACAACATCATGGATCCCATCGGCGGCACGGACCTGACCCGCATGGTGCGCGCGGGGAAGACGCCGGCGGACCGGCACATCCCGATCATCATGGTCTCGGGGGAAACCTCGAAGGATCTGATCATCGGCGCCCGCGACGCCGGGGTGAACGAATTCCTGGCCAAACCCATCTCGACCCGCATGGTCTATCAGCGGTTCATGAGCATCATCGAAAACCCGCGCGCGTTCGTGGGCACCGAGGATTTTTACGGCCCGGACCGGCGTCGCCGGCAGATGCGGTTTCCCGGGCTGGAGCGGCGGCGCGCGGCCTATACCTACCAGGCGGCGGCCACCGGCTCGGGGGGCGGGGGCTGATCGCGGTTCGGTCCTGTGGGTAACCCGGGGGGCGGGGGCCTGTTCCACGCGGCGTTTCCTGGCTAAGCTGGGCCGGTCCTTCTCCACAGCCCGCCGCATCCCGATCATGACCCTGCATCTCATCAAGCTTTCCGTCGGCGTCGAGAGCATCGAGCATCTGGCGCAGATTCAGCGTGACCGCCTGCGGGCCCGCCGCGAAGCGGGGCAGGAGCCGCGCCTGTATCACGTCACCCGCATGTGGCCTCGGCGCGAGGCGGAGGTTCTCGACGGCGGGTCGATCTATTGGGTGATCAAACGGGCCGTGCGCTGCCGGCAGCGCCTGTTGGCCTTCGACGAGACCGTCAACGGGCAGGGGAAGCCCGCCTGCGGCCTGGTGCTCGATCCCGAGATCGTGCCGGTGCGTCCCCGTGCGTCGCGCGCGTTCCAGGGTTGGCGCTATCTGACCGCGGCGGATGCCCCGCCGGATCTGGACGGGGACGCCGGTCAGTTGACCGACCTGCCCCCGGAACTGGCGGACGAACTGCGCGGCCTGGGGCTTATCTAGGCCGACCCCGGGGTGCATTGACGATGTCGTGATGCGCTCTGAAACGCGGGAATTTCAAGCATTTATGAGGGTTTCCACGGCGCGCGCGGCGGGGCCGGCAACGGCGACCTTGCCCTGAACTGTCCGAGCCATGTAGGCTCTTTCACAAATCGGCGGGAAATTTTGCGTGAGAACGTGAAATTTTACCGGAGGGATGAACCTGGGAAGAAAATGGCGAAACCGCAGATCATCAATCCACCCAATAAATTGAAGTCCAAGGTATCGATGGGCGGCCCCGGCGCCGTCGATCCGGAACGCCTTGCCCGCGCCGAGGCGGTCATCGAAAAGATGACCGCGAACTATCTCGATTGGGTCGAGGCGGATCTGAAGAAGCTTGAGACGGAATTGGCGGCGCTGAAGCCGGGAGCGGCGGAAGGCGACGAACGGGTTGATCGCATCTACCGCACGTCCCATGACATCAAGGGCCAGGGCGGCAGCTTCGGCTATCAGTTGATGACCGAGGTCGGCGCCCTGATGTGCCGCTATATCGAGAACCTTAAGGGCCGGCTGAGCCAGGAAGACATCGACCTGATGAAGCTTTGCTACAAGTCCATGCGCGCGGTGATCAGCGGGCGTCTGTCCGGCGACGGCGGCGAGGCCGGGCGTATGGTGATCGATGGTCTCGGCAAGGTCGCACAGAAGGTCAAGGCCGCCGGCGGGGACGACTGACCGGCCGGGCCACGGCGTCAGGCGCCCTCGGCCTCCAGCTTATCCGACATATCCGTCAACCACTTGATGCGCTGTTCCAGCGCGTCGATGTCGTGGTCGAGCCACACGTTCAACAGGCCGGGATCGGCCGCGTGATGGTCGCGCAGGCTTTGCAGGCGCGCGGCCTCGCCCTCGGCGGCTTCCAGCAACAGGTCGATCTGGTCGAGCTGATCGTCCTTGGGCAACAGGTGCAGGAAGCGGAACTTCAGCGCCATGATCAGCTTGTTCATGTCGTTGGATTGGGCGCGGATGCGGGCCGTCAGAAGCGTCGCCAGTTCCGCCTGTCCGGCGTCGGAAATGGTCAGGACGGCGTTGTCCTCCAGCCCCTTGCCCTCGGTCGCGGTGACCAGGCCCTCGTATTTCAGAAGTTCGATGGACGTGCCCATGACGTCGAGGGATGGTCCCAGGACATGGCTGGTGAAGTGCCGGATTTCCCCCGCCAGATCGCTGTAGCGCCGCGGCCCGGACGCCAGCGTGCCCAGCGCGCAGAGGCGCACGGCTTCACGGGGGGTCAGGGTGTTGTCGGCGTACACGGCGTCGGCACCTTCATTAATTGCGAATGAGTCGCAAGTCTATGGATAAGTCGGGAGTCTGTCCAGCGGTGGTCGCAGGCGGCGCGCGCGGCGTCACCCCGCCTGTTGCGCCGCCCAGGCTTCCGTCTTCTTCAGGGCGCTGTCGAACCGGCTGAGAATCTCGCCAACGTCCGCCGTCGTGGCGATGAGCGGCGGACAGAACGCGATCGAATCACCGACGGCGCGCAGCACCAGTCCTTCATCATAGCAGTATTCCTGGCATTTGGCGCCGATCCCCGTTTCCTTGGGCCAGGGCGCCTTGGTCGCCTTGTCCTTGACCAGTTCGACGGCGCCGATCAGGCCGAGGCCCCGGACCTCGCCGACCAGCGGCCGGTCCTGGAACGCGCGCAGACCCTGCTGCAAGGCGGGTGAGACCGCGCGGACATGGCCGACGATGTCGCGTTCCGCATAGATCGCGAGGGTTTCCAGCGCGACCGCCGCCGCCACCGGGTGCCCGGCATAGGTCGATCCATGGCCGAACACGCCGAAGGATTCGCTCTGTTTCACTAGGTCCTGATAGATTTCTTCCGAGATCATCAGGGCCGACATGGGGATGTAGCCGGACGTCAAGGCCTTGGCCATGGTCATCATGTCGGGCTTCATGCCGAGGGTCGTCGTCCCCCACATGTTGCCCGTGCGCCCGAACCCGCAGATGACTTCGTCGGCGATCAGCATCACGTCGTGACGTTTCAGGACGGCCTGAATTTTCTCGAAATAGCCCTTGGGCGGCACGATCACGCCGCCGGCGCCCATCACCGGCTCGGCATAGAAGGCGGCGACCGTTTCCGGTCCTTCGGCCAGGATCAGTTTTTCCAGGTTGTCGGCGCAGCGCGTGGCGAAGGCCTCTTCGTCCTCGCCGTCCTCGGCGAAGCGGTAGTGGTGCGGGCAGTCCGTGTGCAGCACCCGGGCGATCGGCAGGTCGAAATCGCCGTGCAGATGGGGCAGGCCGGTCAGGCTGGCGCCTGCCACGGTGACGCCGTGATATCCCTTCTGGCGGGCGATCAGCTTCTTCTTTTCCGGCTTTCCGCGGGCGTTGTTCACGTACCACACCAGCTTGATCGACAGGTCGATGGCCTCCGACCCCGAATTGGCGAACAGCACCTTGGACATGGGCACGGGGGCCAGTTCGAGAATCTTTTCCGCCAGGTCGATGGTCACGTCCGGGGTCTTGTGGGCGAATCCGTGATAGTTGGGCAGGCGCGACAGTTCGCGCGTCGCGGCGTCGACCAAGCGTTGCTCGCTGAACCCCAGCGACACCGCCCACAGGCCCGCCAGGCCCTCGATGTATTCCTTGCCCGCGTCGTCGTAGATATGGATGCCGTTGCCGCGGCTGACGATCTGCGGCCCCACTTTCTCGTGCTTCGCCAGATTGGTGTAGCCGTGAACGTGATAGGCGATGTCGCGGCTGGCGGGAGAGTTTCCGGGGGCGGGACGGGCGGCGGTCATGGGGGCTTCCTGATCGATATTGCTGTGAAGGCCGTTCGGCGGGCGCAGTTTGGTCCAGGGACGCGGCGGAGAGCAATGGCGAAGACGAAAATCTTTCTCGCCGCTTGATAGAAAATCTTTTTCGCCGCTTGATACAGGTCATGTTCCGCGGTGACGGTCGGGGCTTTGATGGCGGTATGCCCATTCACCACGGGAGGATCAAATGTCCCTCAAAGATATCCTTGTCCATATCGACCTGAACGCGGAATCGGAGCGTCGCCTGAAATCGGCCATGTCCCTGGCCCAGGCCCATGGCGCCCATCTGGTTGGCGTCTACGCCGTACCGCGCCCCTACATTCCGGCCTACGCCGAAGTGCAAATTACCGCCGAAGTGCTGGAAGCCCAGCGCGCCTCGGCCGAAGAGGCCGCGTCCCGCGCCGAGGCGGCGTTCAAGACGGCGACCGCCAATTCCGGTCTGTCCGTGGAGTGGCGGCAGCAGGAAGGCGACGAAGGCCGGGTTCTCGGTTTTCACTGCCGCTATGCGGACCTGACCATCGTCAGTCAACCCGATCCGGCGCAAAGCCTGTTTCCCGGCGACCGCGACCTGCCGGACCGGCTGATCCTGACCGCCGGGCGGCCGGTCATGGTGCTGCCTTACGGTTATTCGGGCGACCTTGCCGGCAAGCGCATTCTGGTCGCCTGGGACGAAGGCCCGCTGGCGTCGCGCGCGGTGCATGATGCCCTGCCGTTGCTGCGGGCGGCGGAAAAGGTCGTCGTCATGGTCGCCAATCCGACCAAGGTGCCGGGCGAGAAACGTGATCCGGGCGCGGATATCGCGGCTCATCTGGCGCGCCATGGGGTGACGGTCGAGGCCAGCCATGTGACCTCGGACGAACTCGATGTCGGCAACCTGTTGCTGTCCCGCGCCGCCGACATGTCGGCGGACATGATGGTGATGGGGGCCTACGGCCATGCAAGATGGTCGGAACTGATCCTCGGTGGGGTGACCAACGTGGTGCTGTCGCACCAGACGGTGCCCGTGGTGATGTCCCACTGACCGGGCGGGGCCGGGCAGGGGGGCTGCCCGGCCTCAGCCTCCGGTGATGAACGCCGCCATGGCGTCGCCCACGTCCTCGGCATAAAGGTCGAGGAAGAAATGATCGGCGCCGTCGATCACCTTGAACGCGACCTTGGCGCCGTCGGCCTTGCCCGCCATTTTTTCCGGCAGGTCGGCGACGACGGTGTCGTTCGATCCGGCCATGACCAGGACCGGCACCTTGATCTCACCCAGGATCGACGGGGTGTCGAAGCGCGGGTCGGGCCGGTAGTAGCTGACGAAACTGGCCGCCGAGACCTTGGCGGTCGGGCAGTAGAGCAGACCCGGCTTGTTGAGAAGCTGATCCCCCTTGCCGGCCTTGACCAGGGCCTCGGCAGCGGCGAGGTCCGGCGCCAGGGGGCGGCCGTGGGATTTCTCGAACCCGGCGGCGGTCTTGGCCGCGTTCCAGGTCGCGGGCGCCAGAAGGGCGAGTTTGCTGATCATCGCATTGCCGCGCTCGGCGACATAGCGGGCGGCCTGATTGCCGCCCCTGGAATGGCCGAACAGCACCACCGGCCCGGCGCCCCGGTCCTTCAGCCAGTCCATCCAGGCGGAAATCTCGTCGAGCGCGTCCAGGTGCCCGTGGCGATGCGGGGTCTTGCAGTCGTACATGCCGTGGCGGTCGTCAATGGCGAGGGACAAGTTGATGGCCAGCGTGTTGAGCCCCCGGTCGTTGAGCACGCCACGCAGGGTCTTCAGGGTTTCCATGTCGTTATGGGCCAGGGTGCCGTGGACGATCAGCACCACGCCGTCCTTCAACGCCTTGCCCGATGCAAGGTCCAGATGGGCGTTGAGGGTCTGGGCGCCCGGCTTCATGCGGACTTCCTCGGCGGCGGCGGGCAGGGCGACGGCGAGCAAGGTGAACAGGGCAAGAATAGGGGCGAAAGGGCGGAACAGGCGCATTTTGGAGGTCTCCCGGGATGGCGTTTTCGCCAGATTACGTCGTGCGGTAAACACATTCAAAGATTATAAATCGTTTGATCGATGTCATCGCGCTCGATGCAGGGCTGCGCGACACTCGTGATCGAGAGGCGACAATGTGTGATCGAAGGAAGTTTGTTCCATGAGCACTTGGTTGGCCAGCGATCTGATGACCGATGCGCAGAAACTCGCCCTCGGCGGGTTCGTGGTCGGCCTGCTGTTCGGGTTCTGCGCGCAGAAAAGCCGGTTCTGCCTGCGTTCCGCCTGTATCGAGTTCTGGCGCGGCGCCCTGGGTGAGAAATTCGCGGTCTGGCTGCTGGTGTTCGGCGCGGCGCTCGCGGGCGTTCAGGCGCTGATGCTGACCGGCAATCTGCCGGTCCAGGGCATCCGCCAGTTGGAAACGCCGGGCACCTTGTCCGGCGCGGTCATCGGCGGGCTGATGTTCGGCATCGGCATGATCCTGGCGCGGGGCTGCGCCAGCCGCGTCCTGGTGCTGGCGGGTGCCGGCAACGTGCGGGCCCTGGTGACGGGGTTGGTCGTGACCGTCGCCGCCCAGTCGAGCCTGTCGGGCATCCTGTCGCCGCTCAGGGTCAAGCTGTCGGCGTTATGGGTCGTGTCCGCGTTCGACCGCAATCTGATGGCGCATCTGCCGGACGGTACGGGCCTGGCGGTCGGTCTCGCCTTCGTCGCGACGGCCCTGTGGTTCTCCCGGCGCAAGAACGTGTCGCTCCTGACCGGGGTGACGGGGGCCGGGGTCGGCTTGGCGGTGGTCCTGGGCTGGGCCTTTACCTCGGCCCTGGCGCGGGCCTCCTTCGACATCGTTCCCGTCGGCAGCGTCACCTTCACCGGCCCGTCCGCCGACACCTTGATGGTGCTCATCACCAAGCCGGCGGTGGAACTGAACTTCGGTGTCGGGTTGGTGCCTGGCGTGTTTCTGGGATCCATGCTGTCGGCGTGCCTGTTCCGCGAGTTCGAGGTCCAGACCTTCAGCGGCGAGACGGGCACCGTGCGCTATCTGGTCGGCGCCGTGCTGATGGGTTTCGGCGGCATGCTGGCCGGCGGCTGTGCGGTCGGCGCCGGCATCACCGGCGGGGCGGTATTGGCGTTGACCGCCTGGGTCGCCCTGTTCTGCATGTGGATCGGCGCCGGCTTGGCGGTCATGGTGGTCGAACCCGGGTTCAGGACGTCTCTTGGCGGGGCGGGCCCGCGTTAACGCCTGCCGCGTTCCCGCGCGCGGGGGTCGAGGGCGTCTTGCAGCCCGTCGCCGACGAAATTGAAGGCGATCACGGTCACGAAGATGGCGAGGCCCGGATAGATGGCCAGCGCCGGGGCGTCCCAGATCAGTTCCTGGGCATTGGTCAGCAGATTGCCCCAGCTGGGCAAGGGGGGCTGAATGCCGAGGCCGAGGAAGCTGAGCACCGATTCCAGCAGGATCACGTTGCCGACGGAAAGCGTCGTCGCGACAATCACCGGCGAGGCCAGATTGGGCAGGATGTGCACGGCCATGATGCGGAAGGACGACGCCCCCTGGGCCCGTGCCGCCAGCACGAAAGGCCGCTCGCGCAGACTGAGCGTCGTCGCGCGCACCAGCCGCGCCACGGTGGTCCAGCCGACCAGCGCCACGATAACGACGATGCGATAGAGGCTCATGCTTTCCGCCTGCGCCGCCTCGGCGGAAAATCCCAGCTTTTGCAGATCGATGGCCGCGAGCACGATCAGCAGCGGCAGCAGGGGCAGGGCGATGACCCCGTCGGTCACGCGCATGAAGAGTGCATCCAGCCGCCCGCCGAAATAGCCCGACAGCAGCCCCACGGCCGTGCCCAGGACCGCCGCAGTCAGGGCCGCGGCGATACCGACGAACAGCGACACCCGCCCGCCGTACAGCAGCCGCACCAGCACGTCGCGCCCGGCCTCGTCCGTGCCCAGAGGATGGGCCACACTCGGCGGGGCCAGGCGGTTGAACAGGTCGACCGCGTTGGCGTCGAGGCCGAGCCAGCCCTCGACCGCCGGGGCGAGCAGGCTGGCCGCCGCCAGGACCGTCAACACCCCGGCGCTGATCAGGGCGAGCCGGTGGCGCAGGAACCGCCGTGTGACCAGGGCGAGCGGCGTCGCGGCCGTGGCGGCGGCGTCGCTCATTGCGTCTTTCCTTCGAAGCCGATCCGGGGGTCGAGCCAGGCATAGGCGAGATCGGCCAGAATGTTGCCGACCAGGGTCACCAGCGTGGCCAGCAGCAGGCACACCAGGGCGAGGTTGAAATCGTTGCCCATGACCGCGTCGAAGGTCAGCTTGCCCATGCCCGGATAGGCGAAGATGGTTTCCGTGATGAGGGCGCCCGAAAACAACGTGCCGAAATCCAGCGCGATGATCGTGGTCACCGGAATCAGGGCGTTGCGCAGCGCATGGCCGAGCACGACCCGGCGTTCGGAAAGGCCCTTGGCGCGGGCCGTGCGGATATAGTCCTGACGCAGGGTCTCCAGCATGCTGGCGCGCATGTAGCGGGTATGGCCGCCGACGCTGGCGAGGGTCAGGCTGGCCGCCGGCAGGACCAGGTAGATCAGCTTGTCCGACCAGCCGTCCCGTCCCGGCGTGCCCAGCCCACCCGCCGGCAGCCAGCCCAGGACCACCGCGAACAGGATGATCAGCAACAGGCCGAGCCAGAACGACGGGATCGAGATGCCGGCGAAGGCGAACAGGTTGACCGAATAGTCGCGCAGGGAATAGGGCCTGACGGCGGCCCAGATGCCCAGCGGCAGGCCGATGCAAAGGGCCAGGGTCAGGCTGATGCCCAGCAGCATGAGGGTATTGCCCAGGGCCGGGCCGAGAATGTCGAACACGGGTTTGGCGAACAGGCGGGAAAACCCGAAATCGCCTTGCAGAACGGACAGAAGCCAGCTGCCGTACCGTTCCGCCACCGGACGGTCGAGGCCGTAGATCTCGCGCAGCTTGGCGACATCGGCGGAGGTCAGGTCCGGGTCGGCGGAAATCATCAGATCCACCGGATCGCCCGGCATCAGGCCGATCAGCCCGAAAATGACGAACGACATCACCGCCAGAACGACGGCCGATTGGATCAGGCGTTCACTGATGAAACGAAGCATGGGGGGAGGGTAGTCCGGCGCATGCCGGGGGGCCAGCGAAAGTGGGCTCCCCCTCACCCCGGCCCTCTCCCCAAGGGGGAGAGGGAGACTCTTGCCCTACGCTACGTCCGATATCCCGTTGCGGCGAGAGGGCTCTCCGTGGAGAATCGTCCCCTCTCCCCCTCGGGGGAGAGGGTTAGGGTGAGGGGGCATCCATGACCACATTGCTGCGCAAGTCCATGACGGATGCGGAACGCCGCCTGTGGCAGGCGTTGCGCAATCGACAACTGGCCAGCCACAAATTCCGCCGCCAGCATCCCATCCCGCCCTATGTGGCGGATTTCGCCTGTGTGGAACGTGGGTTGATCGTCGAGGTCGACGGTGGTCAGCACAGTGCGCGGGCGGAAGCCGATGCGGCGCGGACGCAGGCGTTGCAGGCCCGCGGGTTTCGCGTTCTCCGTATCTGGAACAACGAGGTGATGGAAAACCTGGAGGGCGTCCTGGCAGCGATCCTCGCGGTACTGGAGGACTGAGTCCTTCCTACTTCACGCCCCAGTCCTCGACCCACAGGCTGGACGGGTATTGGTGGCCCGTGGGGGCGACGCCGGTCAGCCAGGGCGGCATGATGTAGGTCTCGGCGCGGAAGTAGAGGGGAATGGCCGGCAGTTCGGTGACGTAGATTTCCTGCAGCCGATGCCACAGCTTCTTGCGCGTGGGCTTGTCCAGTTCGACCTCGATCTTCTCGATCAGCGCGTCCATTTCCGCGTTCTTGAAGCCCGGATAGTTCTGCCCGGCCCAGCCGTTGGCCTCGGTCGGGATATGGGCGGAATGCAGGCTCGTGCGCGGCACGCTTTCCGGCGCCGACGACCAGGCGTACATGGCAAGGCCCGTGAACTTGCGCTGGGTCACCGTCTGCCCGAAGTAGACGCGGGCCGGTTCGTTCTTGATGCGGACGTCGATGCCGACGGCCTTCCATTGACTTTGCAGGACCTGCTGGACCAGTTCGCGGGCCTTGGACCCGGCCGTGGTCATGAATTCGAAGCGCAGGGGGGCGCCCGTGTCCTTGTGCTGGCGCATGCCCTGGACAAGTTTTGTAAATCCTGCCTTTACAAGGAGTTCCAGGGATTTCCTCGGGTCATAGGTGTATTTCGGGATATCGTCGGCGGCGACCCAGTCGAGGGGGTTGACCGATGATTGGGCGACCGGCTGGCGGCCGCCGAACAGCTGTTGGGAAATCGCCTCACGGTCGATGGCGTAGACCAGGGCGTGGCGGATATCGCGGTTCCGCAGCAGGGGGTTGTCCTGGTTCAGGTCGATGTGCTCGTAGACCAGGCCGGGCTTGTAGAGAATGCGGAACTTCCGTCCATGGCGTTTCTCGAAGCGCAGGGCCTGATCCACGGTGAAGCCCAGTTCGCCGGAAATCATGTCGATGCTGCCGGACAGCAGATTGGCCTCAAGCGCCGCCGTGTTGGGGATGACCTTGACCACGATGCGCTTGAAGGCCCCCGGCTTGCCCCACCATTTCGGATTGCGTTCCAGGACGACGTAGCTGCCGCGCTGGGTTTCCGTGATCAGGTAGGGGCCGAAGTAGAGGGCTTCGTTGGTGGTCTGGGTGTCGAAGGCGGTCTTGTTCTTGTAGTTCACCGGATCGGCGTCGAAATTCACCGCGTCGACATGGGCGGGGATCAGGTTGAAGGAATTGATGGCGTTGTAGTCGAAGGTCAGCTTGTCGAAATGGAGGGTGAAGGTCTTGTCGTCCTTGGTATCGAGCTTGTAGGCGGAGCGGTAGAACTCGATTGGCAGGATGCCGGTCTTGCCGTGACGGCCCATGCGCCAGGTGAATTCGACATCCTTGGTCGTGATCGGCGTGCCGTCGCCCCACACGGCATCGGGGCGGATGGTGTAGGTGACGGCGATGCCCTTCTTGCCGTTCGGCGCCGTTTCCGGCACGGCCAGGCCGTTTTCCAAGGTCGGCAGCTTGGTGCAGAGCATGCAGACCAATTGCCAGTTCTGGTCGAACACGGTGAACGGCCGGCGCGTGAAGCCCAGGATGTAGGACTTCGCCACCATGCTGTCGATGTTGGGGTGGAAGGTCGACGGATACTGGGTGATGCCGATGGTGAGCTGGTCACGCTCCGCCGCGCGTATGGGGGCGGCGGCGCAAAGCATCACAAAGGCGGCGGTAAGGAGCGATTTCAGGACAGGGCCGGCCGGTCGCATGGAGTCTCCCCAGATCGTCACTCAATCATCAGTCGTCGTAGCCGCGTCCGCCGTGGGCCAGGGACCATTTTTCCGGATCGTCAAGGAACGCGCGCACCCCGGCGATGGTTTCCGCATCGAAGTATCCGCCATCCTCGGCCACCTGCAACACATCTTTCCAGGTCGCGAGATAGCGCAGCGTCACGCCTTCTTTCTCCAGGGTCTCCAGCGCCCCCTTGAACACGCCGTAAAAGAACACGACGAAGGCGTCCGTGCATTCGGCCCCGGCATTGCGGATGGCATGGACGAAATTCAGCTTGGACGCGCCGTCCGACGCCAGATCCTCGACCAGCAGCACCTTGGAGCCCTCGACCAGATTGCCCTCGATCTGGGCGTCGCGGCCGAAGCCCTTGGGCTTCTTACGCACGTAGAGCATGGGCTTGGAGGCGGCCTCGGAAATCCAGGCGGCATAGGGAATGCCCGCGGTCTCGCCACCGGCGACGGCGTCGACATCGTCCAGACCCGCGTCGCGGCGCAGCATCTCGACCCCCAGTTCGATGATCCGGCGCCGCGCCTCGGTGAAGGAAATGACCCAGCGGCAGTCGATATAAACCGGGCTCGCCCAGCCCGAGGTGAACATGTAGGGCTCCTGCGGGCGGAAGTTCACGGCCTTGATGTCGAGCAGAAGTTTCGCGGTTTCCTGGGCTGGGGTCATGGCGGTGGTCATGGGGGCCTCGTGCGCTCTGGAACCCGCCGAACAAGGGGCGGGCGGGCTATGTCGGTCGGATGGTTCGGGCCAGGGATCGTGGCCGGTGTCTGGGTGTCTGGGTGTCTGGGGTTTCGTTTAGCGGGTTCGCCCCAGACCCGCAAGCGCGCGCGGGGCCGGGGCGGGGGATAAATCCCGCCGTGATATTCCCTTGTTGCGTCCGTCTGGCCTCTGGTATACCATATGCCAGTTGATGGAACGCCGCAGCCGATGATGTCCTCCCAGGGACGCGTCCTCGCAGTACCGGATTGCTCCCCGCTTGGCACGGCGACCTGTGATCACTATTCTCCCTCCCAATCCTGGGGGCTCGGTCGACCACCGGCCGGGCCCCGTTTCTTTTCGTCCGCATCAGAACGGACCGGCCGGGAGGGCCCCCTTTAAGTGAACCGACAGGAACGGCGCCGGCAGAAGAAGCTTGCGGAGACGGCGGACCGTCTTTCGCCCAAGGGCCGCGCGCGCCTGACCGCCGGGGTTCAGGCCTATCACGCGGGCCGCTTCAGCGAGGCCGAGGAGGCCTTCACCAAGGTCCTGGCCGAACGCCCGCGCGAGGTCCAGGCGCTGCATCTTCTGGGTCTGATCGAATATCGCACGGGCCGCCTGGAGCAGGCGGCGGATCATCTGGTCGCGGCCTCCATGGTCGATGGCGAGGATCCGGCGATCCACGCCAATCTGGCCGCCGTCCTCAACCTGTGCGGCCGCGGTGCCGAGGCCGAGGCGGCGTCCCGTCATGTCCTGGAACTGCGCCCCGACAACGCCGAGGCCTACAACAACCTGGCCGTGGCCATGGAACTTCAGGACCGCATCGACGAGGCCGAGGCCTGCGGCAAACGGGCGGTCGAACTCGACCCCAAGCATCTGGAAGCCCACATCAATCTGGGCAATCTCTATTTCCGCAAGGGCGCCCTGGCCGAGGCGGCGGCGATGTACCGCCGCGCCGCCGAAATCGACCCGGCCAATCCCATGGCGCCCGGCAACCTGGGCGTCGTGCTGCGCCGCCTGGGCGATCTGACGGGGGCCGAGGACTTCTGCCGCAAGGCGCTGAGTCTCCGGCCAGACTATCCCGAGGGGTTCAACGCGCTCGGCAACGTGCTGATGGCGCGGGGCGACATTCTGGGGGCGCTCGACGCCTTCCGCGCCGCGCTGACCCACCGGGACGGCTATCTGGAGGCGCGGGCCAATCTGGCGGGGGCGCTGTTCAAGTCCGGCGATCTGGAGCGGGCGGAAGACGCCTACCGCGACACCGTCGCGCGCTTCGACCGCTTCGCCGGCGCCTGGTCGGGCCTGGGCACGGTGCTGCTGGCCAAGGGCGATACGGCGGGTGCCGAGGACGCGTTCCTGCGTGCCGTCGAGGCCCATCAGGGCCTGGGCGACGCCTGGGTCAACCTGGCCGCCGCCGGGGCCTTGACGGAAGATCACGAAGCCCAGCTGGCGGAACTGCTGGAAACCGCGCCGGAAAACGATCAGACGGCGCAGCTTCTGTTCGCCCTGGGGGCAGCCAAGGATCGGCGCGGCGACCAGGCCGGCGCGTTCGACGCCTTCACCAAGGCCAACGCCATGCGCCGCCGCCTGCTGGATGGGGCGGGGCTGGGTTTCGACGCGGCGCGGCTGGACCGCTGGGTCGATACGATCATCGCGACCTTCGACAGGGAGTTCCTGGCCCGGGCCAAGGGCTGGGGCGATGCGTCGGAGGCCCCGGTTCTGGTCGTTGGCATGCCGCGGTCGGGCACGACCCTGGCCGAACAGATCATTTCCAGCCACGGGCAGGGGGCCGGGGCCGGGGAACTGGACGCCCTGTCGCGGCTGCTGCCCGATTATCCCGAGGGCGTGGCCGACCTGGACGCCGGCCGGGCGGGCGCCCTGGCGGCGGACTATCTGAAATGTCTGGGGGCGGGACGGCATGAGGCCTTGCGGATCGTCGACAAGACGCCCTTCAACATCTTCCTGCTGGGGCTGGCGCAGATGCTGTTGCCGGGGGCGCGCGTCGTTCATTGCGTGCGCGACGCCAAGGACACGGCCCTGTCCTGCTACTTCACCAATTTCGTCCAGGGCCTGGCCTGGTCAACGGACCTTGCCGACATCGCCCGCATGCAGGCGGCCCAGGACCGCGTCATGGCCCATTGGCGGGAAATTCTGGACCTGCCGGTCCACGAACTCCGCTACGAGGATCTGATCGCCGACCAGGAAGGGCAAAGCCGCGCGCTGATCGATTTCCTGGGCCTGGATTGGGATCCGGCCTGTCTTGATTTCCACAGGTCCGGGAACGCCGTGCTGACGGCCTCCAACTGGCAGGTGCGCCAGCCGCTCTATAAAAACGCGGTCGGGCGGGCGGCGGCCTATCAGGCGTTTCTCGGCGACCTCGCGTAATCCGTCAAATCGTTCCTGACTTGCGGAACGCCCTGGTCCCGGGGAGCGGCCGGCCATCGAGTTGACAGCGCCGGTCGGGACGCATATTGTTTTCTGAATTCGGAATTCAGAAATTTAAAAATACAATAAATGCAACAACTTAAACTTAAATCAGATCTGACGAAGCAGGCGCTCGAGTCCATTCGCGCGGCCATTCTGTCCGGCGAGCTGCCACCCTGCGCGCCGGTCGCCCAGGAGGAAATGGCCGAGCGTCTGGGCGTCAGCCGCCAGCCGGTCAGCCGCGCCCTGGTCCTGCTCAAGCAGGAAGGACTGATCGTCGCGCGCGGGCGCAAGGGCTACATGGTGGCGCCCGTCGATGCGGACCGCCTGCGGGCCCTCTATCAGGTGCGGGGCGCCCTGGACCGTCTGGCGGCCCGTCTGGCCGCCGCCCAGGACGATCCCCAGGGCACGCGCCGGCGCATGTTCGACAAGCTGATGGCCGACGGCCGCGACGCCGTGGCGCGGGGCAGCATCGCCCGGCTGGTCGCCGCCGATGTCGCGTTTCATCAGGCGCTGTATGCCCTGGCGGGCAATCCGGAAATCGCCGCGACGGCGGAAGGGGCGTGGCCGCATATGGTGCGGGCCATGCGCATGGTGCTCGAGGACACCAGCCGCCACGGCGCCATCTGGGCCGATCACGGCGCGATCGCCGATGCCGTCATGGCCGGCGACGTCGACGCCGCCGGCGACTTGGCGGCGCGGCATGTGGAATTGGCGGGCGAGGCGACCTATCGCCGGCTCAAGAACCTGGACCCGGGGCAACAGACCCCCGGAACGACAAGCAAGACATCAATCGGAGGATGATCCAATGCGCTTGACCGAAGAGGAACTGAAACGTTTCGACGAGGACGGCTATCTGTTCTTTCCCGGAAAGTTCACGCCGGAGGAAGCGGCCTGCCTCAAGGCCGAGGCCGAGGCCGTCTATGCGCTCGACCGCGAAGAGGTCTGGCGCGAGTCCAACGGCGTCGCCCGCACGGCCTTCGCCGCCCATAAATACAACGAGGCGTTCCGCCGACTGGGCGCCCATCCGCGCATGATCGAGCCGGTCACCCAGGTTCTCGACGGGCCGGTCTACATGCATCAGTACAAGGTCAACGCCAAGGCGGCCTTCGACGGTGCCGTGTGGCAATGGCATCAGGACTACGGCACCTGGAAGCGCGACGACGACATGCCCGAACCGCGCGCCATGAACATCGCCGTGTTCCTGGACGACGTGACGGCGGCCAACGGGCCGCTCTTGTTCATTCCCGGCAGCCACAAGCAGGGGGTGGTCGACGCCGGCCACGATCTGGAGACGACCAGCTATCCGCTGTGGACCCTGGACCGGGACAAGGTCACCGAACTGGCCGAACGCGGCGGCTGCGTCGCGCCGACCGGCCCGGCCGGCAGCATGCTGATGTTCTCGTCGCTGCTGGTCCATGCCAGCCCGCCCAACATCTCGCCGTTCGGGCGGACGATCGTTTATCTGTCGCTGTGCCATGTCGACAACCACATCCGCGCCTTCAACCGGGCGGAGTGGATCGCCCACCGCGATTTCACCCCCATCGAAGCCCTGGCCGACGATTGCCTGGACGAACTGGTCGCCAAGCGCCAGCAAGCAGCGGAGTAATCAACCTTGTACATCTACCAAGAACTCGCGGCCCGCGCCGCCGAGGGCAAGCCCGTTCGTGTCGGCCTCATCGGGGCCGGTAAATTCGGCTCCATGTTCCTGTCGCAGGTGCCGACCACCCCGGGCCTGGAGGTCGCCGTGATCGCCGATCTGAACCCGGACGGCGCCCGGAAGGCCTGCCGCACCGTTGGCTGGCCGGATGATCTGATCGCCCAGACCAAGTTCGTCGACGACGCCATGGCCATGATGCGGGCCGGCGGCGTGGACGTGGTCGTCGAGGCCACGGGCAACCCGGTCGTCGGTCTGGTCCATGCGCGGGAAGCCATCCGCAACGGCATCCACATCGTCATGGTCAATGTCGAGGCCGATGTTCTGGCCGGCGGCCTGCTGGCCGAGGAAGCCCGCCAGGCGGGCGTCGTCTATTCCATGGCCTACGGCGACCAGCCGGCCCTGACCTGTGAATTGGTCGAATGGGCGCGTGCCACGGGCTTCGAGGTCATCGCGGCGGGCAAGGGCACCAAGTACCTGCCGTCCTATCACGCCTCGACCCCGGATACGGTCTGGGACCACTACGGCCTGACGCCCGAACAGGCGGCCGCCGCCGGCATGAACAGCCAGATGTTCAACAGCTTCCTCGACGGCACCAAGTCGGCCCTGGAAATGGCGGCCATCGCCAACGGCACGGGCCTGACCCCGCCGTCCGATGGTCTGAACTTTCCGGCGGCGGGCATGGACGATCTCGCCCATGTCCTGCGCCCCGTCGCCGACGGCGGCATGCTGGAGCACAAGGGCCAGGTCGAGGTCGTGTCGTCCCTGGAACGCGACGGACGCCCGGTGTTCAAGGACCTGCGCTGGGGCGTCTATGTCGTCATCGAGGCCCCCAACGACTACGCCGCCGCCTGCTTCCGCCAGTACGGCATGAACACGGATGCCTCCGGGCGCTATTCCGCCATGTTCAAGCCGTTCCACCTGATCGGTCTGGAATTGAACATCTCGATCCTGTCGGCGGCGCTGTTGAACAAGCCGACGGGTTCGACCCTGGGGTTCCGCGGCGACGTCGTGGCGACGGCCAAGCGCGACCTGAAGGCGGGCGAAATGCTCGACGGCGAGGGCGGGTTTACCGTCTGGGGCAAGCTTTATCCGGCGGAAAAGTCGCTGGAACTGGGCGGCCTTCCCATCGGCCTGGCCCATAAGGTCAAGCTGAAGGCCGACATCCCCGCCAACCGGCCCGTGCGCTGGCAGGATGTCGAGGTCGACGAGACCATGGACGCGGTCAAAATCCGCCGGGAAATGGAGGCCCACTTCCGCCTGCCGGTTGCGGCCGAGTAGGGACCCGAAGGGCTTCGGCGCCATATAAGAGGGGCTGGTCAGGCGGGACGGACGCCATGAATTTACCGATCGACGTTATTGGCCTATCATTCCGTCTTCGGCGGAATGGATAGGTCGCGAGGCTCGATTTGGAAGGTCGAAATTCTTCGGGTCCTGCCGGTTCGCCAGTCCAGGACGAAAGCCTGCGGTTGGTCCTGTCCGTGGAACAGGAACACTGGATAAAACAGCAACTGGGCATGGCCAAGGGCCTTGCCTGGGCTTCCGCGTTTTTCCTGATGTTGGGCGCCGGTTGGATGACAGCCTTGTTTTCCGGGGCGATCTTTGAAGGCTCGTCGTCTCAGAGTTGCTTCGAATTGGCCGCCGATACGCCGAATTACCAGACAGTGCTCAAGGAATTCCGTGCGCAGGGGCTGTCGCCCTGTCCATCGGACAAGGAACCGAGCGAAGAATTCGAATGGAGCGACCTGATCTGGTTGCCGACCCTGCTTGCCGCAATTGTATTGGTGATTTCCCCCCTGACGCTTGGGCGGAACATGATTCTGGCGCGGCGATACAAAGGCTACCTGACCGATCACGCAGCCTTCCTGCGCAAATACAACCGCTTGTGACCGGCGACCGCACCCGGTTTTCGATTGAGATTGCCGCCTTTCTTCAGAACAGGTGCGGATCGGTCGGGCGCAAGATTTTCCATTCCTCCAATCGCTCGACGACGACGACAAGTTTGTCGATATCGCCGGACGCTCCCTGGAGCGGCAGGATCAGGCGTTCATGCGTCCCCGAGGCGTCATAGGTTTCAAAATTCCGCTGCATCAGGGTCGGATGCCCGGTGCTGGCGCAACGGTCGTAGGATTCTTTGACTTCCTGGAAATCGTATTGGTGGCGGGACTCGAAATAGGTCAGGCCCGTGTGGTCGGGAACGTCAAGCTTCCAACGATTCTGGACGATGGTGGTGCCGACGAAGCGGTAGCGGAAATCGGTGTGATCGGGCCGTGGCAGTACGTCGAGAACCAGCATGATGGGAGCGTCCTGGTAAACGTCCATCAGTTTGAAGGCATCCCAGGCCGGTGCCGGCGCGGAGCCGGCCTGCCGGCGCCAGTAATCCCAGACGCGGCGGGCGCGGCGTCCGGTTAGGTGGCCGTCGATATCGTGGATTGTCCCGTAGGTGTTCATTGCGCTGACGTCATACAATGTGATGTGCTTTCGCGTAACCTGGACGGAAGTGCTAGACCACTTCACATGGTCGGCGGAAGCGCCGCCGCGGACTGATCCGTTGCCGGAACGGGGTGCCCATGCCATAAGCGGGCGATGTCCGACACGGAACAAACCGCTGATGCGCCGCGCGTCTGGGTGCTGGCCGACGACCGGCCCGGCAACCGCAGCCAATGCCTGGGCGTGGCGCGGGTTCTCGGCCTGCCGTTCGAACAGAAGGACATCGAATACGGCCCCCTGGTGCGCCTGCATAACGCGGTGCTGGGGGCGTCTTTTGCCGCCATCACGCCGGCCAGCCGCGCCGTGCTGACGCCGCCCTGGCCGGACCTGGTGATCGGCGCCGGGCGGCGCTCGGCCTCCGCCGCGCGCAAGATCAAGAAGCTGTCCGGCGGCCGTGCGAAACTGGTTCACATCATGCATCCGGGGGCCGGGGCAGGGGATTTCGACCTGATCGCCCAGCCCGCCCATGACGCCCGCCCCACGGCCGGCAACACCCTGACCATTCCCGCCGCCGCCCACGGCGTGACGGCGGACGTCCTGGCCGCCGCCCGGGACGAATGGGCCCCCGCTTTCGCCCACCTCCCGCGTCCGCTGATCGCCCTCATGGTCGGCGGCAGCACCCGGCGGCGCGAATTCGGCCCGGAGATGGCGGCCGAGGTCGCCGGGCTGGCCGCCAAGATGGCCCGCGACCAGGGCGGCGCCTTGCTGGTGTCGACCAGCCGCCGGGTCGAGGAATCGGAAGACCCGGGCACCATGCCGGCGTTGCTGGCCGCCTTCGCCGACCTGCCCCATCACCTGTACCGCTGGGGCGATCCGGCGGGGAACCCCTACATGGGCTACCTCGCCCATGCCGACGCGGTGATCGTGACGGGGGATTCCGTGTCCATGTCGACCGAAGCCTGCGCCCGCCCGGGGCCGGTCTATCTCTACGCGCCGCCGCCCTTGATCACGCCCAAGCACAAACGGTTCCACGACTATCTGTTCGGCGAAGGCTACGCCCGGCCGCTGACGGCGGAGACTGTTTGGGAAGATTGGACCCACGCGCCCCTCAACCCGGCGGAAGATATCGCCCGTGCCATCCGGGAACGCCTGAATATCGGCGCCTGAACGCTGGCGCCGTTGCGTCGGGGGGCCGTTGCGTTACGATGCGCCGGGGGCGATCACCAGGGGACGGAAACAGACATATGGCCAGCGAACTTCTTTTCGGGATTCAGACCAACGGCATCAAGCATGCCCATGCGGACCCGATGCCCGATGTCGATACGCGCTTCCGCATGGTCAAGGACGCGGGGGTGTTCGATTACATCGACAAGACCCCGGACCCGGACCAGATCGACGATTTCGAGCGCGCGCGGGACAAATACGGCCTGCCGGTGCGGGCGGGCGGCTGGTTCTACGTTCTGGGCCAGGACGAGGCGCTGTTGGAAAAGAATCTTGAGACGGGTCGCCGGCTCGGCTCTCTCGTCCATAACACCCAGATCAAGCTCCACCACGCGAAGGGCCATGTGGTGACGGACGAGGAAGTCCTGAACGCCTATCTATGGGCGGCGGAACTGGGGAACAAATACGGCGTCACGCCGTGCTTCGAGGTCCATGTCAACATGTGGTCGGAAGACTTCGCCCGCGTTGCCCGGGTCGGCCGCATGGTCGAGGCGCGGGGGGTGGAGTTCAACATCACCCTCGACCACAGCCACGTCATCTTCAAGATCGACAATCCCAAGGAACAGAAGATTTTCGACACGGCGGGGCAGATCGCGGCGGGGCAGGTGATCCTTGATCCCTACACCCCCGGCAACGTCGTGCAGCAGTGGATCGAGGCCGGCTGGGTCCGTCATTGCCATGCCCGGGCGGCGATCCCCAACAACCCGGTCAACGAAACGGGCCGCCACCCCGACGGCAGCGTCGGGCGTGGCATTCAGTATCCCTTCGTGGAGCCGAAACCGGGCGAATACCATGCCGACTGGGACGGCGCCTTGCTGGAGCCTTGGAAAGAGTGCATCCGCATGCTGATGCGCCACCACGCGGCCGACCCCACGGGCAAGCTGGGCCAGATTTCGACCGAGTTTATCCCAGGCACGGATTACGGCGAGGGCTGCAGGTATTCCCTGTTCGACCAAGCGGTCGCCTGCGTCGAATGGATGCGCGAAACCTGGGAAGACATCCGCCGCGAGGCGGCGGCGTAAGGCCGGGGATTACTCCGGCCAGGCCTTGACCTCGGTCTTTTGCTCGCCCAGACCCTCGATGCCGACGCGCATGACGTCGCCGGCCTTCAGGAACCGCGGCGGCTTCATGCCCAGGCCGACGCCCGGCGGTGTGCCCGTGGCGATGATGTCGCCCGGCATCAGGGTCATGTAGCGGCTGACCACGGAAACAAGGTTGAACACGTTGAACACCATGGTCTTGGTGTTGCCGTCCTGCATCATCTGGCCCGAGACCTCGCACCAGATGCGCAGGTTCTGCGGGTCCGGCACTTCGTCGGGGGTGACCAGCCAGGGGCCGAACGGCGCGAAGGTGTCGAAGCTTTTGCCCTTCACCCATTGGCCTGTGGTTTCCAACTGAAACGCCCGTTCCGACACGTCGTTCAGGACCGCGTAACCGGCGATGTATTCGGCGGCGTCCGCTTCCTCGACATATTGCGCGCGCTTGCCGATGACGACGGCCAACTCGGCCTCCCAATCGCCCTTTTGTGATCCCTTGGGCAGCACCACCGGATCGGTCGGACCCGACAGGGACGTGATCGCCTTGGTGAAGATGATCGGCTCTTCCGGCAGGGCCATCCCGGCCTCGGCCGCGTGGTCGGCATAGTTCAGGCCGATGGCGACGATCTTGCCGACGCCGGCGACGGGTGCGCCCAAACGCGGCGAGCCGCCGACGGCGGGAAATTCTTCCGGGTCCATGGCGCTCAGGCGGGCCAGGCGGTCGCTGACCAGCGTTTCCGGCGTGATGTCGGGCAGGCGGTCGGACAGGTCGCGGATGCGGCCGGCGGCATCCAGCAGGCCCGGACGTTCCTCGCCCTTGGGGCCGTAGCGCAGCAATTTCATGGATGGGGCTCCCGGATGGAATTCAGACGTTTTTGATCGGTTTCCGTACCGATGGCCGCATTAGGCTTCGCAGGGGCATGAAGGTCAAGACCGTTACCTGGAATTTTATGAAAGTTTTATAGAATATTGAAAACACTTAATATTTTTGCCCGAATTTGAGTCGAAACGTAAACTGTGGAAGAAAAGGAATTTCCGCGATGGTGCTCCGCCGACCCGTTTTTTTGTCCTTCGGGCGCCCGGCGCTGATTGAAAACCAGCGGGGCTCGTCCCTGGTCGAATTCGCCTTCGCGGCTCCCCTGGTGGTGCTGATGCTTATCGCCATCATCGAATTCGGCATGATCATGTTCGTGTCGACGCTGATGGAAAGTGCCCTGCGTGATGCCGCGCGGTTCGGCATCACTGGCCAAGCGCCGGAGGGCGGCACGCGGCTGGAACAAATTCTTGCCATCGTCGCGGACCGCACCATCGGTCTGGTCGACATGGCCGACGCCAAGGTCGAGGTTCGGGTCTATCCCACCTTCGGCGATGTCGGGCGCGGCGAAGCCTTTGTCGATGGCAACGGCAACGGCGTCTACGATCCGGGCGAGACCTTCACCGACGAAAACGGCAACGGCGCCCACGACGCCGATGTCGGCGAGGCCGGGGCCGGCGAGGCGGGCGCGATCGTTGCCTACCGCATGGAATACGCCTGGCCGCTGCGCACGCCGTTGGCCGGTCCCTTGATCGGGGAAGGCGGCAAGTTCATCCTGAAATCGGCCATCGCCGTGCGCAACGAGCCCTACGATCAAGCCATCGGCGCACCGGCGCCGGGCGGGTGAGGGGCGTCATGGGCTTCATCCGCACATTCCTGGATCGGTTCCGGCGCGACGGGCGAGGCACCATCTCCGTCGAACTGGCCATCGCCGTGCCGGTGCTGACGGGCCTTTTGATGTCGGGGGTCGAGGTCACGCGCTATGTCCTGATCAACCAGAAGCTGGAGCGCACGGCGGCGACCATGGGCGATCTGATCTCGCGCATGCCGGAACTGACCGAAGGCGACATCACGTCGTTCTTCGCCGCCTCGGACCAGGTCATGACCCCTTATGACGTTCAGGTCGGCGGCCGGGTCATCATTTCCTCCATCGCGCGGGACGGCGGCGGCCCGGAAATCATCTGGCAGCGGACCTACGGCCTGGCGCCGGCGGCAAGCCGGTTCGGCGCCGCGGGCGATCCGGCGGTTCTGCCCGCCGGGTTCGAGGTCCGCGACAGCGAAAATGTCATCACCGCCGAGGTGTTCTACGATTTCGAGCCGATCATGATCACCGCCGTGCTGGAGGCCGGGCAGCTCTATTCCAGCGCCGTGTTCCGGCCCCGGTTCGGAAGCCTGACCACCGTCAAACCCTGACCCGGGCGATCGGCCAACCAATTCGTGATTTGAGCGGACCGGCGGCGGTGGTGGATAGTAGATCCATGAAACGCCTGTTTTTTTCGTGCCTGGGACTGTTCCTGGCAACCGGCGCGGCATCGCTGGCCGTTGCGGGGACCGGCGCGTTGCCGGCGGACCTGGCCGCGCGGTCGTGGGAGCAAATGACCTTCGACGGCAAGACCGCCAACCGCTACAGCGCCTGCGGCACCGACTGTGTCGAGATCAATACGGACGCCAGCGTGTCCCTGATCGGGCGGCCGGTGACGGTGAATCTGGCGGAAATGCCGGTGCTGACCTGGGAATGGAAGGTGGACCTGCCCGTGACCGCGACGGACCTGACCGTCAAGGGGCGGGACGACAGGGCCCTGGCGATTTACGTGACCTTTCCTTACGACCCCGACACGGCGACGTTTTCGGAATCCCTGCTTCGTCCCCTGGTCGAACTGGCGCGCGGTAAGAACGCGCCGGCACGCACCCTGTCCTATGTCTGGAGCGGCGACGCCACCGTGCCCGGCACGGTCGTCGCCAGCCCTTATTTCGGCGACGTCAATGTGATGATCGTGGCGCGCACCGGCGATGCCCCCTTGGGGACCTGGCTGCGGGAAACGGTCGACGTGGCGGCGGATCATGAACGGGTGTTCGGCCGCCGCCCGCTGCGCGCGGCACATGTGCTGATCGGTGCCGACAGCGACGATACGGGCAGCCGCAACCGGGGGTTCGTTCGCGGTATTTCATTCCGGGCGCGTTGAGGGCCTGGCGCTTCATTGAATTGTCACTTGCCATGCTACGGTATTTCGGAAATAACCGAAATATGAATGAAGCAATCCATGTCGCGCTGTTCGCGGCTCTGGCCCAGGAACATCGTCTTGCGGTCTTTCGCCTGTTGATGCGCGAGGGGCCCAACGGCCTGCCGGCCGGCGACATCGCCCGCCGCCTGGATGTCGCACCGTCGACTCTGTCGGCCCATCTGGCGCAGTTGTGTCAGGCGGGGCTGCTGCGGGCGGCCCGCCGCCGTCAGAGCATTTTCTACGCCATCGACGTCGAAGGCACGCGGCGCCTGATCGCCTATCTGACCGACGACTGTTGCGAAGGCCGACCGGAAATCTGCGGCTATGGCGCTTCCCTTGATTGCGGGCCCGCGAAGGAGACGAATGATGCCTGATCCAACAACGCCGATCTTCAACGTGCTGTTTCTGTGCACGAAAAACTCCGCCCGCAGCATCCTTGCCGAAGCGGCTCTCAACCGCCTGGGCGCCGGCCGCTTCAAGGCGTTCAGCGCCGGCAGCCAGCCGGCGGGGCAGGTCAATCCATATGCCCTGGATCTGCTGCGCAACCAGAATTTCCCGACGGCGGACCTGCGTTCGAAAAGCTGGGACGAATTCTCCCAGCCCGGCGCACCGCAAATGGACTTCGTGTTCACGGTCTGCGACAACGCGGCCAACGAGGTTTGCCCAATCTGGCCGGGGCAGCCCATGTCGGCCCATTGGGGTGTGCCCGACCCGGCGGCGGTGGAAGGCACCGAGGCCGTGAAGCGCGCGGCCTTCGCCGAGACCATGCGATTCATGAACAACCGGATCAGCATCTTTGTTAACCTGCCGCTCCGCAGCCTCGACCGCATGACCCTCAAGAAACGCCTGGATGCGATCGGCGCGCGCCGGGAAGAATCGGTCTAGGCTGTCCGCATTTCCATCCTCCCTTACTTGAAGGAACGAACTGACCAATGACGCTGTTCGAACGTTATCTCTCGCTTTGGGTCGCGCTCTGCATCGTCCTGGGCGTGGTGCTCGGCAACACGACGCCGGGTCTTTTCCAGGCGGTCGCGTCTTGGGAATACGCGTCGGTCAACCTGGCCGTCGCCGTGCTGATCTGGGCCATGGTCTATCCCATGATGGTGGCGGTGGATTTCGCCAGCCTGCGCGGCGTTCATCGGCGGCCCAAGGGCCTGATCATCACCGTCGTGGTTAACTGGCTGGTCAAGCCGTTCACCATGGCGGCGCTGGGCGTGTTGTTCTTCAAGCACCTGTTCGTGGACCTGATCGATCCGGCCAACGCGGACCAGTACATCGCGGGGCTGATCCTGCTGGGCGCCGCCCCCTGCACGGCCATGGTGTTCGTGTGGTCGTACCTGACCAAGGGCGACGCCAACTACACCCTGGTTCAGGTGTCGCTCAACGACGTCATCATGGTCTTCGCCTTCGCGCCCATCGTGGCCCTTCTTTTGGGCGTTACGGACATCGAAGTGCCGTGGCAGACCCTGTTGCTGTCGGTCGCCCTGTATGTGGTGATCCCGCTGGCGGCGGGCATGGCCACGCGCCATGCGCTTGGGCGCGGGAAATCGGCGGATCAGGAAGCCGCCGCGGTCGAACGCTTCACCGGGGCGGTCAAGCCGTTCTCGATCCTGGGCCTGCTGGCCACGGTCGTGCTGCTGTTCGGGTTCCAGGGGAACGTCATCGTCGAACAACCCCTGTTGATCGCCCTGATCGCGGTGCCGCTGGTGATCCAGTCCTACGGCATCTTCGTCGTCGCCTATGGCGCCGCCTGGGCCTGGCGGGTGCCGCATAACGTGGCGGCGCCTTGCGCCCTGATCGGCACCTCCAACTTCTTCGAACTCGCCGTGGCGGTCGCCATCGGCCTGTTCGGGCTCAACTCGGGGGCCGCCCTGGTGACGGTCGTGGGGGTGTTGGTCGAGGTGCCGGTGATGCTGTCCCTGGTCGCCTTCGCCAACGGCACGCGCCGCCATTTCCAGGCGGCGGAGTAGGGGGGCGGTTATTCCGCCGGGGCGCGGCCCGTGGCGGCGTCGCCGGAGGAGGCACCCTGGATCGCCTTGGTCGGGAACAGCCGGTCCAGGTAGATATAGACCACCGGCGTCAGGTAGAGCGTGATGACCTGCGACATCAGCAGACCGCCGACCACGGTCAGGCCGAGTGGCGCCCGCGCCTCTCCGCCCTGGCCGAAGCCGATGGCGATGGGCAGCGAGCCCATGAGGGCGGCCATGGTCGTCATCATGATCGGGCGGAAACGGATCAGGCAGGCCTGATAGATCGCCTCGTCGGGGCTGAGATTGTCCTCGCGCTGCGCCGACAGCGCGAAGTCGATCATCATGATCGCGTTCTTCTTGACGATGCCGACCAGCATGATGATGCCGACGAACCCGTACAGCGTCAGCGGCATGTCGAAGGCCATGAGGGCGAGCAGCGCCCCCACGCCCGCCGCCGGCAGGCCCGACAGGATGGTCAGCGGGTGGATGAAGCTTTCGTAGAGAATACCCAGCACGATGTAGACGACGATGATCGCCAGCGCCAACAGCATGCCCATGCCGGCGAGCGATTCCTGGAACACCTTGGCCGTGCCCTGGAAGCTGGTGGTCAGGGTCGCCGGCACCTGGATGTCGCGCTCCAGCGCGTGGACCCGGTTGATGGCCGTGCCGAGGGAGACCTCGGGCGCCAGGTTGAAGGAAATCGTCACGGCGGGAATCTGGCCCTGGTGGCTGATGGTCAGGGGCGACACGCCGCGGGTCAGGGTGGCGACGGCGGCCAGCGGCACCAGACGGTCACCGGGCGCGCGGATATACAGCTTCTTCAGCGCTTCCGGGTCTTTCTGGAATTCGGGTGCGACCTCCAGAATCACCGCGTACTGGTTGGCGGCGGTATAGATGGTCGAGACCTTGCGCCCGCCGAAGGCGTTGGCGAGCACGGCCTCGATCTCCTCGGCCTTGATGCCCATGGTGCCGGCGCGGTCGCGGTCGATGTCGACGACCAGGGATGGGCTGCGGATCTTGAGGTCCGTGGTCACGTCCTGGAAGCCGGGCAGCTTGCCCAGTTCGGCAGCCATGACCTCGGCCCATTTGTAGAGGGATTCCAGATCCAGGTCTTGCAGGGTGTATTGGTACTGCGCGTTGGACAGGCGCCCGCCGACCCGGATCGCCGGCGGGTTGCGCACGAAGGACTTGATGCCGGCGACCTTGTTCAGCTTGCGCCGCAGCTTTTGCACGACATCGTTGATGTTGGCGTCGGGCCGCGCGTGGCGCGGTTTCAGGCGCAGGAACAGAAGGCCCGCGTTGTTGGTGATACGGCTGCCGGCGGCCCCCACGCGCGACATGGTCGCGGCGACGTTGGGATCGCTGTTGACGATGTCGGCGACCTCTTTCTGATAGCGTTTCATGGCATCGAACGACACGTCCTGGCCGCCTTCGGTGTAGATGATCAGGCGGCCCGTGTCCTCGGCCGGCAGGAAGTCCTTCTGGATCACGGCATAGAGACCCCAGGTTCCCACCAGGGTGCCCAGGAACACGGCCAGCACGAACGGCTTGCGCTTGAGACACCAGAGCAGGGACACATCATAGCCGCGCAGCATGGCGTCGAAGGCGCGCTCGATCATCGCCATGAACCCGCGCTTTGGTTTTTCCGCGCCGTGGGCGGCGTCGGAAATCCAGCGGCTGCACATCATCGGCGTCAGCATCAGCGACACGATGCCCGACACGATGATGGTCACGCTGATGGTCATGGCGAATTCGTGCAGCAGGCGCCCGACCATGCCGCCCATGAACATCACGGGAATGAACACGGCGACCAGGGACAGGGTCATGGACAGAATGGTGAAGCCGATTTCCCGCGATCCCTTGAGCGCTGCCTGCATCGAGCTCAGGCCGCGTTCCTTGTGACGGATGATGTTTTCCAGCATGACGATGGCGTCGTCGACGACGAAACCGACGGACAGGGTCAGGGCCAGCAGGCTCAGGTTGTTGAGCGAAAATCCCATGACGTACATGACCGAGAACGTGCCGATGACCGAAATCGGCAACGCGACACTGGCGATCACCGTGGCCGCCAGGTTGCGCAGGAACAGGAAGATCACCAGAACGACCAGGGCCGAGGCCAGCATCAGCGTGAATTCCACGTCGAGGATCGATTCCTCGATCGACTGGGCGCGGTCGTACATGACCTCCAGGTTCACGGACTCGGGCAACTGCTGACGGAACACGGGCAGGATGTCGTTGATCTGCTTGACGATCTGCACGGTGTTGGAGCCGGGCTGACGGTAGATCGCCAGCATGATGCCCTGACGGTCGCCGAAATAGGTGGCGACGCGGGTCGCCTCGACCCCGTCGATGGCCGTGCCGATTTCCGACAGGCGTACGGGGGCGCCGTTGCGATAGGCGACGATCAGCTTGTTGTAGGCGGCGGCGTTGCTCATCTGGCCCGTGGTCTTCACGGCGATGGCGCGGTCGGGGCCGTTCAGGGTGCCGGTCGGCTGATAGCTGTTGCCGCCGCGGATCGCCTGTTCGACCTCGCCGATGGCGATGCCGCGGGTGGCCAGGGCGTCCGGGTCGACCTGGGCGCGCACGGCGAATTTCTGCTGGCCCCAGATCTGCACCTGGGCGACGCCGCTGATGGTCGACAGTTGCTGCGCCAGCATGGTTTCCGCGAATTCGTTGACCATGGAGATCGGCAGGGTGTCCGACGACAGCCCGATGTAGAAGATGGCGAAGTCGGCCGGGTTGATCTTGCGGAACGACGGCGGGTCGGTCATGTCGTCGGGCAGGGCGCGCAGGGCCGTCGAAATGGCCGACTGCACGTCCAGCGCCGCCGCGTCGATGTTGCGGTCGAGATCGAACTCAAGGGTGATGCGGGACGTGCCGGACGCGCTGATCGAGGTCATGTTGCGCACGCCGGCGATACGCGAGAACTGGCCTTCCAACGTCGTCGCCACGGCGGCGGCCATGGTTTCCGGGTTGGCGCCGGGAAGCGAGGCCGTGACCTCGATGGTCGGGTAGTCGACGTTGGGCAGTTCCGAGACCGGCAGGCCGCGGTAGGCGAACACCCCGAACAGAACGAGCCCCAACATGACGAGGGTCGTCATGACCGGCCTGCGGATGCAAAGCTCGGACAAATTCATCGTTCGTTCCGCGGCCTGTTCGGTCCGCTCCTTCCCGTGACGCGGCGGGGGCCCTGTGCCCCGGTCAGCCGCCCGTTTTGTTCGCGCCGCCCGCCACCGGCGCCGCGTCGCCCGTTTTCTTCTCGCCCTTCGCGGGCTTGTCGCCCTTGGCGCCCTTCGATCCCTTGTCGCCGTCCGCCTTGAACGACACCTTCGCCCCTTTGAACAGGCGCAGCTGACCGTCGGTCACGACCACGTCGCCCGGATTCAGGGCGTCGCCGATGGCGACGAAATCGTCGATCGACGGTCCCGTGGTCACTGGCCGGGGCTGCACCGTCATGTCGGCCGGATTGACGACGAACACGTAGTTGCCCTTCTGCCCGGATTGCACGGCGCGTTCGGGCACCACATGGGCGTTCTCGATGGCGTTCATCTCGATCACGATGCGCACGAACTGGCCCGGGGTCAGGAACCCGTCGGCGTTCTGGAATTCGGCCTTCAACAGGATGGTGCCGGTCTGGGTGTCGACGGCGTTGTTGATGAACACGATGCGGCCGCGGTTGGGCGGGCGGTTGCTGTCGGGCACCGTGGCCTCGACGGCCAGGGTGCCTTCGGCCAGGCGGCGCTTGATCTCGGCCAGATGCTGTTCGGGCACGGACAGGGCCGCGAGAATGGGATCGACCTGATTGATGACGACCAGGGGCTGCGGGTCGTCGGCCTTCACCAGGTTGCCGGCCTGGACCAGGACGCTGCCGGTGCGGCCGTTGATCGGCGCGCGAACGGTGGCGAATTCCAGGTTTAGCTTGGCCAGGTCCACGGTCGCCTGATCGGCCCGGATGGTGGCACTCAGGCCGTTCACGGCGGCGCGCGCCTCTTCGAACTTCTGCTGCGAGGAAAAGCCCTTGCCGCTGAGCGACTGGTAGCGCTGGAAATCGCCCTGGGCCTTTTCCAGGTTCGCGCGGTCGCGGGCCAGGTTGGCCTCGGCCTCGCGCAGGCGGGCCTGGAAGGGGCGGGGGTCGATGTGGAACAGGGGGTCGTCCTTGGCCACGGTCTGGCCCTCGGTGAAGGCCGTTTCCATGATCTGGCCGTCGACCCGCGAGCGCACGGACACCGTGGCCAGCGCCTGGATGGTGCCGATGGCGCGGATGGTGACCGGCACGGTGCGGGTCGTCACCTTGGCGACCAGAACCGGGGTCGGCGGCTTGCCGCCGGCCTTGGCCGCGGGCTTGTCCGGGGAGGGCCCACCGGCCAGCATGAAATAAGCGCCCGTGCCGACAGCAATCAGCAGGACGCCAAGCGCGATGCGCCGAGACGAAAACGTCTTCATTGAATTTCGGTGGTTCCGTGACCCGGAGAAAAGCAATCAGAAGATGCGAATATTAGGGTAAAACGCGCCATGTTGCGAGGGTGCAATTGTAACCAATTGTATACAACCCTGGTCCGTGGTTAGCGGATGACTTGCCCCCATAACGTCCATTGCCTTTCGGCTTATAGATTAGGTCGGATAATCCACCTTACAGTTTTCGGACGCAGCAGGTCTGGTATGGCCCAAGCATACGGATCGCCGAAATCCTTCGGCAGCATGACCGTCCGTCGCATACCTGCGCCGTTCCGCCGCGGTTTCGTAGACATCGCGGCGCCAAAAATGACCCGCAGGTATACGGTCGGCACTTGGAGGTGTGACCGTGATGAAGACGAACAAGACGAAAAACGCGGCTGATATTGGAAGCTGGATGGCCAATCAGCGGCTGATGACGAAGTTCGCCGGCGGCTTCGGCGCCGTCATCGCGGTCTTTCTGGTCGTCATCGCCCTGGCCTACGTGAATTTCGTCAAGGTCGGCCACGAGGTCGAGGAAATGGAAACGGCGGCCAAGGAGCTTTCCCTGGCGGCGAATGTCGAGGTCCAGTTCCTGAAGCTGACCCGCGCGGCCCGTGAATTTGTCCAAAAGGGCGACGCCGCCTCGGAAGCCCAGGCCAAGCAGAACGCCGCCGCGATGACCAAGGCCGTGTCCGCCGCGAAGGACGCCGTATCGAGCGCTAAACACAAGGTGCTGCTCTCGGAAATCGAGATGGCCTTCAAACCGTATGCCAGTGGTTTTCTGAAGGTCGCGACTCTCCGCCATGCGCATGATTCCCTGATCGCGGAACAGTTGGACCCGGCCGGCGACAAGATGATCGCCGAGCTTTCCCAACTCAAGGACCTGGCCGTGGCCGAAGGAAACCAGGAGTTGATCAGCGCGACGCAGGAGGCCCGCGATCACGCGTTTCTGATCCAGGTCTACGCGGGGCGTTATCTGTCCGAACACAAACCAGAATACGGCGCCAAGACGTCCAGCGAGTTCGATGCCTTCGCGAACAGCCTGGCGGCGATGGCGCCGGTCCTGCGCACCGACGCGGAGCGCGACCTGAGCGCGGATCTGCAGAAGCTTGGTACGACCTATCGCACGGTGTTTGAAAAGGTCCGCCATGGCGAGGAACAGTTGACGGCGATGATGGACGTGGAGATGCCCAAGTACACCGCGGTCATTATCAAGAATGCGGAGCTTCTGGAGAGTCAGTCCGCCGCGCACGAGCATGAAGTGGTCGAGATGGCGACCCGTGAAATTGAGAGGTCGGAAACCGCGCTGCTGGTCATTGCGTCGGTCGGAACGCTGATCGGGATCGTGACGGCGGTCATTCTGGCCCGCGGCATCGCCGGGCCGGTCGTGGGCATGACGGGGGCCATGAGCCGCCTGGCCGGCGGGAATCTGGAGGTCGCGATTCCGGCCCAGGGCCGCCGCGACGAAATCGGGGCCATGGCCGCGGCTGTGCAGGTGTTCAAGGACAACGCCATCGAGGTCAGGCGCCTAGAGGCCGAGCAGATCGAGGCCAAGGCCCGAGCGGAGGCGGAAAAGCGCGCTGAAATGAACCGCATGGCCGACGAGTTTTCCAGCAGCGTGGGCGAGGTCGTCGACGCCCTGTCGGCGGCGTCGGCGCAACTGTCGATGTCCGCCAAGCAACTGCACAGCACCGCCGACCATACCAACGAACAGTCCGCCGTGGTGGCGTCCGCGTCCGAGCAGGCGACGACCAACACGCAAACGGTCTCCGCCGCGGCCGAGGAACTGGCCAACTCCATCCAGGAGATTACCCGCCAGGTTACGCAGTCGACGCGCGTCGCGGACGAGGCCTCCGCCAACGCCCGGGCGGCGAACGACAAGGTGCGCGGGTTGGTGCAGTCCGCCCAGCGGGTCGGCGAGGTGGTCGAGATCATCACCGACATCGCGCAGCAGACCAACATGCTGGCGCTGAACGCGACGATCGAGGCGGCGCGGGCGGGCGAAGCCGGCAAGGGCTTTGCCGTGGTCGCGGGCGAGGTCAAGGCGCTGGCGACCCAGACCGCCAAGGCGACCGACGAAATCGCCGTCCAGGTCGCGGAAATCCAGGCGGCGACAAACGACGCGGTCGGCGTGATCGGGGGCATCGGCGACGTGATCGCAAAGATCAACGAGATCACGGCGAGCATTGCCTCCGCCGTCGAGGAACAGGCGGCGGCGACCAAGGAAATCGCCCGCAACGTGGAACAGGCGGCGGCCGGCGCCCAGACGGTCAACCGGACGATCCATCAGGTCAGCACGTCGGCCAAGGAAACGGGCCAGTCGGCGGGCGGCATCCTGACCGCTGCCAACGATCTGTCGGAACGCTCGGCGCTGCTGAAGACGTCGGTGGACGGGTTCCTGGTGAAGGTGCGCGCGGGCTGATCCGGCGGCGCTACTTCGACAGGCGCAGTTCGGTCAGGTGGTTGGCGACCTCGCGGAACACGGTCTGCAGTTCCGCGGCCCCCGGCGCCAGGTGGTAATAGGGCGCGTCCGGGCCGCTGGCGACCTGCTTGAGCAGGTTCTTGAGGTTTTCGTCGTTGTTGGCGAACTGGATGACGTAGACGATGACGCCGTCCGCCTTGACGTTGGCCGCGAGGGCCAGCAGACGGCTGTTCATCTCGTCGTGGGCGGTATTGCCCGTGCCCCAGATCCCCTTGTAACCGTCGCCCGATCCGCCGACGTTCTCGCCGTCGGTCAACAGCACGATCGCCTGCTGGCGGCGGTAAGGGGGGTCCGGGATCGCTTCGGTAAAGGGGGCTGAGGGCTTGAGAACGCGCCAGGCCCAGCCCAGGCCCTGGGGAATGTTGGTCTGGCCCTGGGGTGCTGTCAGGGCGTCGATCTTGCCTTCGATGACGGCCTTGGAATGCTGTAGCGGCGTGATGCCGTGGGTCAGGCAGGGGCCGCATTCGTTGCCGCCCACGGCCATGGTGCAGTTGCTCCAGCCGGATTGCGGGTCGCCGTCCGGGCCGATGGGTTCCCAAGCGATCCAGTCCTTGCCCCCGATCTGGCCGATGCCGAGCAGGGCATCGCCGTCGTTGCCGTCGTCGCCGTCGTCGACATAACGCTGGAACACGCAGCCGGTCCAATCGGGACCGGGATCGTTCAGCAGCGGTACGGGCGAAGCGTTGACCGTGAACACGCTGCTTTGCGCGGCCCCCGTCACCGGATGGGCATAGGCGGCGACGGCGTTTTCGGTCGTCATGGCGGGATCGTAGGCGGTCCCGTCGATGGTGATGTTGACCTTGGAATTCCAGGGCACCAGGCCGATGCCCAGAAGGTCCTTGTTCGGCGCCGTGCCGAACAGGATGCCGGTCAGGGTCTGGGCGGCCGTGCGCGCCGCGGCGATGCGCGATCCGCCGCCGATGGCGCCCGATGCCATGGACCCGGACATGTCGATGGCCAGGACCACGTCCAGGGCGATCAGCTCGCGCTTGACCTGGGAGGAGGCGGACACGCTGACGTCGTTAAACCCCAGGACACGCATGAAGCTGGTCGGGACCACCGCCGAGGCGGTCAGCTCCAGGGTCTCGTTGTCGACATCGGGAAATTTAAGCGGCCCCGTCACGGTGGCGCCGAGATACCCCGCCGGGAAGTTGGCGTTGAAAAACATGTCGATGTCGGCGTCGCGGGTCGGCAGAAAGAATGATCGCCCGCCGGCCAATGCCGCCGCGTCGAGTGCCGACGACAGGCGCGATTTGACCAGATAGGCACGGGCCACATCGGTGCCGATGCCGACGAAACCGATCACCGGGATAATGGCCAGCGCAAGGAAAACGGCAACGCCGCCGCGCCGGCAGGCACCAAGGCGGATTATAAATTTTTTAATATTATCAATTAGTTGCGTCATGTCAGGGGGTTCCTGTACTGCGCACTAATAATTATAGAAAAACAATCCGGTCAATTGAAACGTTTGCGCCAAACAACTGATTAAAATTACATAAAATTTTATGTAAATGTATTGATAAAGTATAGATTTTTTAAAAATAAATAAAAATTTTGACTTATAACTTTAGTCATAGAAAATTGGGCATCGAGGTTCACGGCGAACCACGAAGATTGTTTCAGGAGAGAAGCCATGAAGACCACGATCATCAAACTGCTGAAGGACGAGTCCGGTGCCACGGCCATTGAGTACGGCCTGATCGCCGCCCTGGTCTCGGTTGCCGCCATCGGCGCCCTGACCACCATGGGCGAGTCCCTGGAGACCATGTTCACCACCGTTTCCACCAAGCTCAACGAAGCCGTCGCCCCGTAATCCAGCTTCGGAAGACTGCCCTACGATCTCCATGTCCCTCCCCAGAACCCTTAGGTGGGTTCGAACTTCGGGTCCTCAATTCCCCACGAAGCCGGTCCCCCGGTTTCGCAGGGCCCGAAGGGGGAGGGGGCGGAGCCCCGGCCCGGAAACCCGATTTTATCCGCCCGCCGATCCCAGCATTAGTTAGTCAATTTATCTGACGAATTGAGAAGAGAGAGCAGCGCGTAACGTGAACCCGGGCGGGTGGCCGCACCCCAGCCACCCGCCAAGTCGGAAAAGGCCCCAACCCATGTCCCTCACGGCCGCCATTCATGCATTTCCCCTGGCACTGTTCACCGGCCTGCTCGGTCTGGCCGCGTTGACCGACCTTCAGGAATACCGCATCCCCAATTCGGTGACCCTGGCCATTGCGGCTCTGTTTCCCGTCTATGCCCTGTTGCCGTGGGCCGGCGTTGATGTCGTCGGCGCGCTGGCCGTTGGCGCCGCCGTGCTGGCCGGCGGCACGGCGTTGTTCGCGTTGGGTGTGTTCGGCGGCGGCGATGTGAAGCTGATGGCCGCCGTCAGCCTGTGGATCGGCCCGTCGGCATGTCTCGATTTCATCCTTGTTACGGCATTGTTCGGCGGCGCCATCGCCCTGGTTCAAATCTCGCACTGGCGCCTGGCCGTCGCCCAGGTCCTCGCCGACCGGGGGGAAACGGGTGTCGCGCATACCTTGCTCGGCCGTGACGTGCCCTATGCCGTGGCCATTGTCGCGGCCACGTTCGTCACCATGCCCGTGCCGTCTCTGCTGGGCGCCGCCCCGGCGCTGGCCGGTTAGGAGGCTGATATGTCCCCGATCTCCCTGCGCGGAATTCTGCTGATCGTCGTGGCCTTGACCGTGGCTGCCGGCACGGCGCTGTTCGCCCGCAACTGGATCGCCCAGCAGCAGGCGGCGTTCAAGGCCCGGCCGGCGCAAACCGCCCCGGCCACGGAAGCCCGCCGGGTCCTGGTCGCCAAGCAGACCCTGGAGGCCGGCCGCTTCGTGCGCGCCGAGGACCTGCGCTGGGCCGCCTGGCCCAAGGACGGGGTCGCCGAAGGCTATGTCGTCGAGGGCGTGGCGCCGAAAGGGCTCAAGCCCGCGCCGGATGCCTCCGACGGCGGAAAACCCAACAACCGCGGCATCGCCGTGTTCGACGGCGCCGTCGTGCGCACCCGTATCACGGCGGGCGAGCCGGTGACGGCGCTGAAGCTGGTGCAGCCGGGCGAACGGGGCTTCCTGGCGGCGGTGCTGCAACCCGGAAAGCGCGCCGTCTCCGTGCCCGTCGATGCGACGACGGGGATCGCCGGGTTCATCTTTCCGGGCGACTGGGTCGACGTCATCTTCATCGGCCAGATGCGCCTGGAAACCCGGCGCGGCGACGCCGAGGGCAGCAAGGTGAAGAAGATCGAGTTTTCCGAAACGCTGCTGTCCGGCACCCGCGTCATCGCCATGGACCAGAAGGTCGAGGCCGGTGACGGACAGGCCAAGGTGGCCAAGACCGCGACCCTGGAGGTCACGCCCAAGCAGGCGGAAAAGGTCGCCCTGGCCCTGAAGATGGGCGGAGTCAGCCTGAGCCTGCATTCCCTGGCCCGCCACGATGCCGTGGAAACGGCCGATGATCGGTTCGCCGAGGTCGCCCGCGCGGTCGGCGCCCTGGACGGCGATGCGCCGCCGCAGGACCTGGGCGGCAGCTACACCCTTGAATTCGACATCATGAGCATGCTCGGCGACAAGCGTTTCGGGCCGGGTGCCCGGGCGCGCGGGGTCAACGTGATCCGCGCCGACAAGGCCGAACAGGCCAACTTCTGAAAGGGCGGACGGCCATGCGACCCCAAACGATGGACATCTTCGACGACAAGCCCCGGCCCCGCGACATCAAGCGCTGGAACCGTCTGATCCTCGTCGGCGGTGTGATGCTGGCCCTGCTACTGGCGATGCTGTTCGCGCCGCCGCTGGCCGCCTTCGCCGAGGCCCAGGGCCTGGACGCGGGCCGGGTCGAGGTCATCAGCCCCGCCGGCGCCAACATCAAGATGGAGGTCAACAAGGGCCGTCTGGTGCGCCTGCTGCGTCCGGCCTCCACCGTGTTCATCGCCGATCCGCGCATCGCCGACGTGCAGGTCAAGTCGCCGTCCCTGGTCTACCTGTTCGCCAAGGCGCCGGGCGAGACGACCCTGTACGCCGTCGATCAGGCCGAACGGGTGCTGGCCAACGTGGATATCACCGTCGGCCACAACCTGTCGCGTCTGCGCGATGCCTTGGCCAAGCTGGCGCCGGACCATGACGTCACGGTCGACAGTATCGACGGCGCGCTGATCGTCGACGGCATCGTGCCTTCCGCGTCGAAGGCCGAGGACATTCGCCGCCTCGCCGTGTCCTTCGCGGGGGCGCCGGAAAACGTCATCAACCGCCTGGGCGTCGATGCCCCCAACCAGGTCAACCTGCGGGTCCGTGTCGCCGAGGTGTCGCGTGACGTGGACAAGCAGTTGGGATTCAACTGGAGCGCCGTCGGCTCCATCGGCGCCTTCGCCTTCGGTGTCGCCACGGCCAACCCCTTCGCGGCCAACGTCATCAGCCAGACCCTGACCGTCAATCCGGGCCAGTTTTCCGCCGGCAACGGCAAGTTCACCTTCGACGTCAACGGCGTCATCGACGCGCTGGAGGAAGAAGGTCTGGTCACCGTGCTGGCCGAACCCAACCTGACCGCCATGTCGGGCGAGACGGCGAGCTTCCTCGCGGGCGGCGAGTTCCCGATCCTGGTGCCGGAGGGCAACGACCGGGTGGTCATCGAGTTCAAGGAGTTCGGCGTGTCGTTGGCCTTCACGCCGACGATCTCCGGCGACAGCCGCATCAACCTGCACGTCCGCCCCGAGGTCAGCCAGCTGTCCAACGCGAACGCCGTGACCCTGAACAATTTCCAGATCCCGTCGCTGACCACGCGCCGGGCGGAAACCACGGTGGAACTGGGCAGCGGCCAGAGCTTCGCCATCGCCGGGCTTTTGCAGAACAACGTGACCCACAGCATTTCCGAATTTCCCGGGCTCGGCGACGTGCCGGTGCTGGGCAGCCTGTTCAAGTCCGACCGCTTCCAGCGCGAGGAGTCCGAGCTGGTCATCATCGTCACCCCCTACATCGTCAAGCCGGCGCCGTCGCGCAAACTGGCGGCGCCCACGGACGGCTATCAGGCGCCCCACGACATCGAACGCATCATCGGCGGCTCGACGGGCCGCCATGCCGACACCCCGGCCAAGCCCCGGACCGTGGCCAAGGATGGCCGGGCGCTGATCGGCCCTGTCGGCTTCACCTTCGAGGATTGAGAACCCGCTACCCGCACCCCCAATGTCTTCACACCCCAGGAGCATTGCCATGAACACCCCGAACCGAATTTATACGAAGCCCCGCACGGCCAAGACGAAGCCGGCCGCGTTCGTTTCCGCCGCGAAGCGCAAGCCCACCATCTGGGACCGCGGCGTCGGCGGCGGGTGCGGCGGCAAGGGGCAGGCCGTCGGTTGGCGGGCCGGCGCCCATGCGGGCAGCACCTGGGCCGGTCTGTTGTGCCTGATCCTGCTCGGCGCCTGCGACCATATCCCCGATTTCAAGGCCTATGCGCCCTACGATCCGCCCGCCGCGCGACAGCCCCGCGTGCAGCCTGTCGCCATCGCCCACAAGGTCGCCTTCCCTCAGGGGGCCGTGACCCTGGACGCCACGGCGGGCCGCGACATCGACGCCTTTCTGGCGCGTCAGAAGGTCGACCGCGCCGACGCCCTGGAAATCGCCATCCCGGCCGGCGGCGGCGAGATCGCGCGCGGCCGGGCCGAGCGGATTGCGGCCTATCTGAAGCTCAAGCGACTGGCCGCCGGTCTGGTCATCGACGACGATCCCAAGATGGCGGCCGACACGGTGCGTCTGGTTGTCCATCGATATCAGGTCGCCTTGCCGGCATGTCCCGATTGGACGGATCGCAGCGGCGTCACCCACGACAACCAGCCCACGGGCAATTGGGGCTGCGCCACGGCGGTCAATCTCGGCCTGATGGTCGCCAACCCGGGCGATCTGATATGGGGGCGCGACGGCGGGCCTGCCGACGGCGAGGCCCAGGTGTTGGGCATCCAGCGCTATCGCAAGGGCGAGACCAAGCCGCTTCTGGGCGGCGCGACGTCGCAGGCGCCTGCGGCCGGCACGGGTGCGCCCGCCGGCGGCGAGGGAGCCGGCAAATGACCCCGGCCCCGGAAAAGAAGCCCGCCCCGGCGGCGGCAGGCAAGCCCAAGCCCTTCATGGCCTTCGTCACCGACGAGGTCACCCGCAGCCAGCTTGAACGCGCGGCCGAGGATGCGGGTTTTTCCGGCGATGTTTACGTGGGCGGCACGAACGCGGCCCTCGCCACCCTGGCCGAGGTCGTGCCCGCCCGTCATCTGGTTCTCGATCTTGCCGAGCATACGGATCTGGTCGCGGCGGTGAACGAATTTGCCGAGGTCTGCCAGCCGGATACCCGGGTCCTGGTCCTGGGTGCTGTCAACGACGTCGGGGTCTATCGTGCGCTGATCGACCTTGGCGTGTCCGACTATCTGGTCAAGCCGGTGGCCGGGCCGCAATTGACGGCGGCCTTGGCGCGCCTGGGGGCGGCGGCGGAACCGGACCAGGGTGACACGGCGGTCACCGCCGTCAGGCGCGGCACGGTCACGGGCGTGCTGTCGGCGCGCGGCGGGGCGGGGGCCAGCACGGTCGCCGTCAATCTTGCCTGGGCGCTGTCGGTCGAAGCCCCCGGCAAATGCGCTTTGGTCGATCTCGACCTGCGGTTCGGCACCGCCGCCATGATGCTGGACCTGGAACCGGGCCGCGGCTTCAAGGAAGCGCTCGACAATCCCGGCCGCATCGACAGCCTGTTCATGGAACGCGCCATGGTGCGCGCGACGGACAATCTGTCCCTGCTGGCGGGGGAAGAGGACGTATCGGCGGAACCGGCGGTCGCCGAGGGAGCGCTCGATGTCCTATTCGACATGCTGACCGGCGCCTTCGACCATGTGATCGCGGACTTGCCGCGCTGGCGCCTGGGCGATCATGTGAAGCACCTGGACCGTCTGTTTCTGGTGACGGAGCCGACCCTGGCGGGTCTGCGCGACGCGCTGCGCCTCAAGGACGCGGCCCAGGCCCTGGCCGGGTCCGACCTGCCGGTGCTGATCGTCCTCAACAAGGGCGGGGCGGCGAAGAACGGGGAGCTGAGCGAAGCCGACGCGGTCAAGGGCGGCCTGCCCAAACCCGCCTACGTGGTTCCCGACGAGATCAAGGTTCAGGCGCAGGCGCAGGCCACGGGCAAGCCCATGGTGCATCTAGCGCCCCGGGCCAAGGCATCCAAGGTGATCCTCGCCATGGCCCGCGATCTGGCGGTCGGCGACAGCGATGAGACGCCGGTCCGCTCCCTGTTCGGCCTGATCCTCGGCGGACGGAAATAGGAGGCTGTCATGAGCTTCGGACGCAGAGATACCTCGAAAGTCGTTGCCCTGTCGGCACATCGTCTTCCCGCGCCGGGCGATGCGGATCCGGTTCCGGTCGCCGGCCAGGGTGATACTCTTGCGGGGGCGGACCCGGTGCCGGAACCGCCGGTGCACGACGTCGAAGCCGCGGAAGAGTACCGCCCCGAAACCGTTGCCCGCGCGATCGACAAGATTTGGCCCAGCGTTCGGATCGGTGCGAAGGATCTGTTGAGTCCGGATTACAGCCGGGGTGACCGCGCGGCCTGCATCGGCGTCATTCTCGATGCCGAAAGCAGGATGTCCGGCGACCCTCTGTTCGAAGCCGAACGCCGCGACGTCATCACGGAATTGCTCAACCGCTTGATGGACCTGCCGGGCGCCGGCGCGGCGGGTGGCCGTGCGACGGTACTCGACCCTACGGGGCTCGCCAAGGAACGGGTTCAGCCCCTGTTGATGGCGCGCATGGATGTGTCCAAGGCGGCCGAATTGCCGCGCGCCGAGATGGCTCGCCAGGTGACGGATTTGGTCGCCGAAATCCTGGCCGACGAGAAACTGCACCTTAACCTGATCGAGCAGCGTGGTCTGGTGACCATGCTGCTCAACGACATGCTCGGCCTGGGCCCGTTGGAGCCGCTGCTGGCCGACGACAAGGTCACCGACATCATGGTCAACGGCCCGGACCAGGTCTACGTGGAGCGCGGCGGGCGCCTGGAATTGGCCGACGCTCGGTTCCGCGACAATGCCCATGTTCTGAACGTGGCGCAGCGCATCGTGTCCGCCATCGGGCGGCGGGTCGACGAGACCTCGCCCTTGTGCGACGCGCGCCTGGCCGACGGATCGCGGGTCAATGTCATCATTCCGCCGCTCGCCATCGACGGGCCGTCCATTTCCATCCGCAAGTTCGCCAAGCAGAAGATCACGATGGAAAAGATGGAGCAGCAGAATAACCTGTCGCCGGCCATGGCGACGGTGCTGCGCATCGCCGGGCGGTCGCGCCTCAACATCATCATTTCCGGCGGCACGGGGTCGGGCAAGACGACCTTGCTGAACGCCCTGTCGCGTATGATCGACCCCGGCGAGCGCATCGTGACCATCGAGGACGCGGCCGAATTGCAATTGCAGCAGCCCCATGTGGTGCGCCTGGAAACCCGGCCCGCCAACCTGGAGGGCGAGGGCGAGATCACCCAGCGCGAACTGGTGAAGAACTGCCTGCGCATGCGCCCGGACCGCATCATCCTGGGCGAAATCCGCGCCGGCGAGGCGCTCGACATGCTGCAGGCCATGAACACGGGCCATGACGGCTCGTTGTGCACCATCCACGCCAACCGCCCGCGCGAAGCCCTGACCCGGTTGGAGAACATGGTCGCCATGGCCGGGGTCAAGCTGCCCAACGAGGCCGTGCGCGCGCAGATCGCGGGGGCCGTCAACATGATCGTGCAGATCGCCCGCATGCGCGACGGCGTGCGCCGCATCACCCATATCACCGAGGTCGTGGGCATGGAGGGCGAGGTCGTCACGACCCAGGACCTGTTCACCTTCGAATTCGAAGGGGAAGACGCCGACGGCAAGCTTTTCGGCGCCTTCAAGTCGACCGGCCTGCGCCCGGCCTTCGCCGCCAACGCCAAGTATTTCGGCCTGGAAAAGGCATTGCTGGAGGCCATGTCCCAACCCGACCATATGACGCAGCGGGCGGGGTAGCGGCGGCCATGGAAATCCTGCTGATATCGCTCGGCGTGTTCGTCACCTTTCTGACCGGCTGGTTCGGGCTTGGGGCGGGACGATCCAATCGTGCCCGTATCCTGGCCCGCCGCGTGGCCGCGGTCGGGCCGGCCAAGGCGATGCCCAGCGGCAGGGCCGCCGTGACCTTGCGCCGCGACGACGGGGCGGGCAGGGGGGTCGAGAAATCACTGGGCCGCTTGCTGCCGCGTACCGCCAGCCTGCGCAAGCGGCTGGCGCGGACCGGCAAACGGATGTCGGTCACGGGCTATCTATGCGTGTCGGCGGGATTGGCGGCGGTCGTGTTCGTGGCCCTGTTCCTGGTCCTGCATCTGCATCCCGTGCTGTCCGCGCTGTCGGCGTCGGCCGCCGGGTTGTTGTTGCCGCATCTTGCCGTGTCCACGATGGCGGCGCGGCGGCAGAACAGGTTCAACAACCTGTTCCCCGACGCCATCGACCTGATGGTCCGGGGGCTCAGGTCCGGCCTGCCGGTCACGGAATGCATCAAGGCCGTGGGCCGCGAACTGGCCGAGCCGGTCGGCGTCGAGTTCCGCCGCATCACCGACGAGGTCAAGTTCGGGGCCAAGATCAACGACGCCCTGTGGGCGGCGGCCCATCGCCTGGACATTCCCGAGTTCAAGTTCTTCGTGGTCAGCCTGTCCGTGCAGCAGGAAACGGGCGGCAACCTGGCCGAAACCCTGGCCAATCTGTCGGATATCCTGCGCCGCCGCCGGCAGATGAAGCTGAAGATCAAGGCCATGTCGTCGGAAGCCAAGGCCAGCGCCATGATCCTGGGGTCTCTGCCGTTCATCATGTTCTGCATCATTTACATGATGAACCCGGGTTATGAATCCCTGCTGTTCACGGATCCGCGCGGGCGTCTCATTCTGGGCGGCGGGCTGGTCGCCATGGGCATGGGCGTGTTCGTCATGAGCCGCATGGTGAGGTTCGAGATATGAGCGCCCTCGACCTGATTCCCGGCCTGGGTGTGGCCGATCTGATCACCGCGATGGCGGCCCTGGCGGCGGGCTTCGCGGTCTATGCGGTATGGACGGCGTTGTTGGTCCGCGACCCCATGACGCAGCGTATCAAAAACGTCGGCCTGCACCGGGACGAACTGCGTCAGGCCATGCTGGCGGCCCAGGGCAACCGCGCGCGGCGGCGCGAGACCACGGTCGATTTCATGCGCCGGGTGGCCCTGCGCCTGAAGCTTTTGAAGACGCAGCAGGCCGACGCCATCACCTTGCGCCTGGCCCAGGCCGGGTTCAGGTCCAAGGACGCGCTGGTCATCTATCTGTTCGCCAAGCTTGCGTTGCCCTTTGTGTTGGGGGCCGTTGCCGTGGTCTTGGTCTATGTCGCGAACCTGTGGGCGATGTCGGGGATGATGAAGCTGTTCGTCGCCATCGCCGCGGTGGTCGCCGGCGCCTACGCGCCCGAGGTCTTCGTCGCCAACATCCGGCAGAAGCGCCAGCAGGTCTTGCAGAAGGGCCTGCCGGACGCCCTCGACCTGTTGGTCATCTGTACCGAGGCCGGCCTTGCCCTCGACGCGGCCCTGACGCGGGTGGCGCGGGAGACCGGGCCGGCCTGTCCGGAACTGGCGGAGGAATTGAGCATCTGCGCGGTCGAGTTGGGCTTCCTGCCGGACCGCCGCCAGGCCCTCGACAACCTGTCGACGCGCACGGCCCTGGCGTCGATCCGGGGCGTCGTCAATTCCCTGCAGCAGACGGAGAAATACGGCACGCCGCTGTCGCTCAGCTTGCGCGTGCTGTCCACGGAATTCCGCAACGACCGCATGATGCGGGCCGAGGAAAAGGCCGCGCGCCTGCCGGCGACGCTGACCGTGCCGCTGATCATGTTCATTCTGCCGGCGCTGTTCGTCGTGCTGCTGGGGCCGGCCGTGATCAGCGCCATCGACGGACTGGGAGGTCTGAAATGAGTGCCGGAGAGATTGAGGATAAGTTGGGTGAGCCGCCTTCACTTTAGGGGTCAGGCGGACCACCTGGCCGGAGGACGGAGGGGTGCCGTCCTCCGGCCGCTTTACCCGCGGCCGGGGCGGCGGAGACCTAGCCGTCCGGGCCTTGGCCCGTGTGCACGGCCCGCGCCCGGGCCTTGTCCGATAGTTTCCGCAGGGCTTCGTAACGCCTGAGGTTGCTCTGCACCTGAGATTCGGTCAAATCCAGGCGGCCGATCTTGGCGGCGCGGTCCGTGTCGCCGGACAGGCCGTAGACCAGGGCCAGGTTCTGGCGTGCGCGGGGGCCCGCGCCAGGCGACTTGGCGGCATCACCCAGCACCCGGATCGCTTCCGCGTAGGCACCGGACAAAGCCAGGGACAGGCCCAGGTTGTTCTTCAGGGACAGGCTGTCCGGGGCCAGGGCGAGGCCCCGGCGGTAGAAATCCTGCGCCCCGGCATGGTCGCCCGCAAGGTCGCGCGCGATGCCGAGGCCGTTGAGGGGGCGGTGGTCCTTGGGGGCCGCCGCCTGGGCGCGGGTGAAGGCGTCGGCGGCTTCCGCCGGGCGGTCGAGGGCGACGAGGGCCTGGCCCAAGCCCAAGAGGGCGGCCGCGTCGTCCGGCGCCAGGGTGGTCAGGCGGGTATAGGCCGCGGCGGCCTCTTCCGCCATGCCGAGCGCCAGGGCGGTCTCGCCCGTGCGGCGGTAGGGTTCGTCCCAGTCGGGGCGCATGGCCTGGGCGCGCTGGTAGAAGGCGAGGGCGGAGGCGCTGTCGCCGCCGGCGCGGGATGCGTCGCCGACCCGCACGAGCTGACGCGCGCGGCTGTCGGCGTTGTCCTGCTTGATCTCGTCCGGCGTCGGCACCTTGTCCGTGGCGCAGGCGGCGACGGACAGCAGGGTGGCGGCGAGGAAGATTCGCCGGAATATGCGGGACGGCGCGGTCATGACCAGAGCCTACAACGCCGCGCCACGGTGGGCCATAGGGCCGTTACCACGGCTTGATACCGGAGTCTGACTTGGTTGTTGCGAAATGGGACAGAAAATATAACAGTCTTGAGACAGAGGAGACGTCACGTGAGCCGAACCTATTCCGAATTGACGCGCCTGATCGAGCGCCTGCATCGGCGCTTTCTCGACGTCATCCGGGCTGAACTGAACCGCCTGGGGGTGCGCGATCTGAACGGCGTGCAGGCCTTGCTGCTGGCCAATATCGGGGACGAGGCCATGGCCATCCGCGATCTGGTCGAACGCGGCTATTATCAGGGCTCCAACGTGTCCTACAACATCAAGAAACTGACGGACATGGGCTATCTGACCCAGGAACGCTCCCTGCACGACAAGCGGTCCATCACGGTGCAGCTGACGGACAAGGCGCGGGCCGTGGTCAAGCAGGTCAAGGCGCTTGAGGATCACAACGCCAACGCCTTCAGCGAATACATCGACGAGCCGAAGGTTGAGGAGGTCTGCCAAGCCTTGCAACGGCTTGAGCGGACCTGGGCCGACTACATCCATTACGGCGGCGAATAAAGCGCTCGGCCCGGCCGTTTTCAGCCCTGCGCCCACAAGGGGCTCAGGGCCTCCGTCAATGTATCCGCGTCGTCACAGGCGCGGACCCGGAACCCGGCGTCGGCCAGCGCGGCCGCCTTGCCGCGTTCGGCTTCGGAATCCTGATGAGACGATCGCATATGCACCGCACCGGCAAGGCCGGCGGCCTTGGCGGCCTGAACGTCGATCACGCGGTCGCCGACCATCCAGGACGCCCCTGCGTCGATGGGCAGAATTTCCAACGCACGCAACAGCATGCCGGGGTTGGGCTTGCGGTCCGGATGGTTCGACACCCGCAGCAGGCCACGGCCCTTTGGATGATGCGGGCAGGCGAGGATCGCGTTGACGAAGGCGTCGGCCTGGGCCAGCTGCGCCCACATCCAGTCCTGTAGGCGGGCGAAATCGGCCCAGTCGTACTTTCCGAGCCCGATGCCGCCCTGATTGGTCACCACGACGACGGGCATGGCCCGGGCGTTGGCCGCGCGAATGGCGGCCACGGTGCCGGGGACCAGGCAGGCGTCCTCGATGCGGTGCAGATAGGGCTGTTCCTCGACCATGACGCCGTCACGGTCGAGGAATAGCGCCCCCCGGCGGACCGGGCCCGGCGTGCGGTTGACGATCTGGCACCAGACGTCATCGTCGCCGGCGAACAAGTCCGGGACGTCGGCGGATGGAGCCATGGGGTCGCCTCCGGCCCGGGATTACGCCGTGAAGGCCTGAATGCCCGTTTGCGCCCGGCCCAGGATCAGGGCGTGGATATCGTGGGTACCTTCGTACGTATTAACCGTTTCAAGGTTAAGAAGATGCCGGATGATATGGAATTCATCCGCGATGCCGTTGCCGCCGTGCATGTCGCGGGCCATGCGCGCGATGTCGAGCGCCTTGCCCGTCGAGTTGCGCTTGACCAGCGAGATGTTTTCCGGTGGGCAGGTGCCCTCGTCGAGCATGCGGCCGACCCGCAGGCAGGCTTGCAGGCCGAGGGTGATCTCGGTCAGCATGTCGGCCAGCTTTTTCTGGATCAGCTGGTTGGCGGCCAGCGGACGGCCGAACTGCTTGCGGTCGAGGGTGTATTGGCGGGCGGCGTGCCAGCAGAATTCGGCGGCACCCAGAGCCCCCCAGGAAATGCCGAACCGCGCCTTGTTCAGGCAGCCGAAGGGACCGGCCAGGCCGGACACGTTGGGCAGCAGGTTTTCCTCGGGCACGAACACGTTATCCATGACGACTTCGCCGGTCAGCGACGTGCGCAGGGAGAACTTACCCTCGATCTTCGGCGCCGACAGGCCTTTCATGCCCTTTTCCAGCAGGAAGCCGCGGATCTTGCCGTCCAGCTTGCCCCAGACGACGAACACGTCGGCGATCGGGCTGTTGGAAATCCACATCTTGTTGCCGGTCAGCACGTAGCCCCCATCGACCTTCTCGGCCCGGGTCTTCATGCCGCCCGGGTCGGAGCCGTGGTCCGGCTCGGTCAGGCCGAAGGCGCCGACGATCTCGCCCTTGGCGAGGCGCGGGAGAAACTTCATGCGCTGTTCCTCGGTGCCGTAGGCATAGATCGGGTACATGACCAGCGACGACTGTACGCTTAAGCTTGAGCGGTAGCCGGAATCGACCCGCTCCACCTCGCGCGCGATCAGGCCGTAGCACACATGGCCGACGCCGGCGCCGCCGTACTGTTCGGGGATGGTCGGGCCGAGAAAACCCAATTCGCCCATTTCATTGAAGATTTCGCGGTCGAAGGTCTCGTTGCGGAAGGATTCGAGAACCCGCGGCATCAATTTGTCCTGGGAATAGGCGCGGGCCGTTTCGGCGACCATGCGTTCGTCCTCGGTCAGCTGATCGACCAGCCCGAAGGGGTCTTCCCAGTTGAATTCAGGCTTCGCCTGCGGGGACTTGGGGGCAAGTTGGGGGGCGTCGGTTGCATCCGGCATCGGGTGCTCCTTCCTGTTTGCTTATCGTTGGCGCCAAATGAGGCGTCAAACTCGCACGGTTCAGAGGTGCGGGCAAGATTCAGCGCATTTCACAGGTTGAAATTGAAGGGGCGTCAACGGCCGACGGCGAAGGCGACCTTGTTGGACGACCAGCGGCGGCCTTCCGTGCGTTCGTCGGCGGCATCGACCCGCAGCGTGATTTCCGGGCGCCCGTGCAGGCGGTCGTTGGTTACGCGCAGCTGGGCGTTGACGCGCACGCCGTTCACGGGCCACCACTGATAACGGCAATCCTGGCCGTTGCCGTAGGACAGGCGGGTGCATTCAGAGGTGGAAGGCTTGCCCCACAAATTGCCCAGATGTTCGGTGATTTCGCGTTCGGTATGAAATCGGAACGTCTGTGTATAGCTCAGGCGAAAGGCGGTCGCGTCCTTTTCGGCCGTCGGGAAGTGGGCGGTGAACACTCCCTTGTCCGTGCGCAGGACGCCGATCACGCCGGCCTGGGCCGCCTTGAGGGATTCGGGCGTGGGAATGATCTTGAGGAAATTCTCATAAGTCATGCCGATTTCGATGGGGCCGATGAAGAAATTCGGATCCGCCAGGGGCGCGCGCACGCGGGCCACGTAGAGTTGCAGGGCCGCCGCGCCGATGTGCTGGACCTCCCGTTTCTTGATTTCCATGTCGGGCAGGTAGCCGGCGACATCCGTCGTGTCGGTTTCCTGGGGGGCGGGCGAGGCGAAATGAGCGAGCAGACCGAAGGCCACCCCCAACACGCCGAAGACCAGGGCAAGCGCCCGGAACGGGCGGAACCTGCCTCGTTTCGGTGCCGTCATCGCCTGTGCCGCGCGTGTCATTTCGTGTGCTCCTGCGTTCGATGTATGTCCAGCGTCGGCATGCCGGTTCGTTGCATGGCCGAATCTATGACTTTCGATATAGTCTAATGGATGCGAAAAATGTGCCCGAATGAATTATTTGCCGACACTTTTAGATAAAATTGTCGGCAATTCCCGGTCGGCATGGGGTTTGCCGGGGCGTGAAAAAGAGGCTATAGCGAGACCATGGCCACGCCGCACCAACGCATTGACCGGACAAGGGAAGCCCGTTTGAGAACGGTCCGCACCGCGACTTTCGCTGTTCTCGCCGCGGCCTTGCTCGGCGGCTGTGGAATGGTCAGGCCCTATGTCTACGATCCTGTCGCCTACAACCGTGATGACCCCGATTTTGCCAAAACCCCAAAAACACGAAATTCGGTTACCATCTGTTATTCCAAGCGGTCGACCACGCCGGCAGAGGTTGCGCGGCTTGCCGCTGAAACCTGTGCTCCCTACGGCACCGGCATTGCCTTTGTCGGCAACGGTTACGCCCAATGCCCCATGCTGACGCCGGTCGGCGCCGAGTTTGCCTGCACCGGCGCGGTGGGAACGCGGACCGTGGCGGGGCGGGGCGCCGATCTGCGGCCCGCCGCCGGCGGAACGCCCGGACAGCCGGGCACGCCCCTGTCCGGGTTCGCGGAAGGGGCCCGTCCCATGGGCGTGCTGTTCGGCCGGCAGGGCTCGGCGGCCACCCCGGCGACGGCGCCGCTTCCCGCCTTGCCGCCGGCTGTGTCCGGCCAGTCTGAAACGAAGCCGTGACCCCAGGATGCGGGCCCCTGGGCCAGGCCGGCGGCCGTACGGCCCGGTGATGCTGGTCGCCTTACAGGTTTTGATTCTCGCTGTCGGCACCTACGTTCTTGTCGTCGGTCTGGTGTACCTTGGGCAGCGGCGCCTGATGTATCATCCGGGCGGTGTGGCCGGCGCGCCCGCCGACGCCGGCTTGCCCGACGCGGGCGAGGTTCGCGTATCGACGGCGGACGGGGTCGAACTTCGATCCTGGTATATGGCGCCCCAGCCCGGCCGTCCGGTCATTCTCTATCTCCATGGCAATGCGGGCACCATCGCCGACCGTGCTTTCAAGGCGCGTCTCTTCGCGCGCCAGGGGATTGGCGTGATGTTGGCGGAATACCGGGGGTATGGCGGCAATCCGGGCAGCCCGACGGAAGCGGGGCTGTATGCCGATGCTCGGGCCAATCTGGCCTGGCTGGCGGATAAGGGGCATGATCCGGCAAGCATCGTCGTCTACGGCGAATCCCTCGGCACGGGTGTGGCCGTGCAGGCGGCCCTTGAACTCGCTCTGGCGGGAACGCCGGTGCGGGCTTTGGTGCTCGAAGCGCCGTTCACCGCCATGACCGATGCGGCCGGGGTGCACTATCCCTGGCTTCCGACCGGCCTGCTGACCCGTGACCGCTACGATTCCAGCGCCAAGATCGGCGCCGTACGATGCCCGGTCCTGATCCTCCACGGCAGCGCCGATCGGGTCGTTCCGCAGGACCAGGGAATGCGCCTGTTCGCCCTTGCGGCGGAACCCAAGACGGCGGCCTGGCTGCCGGGGGCGGGGCATGGCGACGTCTATGACTTCGGCGCCGGGGAGGCCGTTTTGAACTTTCTCGCCGCATCGACGGGCGGGAAGGGCGCCGTTCCTTCGGCGCGTTAATCATAACATCCTGAAAAGGCTGGGGCTTCTAGGGTTGTTCTGCCGTTAAGACTCCTATAATTTATACAGTGTAGTGGTGTACCTGCGCCTTAATGGAGCAGTGTGCCCGGTTCGCGTGCGCCGCACGCGGCCGGGAGCCAAAAACGACACGTTAACGAACGGGAATATGGCGAAGATTTCTCCAACCGCCGCGTCGGCCATTTCCAGCGTCTCGACCGCCCGCATGACGGGCGCCGCGGCGGTGGCCAGCCATGGGCGCGTGGAGGAACTGAGCGGCAGCAATGCGATGTCGTTCGAAGCCGCCCAGTTCGGCTTCCAGAACGCGCCGGATGACAAATACGATGACCGCCGGGCCCTGTCCGACGACCGGCGGCGCAATCCGAACCTGGGGCGCGGGCGTTTCACGGCACCCAACGACACCTTCGCCAGGATCATTCAGAGTGAGATGACCGCCCCCAAGGTCTACGGCGAGGAAGGCCGGCCAAGGAATTTCGGCGGCCTTGTCTCCAAGGCGATCGCGACTTACGAGCTGAACGCCCAGGTCATTCACGGCACGCTGCCCAGGAAGGGCACGACCCTGAGCATGCGTCTTTAGCCGATCCCGCCGCGGACCGCCCTGCGCGCCGGCCCGATGGCCGGCTTTTTCATGCGCGGAAGGCAGGTTCATGCGCGGAAGGCAGGCACAACCGCCGCGATGTGCGGGGCATGTTTGGGCTGGACCTCCCATGGCGGGCCCATGTTAATCTTTCCTTGGTCAATGGCGGGCCATACTCGGGCCGCCCGCTCAAGGCTTGCGGCGTGGAGATCATCAAGCCGGACAGACCGGCGCACCGGAACGACACCGGAAACAAGGGTGAAGGCATGCGTGCCGATGTAAAAAGCGCCTTCGACGTGGCCTTCTGGTTCGCGGACACGGCGTTGGAACAGAATGAATATCTACAGCCGCAAAAGCTTCAGCGGCTCCTGTTCCTGGCGCAGGGCTATTACGCCGTGCTGCATAACGGGCGCAAATTGATGCCGGCCGTTTTCGTCGCCGACGAACTCGGCCCCATGGAGCCGAATATCTACGCCGGATTCTCCCGCGGGCGCCCCAACATCGATGTCGAGCTTTTCATTCCCCATGAAATCGACGGCTACCTGACCAGTCTGTGGCGCCGCTTCGGCCATGCGTCGATGGAGCGGCTGAACCAAATAACCAAGGGAACCAGCGCCTACAAGCAGGCCCGGGCCAAGGGCGCCCGGACGGAAATCACCCTTGATGCCATGCGTCTGTCGTTCGTGCGGGCCGAAAACACGCCAGGGGTTCAGCAGGTGGTGAAGCCCAAGGTTTTTGTTACCCAGACGGGCAAGCCGGTTCAGGTCAAGGCCTGGGACCCGGGCGCGAAAAACTCCTAGTCCCAAAAAAACTCTCATACATATCAATGTGTTCTGTGGCGATCCTGGGGTTCCGCTTGCGCCTTTCCATGACTTGGCTAATATCAGGCGCGAACGGCTCCTCCGGGCTGCTCTGTGCCGGTGACGGTGCCGAGACGTTCCGGGAGGCCGGCAATAATGAGGCAGACGTTTCGATAAGCGCCGCAATGGCGTACGGATAAAATGCCTTACACATATGTCTGGGAGGACACGCATGAACAGCAAACGACTCATTTCCGTCGTCGCCGCGAGCCTTGCGGTCGCGGGTTTGGCCTTCGCCAACCCGGCGCAAGCCAAGGTCGAAGGCGACACCATCATCCTCGGTTCGGCGATTTCGTTCACCGGCAAGTATTCGACCAACGGCATCCATGCCAAGAACGGCTATGACATCGGCGTCGCGAAGATCAACGCGATGGGCGGCGTCAAGATCGGTGGTAAATCCTACAAACTGAAGATCCAGTATTACGACGACGAATCGACGCCGCTCCGTACCGCGCAGCTGCTTGAGCGCTTGGTCAACCAGGACGGCGTGAAATACTTCCTGGGGCCGTATTCGTCGGCCACCACCAAGGCCGCCGCGCCGATTATCGAAAAATACAAGGTGCCCATGATCGAGGCGGAAGGCGCGTCGCGCTCGCTGTTCAACAAGGGCTACAAGTACCTGTTCGCGGTCCTGTCGACGTCCGAACAGTACCTTGCCAGTTCGATCGGCCTGGCCGCCGAAATCGCCGAAAAGAACGGCAAGAAGGCGTCCGACGTGAAGATCGCCATGGCGTTCGAGAACGATCCGTTCTCCCTCGACGTGCGGGCCGGTGTGCTGGAAGACGCCAAGAAATACGGCATGAAGGTCGTGATCGACGACAAGATGCCGCGTGACCTGAACGACATTTCCTCGACGCTGACCAAGGTCAAGGCCCTGAAGCCGGACCTGCTGCTGCTGTCCGGCCATTCCAAGGGCGCGGCCACGGGGGCGCGCCAGATCAAGGAAATGAAGATCGACGTGCCGATGATCGCGCTGACCCATTGCGAGGCGGCCAAGATCACCAGCAAGTTCGGCGCTTCGACCAACGACTTCCTGTGCCCGACCCAGTGGGCGCCGACCTTGACCTATAAGGACAAGTACTTCGGCACGGCTGCCGACTACGACAAGGAGTTCAAGAAAACCTACGACGGTTACAAGAACGTGCCTTATCAGTCGGCTCAGGCGACCGCGTCGGTTCTGGTGTGGAAGGACGCCTTCGAACGGGCCAATTCCCTGGATCCGGAAAAGGTGCGTGACGCCATCGCGGCGACGGATATGGAAACCTTCTATGGCGGGATCAAGTTCGCGCCGGAGGGCAACAACATCGCCAAGCCGATGGTTCTGCGTCAGATTCAGAACGGCGAGTACAACGTGGTGGCGCCGTCCAAATGGGCGTCGCATCCCGTGAACTGGCCGCGGAAGGCCCAGTAATCTGGGTTTTCCGGCCTGACGGGTGACCGCAGGCAAAGCTTGAACCCCGCCCCCGGCCCGCATCGGTCGGGGGCGGTCGGTTCCTGCGCATACCAGCATTCATATTTTCGGATATACCGACCAATCGCTTCTCCACTGAACTAGGGATGGATCAGGGACATGTGGGACAACATTTCAATTTTGACCGCGGCGCCGGTCTTCAATATTCAGCTGATCCTCGACGGGCTGTTCATCGGCTCGACCTTCGCGCTGGCGGCTTATGGCCTGGCCCTCGTATGGGGCGTCATGAACGTGAAGAACCTGGCGCAGGGCGACTTCGTCATCATGGGCGGCTACGTCGCCTGGTGGCTGGGCAAGCAGGGCATTCATCCCCTGTGGGGCCTGCCGATCTCGATCGTCGTCATGTTTACGTTCGGCTGGGTGGTCTATGTCACCATCATCCGACGCGTCATCGACAAGGACATGTTCACCTCGCTGCTTGCGACCTTCGGCCTCGCCATCGTTCTGGCCCAGGCGTTAAACCTGATGTTCGGCCCCGAAGTGCAGACGGCGGAAAGCGATTTCGCCATCCGCAGCTATTTCGACAACAGCGTCACCGTCGCCGATATCAAGTTGGTCGCCTTCGCGCTCTGCGGGGTGCTGGCGGTCGCCGTGGTGCTGTTCATGAAGAATTCGCGCATGGGCCAGGCGATCCGCGCCACGGCCCAGGACGCCCGCGCCGCGCGGGTCATGGGCATCGACACGGACAAGGTCTATGCCTTCACCTTTTCCCTGAACGCGGCGATCTGTGGTGCTGCGGGGGCCCTGATCTCGATGATCTGGGTGATTCAGCCGTTCTACGGCATCGGCCATTCGATCCGGTCCTTCGTGATCGTCACGGCGGCCGGTTTCGGTAATCTGGGCGGCGTCATCATGGCGGGGCTGGGACTTGGCGTCATGGAACAGTACGGCGGCTTCGTGCTTGGCGCCGAATACCAGCAGGCCTGCGTGGTCGGCCTTCTGGTCGCCGTGCTGATCTACCGTCAGCTCGAAATGCGCCGCCACCGCCAGGTCGTGCAATAGGCGCGTGGCCCAAGAAGAACGAAAACGGGAGCAAAAACCTTGGAATCATTCAATCCGAAACTGCATCTGCCGATCCTGATCTTCGGCGTCGCGGCCCCCTTCGTCATTCCCGGCGTGACCATTCAGATCGCCGTCCTTTGGGTCATGGTCCTGTTCGCCCTGACCTGGGACATCATGGGCGGCCAGATGGGCTACAACTCGCTCGGCAACATCCTGTTCTTCGGCTCGGGCATGTATATTTCGGCCTTGGTCCAGATCAGCATGTTCGCCAATGTGTCCGAATACACGGCGTCCTCGGGCGCGGTCGATTTCACCTATACGAGTTCCGAGTACTTCTGGGGCCTGGGATGGGGAATCCTGGCGGCGGCCGTCGGCTCGGCCCTGCTTGCGGCGTCCCTCGGCTGGACCCTGTTCGGTCTGCGCGGGCCTTATTTCGCCATCGGCACGCTCGGCATCGCGCTGACGGCCGGTGAACTGATGGGGACCTGGGAATGGGTCGGCGCCGGCGGCGGCCTGGCCATGCCCGTCTACCCGGGCAGCGCCGACGGCAAGTCGTTCATGTTCTATTTCATGTGCTTTTTCGCCGCGATCGGAACCTACCTGTTTTGCAGCTGGCTTTATTCGACCCGGTTCGGCCTGGCCATCAACGCCATCCGCGACGATGAACAGAAAGCCGAAGCCATGGGTATCCACACCCTGCGCTACAAGACCATCGCGTGGTCGGTATCGGCGTTCTTCCTGGGAATTTCCGGCGCCCTGTTCGGTAACATGACGGGCTTTGTCGAGCCCCTGGAAGTGGCATTTCCGGTCGCCACCTTCGGTATCTTCATGGTCGCCATGTCGTTGCTCGGCGGCAAGGGGACCCTGTGGGGGCCGATCCTCGGCGCCGCCCTGTTCCACGTCCTGAAGGAACTCACCTGGACCTATTTCCTCGGCTGGCAATGGGTGGCGCTCGGCGTGCTGATCATCGTCAACGTGGTGTTCTTCCAGCAGGGCATCATGGGCTGGCTGATGGAAAAGTTCCCGGAACGGTTCGGCATCATCGTCGACAAGAAGGAGACGGCAAAATGACCGATACCGTCATTGAAATCTCGGGCGTATCGAAGTCCTACGGGGGCGTGGTCGCCAATCACAACATCTCGCTGAAGGTGCCCGCCGGCGGCATCACCGGCCTGATCGGGCCGAACGGGTCGGGCAAGACGACGTTGTTCAACTCCATCGTCGGCTATCATCCCATCGACGAGGGCTCGATCAAGTTCAAGGGCGAGGAAATCTCCACCTACCGGGTGCCGCAGATCGCGCGCTTAGGATTGCTGCGCACCTTCCAGCAGACGCGCATCTACTCGAACATGAACTGCATCGACAACATGCTGATCTCGATCCCGCACCGTAAGCTGGGCTTCGCGGACATGTTCAAGAACCGCGGCGACAAGGAAACCATGGAAGAGGTCGACCGTCTGCTCGACTTCGTCGGGCTGTACGAAAAACGGCGGCTGATCTCGGGCGACCTTTCGTTCGGGCAGCAGAAGCTGCTTGAATTCGCCATGGCGCTGATGAACCGGCCCGAAGTGCTGTTGTTGGACGAACCCACGGCGGGCATCAATCCGACGCTCATCAACGGGCTGATCGACCGGCTCCGCCGCGCCAACGAGGAGCTGGGCATCACCCTGTTCGTCATCGAGCACAACATGCGCGTGATCATGAACATGGCCCAGTCGATCTATTGTCTGGCCCATGGCGAGCTTCTCGCCCACGGCACGCCGGACGAGGTCCAGAACGACCAGCGCGTCATCGACGCCTATCTGGGAGCACATTGAACATGGCCGACGAAAACAAGGCACAAGAAGACGAATCCGCGGGGGCCGCCGCGAACCGACGCTCCACCGGTTATCACATGGGCACCGTCGACGCGGTCATTTCCGTCGAGGACGTCAACCGCCAGGCCAAGGCCATGGCCGTCGAGGTGCCGCTGGAACAGGTCGCGTCCCTGGCCAACAACACCCCCTTCGTCAATCTGAAGGATCTGCGCTGCGGCTACGGCAAGATGGAGATCATCCACGGCCTCAACCTGCAAGTCGCCAAGGGCCAGTCGCTCTGCCTGATCGGGCCCAACGGGGCCGGCAAGTCAACGGTGCTGCACGCCATCTACGGCCTCAACACGGTGATGGGCGGCAACATCCTGGTGGGCGAGGGCGCGCAGGCCCAGGACGTCGCCCATATGACCGCCAACCAGAAGCTGAAGCAGGCCGGCATCGCCTATATCCTGCAAGACAAGTCCATCTTCCCCGACATGACCGTGGAAGAGAACCTGTGGATGGGCGGCTTCCTCATGGAAACCACGGCCCAGGCCAAGGAGGCGGCGGAAAAGGTGTTCGCCAAGTACGACCGCCTGGCCCAGCGCCGCAAGCATCTGGCCAAGGTGCTGTCGGGCGGTGAACGGCGCCTGCTGGAAATCTCCCGCGCCCTGGTCATGGACCCGGACGTTCTGCTGGTGGACGAGCCGTCCATCGGGCTCGAGCCCCGGTTCATCGACATGGTGTTCGACATCCTGGACGACCTTCAGCATACCGAGGGCAAGACCATCATCATGGTCGAACAGAACGCCAAGAAGGGCCTGGAATTCGCCGATATCGGCTATGTCCTGGTGTCGGGCGAACTGGCCATCGCGGGCACCGGCGACGCGCTCCTGGAAAACGAGGACGTGGGCCGGCTGTTCCTGGGCGGCTGATCCCGCCTAGCCAAGCCGACGGGTTGGTGCGACCGGCTAAGCACGGCCGGTTCGTACGTCCCCAATTACATAGTGCGGTTGCCTTGGTGAGTCAGATTAAGAAATTTCAAAAATTCGACCCCGGCTGGGGATATTTTCCAAATCTGACCTACAGCTTTTGTTATTAGACCATATGAGGCTATGCGGTTTTCTTGCACAGTTCTTATACCTTCAGATAACAACTGATCTGCCGTCGGCTCTTTGTAACTCGGAAGTTTGGCTGTTCCATCGAGGGGATTTCGAGGGTTCTCATGTATGTCCAACAGGAGTGCAAGGTCATCATCTTCTAATTGGTCTAAAAGTTTGAGAAATTGTCGAGAAGATCGAAACCCAATTTCAGTGGAATTCAGCCCTTTGACTACAAGGTTTTTTATATGTTGCCGACGGACATCTGAAATCGCCGACGCGGCCAACCTCACACCATCCTCGATGAGGCCGCTTCCATGGGGAGTTTGCGCGCTTTCCTCCAGATGGAGCTTTCGGATATCCCGGTCGAGCTTACGTAAAAAATCCTCAATTCGGCCGAGGCGCTGGTTGGGGATAGAAATGCCTATCACGGTGCTAAGGATTGGCCCGATTCCGGGGAATAAATTTACGACTCCCTTCGCCCATTCAACGTGAATGTCGCGGACAGTCTCACCAAGCGGAAGAATTTCACGGTTTGTCATGTTCTCCTGATATATCCTCAAATAGGTCGATCACAAGCTTGATGTCATTTATAGGCGAGCCTCGCTCTTTTGAGCGCGATCAGTAGCTATTACGCTGGCCATTACGCTTATGGAATCGCTGCGCTTGCCGAGGGCGGATGCCGCCCCGGCGCGGGGCTTTTTCAAGCCGGCCGCGCCCCGATTGGGTCGAGGCGCGGCGCGAGAAGATGGCCGCAACCCATTGATTAAATTAAAATAAAAACCGCGCCGGCAGGTCGACTGCCGGCGCGGTTGCGTTTAACTGCGGATGCAGGCGGCGGGGCCGTCAGGCGCCGTCGACGGCCTTCAGGAAACCGAAATCGGCGCCGTCCTCGGCCTGGGTCACCGTGTCCAGGTACAGTTTCAGGTAGCCGCGGCCAGATCCCTTGTGCGCCGGGGGCGGGGTCCAGCCCGCGCGCCGGGCGGTCATTTCGGTGTCGTCTACTAGTAGAGTAAGGCTACGGTTCGGCGTGTCGAGCCGGATGCGGTCGCCCGTCTTCACCAGGGCGAGGGGACCGCCGTCGGCGGCTTCGGGCGAGACGTGCAGGATGATCGTTCCGAAGGCGGTGCCGGACATGCGACCGTCGGAAATGCGCACCATGTCCTTCACGCCCTGACTCGCCAGTTTCTTCGGGATCGGAATGTATCCGGCCTCGGGCATGCCCGGCGCCCCCTTGGGTCCGATGTTGCGCAGCACCAGCACGTCGTCGGCCGTCACGTCCAGGTCGGCGCTGTCGATGCGTTCGGCCAGGTCTTCCAGGTTTTCGAACACCACGGCGCGGCCTTCATGGACCAAAAGGCCCTGGTCCGCCGCCGACTGTTTCAGCACCGCACCGTTCGGCGCCAGATTGCCGCGCAGCACGGCCATGCTGCCCTTGGAGAACAGGGGATTGCTCCGCGGGCGGACGACGTCTTGTTGCCAACCCGGCGCCATGGCGGCCAGGTTCTCGCCCAGCGTCCTGCCCGACACGGTCAGGCAGTCCAGGTCCAACAGGTCCTCGATCTCGCGCAGGATGGTGGTCAGGCCGCCGGCCTTCCACAGGTCTTCCATGTAGTAGCTGCCGTTGGGTTTCAGGTCGACCAGCATGGGCACGTCGCGGCCCATCGTATCGAAGGCGTCCAGATCGACGCTGAGGCCGAGCCGTCCGGCAACGGCCGCCATGTGGACGATGCCGTTGGTCGACCCGCCGATGGCCAACAGCGTCTTCATGGCGTTGTTCAGGGACGCTTGCGTAATGATTTGATCCGGCGTCACTTTTTCCTTGGCCAGGGCGACCGCGCGGGTGCCCGTTTCCTCGGCGTGGCGCAGGCGGTCGGCGGCGAACGCCGGGATCGCCGCCCCGCCGGGCAGCATCATGCCCATGGCTTCGGTCATGAGCGCCATGGTCGACGCCGTGCCCATGACGCCGCAGGTGCCCGCCGTGGGCACCAGCTTGGAGGAAATGTCTTCGATCTCGGCCTCGTCGATCTCGCCGGCGCGGAACTTGCCCCACATGCGCCGGCAGTCGGTGCAGGCCCCCAGGCGCTCGCCCTTGTGCGATCCCGTGCCCATGGGGCCGGTGACGCAGACGATGGCCGGCACATTGGCGGAGGCGGCGCCCATCAACAGCGCCGGCACCGTCTTGTCGCAGCCGCCGATCAGCACCACCGCGTCCATGGGCTGGGCGCGGATCATTTCCTCCGTGTCCATGGACATCAGGTTGCGCAGGAACATGGAGGTCGGATGGGCGAAGCTTTCGTGGATGGAGATGGTCGGGAACTCCACCGGCAGGCCACCCGCCAGCATGACGCCGCGCTTCACGGCCTCGATCAGGTCGGGCACGGTCTTGTGGCAGGCGTTGTAGCCGGAAAAGGTGTCGGCGATGCCGATGATCGGGCGGTTCAGGGCGTCGTCTGTGTAGCCCATGGCCTTGATGAAGGCCTTGCGCAGGAACAGGGAGAAGGCGTCGTCGCCATAGCGGGTCAGGCCTTTTTTCATGCCTGTCTGGTCATCGGACATATGGAGTTTCCTTGGAGGTCGGATGGATGTCGGTTGGTTTGTTCTAATTGTTATAGCACTGGTGCCAGAGCAGGCGCGACGCGTCCAGGTTCCGGAATGCGAAATAAGGCGCCTCGGCGGTTCCCGGCCGGACCACGGCGGTGATGTCGAGCCATAGGGTCGCCCCGGGCTTGAGGTCGAATTCACGGCCCGGCAGCGGCCAGTCCTGCAATTCCATGCCGGACGTCACGATGGCGGCCCGGGCCGCCGGCCCGGTCAGCGAGCATTTGACGTCGATCCGGGACGGCCGTGCCACCGGCAAGGTATGAAAACGGGCTTCCTGGTCGGGCTGGACGTCGTGGGGGTGGGAATCCTCTTCCAACATTTCCGCCCGGGGCAGGGCGCGTCCCGGCGTCTCCGACGCATCGGCGATGGCGGCGAACGTGAAGACCGCGAGAGCGGCGAAGGACGGACGAATGGACATGGCGAACCTCTCCGACGCCTCTACACGGAAAACCCTAGCGGGCCAACCAGTTAAACGTGACGGATCGGCGTCGGTTCTGTTGCGCCGCACCAAATGATGCTCTACGGTTTAAGGGCAACTGGGGCCCCGGGGTGAACTTGTCCGATAGAGAGAAACCCAAAATCTTCGACGAAATGCATGCCGCGAACGGAGATATCCGTCCGGCCTATAGAGATTATTCGGCTTGGCTGACCGACCAGTCCCTGGAACGGCTTCGCCAGAAACACGCGCAGGCGGATTTGCTGTTCCGCCGGCTGGGCATCACTTTCACCGTTTATGGCGAGGACGAAGGCGGCGAGCGCCTGATTCCATTCGACGTCATCCCGCGCATTATCAGCCACGAGGAATGGAGCGTCCTGGAACGGGGCGCGATTCAGCGGGTCGATGCGCTGAACGCCTTCTTGCACGACATCTATCACGAACAGGAAATCATCCGGGCCGGGGTCGTTCCCGCCGAGCTGGTGATGACCAACGAGGCCTTTCAGCCCCAGATGCTGGGGCTCGACCTACCGCGCCGGGTCTACGCCCATGTGTCCGGCGTCGACGTGGTGCGGGTCGATGACAAGACCTTCTATGTCCTGGAAGACAACGTGCGCACGCCGTCGGGCGTGTCCTACATGCTGGAAAACCGCGAAACCATGATGCGCCTGTTCCCGGACCTGTTCGCGCAGTCCGTGGTGGCGCCCGTGGACCGCTATGCCGAATACCTGCTGCGATCTCTCCAGGCCGTGGCGCCGCCGGGCGTCGATGATCCCACGGTCGTGCTGATGACGCCGGGGCAGTACAACAGCGCCTATTTCGAACATGCGTTCCTGGCCATGGAAATGGGCATCGAACTGGTCGAGGGACGGGACCTGTTCGTCGATTCCGGTTCCATCTTCATGCGCACGACCGAAGGGCCCAAGCGGGTCGATGTGATCTACCGCCGGGTCGATGATGGGTTCATCGACCCGCTGGTCTTCAATCCGGACTCGGCCCTCGGCGTGCCCGGCATGCTGTCCGTGGTGCGCAGCGGCCGCGTGACCGTGTGCAATGCCATGGGCACCGGCGTCGCTGACGACAAGGCCATGTACTGCTTCGTGCCCGACATGATCCGCTTCTACCTGGGGGAGGAACCGGTGCTGCAAAACGTGCCGACCTATTCCTGCCGCAAGCCGGACGACCTCAAGTACGTGCTCGACAACATCGCCGACCTGGTGGTCAAGGAAGTCCACGGATCCGGCGGTTACGGCATGCTGGTCGGGCCCAAGGCGACCAAGGCCCAGTGCGACGATTTCAAGCAGCGTCTGAAGGCGGAGCCGGACAACTACATCGCGCAGCCGACCCTGGCGCTCTCGACCTGCCCGACCCTGGTCGAGGAAGGCATCGCGCCGCGCCATGTGGATCTGCGCCCCTATGTTCTGTCGGGCGAGAAGACCCGCGTGGTGCCGGGCGGGCTGACCCGCGTGGCGCTGAAGGCGGGATCGCTGGTCGTCAACTCCTCGCAAGGCGGCGGCACCAAGGACACCTGGGTCCTTGAGGCGCCGGCCGTCATCGAGGAAGAGGAATAGGGAGGGCGACGCAGAGATGTTATCGAGCACCGCCGACAACCTGTTCTGGATGGCGCGCTACATGGAGCGTTCGGAGAATACCGCGCGTCTTCTGACCGGGCTGTATCACATGTCCCTGCTGCCGGCGCGGCGGGGCGCACAGGCGGGCCTGTGGGAAGGGCTGTTCCAGTCCGAGGACGAGCGTAACGCCTACCTTGCGAAATACGATTCCTTCAAGACCGACCCGGTGCTGACTTACATGGTTCTTGATCGCGATAATTCGTCGAGCATCCGGTCCTGCGTGTGGTCGGCGCGCGAGAATGTACGCGCCACGCGCCACGTCCTGACCACGGACATGTGGGAGACCGTCAATTCGACTTGGCTGGACATCGCCCAGACCACCTATGCCGACATGCAGGACATGGGGCACCACGAGTTCCTGGAATGGATCAAGGTGCGTTCGCACCTGTTCCGCGGGGTCGCCCACGGCACCATGCGGCGCGGCGAAGCCTTTGAATTCTGGCGCATGGGAGTGTTCATCGAACGGGCGGAAAACACCATTCGCCTGCTCGCCGCCCGCGCCCATACCTTCAAGCCGACGGGTCCCGTTTCGCGTGAGGACACGGCGACCCTCGATTACTACCAGTGGGGCACGTTGCTGCGTTCGGTCAACGCCTACAAGGCCTATCGGGAAATCTACAAAAGCCAGATCGACCCGCGCCGGGTCGTCGAACTGCTGACCCTGAACGCGGAAATCCCGCGCTCGGTCATGGCCTGTGTCGAGGAAATTTGCGAAGTTCTGGAAGGCCTGCGGCCGCGGTCGCGGTGTTTCGAACAATCGCGCGACCTTCTCAACCGCCTACAGTCGGCGCGCATCGACCGTGTCTACCGCACGGGCATGGCGCGGTTCCTGGAAGATTACCGGGCCGGCCTGCACGACCTCAGCCTGCAAATCCAAAAAGACTTCCTGATGATCCAATGAGTGCGTCATGCATCTGACCGTCAAGCACGTCACCCAGTTCAAGTTCGCGGAAGCGGCGACCCATTCGATTCAGTACATTCGGATGACGCCGCGCGCCGACCTGTGCCAGCGGGTCCGCCACTGGGAGATCACGGCGAGCGGGCGGCTGACTCCATGGATCGACGGTTTCGACAACCATGTCCACGTCGCGACCTTTGACGGGGAGCACGACGAGGTGCGCGTCACCGTCAGCGGCGAGATCACGACGTCGGATACCAACGGCATCCTGCCCATGGATGACGGGTTGCCGCCTTATATCTTTCTCACGCCGACGGACTACACGGATGCCGATGACGGAATCCGCAAGTTCGCCAAGCCGATCGCCAAGGTTCTTGAATCGCAGGGGGCGCTTGCCGCGGGCCATGCATTGATGGCCGCGGTGGCCGAGGCCGTGGAATATCAGGCCGGTCAGACCACGGTGGAGACCAAGGCTTCCGAGGCGCTGGCCGCCGGCAAGGGCGTGTGCCAGGATCAGGCGCATCTGTTCATCGCCGCCGCCCGGCACCTGGGCTTGCCCACGCGCTACGTATCCGGATACCTGGCGGCGGGGCAGGGCAATGACAGCCATCTGGCGAGCCACGCCTGGGCGGAAACCCTGGTTGAGGGGTTGGGCTGGGTCAGCTTCGATCCGGCCAACGATCAATGCGCGACGGACGCCTATATCCGGCTGGCGCTCGGGCTCGATTACGGCACGGCCTGCCCGATCCGGGGGCTGCGCTCGGGCGGCGGGCTCGAGGAAATGGACGTCAATCTGCGCATCGACGAGCAGTAGTCGGACGAACAGTCGCGGTCAGACGCCCCGGGCGAAGTCCAGGATCAGCACGAAGGCCAGTGCGGCCACCACCCAGAACACCATCGAACTGAGATGCAGGGTCTTGGCCATGAACCCTTCGGGGCCATGGTGACGGCGGATGACCGTGATCGTATCGACCACCATCTTGGTCAGTGTCGCTTCGACGGCGGTGCCGACGGCGGCCAATCCCTGCACCAGACGGCCGACGACGAACGGCCCGGCGACCCGGTAGAACCAATCGAAGTCGAGCGAGATGGTCAGCGTGCGCTTCATCATCGGCAGCAGCAGGAAGAACGCGAGGCCCGAGAACAGGAGCAACTGCAACATCTCGGCGACATGCGCGAAGGTATAGGGCTCGTACTCGACCTTGTAGGGCAGGAGCGCATAAAGCGGGTCCGGATAGACGCCGAGCGCGATGCACAGGAAGGCGAAGAAGATCATCGCCGCCTTCATGTTCCACGCCGGGTCGGGCGGGCGCATGCCGGAATCCTTCTGGAAGAACACGAACCAGGGGAACTTGATGCCTGCGTGCAGGAACACGCCGGCCGAGGCGGCCATCAGCATGTACCACACGAAGGCCAGATGCTCCGTCGCGGCGGCGGTGTTGATCATGGATTTGGACACGAAGCCCGATGTCCAAGGGAAGGACGAAATGGCAAGCGCCCCGATGGTGCCGCAGATGCAGGTCAGCGGCATGCTTTGGAACAGGCCGCCCAGGTCCGTGCATTTACGCTTGCCCGTCTGTTGCAGGACGGCCCCCGCCGACATGATCAGCAGCGCCTTGTAGATGATGTGCGCGAAGGCATGGGCCGACGCGCCGTTCAGCGCCATTTCCGTGCCGATGCCGATGCCGCAGATCATGAACCCGACCTGGTTGACGATGGAGTAGGCGAGGATGCGGCGCATGTCGTTTTCAAGCAGCGCGTAGATGATCCCGTAACAGGCCATGTAGACGCCGACATAGATCAGGACTTCGGCTCCCGCGAAGGTGCGGATCAGCACGAACACGGCGGTCTTGGTCGTGAAGGCGGACAGGAACACCATGCCGAAGGGGCTGGATTCCGGATAGGCGTCGGGGATCCAGCTGGAAAACGGCGGGGCGCCCGCGTTGATCAGGAAGCCGATCAGCATCAGCCAGGCGCCGATGCCGTCCAGCTTGATCGCGGCGAATTCGATCGATCCCGTGGCGGCCACATGGGCGACGATGCCGGCCATCAGCACCACGCCGCCGAATAGGTGAACCGCGAGGTAGCGCATGGCCGCACCCTGCGACGCCTTGGTGCGGGCCGACCAGATGACCAGGGTCGAGCCGATCGCCATGATTTCCCAGAACACGAACATGGTGATCAGGTCGCCCGCGAAAGCGACGCCGACGGCACCGCCCGCGTAGACGAAGGCGGCCGACAGCTCCATCACCTTGGAATTGCGGAAGGCGTAGAGCCCGCCCGCGAAAGCCATGATCGAGAAGATGGTGGAGAACAACCGGCCCAGGCGATCACCCTGGACCAGTTCAAGTTCATAGCCGATGAACGGATAATAGAGCAGCACGCCATCGGGAATGCTGAGGCCCACGACCAACGTCGCGAGCGGCAGGCCGAGCACGGCGGCGGGGCGGAAGCTGGCGGGCAGCAGCGGTAACAGGAGACCGCCCAGGATCAGGATCAGGGCCGGCGGGAAGGGATACTGGGCGAGCCACTCAATCGGCATCGTCATAATACGTATCCTCCCGTTTCAGGAACAGGCCGAGAAGCTTGGCGATCACGACCATGGCCGCGCAGGTGAGCAGGCCGTACCAGGAATAGAAACCGAAGCCGCCCTCGATCCCGAAGTACACGTGCTTGTGCACGATAAGATCAAGCATGGTCACGGCGATCAGCAGGATAATGCCGCCGATCCACAGATTGCGGATGGTCCGGGGGCGGACCAGCCAGTGCTTTTCGCCACCCTCGGGGCGCGGGCTGGTGTCGCTCATGGCGCGATCCCCGTCAGCTGCTGGGCCAGGCCGACGGCCAGGTCCGGTTTCAGGAACAGAATGAAGGTCATGCCCGCGGTGACCGCCATGGCGCAGGCCATGGGGAAGGCGGCTTCGCCGTGGTCGTACTTGATGGCGTGATGATCGTGACCGTGGTCGTCGTGACCGTCATGCCCGTCGGCGGCCGCCTTGTCGGCGTTCTTGCCGTGCCCGGCGGCGGCTTCACCCTCGGGACGGTCTTCCGGCTTCATGAAGGCGGCATACACGATGGGAATGAAGTAGCCCATGTTGAGCAGGGTCGATGCGACGATGATCGCGATCGCGGTCCATTGCTCCGCCTGGGCGGCGCCTTGCAGGATGAACCACTTGGATACGAAACCCGCCGTCGGCGGCAGCCCGATCATGCTGAGCGCGCCAAGGGCGAAGGCGGTCATGGTCAGCGGCATGCGCCGGCCGATCCCGTTGAGCTGGCTGACCTCCGTCTTGTTCGACGTGACCATGATCGCGCCGGCGGCGAAGAACAGGGTGATTTTGCCGAACGCATGGGCCGCAATATGGATCGCGGCGCCGGCCACCGAGATCGGGGTCAGGATCGCCGCCGCGATCACCACGTAGGACAACTGGCTGACCGTGGAATAGGCCAGCCGCCGTTTCAGGTTGTCCTGGCGCAGCGCCACGACGGAGGCGGCGATGATGGTGAAGCCCGCGACGTAGATGAGGAAATCCGTGCCGGGTGCGGCGTTCAGGATGTCGATCCCGAAGATGTAGACGATGACCTTGACCACGGAGAACACGCCCGCCTTGACGACCGCGACCGCGTGCAGCAGGGCCGAGACCGGGGTCGGCGCGACCATGGCCGCCGGCAGCCAGCGGTGGAACGGCATGAGCGCCGCCTTGCCGATGCCGAAGGCGTAGAGCGCCAGCAACACCGCGATCATCGGGCCCTGGGCCTGTTCGGCGTTGAACACGCCGCCCCGGACGAAATCCAGGGTCCCGGCGACCTGCCAGGTCCAGATCATGCCGAACAACAGGAAGCCGATGGAGGTCGACAGCAGGATGCCGAGATAGATCCGGCCCGAGCGCTTGGCTTCCTCGGTCCCGTGATGGGCAACCAGTGGGAAGGTGGAGATCGACAGTACTTCGTAGAACACGAACAAGGTCAGCATGTTGCCGGCCAGGGCGACGCCGATGGCCGAGGCGATGGCGATGGCGAAGAAGAAGAAGAACCGGGTCTGGTTTTCCTCGTGATGGCCGCGCATGTAGCCGATGGCGTACAGCGTCGTGATGATCCACAGGAAGCTGGCGATGCCCGCGAAGATCATGCCGAGCGGTTCCAGCGTCAGGCGGATCGACAGCCCCGGCACCATGTCGAACAGCACGATGTCGGGCCGGCCGCCGGCCGCGACGATGGGGTAGAATTGGGCAACCACGTAGAACAGGCAGGCGGCGGTCAGCAGGCTGGCGCCGTCGCGGGCGTTTTCCCAACGGCCAAGGGCCAATACCAGAAAGGCCCCGATGACCGGAATGACGAGGGCCAGGATCAGGGCGTCGCCCGGCGCCCAGCCGGCAAGAAGTCCGGTCATGGCTTGCCTCCACTGGCGGGACCCATGAGGGCGTTGGCCGCCTCACCGGCGATGCGCAGGGTGGTGTCGCCGTCGATGCCGAACCAGATGGTGGCGGCGGCCAGCACGATCATCGGCACCATCATGGACAGCGGCGCCTCACTGCGCCGGACGGCGCCTTCGGGCGGGGCCTTGAGATAAGCGACTTCGACCACCCGCCAGACGTAGACGATGGCAAGCAGCGACGACAGCAGGATGCCCGCCGCGACATACCACCAGCCGAGGGCGAGGGAAGCCTGCACCAACTGCCATTTGGAAATGAAGCCGACCGTCAGCGGCGTGCCGATCAGCGACAGGCCGGCGACCAGGAACACCGCGGTGGTTACCGGCATGCGTTTGCCGATGCCGGCAAGGTCGTCGAGCTTGACCGACCCGACGACGTAGAACATGGCGCCCACGGCCATGAAGGCGGCGCCCTTCATGACGGCATGGTTGAACAGATGGACGATGCCCCCGGTCAGGCCCGCCGCGGTGGCCATGCCGATGCCCAGCACCATGTAGCCGACCTGCGACACGCTGGAATAGGCCAGCATGCGTTTCACGTCGGTCTGGAAGATCGCGACGAAGGCACCCGCGAACATGCCGACCAGGGCGACGCCGATCAGCATCAGCCTGATGTCCGTGCCGATGAACAGGTCGGTGCCGCCGAACACGGTGAAGACGAGGCGTAGCAAGGCATAGATCGCGACCTTGGTCGCCGTCGAGGCGAGGAACACGGTGACCGCCGAGGGGGCGAAGGCATAGGCGTTGGGCAGCCAGGTGTGCAGCGGGAACATCGCGAGCTTCAGCCCCAGGCCGACCACCACGAAGGCGAAGGCGGCGAGCACCGTGCGCGTGTGGTCCACGGCCGGCAGCAGCGTCGCCAGATCGGCCATGTTGAGCGAACCCGTCATCATGTACATCATGCCGACGCCGATGATGTAGAAGGTCGCCCCCAGGGTGCCCATGATCAGATAGCGGTAGGATGCCGTCAGGGCGCGGCGGTTGCCGCCCAGGCTGATCAGCACGTAGCTCGACAGGGACGAGATTTCCAGGAACACGAACAGGTTGAAGGCGTCCGCCGTGGTCGTGATGCCGAGCAGGCCCGTCATGCACAGCATGTACATCAGGTAGAACAGGTAGATGCGCGGCCGGGCGACCTCTTTCTCCACGCTTGCCTTGGCGTAGGGCAGGGTGACGGCAGCGATCGCCGTGACGATGACCAGGACCAGGGCATTGGCGGCGTCGATGCGGTATTCGATGCCCCAGGGCGCCGGCCAACTGCCGAGTTCATAGATGATCAGGCCGCTGGCCAGCACCTTGCCCAGCAGGACCAGGGCGATGAAGAAGGCGACCCAGGTGACGATCGTCGCCCACAGCCAGCTCAGCTTGGCGTCGCGCAGCAGCACGCAGACCGGCGCGCACAGAAGCGGCACGACGACCTGCAAGATGGGCAGGTGCGGTTCGATCGCGGCGGCAAAGGGCAGCGACAGGAAATAGGCGTAGAAGGCGGTCACCTGTCCTCCTCCTCTTCCACGGCCAGAATCTCGTCATCCTCGATGGTGTCGTAGGCGTTGCGGATGCGCACGACCAGGGCGAGGCCGAGGGCGGTGGTCGCCACGCCGACCACGATCGCGGTCAGGATCAGGACATGGGGCAGGGGGTTGGAATATAGTTTGATGCCTTCGGCCAGGATCGGCGCCGTGCCGCCCGTGACCTTGGCCATCAGGATGTAGAACAGAAAGACCGAGACCTGAAACACGTTCAGGCCGACGATCTTCTTCACCAGGTTGTCATGGGCGATGACGATGTAGAACCCGGTCATCATCAGCGCGATGACGATCCAATAGCCGAGCAGTCCGGGCGACGCCGGGCCGACCATGAAGGCTTCGAAGGAAAGCCACAGGTCGTACAGCGGCTTGAAGATGTCGACGATCCCCTGCATGGCCTCAGTCCCCGCCCGATTGGGCGGCGAACACGTTGAAGATCGTGATCATCGCCGCCGCGACCGTGATGCCGACGCCCAGTTCGACGATCAGGATGCCGTAGTGCTGTCCGTGCAAGGGGTCGTGGGCCAGGACGTTGTAGTCCAGATAGTTGCCGCCCAGGATCAGCCCCGCGACCCCGGTCAGCCCGTAGGTCAACACGCCGACGACCAGCAGCAGGCGCGTCGACCAGGGCGGCAGCACGCGTTTCACCGTCTCCACGCCGAACAGGATCGCGTAAAGGATAAAGCCCGAGCCGAAGATCACGCCCGCCTGAAACCCGCCGCCGGGGCCGAAGTCGCCGTGAAACTGAACGTAAAGCGCGAACAGCAGGATCGGCGGAATCAGAAACTTGGAGACGACGCGGAGAACGACCTTGCGGTGCATCATGATGCGGTCTCCTTCGCGCCGGAGCCGCCTTCGTCCGCTTCCTCGTCCTCGCGCCGACGGCGCGCGCGGCCCAGAATGGCGAGCACCCCCGTGGCGGCGGTGAAGATCACGAAGACCTCGCCGAGGGTGTCATAGCCGCGGTAGCTGGCCAGCACGCTGGTGACGATGTTGGGCATGCCCACTTCCTCGCCCGATTTCTCGATATAGCGGGGCACCACGTGGTGATGGATGGCGGCGATCTTGTCGCCGTAGCGGGGCATGTCGAAGGTGCCGTAGACCAGCACGGCGCCGGTCACGGCGACGACCAGAAACGCGGTCGTGCTCTTGCTTTTGCCGCCGCCCAGCTTTTCCTTGCGCGTGGTCAATGCCAGGGTGCCGAGCATCAGCACGGTGGATATCCCGGCCCCCACGGCGGCCTCGGTGAAGGCGACGTCGACCGCGTCCAGCACCACATAGGCGGCGGCGCCGATCAGCGAGAAGATGCCCGACAGCATGGACACGGCGAACAGGTCGCGGATGCGCGCGATGGCCAGGCCCACGGCCCCCATCATGAGCATCAGGACGATGATGATGACGTTTTCTATGGCCGGCCTCCCCGGCTGAGGGCCGCGCTCTTTTCCTCGTCGACCCGGGGCGTGACGCCGGCATTGAGGCAGGCGCGGGCGAGCGCATGCGTCGCCGTCGGGCTGGTGAAGAAGATGAAGGCCAGGATCAGGGCCAGCTTGACCGTGACGATGGTCAGCCCGGCCTGGAACATCAGGCCGACCAGGATCAGTTCGCAGCCGAGCGTGTCGATGATGCCCGCCGGATGCATGCGCGCGAACACGTCGGGCATGGTGATCATGCCGATGCCGCCGATGATCAAGAGCACCGCCCCCGGCAGAATGAACAGCCAGGTCAGGATGTCGAAGATGATCGGATCAATGGGGAGCGCCATGGTCAGATATCTCCCGCGTCGGGACCGGCGGTTTCCTGCCCATGGCCCATGTCCCGGAACTTGATGAACTTGGTCACGGCGATGGTGCCGATGAAGTTGATCAGCGCATAGACCAGCGCCAGATCGAGGAATTCCGGCCGTCCCTGCAGGAACCCGACGACCGAGATCAGCAGCACGGTCAACGTGCCGAAGGCGTTCACGGCAAGGATGCGGTCGAACACGGTCGGGCCCTTGAGCGCGCGCACCAGGACCAGGACCATGGTGACCAGAACGGCGAGGGCGGCGGCGGCGAAGCTCATGGCGCTAGCGGTCCTCTCCGGGCGCGCCCTCGACGGCCGTGCAGCGGCGGTCCATCTCGCCGGACTTCAGCCCGTCGGCCGCACCCCGCGTCAGCGCGTGGACGATCATTACCCCGTCCTCGACGGCGAGGGTCACCGTGCCCGGCGTGAGGGTGATGGAATTGGCGTAGATGACATGGCCCAGTTCCGTCTTCTGCGTCGCCTTGGTGCGCAGGACCGAGGTGTGGACTCGGCCCTTGGGCGACAGAACGGCCTTCACCACGTCGATGTTGGCCATGACGATCTCCTTGCCCAGCCAGGGCAGGTAGGTCAGCCAGCGCCAGGTGACGTGGATGGGATGGCCTTCGTGGTCGACCACGTCCATGCGGTGGGCGATGAACACGACCAGGGCGACGGAGCCCGCGCCGAAGGCCAGGATCAGGGGAATCGTATAGCCCGATAGCAGCCACCAGAGCGCGGCCAAGCCGATGCTAAGGCTGATCGCATGGAGCACTGGAACGTTCCCCCGTTCTTCCCCTGTCCGGTATTGCCGCGCCGTTGATGGGCGGCACCGACCGCAACGATATCCAAGGCTCAGGTATACCACCCAAAGCCATCGACGTGACAACAAAATGGGCATAATTTCATGGAATAACAAGGACGTTCGCTCTGGTATACCAGGGGCGGCGGAAATTCAGGGAAGCTGTATTATTAATAGGTGCGATGGGCGTGGAATGACCGACAAGATTTTCGGATCGTGGAAAATCCCGCGCCGCGCGCGCCTGCGTTTTGGCGCGGTATTGGCGGTGCTTTGCGTCGTTTTGGGCGGCATGGCCGCGCAGGCGGACGGCCGGGCGGTCGGATTCGCCGAATCCGAAGTGGTCGTGCATACGGCGAACGGCGCATATCCATTCAAGGTCGAGGTCGCGGTCGACGACGCGCAGCGCGCCCTCGGCCTGATGTACCGCCGCGACCTGGCCCCGGACCGCGGCATGCTGTTCGACTTCGGCCGCGAGATCTACATCTCCATGTGGATGCGCAACACCTTTATTCCGCTCGACATGCTGTTCATCGGCGCGGACGGGCGCATCGGATTCATCCGCGAACGCACGACGCCGCAGTCCCTGGAGACCATCGAGGCGCCGGAGCGCAACCGCGCCGTGCTCGAGGTCGCCGCCGGGACCGTGGCGCGGCTCGGCATCCGCGTCGGCGACCGGGTCGATCACGCGATCTTCCGCTAACCGCGTGCTTGCCTTGGGCAGGCTTAAATCATAGGTTTCCCCCGCGTCGGGGCGTAGCTCAGCCTGGTAGAGTGCGTGCTTTGGGAGCACGATGTCGCTGGTTCGAATCCAGTCGCCCCGACCAGTACCCGGGCAGGGGGTCCGGGAGGGCCGCGCCGGTCCGTCCATGTGGCCGGTCCATGTGAGCGTTGACGGGACGGCCCGATGGCCGCATAGAAGACCTTAGAACGCGCGGCAATCGGCCGCGCCAGGATGGGAATTGGGAAGATGAGCGAAGCGCGCATTTTTCAGCCGGCGAAGAACGCCATGCAGTCCGGCCGGGGCAAAACCCGGCGCTGGATACTGGAATACGAGCCGGCGGAACCCCGCGTCGCCGATCCCCTGATGGGCTGGATCGGCTCGGGCGACACCCGCGGCCAGCTGCGGCTTAAGTTCGACAGCAAGGAAGAAGCCGTCGACTACGCCAAGAAGAACGGCCTGATCTACAAGGTGATCGAGCCCCATGCCCGCCGCGTCAAGCCGAAGAGCTATTCCGACAACTTCGCCTTCGACAAGGTCGGCGTCTGGACCCACTGAATGGGGCTGCGCCGGGCCGTGTCTCCGGCGTGTCGTCCGCCGGGGACTCCGTAGCTCAACTGGATAGAGCAGCTGCCTTCTAAGCAGCAGGTTGCAGGTTCGAGTCCTGCCGGGGTCGCCAATTATATCAATGATTTAAACGGAGTGGGTCGCGGTGAGCTTGAAACGCATGGTTCTGCAAATGGGGCAGGGGACCGATATCCACGGCGCGGACAGCACCAAGGCCGCCGAACGCGCGGTGCGTGACGCGCTGTGGCGGAATTTCCTGCAGATCGCCGATGCCCTGGGGCAGCCGCGTGACAACATGGTCATCGAGGTGACCATCGGCGCCCCCCGTCCCGAGACCATCGACAAGGCTGCCGTCGCGGCCGTCTTTCCCTACGGCCAGGTCACCGTGACCTGCCAGGAGGGGGGATTGGAAATCGCGACACCGGACGGCGAGGATTCGACCTTGCTGGCCCATGCCGCCGTTGTGGTTCGCATGGAGGTCTCCGACGACGTCCTGGAGGCCGCCCAATGAGCAAGAAACTGGACCGCGTGATTTTGGAAATGGGCTCCGGCGTCTCGCTGCGCGGCGGCAACTATACCAAAGCCGCCTGCCGCGCCGTCGATGACGCCATCCATCATTCAAGCCTGTCGGTCATGCGCGAATTGGGCATGGACCCGGATGCCGATATGACCGTCGAGGTGACGATCGGCGTGCAGGACCCGTCGGCGGTCGACGTCGATGCCGTGCAGGCCATGCTGCCCCACGGCAAGGCAACGGTCCGCGTCGTCAAGGGCGGCCTGAACGTGCCGTATCCCGAGCGCGGGTACGAAACCGTCATCGCCAGCGCGGCGGTCGCGGCATTTGCCGATCTGTCGCGGTTCAAAGCCTCCAAATAGCGCGCCTTGCGGGGCGGCCAATGCGAAAGGGGGCGCTTCCGCGCCCCCCGCAATCGTCCCGTCAGGCGGATTTCAGCCTATTTGACGGCCGAGAATGCCGTCGGCTTGAGGATCATGTTTTCGATGGTGGCGACGATGGGACCGTCCTTTTCGGATTCGGCCCGCTTGGCGATCCATTCCGGATCGGCCTGGAAGGCGTTCCATTTCTGCTCGCGCTCGGCCAGGGATTCCCATTCCAGCAGATAGTACAGGGCATGGTTTTCCGGACCGATCTCGGTCGTCCAGAACCCGGCCTGACGAATGCCGTGACGGTCCCAGATGCCCAGGGTGGTTGACGCAAAACGATTCAACAGGGCAGGCAGGCGCCCCGGCGCGCAGTGGTAAATTCTCAGTTCGTGGATCATGAAGGCTCTCTCTTCTCTAAAACGCCTTGTTCGAGAGTGCCGTCATTCGCCCCCCGGCGTCTACGCCGATATGGCGTTCCCCGCCGGTTCGGGATAACGGGAAGCCATGCCGCGCTTTTCCCTGCGTGTGAAAACCCCACATTTTCAGAAAGTTATTGAAAAGACCTAGGGGCGGTATTGATCGCGGGGCGGAGGTCGATTTCCACCTTCCATGCGCGGAGTTGGCGACTTATGCCGCGTCGTTCTGGACCGCCTCGGGGCGCCGGGCGATGCCCTTGGCGGCCTGCTCGACGCCGTAGGCCTGGACCAGGATGTCCGTCGAGGCCTCGGCCAGGTCGATGCATTCCGTCAGCAGGTTGAGGATGCGCATGTTATTGGCGACGACCTTCTCCGTCTCCCGTTCATGGGTGGCGACGGAAACATTGCACCGCGCGATGATGTCGTTGCGCAGGATGCGGATAATGTCCTCCAGCTTGGCGCCGTTGGGGTTGTCGTCCGACACAAGGAGCTTCGTCATGGTCATGGTCCTTTCCTCATTGGGGTTCCCCCTTTTTATTTCGATATCAAAATAATATAGGGAAGCTCAGGGGAAAGTGATGAAAGTCACACCCTGGACATGGGTCATAGACGACCGGGGGGCGGCGCGGCTAGGCGTTCAGGCCGATCGGGCAGGCGATGCCCGTACCGCCCAACCCGCAATAGCCCCGGGGGTTCTTGGCCAGGTACTGCTGGTGGACGTCCTCGGCGTAATAGAACGGCCCCGCATCCTTGATCTCGGTCGTGATCTTGCCGTAGCCCGCGTCGGTGAGTTTCTTCTGATAGGCCTTCAGCGAGGCCTCGGCGGCGCGGCGCTGGTCGGGCGAATTCACGTAGATGCCGGAGCGGTACTGCGTGCCCCGGTCGTTGCCCTGGCCCATGCCCTGGGTCGGGTCGTGGTTTTCCCAGAACACCTTCAGCATGTCCTCGAAGCTCGCCTTGGCCGTGTCGTAGACGGCGAGCAGGATCTCGTTATGGCCGGTCTGGCCGGTGCAGACCTCCTGATAGGTCGGATTGGGGGTGAACCCGGCGCCGTATCCCACCGCCGTGGTCCAGACGCCGGGCGTCTGCCAGAACATGCGCTCCGCCCCCCAGAAACAGCCCATGCCGAACACCGCCGTTTCCATGCCGTCGGGAAACGGCGGTTTGATGCGGTTGCCGGTGACGACGTGGAATTCGGACGTGGGGATCGGCGTGTCGCGCCCGGGCAGGGCCTGAGCGGCGGTCGGCAGTTCAGATTTGTTCGGCGTCTTGAACAGGGAAAACATGGCGGTGATCCTCGAAAATCCGTGTGTGGTTCAGCATATAGGAGATTCGCCCGCGATATCCATGCGGTCTCGCGAAAGCGTGACCGTGGGCCACCCCGGGGCCGCCATTTTTCTTGGATCGCGCGGCGTTCGGCCATATTATGGCGGGCATGCAACGGCAAATCGCACTCGCCGCCCTGGTCGGCATGGCCACCGTGATCTTCGCGCCCGAACTGATGGACGCGGGGGCCTTCGTGCTGGCCAAAAGCCTGGAGGTGAACGCCCTCAAGGTGGTTCAGAACAGCCTGTACGGCCTGGGATGCTTCTAACCCGACGCCGTGCGGCCTGCGCCTGATATGCCCGGCCTCCCATGACGGACACTTCTCAAGACGGCATCCTCGACCTGTGGCCGACCAAGCTGGTGCGCCGCCACCTGCCGGGTTTCGAGGAACCGACCCAGGCCCTGGTCAAGCTGATCCGCGACATGGAGCGGGTGAACAAGAACCTGACCACGGACTACCTGGCCCCCGATTTCTTCAATCTGGACGATCCCGCCGTCGGCTGGCTGCGCGAACAGATCAACCTGACCGTGGTTGATTATCTGCGCGCCATCGGCATCGACTACGACGTGAAGTGGACCATCCAGGGCTGGCCCAACATCAACCGACTGGGCGATTACCACGACGCCCATAATCACCCGGGGGCCTACCTGTCCGGGACCTATTACCTGAAGATGCCGGGGGCGAAGGAGCCCATGCGCAACCGCGCCGACCTGCGCCCCTCGCACATCACGTTCTACGACCCGCGCCCGGGCGTGAACATGACCGCCATCGCCAAGGACCCCTACGTCGACCCCGAATTCACGGTGCTGCCGGAACCGGGCCTCTTGATGATGTGGCCGGCCTTTCTCAGCCACTTCATCCACCCGAACCTGTCCAAGGACACCCGGGTCTCGGTCAGCTTCAACATCGTGCTCAAGTGGCAGGACCACTACCGGCCGTCGCAGTAACCCCGCCGCTTCGCGTCACCAGCCGATGGCCTTGGGCAGCCAGGTCGCGATTTCCGGGAAGGCGAACAGCAGGCCCAGCGCCACCATCTGCAAGGCGATGAACGGAATGACGCCCCGGTAGATGTCGCCGGTGGTGATGTCCGGCGGCGCCACGCCCTTGAGGAAGAACAGGGCCCAGCCGAAGGGCGGCGTGAGGAACGATGTCTGCAGGTTCATGGCGACCAGGATCGCGAGCCACACCATGTCGACGCCCGAATGGGCGAACACGGGCAGGAACAGGGGCAGGGCGATGTAGGAAATCTCGATCCATTCCAGGAAGAAGCCCAGCACGAAGATCACCGCCATCATGAACAGAAGGTCGGCGGTCACGCCGCCCGGGATGAAGTCGAACATGTAGCCGACCAGGTGTTCGCCGCCGAGGCCCCGGAACGCCAGGCCGAAGGGCTGGGCGCAGATCAGGATGAAGAACACCATGGCCGAGGTCAAAAGCGTGCTTTTGCACACGTCGGCCAGGACGCGCAGGTTCAGCCGCCCGCCCATGAGGGCCAGGATGAGGGAGCCGAGGGCGCCCATGGAGGCGGCCTCCGTCGGCGCCGCGACGCCGCCGACGATGGAGCCGAGAACGGCGAAAATCAGCACCAGGGGCGGCAGCACGACCTGCACCAGCTTGATCAGCAGTTCGCGCCGGCCCATGGCGTCGCGTTCGACCTCGGGGATGGCGGGGGCCATGTCAGGGCGGAAATAGCCGACCAGCAGCAGGTAAAGGGCCAGGATTCCTGCCAGCATCAGGCCCGGCACCATGGCGGCGGCGAACAGGGTGCCCACGGACAGGCCCAGGATATCGGCCAACAGGATCAGGACCAGGCTGGGCGGGATGATCTGGCCGAGCGTGCCGGACGCGCAGATGGTGCCGCAGGCGAGCCCCTTGTCGTAGCCGCGCCGCACCAGGGGGCCGAGCGCCAACAGACCGACGGTGACGACCGTGGCGCCGACGATGCCCGACGACGCCCCCATCAGCACGCCGACGATGACGATGGCGAGGCCCATGCCGCCCCGGAGCCGCCCCATGGCGTGGCCGATGACGTCGATCAGGTCCTCGGCCATGCGGGATTTTTCCAGCATCACGCCCATGAAGATGAACAGGGGCAGGGCCAGCAGGGTGTAATTGGTGACGACGCCGTGAATGCGCCCCGGCAGCAGGCCGAACAGGCTGGTGCCGAACCCCAGATAGCCGAACAGCAGGCCCGACACGGCCAGCGAGATGGCGACGGGGATGCCGATCACCAGAAGCCCGAAGAAGCCGCCGATCATGCCGATGGCGAGCAGTTCCATTTCCGTCATTGCGCGGCAGCCTGCTCTGCGCGCGCGGCGGCGAAGGTGGTGAGGGCGCCCAGGGCCTGGCTGATCGCCTGTAGGCCCAAAAGGCCGAAGCCCAAGGGAATGAAGGCTTTCAGAACCCAGCGGTACGGCAGGCCGCCCGGATCGGGCGAGCCTTCAAGAATGCCATAGGACTGCTGCACATAGGGCAGGGACAGCACGACGATGGTGACGGAAACCCCGATCACGAGAAAGTCCGTGACCAGGTCGACCACGGCCTGCCACCGGGCGGGCAGGCGGGCGTAGAGGAAATCCACCCGCACATGCTCGCCCTTCTGCATGGCGTAGGACATGCCAATCAGGGCGATGGGCGAGACCAAATGCCATTCCAGTTCCTGCAGGGCGACGGAGCTGAGATTGAAGCCGTAGCGGGTGAGCACGTTGCCCGCGACGACGAACACCATGACCAGGCCGCAGACGGCCGCGAGACGGCCCGCCCATTCCACGGGAATGAGCAGGGCCGCTTCGAGACGCCGCAGGCCCGAGGGGCTGCGTGGATGCATGTGCAAGGTTATCCGTTCCGCGTTAGGAAGAGATCATGCCCTGATAGGGCTTTTCCGAGATCGCGGCCCATGACCGATGCTTGGCCCGGAAGGCCATGAAATGGTCATGGACCTTCTTGGTCAACGGATCGGCGGCGGCCTTTTCCGCCAGAACCTGTTCGGTCAGCTTCTTGAGCTCGGCGACGACCGCGTCGGGCAGGGTTTGGGCGATGACGCCGTGGTTGGTCACCAGATCCGTCAGGGCGTCGGCGTTGTTGGCCTCGCTCCAGGCGTGGCTGTCCAGGTTGCAGGCCTGGGCGCAGGACTTGACGATGGCTTGAAGGTCCTTGGGCAGGCTGTCCCAGGCCTTCTTGTTCATCAGCAGTTCCGTGACGTTGGACGGCTCGTGCCAGCCGGTGGTGTAGTAGTACTTGGCGGCCTTGTGCAGGCCCATGCGGCGGTCCTGGAAGGGGCCGACGAATTCGGCCGCGTCGATCACGCCGCGTTCCAGCGCCGGGAAGATCTCCCCGCCCGGCAGCAGCTTCACGGCAACGCCGAGCTTTTCGTAGACCTTGCCGGCGAGGCCCGGGATGCGCATCTTCAGGCCGTCGAAATCCTTAACGGATTCAATGGGTTTCTTGAACCAGCCGGTCATCTGCACGCCCGTGTTGCCCATGGGCAGGGCGGTCAGGCCGTAATCGGCATAGACCTCGTTCCACAGCTCCAGGCCGCCCGCGTGGTACATCCAGGCGTTGACGCCCTGGAAGTTGAGGCCGAAGGGAACGGTGGTGAAATATTGCGCGGCGAAGATCTTTCCGGCCCAGTAATAGGCGTTGCCGGCGTTCATTTCGATGGTGCCGGCGCGCACGGCGTCGAAACCTTCCTTGGGCGGGATCAGTTCGCCGGCGGCGAAGTGCTGGATGTTCAGGCGGCCGCCCGACATTTCCTTGACGCGCGCGCAGAAGTCCGTGGGGCTGCCCGGGCCGACCGTATAGAAGGGGGCGCCGGCCGGATACATGTTGGTCATCTTCCAGTTGAAGGTGTCCTTGGCGCGGGCGATGGCCGGGGCGGCCAGCAGACCGCCGGCGGCGGCCCCGGCGGTGACGGAGGCTTTCAAGAGGTCTCGGCGATTCATGACGTTCTCACTTTTCCCTGTCTGGTTGGTTTTTGAAGGCACCGATTAATGGTGATGCGTGCCAAACGAATGATCGGGGTGAACGCCGGGCGCCGTTGCCTGGCGGGCATGGCCTTTCCTGAAATCCGAATCCGATCAGGCAATTGCCTGATTTCCATATGAATTCGGCGCTACCTGACCTTGGCGGCAGGTAGGGGATTCGGTGTCGATGTTTGAATGAGATCCCGCGCCGTTGCGGGAGAGATATCGGCCCTTACAGGGCCGGGCCCGGAGGCGCCGGAACGTTTGGGCCGGACCGGGGCGTCCCCTTCCTATGGCTGACTGGGCCAAGGGGACGCCGCCGATCCGGCCGGCGGAGTAAGGACGGGACCACGCGCGGTGGGAGGTCCGCTTGAACGCCCGTCCTGTACGCCTGCTCCGCCGGAACCCGTGGTGGTACGGGTTAAATTAGCGGGCGCCCGCGGCGTTCGGGTGGATCAGGCCGTCGAGGCCGTGACGGATCGAGCCGGCAAGACGGGAAATGGCGCGGCCGAGGGAGAAGAAGTGGTCGCGGACCGCTTCGGCGCGAAGCAGTTCCGCTTCGTGCAGGTGCCGGGTCAGTTCCTCGGGGGAGATTTCTTTGTAGCTCGTCTGTCCAATGATGTTGCTCATCTGAGGACTCCTTTCGGGTTTGGTGTGCGGTTCGTCACTGAATCTGCGGCTGCTGCATTGCAGCAATCCGTGTTGCAGTGCAATATAGTGGTAAGATGAATCAGCGATAATCCCCTCGGATTGCACAAGGCTTGTGACTTTTACGCACAAACGGTCAAAACTTAATTGGAAATAAGTTAATGGATATCGCGACACAGATGATCATGTTCGCCGCCGTCGTTGAAAACGGCGGGTTTTCCGCCGCCGCGCGGGATCTCGGCCTGACGCCCTCGGCGGTCAGCCGCCAGATCGGCCAGTTGGAGGACCGCCTGGGAACGCGGCTGTTGAATCGCTCGACCCGGCGTATCTCCCTGACCGAGGTCGGACGCGCGTTCTATGTCCGCTGCGCCGAGGTGTCGCAGAGCGTGCAGGAGGCCGAATCCCTGGTTCTCAACATGGTCGACCACCCCCAGGGCACCCTGAAGGTGGCGGCGACCGTGGCGTTCGCCAAGGCGCAGCTGCTGCCGCTGCTGCCCGCGTTTCTGGCCGTCAATCCGGATTTGAAAATCTCTCTAGACGCCACGGACCGGGTCATCGATCTGGTCGAGGAACAGGTCGACGTGGCCATCCGGTTTTCCGAACAGATCGACGATTCGTCCGTGGTCTCGCGCAAACTGGCGACCAACCGCCGGGTCTACGTCGCGGCCCCGTCCTATGTCGCCGCCAACGGCATGCCGCGCACCCCGGATGATGTGCCGGCCCATAACTGCCTGCGCATTTCCACGGTGGAAGCTTGGAACACCTGGACCTTCGACGACGGCCAGGGAGACCAGAGTTCCGGCCCCATACGTCTGCCGATCAAGGGCAATTTCGAGGCCAACAGCGCCGACGCCATCTATTACGCCGTGCTGGCCGGGGTCGGGATCGCCCGGCTTTCCACCTATCTGGTTAACGATGCCCTGGCGCAGGGGCGTTTGGTCCGCGTGCTGCCCGATTACGCGGATGAAACGTCGGATATCCTGGCGATCTATTCCAACAAGCGGAACCTGTCGCCCAACGTGCGCGCCTTCATCGACTACTTCGCCGAGAAGTTCGGTCCCGTGCCGCCCTGGGAAAGGGAACAGGCGGCATAGACGTCCGCCCTCAAGGGGCCTACATTTGGATCAGATATCGGATGGAAGCCCTTGAAAGTCTTTATCGTCGATGACGACCCGATCACCGTTGAAATTCTGACGTCCGTTCTTGAAGGCGCCGGCCATGAGGTGATGAGCGATCTGATGGCCGACACGGCGATTTCGACCATCAGGCAGGAAATTCCGGATGTCGTCCTGACGGATCTTCAGATGGCGGCCGTCGACGGCTTCGACATGTGCCGGGAACTGCGGCGGAGCAACCGCCTGCGCCAGACCAAGATCATCATCGTATCGGCCCATTCCGCAGAGACCTGGAAAGGGCGGACGAAGGAACTGGGGGCCGACGGCTATGTCGAGAAACCCATCGACGCGGACAAGCTGCTTGCCCTGATCGCGACGTTGGGCAAAAGCGCCTAACCGCCGCCGGGCAGCCCGGCCAGCAGGCCGCTCGCGCGGATGCCGTCGAACAGGAATTGCACGGCGAGGGCGGCCAAGAGAATCCCGAACACCCGCGACAGCACGTGCACGCCGGTCACGCCCAGGCGCTTCTGAACCTGTGCCGCCGCCAGCATGAGAATCAGCGAGATCGCCAGCACCGCGGCCAAGGCGCCCAGAACGGCGGCGACCTTGCGGACATCGCCATGGGCGTCGGAGATCAGCAAAATGACCGCGCCGATGGTTCCCGGCCCGGCGATCAGCGGCGTGGCCAGGGGAAACACGGAGACGTCCTTGCGGGTCGCGGATTCGGCATTTTCCTCCTCGGTCGTCGAGGTCATCCCTGAATTCCGGGCGAATACCAGATCGATGGCGACCAGCAGCAGCAAAATCCCGCCCGCCGTGCGCAGGGCCGGCAGGGTGATGCCCATGTAGGTCAGCACCGGTTTGCCCAAAAGTGCGAAAAATCCCAGGATCAGGGCGGCGATGAGGACGGCGCGGACGGCCGTGCGCCGGCGCATGTCCGCGGATGCCTTGGCTGTCAGGGCGGCGAAAATGATCGCCACGTCCTGCGGCCCGATGGTCGCGAGAAAGGTCGTGAAGGCGATGAGAGCAGGCTCGAGCATGGCCGGATATTAGGACATCCAGCGGCGGCCGGAAATCGCCGTCATCGCGGGGCGGGGATCAGGCGGCTTCGGTGACTGTTGGATGCAGGACGCTCAACTGCTCGGCGGCGGGGACATGACCTCGCGGCGCAAGGCGTCCAGCCGTTCGCGGAAGTCCCGCGTATCGCCGTAGTCGACGAACCGGCGGTAGCGCCCATGCGGTGTGCGGACCCGCAGGGCATGCTTGATCGGGCACCAGTACTGCTCGGTGCGGCTGGCGGCCTCCCGGGTATAGGCGATCACCCCGTTGGCGTAGCCGCAATAGAGGCAGTTCAGTTTTTCGATAAGATTCAGGTAGGGCAGGCGGTGGCGGTCGATGACCACGTAGTCCGAGCGCTTGACGCGTTCCATGCGCCATATGGTGTAGCAGATGGCCTGAAACACGGTGACGCCGATGTCGAGGATCAAGAAGGGCACGATGAGGCCGTAAACGGCGGGGGCGACCAGCAAAGTCGCGAGCGGCGACCGGCGCAGGAAGGTCACCAGCCCGGTCTTGAGCAATCTGTGGCGGCGCAGGACCTCGTCCTCGAACACGGCCCGGCCGGCCTCCACGCGGTACTGCAAGGTCTCCCGCTGAGCCTCCAGCTTGCCCTCGATCTCCTTCTCCAGACGGACCAGGCGTTTGACCAAGTCCTCGATCTCGTCGTCCATTGCCATGGCGTGTGCCTCCCGTGCCCATGCCGGGGTCACGCTAGGGCATGGCCCGGGCCGCGTCCACGAAGGCTTTGAAAGTGTCTTCGATCACCTTGCGGCCGATGTCGCGGGTGATGAACACGATTTTCGAGCGGTGATCGTCGTCGGGCCAGCCGGGCAGGCCCGCGGGCGGATGGAACAGGTGCTGCACCCCATGCACGGCGACCGGATTGGGCTCGCCCGCCACGTTCAATATCCCCTTGATGCGCAACAGATTTTCGCCTTGGGTCGTGATCAGCATCTCGATCCAGGTGACGAAGCTGTCCCAGGGGATGGGCCGATCCACGGTCATGCAGAAGGACGTAATACGCGCGTCGTGGCGGTTGGGATCATGGTGATGATGATGGCCGTGGTCGTGGCCATGTCCATGGTCGGCATGGTCCTGCGCGAAGGCTTCGGCGCGCAGCCAGCCGGCGACGTCGGCGATCTTGCGATCGGCCTTGAACAGGCCGGCGTCGAACAGGTCCTTGGGGCCAAATTCGGCGGATGCGTCGAACACGGGGGCCGACGGGTTGAGGTCGCGCAGGCGGTCCCGGATCGTCGCCAGTTGTTCCGGCGAGGCCAGGTCGGCCTTGGTCAGCACGATGCGGTCGGCGACGGCGGCCTGTTTCACGCTTTCCGGCTGGGCGTCCAGGGTCTGTGCTCCGTTCACCGCGTCGACCACGGTGACGATGCCGTCGAGCCGGTAGCGCGGCCCCACGGTGGGGTCGGTCATCAGGGTGTGGATGATGGGGGCGGGGTCGGCCAGGCCCGTGGTCTCGATGACCACGCGCTTGAACCAGGGAATTTTCTTGTCGAAGCGCTGCCAGAACAGCTCGCGCATGGCGTTGACCAGGTCGCCGCGCACGGTGCAGCACAGGCAGCCCGAATTGAGCAGCACCGTGTCCTCGCGGGTTTCCTTGACCAGCAGGTGGTCGATGCCGATCTCGCCGAACTCGTTGATCAGCACGGCCGCCTCGCCCATGTCGGGATGGCCGAGCAGTTTATTGAGCAGCGTCGTCTTGCCGGCCCCGAGGAAGCCGGTCAGCACGGTGACGGGAATGGTCTTGGCGATCAGCCGCGCGTTGACGTCCTGCGGGGCATCCGCCGTCTCGGCGTCAGTCCTTTCCGCCTCAGTCCTTTCCGCCTCAGTCCTTTCCGCCATAGAGGGCCTCCGGCGTGACCTCGGGCTCGGCGATGACGCGGATGTCGCCGCCCTGCACGGCGTGGAAAAAGCAGTTGTGGCGCCCCGTGTGGCAGGCCACGCCGGTCTGGTCGACCAGCAACAGCACCGTGTCCTCGTCGCAGTCGAAGCGGAATTCCTTGAGTGCCTGGATCTGGCCCGAGCTTTCGCCCTTGCGCCACAGCCGGTTCTTGGAGCGGGAGAAGTAGCAGACCCGGCCCGTTGCCAGGGTTTCGCGGATGGCGTCGGCGTTCATCCAGGCGAGCATGAGCATCTCGCCCGTATCAAACTGCTGCGCCACGGCGGGGATCAGGCCGGCTTCGTTGAATGTCAGGCGGCCGATCACCCGGTCCGCCACGTCGTTGCTCATGCCGTCGTCCTTGTCACTTCGCGGCGTTCAACCGCGCAAAACCTTCCTCCAGGTCCTCGATCAGGTCCCGGGGGTCTTCCAGCCCTATATGGAGGCGCACCATGGGATTGTCATGCCCCCAGGGCACGGCCGTGCGCGATCCCTTGGGATTGATGGGGATGGCCAGACTTTCGAAACCGCCCCAACTGGCGCCGATGCCGAACAGATCGAGCCCGTCGACCATGGCCGACACCGCCGCCTTGGAATAATCGCCGAGCATCACCCCGAACAGACCGGACGCCCCCGTATGGTCGCGCTTCCACAAGGCGTGGCCGGGGTCGGTGGGCAGGGCGGGGTAGAGCACGCGTTCGACCTCGGGCCGGGCCGCGAGCCAGGTCGCGACTTCCATCGCGTTCTTCTCGTGGCGTTCCATGCGCACGGACAGGGTGCGGATGCCGCGCAGCGCCAGATAGCATTCATCGGGCCCGGCGCGCGATCCCAGGGTGTTCTGCATGCCCTTCAAGGCCTGGAACTGCTCCTCGGTCGCGACCGTGACCGTGCCGAGCATGGCGTCGGAATGGCCGCACAGGTACTTGGTGCCGGCCTCAAGCACGATGTCGACGCCCAGCGTGAACGGATTGCAGAAGAAGGCCGACGACCAGGTGTTGTCGATCACGGTGAGAATTTCCCGCGCCCGCGCGACCTTGGTGATGGCCGGCACGTCCTGCACCTCGAAGGTGTGGGAGCCCGGGGATTCCATGTAGATCATGCGCGTGTTGGGCTGGATCAGGTCCTCGATCCCGGCGCCGATCAGGGGATCGTAGAAGGTGATCTCGACGCCCGCGCGTTCCAGAAGATTGGCGCCGACCCGCTTGCGCGTCGGCCCATAGACGGAATCGGAAATCAGCACATGGTCGCCGTGCCTGAGGAACGTGATGGTCGCCGCCGCGATGGCGCCCAGCCCTGACGGGAAGGTCACGGTCCGGTGGGCGCCTTCGTAAAGGGCGGTCACGGCTTCCTCGACCGCGAACTGGGTCGGCGTGCCCGAACGCCCGTACTGCACGCCCTTGAAAGGCGGCCGGTCGCGGGTTTCGAATTCCTCGACGGTCGGGAACAGCACGGTCGAGGCGTAATAAATGGGCGGATTGGGAATGCCCACGTTGTCCCAGGGCTTCATCGCCGTATGGGCGATCACCGTGTCCTTGCGCCGTGATTTCTTGGTCATTTCGGGGAGAGTCCTTGGTTGGTTGGGCGTTTCGGCAAGATAACGGGAAACCATGTTTTCGCAAGGCGTTACGCGTGTGCACCGCACCAAAGCGGACGGCTTCCCGGGAAAAAGGACAATCATTCTCGCTTGAGAGATTTTTGTAGGTTATGTTACGCCTGTAAGCCTTCGCGGGTGCGGTATGAACATTCGCCCGCGGAAAACAAAGTAATAAACCGATTTCAGATAGCCAGGGAGCAATCTACAAATGTTCAAACGAGCAAGTTTCGTAGCCGCCGCGGTTGCGGTTGCCGGCATTGCCTCGGGGGCACAAGCGGCGACGCTTGATGACGTCAAGGCGCGCGGCATTCTGCACTGCATCGTGAACACCGGTCTGCCCGGGTTCTCCTACACCGACGCCAACGGCAAATGGGCCGGCTTCGACGCCGACATGTGCCGCTCCGTTGCCGCCGCCGTCCTCGGCGACCCGGAAAAGGTGAAGTTCATTCCGGCCACCGGCAAGACCCGGTTCACGCTGCTGAACTCCAAGGAAGGCGACGTGATCTTCCGCAACACTACATGGACCTTCGTGCGTGACGTGGACGTGAAGCTGACCTTCATCCACCCGACCTACTACGACGGGCAGGGCTTCATCATTCGCAAGTCCAAGGGCGTGAAAAGCGCCAAGGAACTGGACGGCGCCACGGTCTGCATCCAGACCGGCACGACGACCGAACTGAACCTCGCCGACTACTTCCGCGCCAACAAGATCAAGTACACGCCGGTGCCGATCGAAGACAGCTCGGAAGCGCGCAAGAACTATCTGGCCGACCGTTGCGATGCGTACACCACGGATGCTTCCGGTCTGGCCGCCACCCGCGCGACCTTCGAAAAGCCCTCGGACCACGTGATCCTGCCGGAAATCATTTCCAAGGAACCGCTGGGTCCGGTCGTCCGCCACGGTGACAACCAGTGGGAAGACATCGTCCGCTGGGCCGTGTTCGCCCTGATCCAGGCCGAGGAATCCGGCGTCACCGCCGCCAACGCCGATGAAATGGCCAAGACCCCGCCGAACCCCGACGTCGCCCGCCTGCTGGGCGCCGAAGGCGACCTGGGCGCCATGCTCGGTCTCGACAAGGCCTGGGCGCTGCGCGCCATCAAGGCACACGGCAACTACGGTGAAATCTTCGAGAGCAATCTCGGCACGAAAACGCCGATCGGTCTGGAGCGTGGGTTGAACGCCCAATATACCAACGGTGGTCTGCAGTACGCGCCGCCGTTCCGGTAAGCCGGGACATATTCGTGCAAACGACCTGAACGATACGCGCCGGTGGGGGTTCCCCTCCGGCGCGTCTTCGTTTCGGGGGCCGATAATAAGAAACTGCCTTCCCGAGAGCACGGGAAGAAACAAGGCGGCGGAACACCTGTAAGGTTTGAAGCAAACCGCCCAATAACGACAGGGGGCTGACGTGACCACGACTGTGGATCAAGGAGGCGCGACGGCACAGGGCGAGCCCAATGTGCTGTTGAAGCTCTGGCGGAACAAGGAGACCCGCTCGGTCATCATCCAGATTGTGACGATGGCCCTGCTGTTCGCCTTCTTCGCCTATATCATCAATAATGCGGTATTGAACCTGCAAGCGCTGGGCAAGACGTTCAGCTTTGACTTCTTGCAGGAACCCGCGTCCTACGACATCAACCAGACGCTGATCGAATACACCTCGCGGTCGACGCACGCGCGGGCCATGCTGGTGGGGATCCTGAACACCGCCCTGGTGGCCTTCTGCGGCGTCATCCTGGCAACGGTTCTCGGCTTCGTGCTGGGCGTCATCCGGTTGTCGAACAACTGGCTGGCGTCGCGCATCGTCTACGTGTTCATCGAATTCACACGTAACGTGCCGGTGCTGCTGCATATCCTGCTGATCCACGGCATCATGGTGCACTTCCTGCCGTTGCCGAAGCAGGCGATCAGCGTCGGCGATGCCTTGTTCCTGTCCAACCGCGGCGTGTATGCGCCGCGCCCCGAATTTCTCGACGGCTTCGGCTTTACCGTGGCGGCCTTCGGGATCGCGGTGATCGCCGCGGTGATCTTCCGCCGCTGGGCCAGGAAGGTGCAGGAGGAGACGGGCAAGATCTATCCCGTGTTCCTGATCTGCACGGGGGTCATCATCGGCCTGCCGCTGATCGTGTTCCTGATCTCCGGCTCACCCTTGGTGTGGGAACTGCCCAAGATGGGGCGCTTCAACCTGCAGGGCGGCGTCATGATGCTGCCCGAGTTTCTGGCCCTCTGGCTGGCGCTGTCGTTCTATACCTCGGCCTTCATCGCCGAGATCGTGCGCTCCGGCATCATGGCGATCAACAAAGGGCAGTGGGAAGCCGCGGGCGCCCTGGGCATTCGCCGCAACCGCGTGCTGCAACTCGTCATCATCCCTCAGGCGCTCAGGGTCATTATTCCGCCCCTGGCCAGCCAGTACCTGAACCTGACCAAGAACTCGTCGCTCGCCATCGCCATCGGCTACATGGACATCGTCGCCACCATCGGCGGCATCACGCTCATGCAGACGGGCAAGGAAATGGAGACGATGATCATCGTGCTGCTGATCTATCTCAGCTTCTCGCTGGTCATCTCGGCGTTCATGAACTGGTACAACAAGCGCATCGCGCTGGTTGAAAGGTAAGGGGAGGGGATCATGGCAAACACACAGAATCCCGATATGACACCCGGCCTCGTGAACGCCTACGAGCCGGGCGAACATCCCGATTGGCCGGCGCCGTCCTCGGTCAAGGGGCCGGTCCATTGGATCAAGACGAACCTGTTCGGCTCGGTCACCAACACGCTGCTGACCCTGCTGACCATCTACCTGCTGTACAAGATCATCCCGGCCATGGTGGATTGGATGTTCATCGATGCGGCCTACACCGGGACCTCGCGCAAGGATTGCGAAGCCCAGGCCGGCGGGGCCTGCTGGGCCTTCATCGGTACTCGGCTGCAGTTGTTCATCTACGGCTTCTATCCGGAGGCCGAGCGCTGGCGCGTGAACCTGACGGCGATCCTTCTGTTCGTCGCTTTGGCGCCGGTGCTTTATGACAACGTGCCGCATCGCGGCAAGGTGCTGATCTTCACCGTGCTTTATCCGCTGATTGCCGGCGTACTGCTGGTCGGCGGCATCTTCGGGCTGGAATACGTGGCGACGGACCAGTTCGGCGGCCTGATGCTGAACGTCATCATCGGCGTCACGGGCATCGCCTTCTCGCTGCCCATCGGCATCTGCCTCGCCCTCGGGCGGCAATCCCATCTGCCGGTGCTGCGCATCGTCTGCATCGCGTTCATCGAGTTCATCCGCGGCGTGCCGCTGATCACCTTGCTGTTCGTGGCCGCCGTGATGCTCAGCTACTTCGTGCCGCCGGGCACCAACTTCGACCTCCTGGTCCGCATGCTGATCATGGTCACGCTGTTCGCCTCCGGCTACATGGCCGAGGTCATCCGCGGCGGATTGCAGGCGATTCCCAAGGGACAGTACGAGGCGGCCGATTCCATGGGTCTCAAGTACTGGCAGTCGATGCGCCTGATCGTCCTGCCCCAGGCGTTGAAGATCGCCATCCCCGGCATCGTCAACACCTTCATCGCCCTCTACAAGGATACGACCCTGGTCATCGTCATCGGCCGGCTCGACATCCTGGGCATCGGACGGTCATCGCTGGCCGACAGCAAGTGGCAGGGCCTCTCGACCGAGGTCTATGTCTTCGTCGCCATCTTCTTCTTCATCAGCTGCTTCCTCATGTCGCGGTACTCCTTGTACCTCGAGAAGAAGCTGCACACGGGTCATTAAGAGGAGCCACCAATCATGGCTGAAACGCAAACCGCCGCACAGACCGGCATGATCGGGTCCGCCAAAGGGTCGGACGACATCATCCAGATCAACGGCATGCACAAGTGGTATGGCGATTTCCACGTTCTCAAGGACATCAATCTGAGCGTGAAATCCAAGGAACGCATCGTCATCTGCGGGCCGTCCGGGTCGGGCAAATCGACCCTGATCCGCTGCATCAACCGGCTGGAGGAACATCAGAAGGGCGACATCTACGTCAACGGGATCGAGCTGACCAACGACCTCAAGAACATCGACCTGATCCGCCGCGAGGTCGGCATGGTGTTCCAGCACTTCAACCTGTTCCCGCACCTGACGGTGCTGGAGAACTGCACCCTGGGCCCCATCTGGGTGCGCCAGACGCCGAAGAAAGAGGCCGAGGCCATCGCCATGCAGTACCTGGAGCGGGTCAAGATCCCCGAACAGGCGCTGAAGTTCCCGGGCCAGCTTTCCGGCGGACAGCAGCAGCGCGTGGCCATCGCGCGCTCGCTCTGCATGAGCCCCAAGATCATGCTGTTCGACGAGCCGACCTCGGCCCTCGACCCGGAAATGATCAAGGAAGTGCTCGACACCATGATCGAGCTCGCCGACACGGGCATGACCATGCTCTGCGTGACCCACGAAATGGGTTTCGCCAAGACCGTGGCAGACCGGGTGATCTTCATGGATGGCGGCGAGATCATCGAACAGAACGAGCCCAACGCGTTCTTCGACAACCCGCAGCACGAACGCACCCAGCTGTTCCTCAGCCAGATTCTGGCGCATTAAATCAGCGGCGGTTCCGAATATGGAGAAGGCGTCCCTTGGGGCGCCTTCTTCTTCTGTGCGGATGTCCCCAAAAGCCATTTCAGGACATTTAGGTTGTGGGCATGAGTGATCTCATCCGCGCGAAAAGAAGGTGCAAATGTCGAACTAATCGACCACGCTGAATTGGAATTTTATGGCGCCGATGAAAGAGCTGCGGCCGTTTCGAAAGGTAAAAAATGCATCGTCTGGCAGCCCTTGTAACTCTTTTGGCCGGAATCAGCCTGCCCGGTATCAGCCACGCCGCGACGCTGAATGTTTGCTACGATCAATGGCCCCCGATGACGATGTTTCCATCCGAAAGGGCCCCCGCGCGCGGTGTCGTTATCGATATGTTGGACGAAATATATTCGTCACATGGATATGAACTGAAATATTTCGAAGTTCCCCTGGCAAGGGGGCTGGACATGGTGGCGAACGGCCTTTGCGATATGCTGCCGGAATTCCCGGTTTCAGAAATTTCAGGAAAAGGCTTCGTGTATGCGAACCAAGAAACGTTTGCGTACACAACGGCTTTTATCGTGAGGCGAGGGGATCCCTGGCGCTATGAAGGGACTCAATCCCTGCAAGGAAAGCGCGTCGCAACCGGACCTGGTTGGGATTACAGTTCAATAAGCGCCGACTATCAAAATTATCTTGATGACCCAAAAAATTCTGACTTTGTAGAAGTGGTTGCCGGTTACGATGATGTGGTTGATCGCATCTTCAAAATGATTAAGGAAAACAGGGTCGATCTATATGCGGATAACGACCTCGTCCTGCAGTTCGTAATGAAGCGGCTGGCCTTGAACGATGTTCTGCAGATTGTGCGTTCGGGCATGGAAAAGAAGTTGGTGGAAAAACCGATCTTTTCGACAAGAATCCCCCCTGAAAAAAGACAAGCATTAATCAAAATTTGGGATGAGGGGCGTTTATCGATGAGGGGTAAAAAAGAAAACGAAATTCTTAAAAATTATGGAGTCACACTAAATGATCAGTAGATGTTATATTCCAATGCATTTTGTATATTAATTATAATATTGTGTGATCTTAAATGTTATCAACTTTTATATACCCCAATAATATATCAAAAAAACTTCTGAGGATTATATTTTCTATATATTTATGTGTAACTTTATTTATAACTATTATTCAATTTCTAACAGAATACTTAAAAACGCAAGATTCAATTTTAAGCGAATTGAAGCAGTTGGAGCAAACAGTTCACATCCCCATTTCTACGAGTGTGTGGCAATACAATCAGAAACAGCTGGAAGCCCTCACTACCGGGCTTATCGAGATGCCTGTGATCGAAGGTGTCGATGTTTTTGATGCGAATGGAAAAAAAGTAATTTCTAAAAGGTCTTACAGTCAGGAATCGGCGCCGTTATCTATATTCAGTACAAAATCAGATTTGAGCTGGACGCTTAATAATAAAAAAATACCTCTTGGTTTTCTTGTAATTTACTCATCATCGCAAATTGTTTTAGATCGAGTTTTATTCGGTTTTTCGCTGATAGTTATTACGGCTATGGTGAAATTATCTATTTTATTTTGTTTATTTGTATGGGCTTTTGATCGTTATTTGGCGGCCCCTTTGAAGGAATTGATGTCGCAAGTGGATGAGGTTCACCAGGATCAAAACGCAAGAAAACGGATTAACCTTTCGATTAGTGAAAATAACGAAATTAGACAACTTCAAGAGCATATGAACGTGATGCTCTCTGCCATGGAGAGAGACCGGGAGTTGTTATTGGATGATGAGAAAGCCAAGCGGGCTTGGCTGGAAGACGCCGTTTCAGAGCGTACAGAAGAATTAATGGTGCAAAAAAGACGGCTCGAATACGAAGTCGACGTCAAAAACAGGTTCTTTTCCATCATCTCCCATGATCTGAAAAGCCCCTTCAATTCCCTTCTGGGAATGACCCATATGATGTCCGAAATGGCGGACAGTTTTAGCAAAGACAAACTTGTTGAATATGCCAAGGCTGTGAATGAGGCAGGCGACCGGGTCTTTGAACTGTTACAAAACCTTCTCGAATGGTCGCGCCTGCAGATGGAAGGGGTCAAATTTGATCGACCGGCAGTGTCATTCTCATTGCGTGATTTAGCTCAGGAAAACATCGACGTTCTGATGCCCATGGCTATGGGAAAAAATATCTCGCTTACGAACAGCATAAATAACGACACAGCCTTTGCCGATCCGGATATGGCTCAAACGGTCATCCGGAATCTCGTTTCCAATTCCATAAAATTTACCCCGAAGAATGGAAAAATTGAGATTTCGTCGCAACAAACAAACGGAATGGTTCAGGTAACAGTGAGCGACACAGGCGTTGGCCTTTCAAAGGAGCAAATGGATAAGATTTTCGCTCTAGACCATAAAGCCTCGACGATTGGTACGGCCGGAGAACGAGGAACAGGGCTGGGACTGCCTCTCTGCAAGGAAATGATTGAGAAGTATGGAGGGGAAATTTGGTTAGAGAGCGTTCCCGGTGAAGGCACGCAATTTCATTTTACCCTGCCCATTAAGCCGGAGAGATAGAAAGCCGTTAGAACGTCCAGCTTGGATTAAAAGCGCCTGTTACGGACGACCTTCCCAGAACGAAAAAAGCCCCGGCCAGATCAGCATCAGGTCCAGCTGGATCAGCCCGATCCACACGAGGCGACGAAATACCGTTTCCGAGATGCGCTTTCGAATCCAGAACCTCGTGGCGAAGTCGGTGCCACCTGGTGGTTTCCATGTCGCATGGACTTGGTAATCTGCATTGCACCGCCTCCTTCTTCCGACCATTGGGAAAACATCATGATCATCGGTTTCGTTCCGTTCTTCCGGGTATTTACGGCCAGCACAGCGATGCCGGCCCCTTGCATCCGCAAGACCTCCTCTCGGCCGAGAGGCAGGGACCAATGAGCGGCATGGCAACCCCGGAATTGAGCGGGCGCGTGGCCCTGGTCATCGGCGCCGGGTCGATTGCGCCCGGGATCGGCATCGGCCGGGCGATCTGCCTGGCCCTGGCCCGGGAAGGGGCGCATGTGGTGGCCGCCGACAACGATCTGGCCGCCGCCCAAGTGACCTGCGACATGATCGCCGAGGCGGGGGGAAGTTCGGAAACCTCCGAAGTGGACGTGCTGGACGATGCGTCTGTCGAGGCCTTGGTGGCCCGTGTGATCAACCGTCACGATCGGCTCGACATCCTGCATTGCAACGTGGGGCTTGGCAAAAGCGGCCCATCGGACGCAACCTCGGCCGCCGAATGGCGGCGGATCAGTGATGCCAACCTGACGTCGCTGCATGTCGCGTCCCAGGCGGCGGTCCCGACCATGCGTGCCCAAGGGGCCGGGGTGATTACGATTACGTCCTCGATCGCGGGGATTCGCTATCCCGGGTTCCCGCACCTTGCCTATAGCGCGACCAAGGCGGCGGCGAGTCACTTCGCGACGGCCTTGGCGGTCGAACTGGCACCCGACAACATTCGCGTGAACTCCATCATTGCCGGGCTGATCGACACACCCCGGATCGGGGTGACGCTGGCCAAAAGCTATGGCGATCGCGACGAAGCGCAGATGCGTGCCGCGCGCGACGCGAGCTGTCCGATGGGGCGGATGGGAAGTGCCTGGGACATCGCCGAGGCGGCGCTGTTTCTTGCCTCGGACCGGGCGGGCTATATCACGGGCACGTCGCTGGTGGTCGATGGCGGGTTGTCGGCCACGGTCCGCCAGCCGGCGGCGGTCTGAACGGAAGCTCTGCGGCCGACGCCTAAGACAGCCCCCGCCAGATCAGCATCAGGCCCAGCAGGATCAGGCCGACCTGCACCAGGCGGCGGAACACCGCTTCGGAGATGCGCTTGCGGATCCAGAACCCCGTGGCGATGCCGATGCCGACCGGCACCATGGCCAGGGCCGAGGCCGTGAACTGCGGCCAGGACATGTGGCCTTCGGTGATCAGGCGCAGATACAGCGGCACGGAGCCGACCATGGCCGCCAGGGCCATCTGGGCGACGAATAGGTTTTTGGGCAGGCGCAGCGCCGCGAAATAGACGATCACCGGGGTGAAGGCCCCGGTAGCACCGGAACACAGGCCGATCAGTCCCCCGGCCACGGGATTGGTCAGGCGGGCGTGACGTTGCAGGAAGGTGGCGTTGGGCGTGAATATCTGCGCGCATGTCGTGGCGATGACGACGCAGCCGAGGGCCAGGGCGATGACCTGCGGGTCCAGGTTGGTCAAGGCGCCCGCGCCGATCCACACGCCCCCCATGAGCAGGACCAGGAACGGCCAGAAGCGCCGGACCGCTTCCCGGCATTCCCCGGATTCGATGATCTGCCAGACATTGGAAATCGCCACGGGCACGATGAACAGGGTCACCGCCTGGGCCGGGTCGATGACCATGACCATGATCGGCAGGCCGACGGCGGGAATGCCGGCACCCAGCACGCCCTTGACCAGAGAGCCGGAAAACAGGCCCAGGATGATGACCAGAAGGGCGATGGGGGTGAAGTCCGGCAGCGTCATGTGTTGGTGTCCGCCGGATGTCATGCTGTCCGGATGGGCTGGAGAGACGGGATCAGGTAACGATGGGCGTGTCCTGCCGGGCCCCCCACTCGGACCAGGACCCGTCATAGACGGCGACGTCTTCCTTGCCGATCAGGTAAAGCGCCAGGGCCGCATAGCAGGCCGTGACGCCGGACCCGCAGCTGGTGACCAGCGGGCGCTTGAGGTTGACGCCCGCCTTGTCGGCCAGGGCCCTGATTTCCTCGGCCGAGCGCATGGTGCAGTTCTTGTCCGCGTCCATCAGGTCGCCGTAGGGCAGGTTCAATGCCCCCGGCATGTGGCCGGAGCGCATGCCGGCGCGCGGTTCCGGCGAGGTGCCGGCAAAGCGGCCGGCGGCGCGCACGTCGAGAACGTCCTCGCGCTTGCCATCGATGTTGGCCAGCACCTGATCCACCGTGCGCACCATCATGTGGTTTTCGCGCGGCGTGAAATGGCGCTCCCGGGGGGTCGGCTCGATATCCGTCACCGGCCGGTTTTCCGCCAGCCATTTCGGCAGGCCGCCGTCCATCACGCAGACGTCGCCGTGGCCGAACAGGCGGAACATCCACCACACGCGGGCGGCCGCCATGCCGCCGCCGTTGTGGTCGTAACACACGATGCGGATACCGTCGCCCAGGCCCAGCTTGCGCACCTTGGCCGAGAAGACATGCGCCGGCGGGATCATGTGGGGCAGGGGATTGTCCGGGTCCTTGACGTCGTCGATGTCGAAGAACACGGCGCCGTCCAGGTGCTGCTTGGCGTATTCCTCCCGTCCGTTGCGGCCGTCGTTGGGCAGGTAATAGGTGCAATCGACGATGCGCACGTCGGGCGCCGACATGTGATCGGCGACCCAATCGGTGGAGACCAGGGCTTGCGGGTTCGAATAGGGCATGGAGCGGTTTCCTTCCCGGTCGATCAGGGCAGGAAGTCCGGGACCGGCAGGCCCTTGGACTTGAGGAAATCGCGATTGAACAGCTTCGACGTATAGCGCGTGCCGACGTCGCACAGGATGGTGACGATGGTCTTGCCGGGGCCCAGTTCCTTGGCCAGGCGCACGGCCCCCGCGACGTTGATGCCGGACGATCCGCCGAGCACCAGGCCTTCGTCCTTGATCAGGTCGAAGATCAGCGGCACGGCTTCCTGGTCGTCGATGGAATAGGGCTGTTCGACCTTCAGGTCCTCGATGATCGCCGTGACGCGGCCGAGACCGATGCCCTCGGTGATCGAGCCGCCCTCGGTCGCCTTGGCCTCGCCGTCCTTGAACAGGTGGTACATGGCCGCCCCCTTGGGGTCGGCGCAGCCGACGACGATGTTCGGGTTCTTTTCGCGCAGGAACGTCGAGGTCCCGGCCAGGGTGCCGCCCGTGCCGACGGCGCAGATGAAGCCGTCGATCTTGCCGCCCGTCTGTTCCCAGATTTCCGGGCCGGTGGAATGGTAATGGGCGCGGCGGTTGTCCAGGTTGTTCCACTGGTCGGCGAACAGCACGCCGTTCTGTTCCGTCGCGGCCAGTTCCTCCGCCATGCGGCGGGCGATGTGCTGATAGTTGTTGGGGTCGGAATAGGGCAGGGCCGGAACTTCGACCAGCTTGGCGCCGCACAGGCGCAGCATGTCCTTCTTTTCCTGGCTCTGGGTTTCCGGAATGACGATGGTGGTGCGGTAACCCCGCGCGTTGGCGACCAGGGCCAGGCCGATGCCCGTGTTGCCGGCCGTGCCCTCGACGATCAGGCCGCCGGGCTTCAGGTCGCCGCGCTTTTCGGCCTCCAGGATCATGTGGCGGGCGGGGCGGTCTTTGACGGATTGGCCGGGGTTGAGAAATTCGGCCTTGCCCAGGATTTCACAGCCCGTCGCCTCGGACAGCTTGTTGAGGCGAATAAGCGGCGTGTTCCCGATGGCGTCCACCAGGCCCTTCTTGATGTTCATGTATTTGAGTTCCGTCCCTAGAGGTTCGTCAGCTTACGTTTGTTGGGGTTTGCGGCAACATAACCGTGCCCGCGGGGGCGATCAAGGCGCGGGCTTTGGATTTCGCGCGGATTTCCTGTTCCGTCGGACGCGTGGTAGACGCTATTCTCCCCGCCCGCCGGGACACGTGCGAAAATAAGAGCGAATGGAGAACAATCATGGCCGACGAACCCGTCCTTCTTGAAATTGACGCCAGGGGCGTCGCGACGGTCACGCTGAACCGTCCGGACGTCAACAACGCCTACGACGATGAAATGATTGCGGCGTTGCTGAACGGGGTGAAATCCCTGTCCGTTGATGACCGGGTGCGCTTGGTCGTCCTGCGGGGGGCCGGCAAACATTTCCAGGCGGGCGCCAACCTGAAGTGGCTGAAACGAGTGGCCGGCGAGGGGCCGGAACAGAATCTGCAAGCATCGCGCGACACCGAAGCCGTCGTGCGGCTGCTGGATATCTGCCCGAAACCGACCGTGGCCGTGGTGCAGGGGTTCTGCGTCGGCGGCGGCACCGGCGTGATCGCCGCCTGCGACGTGGTGATCGCCGCGTCCGACGCCACGTTCTCCATTTCCGAGGTCCGCTGGGGCCTGATCCCGCAACCGATCCTGCCGCAGTTGATCGCCGCCATGGGCTCGCGCAACGTGCGCCGCTACGCCCTGACCGCCGAACGCTTTTCCGCCGACCAGGCCAACAACATGGGGCTGGTCCACGAAGTCGCCCCCCCCATGCAGCTTGAACGCACGGCGGAAAAGACGATCGAGGCCTTCCTGCGCAGCGGCCCCGACGCCGTGGCTCAGACCAAGGCCAAGATACTGGAACTTGCGGAAACCAGCATTGACGAGGCGACGGCCGAGGATCTGGCCCGCCTGCATTCGGAAAAACGCCAGTCGGCCGAAGCCAGCGAGGGGCTTACCGCGTTTCTCGAAAAGCGCAACCCAAGCTGGTTCAAGGAATAGGGCGGCCGTTCACGCCCACTCCCGGCGCACGGCTTCCCGATTCAGTTGCAGCCATTGCAGGCAGATGATGATCGTGCCGTTGTTGATGGTGCCGTCGGCGACCATCTTGAAGGCGTCCTCCGCCGGGACCGTGAACACCCGGATGTCCTCGTTCTCGTGGTCCAGGCCATGGATGCCGCCGGCATCCGCGGCATCGACCCGGCCCAGATAAAGCCGGATGGTTTCCGACGAGCAGCCGGGCGTCACCAGATAGTTGGTGATCTGCTTGAGGGCGAGAAGGTCACGCCCGCATTCCTCCATGGTCTCGCGCGCCGCGACCTCGTCGGGATGTTCGCCGTCCTCGACGATGCCGGCGACGATTTCGATCAGCCAGGGGGAGGGCGGGGCGCCGTCCCAATTGGGCGACGGCGCACTGGCCGCCGCACCCACGCGGAACTGTTCGATCAAGACGACTTCGTCGCGGACGGGGTCGTAGGGCAGGACGGCGACGGCATGACCGCGTTCCAGGCATTCACGGGTGAACTCGTTGCTCCAGCCGCCGGCGAACAAACGGTGGCGGATGCGCCATTCCTCCAGGCGGAAATATCCCTGGAACACTTGGCGCCGCGCCAATATCTCTAGATCGTCACTGTCCATCGGATATCGCCCTTTCATGCCGTGGCGGTAGTATGGTCATCTTGGGTTTCATATCAACGACGTCACCCTGATGAAAGGCGGCCGCCATGACGACAAGCGAAAAGGTTTCCTTCCCGGGCGCTTTGGGCGAGACCCTGGCCGCGCGATTGGACCTGCCGGACGGCCCGCCCCGGGCCTATGCGCTTTGGGCGCATTGCTTTTCCTGCACCAAGGACGTGTTCGCCGCGTCGCGGGTGGCGCGGTCGCTGACGGAAAACGGCATCGCCGTGCTGCGCTTCGACTTCACCGGCCTGGGTGCCAGCGAAGGCGACTTCGCCAACACCAACTTTTCCTCCAACGTTGGCGATCTGGTCGCGGCGGCGGACTGGATGCGGGACAATCTGGAAGCGCCGGCCATGCTGCTGGGGCACTCCTTGGGCGGGGCCGCGGTCCTGGTGGCGGCGGCCAAGGTGCCGGAGGCCAAGGCCGTCATCACCATCGGCGCCCCGGCGGATGTCGCCCATGTCGCCCATAACTTCCAGGAGTCGATCGAGGAGATCGAGGCCAAGGGCGAGGCTGAGGTGCTGCTGGTCGGGCGGCCCTTCCGCATCAAGAAACAGTTCCTGGACGACATTCGGGCGCAGAACGTCGCGGCCGCCGTGGCCGACCTGAAAAAGGCGCTCTTGATCTTTCATTCGCCGGTCGACGCCACCGTCGGCATCGACAACGCCGCGGCCATTTACGGTGCGGCCAAGCATCCGAAAAGCTTCGTGTCCCTGGACGACGCCGACCATCTTTTGAGCCGCAAGGAAGACGCGGAATACGTGGCTGGCGTGATCGCCGCCTGGGCGCGCCGCTATGTCTGTCTGGAAGACGCGCCGGCGTCGCGCATCGCGCCCCAGGCCGAGGCGGGCACCGTGGTGGTCGAGGAAACCGGCCAGGGCAGGTTCCAGAACGCGGTTTCCGTGGGCGGGCGGCATGTCCTGCTGGCCGACGAGCCCGTGGACGTGGGCGGCACCGATACGGGGCCCGGGCCCTATGACTTCCTGTTGACGGCGCTGGGTGCGTGCACGGCCATGACCATCCGCATGTACGCGGATTTGAAGAAACTGCCGTTGACCAAGGTCCGTGTCACCCTGACGCACGACAAGATCCATGCCGAGGATTGCACCGATTGCGAAACCAAGGTGGGCAAGCTGGACCGAATCGTCCGCGATCTTCATTTCGAAGGCGATCTGAGCGACGAACAGAAAGCGAAGCTTCTGGAAATCGCCGACAAATGCCCGGTCCACAAGACCCTGCATTCCGAGATCGTCGAGGAAAGCCGGCTGGTCTAGGCTGGGCCCACAACGAAGAAACGCCAGGAGGAGGACACCCATGACCGAGAAACTGATCCCGACGACGCTGGTCGGCAGCTACCCGCAGCCGGCCTGGCTGGTCGACAAGAACAAGATGCTGGGCTCCGCGCCGCCGCGCGTGCGCATGAAGGACGTGTGGAAGGTGGCGGCGGAAGAACTGGACGAAGCCCAGGACGACGCCACCCTGACCGCCATCCACGATCAGGAACGGGCCGGGATCGACATTCTGTCCGACGGGGAAATCCGCCGCGAAAGTTATTTCAACCGCTTCGCCAACGCATTGGACGGCATCGACATCGACAACCCGGCCATGGTGCCCAATCGGCGCGGCGTCGCCGTGCCCGTACCGCGCGTGGTTGGCGAAATTCGGCGCACCACGCCCGTACAGGTGCGCGACGTGGCGTTCCTGCGCGCCCATACGGACCGCCCGATCAAGATCACCATCCCCGGCGCCTTCACCATGGCCAAGCTGGCCAAGGACGAACACTACGGCGACACGGCGGCCCTGATTTCGGCCTACGCCAAGGCGGTGAATGAAGAAATCCGCGATCTCAAGGCCGCCGGCGCCGACGTCATCCAGATCGACGAGCCCTACATGCAGGCCAATCCGGAAGAGGCGGAAAAATTCGGCGTGTCGGCCATCAACCAGGCCCTGGACGGCATCGAGGGGGAGACCGTGGTGCACCTCTGCTTCGGCTATGCCTACGTGGTCAAGGACAAGCCCGTGGGCTATTCGTTCCTGCCGCAACTGGATGCCTGCACGGCAGGGGCGATCTCCATCGAAGCGGCGCAGCCCAACCTCGATCCCGCGATCCTGGAAAAACTGCCGAGCAAGAAGATCCTGTTCGGGGTGCTCAGCCTGGGCACGGAAGAGGTCGAGACGCCGGAGATGATCGCCGACCGCCTGCGCGGCGCCTTGAAACACATCGCGCCGGAACGCCTGATCGCGGCCCCCGACTGCGGCATGAAGTACCTGCCGCGCGACGTCGCCTTCGGCAAGTTGAAAGCGATGGTCGACGGGGCGGCCATGGTGCGGGGGGAACTGGGCTGACGGGTATTTATATCTAAATAACGAATATTAAACTGCAAAAGAATTCGTTATTTCGGCCCGTTGATATCAGGTATTTATTCCCCTGCCGGCAATGAGCCGGTCACCGCGCCGGGGCATCCCGGCGATTTTTGAGGAAAATGAGCATGTTTTCCCGCACCAAACCCGCGACCTCCGCCGCCGCCAAGCCGGCCGCGAAACCCGCCGTCAGCAAGCCTGCCGCCAAGCCGGCGGCGCCTGCGAAGAAGAAGTAATTTCGGAGGCGGCGGCCGCCCTCACGGCCGCCTGACCGATGAACAGGGCCGCCGGATTCCCCCCGGCGGCCTTTTTCATGAGCCGTGTCAGCCGCCGGGCACCCAGGCCCAGTAGCGGCCCGAAGCCCCCAAGGCCGCCGTGATCAGGCCGAGCACCAGGTTGATCGCGACGATGCGTCGGATGACGTTCAGGCTGGCGGCCCCCGTCGGCCAGTCCTGGGCCGCGACGGCACCCTGGAAGGTGCGGTACGGGGCGAAGAACAGATAGATGAACAACGCGTTCATGACCCAGCCGATACCGTGCATCCAATGAACATGGATGGGGGCGGCGGCGAAGGTCCCGTATTGCAAGGCGATCACGGCATAGCCGGATACCGGCAGGATCAACACGGCGGCCCAGACCCAGAGAAAGAACCGGCCGAACACGCGATCCCACAGTTTCAGGCGCTCCGGCGGTGGGGCGATGCCGCCCACGGCGGGGCGAAGCACCAGATAGGCGAAGAACATGCCGCCGACCCAGACGACGGCGGCAAGGGCGTGAAGGGCGGTGGCGGCGGCGCTGGTCATGGCGGTCTTCCGGCTGTGTCGATGGTGGGGGAGTGTAGCGCGGCCTTGAGGGGACGGAAACGGCGGCTTGGGCCTTTATTAGGAGGCGTCGGGCGGGAGCAGGCTGCGCGCCACCGGAAACACGAGATGGGCCGATGTTCCCTGGCCGACCTCGCTTTCCATTTTCAGCACACCGCCGTGCAGTTCGATCAGTTTGCGCGACAGGGTCAGGCCCAGGCCCGTGCCTTCGTGCTTGCGGGTCAGGGACCCGTCGACCTGCCCGAATTCGGACAGCGCCACGGCCATGTCCTCGGGCGAAATACCGATCCCCGTGTCCGACACGGTCAGCCGGATGGCGCCGTCTTCCTGCCGGCGCGCCACGACGGAGACCGCCCCCCCTTGTTCCGTGAACTTGATGGCGTTGGACAGCAGGTTGACCAGCGCCTGTTTGACCCGCAGTTCGTCGGCCATCAGGGGCGGCAGGTCGGCGGGGCAGTCAATCATCAGCGAGACCCCGGCCTCGAGCGCGCGCTCACGCACCAGGCGATGACAGGAATTGAAGACCAACCTCAGGTCAAGGCGCTGTTCGTTCAGGCTCATCTGGCCGCGTTCGATGCGGGCCAAATCCAGAAGGTCGTTGATCAGTTGCAGCAGATGTTTGCCGGCGTCGTTGATGTCGCCGGCGTATTCCTTGTACTGGGGCACGTTCATGGTGCCGAAGGTCTCGTTCACCAGAATGTCGGAAAACCCGATGATGGAATTCAACGGCGTACGCAGTTCGTGACTCATGTTGGCGAGAAATTCGGTCTTCGCCCGGTTGGCCAGTTCCGCTTCTTCCTTGGCCGTGCGCAGCGCCTGATCCGACTGCCATTCGCGGGTGACGTCGCGGGCGAAGCCCCGGTAGCCGACAAACGCACCGTCGTCGGCGAACACGGGGGCGCCGCTGATCCGTGCATAGCGGAGGTTGCCCTTGCCGTCGATCAGGCCGTATTCGAAGTCCCGGAACGGCCGCCGTTCGGCCAGATCCGCCCGGTGCTGGTCGAAGGCGATGCGCTGTGCGGGGCCCCGGATCACGGCGATGGCCTCGCGCGTTTGGCCGATCAGGCTCTCCGGTGACAGGCCGTAAGTGCTCAACAACCGATCAGAAATGAAGGTGAAACGATGTTCGGTGTCCGTTTCCCAGAACCAATCGGCGGCGGCGAAGATGAAGCGCCACCAATCGTCGTCGTTCAAGTTGCCGACCAGCGGGCCGGCCAGTTCCGGCGGCGGAGACCGGCGCGACGCGATCTGACGTGACAAGGCAAAGGCGGCGGCGGCGGCGAGGGCGGCGACCAGGGCCGTGATCAGCGGGCGCCATGTGTCGACGCCCATCTCGGGAAGCAATCTCGGCGCCCCGAACGTTTCCCATAAAATGACAAAAAGAAACGTAAAAACAATGTAGTATGTGTATTTTTTCATGTAAATTATAACGGAGCATGCAGGCCTATCGTCGGACCCAAACCGATCAATGAGGTCTGTCGGACTCCGGGATTCTCCCGCCGTTTCGCCCTTTTCCGGAGTATAACGTGAAGATCGTGAATTGTCGGAGCATGAAATGACGATGGAAAACACGGCCTGGTTGCCGGCGGCATTGCTCCGGGTTGGTCAGATGGCGCAGGCCGATGCCGCGGCCATCGCGGGCGGCACCCCCGGTATCGATCTGATGGAAACGGCGGGAGCCGCCGTCGCCGACCGCGCCCTGACCTTGTTCAACGGACGGCCGGTGGTTGTTTTGTGCGGCCCGGGCAACAACGGTGGCGACGGCTTCGTGGCGGCGCGACGCCTGACGGACCAGGGGGCCGAGGTGCGGCTTTACCTGCTGGGCGCGCGGGACGGATTGCGGGGTGATGCCGCCCTGGCGGCGGACCGCTGGACCGGCGCGGTGGAAGAGTTAACGGCAGGCTTCGACCTCGACCCGGCGGGGGCAGGGGTCGTCGATGCCTTGTTCGGGGCGGGCCTCGCGCGTCCGCTCGACGGCGTCGCGGCGGCCGTGGCGGAAACCCTCAACGGGGCATCGGCCGATGTCTTGGCCGTGGATATCCCGTCGGGCGTCATGGGCGACACGGGGGCCGTCGCCGGAGCGGCCATAAAGGCCCGGGAAACGATGACGTTCTGCCGCTGCAAGCCCGGCCATTTCCTGCGTCCGGGGCGGGATTTCTGTGGTGCCGTGCGGGTCGCCGACATCGGCATCCCGGACGCCGTGGTCGCGGCTCAGGCGCCCGATACCTGGGTCAACAGCGCCGACATCTGGTGGCCGGATTTCCCCCATCCGGGGCCGGACGACCACAAGTACACGCGGGGCCATGTCGTGATCTGGGGCGCGGCGGCCATGCCCGGCGCCCCGCGTCTGGCCGCCGACGGCGCCCGGCGGGCCGGGGCGGGGATCGTTTCCATCGCCTGCCGGGCCGATGATGTCGGCGTGTTCCGCGCCGGCGCCCCCGGCGTTCTGGTCCGGCCCATGGACGACGTGGCCATCTATGAAACCTATGTCCAGGACGGCAACAAGACCCTGGTCGTCGGACCCGGCAACGGGCCGGGACCGGATACCCGCGCGCGGGCTTTGGCGGCGTTGGCCACGGGCCAGCCCGTGGTGCTGGACGCCGACGGCATTTCCGCCTTCGCCGATGATCCCGACACCCTGATCGCGGCCCTGCACGGCACCTGCGTGATCACCCCCCATGGCGGTGAATTCGCCCGCATCTTTCCGCAGGAGGGCGACCGGCTGAGCCGCGCGCGTCAGGCTGCCCGGAGATCGGGCGCGGTGGTCCTGCTGAAGGGGTTCGACACGGTCATCGCGGCCCCCGACGGCCGCGCCGTGATCAACGCCAACGGCTCCCCCCATCTGGCCACCGCGGGCACCGGCGACGTGCTGGCCGGTATCACGGCGGGGCTTCTGGCCCAGGGCATGGCGCCGTTTCCGGCGGCCTGCGCGGCGGTCTGGCTGCACGCGGCGGCGGCGCAATGTATTGGCCACGGCCTGATCGCCGAGGATATTCCCGGCCTTATGCCGGGCATCGTGCGTGCCTTGCCGGGCGCCGTGGCGGAAGGTGTGCCCGGGCATATTTTCACCCATTTGCCTCTTGAACCGGCCGGCAAAAGCGAACAGGTTTAACGGGATGTCCGCGTACCTTTGAAAGGGTTTTGATGACCGAGCATAAACCGAGCAGTTTTCTCGACCGAACCCTGGCCAATCTGCGCCGGGGCTGGCAGTCCATCGCCGGATCGTCATACGACGAGGACGCCGCGAGCACGCGCCCCAACCTGCCGGATGAGGACGCCGGGCGCATCCTGGAACAGATGCAGGAGTGCCTCGACAACAAGGGCGGCGAGGTTTCGGCGCGGACCAAGGCGGCGGCCCTCGGCCGGGTCTACCTGGCCCTGGACAAGGGCGGTCGCGAGAAGTTTCTGCGCCTGATGGCCGGTAATTTCGGCACCGACGCCAAGGCTGTCGAGACGGCCATCGGCAAGTTCCAGGCTGCGGACACCGATGCCGCGCGCCTGGACGCGCAACTTGCGATCAAGAACAGCCTGCAGGCGCCCTGGCGCCGGCTGCTGACCCAGTTCAACGCGCTGCCCGATGGGGTCAAGTTCCTGGTCGATCTGCGCGCGGAGCTGCTGCCGCTGGCCAAGTCGGACGCGGGCCTGAAGGCCATGGAACACGACCTGCGGGATCTTCTGGCCAGCTGGTTCGATGTCGATTTCCTGGAATTGCGGCGGATCGCCTGGGATACGTCTTCGGCGTCGTTGTTGGAAAAACTGATCGCCTACGAGGCCGTGCATGCCATCAAGGGCTGGGAGGACCTCAAGAATCGGCTTGATTCCGACCGCCGCTGCTATGCCTTCTTCCATCCGCGCATGCCCGACGAGCCCCTGATCTTCGTCGAGGTCGCCCTGGTCCACGGCATGGCGGCCAACGTGCAGGCGCTGCTCGACACCAACGCCCCGGCGACCGACCCGGCCGCCGCCGACACGGCGATCTTCTATTCCATCTCCAACGCGCAGAAGGGCCTTGCGGGAATCAGCTTCGGCAACTTCCTGATCAAGCGGGTGGCGCAGCAGTTGTCCCAGGAATTCCCGAACCTCAAGACTTTCGCGACCCTGTCGCCGATTCCCGGTTTCCGCCACTGGCTCAACGAGCTTTTGGCGGAGGGCGAGCCCAAGTTGTTCTCGGCCGAGGAACGCAAGGCCCTGAACGCGGCCACGGGGCGCAAGGGCGGGGCCAAGGGGTCGCTGATTTCGGTTCTCGACACCCCGGCCTGGATCAAGGACGACGTCATGGTTGCCGCCCTGCAAGGGCCGCTGACGCGCCTGGCGGCGCGCTACCTGGCCAAGGAAAAGGGCCGGGGAGGGCGCGCGCGCGATCCGGTGGCGCATTTTCACCTGTCCAATGGGGCGCGGCTGGAGCGCCTCAACTGGCTCGGCGATACCTCGGACAAGGGCCTGGCCCAGTCGGCGGGGCTGATGGTCAACTACCTCTATGACCTGGGCCGCATCGAAGGCAACCACGAGGCCTATACCTCCGCCGGCAGCGTCGATATGTCCTCGGGCGTGAAGGCGCACCTGCGGGGGTGAGCCCGCGGGGCGCCGGTGCGGTGCCGATTTCCCGGTTGTAATCGTGGTCAGAATGGATAAAGTCGCGCCGCTCGCTGGTCGGGCATCCCGGCGGCGTCGGCGGGCGTGGCGGAATTGGTAGACGCGTCAGGTTTAGGTCCTGGTGGCCTTTGGCCGTGGGGGTTCAAGTCCCTCCGCCCGCACCATCCTACGCTTTCGGTTTCGGGTGGCGGGCCACTTACTGGACTGCCGACCGAAGGCGCTCAGGCATAGGTGCCCCCCGAAGCGCGCGAATGCGTGCGGAGGGAGGCCATGCCTAGTGCGGGATTGTTCCGACCAGCCGTTTATCGTTGCCGGGTCCGGGGCGGCGGCCTATATATCCGCCCGGGAGTTGAGGGCTTAATCCTAGTGTGTTTTACAGGCGGCGCCGATTTGGGCGCTTCGCCGCAGATTTCCGAAACGGGAGTTCCATGCAAGTCGTCGAGACAAAATCCGAAGGCCTGAGCCGCGAGATGAAAGTCACCGTGGCCGCCAAGGACATTGAAGAGAAAATCAACCTGCGTCTTCAGGAAGTCGCACAATCGGCCTCGCTGCCCGGTTTCCGGCCCGGCAAGGTGCCCGTGGGCCTGCTGCGCAAGCGCTTCGGGCCGTCCATCCTGGGCGAGATCCTGGACCAGGCGGTGAACGATTCATCGCAGCAGGCGCTGGCCGAGAAGGGCATCCGTGCCGCGACCCAGCCGCAGGTCGAGATCACCTCGTTCGATGAAGGCAAGGACCTGGAATACACGCTGGCCGTGGACATCCTGCCCGAGATCACGCCGATGGACTTTTCCAAGCTGAAGCTTGAGAAACTGGTCCTGAAGCCGGATGAGAAGCAGGTCCAGGAAACCCTCGAGAATCTGGCCAACGCCCATAAGACGTCCGAGCCGATCACCGCCAAGCGCAAGACCAAGTCGGGCGACGTCTGCGTCATCGACTTCGTGGGCAAGCTGGACGGCGTCGAATTCGCCGGCGGCAAGGCCGATGGGTACCACCTGGAATTGGGCTCCGGCTCGTTCATTCCGGGCTTCGAGGAACAGCTGATCGGTGTCGAGGTCGGCGCCGATGTCGAGGTCAAGGTCAACTTCCCCGCCGAATACGCGGCCAAGGATCTGGCCGGCAAGGAAGCCGTGTTCGACGTCAAGGTCCACGAAATCCGCGAGGCCACGCCGGCGCCGATCGACGACGATCTGGCCAAGAAGGCCGGCCTGGAAAGCCTGGACGCCCTGAAGGACCGCATCGTCGAGGGCCAACGCCGCGAGTTCGACCAGATGGCGCGCATGCAGGTGAAGCGCGTGCTGCTGGACCAGCTGGCCGACAACCACGACTTCGAGATGCCGCCCAAGATGGTGGAGATGGAGTTCGACAACATCTGGGCCCAGTTCGAGGAACAGCGTAAGCAGGAACACGCCCACGAACATGATCACGACCACGATCATGACCATGACCACGACCATGCTCACGATCACGACGACATGTCGGACGAGGAGCACAAGGCCGAGTTCCGTGACATCGCCGAACGGCGGGTCAAACTGGGCCTGCTGCTGTCCGAGGTCGGCCGCGCCAACGCCATCCAGGTGTCGCCGGAAGACGTCAACCGCGCCATGATCCAGGAAGCCCAGAAATACCCGGGCCAGGAGCAGCAGGTGCTGGAATTCTTCCGCTCCAATCCCCAGGCGCAGGAGCAGATCAAGGCTCCCGTGTTCGAGGAAAAGGTCATCGACTACATCATCGAACTGGCCCAGGTGACGGAAAAGCCGGCGTCCTTCGAAGACCTGATCAAGGTTCTCGAGGCGGAAGACGAAGCCAAGGAAGCCAAGAAGCCCGCCGCCAAGAAGAAGGCCGCCCCGAAGAAGGCCGCGGCCAAGGACGACGCGGCGGACGGCAAGGAGCCGGCCAAGAAGAAGCCCGCGGCAAAGAAGCCGGCGGCGAAAAAGGAGTAGCGGCGGCGGAACCGGGGCGCTATCAGAGCATAGGCGGCCCGCCATCCCCGGACCCGTCATCCCGAGCAGCACGTATCATAAGGACCGCGGCATGACCGATCCCCACGACATCTACATGAATACCCTGGTGCCCATGGTCGTCGAGACCACCAACCGGGGTGAGCGCGCCTACGACATCTATTCGCGGCTGTTGAAGGAGCGCATCATCTTCCTGACCGGTGGGGTCGAGGATCATGTTTCGAGCCTGGTCTGCGCGCAGTTGTTGTTCCTGGAATCGGAAAACCCGTCCAAGGACATCTCGTTTTACATCAACTCGCCGGGCGGCGTCGTGACCTCCGGCCTCGCGATCTATGACACGATTCGCTACATCAAGCCGGATGTGTCGACGGTTTGCATCGGTCAGGCGGCGTCCATGGGCTCGCTTCTGCTGGCCGCGGGTGCCCCCGGAAAGCGCTATTCGCTGCCCAATTCGCGGATCATGGTTCACCAGCCGTCGGGCGGCTTCCAGGGGCAGGCGTCGGACATCGAAATCCACGCCCGCGAGATCATCGCGCTGCGCAAGCGGCTCAACGAGATCTACGTCGAACACACCGGCCAATCGATGGAAACCATTGAAAACGCGATGGAGCGTGACAAATTCATGACTCCGGAAGACGCCAAGGCGTTCGGTCTGATCGACGAAGTCGTCGCCAACCGGCCGACGACCGGCGACGACGACGGCGGCAAGTCCGGCAAGAATTGAGCCACGGCATCCGCCTGAATGGCCGCTCCCCGGTCTTGGGCGGCGGCGCAAACACCACGGGACGTCTCTCCGCCGTTACGTCTTTTGGCATAGCTCCATGGGCGTGATTGTGATTGAGTGTTGCACAAGGGTCCGGCTAACATGGTCTTGATCCGGGAGGCGGCGCGGGACCAACAGGATAAACAATGACGAAAACCACCGGCAGCGACTCCAAGAACACCCTTTACTGCTCGTTCTGCGGCAAAAGTCAGCACGAGGTGCGCAAGCTGATTGCGGGTCCGACCGTGTTCATCTGCGACGAATGCGTCGAGCTGTGCATGGACATCATCCGCGAAGAGCACAAGACGAACCTTGTGAAGTCGGGCGACGGCGTGCCGACGCCGATGGACATTTGCGCCGTCCTCGATGACTACGTGATCGGCCAGAGCAACGCCAAGCGCGTGCTGTCGGTCGCCGTGCACAACCACTACAAACGCCTGAATCACGGCGCCAAGAACAACGACGTCGAACTGGCCAAGTCGAACATTCTGCTGGTCGGCCCGACGGGTTGCGGCAAGACCCTGTTGGCGCAGACCCTGGCGCGCATCCTGGATGTGCCCTTCACCATGGCCGACGCGACGACCCTGACCGAGGCCGGCTATGTCGGCGAGGACGTCGAAAACATCATTCTCAAGCTGCTGCAGTCCGCCGACTACAACGTCGAGCGCGCGCAGCGCGGCATCGTCTACATCGACGAAGTCGACAAGATCAGCCGCAAGTCCGACAATCCGTCGATCACCCGCGACGTCTCGGGCGAGGGCGTGCAGCAGGCGCTGCTGAAGATCATGGAAGGCACGGTCGCCAGCGTGCCGCCGCAGGGCGGGCGCAAGCACCCGCAGCAGGAGTTCCTGCAGGTCGACACCACCAACATCCTGTTCATCTGCGGCGGCGCCTTCGCCGGGCTGGACAAGATCATCTCCGCCCGCGGCAAGGGATCCAGCATCGGCTTCGGCGCCGACGTGCGGGCGCCCGAGGAACGCCAGACCGGCGAAATCCTGCGCGAGGTGGAGCCGGAAGACCTGTTGAAGTTCGGCCTGATCCCCGAATTCGTCGGCCGCCTGCCGGTGGTCGCGACGCTGGAGGACCTGGACGAAGAGGCGCTGGTGGAAATCCTGACCAAGCCGAAGAACGCCCTGGTCAAGCAGTACCAGCGCCTGTTCGAGATGGAAGACACCAAGCTGACGTTCTCCGAAGCCGCGCTTCGGTCCATCGCCGTCAAGGCCGTTGAGCGCAAGACCGGCGCCCGGGGCCTGCGGTCGATCATGGAAAACATTCTCCTCGACACCATGTTCGACCTTCCCGGCATGGAAGGTGTGGAAGAGGTCGTCATCAATGGAGAGGTGGTGGAAGAAAGTGCCAATCCGCTGTTCATCTATGGCGAAAAGGCCGAAGAAGTGGAAACCAGCGCGTAATTTGCGCCTTTCCGCTGTTATCCACGGTCTGGGCTTGCGCCGCAGCGTTCCATCCCCCACCTTTGTTGTGAAGCAATTCCAATCCGCCGTTGCCCTTGTGGCGCGGTCTTCCCGTGTTGAGGCCAGATGTTCCCAGGTATGAAGTCCCAGCAATTCCCCGTCCTGCCGTTGCGCGACATCGTCGTGTTCCCGCACATGATCGTGCCGCTGTTCGTCGGCCGCGACAAATCCGTGCGGGCGCTCGAAGACGTCATGCAGGACGACAAGCAGATCCTGCTGGTGGCGCAGAAGAACGCGGCCCAGGACGACCCGACCGCCGACGACATCTACACCGTCGGCACGGTGTCGACGGTGTTGCAGCTTCTGAAGCTGCCGGACGGCACGGTGAAGGTGCTGGTCGAAGGCGTGCAGCGCGCGAAGGTCACCGAGTTCGTCGACAACCCCTCGTTCTTCGAGGTCGAGGCGGAGCTGATCCCCGACGAGGAAGGGGATGAGAACGAGCTTGAGGCGCTGTCCCGTTCGGTCATCGGCCAGTTTGAGCAATACATCAAGTTGAACAAGAAGATTCCGCCCGAAGTTCTTGTTTCAATTAATCAAATTGACGAAGCCAATAAGCTGGCGGACACCGTCGCCTCGCATTTGGCGCTGAAGATTTCCGAAAAGCAGGAGTTGCTGGAGATCGAATCCGCGGCCGAACGCCTGGAGCGCGTCTATTCCCACATGGAATCGGAAATCGGCGTCTTGCAGGTCGAGAAGAAGATTCGCAACCGGGTCAAGCGCCAGATGGAGAAGACCCAGCGCGAGTACTATCTGAACGAGCAGTTGAAGGCCATTCAGAAGGAACTGGGCGAAACCGACGAAGGCAAGGACGAGGTCGCGGAGATCGAGGAAAAGATCGCCAAGACTCGGCTGACCAAGGAAGCCAAGGAAAAGGCCGAGGCGGAGCTGAAGAAGCTGCGCTCCATGAGCCCGATGTCCGCCGAAGCCACGGTGGTGCGCAACTACCTGGACTGGATGCTGTCCATTCCGTGGAAGAAGCGCACCCGGGTGAAGAAGGACCTGTTGAAGGCCGAGGAAGTCCTCAACGAGGATCACTACGGGCTGGAAAAGGTGAAGGAACGGATCCTCGAATACCTGGCCGTCCAGCACCGCACGAATAAGGTCACCGGACCGATCTTATGTCTCGTGGGCCCTCCGGGCGTGGGCAAGACGTCCCTCGGTAAATCCATCGCCAAGGCGACGGGCCGCAATTTCGTACGCATGTCGCTGGGCGGCGTGCGGGACGAATCGGAAATCCGCGGCCACCGGCGCACCTATATCGGCTCCATGCCGGGTAAGGTCGTCCAGGGCATGAAGAAGGCCAAGTCGTCCAACCCGCTGTTCCTGCTCGACGAAGTCGACAAGATGGGCCAGGACTGGCGCGGCGACCCGGCCTCGGCGCTTTTGGAAGTGCTTGATCCGGAACAGAATTCCACCTTCAACGACCATTATCTGGAGGTCGATTACGACCTGTCGGACGTGATGTTCGTGACCACCGCCAACACCATGAACATGCCGGGCCCGTTGCTGGACCGCATGGAGATCATCCGCCTGTCCGGTTACACCGAGGACGAGAAGGTCGAGATCGCCAACCGCCACCTGCTGCCCAAGCAGATCAAGGCGCATGGTCTGAAGAAGGGCGAATGGTCGATTTCCGATGGTGCCCTGCGCGACGTGATTCGCTATTACACGCGGGAATCCGGGGTTCGTAACCTGGAACGCGAGTTGGCCAACCTGGCCCGCAAGGCGGTCAAGGAGATCATGATCGGGGCGTCCAAGACCATCAAGGTCACGTCCAAGAACCTGGAAAAATACGGCGGCGTGCGCAAGTACCGGTTCGGCGAAATCGAAGCCGAGGACATGGTCGGCGTGGTCACCGGCTTGGCCTGGACCGAAGTCGGCGGCGAGCTTCTCAACATCGAAGCCGTCATGGTGCCGGGCAAGGGCAAGATGACCATCACCGGCAAGCTCGGCGACGTCATGCAGGAATCCATCCAGGCGGCCAAATCCTATGTGCAGTCGCGCTCGGCCTCGCTCGGCATCCTGCCGCCGCTGTTCAACAAGCGCGACATCCACGTCCACGTGCCGGAAGGGGCGACGCCGAAGGACGGCCCGTCGGCCGGCGTCGGCATGGTGACTTCGATCGTGTCCGTGTTGACCGGCATTCCGGTCCGGAAGGACGTCGCCATGACCGGCGAAGTGACCCTTCGCGGGCGCGTTCTGCCGATCGGCGGGCTCAAGGAAAAGCTGCTTGCGGCGCTGCGCGGCGGGATCAAGAAGGTCCTGATTCCCAAGGACAACGAGAAGGATTTGTCGGAGATTCCCGAAAACGTGAAGCGTGGGCTGGAAATCGTGCCCGTGACGACCGTTGACGAGGTGCTTTCGCATGCGCTCGCCAGTCCGGTGACCCCGGTCGAATGGGACGAGGAAAAGGCTGAATTGGAGGCCCGCGCCCTCCGGTCGGGCAGCGCCGACGACGACGATGTCGGCGGCGTGGTGACCCACTAAAACCCTCTAACTCTTTCCATTATATAGACTTTTCAGCGGGCCGCCGGATCATCCGGCGGCCCGTTTTCATGAAGATGGCGGAAATCCGCCCGTCCGCGGGCTGCGAGGGCATTCTTCCGAGCCCGGAACGAATGCTGGAAAATTCGTCGAAACCCGCAAAAATCTGGGGAAAACTGGGGCATGAAGATTGACGCCCCATGGGTGCGCACATACACTCTTGGCGATTCGAACGGGTGGCGAAACACCTGGTCGAGTGGGTGGCTAAACACCCGATCACGATAATAATCTATTTGTCCCAACCCGATACCTTTCAGCAAGAGGGGGCCTTTCAATTGAACAAGAATGATCTGATCGCAGCCGTTGCCAACAGCACCGGCTTGTCCAAATCCGATTCCGCAAGCGCAGTTGACAGCGTTTTCGACGCGATCGCTGGCGCTTTGAAGGGCGGTGACGAAGTCCGCCTGGTCGGCTTCGGCACCTTCAGTGTGACCAAGCGCGCCGCGACCACGGGCCGTAACCCGCGGACCGGCGAAAGCATCCAGATTCCGGCGTCCAACCAGCCCAAGTTCAAGGCTGGCAAGGGTCTGAAGGACGCGGTCAACTAAGACCGGCGTCTCAGCCACACATAACGCCTACAGACCGGCCGCCGAAATATTCGGCGGCCGGTTTCGTTTGACCGGATGCCTTGGGGCGCGGTCGCCGACGGCACGGGGCAGGGGAGGGGCTTGCGCGCTTGTGCCGGCCGGCCTCAGCCCTTAAATAGAGCCCTCTGCGGACGGGCGGTTAGCTCAGTTGGGAGAGCGTCTGGTTTACACCCAGAAGGTCGGGGGTTCGAACCCCTCACCGCCCACCATCCGCCGCAAGGGGAGGATGCCGCAAGCCTGCGATTTTCAAGGCAAGAGAGGTTAGGGGACTTTTCCCGCCGATCGTCCTTGACACTGCTTCCGGCGCTGGAGTACATGGTGCCCTCTTTCGCGCACCGGGGCCCATGCCCCAGGCGGAAAGACCCTTCAGAAGGGGGTGTAGCTCAGTTGGTTAGAGCGCCGGCCTGTCACGCCGGAGGCCGCGGGTTCGAGTCCCGTCACTCCCGCCATTTCCCCCAATTCCAGGTTTCCTTCACGTCTGTTGCCGGGCGTCGGTTTTTTGCGCCCGCGCGGCGATAAAACCTTTGAAATTTATCCGGTTATCGGTCACTTTCCCCCGGTAGTCACCGACATGGCCTCATTAAGTCATCGACGTGGCCGCATCGCGGCATTCCTTAGAATGCATTCGGGGGGACCAAGGCAGGAAGCCGGGGACAGGGAGTTCGGCGTGAACGATTTGCTATTGGAATATCTCCCCATCCTGATCTTCATCGGGATTGCCGTCGGCCTTGCCGGCGCGATCATGTTGGCGTCCTTCGTGATCGCCCAGCAGAACCCCGACGTGGAAAAGAACTCGGCCTATGAATGCGGCTTCGAAGCCTTCGACGATTCACGCGGCCGGTTCGACGTTCGGTTTTATCTGGTGGCCATCCTGTTCATCATTTTCGATCTCGAAGTGGCCTTCCTGTTTCCCTGGGCGGTGACGCTGGGCAAGATCGGTGTCTTCGGTTTCTGGTCGATGATGGTATTCCTGTCCGTGCTGACCATCGGATTTATCTACGAGTGGCGCAAAGGCGCCCTCGAATGGGAATAATAGAGGGAGTGACCGAATGTCCGTCGTGACGCAGCCCGGAACCGCCCCCGACCTCGGCCAGCCCTTAGGGCCTGGCGCCGAGCAGGACGAGATTCTCGCCCGCGTGACCCAGGAGCTACAGGACAAGGGCTTCGTCCTTGCCAATGTGGACAAGCTGGTCAACTGGGCGCGCACGGGGTCGTTGTGGCCCATGACCTTCGGTCTGGCCTGCTGCGCGGTCGAGATGATCCACGCCTACATGAGCCGCTATGACCTGGACCGCTTCGGCGTGGTGCCGCGGCCGAGCCCGCGCCAGTCCGACGTGATGATCGTCGCCGGCACCCTGACCAACAAGATGGCCCCCGCGTTCCGTAAGGTCTACGACCAGATGGCGGAACCGCGTTATGTGATCTCCATGGGATCCTGCGCCAACGGCGGCGGCTATTACCATTATTCCTATGCCATCGTGCGCGGCTGCGACCGTGTCGTGCCCGTCGACGTCTATGTGCCCGGCTGCCCGCCGACGGCCGAGGCGCTGGTGTATGGCATTCTCCAATTGCAGAAGAAAATCCGCCGTACCGGCGCCCTGTGGCGCTGACGCGGCCGGACGAACCGAGACCGATCACTAAAAGAACCAAGAAGACCATGGATCAGGCCCTCAAGGAACTTGCCGAACACCTCCGCGACCAGCTTGGCGATAAGCTGTTGGCCGACGAGGTGCGTCTCGGCGAATTGATGATCACCGTCAGGCGGGACGCCATCGTCGCGGTGCTGAAGTCCCTGCGTGACGATTCGAACTGCCGGTTCCATCAGCTGATGGACATCTGCGGCGTCGACTACGCGGATGAAAGCCCGCGCTTCGAGATCGTCTACAACCTTCTGTCCATGACCCATAACACGCGCATCCGCGTCAAGCTGCGCACGGACGAGGACGACCCCGTGCCGTCCGTCGCCGGGGTGTTCTCGACCGCCAACTGGTTCGAGCGCGAAATCTGGGACATGTACGGCGTGTTCTTCTCCGACCACCCCGACCTGCGCCGCCTGCTCACCGATTACGGGTTCGAGGGGCATCCCCTGCGCAAGGACTTCCCGCTGACGGGCTATGTCGAGGTGCGTTACGACGATGAACAGAAGCGCGTGGTCTACGAGCCCGTGAAGCTGACCCAGGAATTCCGCAACTTCGATTTCGAAAGCCCCTGGGAAGGCATGGAACGCGTCGTCCTGCCGGGCGACGAGAAGGCAGAGGCGGAACCGGAAACCGAGGCGTCCTGACCATGGCCGAAACCCAGATCAAGAATTTCAACCTCAACTTCGGGCCGCAGCATCCGGCGGCCCACGGGGTTCTGCGCCTGGTCCTGGAAATGGACGGCGAGGTCGTGGAGCGCGCCGACCCGCACATCGGCCTGCTGCACCGGGGCACGGAAAAGCTTATCGAATACAAGACCTATGCCCAGGCCGTGCCGTACTTCGACCGCCTGGACTATGTCGCGCCGCAGAACCAGGAACACGCCTTCGTGCTGGCGGCGGAAAAGCTGCTGGGCATCGAAATTCCCAAGCGCGGCCAGTACATCCGCGTGCTCTATTGCGAAATCGGGCGCATCCTCAACCACATCCTGAACATCACGGCCTTCGCCATGGATGTGGGCGCCATGACGCCGATGCTGTGGGGCTTCGAGATTCGCGAACGCCTGATGGAGTTCTGCGAATCCGCCTCTGGTGCGCGCCTGCACATGAACTATTTCCGTGTCGGCGGCGTCGCCCGGGACCTGCCGGCGGGCCTGCTGGAAGACATCGCCAAATGGGCCGACGAAGAGTTCCCGGCCTTCCTCGACGATCTGGAAAGCCTGCTCACGGAAAACCGCATCTTCAAGCAGCGCACGGTCGATATCGGCGTCATCGATGCCGAACAATGCTTCGACTGGGGCTTCACAGGCCCGAATCTGCGCGCCTCCGGGGTCGCCTGGGATCTGCGCAAGGCGCAGCCCTATGACGCCTATGCGGAAATGGATTTCGACATCCCCGTGGGCAAGATGGGCGACTGCTACGACCGCTATCTGGTGCGCATGCTGGAAATGCGCGAATCCCTGAAGATCATCCGCCAGTGCGTTGAAAACATGCCCGGCGGGCCGGTCAAGTCGACCAACAAGAAGGTCACGCCGCCGACCCGCGGCGACATGAAACAATCCATGGAAGCCTTGATCCACCACTTCAAACTGTTTACCGAGGGCTTCCACGTGCCGGCTGGCGAAACCTATACGGCCGTCGAGGCGCCCAAGGGCGAATTCGGCGTCTATCTGGTGGCCGACGGCTCCAACAAACCCTATCGCTGCAAGATCCGGGCGCCGGGATTCGCCCATCTGGAAGCGACGGAATTCCTGTCGAAGGGGCATATGCTCGCGGACGTGGTCGCGAACATCGGCTCCATCGACGTCGTGTTCGGCGAAATCGACCGGTGACCGGAATGAATACACAGCAACCGTCGGGCTTCGCCTTTACGGCGGAGAACCTCGAAAAGGCCAAATGGCACATCGCCAAGTATCCGGCGGGCCGCCAGCAGAGCGCGGTGATGCCGCTGCTGGATCTGGCGCAGCGGCAGAACGGCGGCTGGATTCCCCAGGCGGCGATCGAGGTCATCGCCGACATGCTCGATATGGCGTCGATCCGGGTCTACGAGGTCGCGACCTTCTACACCATGTACAATCTGAAGCCGGTCGGCAGGCACTTCGTCCAGGTCTGCACCAACCTGCCGTGCTGGCTGCGCGGTTCGGACCAGATCATGGCCGCCTGCAAGAAGGTGACCGGGTGTTCGAACGGCGAAACCTCCGCCGACGGCGAATTCACGGTGCTTGAGGTCGAATGCCTGGGGGCGTGCGTCAACGCGCCGATGATGCAGATCGGCGACGATTATTACGAAGACCTGGATTCGGTCACGGCCGAAGAGGTTCTGACGGCGCTCAAGGCGGGACAGAAGCCGAAGGTCGGCTCCCAATCGGGGCGCCATACCTGCGAGCCCGCCGGGGGGATCACGACCCTGACCGACCGTTATCCGGACCGGGCCGCCAAGGCGGGAGGCGACGACTGATGCTTGCCGACAAGGACCGCATCTTCACCAATATCTACGGCTTCGACAGCCCCTGGCTGGACGGCGCGCGCGCGCGCGGCGACTGGGACGGCACCAAGAAGCTGATTGAGCTGGGCCGCGACAAGATCATCGACGAGATGAAGGAATCGGGCCTGCGCGGGCGCGGCGGCGCCGGCTTCCCCACGGGCGTGAAGTGGTCCTTCATGCCCAAGGAAATCGGCTCCCGGCCCCATTACCTGGTCATCAACGCGGACGAGGGCGAGCCGGGCACCTGCAAGGACCGCGAAATCATGCGCTCCGAGCCGCATAAGCTCATCGAAGGAGCCTTGGTCGCGTCCTTCGCCATGGGCGCGCATGCGGCCTATTGCTACGTGCGTGGCGAGTTCCATCACGAGATCGATTGCCTGCAACGCGCCGTCGACGAAGCCTACGAAGCGGGCCTGATCGGCGACGATGCCTGCGGCACGGGCTGGAAGTTCGATTTCTACGTCCATTCCGGCGCCGGGGCCTATATCTGCGGCGAGGAAACCTCGCTGATCGAAAGCCTAGAAGGCAAGAAGGGCCAGCCGCGCCTGAAGCCGCCGTTCCCGGCCGGCGTCGGCGTGTGGGGCTGCCCGACCACGGTCAACAACGTGGAATCCATCGCCGTGGCGCCGACCATCCTGCGCCGGGGCGCCGATTGGTTCGCCGGCATCGGCCGACCCAACAACGTCGGCACCAAGCTGTTCAACATTTCCGGCCACGTGAACCAACCCTGCACGGTCGAAGAGGAAATGGGCATTCCGCTCAAGGAACTCATCGAACGGCACGCGGGCGGGGTGCGCGGCGGCTGGGACAACCTGCTGTGCGTCATTCCCGGCGGGGCGTCGGTGCCGGTGCTGCCCAAGAACATCTGCGACGACGTGCTGATGGATTTCGACAGCTTGCGCGAGCAGCGGTCGGGCCTGGGCACGGCGGCGGTCATGGTCATGGACAAGTCGACGGACGTGATCAAGGCGATCGCGCGCCTGTCGGCGTTCTACAAGCATGAAAGCTGCGGCCAGTGCACGCCTTGCCGCGAGGGCACGGGCTGGATGGCGCGGGTCATGCAGCGCATGGTTTCGGGCGACGCCCATATCGACGAGATCGACACGCTGGAAGAGGTCACCCGTCAGGTCGAAGGGCACACGATCTGCGCCCTCGGCGATGCCGCCGCCTGGCCGATCCAGGGATTGATCCGCCATTTCCGCCCGGAAATGGAAAAACGGATCCTCGACAACATCGCGCGCCGGTCGGCGGCGGAATAGACAGGTTTACTAGGGGCTTGAGCTAGATGCCAAAGATCACCATCGACGGCACGGAACACGAGGTCGAAGCCGGCATGACGATCCTGCAGGCCTGCGAGCAGGCCGGCAAGGAAGTGCCGCGTTTCTGCTATCACGACCGTCTGTCCATCGCCGGCAACTGCCGCATGTGCCTGGTGCAGATGGAACGCTCGCCCAAGCCGGTGGCGTCCTGCGCCATGCCCGTGGCCGACGGCATGGTCGTCTACACGGACACGCCCGAGGTCAAGAAGATGCGCCAGGGGGTGATGGAGTTCCTGCTTATCAACCATCCGCTGGACTGTCCGATCTGCGACCAGGGCGGCGAATGCGACTTGCAGGACCAGGCCATGGCCTACGGCATGGATCACGGGCGCTACAAGGAAAACAAGCGCGCCGTCGAAGACAAGCACATGGGCCCGCTGATCAAGACGATCATGACCCGCTGCATCCATTGCACGCGTTGCGTTCGGTTCTCGACCGAGGTCGCGGGCGTCACCGACATGGGGCTGATCGGGCGCGGCGAGGGCGCCGAAATCGTCACCTACCTGGACCAGGCCGTCAGTTCCGAACTGTCGGGCAATGTCATCGATCTGTGCCCGGTGGGGGCGCTCACGTCCAAGCCCTATGCCTTCGCGGCCCGCCCGTGGGAATTGAAGAAGACCGAAAGCATCGACGTGTCCGATGCCCAGGGCTGCGCCATCCGCGTCGATAGCCGGGGGCCCGAGGTGATGCGCGTGTTGCCGCGCCTCAATGAGGACGTCAACGAGGAATGGATTTCCGACAAGGCGCGCTATTGCGTCGACGGCCTGAAGCGCCAGCGCCTGGACCGGCCCTATGTGCGCGTGAAGGGCAAGTTGCAGCCGGCGACCTGGCCGGAAGCCTTCGCCGCCGTGGCCAAGGCCGTCAAGGGCAAGCCGGGCAACGAGATCGCCGCCATCGCGGGCGATCAGGCCGATTGCGAAAGCATGCTGCTGTTGAAGGAACTGATGGTCGGCCTGGGATCGGCCAACATAGATTGCCGCCAGGACGGATCGAAGGTCGACCCGGCCGTGCGCGCATCCTACATCTTCAATTCGACCATCGCCGGGATCGAGGACGCGGACGCGTTGCTGATCGTGGGGGCCAACCCGCGCTGGGAAGCACCCGTGCTCAACGCCCGCATCCGCAAGCGGTATCTGATGGGCAACTTCCCGATCGCCGCCGTCGGCCCGGCCGTGGACCTGAGCTATCCCGTGGACTGGCTGGGCGAGGGGGCCGACGTTCTGGCGCAGATCGCCGCCGGCAGCCATCCCTTCGCCGAGGTCCTGAAGACGGCCGAACGGCCCATGATCATCGTCGGCTCGGGCGCCGTGGCGCGCCCCGACGGCGCGGCGGTGCTGGGTCTGGCGCGCCAGGTCGCGGATGCGGCCGGTGCGGTGACGGCGGACTGGAACGGCTTCAACCTGTTGCAGCGCGCGGCGTCGCGCGTCGGCGGCCTGGACCTGGGCTTCGTGCCGGGCGAGGGCGGCCTGGACACGGGCCGCATCCTGGATGGTGCCGCGACCGGCGACATCAAGGTGATCTATCTTCTGGGCGCCGACGAGATCGACACCAAGGACCTGGACAAGCCCTTCGTGATCTACCAGGGCCATCACGGCGACGCGGGCGCCCATGTCGCCGACGTGATCCTGCCGGGGGCGGCCTATACGGAAAAGGACGCGACCTACGTGAACCTGGAAGGCCGCGTTCAGCGCGGCCAGTTGGCCGTCTATCCGCCGGGCGACGCCCGCGAGGACTGGAAGATCATCCGCGCCCTGTCGGACGCCCTGAACGCCACGCTGCCTTATACGACCCTGGCCGACGTGCGCCGGGGCCTGGTCAAGGCCAATCCCGTGTTCCAGGGCATCGACGACATCCAGGCGGCAACCTGGGGCGACTTCGGCGGGTCGGGCGAGGTGTCCGGCGCGTTCACCTATCCGATCGCCAATTTCTACATGACCGATCCGATCAGCCGTGCGTCCGCCACCATGGCTGAATGCACGGACGAAATTCTCGGCGGCGGGGAAGGGAAGACCGGCACCGATGGTTGAGGCCTGGAACAGCTGGATCTGGCCGACAGTCTGGATCGTCCTGAAAATCCTTGTGATCGTGGTGCCGATTCTGCTTTCGGTCGCCTATCTGACCCTGTTCGAACGCAAGGTCATCGGCGCCATGCAGCTGCGCAAGGGCCCGAACGTGGTCGGCCCCTTCGGTCTGTTCCAGCCGCTGGCCGACGGCGCCAAGCTGTTCCTCAAGGAAATGATCATCCCGTCGGGCGCCAATCCGGGGGTGTTCATCCTGGCGCCTTGCGTGACTTTCGCGTTGGCTCTCATGGCCTGGGCGGTGATTCCCTTCGGCGAGGGCCTGGTGCTGGCCGACATCAACGTCGGCATCCTGTATCTGTTCGCGATCTCGTCCCTCGGCGTCTACGGCATCCTGATGGCCGGCTGGGCGTCCAACTCGCGCTATGCCTTCCTGGGCGCGCTCCGCAGCGCCGCGCAGATGGTGTCCTATGAAGTCTCCATGGGCTTCGTCATCATCACCGTGCTGCTGTGCGTCGGTTCGCTGAACCTGTCCGCCATCGTCGAGGCCCAGCGCGACATGTGGTTCGTCATTCCGCTGTTCCCCATGGCGGTGGTGTTCTTCATCTCGACCCTGGCCGAGACCAACCGCCATCCCTTCGATCTGCCGGAGGCCGAGGCCGAGCTGGTCGCCGGCTACAACGTCGAATATTCCGGCATGGCCTTCGCCCTGTTCTTCCTGGGCGAATACGCCAACATGATCCTGATGTCGGGGATGACCACGATCCTGTTCCTTGGGGGCTGGTTGCCGCCGCTCGATATCGAGCCGCTCAACTGGATCCCGGGTCCGATCTGGTTCGCGGCCAAGATCGCCTTCTGTCTGTTCATCTTCATCTGGGTGCGCGCGACCTTCCCGCGTTATCGCTACGACCAGTTGATGCGCCTCGGCTGGAAAGTGTTCCTGCCGATTTCGCTGTTCGCCGTCGCGGCCGTGGCCGGTGTGTTGCTGGCCTTCGGCTGGGTTCCCACCCCGGTCGCCGGTTAAGGGTTTAGGAGAGTTCCATGAGCTTCATCGGACAAAGCGCCAAGGCCCTGTTCCTGAAGGAACTTGTCGCCGGCATGGCGCTGACGCTCAAGTACTTCACCAAGCCCAAGGTGACCTTGAACTACCCCTATGAAAAAGGCCCGTTGAGCCCGCGGTTCCGCGGCGAACACGCGCTGCGCCGTTATCCCAACGGCGAGGAACGCTGCATCGCCTGCAAGCTGTGCGAGGCGATCTGCCCGGCTCAGGCCATCACCATCGAGGCCGAACCCCGCGACGACGGCTCGCGCCGCACCACGCGCTACGACATCGACATGGTGAAGTGCATCTATTGCGGTTATTGCGAGGAAGCCTGCCCGGTCGACGCCATCGTCGAGGGCCCGAACTTCGAATACGCCACGGAAACCCGCGAAGAACTGTTGTACGACAAGACCAAGCTGTTGGCCAACGGCGACCGTTGGGAAACGGAACTGGCCGAGCGGCTGCGCGCCGACGCGCCCTACCGCTGACCATTCCCCCTGATCGGGGCTGAAACAAGAAGATTAAGGACTGACGAGGAAAGTATGAGGGGAATTGAGGACAAAGGCCGCGCCATGGCGCGGACAGGGAACGTGAAGGGAGGCGACAGATGATCGTCGAAGCCCTGGCGTTCTACATGTTCGCCTTCATCGCCGTGGCCGCGGGCGTGCTGGTCATTTCCTCCAAGAACCCCGTTCATTCGGTGCTGTTCCTGATTCTGGCGTTCTTCAATTCGGCCGGGCTGTTCGTGCTGCTGGGGGCCGAGTTCCTGGCCATGATCCTGGTCGTCGTCTATGTCGGCGCCGTTGCCGTGCTGTTCATGTTCGTGGTCATGATGCTGGACATCAATTTCACGGAACTGCGCTCGGGCTTTCTGCAATACCTGCCGCTGGGCGGGTTGGTCGGCCTGATCCTGCTGGCGGAAATGGTCGTCGTGGCCGGCGGTTGGCAGTCCATCGCCGGCGGCGCCAAGCTGGCCGAGGCGGCGGCCCCCATCGTCAAGGGCACGACCAACACCCATGCCCTGGGTGAGATCGTCTACACGCACTACGTCTACCTGTTCCAGGCCGCGGGCCTGATCCTGCTGGTCGCCATGATCGGCGCCATCGTGCTGACCCACCGGCGGCGCACGGGCGTCAAGCGCCAGCGCATCGCCGATCAGAACGCGCGCGGCACGGACACGGTCGAGGTCCGCAAGGTCGAAGTCGGGAAGGGGATCTGAGCATGTTTGAAATCGGCCTGTCCCATTACCTGACCGTCGCGGCGATCCTGTTCACGCTGGGCATCTTCGGGATTTTCCTGAACCGCAAGAACGTCATCATCATCCTGATGTCGATCGAACTGATGCTGTTGGCGGTGAACATCAACCTGGTCGCGTTCTCGTCCCATCTGGGCGATCTGGTCGGCCAGGTGTTCGCGCTGTTCGTGCTGACCGTCGCCGCCGCCGAGGCGGCCATCGGTCTCGCCATTCTGGTCGTGTACTTCCGCAACCGCGGGTCCATCGATGTCGAAGACATCAACATGATGAAGGGCTAGGGAGCGGCTCATGATCGAAATTCTCGCTGTCTTCCTGCCGCTTGTCGGCGCGGCCCTGGCCGGTGTGATCGTGTTCATGCCGCAGGCGGACAAACACAAGCAGCACACCATGGACACCCTGGCGCAGTGGATCACCTGCACGGGTCTGGTACTGTCGGCCATCTGCGCGATCATTCTGTTCAAGGACGTCGCGCTCGACGGCAACGCCCGGGTGACGGAACTGTTCACCTGGATCGATTCCGGCAGCCTGGAGGTTTCCTGGGCATTGCGGGTCGATCAATTGACCGCGGTCATGATGATCGTCGTGACCGGCGTGTCGGCCATGGTGCACATCTATTCCTGCGGCTACATGCACCACGACAAGTCGATCCCCCGGTTCATGAGCTACCTCAGCCTGTTCACCTACTTCATGCTGATGCTGATCACCTCGGACAACCTGGTGCAGCTGTTCTTCGGCTGGGAAGGGGTCGGGCTCGCGTCCTACCTGCTGATCGGCTTCTGGTACGACCGGCCGTCGGCCAACGCGGCGGCCATCAAGGCCTTCGTGGTCAACCGGGTCGGCGATTTCGGCTTCGCGCTGGGCATTTTCGCGACCTTCATGCTGTTCGACACGGTCAACCTGGACACCATCTTCCAGGCCGTGCCCGGCAAGGCCGACGCCACGCTGAACGTGTTCGGCGGCGAATTCCATGCGCTGACCGTGTGCTGCCTGCTGCTGTTCGTGGGCGCCATGGGCAAATCGGCGCAGCTGGGCCTGCATACCTGGCTGCCTGACGCCATGGAAGGTCCGACGCCCGTGTCGGCGCTGATCCATGCGGCGACCATGGTCACGGCCGGCATCTTCATGGTCGCGCGTCTGTCGCCGATGTTCGAATATTCCGAAGTGGCGCTGACCGTCGTCACCATCGTCGGCGCCTCGACCTGTATTTTCGCGGCGACCATCGGCTGCGTGCAGAACGACATCAAGCGGGTGATCGCCTATTCGACCTGTTCGCAGCTCGGCTACATGTTCTTCGCCTGCGGCGTGTCGGCCTATTCGGCGGGTATCTTCCACCTGATGACCCACGGCTTCTTCAAGGCGCTGTTGTTCCTGGGCGCCGGTTCGGTCATCCACGCCATGTCCGACGAACAGGACATGCGCAAGATGGGCGGCATCTGGAAGCACATCAAGGTGACCTACATCCTGATGTGGATCGGCTCTCTGGCGCTGGCCGGCATTCCGCCCTTCGCCGGGTTCTATTCCAAGGACATCGTGCTTGAAGCCGCCTGGGGTGCCCATACGGGCGTCGGCCAGTACGCGTTCTGGCTTGGCATCACCGCCGCCTTCCTGACGGCGTTCTATTCCTGGCGCCTGCTGATCATGACGTTCCACGGCAAGCCGCGCGCCGACGAGACCACCATGGCCCATGTCCATGAAAGTCCGATGGTCATGGTCCTGCCGCTGGTCGTGCTGGCGGGCGGGGCGTGCCTTGCCGGGGTGCTGGCCTACGACCTGATGGTCGGCCACCACATGGCGGAATTCTGGGGCAAGTCGATCGTCGTGCTGGAGCACCACAAGGCTTTGGAAAACGCCCATCATGTGCCGCTTTGGGTGAAGCTGCTGCCGCTTGTCGTCGGCGTCGCCGGGATCGCCATGGCCTATGTGTTCTACATGTTCGCGCCGGGCATTCCGGGGGCGATCGCCGCCAGGTTCCAGGGCGTCTACCAGTTCCTGCTCAACAAATGGTATTTCGACGAGCTGTACGACAAGATTTTCGTGAAGCCGTCCTTCTACCTGGGGCGCAATCTCTGGAAAACGGGTGACGGCACGTTGATCGACGGGCTCGGCCCCGACGGCGTGTCGGCCGCCGTGAAGCACATCGCACGCCGCGCGTCGGCGCTGCAAACCGGCTACCTCTACCATTACGCCTTCGCCATGCTGGCGGGCATCGTGGTGCTGGTGACCTGGTATCTATTGACGAAGGCGGGGTGAGACGACCATGGATTGGCCCATTCTATCGCTGGTCACCTTCCTTCCGCTTGTCGGCGTGGCGCTGATTGCGTTTATTCCGGCGGACAACCCGGAAAATTCGCGGCGCGTGGCGTTGTGGGTGTCGGGCGGCACGTTCGTCGTGTCGCTGTTGATCTGGTTCAACTTCGACCGCACCACGGCGGCCATGCAGTTCGTCGAGGAAGCGGCCTGGATGCCCATCGCCGGCATTTCCTACCGCGTCGGCATCGACGGCATTTCCATGCTGTTCGTGCTGCTGACCACGCTGTTGACGCCGCTTTGCATCCTGGCCAGCTGGGAATCGATCAAGGTCCGTGTGAAGGAATACATGATCGCCTTCCTGATCCTGGAAACCTTCATGGTCGGCATGTTCGTCGCGCTCGACCTGTTCCTGTTCTACATCTTCTTCGAAGCGGTCCTGATCCCGATGTTCATCATCATCGGCGTGTGGGGCGGCCCCAGGCGCATCTATGCCTCGTTCAAGATGTTTCTCTACACGCTGCTGGGCTCGGTGCTGATGCTGCTGGCCATGCTGGCCATGTACTTCGACGCCGGCACCACGGACATCACCAAGTTGTTGGTGCATGACTTCCCGTCCGCGCTCGAACCCTGGCTGTGGCTGGCCTTCTTCGCGTCCTTCGCGATCAAGATGCCGATGTGGCCGGTGCATACCTGGCTGCCCGATGCCCACGTCGAAGCCCCCACGGCGGGCTCGGTCATCCTGGCCGGCGTGCTGCTGAAGTTCGGCGGCTACGGTTTCCTGCGCTTCTCCCTGCCCATGTTCCCCGAAGCCAGCGTCATGTTCACGCCGCTGATCTACACCCTGTCGATCATCGCGGTGATCTACACCTCCCTGGTCGCCCTGGCGCAGGAAGACATGAAGAAGCTGATCGCCTATTCGTCGGTCGCCCACATGGGCTTCGTGACCATCGGCGCCTTCACCATGACGGTGCAGGGGGTCGAGGGCGCGATCTACCAGATGCTCAGCCACGGCGTCGTGTCGGCGGCCCTGTTCCTGATCGTCGGCGTCGTCTACGACCGTGAGCATTCGCGTGAGATCACCCATTACGGCGGACTGGTCGAACGCATGCCGGTCTACGGCATCACCTTCATGCTGTTCATGCTGGCCTCCGTCGGCTTGCCGGGCACGGGTGGGTTCGTCGGCGAATTCCTGGTCCTTTTGGGCGCCTTCCAGGCCAATTCCTGGGTCGCGGCGCTGGCCGCCACGGGCGTCATCCTGGGGGCCGTCTATATGCTGTACCTCTACCGCCGGATCATCTTCGGCAAGCTGACCAAAGAACACCTGAGCAAAATCCTCGACATGGACAAGCGCGAGATCGCGGTGTTCGCGCCGCTTGTCGTCGTTACCCTGTGGATGGGGATTTATCCGTCATCGTTCCTTGACGTCATGCATGTGTCCGTCGAAAACCTGCTGAAGCATGTTGAAACGGCATTGGCCGCGGCCGGCCATTCCAATCTGGCCGGGCGCTAAGGGAGAACCGGACGAGATGTCGATCGATCAAATCATTCCGGCCCTGCCCGAAATCTTCGTCGCCTGCATGATCATGGCGCTGCTGATGCTGGGCGTGTTCCAAAAGGGCGCGCTCGCCGATCAGGACGTGAAAAGCTTCCGCCTGATTTCCGGGCTTTCCGTGGGCGTGCTGGGCCTGACCATCCTGCTGGTCGTGATGCTGGCCGACCGCCAGTTGATGGCCTTCAACAACATGTTCGTCGTCGACGGCTTCGCGACCTATGCCAAGGTCCTGGTGCTGATCGCGTCCGGCTGCGCCATCGTGCTGTCGGCGGGCTATATGGAACGCAACGGCGTGGCGCGGTTCGAATACGCCGTACTGGTCGTGTTCGCGACCCTCGGCATGATGATGATGATCTCTGCCAACGACCTGATCTCGCTCTACATGGGGCTGGAGATGCAGTCGCTGTCGCTCTACGTCATCGCCTCGTTCCAGCGCGACGATCAGCGGTCGACGGAAGCGGGCTTGAAGTACTTCGTTCTCGGCGCCCTGGCCTCGGGCATGCTGCTGTACGGCGCTTCCATGGTCTACGGGTTCTCCGGCACCACCAACTTCTCGGTCCTCGCCGATCTGTTGAAGGGCGGGACGCCCTCGGTCGGCCTGGTCGTCGGCATCGTCTTCGTGGTCGCGGGGCTGGCCTTCAAGGTCTCGGCCGTGCCGTTCCACATGTGGACGCCCGACGTCTACGAAGGGGCGCCGACGCCGGTCACGGCCTTCTTCGCCGTGGCGCCCAAGATCGCCGCCCTGGCGCTGTTCACCCGGGTGATGATGGAGCCCTTCGGCGAGGCCGCCGACAGTTGGCGTCAGGTCATCATCTTCATCTCCGTCGCCTCGATGACCCTGGGCGCGGTCGCCGCCGTGGCGCAGAAGAACATCAAGCGCCTGATGGCCTACAGCTCCATCGGCCATGTCGGCTATGCCCTGATCGGGCTGTGCGTCGCCAACGAGACGGGCGTGCGCGGTATCCTGGTCTATCTCGCGATCTATCTGGTGATGAACGTCGGCGCCTTCGCCTGCATTCTGTGCATGAAGCGGGGCGACCGCATGGTCGAACAGATTTCCGATCTGGCGGGCATGTCCAAGACCCATCCGACCATCGCCTTCGCGTTCCTGGTCTTCATGTTTTCCATGGCCGGTGTGCCGCCGTTGGCGGGCTTCTTCGCCAAGCTTTACATCTTCTGGGCGGCCGTCGATGCCGGCCTGATGGCGGTCGCGATCATCGGCGTTCTGACCAGCGTCATCGGCGCGTTCTATTACCTGCGCATCGTGCGGGTGATGTACTTCGAGGATGCCGAGGACCCGCTGGACGCCGGCGTCAGCCGCGAATTGAAGATCCTGATCGGCGTCACCGCCTTCATCATCTGTTTCTTCTTCATCCAGCCGAATCTGATTCTGGAACCCGCGGCGGCGGCGGCGAAAGCCCTCCTTGCAGGGTAGAGAGTGAAGTCCGTCATGGACGCGCCAAGACTCCCGTCACTGTTCACCCTTGTCGAACTCGACACGGTCGACAGCACCAATGCGGAAGCCCGACGCCGGGCCGAGCAGGGGGCCGAATCCGCGCCCGAGGGCACCCTGATCTGGGCCGCCGAGCAGACCGCCGGACGGGGCCGCCGGGGCCGCACCTGGGTCAGCCCCAAGGGTAATTTCTACGCTTCCATCATTCTGCGCCCGGACGTGCCGCTTCGGGATGCGGCGCAGTTCGGTTTCGTCGCCTCGCTCGCCGTGTTTGACGCCATCGGCAGCCTGGCCCAGCCGGGCACGGAAGCCCATACCAAATGGCCCAACGACGTCCTGATTTCCGGGCGCAAGGTCGCGGGCATTCTGCTGGAGGCCCAGGGCGCCGCGTCCGCCGACGCGAAGCCCGATTTCGTCATCGTCGGCGTCGGCGTCAACCTGCGCAGCTTTCCCGAGGATGTGGAGTTCCCCGCGACGTCCATGTTGGACGAGGGGGCGACCGTTCTGGTGCCAGAATTTCTTGAAAGCTTCGGGCGGCACTTCCTGGCCTGGACCCGCATCTGGGTCGACGAGGGGTTTGAGCGCCTGCGCAAGAACTGGCTGTGGCGCTGCGACCAGGTCGGCAAGGAGGTCGAAGTGCGGCTTGCCAACGAAACCCTGACAGGCACCTTCAAGGACCTGGACGACAGCGGCGCGTTGATCCTGGAAACGCCCTCGGGCCCGCGCACGATCACCGCCGGCGACGTCTTTTTCCCGCAAAGCCGGGACGCCTGAGGGCGGGACGGGGCATCATGCTGCTGGCAATCGATTCCGGAAACACCAACATCGTCTTCGCCGTGTTCGGCGACGACGGCGCGATGAAGGGCTCCTGGCGCGCCAATTCCAAGCTGGAGCGCACCAAGGACGAACACGCCGTCTGGCTGCGCCCGCTCATGGAAATGAACGGCATCGACCCCGACGGGATAACTCACGCCATCCTGGCCACGGTGGTGCCCAACAACCGCTTTCCCCTGGTCGGGCTGTGCCGCGACTATTTCGGGATCGACCCCCTGGTGGTCGGCGACGCGAATGTCGATCTCGGCATCAAGGTGCTGGTCGACCGCCCGGAACAGGTCGGGGCCGACCGTCTGGTCAACACGGTGGCCGCCCATGCCAAATACGGCGGGCCGCTGATCATCGTCGATTTCGGCACGGCGACGACGTTCGATGTGATCGACGGGCAGGGCAGTTACATGGGCGGCGTCATATCGCCCGGCATCAACCTGTCCCTGGAAGCCCTGCATCAGGCGGCGGCCAAGCTGCCGCTGATCAGTATCGAGCGGCCGGACAGGGTGATCGGCCGCGACACCGTCACCGCCATGCAGTCGGGCGTGTTCTGGGGCTATGTCGGCTTGATCGAAGGCATCGTGCGGCGTATCCAGCTGGAAACGGGGGCCGACGCCCGCGTGATCGCGACCGGCGGTCTGGCCCCCCTGTTCCTTGACGCGACCCAGGCCATCGAACTGGTGGACGGCACATTGACCCTGGACGGGCTGTACATGATCCACCGGAACAACACGGCATGACCGGGCCGGCAAAGCCGAAGAAGGCGAAATCGAAAACGGCCAAATCGACCCCGAACGGCAACGAACTGGTGTTCGTCGCCCTGGGCGGCGCCGGCGAGATCGGCATGAACCTGAACCTTTACGGCTACGGCCCGCCAGGGGAGGAGCGCTGGATCATGCTCGACCTGGGGGTGACCTTTTCCGACGGCTGGCCGCCGGGGGTGGACGTCATCATGGCCGATCCGTCGTTCATCGAGGAGCGCGCGGATCAGCTCGACGGTCTGGTGCTGACGCATGCCCACGAAGATCACCTGGGCGCCGTGCAGTACCTGTGGGACCGTTTCAAGTGTCCGATCTTCGCGACGCCGTTCACGGCCCATATCCTGGCCCGCAAGCTGGCCGAACCGGGCTGGGAGGACGACGCCGACGTTACCGTCGTGCCGTTGCAGGGCACGTTCTCGGTCGGGCCGTTCGAACTGGAACTGATCACCCTGACCCATTCCATCCCCGAACCCAACGCCGTGGTCGTGCGCACGCCCCTGGGCACGGTGCTGCACACGGGCGATTGGAAGTTCGACCCCGACCCGGTGATCGGCGACGTGTCGGATCAGGCAGCCTTGCGGGCGCTCGGCGACGGCGGCGTGCTGGCCATGGTCTGCGATTCCACCAACGTGTTTTCACCGGGACAGTCCGGGTCCGAGGGCGAGATTCTGGACAGCATGACCGAGGTCATCGCCGGTTGTCCGGGCCGGGTCGCCGTGGCCTGCTTCGCGACCAACGTGGCGCGGCTGGAAACCATCGCCCGCGCGGCCCAGGAAACGGGCCGCCAAGTCGTCCTGGCCGGGCGCTCCCTGTGGCGCATACAAAGTGCGGCCCGCGAGAACGGATACCTGGCCGACGTGCCGGCGTTTCTCGACGAAGGCGACGCCGACAGCCTGCCCGACGACAAGGTCCTGATCATCTGCACGGGCAGCCAGGGGGAGCCCCGGGCCGCCCTGTCGCGCATCGCGTCCGGCGATCATCCGCGCATTTCCCTGGGCGAAGGGGACTGGGTGATCTTCTCATCCCGGGAAATTCCCGGCAACGAAACCTCGATTGCCCGTCTGCAAAACGATCTGGTGGCGCGCGGCGTGCGGATCATCACTTCGCGCGACGCCTTCGTTCATGTCTCGGGCCACCCCAACCGGGACGAATTGTCGCATATGTACCAACTGGTGCGGCCGCGCTATGCGGTGCCGGTGCATGGCGAATTGCGCCATCTGCACGAACACGCGCGCCTGGCCCGCGAATGCCAGGTCGAGGCGGCGATCGTCGCCCCCAACGGCACCATGACCCGCCTAGCGCCGGGGCCGCTTGCGGTCGTCGATCATGTGCCGACGGGCCGCCTGGCCCTGATCGGCGGCCGGCTGGTGCCCATGGAAGGCAACCTGATCAAGGAACGCATCCGCGGCGTCTGGCACGGCGTGGTCACGGTGACGGTGGCGGTCGACGACGGCGGTCTGGCCGAGGAGCCGCAGATCACCACGCTCGGCATTTCCGAGGACGAGGACAACGACCCGGTGGTCGATGCCGCCCGCCAGGCCGCGATCAACGCCGTGCGGTCCCTGCCGCCGCGCAAGCTGGCCGACGACGCGGCCGTCATCGAGGCCGTGCGCCTGGCCGTGCGGCGGACGTTCCGCGGGCAATTGGACATGAAGCCCGTGACAACGGTGCATTTGGTGCGTATCTGATAAAGACGAGGGGCAGGGACAACCGTGACGGAGAATTCTGCGACATGATCGGAAAACTGAACCACGTGGCCATCGCCGTGCCCGATCTGGCCGCCGCGACCGCGACCTACCGCGATACCCTGGGCGCCAAGGTCTCGCCACCACAGCCGGAGCCCGACCACGGCGTCACCGTGGTGTTCGTCGAGCTGGACAACACCAAGATCGAACTGCTGCATCCCCTGGGCGAAGGCTCGCCCATCCAGGGCTTCCTCGACAAGAACCCGTCGGGGGGCATTCATCACGTGTGTTACGAGGTCGATGACATCCTGGCCTCCCGCGACCATTTGAAGGAGCAGGGGGCCCGCGTGCTGGGCGGCGGCGAACCCAAGATCGGCGCCCATGGCAAGCCGGTGCTGTTCCTGCATCCCAAGGATTTCAACGGCACCCTCATCGAACTGGAACAGGCCTAACCATTATGAGCTGGCAAACCGGCCTTGCCGTCTATTTCGTGATTTGGTGGATCGCGCTGTTCGCGGTGCTGCCCTGGGGCGTGCGCCGGGTCGATCCGGCGGACCTCAACCCGGGCGAGGACCCGGGATCGCCGGCCAAGCCGCGAATCCTGTTGAAGTTCGCCGCCACCTCGGTGCTTGCCGGAATCATCTTCGCGGGCTTCTACTGGCTGCACGAATCCGGGCTGGTCAGCTTCCGTCAATAGCGGGAACGGTCCATCCCGATCGGGCAAAAAATTAAGGCAAGACCTTTCGGTCTTGCCCCACTGAAGTCCTGAATTCTCTAAAGCTTCGCGCCGTTTGAAGGCTGCCGCTTAATTATTGCTTCTTGCTTTTTTCCTCCCAAAACCCGGGCCCAGTCTGACCGGCAGGTGCTCGTCATTGCGAGCGAGGGCATCTTACCCGGAGCCCCCAGTCGGGTCACCCTTTTTCTCAGGGATGCGCCTAAGTTTCTTCGTTAACCTGCTGATTGCACAGGGCCAAACATACCTCCATACGTAGACTGGTCGATGACGCCGCCCGATACATGGGCCCGTGGACAAAGCCCCCGTGGACAAGGTATGACCTTCCCTTGTTCTTGAACCCGTTGCCGGGCCTTGGGGCCCGGTGCCGCAAACCGCCTCGACTGCCATCCCGCAGAGACCATAAGTTAACGGAAGGATCCCGGCCCGCATGCGCCTTTCCCGCTTTTTCATGCCGACCATGAAGGAAACGCCCGCCGACGCGCAGATCGCGTCGCATCGCCTGATGCTGCGCGCGGGCATGGTGCGCCAGTCTTCGGCGGGGATCTATTCCTGGCTGCCGCTGGGCTATCGGGTACTCAAGAACATCACCCGCATCGTCGAGGAGGAACAGGATGCGATCGGCTGCCAGCAGGTTCTGATGCCGACCATCCAACCGGCGGAACTGTGGCGTCAGTCGGGACGCTACGACGCCTACGGTCCCGAGATGCTGCGGATTACCGACCGCCACGAGCGGGACATGCTGTACGGTCCGACCAACGAGGAGCAGATCACCCAGATCTTCGCCGACGCCGTGCGCTCCTACCGCGACCTGCCGAAGATGCTCTATCACATCCAGTGGAAGTTCCGCGACGAAGTGCGGCCCCGCTTCGGGGTCATGCGCGGGCGCGAATTCCTGATGAAGGACGCCTATTCCTTCGACCTGGATTATGAAGGTGCCAGAAAGTCTTACCAGAAACATTTCGTGTCTTACTTGAAGACCTATGCGCGGATGGGGTTGAAGGCTATTCCCATGGCGGCGGACACCGGGCCGATCGGCGGCGACATGAGCCACGAGTTCCTGATCCTGGCCGATACGGGCGAAAGCGAGATCGCCTGCCACAAGGATTTCCTCGACAACAACTGGCTCGACGGCGTCGATTTCGACGGCGACCTGAGCAGTGTGGTCGAGACCTTCACCGGCAAGTACGCCGCGACGGATGAAAAGCGCGACCCGGCGGCCGAAGCGGCCTTGGGCGACGACCTGATCACCGCCCGGGGGATCGAGGTCGGGCACATCTTCTATTTCGGCAAGAAATATTCCGAGCCCATGGGCGCCAAGGTCACCGGCCCCGACGGCCAGGAAATCGTCTGCGAGATGGGGTCCTACGGCATCGGCGTGTCGCGCCTTGTCGGCGCCATTATCGAGGCGTCCCATGACGATGCGGGCATCATCTGGCCCGAAGCGGTGGCCCCGTTCCGTATCGGTCTGATCAACCTGCGCGCGGGCGACGCGGCCTGCGACGCGGCCTGCCAGGACATGTACGAACAGCTTTTGGGCGCCGGGCAGGACGTTCTCTACGACGACCGCGACGAACGGGCCGGCGGCAAGTTCGCCGACATGGACCTGATCGGCCTGCCGTGGCAGCTCATCGCCGGGCCGCGCGGCCTGGAAAAGGGCATGGTCGAACTGAAGAACCGGGCGACCGGCGAACGCGTGGAAATCAGCCGAGAATCGGCCCTCGCGCGTCTGACGCAAGGATGAGGGCCGTCATGGCCTGGAAAACCGACGGAATGCGGATTAAAGATCACTTGCTTGCCCTTAGTCCAACCCGCCGCCGATCCCACAAGGAAGGATAGCGCCCCTCGTGTTCAGCCGATTTGAATGGATGATGGCGCTGCGCTATCTACGCGCCCGCCGGCAGGAGGGGTTCATCTCCGTCATCGCCTGGTTTTCGCTGCTCGGTATCGCGCTCGGCGTCGCCACCCTGATCATCGTCATGTCGGTGATGAACGGTTTCCGTCAGGAACTGTTGACCCGCATCCTGGGGCTCAACGGGCATCTCAGCGTGCAGGGCCAGTTCCGCGACCTCAAGGATTTCGACCCCATCGGGCAGCGCATTCGTGATCTCAGGGGGGTGGTCAGCGTGACCCCCTTGATCGAAGGCCAGGTCATGGCCACCGCCAACGGGGCGGCGCAGGGGGCCCTGGTACGCGGCATCCGCCATGCCGATCTGGCGCGGCGCAAGCTGATCGCCGACAACATCGCCCGCGGCTCCCTCGACGATTTCAAGGACGGCGGGCAAAGCGTCGTGATCGGCGACCGCTTGGCGCAGAAAATGGGGGTCCGGGTCGGCGATAAGATCACGTTGATTTCACCCAAGGGCAGCGCCACGGCCTTCGGCACGGTGCCGCGCACGGCAGCCTACCGCATCGCGGCGACCTTCGAGGTCGGCATGTACGAATACGATTCAAGCTTCGTGTTCATGGACCTGGCCGATGCCCAGGTCTACTTCAAGTTTCCCAAGGAAGCCGTCTCGTCGCTCGAAGTCTTCATCCGTGACCCGGATCAGGCGCTCGAGGTCAAGACGCGGATCGCCGGCGCCGTGCCCGGGATCGGGCGCATCCATGACTGGCAGCAGGCCAACGCCAGCTTCTTCAACGCCATCCAGGTCGAACGCAACGTGATGTTCCTGATTCTGACGCTGATCATCCTGGTCGCGGCGTTCAACATCATCTCGTCCATGATCATGCTGGTGAAGGACAAGGGCAGGGACATCGCCATCCTGCGGACCATGGGGGCGACCCGCGGCATGGTGATGCGGGTATTCCTGATCGCCGGGGCCAGCGTCGGCGTGATCGGCACCGCCGCGGGGGCGGTCCTCGGCATCGCCTTCGCCGACAACATCGAAGGCGTGCGCCAGTGGATCCAAGGCCTGACGGGCACGGATCTGTTCGCCGCCGAAATCTATTTCCTGTCGCAGCTGCCCGCCGTCATCGACTGGAGCGAGGTCATCGCCGTGATCGGCATGGCGCTGGGCCTGTCGTTCCTGGCGACCATCTATCCGTCCTGGCGTGCCGCCCGCACGGACCCGGCCGAGGCGCTGCGCTATGAGTGAGGTCATTCCCGCCCTGGCGCTGCGCGGCATCCGGCGCACCTTCCGCCAGGGGCGGTCGGAATTGGAAATCCTCAAGGGCATCGACCTGACCGTGCGCCCGGGCGAGGTCGTGGCCCTGGTCGGCCCGTCGGGGGCGGGGAAATCGACCTTGCTGCACATCGCGGGCCTGTTGGAATCCCCCGATGCCGGCACGATCGAGGTCAACGGCCAGGACTGTTCCGCCATGGGCGACGAGGAACGCACCCTGATGCGGCGCTACAACCTGGGTTTCGTCTATCAACATCACCATCTGCTGCCGGAATTCACGGCGCTTGAAAACGTCATCATCCCGCAGATCATTTCCGGCATCCCCCATAAGGACGCCAAGGACCGGGCCAAGGAAATCCTCAACTGGATGGGGCTGTCGGAACGCCTGACCCATCGTCCGGCGCGGCTGTCCGGCGGCGAGCAGCAGCGCGTCGCCATCGCCCGGGCGCTGTCGACAGCACCCAAGGTTCTGCTTGCCGACGAACCCACGGGCAACCTGGACCCCCATACCGCGGACGAGGTGTTCTCGATCCTGCTGCGTCTGGCCCGGGGGGCCGGTCTGGCGGCCCTGATCGCGACCCATAACCCGCGACTCGCGGCGCAGATGGACCGCACGTTGCGGCTGACCGACGGGTTTCTGTTCCCGGAATAAACCGCACCCAGCATATTTTCGGGACTAAAATCCGCACGATGCTTTTGCCATATCGGGGTATGATCAGTAGCTTGCTTGGGGGCGGGCCAACGTCAACGATTGCCGGGTGCCGGAAGCATTTGGCGCATCAAGGTACCATGCGCGGATAATCGCTGATGATTGTCGACCTGTCTGAAATCACCGATCCCGAAATCCATGAATTCGTCGACTATTGGGCATCGGTGAAGGGAGAGAGATTCGCGCCGTCCTGGAAGCAGTTCAACCTTTCCAGGTTGAACCCCAAGTTGGTGCCCTACGTCATTGTCGCCGACGCCGTATACGACCCTTCGGGACGCGAGGTGATCGATTTCGTCATCCGCTTTTGGGGAACGGGCCAGACAGAGTGGAAGGGCGCCGACAAGACCGGCAAACGAACCAGGGATTTCCCTCAATTCAGAGGCCCGGTCGGCTGGGAAGAATACCTGCGCGTCGTGCAGGAAAAACGGCCCATTGCCTCGCGGGACACCGTCTACCGGGAGCAATACGGAAAGCGCGTGAATATCGAGCAGACGCAGGTCCGGGTTCCCTTGTCCGACGATGGAATCAATGTGACCAAGGTCGCGACTTTCGGACACTGGTCGAAAGTCTGATCATCCGCCGCCGATGACCGGCGGTCGTCCGTGACCGTATGTGTTCGGTGTTACATTCAATCAATCAAACCTGATCATTCCCAAGGAGCAAGGCCTGCCATGTTGACCGTTCATACCCTCAGCGACCGGATTTGCGCCCACCGCGACAATGCCGGCCATGCGACCGAAGTGCCGCCGAACGCGCGGCTTTTGTTCTGCAACGGTCAGGTCGGCGCGCGCCTCGACGGCACCGTGCCGGACAGCCCGGCCGGGCAGGTTCGGGTGATCTTCGAGCGTATACAGATCATCCTGGAGGCCGCCGGCATGACGTTCGGGGACGTCGTCAAGTTCTCGGTCTACGTCACCGACAAGGCGATCCTGGACGACTATATCGAGGTGCGCCGCGCTTTCCTGGGCGAACATAACCCGCCGGCCACTTTCCTGGTGGTCGGTCCTTTTCCGCGCCCGGGCATTGAGGTCGAGATCGAGGCCATCGCCGCCAAGGCGGCCTAGGGCGTCGCCGCACCGCCCACGAGACGGGCGGCGTGGGTGAGCTTGTCCGGATTGCGGGTGATGTAGAATCGCCACGATTTGACCCTCCTCGATCTCCAGCGCCGTGGTCTGCAAGACGTCGCCGCGCCCTTGGCTGATGTAGCCGGGCAGGCCGTCGATCCACACCGGCCGGATGTCGCTGGGCATTTTGTCGGTGAACTTGCGGCTGAGGCCCGCGAACAGGCGCAGCGCCCGCTCCAGACCGACGATGGGGTTGCGGAAGGCCAGTACCTTGCCGCCGCCGTCCGACAGAATCACCACGTTTTCCGCCAGCAGGCCGCGCAGATCGTCGATGTCGCCCTTGGTCGAGGCGGTAAAGAAGGCCTGGGCGATGCGCGCGCCCTCTTCGCGGCTGACCTGATAGCGTGGGCGGCCGCCGCGCACATGCTTGCGGGCGCGGGCGGCCAGCTGGCGCACGGCGGCGGGTTCCCGGTCGAGCGTCGCCGCGACCTCTCCCAGCGGCACATCGAACACGTCGTGCAGCAGAAAGGCCGCGCGCTCCAGCGGCGACAACCGCTCCAGGGCCAGCATCAGGGTCAGGGTCACCTCGTCCGCCCGCAGGGCGTCGTCGTCCGGTTCGACAACGGGTTCTGGCAGCCAGGGCCCGATATAGGTTTCCCGCCGCGCCCGGGCGGACTTCAGAACGTCCAGGCAGAGCCGCGTGACGATGCGGGTCAGGTAGGCGCCCGGCGTGGCGACCGTGTCCCGGTCGGCCCGCCGCCAGCGCAGCCAGGCCTCCTGCACGATGTCCTCGGCCTCCAGCATCGAGCCCAGCATGCGGTAGGCGAGGCGCACCAGCCGGGGGCGGTGCGCCTCGAACACATCGGTGTCGCCGTCAGGCCGCGTCACCGATGTCCTCCAGCGGATGCGCCGCGCGGAAGCCGACCTGTAGGCGGTTCCATACGTTGATGGCGCCGACCGCCAGGGTCAGGTTGACCTGTTCGGCCTCGGTGAACTCGGCCTTCACCAGGTCGTAGTCCACGTCCGGGGCCCCCGTTTCCGCGAGCCGGGTCAGGGTCTCGGTCCAGGCCAGGGCCGCCCGTTCGCGCGGGCTGTACAGCGTGGATTCCCGCCAGGCGTTCAACATGTACAGGCGCATTTCGCTTTCACCGTGCTTGCGCAGGTCGGTCGTGTGCATGTGGATGCAGAAGGCGCAGCCGTTGATCTGTGACGCGCGCAGCTTGACCAGTTCCAGAAGGTTATGGTCGAGCCCGCTGGCGGCAAGGGCGGCTTCCAGCGCCATCATCGCCTTGATGGGGGCTTGGGCCAGTTTGTAGGGGTCGTTCAGGCGCGGTGTCATGGTCGTCTCCATCGTCAAAAAGGGGGGATATGCCCGGATGACGAGATGGCGGCGGCGATTGTGACATGCGGCGGAAAAAAGTTTCGGCGTAGGGCCCGTCAGGGTGCCCGCGACCGCAGGGCGTCGAAGCTCCATTTCCCGCCGCCGGCGGCCGCGATGTAGAGGAACGCGAAGCAGTACAGCACCGCCAGTTCGCCCCAGTTCAAGATGGGGAAGAAGCTGATCGGGAAATGTTCGTGGAAATACGCCACGGCCATGGTCCCGGAACAGATGAAGGCGGCCGGCCGGGTGAACAGACCGATCGCGACCAGGGCGCCGCCGACCAGTTCGACCATCCCGGCGGCGCCGATCAGGGAAAAGGGATCGACGCCGCTGTATTTCGTGACCGGGAAGCTCAGGAATTTCGTGGTGCCGTGTTGCAGGAACAACAAGCCCGTCATGAGACGGAGAAGACTGTAAAGGTGGTCCTTGAAGGGGTTCAGGAATTTCACGACGGCCTCCTAGGTTGAACGAGACGTTGCGCAGAACTTCTGACGCGACACCGCCGCTGGGCGCGTGGGGGACTTACTTCAGCCGGACCGCCTGACCGTGCGGCGTCGCCAGATAGGCGTCGCGCCATTCGTCCGCGCGGGTGGCGACCTCGTCCCCCAGGGCCAGGCCCTTGTCGGCGCACAGCCGTTCCAGCGCCGCCAGCCAGTGATTGTAATAGGTCTCGCCCGTGTCCGGGTCGCCCGCCGCCTGGGCGCGCTTGATCTCGGCACCCAGCGTGTTGGCCCATTCGTCGGCGGTGAAAATACCTTTGTCGATCAACGCGTTGGCAAGGGCGAAGGCCTGGGCCTGCCAGGGTTCGCAGAACGCGGGACCGTCTTCCTGTTTCAGGGCGGTCATGCCGGCTCCAGATAAGGTTCCCAAAGATCGGCATAGACGGACGATTTGGCGTCGCCATCGGGGCCCCAAAGCTCGTCGCCCTCGAACCGCACGGAATAAAGCGGATAGCCCTCCGTAACATCCGGCGTATGCGTGTCGGGATAGACGTGGATGCCGTGCAGGCGCTGGATCACGCCGACCCGCCCCCGGGTGTAGCGGGGGGCCCGGGTATGCCCTTTGGGATGGAAGTTTCTGACACGCACGGCATCGCCGACGGCGTATTGCGCCTGAACCGGCGCGTCGATATCCGCCGGCCCGCCGGCCTTGACGGCGTTCAGGGCTTCGTCCGGGCCGGGTACATGGATGGAATTCGGGGCCGGTCCCTGCGGCTTGCCCGTCGCCATTTCCTCGGCCGTGACCAGACCCGATTCCTTCAGCAGGACTTCCGTGCCGGTCAGCCAGTTTTCATAGTAGGTGTTCATCAGATAGCGGGCCGGGTGCTGGCGTTCGCGCGAATGGCGGCCCATGTCGATGTTCCAGCGGCCGAGCAGGGCCGTCGCCAGGGTCAGAGAGAACGCCTTGCGCTCCCAATCGGCGTGGAACACGGGTTCCTCGTCCTGGGGCTCCGGGTTGATGGGGCCGAGGCCGTGCATCCCGCCGAGATCGTGGCCGCTGTTCATTCCGCCGCTCCCTTCAGTTCCTCGGGCGATCTGGCTTGCTCAACCCCGATCATGGAATTGCGGGTGACCAGCTGTTCCAGTTGTTCCGCGGTCCAGCCGTCGGTGCCGGCGGGACGCTCGGGGATCACCAGATAGCGCATTTCCGACGTCGAATCCCACACCCGGACGTCCACGTCGGGGGCCAGCGTGGTGCCGAATTCGGCCAAGACCCCGCGCGGGTCCGCCACGGCGCGGGACCGATAGGGGGCGGATTTGTACCACACGGGCGGCAGGCCCAGGACGGTCCAGGGATAGCAGGAGCACAGCGTGCAGACGACCAGGTTATGCACCTTGGGACCGTTTTCCACGCAGACCATGTGTTCGCCCTGGCGACCCTTGAAGCCGAAGTCGCCGATGGCGGCGCTGGCGTCGTCTTGCAGCCACTGGCGGTAGGCGGGATCGGTCCAGGCGCGGGCCACGACCTTCTTGCCGTTCTGCGGGCCGACGTGGTGTTCGTAGCGATCGACCAGGGCGTCCAGGGTGGCGGGGTCGACCAGACCCTTTTCCACCAGAAGGCTTTCCAGGGACTTCACGCGGAGTTCGATGTCCGATGGCGGCTCCGTATGGTCGTGATCGTGGTCGTGTCCGTCATGCGGCATGCGATTCTCCCAATTTGTCTGCGCCCAAGGATGCGGGCGGGGGGGATGATACAGCCTGAGGTGCGCGTTCAACAATGCCGGAGAACCTGCTTTGGCCCGGAATCCCCGGGGTTATCCACGGCAATCTTTCCGACGGTGGACAACTGGGCGCAATCGGTTTCCGCGCGCCCGCCGAAGTGTGGAATTATTCTTCCCATGTCCCATGCCGATTTCGTCCACCTGCGGGTCCATTCCGCCTATTCCCTGTCCGAAGGCGCCATCCGTCTGAAGGACCTGGCCAAGATGTGCCGGTCCATGGACATGCCGGCGGTCGCCGTGACTGACACCAACAACCTGTTCGGGGCCCTGGAATTCTCCCTGGCGGCCACGGACAAGGGTATCCAGCCGATCATCGGCTGCCAGATATCCGTGCAGATGGAGGCCGAAGAAGGCAACGGTCATGCCTTGGGGCAATCCAACGGCGGCGGGCGTCGCGAGCGCGCGCCCTCGGTGGTTCTGCTGGTCCAGAACCCGGAAGGCTACCGCAACCTGTTGCAGATGCTGAAGGTCGCCTATCTGGACGGCGACGACGCTGAGGAGACGGCGATCTCGCTGGAGACCCTGTTGCGACACAACGCCGGCCTGATCCTGCTGACCGGCGGGCCCGGCGGGCCGGTCGGGCGGTTGCTGCAACAGGGCAAGGGCGACGCCGCGCGCGACCTGCTGACGCGGCTCGCCGCCGCCTACGATGGGCGCACCTACGTGGAAATCCTGCGCCACGGCATGACGACGGAGGAACAGACCGAAGGGGCGTTCCTCGACCTGGCCTACAGCCTGGACCTGCCGCTGGTCGCGACCAACGAGTGTTTTTACCCGACGCCTGACATGTTCGAGGCCCATGACGCCCTGATCTGCATCGCGGAGAGCGCCTATGTCTCGGAAACCGAACGCCGCCGCCTGACCCCGGAACATTGGTTCAAGGGTGCCGCCGACATGCGCCGGGTGTTCGAGGACCTGCCCGAAGCGGTCGACAACACCCTGGTCATTGCCAGGCGCTGCGCCTTCATGGTCGAAAAGATCGCGCCGATCCTGCCGCCCTTCGACTGCGGCGAGGGCCGCACGGAAGAGGACGAACTGCGCGCCCAGGCCCTGGCCGGGCTGGAAAAGCGCCTCGTCACCCATGTGTTCACGCAAGGCATGGACGACGCCGCGCGGGACGCGGCGGCCAAGCCCTACCGCGAGCGCCTGGATTACGAGCTCGGCGTCATCAACGAGATGGGCTTCCCGGGCTACTTCCTGATCGTCGCCGACTTCATCGGCTGGGCCAAGGACAAGGGCATTCCCGTCGGCCCGGGCCGCGGCTCCGGCGCCGGGTCCGTCGTCGCCTGGTCGCTGCTGATCACCGATCTGGACCCGCTGCGCTTCGGGCTGCTGTTCGAACGCTTCCTCAACCCGGAACGCGTGTCCATGCCCGACTTCGACATCGACTTCTGCCAGGACCGGCGGGACGAGGTCATCCGCTACGTCCAGAAAAAATACGGCGATGACCATGTCGCGCAGATCATCACCTTCGGAAAGCTACAGGCCCGCGCCGTGCTGCGCGACGTCGGCCGCGTGTTGCAGATGCCCTATGGTTATATCGATAAAATCTGCAAGCTGGTGCCCAACAACCCGGCCAATCCGGTGACCCTGGGCGAGGCCGTCGAGGGCGAGCCGCAGATCCGCCAGATGATGAAGGAAGACCCCCAGGTTCAGCATCTGGTCGACCTGGCCATGAAGCTGGAGGGGCTGTTCCGCCATGCCTCGACCCACGCCGCCGGCGTGGTCATCGGCGACCGGCCGTTGCAGGAACTGATCCCGCTGTACCGCGATCCGCGTTCCGACCTGCCGGTCACGGGCTTCAACATGAAGTTCGTGGAAAGCGCCGGGCTGGTGAAGTTCGACTTTTTGGGCCTCAAGACCCTGACGGTGCTGTCGACGGCCGTGGATCTGTGCCGCGAAAAGGGGGTCGAGATCGACCTCACGACCATCCCGCTGGACGATACCGCGACCTTCGAGATGATCGGCCGCGGCGAGACGACCGGGGTGTTCCAGTTGGAAAGCCAGGGCATGCGCGACGTTTTGCGCCAGATGAAGGCCGACACCTTCGAGGACATCATCGCCGTCGTGGCGCTGTACCGCCCGGGCCCCATGGACAACATCCCAAGCTACATCGCCCGCAAGAAGGGCGACGAGGTGCCCGACTACCTGCACCCGATCCTGGAGCCGATCCTGACGGAAACCTTCGGCATCATGATCTACCAGGAACAGGTCATGCAGGCGGCGCAGTTGCTGTCCGGCTACACCCTCGGCGGCGCCGACCTTCTGCGCCGCGCCATGGGCAAGAAGATCAAGGAGGAGATGGACCAGCAGCGCCAATTGTTCGTCGACGGCGCCGTGCAGCGCGACGTCGACGGCCGCAAGGCGTCGGACATTTTCGATCAGGTCGCCAAGTTCGCGGGCTACGGCTTCAACAAGTCGCACGCCGCCGCCTATGCCCTGGTTGCCTATCAGACGGCCTATCTGAAGGCCAACCACCCGGTCGAATTCCTCGCCGCCTCCATGACCCTCGACCAGCACAACACGGACAAGCTCAACGTGTTCAAGCAGGAACTGGACCGCATGGGCGTGGACCTGCTGTCGCCTGACGTCAACAAATCGCAGGTCAAGTTCTCGGTCGAGCGCGAAAACGGCGGCAGCGCCATCCGCTATGCGCTCGCCGCCATCAAGAACGTGGGCGAGGGCGCCATGGCGTCGTTGGTCGAGGCGCGCAAGGAAGGTGGGCCGTTCAAGGACATCGCCGACTTCGCCCACCGCCTGGACCCCAAGGTCATCAACAAGCGGCAGATGGAAAACCTGATCCGCGCCGGCGCGCTGGACAGCCTCAATCCCAACCGCCGTCAATTGTTCACGGGGCTGGAACGCATTCTGAAGGAAGCGGTCAGCGCCCATCAGGACCGCACCTCCGACCAGATGGGCCTGTTCGGCGGGGGCGGGGGCAGCGACGCCCCCGAGGTGCCGGACATCCGCCTCGACAACATCGCCGACTGGACGCCCATGGACCGGCTCAAGGAAGAATTCGACGCCGTCGGCTTCTATCTGTCGTCGCACCCGCTCGCGACCTACGAAAGCATGCTGGAAAAGCACAAGGTCATGAGTTACGTCGAAATTCTGACCGCCGCCCGGCCCGGCCACCGGCGCATGGCCGGCACCCTGGTCGCGATGAAGGAACGCACCTCGGCCAAGGGCTCGCGCTATGCCTTCGTCAGTTTCTCGGACACCACGGGCACGTTCGAGGCGATCATGTTCTCGGAAGTCCTGTCCGCCGCCCGCGAACATCTGACCGAAGGCAATTCGTTCCTGATCGAGATGGAAGTGCAGATCGAGGCCGAAGCCCCCCGGTTCATGGTCCAGGGCCTGCGCCCGCTGGAAAGTGCGGCGTTGAACGCCGTCGGCTCCGTCACCGTGGTGATCGGCGGGGCAAGCCCGCTGGCGCCGCTGCGCGAGGTGCTGGAAAGCCAGGGCAGGGGACAGGTGCCGGTCTATGTCGTGCCCCGGCTGGAGGACAACCGCGAGGTCGTGCTGTCGCTGAACGACCGCTACGCCGTGTCGCCGGCCGTGATCCAGGCGATCAAGTCGGTCCAGGGCGTGCTTGAGGTCGTCGAGGGCTGAGCGTCCTTCGCCGGAACGTCACGCTTTTTTCCCTTGATCGGGCCGTGCTGCCCCTGTAAACCCACGCCCATATCGCACGCGGGGACGCGGCGCCCGTGCAAATTCACGGGATTTGCCGCTCCGGTGTTCGGTCATGGGACCGAATGACACCCTGCGGAGGCATAACCGGAGAAGAGATTATCATGGCGATTCCGTCGTTCACCATGCGTCAGCTGTTGGAAGCCGGCGTTCACTTTGGTCACAGCACCCGTCGTTGGAACCCGAAAATGGCGTCGTACCTGTACGGCGACCGCAACGGCATCCACATCATCGACTTGCAGCAGACCGTTCCCTTGCTTCACCAGGCCCTTGCCGCCGTGCGCGACGTCGTCGCGTCCAACGGCCGCATCCTGTTCGTCGGCACCAAGCGCGCGGCCTCGCCGCGGGTCGCCGAAGCCGCCAAGAAGTGCGGGCAGTATTACGTCAACCACCGCTGGCTCGGCGGCATGCTGACCAACTGGCAGACCATCTCCAAGTCCATCGCCCGCCTGCGCGAGCTGGACAACAAGCTGGGCGGCCAGGAAGTCCAGGGCCTGACCAAGCGCGAACAGCTCGGCCTGACCCGCGAGCAGGAAAAGCTTGAGCGCGCGCTGGGCGGCATCAAGGAAATGGGCGGCCTGCCGGACATCATTTTCGTGATCGACACCAATAAGGAAGACATCGCCGTCGCCGAAGCCAACAAGCTGGGCATTCCGGTCGTCGGCGTCATCGATTCCAACAGCAATCCGGCCGGCATCACCTATCCGATCCCGGGCAACGACGACGCGATCCGCGCGATCTCCATGTACTGCAACCTGGTCGCCGATTCCGTGTTGGACGGCCTGTCCGCGTCGCTGACCGCCAAGGGTGTTGATCTGGGCGCCGACGAGAACGCCGGTGGCGCCATCGAACCGGCGGTTGCCGAAGAGGCTGCCGTGGAAGCGGCTCCCGAAGCGGCCGCGACGCCCGAAACCCCCGCCGAAGGCGAGGAAGCCCAGCCGGCTTCCTGACCCGCCTTTACGGGCACGGGCCGAAGACACGATCTGAAGAGAAGGTAGAACCATGGCAGAAATCACTGCGGCTCTCGTCAAGGAGCTTCGCGAACAAACCGGCGCCGGCATGATGGATTGCAAGAAGGCGTTGGCCGAAACCGGCGGCGACCTGGACCAGGCCGTCGACTGGCTGCGCACCAAGGGGCTGTCCGCCGCCGCCAAGAAATCCGGCCGCGTCGCCGCCGAAGGTCTGGTGGCCGTTGCCGTCGACGGCAACAAGGGTGCGGTCGTCGAAGTGAACTCGGAAACCGACTTCGTGTCGCGCAACGAGCAGTTCCAGGAGTTCGTCCGTGGCGTTGCGTCCCTGGCGCTGGCCGCCGACGGCGATTTGGACAAGCTTTTGGCCGCCGATTACCCGGGGACCGGCCGCACGGTCGCCGATCAGCTGACCCACATGATCGCCACCATCGGCGAGAACATGACCATCCGCCGCTGTGACGTGATGTCCGTCGGCAACGGTGTCCTGTCGACCTATGTCCATAACGCCATGGCCGACGGCATCGGCAAGATCGCCGTCCTGGTCGGCCTGGAATCGACCGGCGACAAGGGCAAGCTGGAAGCCTTCGGCAAGCAGATCGCCATGCACGTCGCGGCGGCCAAGCCGCAGTCCGTGTCGCGTGACGAACTGGACCCGGAAATTCTCGAGCGCGAACGCGTCGTGCTGTCGGAACAGGCCCGCGAATCGGGCAAGCCGGAAGAGATCATCGGCAAGATGGTCGAGGGCCGTCTGCGCAAGTTCTACGAAGAGGTCTGCCTGCTTGATCAGACCTTCGTGATCGATGGCGAAACCCAGGTTTCGAAGGCCGTCGAGGCCGCCGGGAAGGATGCCGGTGGCGCCATTTCCATCAATGGTTTCAAGATGTTCGTTCTTGGCGAAGGCATCGAGAAGGAAGCCGGCGACTTCGCAGCCGAGGTCGCGGCCGCGGCCGGGTCCTGATCCTTCGACGCGGCGTCCCGGCGGCTTTTCCGGGCGCCGGGCAAGACGCCGTCCGACGGGTGATGTAGACTGTCACCCGGAACTCATTCCCGCCGCCGGTTTCCCACCAAATGGGCCGGCGGCGGATTTTGATGGAAGAGCGCGAGTGTCCCCAGTGTCCGAGGAACCGAAATACCGGCGCGTGTTGTTGAAACTGTCGGGCGAGGCCCTGATGGGCCAGCGCGATTACGGCCTGGACCCGGACATGGTCGGGCGCATCTGCGACGAGGTCGCCACCGTCCATGACATGGGCGTTCAGGTTTGTCTCGTCATTGGTGCGGGCAACATCTTCCGCGGCATGTCGTCGTCGGCCGAGGGCATCGAACGCACCAGCGCCGACTACATGGGCATGCTGGCGACGGTGATGAACGCGCTGGCGGTGCAAAGCGTCCTGGAATCGAAGGGCGTGGACACGCGGGTGCAGTCCGCCATTCCCATGCAGACCGTGTGCGAGCCCTATATCCGGCGGCGCGCCGTGCGCCATATGGAAAAGGGACGGGTGGTGATTTTCGCCGCCGGCACGGGCAACCCGTTCTTCACCACCGATACGGCGGCGGCGCTACGCGCGGTGGAGATGGGCTGCGACGCGCTTTTGAAAGGCACGCAGGTCGACGGCGTCTATGATTCCGACCCCAAGACCAACCCGGACGCCGTGCGCTACGACAATCTGAAATACCAGGATGTGCTGGCCCGCGACCTCAAGGTCATGGATACCTCGGCGATCGCGCTGGCGCGTGACAACCGGGTTCCCATCCTCGTGTTTTCAATTCACAATCCCGGAGAATTCTCCAAGGTTATCAACGGGGAGGGGCGGTTCACTCTGGTCGATTGACCGGGCGCCGGCCGGCCCTCCGGGACCGTACCGACGCGGCCGCATAGGGAGGAAATTATGGCGGAATTCAATATTTCAAATCTGAAGGCGGACATCGCACGGCGCATGGAAGGGGCCATTGACGCCTTGCATCGCGAATTGGGCGGTCTGCGCACCGGGCGGGCGTCCACCAGCCTGCTGGAACCGGTGAACGTGCAGGCTTACGGCTCCGAAATGCCGATGAACCAGGTCGGCACCATCGGCGTGCCGGAACCCCGCATGCTGACCGTGCAGGTCTGGGACCGGGGCCTTGTCGGGGCCGTTGAAAAGGCCATCCGCGATTCCGGCCTGGGGCTCAACCCGGCGGCCGACGGCCAACTCGTGCGCGTGCCGATCCCGGCCCTGACCGAGGAACGCCGCACCGAACTGGGCAAGGTCGCCCATAAATATGCCGAAGATGCGCGCATTTCCGTGCGCAACGTGCGCCGCCACGCCATGGACGAACTGAAGAACGCGGAAAAGGCGGGCGACATCTCGGAAGACGCCTTTCACGGCTATACGGACGAGGTGCAGAAGCTGACAGACGAACACGTCTCCAAGATCGACGAGATCGTCGCCAACAAAGAAATCGAAATCATGCAGGTTTGACGCAGATGCCGACCGTCCCTCTTCAAGTCACCGACGTACCGGCAAATCCGGTTCACGTCGCCGTCATCATGGACGGCAACGGGCGTTGGGCGAAGGGCAGGGGATTGCCGCGCACCGCCGGACACAAGGCCGGCGCCGAAGCCGTGCGACGGACGGTGAAGGCGGCGGTCAGTCTAGGCGTGCCCTACCTGACCCTGTTCGGGTTTTCGTCGGAAAACTGGAATCGGCCGGTCGGCGAAATCGGCGACCTGATGGGCTTGCTGCGGCTTTATCTGCGCAAGGAAATCGGCGAACTTGACCGCGAGGGCGTGCGCCTTCGCATCATCGGCGAGCGCGCGCGGTTCGACGAAGACATCCAGCGCCTGATCGCCAACGCCGAGGAGCGCACCCGGGGCAACACGCAACTCAACCTGACGATCGCGCTCAGCTACGGCGGGCGGCAGGAAATCCTGGGCGCGGCCCGGGCCCTGGCGGAACAGGTTCTGCGCGGCGAGATCACCCCGGAAGACATAGACGAAACCCGGTTTGAGAGCGCGCTTTTCACCGCCGGCCTGCCGGAGCCGGATCTGTTGATCCGGACCAGCGGCGAGCAGCGCATCAGCAACTTTCTGCTGTGGCAGGTCGCCTATGCGGAATTCGTGTTTACCGACGTTCTGTGGCCCGACTTCGGTCACGAACAGCTTGCCGAGGCGCTGGGTGATTTCCGCGGCAGGGAACGCCGTTTCGGCGGCGTCACGAGCTCTTAAGTCTCTTGGCGGATTGAACTTTGGCCCTTTCGGAATTTTACAAGCGGGTGCTGTCTGCTGCGGTCTTGCTGCCGCCCGTGGTCGCCGCCGTTTATGCAGGGCCGCCCTGGTACACGATCCTGGTCGTCCTGTTCACCGCCGCCATGATGTGGGAATGGCTTGTCATGGCCCGCACGCAGGTGCTCTGGCTGGCCCTGGGGGCCGCCTACATCCTGGGCGCCGCCTATGTTCTGTTCCTCATGCGGGGCGACGGTGACGCGGGGCGCAGTCTGATCCTGTTCCTGTTCGTCGTCACCTGGATGACGGATACCGGCGCCTATTTGACCGGGCGGACCCTCGGCGGCCCGAAACTGGCGCCCCGGATCAGCCCGTCAAAGACGATTTCCGGGGCCGTCGGCGGTTTGCTGGCTGGGGTCGGGGCCGGTATCCTGGTATGGTACCTGACCGGCGGGGTGATCGACGGACAGATCGCCATCGCCGCCATCGTCGGCAGTATCGCCTGTCAGGTCGGTGACCTTCTGGAATCGGCGGCTAAGCGCCATTTCGGGGTCAAGGATTCGGGGCATCTGATCCCCGGTCACGGTGGTGTGCTTGATCGGGTCGACGGCCTTTTGGCGGCGGCCCTGGCGGTTGCAGGCACGGGAATTTGGCGTTGAGGCAGGGACTTTAGGAATGGATTTGGCCTTACAACCGGATGCGACGGCCCAAGCCGAGGACGCAGCCCCGCGCAGCGTCACCGTTCTGGGGGCGACCGGATCGGTCGGCTGCAACACGGTCGATATCCTGGCCCGCCATCCGGGCGCTTTTCAGGCCGAGGTGCTGACCGCGCATCGCAACGTCGATCTTTTGGCGGAACAGGCCGTGCGGCTGGGCGCCAGACGCGCGGTGATCGGCGATGACAGTAAGTACGCCGCCCTGAAATCGGCCTTGGCGAGCACGCCGGTCGAGGCGGCCGCCGGGGCTGAAGCCATTTCCGAAGCCGGCGACCAGCCGACCGACATCGTGGTCGCGGCAATCGTCGGCGCGGCGGGCTTGCCGCCGGTGCTCAAGGCGGTTCGCCGGGGCGCCACCGTGGCCTTCGCCAACAAGGAATGCCTGGTATCAGCCGGCGACCTGATGGTGCGTGAGGTCGCCACCCACGGCGCCACGCTGCTGCCGGTCGATTCCGAACACAGCGCGATCTTTCAGGTCTTCGATTTCGATCAGCCGGACAAGGTCCGGCGCATCGTGCTGACGGCGTCGGGCGGCCCGTTCCGCACCAAGCCGCGCGATGAATTGGCCGCGGTCACCCCGGCCCAGGCCGTCGCCCATCCCAATTGGGACATGGGGGCCAAGATTTCCGTCGACAGCGCCACCATGATGAACAAGGGGCTGGAACTGATTGAGGCCTTTCACCTGTTCCCGGTGCCGGAAGAGCGGATCGAGATCCTGGTGCATCCCCAATCGGTCATCCATTCCATGGTCGATTACGTCGACGGCTCCGTGCTGGCGCAGTTGGGCACGCCGGACATGCGCACGCCCATCGCCTTTGCCCTGGCCTGGCCGAAGCGGGTGGAAACCCCGGCGGCGCGCCTGGTGCTCGAGGACATCGGCACGCTGACCTTCGAGGCACCCGATCCCGTGCGTTTTCCGGCGCTGCGTCTGGCGCGCGAGGCATTGCGGGCGGGCAACAGCGCGCCTACCTTACTGAATGCCGCCAACGAGGTCGCCGTGGCTTGGTTCCTGGAAAGGGGACTGGGCTTTCTCAAGATCACGGAGGTCGTCGAACAAGTGCTGGAACGGGTGACCGTCCGGTCGCTCGACTCTCTCGACGACGTCTTCGCCGCGGATGCCGAAGCCCGCCGTGTCGCGGAGGAAATTGCTTCGAAATCAGTTGGTTAATTCCCGATTTTCGGGTATTTCACCGGCATGGGTTTCCGACAGGCCTGAAATAAGGACCCCACATGAATATCGTCGACTTCGCCTTCAATTATGTCGTGGTTTTCCTGGTCGTGCTGACGATCCTGGTGTTCGTCCACGAGTGGGGCCACTACTGGATCGCGCGCCGCTGCGGAGTCAGGGTCGAAGTGTTTTCCATCGGGTTCGGGCCGGAAATCTTCGGCTGGACCGACAAACACGACACCCGGTGGAAGATCAGCGCCATTCCGCTCGGCGGCTACGTCAAGATGTTCGGCGAGGCCGACCTGGGCTGGGAGGAAGAGGAGGAGTCCGAACCTCTGCCGGCCGAAGAGAAGGCGGTGTCGTTCCATCATAAAAAGCTGTGGCAGCGCTCGGCCATCGTCGCCGGCGGGCCGCTTGCCAATTTCATTTTCGCCGCCGTTCTGGTGGCGCTGCTGGCCGGGATCGTCGGCACGGCGCGCCCCCTGGCCGCGGTCGGCGAGGTTCAGCCGGGCAGCGCCGCCGAAGTGGCGCAGTTGCTGCCGGGGGACCGCATCACCGCCATCGACGGCCAGCCGATCAAATGGTTCGAGGATCTGCGCCAGACGGTTTCCACGCAACCGGGCGTGACGTTGCGCATGGACGTCGTGCGTGGCACGGAAACCCTGACCCTGAGCGTCACCCCTCAATCGCGCGCCGTCGAAGGGCAGGAAGCGCCGATCGGTCTGCTCGGCGTGCGGTTCGACCCCCAGGCGGTCGAGTACGAGCGCCAGGGCCCGGTCGAGGCGGTTTCCACGGGGGTCGGGTATACGGTGCAAATGGTGACCCGTATCTTCGGCGTGCTCGGCGAGATGATTTCCGGTCACCGTTCGGCGGAGGAACTGGGTGGGCCGTTGCGTATCGCACAGCTGTCCGGCGATATCGCGCAGCTGGGATTCAAGGAACTGGTCATGTTCATGGCCGCCTTGTCGGTCAACCTGGGCCTCATCAACCTGTTTCCGATCCCGGTTCTGGACGGCGGGCGGTTGGTGTTTTACGCGGCGGAAGGGTTGCGGGGCCGGCCGGTGGCGCCCAAGATCGAGGAATACGGCATGCGCCTGGGCTTGGCGCTGGTGCTGTTTCTGGTCGTGTTCGTCACATGGAATGATATAACCCAGATGCCGTGGGACCGCGTGTTCGCATGGTTCAAGGGGTTAATTTAACGGATTGCCAATGATTTAGGCTCATAAGGGCGTAACACCTGGGGCCTTGGCATGTACGTTCGGGGGAAGAAATTGGAGCGCCTATCACGTCTCCTTCTCGGTTTTGCGCTGATCACCGCCATCTGGACGGCGGCGGCGGATGCATCGGCGCAGGGCCGCGGCACGATCAGTGAGATCGTCGTCGAGGGTGCCCAGCGTATCGAGCCGGGCACCATTCGGTCCTACCTTCTGATCAAGGAAGGCGAGGCCGCCGACCCCGTTCGCATCAACCGTTCCCTGAAAAGCCTGTTCGCGACCGGCCTGTTCGCCGACGTCACCATGCGGCAGGACGGCACGCGGCTGATCGTCAACGTGGTTGAAAACCCGATCATCAACCGCGTCGCCTTCGAAGGGAACAAGAAGGTCGAGGATTCGACGCTTGAGGGCGAAGTCACGCTGCGCCCCCGCGTCATCTTCACCCGCGCCAAGGTTCAGACCGACCTGCAACGCATTCTGGCCGTCTACCGTTCGACCGGACGGTTCGGCGCGACGGTGGAACCGAAGGTCATCCGTCTGCCGCAGAACCGCATCGATCTGGTGTTCGAAATCAACGAGGGCGAGCCGACCAAGGTCGCCCGCATCTCGTTCATCGGCAACGAATTCTTTGATGACGACGATCTGCGCGAGAATGTTCAAACGAAGGAGTCCGTTTGGTATCGGTTCCTGTCGAGCGACGACACCTATGACCCCGACCGCCTGACCCTCGATCGCGAGCTTCTGCGCCGCTTCTATCTGCGCAACGGCTTCGCCGATTTCCGCGTGCAGTCCGCCGTCGCCGAACTGACCCGCGACCGCAAGAACTTCTTCATTACCTTCAGTGTCCAGGAAGGAAAGCGTTACCGCTTCGGCAAGGTCGACGTGGTCACGACCATCCGTAATCTTGATGTCGAATCTCTTCGCAAGGTCGTCGATATCGATCCCGGCGACTGGTACGACGCAAGCCTGGTCGACAAGACCATCGATTCCATCACCGAAGCGGTCGGCGAGAAGGGCTTCGCCTTCGTCGAAGTGCGCCCGCGCCTGGACCGCGACCGCGACAAGCGGACGATCGATGTGGTCTTCGAGGTCAACGAAGGGCCGCGTGTGTTCGTCGAACGCATCAACATCGTGGGCAACGCGCGCACGCAGGATGATGTGATCCGCCGTGAATTCCGCCTCGTCGAAGGCGACGCCTTCAACGCCGCCAAGCTGCGCCGGTCACGCACCCGCATCCAGAACCTGGACTTCTTCGAAACCGTTGAAATGGAGCCGGTGCCCGGCAGCGCCCCCGATAAGGCGGTCATCAATGTGACCGTGGCGGAAAAATCCACGGGGTCCATTTCCATCGGCGCCGGGTTCTCGACCGACCAGGGCGTGCTGGGCGATTTCGGGCTGCGCGAGCGTAATCTGCTCGGCACCGGCCGGGATTTGTCGCTGCGCTTCATCCTGGCCGCGCGGCGCAGCGAAATCGATCTGAAATTCACGGAACCGTTCTTCCTGAACCGCGACATCGCAGCCGGTTTCGATGTTTTCCGCATCACCGAGGATCTTCAGGATTACGGTTCCTTCGACAAGAAACGGACGGGTTTCCGGCTGCGCGCCGGCTATCACATCACCGAGCTGCTGACCCAGAACTGGGCCTATGAACTGCGGCGGGAATCCATTCTGGATGTTGATTCCAGCGCGTCGCTGGTGGTTCAGGATGCGGCGGGAACCAACATGTTCTCGTCCGTCGAACACGGCATCACTTACGACACGCGCGACAACCGCCTGACGCCGACCAAGGGCTATTTCACCAAGCTCGCGACCAACCTTTCGGGTATTGGGGGCGATGTCTACAGCGTGAAGAACGTCGCGTCTGGCGCCTATCATTGGACGCCCACCGAAGGATTCCTTCTCACCCTTGGCGGCAGGGCCGGCTTCGTCTATGCATTGCAGGACGATGTCCTGCTGTCCGAGCGGTTCTTCGTCGGCGGCCGCGACCTGCGCGGGTTTGCCGTCGGCGGCGTCGGCCCACGCGACGTTTCGACGGATGACTCGCTGGGGGGCGAATGGATGTATTCCGGCACGCTGGAGCTTGGCTTCCCCCTGGGCCTGCCGGCTGAATTGGGTGTCGCCGGCCGTTTGTTCACCGATTTTGGTAGCGCTGGAGAAATCGCGACCACCCGCACAGGTATCGAGGATACGGGCTCATTGCGTGCCTCTGTCGGCTTTGGTGTGACCTGGAAATCGCCGTTCGGTCCTCTCGGTCTCGACCTCGGTATTCCGGTGCTCAAGGAATCGTTTGATGAAACCGAGATTGTCCGCGTGAACTTCGGCACGCGATTTTAGGAGGCTCTTTTGTATTACGTCACAAAGTCCGTTGTTTGGCGCGGCCTGATGTTGGCCCTGTGCCTTACCGTTCCCGCCGCCGCCCAGGCCCAGCAGGAGCCCAAGACCGGGCAGGCGGCGACGGCAGAAGATATTAATGCGCGCGCCGCCAAGGTCGCCGTGCTGGATGTTCAGCGCATCCTGCGCGAAGCGAAGGCGATGAAGAACATTCGCGATCAGGTGTCGCAGCTGCGCAAAAGCTATCAGGAAGAGATCGAGAAAATGCAGGGCGACCTGCGCACGGCCAACGAAGAACTGCGCCGCAAGCGCACCATCCTGTCGCCCGACGCCTTTGACGAGGAACGCCGCAAGTTCGACCAGAAAGTGGCCGAGGTTCAGCGTCTGGTGCAATCGCGCAATCAGCAGCTCGACCGCGCCAACGCCGAGGCCGTCATCGAAGTCCAGAAGGTCTATAACGCCATCGTTCTCGAACTGGCGAACGAACGGTCTTACGGCCTGATCTTCCGCAAAAGCGCGACCATCGTCGTTCATCCGCCCATCGAAGTGACGCCGGAAGTTCTGGCCCGCCTCGACAAGCGTCTGCCGGCGGTCAAAGTCACACCGCCGCAAAAATAGACGCCGATGGCCGACCCCCGATTTTTCACGAGGGCCGGGCCCTTCACCCTGAGACAACTGGCCAAGGTCACGGGTGCAACCCTGGGCCCCAACACGTCGGGCGACCTGTCGGTCGTCGACGTCATGCCGTTGTCCTCGGCGGGCGAGGGGCACCTGAGCTTCATCGACAACCGCAAGTATCTGGATGCGTTCCGCACGGCCAAGGCCTCCGCCATCCTGGCGGTTCCCAGCCTTGCGGATCAGGCGCCAAAAGGCGCCGCCCTGTTGTTGAGCGACGATCCGTACCGTGCCTTCGCCATGGCGGCGGCGCATTTCTATCCGCGGCCGCCGATTGAACCCGGTATCCACCCCGGCGCCCATGTCGCCGCCGGCGCGGAAATTTCCGCCGAAAGCCGCATCGAGGCCGGCGCCGTGGTCCAAGATGGCGCCGTGATCGGCCCGGGCACCGTGATCGGCCCGGGCGCCGTGGTCGAGTACGGCGTTACCATCGGCGCGGACTGCGTCATCGGGGCCGGTGTCACGTTGCAGTATTGCCTTGTCGGAGACCGGGTCATCATCCATCCGGGCGTACGCGTGGGGCAGGACGGATTCGGTTTCGCGCCGGGGGCGGCGGGTCATCTGAAGGTGCCGCAGCTGGGCCGGGTCATCATTGAATCGGACGTCGAAATCGGCGCCAACACGACCATCGACCGGGGCGCCGGGCCCGACACGGTGATCGGCGCCGGAACGAAGATCGACAATCTGGTGCAGATCGCCCACAACGTGCGGATCGGACGGGGGTGCATCCTCGTCAGTTTCGTCGGCATTTCTGGCAGTACCCATATCGACGATTTTGTTATTATCGGCGGCCAAGTCGGCATCGCCGGCCACTTGACGGTCGGCAAGGGCGTGCGCATCGCGGCCCAAAGCGGGGTGATGCGCGACGTGCCGCCGGGGGCGACCATTGGCGGGTCTCCCGCCAAGGACAGGCGCGAATGGATGAAGGAATTGGCGACCTTGTCCAGGTTGACCAGGAAGAAAGGAGACTAGGGGCAATGGATTCCGAGGCAAGAACGGAAACCATGGAAATCGATATCAACCGGATCATGGAAATGATCCCGCATCGGTATCCGTTTCTTTTGATCGACAAGGTCATCGATGCAATCCCCGGCACGAGCGGCACGGGCATCAAGAACGTGACCATCAACGAACCCTTCTTCCAAGGCCATTTCCCCGGCCATCCCATCATGCCCGGCGTGCTGATCGTCGAGGCCATGGCGCAGACGGCCGGCGTGCTGGTCATGGCCGGATTGACCGACGCCAAGGACGCCCTGGTGTATTTCATGACCGTGGAAAACGCCCGGTTCCGCAAGCCCGTGGTGCCCGGCGACTGCGTGCATATTCATGTCGAATGCATCCAGAACCGGGGCGACGTGTGGAAATTCAAGGGCAAGGCCGTTGCCGACGGCGTCACCAAGGCGGAGGCCGTGTTTGCGGCCATGATCGTGAGACAGAAATGACCGACATTCACGCGACGGCCCAGATCCATCCGGACGCCGAGATCGGCAGCGGGGCCAAGATCGGCCCGTTCTGCGTTGTCGGGCCCGACGCGGTGCTTGAGGACGGCGTCGAACTGTTGTCCCACGTCGTGGTCGAGGGACACACCCGCGTCGGCGCCCATAGCCGCGTGTTCCCCTTTGCCTCCCTGGGGCATGCGCCTCAGGACCTGAAGTTCAAGGGCGAGGTCTCGCGCCTGGTGATCGGCGCCAACAACATCATCCGCGAACACGTGACCATGAACCCAGGCACCGAAGGCGGCGGCCTGGAAACCACGGTCGGCAACAACTGTCTGTTCATGGTCGGCGCCCATGTCGCCCACGACTGCCAGATTTCCGACAACGTGATCCTGGTCAACAACGCCACCCTGGCGGGGCATGTATCGATCGAGGAATGGGCCATCGTCGGCGGCCTGTCGGCGGTCCACCAGTTCGTGCGCATCGGCCGCCACGCCATGATCGGCGGCATGACCGGCGTGACCCAGGACGTGATCCCTTACGGCTCGGTCACCGGCAACCGGGCCAAGCTTGAGGGCCTGAACCTGGTCGGCCTGAAACGCCGTGGTTTCGACCGCGAAACGATCCATGCCCTGCGCCAAGCCTATCGTTTGATTTTCGCCCAGGAAGGCACAATGGCCGAGCGCCTGGACGATGTCGCCGAACTGTTCGGCGACAACCAGCCGATCATGGAAATCGTCGAGTTCATCCGCTCCGATTCCTCGCGCTCCATCTGCCAGCCTTTGGTGGAGGATGCGGCCTAGCTTGCCCCGTCTTGGGATCATCGCGGGCGGGGGTCTGCTGCCCGAGATTCTCGTGCAACGCTGCCATGCCGCCGGCCGGCCCGTGTTCGTGGCCGCGCTGAAGGGGCAGGGTGACGCCAGCCGGTTCGCCGACACAGAGGTCGAGACGTTCCGTCTGGGCGCCGTGGGCGGCATCATCAAACGCCTGAAATCCCTGGACATCACCGATATCGTGCTGTCCGGCGCCGTGCGGCGGCCCCGGGCCGCCGACCTGATCCCGGATCTGTGGTCGGCGCGGTTCCTGGCCCGCACCAAGGCCCTCGGCCAGGGCGATGACGGACTGCTGACGGCCATTCTGACGGCGCTTGAGGAACAGGAAGGGTTCCGGGTCCTGGCCCCGCACGATCTGGCGCCGGACCTGCTGACCCCCGCCGGGACATTGGGCGTGCAGGCATTGTCGCGGGAAATGGCGGGCGACCTTGCCGTCGGGATCGCCGGCGCCCGCGCCCATGGCCGCCGCGATGCCGGACAGGCGGTGATTGCCGCCGGTGGCCGTGTGGTGGCCTGGGAAGGCCCGCAAGGCACCGAAGCCATGATCGCCGCCGCCGGGCTCGAGGCACGGGGCGGCATTCTCGTGAAGGCCATGAAACCGGGACAGGAACCACGTGTGGACCTGCCCGCCGTCGGCCCCGACACCGTGGATCAGGCCGTGGCCTCGGGCCTGCGCGGGATTTCCGTCGAGGCCGGGCGGTCGCTGATCCTGGACCGCGACGAGATGATCCGCCGGGCCGATGCCGCCGGTTTGGCCGTTCACGGCTTCACGGACGCGGACACGGGTGGAGGAGCGGCATGACGGCGTCCGAGGCACCGCTGGTCTACCTGATCGCCGGTGAGGCGTCCGGCGACGCCCTGGGAGCATCGCTGATGGCAGCGCTCAAGACCCGTCTTGGCGGCGCCGTCCGCTTTGTGGGCGTCGGCGGCCCCTTGATGGCCGACGAAGGGCTCGACAGCCTGTTCGCCATGGACGATCTGGCCGTCATGGGCCTGGCCGAGGTCGTGCCGCGCCTGCCGCAGCTGCTGAAACGCATGACCGAAACCCGCGCCGACATTCTGGCCAAAAGCCCGGCCGTTCTGGTGACCATCGATGCCCCGGATTTCTGCTTCCGCGTGGCCAAGAAGGTGAAGGCCATCAGGCCAGACCTGCCCATCGTGCATTACGTGGCGCCCACGGTCTGGGCGTGGCGGCCGAAGCGGGCCAAGGCTGTGGCCCAATTCCTCGATCACATGCTCTGTCTCTATCCGTTCGAGCCGCCCTATTTCGAGCGCGAGGGCCTGGCCGCGACCTTCATCGGCCATCCCATTGCCCTATCGACGGGGGCGCAGCCCGGGGGCGAGGACCGCGCCGCCGACTTCCGCGCCTGCCACGGTATTCCTGGCGACATGCAGGTTCTGGCCGTGTTGCCGGGGTCGCGCGGCGGCGAATTGGATCGCCTGCTGCCCGTGTTCGGCGAGACCCTGGCGCGTCTGTGGGCCGGCGGCTGGCGCGGGCGCGTGGTGGTGCCGACCCTGACCCGCCACGGGGATCGGATCACCGCCGCCGTACGTGGCTGGCCGGGCGATCCACTTGTGGTTACCGGAAATGAGGAAAAATGGCGGGCCTTCGCCGCCGCTGACGCGGCATTGGCGGCCTCTGGCACGGTGACCTTGGAACTGGCCGCCGCCGATGTGCCGACCGTGATCGCCTACAAGGTGTCCGGCGTGACCGCCGCCATCGCCCGGCGTCTGATCCGGACCCCCCATGCCGGGCTGGTGAGCATTCTTCTGGGCGAAGAGGTCATGCCCGAATTCATTCAGGACGATTGCACGGCGGAACGCATCGTTCCGGCCTTGCGGGCCCTGCTCGGCGATCAGGCGGCGCGTGCCACGCAACGGGGCCATTTCAAGCAGGCCATGGCCATGTTGCATGGTCCCGCCGACGGTCCGGCCGCGGCGGCGGCCGACGTGGTCGCCGGCATCATCGACCGGACATAGCAAAAGGGCCGCCCCACGGGGGACGGCCCTTCGCTGAAAGTGGCGGCTAATTCAGCCGATACAGCGGTTTAGCGCTTGTCGATCGGCACGTAGGGCCGTTCGGTGTACCCGGTGTAGAGCTGGCGCGGACGGCCGATCTTCTGGCTCGGGTCCTCGATCATCTCGTTCCACTGGGCGACCCAGCCGACCGTGCGGGCGACGGCGAACAGCACGGTGAACATGCTGGTCGGGATGCCCATGGCCTTGAAGATGATGCCCGAATAGAAGTCGACGTTGGGGAACAACTTGCGGCTGACGAAATATTCGTCCTCCAACGCGATACGCTCCAGTTCCATGGCCAGGTCGAGCAGCGGTTCGTCCTTGATGCCCAATTCCTCAAGCACTTCGTGGCACGAGTCGCGCATGACGTTGGCCCGCGGGTCCATGTTCTTATACACGCGGTGGCCGAAGCCCATCAGGCGGAACGGGTCGTCCTTATCCTTGGCCTTCTTGATGTATTCGTTGATGTTGTCCTTGTGACCGATCTCGCCGAGCATGGTCAGCACGGCCTCGTTGGCGCCGCCGTGGGCGGGGCCCCAGAGGGACGCGATCCCGGCCGAAATGCAGGCGAAGGGATTGGCGCCGGACGAGCCGGCCAGACGCACGGTCGAGGTCGAGGCGTTCTGCTCATGGTCCGCGTGAAGCGTCAGGATGCGGTCCATGGCGCGGGACAGCACGGGGCTGACCTTGTACTCCTCGCAGGGTGTCGCATACATCATGTGCAGGAAGTTTTCCGCGAAGCTCAGCTCGTTACGGGGATAGATGAACGGCTGGCCGAGGGCGTATTTGTAGGCCCAGGCGGCGATCGTCGGCATCTTGGCGATCAGGCGATAGGACGCGATCATCCGGTGGTGCGGGTCGTTGATGTCGGTCGAGTCGTGATAGAAGGCCGACAAGGCGCCGACCACGCCGCACATCACCGCCATCGGGTGGGCGTCGCGCCGGAACCCGCGGAAGAAGTTGGCGATCTGCTCATGCAGCATCGTGTGGTAGGTGATGTCCTTCTCGAACTTGTCCTTCTGCTGGCCCGTCGGCAGTTCGCCGTAGAGCAGCAGATAGCAGACTTCCATGAAGTCGGAATGTTCGGCCAGTTCCTGGATCGGAATGCCACGGTACAGCAGGATGCCGGCGTCACCGTCGATGTAGGTGATCTTGGACTCGCAGCTGCCGGTCGAGGTGAAGCCGGGGTCGTAGGTGAAGCAATCCGTCTCCGCGTAGAGCTTTCGCACGTCGATGACGGAGGGGCCGACGCTGGCGTCCATGACCGGCAGTTCATAGGCCTTGCCGTCACGGTTGTCCGTCAGGGTGAATGTGGCATTCTTGCCGTGGCTGGTGTCACTCATACGTGTCCCTCCTTATGGGCGGCGGAGACAGGGGTCTCCGGTTCGTCTCGGCGCGCATGCCGCGGGGTGTAGCGGTTCTAACGCGTCGTCCGGGGTTAAAGGCCGGCCAGGGCGTCGTCGAGACGCCCCAAAGTTTCCTCACGGCCCAATACATCCATGATCTCGAATACGCTCGGTGAAACCGTGCTGCCCGTGAGGGCGGCGCGGACAGGCTGTGCGACGGCACCGAGCTTAAGGCCGCCGGCTTCTCCGAACCCCTTGGCGGCGGCCATCAGAGCTTCGTCGCTCCAGGTTTCGGCGGCGTCCAGGACCGGGCGCAGGTCGCGGAGCAGGGCGGTACCCTCCGCGCCCAGTTGCTGCTGCGCTTTTTCCGTTTTGGGGATGGGGCGTTGAAGGGCGTAAAAGGTAGCGTTTTCAGATAGTTCTGAAATTGTTTTCGCGCGTTCCTTCAAACCAGCCATGCCTTTAAATAGCCGATCCTGAGCCTCTTTAGCAAGCCTTCCCGGATGGGCGGCCTGTAAACGTTCCATGACAAGGCCAACCAGCCGGGCGTTATCGGCCTCGCGAATGTAGTGACCGTTCAGGCTGGTCAGTTTGGTGACGTCGAACCGGGCAGCCGATTTGCCGACGTTTTCCAGCCCGAACCATTCGATTGCCTGGTCCGTGGAAATGATTTCGTCGTCGCCGTGACTCCAGCCCAGGCGCAGCAGATAGTTGCGCAGGGCTTCGGGCAGGAAACCGTCGTCGCGGTAGGCTTCGACGCCGAGCGCCCCATGGCGCTTGGACAGTTTGGCGCCGTCCGGGCCGTGGATCAGCGGAATATGGGCGAAGGTCGGCATGTCCCAACCCAGCGCCAGATACAGCTGCGTCTGGCGGAAGGCGTTGGTCAGGTGGTCGTCGCCGCGGATCACATGGGTGATGCCCATGTCGTGGTCGTCGACGACGACGGCCAGCATGTAGGTCGGCGTGCCGTCGGCGCGCAGCAGCACCATGTCGTCAAGCTGCGCGTTGGCCACGGTCACCTTGCCCTGGACCAGGTCGTCGATCACCGTTTCGCCTTCCAGCGGCGCCTTCATGCGGATCACCGGATCGACGCCGGCGGGGGCCTCGGACGGGTCGCGGTCGCGCCAGGTGCCGTCGTACATGCGCTGGCGGCCTTCCTTGCGCGCGGTCTCGCGCATCACGGTCAGTTCCTCGGGCGAGCAATAGCATTTGTAGGCCTTGCCCTCGGCCAGCAGACGTTCGGCGGCGGCGCGGTGTTGGTCCGCGCGTTCGAACTGGGAAATCGGCTCCCCGTCCCAATCCAGGCCGAGCCATTCCAGGCCCGCGTAGATGGCGTCGACCGCCGCCTGGGTTGAACGCGCGCGGTCCGTGTCCTCGATCCGCAGATAGAACTTGCCGCCGTCGCCGTGGCGTTGGTGATGCTTGGCGAACAACCAGTTGTACAGGGCCGTGCGCGCGCCGCCGATATGCAGATAACCAGTGGGAGAAGGGGCAAAGCGGGTCACGACCGTCATGGCTGTCTTTTTGTCCTTATGTATCCCTGAATGCGGGACTTTAACGGGGGGCGCCGGAGGGATAGCATACTTTCTGTGCGGGCGCAGCATTCCTTGTGCCGGCACGAAACCCGGGGATGGACAGGCGTGGGGGCGCCGAGGGTGACATGTCCCTAAGACACTGGTTTCAAAGCGAGTTGGCCGCCGCCGCCGCGGCCAACAGGGGGCGCTGGCCGTTCACCCTGCCGATCGGCATGGGGATCGGCATCGGCGCCTATTTCCAGATGGCGGAGGAGCCCGTCTGGTTCGCCGGGCCGCTGGTTCTCGCGGGCGCGATCCTGGCCGCGGGTATGCTGCGCCGGGTGGGCGGGGCGCCGTTCCTCGTTGCCCTGGGGCTGGCCTTCGTCGCGCTCGGCTTCGCCGCCGCGTCGCTACGCACGCAAGGCCTGGACGGGCGGCTTCTGGCCCATGAGACGCCCACCACGGTGATCGAGGGCCGCATCGTCGAGTTCGAGCCCTTTCATCAGGGATCGCGGGTGATTCTGGACCGGGTCCGCATCGCCGCCCTGGGGCAACCGGAAACGCCGGAACGCGTGCGCATCCGCCTGCGGGGTCAGCAGCCGGCGCTCAAGGCCGGGGACTGGATCCGTCTGCGTGGCCGCCTGTCGGCGCCGTCGCCGCCCTTGATGCCGGGCGGTTTCGATTTTCAGCGCCATGCCTATTTCACGGGCATCGGTGCCGTCGGCTTCTCCATGGGGGCGGCGCGGGTGCTGGACGGACCGCCGCCGGGGCCGTTCGATTGGCGCGTTCACCTGTCGAACCTGCGGGTCCGTCTGGCCATGCGCGTGACCGCCGCCGTTCCGGGCGACGCGGGGGCGGTCGCGGCGGCATTGATCACCGGCTATCGGTCGTTGATCCCGGATGCCGTCCTGAACGCCTTCCGCGATGCCGGGCTGGCCCATTTGCTGGCTATTTCCGGGCTGCACATCGGTCTGGCGGCGGGGATCGTATTCTTCGGCGCCAGGCGGGTGCTCAGTCTCTATCCGCCGTTCGCCCAGCGCTTTCCGGTCAAGAAGGCGGCGGCGCTTCTGGCCCTGCTTGCCGCCTTCGGATACGCCCTGATGGCCGGCGCCACGGTGCCGACCCAGCGGGCCTTCCTGATCGCGGCCATGGTGCTGGTCGCCGTCATGGTCGACCGCCGGGGCATTTCGCTGCGCATGTTGGCCTGGGGGGCGACGGTGGTGCTGCTGATCCAGCCGGAAAGCCTGCTCGGCCCCAGTTTCCAGATGTCCTTCGCCGCCGCCATCGCCCTGGTCGCGGCCTACGAGGCCGCCGCCGAACGGGGCGTCTGGCGGCGGGACGGCGATCCGTCCCACTGGGCAGGGCGGGGCATCGCCCTTTACGCGGCGGGCGTCGCCTTCACCACCCTGGTCGCCAGTCTGGCGACGGCGCCCTTCGTGCTCTACCACTTCAATCAAGTCGCCAAGTTCGGGCTCCTGGCCAATCTGATCGCCGTGCCGGTGACGGCCCTTTGGGTCATGCCGGCGGCCATGCTGTCGTTTCTGCTGCTACCGTTCGGTTGGGAAAAGCTGGCGCTCACCCCCATGGGCTGGGGCACGGAACAGGTAATCCGCACCGCCGACTGGGTCGCGGGCCTGCCCGAGGCCACGGAAATCCTGCCCTCGGCCCCGGCCTGGGCGTTGACGGGGCTGGCGCTCGGCGGTTTGTGGCTCTGCGTCCTGCGCGGACGGCTGCGTCTGGCCGGGTTGGCCGGAATCCTCCTGTTCGCCGCCGCCAACGCCCGCGTTGTGCCGCCGGACCTCATCGTTTCGGGTGAGGGCGACCTGGCCGCCGTGCGCGGCGAAAACGGATATCTGTTTTCCTCCCTGCGCCACGGCCGGTTCACCCGGGAGAACTGGCTGGAACATGCGGGATTCCGTGCCGATGAGGCCACGCAATGGACGCGCGACGGGGGATATGGCCGCCCCCGGCAGGAGGGGCTGCGCTGTGACGGTGTCGGCTGCGTTTTGACCCGCGCCGGCTGGCGGGTGGTTCTCGCCGAAACCCGCGCCGCCCTGGCCGAGGATTGCGGCCGCGCCGATCTGGTGATCGCCCTGGTTCCGGCCGGGCGGGCCTGTGAGGGAACGGGGGGTGCGGGCGCGCGGGTGATCGACCTGTTCGATCTCCGGGCCAAGGGGGCGCACAGCATCACCCTGGGGCCGGCGATCGAGATTCAGGCCGTCAACGACGGGCGGGGCGCGCGTCCCTGGGTGGTGCGCCCGCGGCGCAAACGGGCGGACGGGGAATGAGGGATCAGTACTTGCGCATGAGGCCGACGAGACAGCCCTGAACCTCGACCTGATCGGGGCCGAAGATGCGGGTTTCATAGGCCTTGTTGGCGGGCTCCAGCGCGATGGAGGCGCCCTTGCGGCGCAGCCGCTTCAGGGTGACTTCCGAGCCCTCGACCAGCGCCACCACGATGGCCCCGTTGTCCGCCGTGTTGGTGCGCTTGATGATGACCGTGTCGCCGTCGTGGATGCCGGCCTCGATCATGGAATCGCCGTCGACCTCCAGCGCGTAGTGTTCACCGCCGCCCAGCATGGAGGGCGGTACGTCCACCGCGTTGGAATGATCGCGCAATGCCTCGATCGGTGTGCCGGCGGCGATGCGCCCATAAAGGGGCAGGGACACGGCCTCGCCGGGCTTGCCGACGTCGCCGCCGCCCGACAGCGCCACGGGGCCGCTGCCGAAGCGGCCGGGAATGACGTTGGTGGGGGCCGGCGCCGGGGCGGGGCGGGGCGCGGGTTGACCACTGTCCATGTTCTCCGGCAGACGCAGAACCTCGAGAGCCCGCGCGCGGTGGGGCAGGCGGCGGATGAAGCCCCGCTCCTCCAACCCCGTGATGAGCCGGTGAATGCCCGACTTGGAGCGCAGGTCGAGGGCTTCCTTCATCTCCTCGAACGACGGAGACACGCCGGATTCATTGAGCTTTTTGTCGATGAATACGAGAAGTTGGTACTGCTTTTTGGTGAGCATGCTGTCTCCGCCCCTTTGGCCGCCGATGGTTCGGGATCATTCGGGATCAAATGCGGAACAAAGCCCGCGACCGCCGACACCATCCAGACCCTTGCCTTGTTTCATCCAATGTTTCGCGGGAATACAACCACGAACAATATGATGCAACTTGAATATACACCATATGTTCTACTTTAGTTCACGTATCGTGTCAACTTTGAATCGGATTGGTCGATGAATTTTCGCCCGGCGGGCGGATGCCGGGGCGTTTAGAAGCGCAGGGCGCCGAAGCCGAGGGGCAGGATCCGCACCAAATCCCCGGCCTTGGCGGGCGGGGCGCCGACGTCGCGGATGATCAGGCAGTCGGCCTTGGTGAAGGCGGCCAGCATGGCGCTGTCCTGGCGGGGAAAGGCGGTCGCCACGGCGCGGCCGTCGGCGGCGGTGTCCAGGCTGGCCCGCATGTAGTCCTCGCGCTTGCCGTTGGCGGGCAGATCGGCGCCCAGCACGGCGGTGGATTCCGTCCGTTCGTCCGCCAGCCCCAGCATCTTGGCGACGGCGGCGCGCAGGAACAGGGCGCTGGTCACGCCGGTGGACACCGGATTGCCCGGTAATCCCAGCATGGGCGTGCCGTCGATATGCCCGAAAATCAGCGGTTTTCCCGGGCGCATGGCGATCTTGTAGAAATCCAGTTCGAACCCGCGCCCGCCCAGCACCTGGCGCACCAGGTCGCGGTCGCCGACCGATGCCCCGCCCATGGTCACCAGCAAATCCGCGCCGCGCGCCCCCGCCAGCGTTTCCGCCAGGCTTTCCGGGGTGTCGCGGGCGATGCCCAGGCTTACGGGGTCGCCGCCCATGGCGGTGACATAGGCCGCGAGGGCGAGACTGTTGGAGGAAATGATCTGGCCGGGGCCGACGGGCTGGCCCGGCATCACCACCTCGTCGCCGGTGGCGACGAAGGCGACGCGGGGACGCCGGCGCACCATCAGCCAGGGCACGTTCATGGCGGCGGCCAGGCCGACGCCGCGGGCGGTGACGATCTGCCCGGCGCGCAACAGCACCTCGCCTTCCTTGAAATCAAGCCCCGCCGGGCGCACGAACTCGCCCTTTTCAGCGGGTTTTTCGGTGACCCGCACGCTGTCGCCGTGGCGTTCCGTGTCTTCCTGGATGACGATGGTGTCGGCCCCCTCGGGCAGGGCGCCGCCGGTGAAGATGCGGGCCGCCTGACCGGGGGCGAGGGCGCCGGAGAAGACATGCCCGGCGGCGGCCTCGCCGATCACCGTCAGATCGGCCGGAATGGCCGCCAGATCGTCCCAGCGCACGGCATAGCCGTCCATGGCCGAGACGGCGGTCGGCGGATGGGTCAGGGTCGAGGCCACGTCCCGCGCCAGCACCCGGCCGAGGGCGGCATCCAGCGAGACCTGTTCCGCCGGCAGCAGGCCGCATCCGGCGGAGACTTTTTCCAGGGCGTCGATGACGGACAGCATGGCGGCGGGGTTCCTAGGGGCTAGGCAGCATCGAAGGTGCCGGACTTGCCGCCGGATTTGTGGGTCAGGCGCACGTCCTCGATGCGCATGCCGCGGTCGACGGCCTTGCACATGTCATAGACCGTGAGCGCCGCGACGGTGACCGCCGTCAGGGCCTCCATCTCGACCCCCGTCTGGCCGGTCAGGCGGCAGGTCGCCTGGATATCCACGGCATGACGCGCGGGGTCGCAGGTCAGATCGACCTTGACCGAGGTCAGCATCAGGGGATGGCAGAGCGGAATCAGGTCCGGCGTGCGCTTGGCGGCCATGATGCCGGCCAATTGCGCCACCGACAGCACGTCGCCCTTCTTGACGCCCCGGTCCAGGATGCGCTGAAGCGTTTCCGGCGCCATGATGACGCTGCCCTTGGCCGTGGCGGTGCGTTCCGTGGCGTCCTTGGCCGAGACGTCGACCATGACGGCGTTGCCCTCGGCGTCCAGATGGGTGAAATCGTCGGCCATGCCCGCGTTGTCCTTATGCTTGATGCCTGGCCTCAGGCCGCCGCCCGCGCGGTCGACAGCAGGGTGCGCGTGGCGCTTTCGACGTCGTCCTGACGCATCAGGGATTCACCGATCAGAAAGCAGCGCGCCCCGGCGGTCGCCATGCGTTTCAGATCGGCCCCGGAATTCAGCCCGCTTTCGCTGACCAGGACGCGGTCGTCGGGCACGCCGCGGGCCAGGCGTTCCGTGGTTTCCAGAGACACCTTGAGGGTCGTCAGGTCACGGTTGTTGATGCCGATCAAGGGGCTTTGCAGGCGCAGCGCCCGGTCAAGCTCGGCTGTGTCGTGAACCTCGATCAGCACGTCCATGCCCAGGTCGAAGGCGCAATGTTCCAGATCCCGGGCCGTCGCGTCGTCGAGCGCCGCCATGATCAGCAGAATGCAATCCGCCCCCATGGCCCGGGCTTCGACCACCTGATAGGTGTCGATCATGAAATCCTTGCGCAGCACGGGCAGGGCGCAGGCCGCCCGCGCGGCCATCAGGTATTCGGGCCGGCCCTGGAAATAGGGCTCGTCCGTCAGCACGGACAGGCAGGTCGCCCCGCCGGCTTCGTAGGCACGGGCCAGGGCGGGCGGGTCGAAATCGGCACGGATCACGCCCTGCGAGGGCGAGGCCTTCTTGATCTCGGCGATCAGCCCGAAACCGCTTCGCGACGCATGCCGCAGGGCATGCAAGAACCGGCGTGGCGCCGATTGCTCATGCGCTTGTTTTTTAAGGTCTTGCAGACTGACGTTATTCTTCTGCGCGAGCACGTGGGCGCGCTTGTCGGCGATGATCTTATCCAACACGTTGACGGGTTTTTCAGCCATCTCATGTCCCCCCGTTTGTGATGGCGACCAATCGGTCCAGGGCCTGTGCCGCCGCCCCGCCGTCAATGGCCTGCGCCGCCTTGGCCACGCCCGACGCCAGGTCGTCCACCTTGCCCGCGACGACCAGCGCCGCCGCCGCGTTGAACAGCACGATATCACGGTAGGGGCCCTTTTGGCCCGCGACAAGGTCGCGGATCGCCTGGGCATTAACCGCGGGCGAGCCGCCCTTGAGGTCTTCGGGCCTGGCCGTCGGCAGGCCCGCGTCGGCGGGCGTCACGGTGAAGGTCGTAACGGCGCCGTCCTTCAACTGGGCGACGAACGACGGTCCCGTGGTCGTCAGCTCGTCCAGGCCGTCCTCGCCATGCACCACCCAGCAGGCTTCCGATCCCAGGTTTTTCAGGACCTGGGCGAGCGGCTCGACCCATTGACGGGAGAACACGCCGGTGAACTGGCGTTTGACCCCGGCCGGGTTGGACAGGGGGCCCAGGATGTTGAAGATCGTGCGGATACCCATTTCGACCCGCGCCGGCATGACGTGTTTCATGGCCGTGTGGTGACGGGGCGCCATCAGGAATCCGATCCCGGCCTCCGCAATCGCCCGCTCAACCAGCGGCAAATCCGCGTCCAGGTTGACGCCCAACGTGGTCAGCACGTCCGCCGCGCCGGACTTCGACGACAGCGCCCGATTGCCGTGCTTGGCCACGGGCACGCCACAGCCGGCGACGACCAGGGCCGCGCCGGTTGACACGTTGTAGGTGCCCGAGCCGTCGCCGCCCGTGCCGACCACGTCGATGGCCCCGGCGGGGGCCGTGACGGGCAGCATCTTGGCGCGCATGGCGCGCACCGCGCCGGTGATTTCGTCGACGGTTTCGCCCCGCACGCGAAGCGCCATGAGAAGCCCCGCGATCTGCGCCGAGGTGGCCTCGCCCGACATGATGACGGTGAACGCGTCCTCCGCCTCCCGGGCGGTCAGCGCCGTGCCGTCGGCGGCCTTGGCCAGGAAAGGTTTGAGCGCGTCGCTCATGCCGCGGCCTTGGCGCCGGTCATGCCGATGAAGTTCCGCAACAGCGTGTGGCCGTTCTCGGACGCGATGCTTTCCGGATGGAACTGAACGCCGTAGATCGGCATGTCGCGGTGGGCGATGCCCTGGATCACGTCGTCCTCGCTGCGGGCGGTGACGCGCAGGCAGTCGGGCACCGTCGCCGGGTCGATGGTCAGGGAATGGTAGCGGGTCGCCGTGAACGGGCTGTCGATCCCGGCGAACACGCCGGTGCCGTCATGGGTGATGGTCGACACCTTGCCGTGCATGGGCTTGGGCGCCAGCACGATCTTGGCCCCGAACGCCTGGCCGATGCACTGATGGCCCAGGCACACGCCCAGGATCGGCACCTTGCCGGCGGCGGCGGCGATCAGGTCCAGGCAGATGCCCGCCTTGTCGGGATCGCAGGGCCCGGGAGAGATCACGATGCCCTGCGGCTTGAGGGCGAGAACGTCTGCCGGCGTCACCACGTCGTTGCGGTGAACGGTGACCTCGGCGCCCAATTCACCCAGGTAGTGCCACAGGTTGAACGTGAAGCTGTCGTAATTGTCGATAAGGACAAACATTCAACACCTTGGACATGGTTTCTGACATGCCGGCGGAATGCCGGACAGGAGCCGTAAATCGGGCGCCACAATGCCCCTTGGCGTCGCCGCGGGTCAAGGACATTAGCCCCCGTGGAACAGCATATATCGGTAGAGTTCGGCCGCCTGGCCAGGGCTTTTTACGGGCGTCCGTCGTCAACAATTCATGCGGGTTATCGCACCAAGCGCAGCGGCGTGACCTTAGGTCGCGGACACCCGGCGATCGGCGGGCGGCGGGGCGGGACCGGCGGATTTCGGCGATCCGGGCGCGCGCGCCACCTTGACGGCCCGGGGGGCGGAGGAGTACCAGCACGGATCAAGAACGGGCGTGACGTAACTTCAAGTGAAAGCCATGACGGAACAGCCCAGCGGACTATTCAAGACGGCGATCAAGGACCCTGCGGTGCGTCTCGCGGCGCTGGGGGGCGCCCTGGCGGGCGCGGTTCTGGTGCTGGTCGTGGTCATGCTGTCCGGCGGCGGCCACAAGGACACGCCGGCCGCCGTTCGGTATCCGTCCGCGCAGCAGGGCCAGGTCGCGGAGATCGTGGCCCCGCCCCCCCGCCATGTGACGCAATCCGCGGCGGCGCTGGAGATGGCGGCGCCAGAAACCGTGCCCGTGCCGGACAGCTATCCCACGCTGCCCATTGCCCGGGTCGAGGGGCCGGAACCGGCCGCGCCGGCGCTTCCCGAAACCCCGCCAGGCGCCGCCGAACAGCCGCAAGCCCCCGATGCCGCCGCCATGACGCCGCTGCCCAAGGCCGCACCGCCGCCGCTTGCCGCCAAGCCGATGATCGCCATCGTGATCGACGACATGGGCGTCGATCAGCGGCGTTCGGCCCGCGCCATGAAACTGCCGGCCAAGGTGACCCTGTCGTTCCTGCCCTATGCCCGCGACCTGAAGAAGCAGGCGGCCGAGGCCATCGCCCTGGGCCACGAGATCATGCTCCACGTCGCCATGGAGCCGGAAAGCTCGGAAGCCGATCCCGGCCCCAACGTGCTGCTGACCGGCACGCCGGAGGCCGAATTGCTGGCCAATCTGCGCTGGAACCTGGAACAGATGACCGGCTACCAGGGCATCAACAACCACATGGGCAGCCGCTTTACCCGCGATCTTGCGGGCATGCGCGTGGTCATGGGCGAGTTGAAGGCGCGCGGGCTGTTTTTCCTGGATTCCGTGACCAGCCGCGACAGTGTCGGCGCCAGGACCGCGCGCGAGGCCGGGGTGCCCTTCGCCACCCGCGACGTGTTCATCGACCACAAGGACGACGAGGCCTTCGTCCACAAACAGTTGGCCAAGGTCGAGGCGGAGGCCCGCAAGCGCGGCATCGCCATCGCCATCGCCCATCCCCGCGACATCACCCTGCGCGCGCTGAAGACTTGGCTGACCAAGGTTCAGGCGGACGGGTTCGAACTGGTCGGGGTGTCCAGGGTGCTGCACAAGCCGTCGGCGGCCCAGACAGGCCTGCCGGGGACCTCCGGCTAGGCTATCCCGCGAACTTCACGGCTTCTTCGGCGGCGCGGATCAGGGCCCGGGATTTGTTGATGCTTTCCTGGTATTCGCCCTCGGGGCTGGAATCATGGACCACGCCGCCGCCGGCCTGGACGTACATGGTGTCGTCCTTGACCACGGCCGTGCGCAGCGCGATGCAGCTGTCCATGTCGCCGTCGGCGCCGAAATAGCCGATGCAGCCGGCATAGACCCCGCGCCGCACGTTCTCCAACTCGTCGATGATCTCCATGGCGCGGACCTTGGGCGCGCCGGACACGGTGCCCGCCGGAAAGCCCGCATACAGGGCGTCCAGCGCGTCCAGTTCCGGCTTCAGCCTGCCTTCCACGTTGGAGACGATGTGCATGACGTGGGAATAATTCTCGATATTGAACTGTTCGGTCACCGTCACCGTGCCCGTTTCCGCCACCCGGCCGACGTCGTTGCGGCCCAGGTCCAGCAGCATCAGGTGTTCGGCCAGTTCCTTGGGATCGGTCAAAAGGTCGTTGGCCAGTTCCTGGTCCTCGGCCGCGTCCTTGCCGCGCCGCCGGGTGCCGGCGATCGGCCGGATGGTGACCTTGCCCTCGCGCACGCGGACCAGGATTTCCGGGCTCGAGCCGACGATGGCGAAGCCGCCGAAATCCAGGAAGAACAGGAACGGCGAGGGGTTGAGCCGCCGAAGGGCGCGGTAAAGGGCGAACGGCGGATAGGGGAAAGGCACGGAAAAACGCTGTGACAGGACGACCTGAAACACGTCGCCGGCCTTGATGTATTCCTTGCCCTTTTCCACCATGGCGTGGAATTCGCCCTGGGTCATGTTGGACGCGGGGGCAAGATCCGGCACGTCGCTTTCCGGGTGGGCACGCGCGGCCTCGGGCAGGGGGGTGTCGAAATCACCGACGATGCGGCGCAGCCGCTCCACGGCGATGCCGTAGGCGTTCTGCGCATCCACGCCGTCCCGGGGCCAGACGGGCGTGAACACGGAAATCACGTCCTTGATGGTGTCGAACACGGCCATCACGGTCGGCCGGATGAACACGCCGTCGGGGATGCCCAGGGTGTCCGGGTTGCCGTCGGGAATGTCTTCGACCAGACGCACCGTATCGTAGGCGGCATAGCCGACCAGCCCGGCGCTCATGGGCGGCAGGCCGTCCGGCAGGTCGATACGGGATTCCGCGACCAGCGCGCGCAGCGATGCGATGGCCCCCTCGGTCTCGGCGACCGGGCAGGGGGCGAAGGCCTCCAGGTCGTCCAGGGCGTCGCGGTTGATCTCGGCCGTATTGCCCTGGCAGCGCCAGATCAGGTCCGGCTCTAGTCCGATGAACGAATAGCGGCCGCGCACGGCGCCGCCCTCGACGCTCTCGAGAACGAAGCTGTAGGGCTTGCCGCGCGCCAGCTTGAGGAACGCCGACACGGGCGTTTCCACATCCGCGACCAGCGACGTCCAGAGAACCTGCGGTTCCCCGCGCCCGTAGGCCGCGGCGAAGCCGTCAAATGCGGGTTCGATCTTCATGGGTCCGCGCGTCCGCCCGACCGGGTCTAGTTGGCCGCGGCCGGCGTCGCGCCGGGGTTCAGAATCTGGTTCAGAACGTCCTGATGGACGGTCACGCCCAGGTCCTTGCGCAAGGCTCCCGCCAGTTGCGTGACCAGATCATCCTTCAGCACCGACGCCAGTTCTTGGCGCATCGTGTCGACGCCGGTCTTGTCGGCGGCCGGATCGGCCTGAGTGACGGATTTCAGGCGGGCGATGAAATAGCCGCCGTCGGCACGGGTCACCTTGGCCTCGCCGGTGTTCAGCGTGAAGATATCCTGCAGCACCTGGCCGGGAAGGTCCGACTGGCTGCGCGCCATATAGCGTTTCAGGGCCTTGGTTTCCGCATAGGCGACCCCCGCATCGGCGGCGACGGCCTTGGCATCCTCGACCGTTTTCAGACGTTCGGCCAACTGCTTGGCGAAGGCCAGGGCGGCGTCGCGCTTGCGTTCGGCCATGACGGCGGCCTTGACCTGATCCTTGACCGTCTCGAAGGGACGCACCGCCGGCTTGGTCACCTTGTCCACGCGCAGCACGAAGAAGGCGTCGTCGCCCATTTCACGAAGGGTGGAATCGGTCCCTTCCTCGGTTTCGAAGGCGGCGGCGACGATGGCCTGGGCGTTATCCGGCAGGCCCGCCGCCGGCTTGCCGTCCGGGCCGTTGCCGGTGGAATCCAGGGCCGCGATCTTCATCGCCTTGATGTTCATGGCCTCCGCCACGGTTTCGATGGACGCTCCCTTGCCCAGATCGTCTTCCATGCGGTTGACCTGGGTGTAGAGCGCATCGATGGCGCGTTCATGGGCGATCGTCGCCCGCAGCTTGTCCTTGACCTCGTCCAGGGTGGCGACATGGGCAGGCGTGATCTCGCGCACCTTGACGATGTAGAACCCGATGCCGCCGGGGCCGGGCAGGGGGGGCGTCACGCCGCCCGCGGGCGCCGCGAAGGCCGCGTCGGCGATTTCCGTCAGAACCTCGTCACGGGCGACCGTGCCCAGGTCCGTGCCGGCTTCGTCCATGCCGGCGAATTCCTTGGCGACGTCGACGAAGGCCCGCCCTTCGGACAGCGCCTTGGCCGCCTTGTCGGCGGTCGCCTGATCGGGCAGGACCATCTGCGACAGGGCGCGCTTTTCCGGCGTGCCCAAGGTTTCCGCCTGCTCCTTGAAGGTCTTCTCCACATCGGCGTCGGTCACCGCCGCGATGTCGGTCAGGCCCTTGGCGCTGAGCACGGCCAGGGTGACGGCGCGGTATTCGGGGGCGGTGAAGGCGGACGGGTTGGCCTTGTGGTAGGCGCGCAGTTCAAGTTCGGTCGGCTCGGTCGTGATCTGCGCCGCCGCGTCGGTCACGAACAGGGTTTCCGCCCTGCGGGTTTCCTCGCGGTAGCGATAGAAGGTCTCGGCCAGCACGTCGGGCGCCACAACGCCGGCCTCGACCGTGTCGAGCAGCTGTCCGCGGGCCAGTTCGCGGCGCGCGCGTTCCAGGAATTCCTGTTCGGTCAGGCCGAACTGGTAGAGCATGTTCTGAAACTTCTGACGGTCGAAGCCGCCGGCGCCCAGGTTGCTGCGGAACGCGTTGGACGCGCGCACGGCGTCGCGCACGATGGTGTCGGACACGGCGATATCCATGTCATGCGCGGCCTTGGTCAGCAGGATATCGTTGATCAACTGGCCCAAAACCGATTGCGGCAGGCCCAGAAGGCGCGCCGTTTCCGGCGTCAGCTGGCCGGCGAACCGGGGATTGAGCCGCGCCATCTCGCGGCGGACCTCGTTTTCCACGTCGCGGCGCGACAATTCCTTGCCAGCCACTTCGGCGACGGGCTGGTCGTCGGGACGGAATTGGACCATGTCCCCGATACCCCAGGCGCCGAAACTGATGACGAGCAGGCCGAGGATGATCTTGACGACGAGTGAGCCGGTCTTTTCGCGAATTTGACGAAGCATGGAAAATCCTTCTGGGTTGCGCCCTTCTCCTTGGGGCGGCGCATCATAGAGGGGGCGCGGAACGCCCGCAACACCACTTGGACGCCGATTGCGGCGCCGTTCCGGCGGCTTGCCGATTGGCTTGCCGGGGGGCCTGTGTTAGAGGAGGCGCAGCAAGAGAAACCATCCGATACATCCAATACATAGGTGTGACATGAGCCAAGGGCGGACGCCGCTGATCGCGGGCAACTGGAAAATGAACGGTGGGCTGGACGAGGTCGATTCCCTGGCCGGCGAACTGGCCCGGCGCATGACCGCGCTGGACGCACCACCCGCCTTCGACATGGCGCTGTGCCCGCCGTTTCCGCTGTTGCCCATGATCGCCGCCCGAATCGAGGAAAGCGGGTTGGCGCTGGGCGCCCAGGATTGCCATGGAAAAGAGCAGGGGGCCCATACGGGCGACGTCAGCGCGGCCCTGCTGGCCCAGGTCGGCTGCGGCTTCGTCATTGTCGGCCATTCCGAGCGGCGCACGGACCATCACGAAACCGACGCCCAGGTTGTGGAAAAGGCCCGGGCGGCGCAGGCGGCGGGGCTGTGCGCCATTGTCTGCGTCGGCGAGACCGAGGCGGAACGCGACGCCGGCCGCGCGGCCGAGGTCGTGGTCGGTCAGGTCGCGGGCTCCGTCCCCGAGGGCTCGAACCCGGATAATCTGGTCATCGCCTACGAGCCCGTCTGGGCCATCGGCACGGGCAAGACCGCGACGCCCGGGGACGCCCAGGAAATGCACGCGGCGATCCGCGCATCGCTGGCCGGCCGGTTCGGTGCGGATGCGGCGGCGGGGGTGCGCATTCTCTATGGCGGGTCGATGAAACCCGGCAACGCGGCGGAGCTTCTGGCCCTGGCCGATGTCGACGGCGGGCTGATCGGCGGGGCGGCGCTGAAGGCCGACGATTTCTGGGCGATTGCCGAGGCCGTGGCGTGAGGGCGCAAAACCTCCTGGTAATCGGCCTTGCAACGCAGTAAAACGCGGCCCAACTGATTGGGGTCGGTGCGCGCCACGGCGGCGCACGGCCCGTTTGGAAGGAAGTTCGATGCAAAACGTGATCCTGGTCATTCACCTGCTGCTGGCCATCGGCTTGGTCGGTGTGGTGCTGTTGCAGCGCTCCGAAGGCGGCGGCCTGGGCATCGGCGGCGGCGGTGGCGGCATGGGCGGCTTCATGACCGGGCGCGCGACGGCCGACCTGTTGACCCGCACGACGGCGATCTTGGCGACCGCGTTCATGATCACCTCGCTGGTGCTGGCGATCATCGCCGCCCACGACCGCAAGGCGGCGACGGGGTCGATTCTCGACCAGCCGGCCCAGACCGCGCCCGCGCCGAGCGTGCCCGCGGCCCCCGCAGCCCCGATCGCCAAGTAGGGAAATGGCAGGAATCCGCGACTCCCGGAACATCGATCAGAGGCGGGGAATTTCCCGCCTCTTTTCTTTTTGCCCCATCAACCGTCAGTGTATTGTGTAGGCCCATGACGCGGTTCATCTTCATCACCGGCGGCGTGGTCTCTTCCCTCGGAAAAGGACTGGCATCGGCGGCTCTCGGGGCCTTGCTGCAGGCGAACGGATTCAAGGTCCGTTTGCGCAAGCTGGATCCCTATCTCAACGTTGATCCAGGGACCATGAGCCCTTATCAGCACGGCGAGGTCTACGTCACCGACGACGGGGCGGAGACCGATCTCGACCTCGGCCATTACGAGCGCTTCACCGGCGTGGCGTCCCGCCAGTCCGACAACGTGACCACGGGCCGCATCTATTCGGACGTGATCGCCAAGGAACGGCGCGGCGACTATCTGGGCGCCACCATCCAGGTCATTCCCCACGTCACCGACGCCATCAAGAATTTCGTGACCTCGGACCTGGAGGACGAAGACTTCATCCTGTGCGAGATCGGCGGCACGGTCGGCGACATCGAGGGCCTGCCGTTCCTGGAAGCCATTCGTCAGTTGCGCAACGACCTGGGCCGCGACCGCACCATGTACATGCATCTGACGCTGCTGCCTTATATCCCGACGGCGGGCGAGTTGAAGACCAAGCCGACCCAGCATTCCGTGAAGGAACTGCTGAGCGTCGGGATTCAGCCGGACGTGCTGTTGTGCCGCGCCGACCGGCCGTTGCCCGAGGGCGAGCGCAAAAAGATTTCCCTGTTCTGCAACGTCGATGAACGCGACGTCATCCCGGCCCTGGACGTGGACACCATCTACCGGGTGCCGCTGGCCTATCACGCCGAAGGCCTGGATGCCTCCGTCTACCGCCATTTCAACATCGAGACGGGGGAGCCGGACCTCAGCCGCTGGGAGACCATCGCCGAGACCGCGATCCGGCCCGAGGGCGAGGTGTCGATCGCCGTGGTCGGCAAGTACACGGTGTTGCCCGACGCCTACAAGTCGCTGATCGAGGCCCTGACCCACGGCGGTATCGCCAACAACGTCAAGGTCAACATCAAGTGGATCGAGTCGGAAATCTTCGAGACCGAGACCGAGGCCCTGCATACCCTTGAGGACGTGCACGGTGTGCTGGTTCCAGGCGGCTTCGGCGAGCGCGGATCGGAAGGCAAGATTTCCGCCGTCACCTTCGCGCGCGAGCGCGGCGTGCCCTATTTCGGCATCTGCTTCGGCATGCAGATGGCCGTGGTCGAGGCGGCGCGCAATCTGGCCGGCATCAAGGGGGCGAGTTCGACCGAATTCGGCCCGGCCAAGGAGCCTGTGGTCGGCCTGCTGACGGAATGGATGAACGGCAATCAATTGGAACAGCGCAAACAAGGCGGCAACCTGGGCGGCACCATGCGCCTGGGCGCCTTTCCCTGCGCATTGCAGGACGGTTCGCGCGTCCGCGATATCTACGGCCAGCAGGACATTTCGGAGCGCCACCGCCATCGCTACGAGGTCAACACGGAATACCGTGCGCGCCTGGAGGCGGCAGGCCTCATGTTCACCGGCATGTCGCCCGACGGCCTGCTGCCGGAAATCGTTGAAATCCCCGAGCATCCGTGGTTCATCGGGGTGCAGTTCCACCCGGAACTGAAATCGAAACCGTTCGAGCCGCATCCGCTGTTCACGTCCTTCATCGACGCGGCGGTCAAGCAGGCCAGATTGGTTTAAACAACATCTGGTCTAACCGGCCTTTTAAGGAAACGCCCTTGTCCTCTTCGATCACCGTCGGCGACCTGAACATCGGCAACGGCCTGCCGCTCGTGCTGATCGCCGGGCCCTGCGCCATGGAAAGCCAGAACCATGCGCTGGACATGGCCGGCGCGCTCATGGAAATGACCGGCAAGCTGGGCATGGGGCTGATCTACAAGACGTCCTTCGACAAGGCCAACCGCACCAGCGCCACCAGCCCGCGCGGCATGGGCCTGGACAAGGCCTTGCCCGTGTTCGAGGCGGTGAAGAAACAGATCGGCTGTCCCGTGCTGACCGATGTGCACGACGCCGGCCAATGCGCCGAGGCCGCGACCGTGGTCGACGTGCTGCAAATTCCGGCCTTCCTGTGCCGTCAGACGGACCTGCTGCTCGCCGCCGGCGAGACGGGGGCCGCCATCAACGTCAAGAAGGGCCAATTCCTGGCCCCATGGGACATGCAGAACGTGGTCGACAAGATCAAATCCACCGGCAATCAGCGCGTCATGGTGTGTGAGCGGGGGGCTAGCTTCGGCTACAACACCCTGGTGTCCGACATGCGGGCCCTGCCGGTGCTGGCCAAGACCGGCTGCCCCGTGGTGTTCGACGCGACCCATTCCGTGCAGCAGCCGGGCGGGCAGGGCACGACATCCGGCGGGCAGCGGGAATTCGCGCCCGTGCTGGCCCGCGCCGCCGTCGCCGTGGGAGTCGCCGCCGTGTTCATGGAAACCCATGAAGACCCGGACACGGCGCCGTCCGACGGCCCCAACATGATTCATCTAACCGACATGCCGGGCGTGCTAGAAACGCTCGCGGCGTTCGACCGGCTGGCCAAGGCCCACCCGATTTCCCTATAACGCCCTGATCCTGACCCTGACGCCTAACAGACGGCCCGCTGGCCGGACCTGACCGGAGAAAGACATGACCGCCATCGTCGACGTATTCGCCCGCGAAATCCTGGATTCCCGCGGCAACCCCACCGTGGAAGTGGACGTGACCCTGGAAACGGGCACGCTCGGCCGCGCCGCCGTGCCGTCGGGGGCGTCGACCGGCGCCCATGAGGCCGTGGAACTCCGCGACGGCGATGATGCGCGCTACCTGGGCAAGGGCGTGCTGGCCGCCGTCGACGCCGTGAACGGCGAAATCTGCGACGCCCTGGCCGGCGCGGACGTCGAGGACCAGTTGTTCATCGACAACGTGATGATCGAGCTGGACGGCACGCCCAACAAGGCGCGGCTCGGCGCCAACGCGATCCTGGGCGTCAGCCTGGCCGCCGCCAAGGCGGCGGCGGAGGAGGCGGGCCTGCCGCTGTACCGCTATGTCGGCGGCGCCTTCGCCCGCGACCTGCCGGTGCCGATGATGAACATCATCAACGGCGGCGCGCATGCGGACAATCCCATCGATTTCCAGGAATTCATGATCATGCCCGTGGGTGCGGACGATTTCCCCGACGCCCTGCGCATGGGGGCGGAGGTGTTCCATACCCTGAAAAAGGGCCTGGCCAAGGCGGGGCACGCCACCAACGTGGGTGACGAAGGCGGCTTCGCGCCGAACCTGAGCAGCTCGGAAGAAGCGCTCGACTTCATCATGAAGGCCATTTCCGACGCCGGCTACGCGCCGGGCGAGGACGTGGTCCTGGCCCTCGACAGCGCCTCGACCGAATTCTACCGGGACGGCAAGTACGTCATGGAAGGGATCGGCAAGACCCTCGGCGCCGACGAGATGGCGCGGCTTTACCAGGATCTCTGCGTCAACTATCCCATTAAATCCATCGAGGACGGCATGGCCGAGGACGACTGGGACGGCTGGAAGGCCCTGACCGACGCCATCGGTGGAACGGTACAGTTGGTCGGCGACGACCTGTTCGTGACCAACCCGGTGCGCCTGGCCGACGGCATCGAGAAGGGCGTCGCCAATTCGATCCTCATCAAGGTCAATCAGATCGGCACCTTGTCGGAAACCCTGCAGACGGTCGAGATGGCCCACAAGGCAGGCTACACGGCGGTGATTTCCCACCGTTCCGGCGAGACCGAGGACACCACCATCGCCGACATCGCGGTCGCCACCAACGCCGGGCAGATCAAGACCGGGTCGCTGTCGCGCTCCGACCGGCTGGCCAAGTACAACCAGCTTCTGCGCATCAACGAGGACCTGGGGCCGACGGCGCGGTACAACGGCGCCGCGCTGTTCGGCTGATCGCGTTAACCTTTTCGGATTTCCAAAGTACTGGAAAACAAAGGGCTTTTCCGAGTCCTAACCGAAAATTAACCATCATTCCTTAGATTCGTACCTGCCGATTCGCGGAACCGGCATGGGGAATACTGGGGAATACGAACAATGGCGACACGCTTTGCCTCTCTGAAGAAAAAACTGACCGCGGCCCTGGGGCCGTCTCTGGGCATTCTGGCCTGTGCCTATTTTGCCTATCACACGGTCCACGGCGACCGGGGCGTGACGTCCCTGATGCTGATGCAGGAAAAGGTCGCCGAGGCGCAGATCCTCGCCGACGACCTGAAGGCGCAGCGCAGTGAGTGGGAACACCGGGTCGAACTCCTCGGTTCCCAGTCCCTCGACCTCGACATGCTTGAGGAACGGGCCCGCGTCATGCTGAACGTCGGCTTCGACCGCGATTACGTCATCTTCTTTACCAAGACGGGGGGCTGAGCCGATGGGATCGCTCGCGGAAACCCTGCGTCCGCCTTATTACGCGGCCGTCGTCACGCCGGTCGGCGGCGACATCGACCCGTCTGGCCGTCTGGCCATGGATGAATTGATTTCCCTGGCGCCGCGTCTCGACGGATTTCTCGGTCTTGAGACGGGCCGCCTGGATGACGGCCGGGGGGCCGCCGTGTGCTATTGGAAAACACCGGCGGCGATTCAGGGCTGGAAAACCCGCGTGCTGGCGCAAATGATGGAAGAGGTGAGCCTGAAGAACCGGCGCATCGAGGATGCCTGCGCCATCGAGGTGACACGCGTCGTCAAACGCCTGTTCGGGCGCAAGACGCCCCTTTCCGTCGAAATCATGAGCACCTTCACGCCGCCGGCACCGGCGGTCGAACGGAGTGCGGCATAATGTCCGCCCAGGCGTCCATTGCGGTCGCCGAGGACAGGGACCTGCTGGCGTCGGCGTGCCTCGACGTCGCCCCCGAAGGGGACGGCCGACCGACCTATTTCGCGGTCCTGTTCACCGATGCCTGGGACGGCGACCCGCCGACCAGATGGGCCGAGGCGCTGCGCCTGCTCGCCACCCTGGCGGAACAAAGCCCGGGCTATCTCGGCTACGACGTCGAGGTCATGGACGGCGGCCGCGAATACGCCGTCACCCATTGGGCGTCTCCCGCGCACATCCGGCAATGGAAGAAATCGTCGGCGATCGTGATCGGCGACAATGGTCTGCTGTCACGGATTTACGGGCGGGAAGGCTGTCTGTGGCCCTGGCTGGACGCGGCCAAACAGGCCTGATCCGTGACCGTAACGATCTATTTTTAACTGTTATTGAATTAATTAAATAGCAGTATTCCTGACCTATATTGTTTTTCGTCCCTTTTTTCAGCTATGATCTCCTGAAGTGATGGCGGGTAACCGCCGGCCCTGGGAGGGAGCGAAAAGGCGGACACCTTTGGCGCGCCATCTGGGGATGGAAACAGTCAGCCAAGGGAGGTCCAATGGCCCGGTCACCCAAGACGGCGGCGAAGGCAAAAACGCCCGCCAAGTCATCCAACGCGAAATCCTCAAAAACAGGTCCCACGCCGGACGAGCTTCGCCATTATTACCGCGAGATGCTGCTCATCCGCCGGTTCGAGGAAAAGGCGGGTCAGCTTTACGGCATGGGTCTGATTGGCGGTTTCTGCCACCTCTATATCGGTCAGGAAGCGGTCGTCGTCGGCATGATGGCGGCGTCGGAACCGCAGGACACCGTCATCACCAGCTACCGCGACCATGGCCACATGCTGGCCTGCGGCATGGACCCCAAGGGCGTGATGGCCGAACTGACCGGCCGGCGCGGCGGCTATTCGCGCGGCAAGGGCGGCTCCATGCACATGTTCTCGCGCGAAAAGAACTTCTTCGGCGGCCACGGCATCGTCGGCGCCCAGGTGCCGCTCGGCACGGGGCTGGCCTTCGCCCATAAGTACAAGGGCGACGGCGGTGTTTGCATGGCCTATTTCGGCGACGGCGCCATCAACCAGGGCCAGGTCTATGAGAGCTTCAACATGGCCGCGATCTGGAACCTGCCGGTGATCTACGTGATCGAAAACAACAAGTACGGCATGGGCACGTCCATCGAACGCACCTCCAAGACCGCCGACCTGCACACCCGCGGCTTGGCCCACGGCATCGAGGGCTTTGCCGTCGACGGCATGGACGTTCTGGCGGTCAAGGAAGCCGCGGCCGAGGCGCTCAAGCGCTGCCGCGAAGGCAAGGGCCCGGTGATTCTGGAAATGAAGACCTACCGCTACCGCGGCCATTCCATGTCCGACCCGGCCAAATACCGGACCAAGGAAGAGGTCCAGAAGGTGCGCCGCGAGATGGACCCCATCGACACGCTCGCCCACAAGCTTCTGGAAGCCAAGGTCGTCACCGAGGACGATCTCAAGGCCATCGACAAGGAAGTGAAGGCCCTGGCCAACGAGGCCGCCGAGTTCGCCCAACAGAGCCCGGAACCGGACGCGTCCGAATTGTGGACCGACGTCCTGGTCGAAGCCTGAACGAAAACGTCGCACGAAGGGAACATCTGAACATGGCTACGCAAGTACTTCTGCCGGCGCTTTCTCCGACCATGACCGAGGGCAAGATCGCCAAGTGGCTCAAGAAGGAAGGGGACACGGTTGCAAGCGGCGACGTGTTGCTGGAAATCGAAACCGACAAGGCGACCATGGAGGTCGAGGCCGTCGATGAGGGCATCCTGGGCAAGATCCTGGTCCCCGACGGCACGGACGGCGTCGCCGTCAACACGCCCATCGCGGTGATCGTTGACGAGGGTGAAGACGTCCCCGAAGGCGGCAATGCCCCGGCCGCCGTCAAGGCCCCGGAACCCAAGGCCGAAGCGCCGGCCCCGGCCGCGCCGGCGACAGCCGCCGCCCCTGTTGCGGCAACGGTCGCGGCCGAGCCCGATTACACCGGCGCCATGAAAACCATGACCGTGCGCGAGGCGCTCAATTCCGCCCTGGCCGAGGAAATGCGCCGCGACGGCAACGTCTACCTAATGGGCGAGGAAGTCGCCCAGTACCAGGGCGCCTACAAGATTTCTCAGGGCCTGCTCGACGAATTCGGCGACAAGCGCGTGATCGACACGCCGATCACCGAACAAGGCTTCGCCGGGATGGCCGTGGGCTCCGCGTTCCTGGAACTGAAGCCCGTGGTCGAATTCATGACCTTCAACTTCGCCATGCAGGCGATCGACCAGATCATCAACTCCGCCGCCAAGACGCTGTACATGTCCGGCGGCCAGATGGGCTGCCCCATCGTGTTCCGTGGCCCCAACGGGGCGGCGGCCCGCGTCGGCGCCCAGCATTCCCAGTGCTATGCGTCGTGGTACGCCCATTGCCCGGGCCTCAAGGTCATCGCCCCGTGGTCGGCGGCGGATGCCAAGGGCCTGTTGAAATCGGCGATCCGTGATCCCAACCCGGTGATCTTCCTGGAAAACGAAATTCTCTACGGCCAAAGCTTCGAAGTGCCGGACGATGAAGACTGGACCCTGCCCATCGGCAAGGCCAAGGTTGAACGCCCCGGCAAGGACGTGACCCTGGTCGCCTTCTCCATCGCCGTCGGCATCTGCATGGAAGCGGCGGAAAAGCTGGCCGCCGAAGGCATCGACGCGGAGGTCATCAACCTGCGCACGGTGCGTCCCATCGACGTCGAAACCCTGGTCGCGTCCGTCAAGAAGACCAACCGCATCGTCACGGTGGAGGAAGGCTGGCCGACCTGCGGGATCGGCGCCGAAATCAACCAGTTGATGATCGAACATGCCTTCGACGACCTGGACGCGCCGCCGACCCGGGTGTCCGGCGCCGACGTGCCCATGCCCTATGCGGCGAACCTGGAGGCGTTGGCCCTGCCCAAGGCCCATAACGTGGTCGAGGCGGCGAAAGCCGTCTGCTACGCTTAAAGCGCGGGGAGAGACATCATGCCGATCAAAATCCTGATGCCGGCCCTGAGCCCGACCATGACTGAGGGCAACCTGGCCAAGTGGCACAAGAAGGAAGGCGACGCCGTCGAAAGCGGCGACGTTCTCGCGGAAATCGAAACCGACAAGGCGACCATGGAAGTCGAAGCCGTGGACGAGGGCATCCTCGGCAAGATCGTGGTGCCGGAAGGCACCGCCGACGTCGCCGTGAACGCGGTGATCGCGTTGCTGCTGGAAGACGGCGAAGACGCCTCGGCCCTCGACGGCGCCGATACTTCCGGTGGGGCCGCGGCCCCGGCGGTGGAGGCGGCCAAGCCGGCCCCGGCAGCCGCACCGGCAACGCCCGCAGCACCTGCCGCCGCCCCGGCCGCGGCATCCGGCGACCGGGTGGTCGCGAGCCCGCTGGCCAAGCGCATCGCCGCCCAGGAAGGCCTCGACCTCGCCACCATCGGCGGCTCCGGCCCGCGCGGCCGCGTGGTCAAACGCGACGTGGAGGCGGCCTTGGCCGCCGGCACGGGCAAGGCCGCCCCTTCGGCGGCTGCACCGGCCCCCTCGGGCGCCAGCGCCCCGGCCGCCGCGCCGACGCCGACCCAAGGCGATCCGGTGTTCGCCAACATGCCGGACTTCGAGGCCGTGCCGAATTCCTCCATGCGCAAGGTCATCGCCACGCGCCTGACGGCCTCGGCCCGCGACATCCCGCATTTCAACATCTCGATCGACGTCGAGATCGACAAGCTGCTGGCCGCGCGCAAGGACCTGAACGGACGCGACGGGGCGGACTACAAGATTTCCGTCAACGACTTCGTCATCAAGGCCGTCGCCGTGGCGCTCCGCCGCTGCCCGGACGTCAACGTGTCCTACACGGACGACGCGATCCTCAAGTTCAAGCGCGCCGACGTGTCCGTCGCCGTCGCCATCGAGGGCGGGTTGATCACCCCGATCATCAAGGACGCGGGATCGCTCGGCCTCGCCGCCATTTCCGCCAAGGCCAAGGAACTGGCCGGCAAGGCGCGGGACGGCAAGCTTCAGCCCGAGGAATTCCAGGGCGGCACCTTCACCATCTCCAACCTGGGCATGTTCGGGGTGAAGTCCTTCAACTCCATCATCAACCCGCCCCAGGGCGGCATCCTGTCGGTCGGCGCCGGCGAACAGCGGCCGGTCGTGAAGAACGGCGCGCTTTCCGTCGCCACGGTGATGTCCCTGACGCTCGCGGTCGACCACCGCTGCATCGACGGCGCCACGGCGGCCGGCTTTGCCAAGGAACTGAAGGCGATCCTCGAAGATCCCATTCAGTTGCTGCTGTAGAGGAGGGCGGTCACATGGCGGATACGTCTTTCGACATCCTGATCATCGGCGGCGGGCCGGGCGGCTACGTCGCCGCGATCCGCGCGGCGCAGCTGGGCTTCAAGACCTGCGTGGTCGAGAAACAGCACCTGGGCGGCATCTGCCTCAACTGGGGCTGCATTCCGACCAAGGCGCTGCTGCGTTCCGCCGAGATCTATCACTACATGCAGCACGCGGACGCCTACGGCCTGTCGGCCAAGGACGTGTCCTTCGACATCGAAAAGGTCATCGGCCGCTCGCGCGGCGTGTCCAAGCAGCTGAACGGCGGCGTCGGGCATCTGTTGAAGAAGAACAAGGTGACGGTCATTGACGGCACCGGCGTGCTCAAGGGCGGCGGCAAGGTCGGCGTCACGGGCCCTGATGATGGAAAAGGTGGCGGCAAGGCGCTGCCCGATTTGACCGGCAAGCACATCATCGTCGCCACGGGGGCGCGCCCGCGGGCATTGCCGGGGCTGGAGCCCGACGGCAAGCTGGTCTGGACCTATTTCGAGGCGCTGAAGCCCGACATCTTCCCGAAAAAGCTTCTGGTCATCGGATCGGGCGCCATCGGCATCGAATTCGCGAGCTTCTATCACACGCTGGGCGCCGACGTGACGGTGGTCGAGGTCATGTCCCAGATCATGCCCGTCGAGGACGCGGAGATTTCCGCGGTCGCGCGCAAGCAAATGGAGAAATCGGGCCTCAAGATCATGACCGAAGCCAAGGTTACGAAGCTGGCCAAAGGGGCCAACGACGTGACCTGCACGGTCGAGACCAAGGACGGCAAGACCCAGGAGATCAAGGTCGACCGGGTCATTTCCGCCGTCGGCGTGCAGGGCAACATCGAAGGCATCGGGCTTGAGAACACCAAGGTCAAGACCGACCGCGGCTGCATCGTCATCGACGAATACGGCCGCACGGCGGAACCGGGTGTCTACGCCATCGGCGACGTCGCCGGCCCGCCCATGCTGGCCCACAAGGCCGAGCACGAGGGCGTCATCTGCGTCGAGAAGATCAAGGGCCTGCCCAATGTCCATCCCATGGACAAGACCCAGATTCCGGGCTGCACCTATTGCCATCCGCAGGTCGCCAGCGTCGGCCTGACCGAGGCCAAGGCGAAGGAACAGGGCTACAAGGTGAAGGTCGGCCGCTTCCCGTTCCTCGGCAACGGCAAGGCGATTGCGTTGGGCGAGCCCGACGGCCTGGTCAAGACGGTGTTCGACGAAAAGACCGGACAGTTGCTGGGTGCCCACATGGTCGGCGCCGAAGTGACCGAGCTGATCCAGGGCTTCGTCATCGCCATGGGCCTGGAAACCACCGAGGAAGACCTCATGCACACGGTGTTCCCGCATCCGACCCTGTCGGAAATGATGCATGAATCCGTCCTTGACGCTTACGGGCGGGTGATCCACTTCTAAGCCATGGCAAACACAGACAACGTGCGTCCGCTACGTCATCCGGAAAAGGCAAAAAATCCGGAAAATCCCCACCAGAAGAAACCTGCGTGGATTAGGGTCAAGGCGCCCACGTCGCCGGCCTATGCGGAAACCCGCAAGCTGATGCGCGACCGCAACCTGACCACGGTCTGCGAGGAAGCGGCCTGCCCGAACATCGGCGAATGCTGGGCCCAGAAGCACGCCACGGTAATGATCCTGGGTGATATCTGCACACGGGCCTGCGCCTTCTGTAACGTCGCCACGGGCAAGCCGGGGAAGGTCGATCCGCTGGAGCCCGACAACCTGGCCATCGCCGCCGGCGAAATGGGCATGAAGCATCTGGTCATCACCTCGGTCGACCGCGACGATCTGGCCGATGGCGGGGCGGGGCAGTTCGTGAAGTGCATCATGCGTCTGCGCGAGACCACGCCGGAAACGACCATCGAGATCCTGACCCCCGATTTCCGCGACAAACCAGGGGCACTCGAAGCCGTAATCCAGGCGAAGCCGGACGTGTTCAACCACAACCTGGAGACCGTGCCGCGGCTCTACCCTACGATCCGCCCGGGCGCGCGCTATTTCCATTCCCTGAAGCTGCTCGACCGCGCCAAGGACCTGGACCCGGAAGTCTTCACCAAGTCCGGCATCATGGTCGGCCTGGGCGAGACGCGCTCGGAAGTGTTGCAGGTCATGGACGACCTGCGCTCCGCCCGCGTCGATTTCCTGACCATCGGCCAGTATCTGGCGCCGACCACGCGCCATGCCCCCGTCGACCGTTTCGTCACGCCGGACGAGTTCACCGAATACAGGCGCCTGGCCGAAGCCAAGGGCTTCCTGCTGGTCTCGGCCTCACCGCTGACCCGCTCGTCCCACCACGCCGGCGAGGACTTCGCCAAGTTGCAAGCCGCGCGTCAGGCGGGCAGGGGCTAACGCCATGCCCACACATGCCGAAATCCGCCGGTTGCCCTACCGGGCCGATCAGATGTTCGATCTGGTCGCCGATGTCGGCCGCTATCCCGAATTCCTGCCCTGGTGTCAGGCGACGCGCATCCGCGAGCGTTCCGACACCCTGCTGGTCGCCGACATGGTGATCGGCTTCAAGATTTTCCGCGAACGTTTCACGTCCCGGGTGACGCTCGATTGGGAAGCCAAGCGGGTCGACGTCGCCTATTCGGACGGTCCGTTCAAGTATCTGAAAAATCACTGGATATTCACGCCGGCAGAGAACGGACAGGCCTGCGATATCGACTTTTACGTCGATTTCGAATTCCGCTCCAAACTGCTGCAATCGGCGATCTCGGTGGTGTTCAACGAAGCCGTGACCAAGATGGTCAACGCCTTCGAAAGCCGGGCGGACGATCTGTACGGCGGCGCGCCGACGCCGTCGGGCGCGGGCCGGGCGGCCTGCGGCGGCTAACGGTCCGGCTCGCTGAGGTCCCGCTGGGCCCGCCGGATCCAATTCTGCCATCCGGCATACAGGGTTTCCGTGCAATTGGGTTTCGGGGCCATCCGGCGGTCGTCGACGAACCGCACGGTCGCCTCGGCGATCACCTTGGCGCCCAGGGCGTGATCGAAGCGGTCCCGCACGAACAGGTTCGTGCCGACCTCGTCCAGATTGTTCAAGGTTGGTTGGGACCACAGCCTCGGCCCCAGATCGCGCAGGATCGTTGCCGTCAGCCGGGGCATGAGTTTGCACACCAGCAGGCGGTCACGCTTCGTGCGCACAAGCATTTCCACGGACACGAAGACCAGATCGTTCTGTTCCAGGCCTGTCAGGCTGTATCCCCGGGGGTCCAGGGGCACCGGCTCCATGACGATGATGCTGGGGTCAAGCGGCGGCGGTGACACGCTCTGCCGGTTACCATCCGGCCCCAGGGCCAAGGGGCCGGTATTGGTGAGGAACCCGGCGATTGCGACCGCCGTCAAGGACGTGCCGGTCGCCCCCACCGCAATCAACAGACTTTTGCCAAAGCTCAAGGGCGACTCCCATGCAATGCGGGGTCGCCAACCAGAAATTCGGGGTGCCGGTTGGAAGGTTCAAAGGCCGGCGCGAGGCCGGGCGCTTCCCTTCATATAAGGATGCAACCGGCATCGTGCAACCGGCAAAAATACAAGTAATTTCAAGGTAATATTAATGTATGCAGGGCGCTCAGTCGGCCAGGGCCAGGAGCAGCGCCAGCGCCCGTTGCACGGTGGCCCGGCGCACCGCCGCCCGGTCGCCGTCGAACACATGGCGTTCATGGACGATGTCACGGCCGTGGCGCGCCGCGCCGAAGTGGACCAGGCCCACGGGCTTGTCCTTGGTGCCGCCGGTCGGCCCGGCGACGCCGGTGACCGCGACGGCGCAATCGACGGGAGCATGGGTCAGCACGCCCCAGGCCATGGCGCGGGCCGTTGCCTCGGACACGGCCCCGTGGTCGCGCAGGATGCCGTCGTCCACGTCCAGAAGGTCCATCTTGGCGTCGTTGGAATAGGTCACGAAGCCGCGGTCGACCACCGCCGACGAGCCGGAGATGCCGGTCAAGGCCCCGGCGATCAGGCCGCCGGTACAGCTTTCGGCGGTGCCCAGGGTCAGGCCTCGGGCCGCATAGGTTTCGATCACCTGGCGCGCCAGATCGTCAATCGCGGTATCGGTCATGGTTAGGTTCCTCCGGCCATCGCATATCCTAATCCGTAGACCACGACCGCCGCAAAGCCTCCGGCGATCAGATCGTCCAGCATCACGCCGACAGCACCCGGAACCTTGCGGTCGGCCCAGCTGACGGGCCAGGGCTTCCAGATGTCGAACAGGCGGAAGACGACAAATCCGGCGGCGAACAGGACCGGGTCCAGGCCCGCCGGCAGCAGGGCGATCCACTGTCCCGCAACCTCGTCGATCACCACGAAGGACGGATCCTTGACGGCGGAACGCCTGAGCACCGCCGCCGTGGCAAGAATGCCCAATACCGTCGCCGCGGCCGCCGCGACGGCCAGCCAGGGCCATCCCAAATAGAACAGGATCGCCCAGGCGACGGGCAGGGCGCCAAGGGAGCCGACGGTTCCCGGCGCCTTGGGCGCCAGACCGCAGCCGAACCATGTGGCAACGATCATCGCGGGATTGAGGGCCGGGGGGCGATCCGGGCCGGGGCTTGGCGCGGTCCCGGAGGTGGTGTCGTCAGTCAATCTGTTGCTCCTTTGCGCGGCCCGCCGATGCGGAGGCCTAACCGCCTTAAACCTTCAGAAAAGGCCGGAAATCCAACGCTTTTTTCGATCTCTTCGGGGGCGTGCGGAAATGTAGACTTGAACGCCTTAGACCTTCCCTATACCTTCGACGCAGGCAGATCGTTTCCGGGGCCAATAGGGGGCTGGAGACGGCCCAAAAACAATAAAGACTGTCTACCCGGCGCAGGCGTGAAAGCCAAGTGCCGGGCGGCGCCGAACTGGGACCGGAATGGCCATCGTACGAGGGAAGAAACGAGGGGGAATGATGAGACGGGGAGCTTTCGAAACGAATGCCGTAAAGCACCTGCGGGCGCTTGCCGGCCGATTGTTCCCGGAACGCCAGCTCGTCGTGCGCACCGAAGGGCGGGTGTCCTACTTCAAGATTTCCCAACCCGTGCAGATCGTGATGTCCGGCGTCGTCGCCGTGGCGCTGTCGTGGAGCACCTTCACCTCCGTCAGTTTCCTGATGCACGACCAGGTCCTGCAAGCCAAGGACGACGAGATCGCCGGCGCGCGCCTGGCCTACCGTTCGCTGCTCAACGAAGTCGCCGAGTACCAGCGCAAGTTCGCCTCGATCACCAAGGATCTTGAGGAAAACCATTCCCTCATGCTGGGGCTGGTGGAAAAGAACGCCGCCCTGCAGCGCAACCTGAGTTCCGTGTCCCGCAAGCTGGAAATCACCGCCGCCGAACGCCAGCAGGTGATCAGCGCGCGCGAGCGCCTGAAGGAACAGCTGGCCACGCTTGAGAACGAAATGACGTCTCTGTCGGGCCGCAACTTCGCGCTGAAGGACAATCTGAACGCGGTCGAAAGCGACCTGCATCTGATCATGACCGAGCGCAACAAGGCGCAGAACGATTCATCGCGCATGCGCAACCGGGTCGAGGAACTGACCTCGCGGCTGAAGGAACTTCAGGAAACGGAAGGCGAGGTCGTCCAGCGCATGAACGAGCGCGCCGGCGACCAGATCGCCGGCCTGGAAAAGGTCATCGAACTGACCGGGCTGGAGCCGGACCGGCTGCTCGGCGTCAGCGAAGAGGAAAAGTCGGGCGTCGGCGGCCCGTTCATTCCGGTCGAACCGGACGGTCTGCCGGCCGGCGATCTGAAACTGGAACTGGCCAATCTGGACCGCAATCTGAACCGGCTTGAATCCCTTCAGGAATCCATCGCCCGCGTGCCGCTCGCGGCCCCCCTGACGTCCTATTACATCACGTCCAGCTACGGCAAGCGCAAGGACCCCATGACCAACCGCTGGTCCGCCCATTACGGCGTCGATCTGGGCGGGCCGGTGAAGTCCCCGGTGTTTTCGACGGCGGCGGGCAAGGTGACCTACGCCGGCTGGAAGGGACGCTACGGCCGCCTGATCGAGATCGACCACGGGCTGGGGTTGAAAACCCGGTTCGCGCATCTCAGCAAGGTTCTTGTTAAGGTTGGCCAAGAAGTGAAGTTTCATGAGAAGATTGGACTTCTGGGTAGTACGGGCCGAAGCACGGGGCCACACCTCCATTACGAGGTGGTGTTCAACAACAAGCCGTTGAACCCGCTCAAGTTCATCAGGGCAGGAAAGTATGTTTTCAAAGACAAGTAAGGGTACGAGCAGCCAAAGCGGCCAACAGCCCACGGTGAAATCGGCCGGTCCGTCAATTATTTCGGCCGACCTTCGCATCATCGGGGATCTGAGCTCGGACGGTGAAATTCAAATCGACGGCACCATCGACGGCGATATCCGCACAAAAAGCCTGCTTGTTGGCGAAACCGCCAACATCAAGGGCGAAATCGTCGCAGACCGGGTGCAGGTCCACGGCACCATCAACGGCCAGATCAAGGCCCGGTCCGTGACCCTGGCGCGCTCGGCGCGCGTCATCGGCGACATTCTTCACGAAGACCTGGCGATCGAAAACGGGGCCTTCCTGGAAGGTCACTGCAAGCGTCTGGTCGAAAAGAAGGACGTCGACGCCGTCCGGCAGACCATCGCCTCCGCCGCCGCGCCCAAAACGGCGCCCGCCGCCGCCGAATAGGCGCCGGACAAGGCACCGCGCCCGGCAGACCGCCGCTTTTTCCGGGGCTTAGAACGGCAGAGGCCGTTTAAGCGCCTCCGCGTAAACGTCCGCGTCCGCGTTGCCGCCGGAGCAGACGACCAGTACGTTCTTGCCCTTGCAGTCGATCTTGCCGGTGATCGCGGCGGCCAAGGCCACGGCACCCCCCGGTTCCACCACCAATTTCAGATATTTGAAGGCGACCGCCATGGCGGTCATCGCCTCCTCGTCGGTGACGCAGAGCCCGCCGGTCAGGCGTTCGGCGTTGACCGCAAAGGTCAGTTCGCCCGGTTCCGGGGCCAGCAGCGCGTCGCAGATGGACCGCGCGGCCGGGTCGTTGGCGAGGCGCTCATGCGCCGCCAGGGAGCGCGCCGTATCGTCGAAGCCCGCCGGCTCGGCCGAATAGATGGCCGTTGCCGGCGACAGGGCGTGCACCGACGTCGAGCAGCCGGCGATCAGCCCGCCGCCGCCGCAGGGGCTGATGAAGATGTCGGGTGTCCAATCCTCGGCCAGACAGGTCCGCACGGCCTCCGCCGCCAGGGTGCCCTGACCGGCCATGATCAGGGGGTCGTCATAGGGCTTGATCAAGGCCGCCCCCCGTTCTTCGCGCAGTTTGGCGCCCAATTCCTCGCGGCTTTCCGTGAAGCGGTCGAAGGTCACGACCTCCGCGCCCCAGGCCTGGGTCAGTTCAACCTTGGTCTTCGGCGCGTCCTTGGGCATCAGGATGACCGACGGCAGGCCCAGCATGGAAGCCGCCGCCGCCACGCCCTGGGCATGGTTGCCGGACGAAAAGGCAACCACGCCGGCCTCGCGCCGGTCGGCGGAAATGCGGGAAATGGCGTTGTAGGCGCCCCGGAACTTGAACGATCCCGTGATCTGCAACGGTTCCGCCTTGACGCGCAGCCGAAAACCCAGCGCCGCGTTGAGCAGCGGGCTTTCCAGCACCGGGGTGACGACGGCGATGCCTTTCAGAACCTGGGCGGCGCTTTCGATATCGGCGAATGTCAGCACTTCAGACGCGGGCGAGGACGGCATCGATGACTTCCTTGGATGGTTGTTCGCGAAGGTTGGGTGGATGGCCCACGTTCGGCACCGTGGCATGGATCAGCCCGGGGCGCTCGTGGATCATCGCAGCCAGAATCTCGGCGCTCAGAATATCCGACTTCGCCCCCCGGACAACCCCCGTCGGCACCCGTTTGAGGGCACGAAAATACCGCCACAGGTCCGTGTCGTCGGGCGGCAGGGTCAGCAGCGGCTTGACGATGTCCAAATCCCAGTCGCGGTGGATGCGGCCGTCGGGGCCTTCGACGAAGGTGGCCCGCGCCAGGTCCAGCCATTCCGCGTCCGTGTCGGCGGGAAGATCGGGGAACCCGTGGCGCAGGGCGAACACGGCCTGATCCCAGGTCGCGAAGGTGCCGCGTCCCCGCATGCTGTCGATGATCGGTTTCAGCGGGGCGGCGGGCACCACGGCGCCGACATCGTTCAGCACCACGCCCGCCAGCACCGTCGGCATGACCGCCGCCATCGCCATGGCCATGATGCCGCCCATGGACGTGCCGATCACCACCACCCGATGCAGGCCGAGCCCGGCCAGCAGGTTGCGCATGTCGTCCAGATAGGTTTCCACCCGGTAGTTGGCCGGGTCTGGGTCATGGGGCGAGCGTCCGCGCCCGCGCATGTCCGGGCAGACGACGCGCCAATCCAGGCCTTGCAGGCGGACTGCCGGCTGGTGGAAATCCTTGGAATTGCGGGTCAGGCCGGGCAGGCAGAGCACGGCCGGGCGTTGGGCCGCGCTATTCCCGGCGGGCGCATAGTCACGGTAATAGAGTTCAAGCCCGTCGCGGGCCGTGAACCGATGTTCGGTAAAGCCCGCGTCCGTCATCTGTGGTTATAGGCCGAGCAGACCGGGTAGGCCGCTCAAATTATCGAGCTGCGTGACGATCTTGCCCGGCAGGCGCTCCGGCGGCTGCTTGAAGCGGTTGACCCAGACGACCTTGAACCCGAAGTTGGCCGCCGCCGCCGCGTCCCAGGCGTTCGACGACATGAAGCAGATGCGCCCGGCCTCGACGCCCAGGCGGTCGACGGACATCTGGTAGACGCTGGGATGCGGCTTGAAGATGCCGACGTCGGCAACCGACTGCACGTCGTCCAACACGTCCCCGATCCCGGCGTTGGTGACCGCGGCGTCCAGCATGTCGGGCGAGCCGTTGGACAGGATCGCCGTCTTCAGCCCCGCGGCCTTCAAGCTGGTCAGCACGCCCTTGACCTCGGGATAGGCGTCAAGCTTGAAGTAGAGGTCGAGAAGCTTTTGGCGCAGCGCCGGGTCGCCGTCGAGACCGAGGGCGGCCAAGGAATAGTCGAGCCCGTCCTGGGTGACCTGCCAGAATTCCACGTATTCGCCCATGAGCGAGCGCAGCCAGGAATAGGACAGTTGTTTGTCCCGCCACAGGGTGGCGAGCGGCGCCATCTTGTCGCCCAGGTCGTCCTTGCAATGGGCCGCCGCCGCGGCGACGTCGAACAGGGTGCCGTAGGCGTCGAACACGCAGGCCCCGATATCCGTCAATTGGTCGTGCGCCATGTCTCAAATCCTCCGCGTTTCCATGTCCGGTATTCCCTGTATGGCTCTGCCGTTATGGGCGGCGCCGGAAAGCGGGTCAACAACAGGCAGCTTGATTGCGGGTTACTATCCGGTGAATGAGACGGCTGATCGGATTTTCCGCCTGCAACGGCTCAGCGCGCCAAGTCGGCGTGGGGCGCGAAGGCGACTTCCGTGCCCGACAGGCGGGAACGGTAGACGTGCAAGTTTTCCATCACCCGTTGCACGTAGTCGCGGGTTTCGTCGAAGGGGATCATCTCGACCCAGTCGATGACGTCCACGTCCTTTTGCCGGGGATCACCGTATTCCTTGAGCCAGCGGCGCACCCGATGGGGGCCGGCGTTGTACCCGGCGACCGACAGCACGTAGGAGCCGTCGAATTCCGTGATCAACCCGGCCAGATAGGTCTGGCCCAGGGTCAGGTTGTAACCGGCGTCGGTAATCAGGCGGGCGCGCGAGAACGGCAGGCCTTGGCGTGTCGCCACCACCTTGGCCGTGGCCGGCATCAGCTGCATCAGGCCCTGGGCGCTGGCGCGGCTGACGGCGTTGCCGCGAAAAGCGCTTTCCTGGCGGATCATGCCCAGCACCAGAGCCGTTTCCAGGGACGGCAGGTTCCACTTCACCGGCAGGCGGGGCAGGGTGATCGCGGGATAGCCGTGATTGGCCAGCATCAGGCCGTCGCGCAACGACTGCTTGGCGACCCGCACGGCAAGGTCGCGGCGTTCGGCCTCCGCCGCCAGATCGGCGGTCAGCACGCGCCAGCCCGGATGCTCGTCGGCCCGGTCCAGCAGGGTTTCCAGAACCACGCGCAGCGTGTCGTCGGCCCCGGCGGCGGATAGGGCGCGGAACGCACGGGTCAGTTCGTGGGACTGGAACTGCCGGACCAGGTCCGCATCCGGTTCCGGGTCGGGCGGCAGGCGCAGCACCGCCGCCGGATCGACGCGGGCCAGCGACAGTTGCCCATAATAGGCCGTCGGGTGACGGGCGGCGCGGGCGAACCATTCGACGGCACGCTGCGGCTGCTTCAGATCGTCATAGCTGCGGGCAATCCAATAGGCGCCGCGCGACAAGGAAACGGGATAATTGACCCGGGCGTACATGCGCTGGAAATGCTGGAGCGCCACCTTGGGCTCGTTCAGGAAGCGCAGCGCAACCCAGCCGGCCAGCCATTCGGCCTCGGCGTAATCGGCCCCTTCGCTGAGCCCGTGATTGCGGGCGATGCGGTAGGCGTCGGTGACAAAGCCCTTGCGCAGCGCCCGGCGCACCAGGGTCGAGCGTTCCTCCCACCACAGTTCCGGATGGGGCTGATCGCCCGGCAGATGGCGCACGAGGTCGATCGCGGAATCCAGGCTCTTTTTGCGCCGCCAGCGCAGCCGTTCATAGATCAGGCCCGGGTCACGCTGCAGGCTGGCGGGCACCTGATCGACCAGGGCGTCCACATTGCCCATCTGGCGGCGCAGGGAAATGCGCGCCAGGCCAAGCTTCTGATAGGCCTTGGGCACCCGCCACAGGTGGCGGCGCACGGCCCAATAGCGGCCGTCCCACAACAGGCGGTCCAGGCGCGCGATATGATCCGACGTGCGCAGGCGCTTGCCGTGGCGGCCCATGAAGTGCTTTTCGTCGGCCTTGGAAAAGTCGCCGTTGATCCAGGCATCGCGCAGCATGGCGGTGGCCCGGTTCTCGTCCTTCTTGTCGCCACGATTGAGCAGCGCGACGGCATAGCGCGCCTTGCCCAGCGCCGTGATCGGTTGACGGCCCGTGAACCAGGCCAGGACCACGTCATCGGCTTCCGTCGCCGACAGGCGCGCCTCCGCCTTGGCGGTCATGCGCCCGGACCGGGGCCATTGCGGATTGCTGTAGAGAAAGGCCGACAATTCGTCGAATTCCGCCGGGCCGCTGTAGGACGACAGCCGCCCCCACAGGATCAGCTTGCGGGCAAGAGGGTCCTTGGCCTTGGCTTCCAAGGATTTGACCTCGGACCATTTGCCCTGGTCCATGGCCTTGAAGGCCTTGGTCATGAAGGCGAGGTCGCGGGAATCGACGGGCTCGGGCGCGCCGCCGGCCTTCGTCGCCGCCTGCGCCTGGGCGCCGGCGGTCAACCCGACAAGAACGCAAAAGACGCACACCCACCGGAATACCCCCGATGGCGTTCGGCCTCCTCGTCTTGGCGGCCCGATCACGGATTGCGTGGCAATCTGCCGCATCATGGCCGCGATGATACGATTTCGGGGCCTTGGCAACAAGCGACGCAATCGTTGCAGGAACTTGGCCCGGGAAAGAGCCGGGGGCGGCGGTCCGCGCTTGCCGACGAAGCCGGTCAGGGCTATGGTCCGCACAATCCCGAGGCCCGCACGATACCGAGGAGTGAACGATGTTCAAGGGCTCTTTCCCTGCGCTGATTACCCCCTTCAAGGATGGAGCGGTGGACGAATCGGCCTTCAAGAACTTCGTCGATTGGCAAATCTCCGAAGGCACGGACGGCCTGGTGCCCTGCGGCACGACGGGCGAGTCGCCGACGCTCAGCCATGAGGAGCACATGAAGGTCACCGAATGGTGCATCGAGGCCGCCGACGGCCGCGTGCCCGTGATCGCGGGTGCCGGCTCCAACTCGACCAAGGAGGCGGTGGAGCTGACCAAGCACGCCAAGTCCGCCGGCGCCGACGCGGCGCTGGTCGTCACGCCCTATTACAACAAGCCGACCCAGGAAGGCCTTTACCAGCACTACAAGACCATCCACGACGAAGGCGGCCTGCCGATCATCATCTACAACATTCCCGGCCGGTCCATCGTCGACATGTCCGTCGCCACCATGGCGCGGCTGGCGGAACTGCCGAACATCGTCGGCGTCAAGGACGCGACTCAGGATCTGGCGCGGCCCATCAACACGCGGCTCGCGATCAAGAAGGATTTCTGCCAGATGTCCGGCGAGGACGGCACGGCGATCCCCTTCATGGCGGCGGGCGGCCACGGCTGTATTTCCGTGACGGCCAACATCGCCCCCCGAATGTGCGCCGACATGCAACGCGCCTGGCGCGAAGGCGACATGGCGAAGGTGATGGAATTGCAGGATCGCCTGACGCCCGTGCACAACGCCCTGTTCTGCGAAACCAGCCCCGGCCCGGTGAAGTACGCGGCCTCTCTGCTCGGCAAGTGTTCGGCGGAAACCCGTCTGCCGATCTGCGAGATCGCCGAAACGAGCAAGACCAGGGTGCGCGACGCCATGGTCGCCGCCGGGCTGCTCAACTGACCGCGCCCTTGGGCGCGTGAAGGTTCCCCACCATGGCCACGAAAAAGAAAAAGGGCCCGCCCGGCAACGTGGTGGCCCAGAACCGCAAGGCGCGGCACAACTACTTCATCCTTGAAGATGTCGAGGCCGGCCTGATGCTGACCGGCACCGAGGTCAAGTCCCTGCGCCTCGGCCGCGGTTCGCTGGTCGACGCCTATGCCGCGGACGAGGACGGTGAATTGTACCTCTACAACGCCGACATCCCCCGGTACGAGCAGGCCGGGCCCAACAATCACGAGCCCAAGCGCAAGCGCAAGATGCTGCTGCACCGGCGCGAGATCGCGCGCCTGTCGGGTGCGGTCAACCGCAAGGGCATGGCTTTGGTGCCGCTCGCCATCTATTTCAACAAACGCGGTCTGGCCAAGGTTCAACTGGCCCTGGCCGAAGGCAAGCATCAGTACGACAAGCGCGAAACGACCAAGGCCCGCGACTGGGGCCGGCAAAAGGCGCGTCTGATGCGGGACAAGGGATAGACCCGATGCCGGGCGGTGGTGACGACGACCGCTTCAAGGACCTGTTCGCCGGGCGCGCGGGCTCGCTGTTGGGCGACATGAAGGCCCAGGCGGAAAAGGACGCTTCGTTGACCGCGCCGCCGCCGGAAACCAAATTGACCCAGACCAAGGAACAATGGGCGCGGGATCAGCGCCAGCCGCAGAGCCGACGCATGGACGGGGGCGGGCGCTTGCCGCCGGGCCAGCATCTCGCCAAGGACTGGCCGGTGTTGGATCTGGGCCACCGGCCCCTGGTGCCGACCGATCAATGGGAACTGAAGGTCCTGGGCGCCGTCGAACGGCCCCTGACCCTGTCCTGGGCCCAGTTCCTGGCCCTGCCGCAGGCCGATCTGACCACGGACATCCACTGCGTCACGTCCTGGTCGAAGTACGACAACCGTTGGGGCGGCGTCGCGGTCAGAACCCTGGCCGAGGCGGCGGGCCTGCGGGCGGGCGCGGCCTTCGCCGTGCTGCACAGTCACGACGGCTATACCACCAACCTGCCGCTTGACCATTTCCTGGCCGAGGCGTCCCTGATCGCCCATTCCTGGGGCGGCGAGGCGTTGGCCCGCGACCACGGCGGCCCGGCGCGGGCCGTGGTGCCGTCGTTGTATTTCTGGAAAAGCGCCAAATGGCTGCGCCAGATCACCTTCCTGGAAAAGGACGCCCCCGGCTACTGGGAAACCCGGGGCTATCACAATCTGGGCGATCCCTGGAAACAGCAGCGTTACGGATGACGGCCCTTGGTTGCAGGGATGGGCCGCAGGGATGGGCCGCGCCGGCGGAAGACGGGGATCGGTTGAATAAGTTTTTCGGGAAAGATATCGTTCCCGCCCATTTTGAAAGCCAGAATTCCAGCCCAATACACGGCGCAGCCTAAATTGAGGGAAAAATGATTTCTCCGTACGACGACCTCATCACAGAGCAACAGAACAAAGAGCTTTATGAGCTCTTTTTACATGGCAGCAAATTTGAATACGGAGAAAGAGACCGGCCGGAATTAGAACCTGTCGGGATGATATTTGAGCTGGAGAACCCCGACGTTTTCAATTTCCTGGCCGGCGTCGCAACATCCGCGTTCGACCGATTGAAGGGCCTGGAATTACAACGCGCCTACGTAAATCTGTTCCTGCCGAACGACCGTCCGTACTTTCACCAGGATGGCCATGTCTATACCTGCCTGTTCTACATCACCCCCCAATATGACGTCGATGAAGGCGGCGAGACGCAGTTCATCGTCAACAACCTGATTCAGGGGTTGCCGCCCAGGCCGGGAAGACTGGTGATATTCGATGGTGAATTATGGCACCGGGCGACGAGTTACCGGTCTCATCCGAGACTGACGGCCGCCTTGAAATTCGTCAAACCGAGTTGAGCCTGACGCGGTCAACGCGGGGTGCGACGTCGCGATAAACGCGAGGCGCAACCCGCCCCTTAAAACCGAAAGGCCGCGCCGGGCATGCCCCGGCGCGGCCCCGAATCCGGATAATCAGCGTTTCGCGAACTGCTTGTCGCCGAACATCACCGCCCGTTCCTCGTCGGACAGCGGCTTGCGCTCGCCGCGCACATCTTCCAGCACCTGGCAGCCGCGCTGCACGGCTGGCCGCGCGTTGATGTCGGCGGACCAGCGCTTCACGTTGGGGAAGTCGTCGAGGGAATGGCCCTGGCGGTCGATCGACCGGGTCCAGGGGAAGGTCGCGATGTCGGCGATGGTGTAGTCGGGCCCGGCGAGATAGGCCGATTCCCCCAAACGCTTGTCGAGAATGCCGTACAGCCGTCCGGCTTCCTTGGTGTAACGGTCGACGGCGTAGGGAATTTCCACCGGCGCATAGCCGCGGAAATGATGGGCCTGACCGAACATCGGACCGATGCCGCCCATCTGCCACATCAGCCATTGCAGGGTGTCGTACTTGGTCGTGGGGTCGGTCGGCAGGAACTTGCCGGTCTTCTCGGCCAGATAGATCAGAATGGCGCCGCTTTCGAACAGGGAGTAGGGCTTCCCGCCGGGGCCGTCCTGATCGACGATTGCCGGGATGCGGTTGTTCGGCGAGATTTTCAGGAACTCGGGCTGGAACTGGTCGCCCTTTTGGATGTTGATGGGGTGGATGTTGTACGCAAGCCCGGTTTCCTCGAGCATGATATGGACTTTGTGCCCGTTGGGCGTGGGCCAGGAATAGAGGTCGATCATTGTCGTTGCAGACCTTTCAGTGGTTTCGGTGGCCGCGGTGCCCGGCGCGCGAACGCGGAGCGGCGGGACTGGACGTAGGGCGTATTGCCCGTCCGCGGGATTGGCCCTAGTTTAGGGCAAAATCAGCCGACCGCCAGTGAATGCGGCGGAATAACAGTTGGTCCGCGGATGAACAATCCGTGAGGAGACATTCAGAGGCAGCCGAAACAATGAAAAGGGACTAATCATGTCGAATGCGCTTCTGCATCTCGTGTTCGGGGGCAAGGTAACCGACCCCCAGGGCCAGGATTTCGTTGACCCGGAGAACCTGGAAATCGTCGGCATCTACCCCAGCTACGCCAAGGCGCTGACCGCCTGGCGCGGCGCGTCGCAGGCCCATGTGGACGACGCCAACATGAAATATGTGATCGTTCATCTGCATCGGCTCTTGGAACCGGACGAGGCCCACAGCCATTGATCGGTTGACGTGAAACCGAATACCTGTGGCATCAGGCCCGCGGTTCAGCCCGCGGGCTTGTCGCTTTCGGGGTCGATCTGCTTGCCGTCCAGGTCTTGGTCGCGGCGTCGGCGGTCCGTCTCGTCTTCCCGCCGCTGCGCCTTGTCACGGCCGAACCGGGCCCGGTTCTGTTCCGCGATCCGCGCGCGCTCCTGGCGCTGCTTTTCCTTGCGGTATTGACGTAAGTTGACGATGTCCGCGGCCATCTCCGTCCCTCCGTTCGCACCGGCGTTCCCGCTGACGGGGCGCCTGAAAAAACGATAACCCGAACAACCGCTTGCCGCCAAGCCCTTGTTCCGGGGGGATGAATGGCGGGTCAGGCCGTCATCAGGCCCGCGATGGCGGCGAACACGTCGCGGAACATGTCCGGGGTCAGGCGGCCCGTGTTGGTGTTGTAGCGCGAGCAATGGTAGCTGTCGATCAATCGCCGGCCCGAGGTCAGGACATGGCGATTGCCGTGGCCGAAGGGGAAATCCTTTTTCCGCTCGTCCAATGTCGCCAGCACGTTGGCATGGGCGACGCCGCCCAGGGCCAGAATCACCCGCAAATTCTCCATGGCCGCGATTTCGTCCGCGAGATAGGGACGGCAGGCCTTGCATTCAGCCCCCGTCGGCTTGTTTTCCGGCGGCACGCAGCGCACCGCGTTGGTGATGCGGCAGCCCTTGAGGCGCAGCCCGTCGTCCGGCGCGGCGCCATAGGCGCCCTCGGTCCAGCCGAACTCGCCAAGCGTGGGATACAGCAGGTCACCGGCGTAATCCCCGGTGAACGGCCGCGCCGTGCGGTTGGCGCCGCGCAGCCCGGGCGCCAGCCCGACGATCAGAAGCCGCGCGTCAAGCGGCCCGAACGCGGGGACGGGGGCATTGTGCCAATCGGGAAAGGCGGCGCGGTTGGCGGTGCGAAAGCCGGCCAGTCGCGGGCATTTCGCGCAGTCGCGGGGCGGGTCCTGAAACGCGGGCGGCATGCGGCTCAGACGACTTCGACCTCGGCCTCGCCTTCGTCGTCGTAATCGTCGTCGTCATAATCGTCATCGTCGTCGGGCAGGGCGTTGTTGGACGGACCGCCAGCACGCTGGATGGCCGATTGCAGGCTTTGCAGTTCGACGAAGATATCGGCCTGACGGCGCAGTTCATCGGCGACCATGGGCGGCTGCGAGCGCACGGTGGACACGACGCTGACCCGGCAGCCCTTGCGTTGCACGGCGTCGACCAGGCGGCGGAAATCGCCGTCGCCGGAGAACAGCACGATATGGTCGAGCTTGTCGGCCATTTCCATCACGTCGATGGCCAGTTCGATGTCCATGTTGCCCTTGATCTTGCGCCGTCCGGCGGAATCCGTGAATTCCTTGGTCGGCTTGGTGACCATGGTGTAGCCGTTGTAGTCGAGCCAGTCGACGAGGGGGCGGATCGGTGAATACTCCTGGTCCTCGACCATGGCCGTGTAGTAGAAGGCCCGCACCAAGCGGCATTTTCCAGAGAAAACGGCCAGCAGGCGCTTGTAGTCGATGTCGAAGTTGAGGGCCCGGGCGGCGGCGTAGAGGTTGGAGCCATCGATGAACAGGGCGACGCGTTCTTCAGGATAAAAATTCATTTCCATCAATCCCTTGGTGAAATCAAAGCGTTAAATTTTTACACAGTGCCAATCATGAAACACTTAAGCCCCATTGCCCCCAAGCACAAGGATTCAACGCCCGCCGACCTAGGGTTTCCGGCGTGAGTGGGCCCATCGTCATCGGCGTCGGCGGCAACCTGCCGACCGCGGAATTCGGGCCGCCGCGCGCCACCTGCGGGGCCGCGTTGCAGGTTCTTTCACAACATCCCGGGGTCGCGATCACGGCCCATGCCGGATGGTATGAAACCGCCCCCGTGCCGGTTTCCGACCAGCCCTGGTTCGTCAACGGCGCCGTCGCCGTGGCCACGGACCTGCCCCCCGACACCCTGATGGCGGCTCTGTTGGACATCGAAACCCGGTTCGGGCGCCGGCGCGGCGAACGCAACGCGGCGCGCATCCTGGACCTCGACCTGCTGACCTTCGGTGACCGGGTGTTGACGGGCGACCTGGAAGTGCCGCATCCGCGTCTGCATGCGCGCGCCTTCGCCTTGCTGCCGATCCGCGACGTCGCACCCGGCTGGCGTCATCCCGTGCTGGGCCGCGCGATCGAAGCGCTCTGCGCCGAGCTGCCGGCGGATCAGGAAATTCGCCCCTTGGCCGACGCCGGGGGCTATCTGGGCACGGAATGGCAGGCCCCCGAATAATTCGCCGAAAGGCTTGAAAATCCGTGCGCCCGGGCATATAACCCACAGCCTTGCCAATGATTGGCGACCCATATTCCTGACATTCCGACCCCGGAGGTTCCGCATGGCCCGCGTTACGGTCGAAGATTGCGTTCTGAAAATCCCCAACCGCTTCGAGCTGGTCATGCTCGCGGCGCAGCGTGCCCGCCACATTTCGGCCGGCGCGCCGCTGGCCCTTGACCGCGACAACGACAAGAATCCGGTCGTTGCCCTGCGCGAAATCGCCGAGGAAGCCATCACTCTGCCGGAACTCGAGGAATCCCTGATCAAGGGCATGCAGAAGTACGTGCAGATGGAGGAATCCATCGAAGACCTGGATCCCGCCATTCCGGAAACCATGCAGTTGTCCGCCATGTCGGCGAATGCCGGCGCGTCCGCGTCGGACGATGAAGACGACGACGATACTTTGGACGTGGACGACGGCGCGGACCCTGCTACGATGGGGGCAGACGTCGTTTTCAAGGATGCGGAGATTGGGCTGGAGGACTAAAGTCCTCGTCCATGACACATTCCCGACCGGAACCGTGGCCGTGCCGCGCGTTTCGGCAATTTGAGGGCGGCGTCCCGGTATTGACTGGATAAGGCGCCCCCTTCGTGATCCGCCAGTTCGAACTAGTTGAACGGGTCAAGGCCTACGATCCCAACGCGGACGAGGTCGGGATCAACGGCGCCTACGTGTTCGCCATGAAGGCGCACGGTTCGCAAAAGCGCGCCTCGGGCGACCCGTACTTCTCGCACCCCATCGAGGTCGCGGGGATTCTCACCTCCTACCGCGTCGACAGCGCGACCATCGAAACAGCCCTGCTGCACGACACCATCGAGGACACGGTGGCGACGCTGGAGGATATCCGCTCCCACTTCGGCAACGAGGTCGCGCAGCTGGTCGACGGCGTGACCAAGCTGACCCGCATCGAATTCCAGTCGGACCGCGCCAAGCAGGCGGAAAACTTCCGCAAGCTGGTGCTCGCGATGTCCGAGGACATCCGCGTTCTGCTGGTCAAGCTGGCCGACCGCCTGCACAACATGCGGACCCTGCATTACATCAAAAGCGACGAAAAGCGCCGCCGCATCGCCATGGAAACCATGGACATCTATGCGCCGCTGGCCGAACGCATCGGCATGCAGGAAATCAAGACCGAGCTTGAGGACCTGGCCTTCGCCGAGATCAACCCGGAAGCGCGCCGCGCCGTGGTCAAGCGCCTGGATACCCTGCGCGAGCAGGGTGGGGAACTGGTGCCCAAGATCATCGGCGAACTGTCGGAAACCCTGGCGGAGAATGGCATCGAGGCCGAAGTCAACGGCCGCGAGAAGTCGCCCTATTCGATCTGGCGCAAGATGCAGAAGCACGACGTCGGGTTCGAACAGCTGTCGGACATCATGGCCTTCCGCATCACCGTGAACAGCATCGAGGACTGCTACAAGGCGCTTGGCGTGGCGCATAACGCCTATCGGGTCGTGCCGGGGCGGTTCAAGGACTACATCTCCATGCCCAAGCCGAACGGCTACCAGTCGCTTCATACCGGCGTGTTCGGCCCGCACCAACAGCGCATCGAACTGCAAATCCGCACCCGGGTGATGCACGAAGTGGCCGAACTGGGCGTCGCCGCCCATTGGAATTACAAGCAGGGCGGCCCGGCCAAGGACGGCACCCAATACCGTTGGCTGCGCGAACTGCTGGACATTCTGGAACATGCCTCGGATCCCGAGGAGGTGTTGGAGCACTCCAAGATGGAGATGTTCCAGGACCAGGTGTTCTGCTTCACGCCGCGCGGCGACCTGATCAACCTGCCGCGCGGGGCGACCACCGTCGACTTCGCCTATGCCGTCCATTCCGAGGTCGGCGACCACTGCGTCGGTGCCAAGATCAACGGCAAGATGATGCCGCTGCGCACGGAGCTGCGGAACGGCGACCAGGTCGAGATCGTGACCTCCAAGGCGCAGACCCCCAATCCAACGTGGGAGCGCTTCGTGGTGACCGGCAAGGCGCGGGCGCGCATCCGCCGCTTCGTGCGCCTGCAGGAGCGCGAGGAATACGAAAAGCTCGGCCGATCCATCCTTCAACGCAGCTTTAAGGAAGCCGATTACGAACTTACGGACAAAGGATTAACCGGCGTCCTGAAAAAGCTGACCCAGGCATCGGTCGAGGATGTTTACGTCGCCGTCGGCCTGGGCAATCTGAGCGGCCGCGAAGTATTGGAGGCCGTCTATCCCCGGGCCAAGCGCAAGAAGAAGGAAGGCGACGACATCGTCGTGCCGCTGTCCGAGGCGCGCAGCCGCAAGCGCGGCAAGGACAAGGGCGAGGGCGGCGGCGTCCCCATCCAGGGCCTGATCCCGGGCATGGCCATGCATTTCGCGGGCTGCTGCCACCCCTTGCCGGGCGACCGCATCGTCGGCATCGTCACCACGGGCCGGGGCGTCACCGTGCACACCATCGACTGCGACACCCTGGAAGGCTATGGCGACGAGCCGGAACGCTGGCTCGACCTGGCCTGGGACCGGGGCGAGGCGCGGCACGACCTGCATGTCGGCCGCGTCCATGTCACCGTCGCCAACGCGCCGGGATCGCTCGGCGATCTGTCGACCATGATCGCCAAGAACGACGGCAATATCTCCAACCTCAAGATCATCAACCGTTCGACCGATTTCTTCGACATGCTGATCGATGTCGAGGTGCGCGACGTCAAGCACCTGACCGACATCATCGCGGCGCTGCGCGCGTCGCCCGCCGTCAACTCGGTCGAACGCGCGAAAGGCTAAGGCAGGCAAGGACTTGAAGACGATGACCGGATATCTCAGGCTCGGCGTCAACATCGACCATGTGGCGACCATCCGCAACGCCCGCGGCGGCGGTCACCCGGACCCCGTGCGCGCGGCCCGCGCCGCCGCCCAGGCCGGGGCCGACGGCATCACCGCCCACCTGCGCGAGGACCGGCGCCATATTTCCGACGACGACATGGCACGTCTCGTGGCGCAGATCGATCTGCCGCTCAACTTCGAGATGGCGGCGACGGAGGAAATGCTGGCCATCGCGCTGCGCCACAAGCCGCATGCCGCCTGCATCGTGCCGGAAAAGCGCGAGGAACGGACGACCGAAGGCGGCCTGGACGCCGCCGGCGGCATGGGGTCCCTGAAACCCTATGTCGACGCCCTGAACGCCGCCGGCATCCGCGTTTCCCTGTTCATCGAACCGGACCCCGTGCAATTGGACGCCGCCAAGGCCCTGGGCGCCCCCGTGGTCGAACTTCACACCGGCGCCTATTGCGAGGCCGGCCCGGCGACCCAGGCCGCGCAATTGCAGCGCGTGAGGGACGCGGCCGCCCATGCCGAGGCGATCGGTCTGGAGTGCCATGCCGGACACGGCCTGACCTTCGACACGGTCGGGCCGGTGGCGGCGACCGCCACCATCACCGAGTTGAACATCGGCCATTTCCTGATCGGCGAGGCGATTTTCGGCGGTCTGGAAAGCGCCATCAAGCGCATGCGCGCCCTCATGGACCAGGCCCGGGCCGAGGCCCTGGGCGAACGCTCCGCGTGACGCCGCCGGACCGCCCGCAGGCCAGGACACCGCGCCCATGATCATCGGCATCGGCACGGATCTGTGCGACATCCGCCGGATCGAGCGCACGCTGGATCGGTTCGGGGACCGTTTCGTCGACCGCCTGTTCGCCGAAGGTGAGCAGAAAAAGGCCTACCGCCGGCAGAATCCGGCGGCCTCCTTCGCCCAAAGCTTCGCCGCCAAGGAAGCCTGCGCCAAGGCGCTCGGCACCGGATTCCGCCTCGGCGTGTTCTGGAAGGACATGGTGGTCGCCAACCTGCCCACCGGCCAGCCCTACATGCTGATTACCGGGGGGGCCAAGGCGCGGCTCGACGCCCTGACGCCGCCCGGCCTGGTCGCCCAGGTCCACGTTTCCCAGACCGACGAATACCCCCTGGCCCACGCCATGGTGATCATTTCCGCGGTCCCCGGCCAGGAAGGCGCTTGACCTTTGCGCCCGACCCGCGTTTCATCCGCCCGCCGAAACCATCCGGCGGCCCAGCCATTCCTTCCAGGCACCACCCTAGGCATTTCACGGAAAAACAACATATGAGCGGCGACAAACCCGGCGGATTCTGGGACACCTTGAAAACGGTCGCCTACGCGATCGTGATCGCGCTGGTCGTGCGCACCTTCGCGTACGAGCCCTTCAACATCCCGTCGGGCTCCATGCTGCCGACCCTGCTGATCGGCGACTACCTGTTCGTGTCCAAGCTTTCCTACGGGTATTCCAAACATTCGCTGCCGTTTTCCATGCCGCTGATTCCCGGGCGCATCTTTGAGGATACGCCGGCCCGCGGCGACGTCGTGGTGTTCAAGCTGCCGTCCGACAACAAGACGGATTTCATCAAGCGCATCGTCGGTCTGCCCGGTGACGAAATTCAGGTGACGGGCGGCATCCTGCACATCAACGGCACGCCGGTGACCCGCGAGCGCGTCGAGGATTTCGTCTCGACCGACGATTTCGGCACGACCCGGCGCGTGCCGCGTTTCGTCGAAACCCTGCCGAACGGGGTGAAGCACTTCATCCTGGAAGAAACGGACAACGACCCCATGGACAACACGCGGGTCTACAAGGTGCCCGCCGACATGTTCTTCGCCATGGGCGACAACCGCGACCGATCCAACGATTCGCGGTACGGCGACGTCGGGTTCATTCCCAAGGAAAACCTCGTGGGCCGCGCTGAGTTCCTGTTCTTCTCGACCCAAGGCTCCCTGTGGCGGCCTTGGCAATGGCCGTCGACGGTGCGCTTCGAGCGCATCTTCCAGGGCATTGAATGAGCGGCGGCAGCACATCCAAGCGCCATTCGGCCCTGCAGGACCGCCTGGGCCACCGTTTCGGCGATCCTGACCTTCTCACACAGGCCTTCAAGCATGCCTCGGGGCAGACGGAGCGCCTGAATTCCAACGAGCGCCTGGAATTCCTCGGCGACCGGGTGCTGGGGCTGGCCGTCTCGGCGTTGCTTTATGAGCGTTTTCCCGAGGAAAGCGAGGGCGAGCTCGGCTACCGCTTCACCGCCCTGGTGCGCAAGGACACCCTGGCCGCGGTGGCCCGCGATCTGGACCTGGCGTCCTGTCTGGCGCTGTCGCCCGGCGAAAAGGCGGCGGGCGGGCGGGACAACCCATCGATCCTGGCCGATGCTTGCGAGGCCGTGATCGGGGCCTTGTTCCTGGACGCCGGATACGACGTTGCCGCCGATTTCGTCAAACGCATGTGGACGCCCCTGGCCGACGCGCATACGGGGCCCCTGAAGGACGCCAAGACACGGCTTCAGGAACGCTGCCAGAAGAACGCTCTGCCGCTGCCGGTCTATGCGGTGACGGACCAGACCGGGCCGGACCACGCGCCGGTTTTCACCGTCACGGTAAGCGTCGCGGGGCGCGCGGACCAGACGGGGACGGGCAACGCCAAGCAAGAAGCCGAACAGGCCGCCGCCACGGCGATGCTGGACAACTGGGGAACAGAATGAACGAGACCAAGACCCGCGCCGGGTTCATCGCCATCCTGGGCGCGCCCAACGTCGGCAAGTCGACCCTGGTCAACCGCCTGGTGGGCGCCAAGGTCTCCATCGTCTCGCCCAAGGTGCAGACGACGCGGACCCGCGTGCTCGGCATCTTCATCGAAGGGCCGGCGCAGGTCATCCTGATCGACACGCCGGGCATTTTCGAGCCCAAGGGCCGGCTCGACCGGGCCATGGTCGCCGCCGCCTGGTCGGGCGCCCAGGACGCCGACGCCATCGCGCTGCTGATCGACGCCAAGGACGGCGTGGACAAACGCTCGCAGGCGATCATCGACAAGCTGATCCTGGGCGGACGCAAGGCCTATCTGATCCTCAACAAGATCGATCTGGTGGCCAAGCCCGTGCTGTTGTCCCTGGCCGGAAAATTAATGGATACAGGCGTCTTCACCGATTGCTTCATGGTTTCCGCCAACACGGGCGACGGCGTGTCCGACCTGGCCAAGGTATTCGCCGCCGCCGTGCCCGAGGGCCCGTGGCTCTATCCCGAGGACGAGATTTCCGACATGCCGGCGCGCCTGCTGGCGGCCGAGATCACGCGCGAGAAGCTGTTCCTGAAGCTGCATCAGGAACTGCCCTACAAGATCACCGTCGAGACCGAGGGCTGGACGCAGAAGGCCGACGGCTCGGCCCATGTGCGCCAGGTCATCTATGTCGAGCGCGACAGCCAGAAGGGCATCGTGCTGGGCCGCCAGGGCGCCATGGTCAAGCAGATCGGCGCCGCCGCACGGGCCGAGTTGCAGGATCTTCTGGGCCATCCGGTGCATCTGTTCATCCACGTCAAGGTGCGCGGCAAATGGCAGGACGACCGCGAACGCTACGCCGAATGGGGCCTGGATTTCGATGCCTGATCAGGATCAATTTTCTGCGCCTGAAACGCGCAGGTAAGGCGTTCCGCCATGGAATGGCACGATAGAGGCTACATCCTGGCGACCCGCAAGCACGGCGAAAGTGCGCTGATCGTCAGCGCCCTGACGGAAACCCGGGGCCGCCAGACGGGCCTGGTGCGGGGCGGGGCGGGGCGGCGCAAGCGCGGTGGGTTGCAGGTCGGCAATCTGGTCACCCTCGATTGGCGCGGCCGCCTGCCGGAACATCTGGGCAGCCTGACGACGGAGGTTCTGGAGACCCCGGCGGCGGCGCTGATGAACTGCCCCGACGGCCTGGCGGCCCTCTCCGCCGCCTGTGCCGTGACCGAGGCCCTGCTGCCCGAGGGCGAGGACCATCCCGCGATCTTCCACGGCCTGGCGGCGTTGTTCGGGGTGCTCGACGACGCCGACGTCGGGTCCGCCTACGTGAAATGGGAAATGGGGGTGCTCGGCGAACTGGGGTTCGGGCTCGATCTCGCCGCCTGCGCCGCCACGGGCGAGACGGAAAACCTGACCTATGTCTCGCCCAAGACCGGGCGCGCCGTCTCGGCCGCCGCCGGCAAGCCCTATCATGGGCGCCTGCTGGCCCTGCCGGCGTTTCTGCTCAGCCCCGGGGCCGCCGAAACCCCGGCCGAGGTGGTCGACGGCCTGAAGCTGACCGGATACTTCCTGGAAAGCCATGCCCTGGAAGGGCGGGCCGGGCGGCTGGCCGCCCGCGACCGCCTGGTGGACCGCTTCCAGGCAAAAAAATAACCGACTTGTCGTCATCGGTGCATTGACCACCCACCCCCTGAATGTACTATATCTGGTGCATGAATTCGGCCTTCCGTCCCAGATGCGCGGAAAACCTGCAATCTAAGGAATCCTTGCGATGACCGCGATCACCCCGCCCGGCGACTTCGGCGGCGACATCCGCGACACCCCGCTATCCCAGGCGCTGAGCGAGCGTTATCTGGCTTATGCCCTGTCGACCATCGTCTCGCGTTCGTTGCCCGACGTGCGCGACGGGCTCAAGCCCGTGCACCGGCGGCTGCTCTACGCCATGCGGCAACTGAAACTCGACCCGGCCACGGGCTACAAGAAATGTGCGCGCGTCGTCGGCGACGTGATGGGCAAGTACCACCCCCACGGCGACCTTGCGATCTATGACGCCCTGGTGCGTCTGGCCCAGGATTTCGCCGTGCGCTATCCGCTGGTCGACGGGCAGGGCAACTTCGGCAACATCGACGGCGATAACGCGGCCGCCATGCGTTACACGGAATCGCGCCTGACCGAGGTCGCCGCGGCGCTGCTCGACGGCATCGACGAGGACACGGTCGATTTCCGTGCCACCTACGACGGCGAGGAGTCGGAGCCCATCGTCCTGCCGGCCGCCTTCCCGAACCTGCTGGCCAACGGATCGACCGGCATCGCCGTCGGCATGGCGACCAACATCCCGCCGCACAACGCGGGTGAACTGTGCGACGCGCTGATCCACCTGATCAAGTTCCCCAATGCGACCTTCGACAAGCTGTGCGAATTCGTGCCCGGGCCCGATTTCCCGACCGGCGGCGTCCTGGTCGAAGACCACGCCGCCGTGGTCGAGGCATACCGCACGGGCCGGGGGGCGTTCCGCCTGCGCGCCAAATGGCAGGTCGAGGACCAGGGCCGCGGGCAGTACGAGATCGTCATCACGGAAATTCCCTATCAGATTCAGAAGGCCAAGCTGATCGAGCGCATCGCCGACCTGATCATCGGCAAGAAGCTGCCGATCTTGCAGGACGTGCGCGACGAATCGACGGAAGACGTGCGCATCGTGCTGGAGCCCAAGAGCCGCACGGTCGACGCCGAAACCTTGATGGAGCACCTGTTCCGCGAGACGGACCTGGAAATCCGTTTCAACATGAACATGAACGTGCTGGACGCCAACAACACGCCCGGCGTGATGTCCCTGCGCGATGTCTTGCAGGCGTTCCTCGACCATCGCCACAAGGTCCTGATCCGGCGCAAGAACTTCCGGCTGGAGAAGATCGAGCGGCGCATGGAGGTCCTAGGCGGGCTGCTGGTCGCGTTCCTCAACCTGGATGAGATCATCAAGATCATCCGCGAGGAAGACGAGCCCAAGACCGTGTTGATGAAGCGGTTCGATCTGACCGAGGTCCAGGCCAACGCGATTCTCGACATGCGTCTGCGCCAGTTGCGCAAATTGGAAGAGATCGAAATCCGGCGCGAGAACGAAGACCTGGGCAAGGAACGCGGCGCCATCAAGAAGCTGCTGAAGGACGAGGGCGAGCGTTGGAAGGCGATCGCCGCCGAAATCGCCGAGACCAAGAAGGCGTTCGGCCAGAAAACCGCGATCGGCGCCCGCCGCACGGAAATCGCCGGCCCGCCGACCGCCGTCGTGGTGCCCCTGGAGGCCATGATCGAGAAGGAACCGATCACCGTCGTGCTGTCGGAAAAAGGCTGGATCCGCGCCCTCAAGGGCCATGTCGAGCCGGGCACGGAGGTCAAGTTCAAGGACGGCGACAACCTGAAGTTCATGGTCCACGGACAAAGCACGGACAAATTTCTGGTGTTCGCCACCAACGGGCGGTTCTACACGCTGGCCGGCGACAAGCTGCCGGGCGGGCGCGGGCACGGCGAGCCCGTGCGCCTGATGGTCGATATCCCGAACGGCCACGATCCGATCTGGCTGCAGGTCTATCAGACCGGCAAGAAATACGTCGTGGCGTCGGACAAGGGGCGCGGCTTCATCGTGCCGTCCGACGACCTGATGGCCCAGACCAAGAACGGCAAGCAGGTCCTGAACCTGGGCACGGGCGAAGAGGCCGCCGCCATCGCGGAAGTGATGGAGGGCGCCGACGCCGTCGCCGTGGTCGGCGAGAACCGCAAGCTTTTGATCTTCCCCATCGATGAACTGCCGGAAATGGGCCGCGGCAAGGGCGTGATCCTGCAACGCTACAACAAGGGCGGGCTGGCCGACGTCACCACCATGCGCACGGCCGAGGGCCTGACCTGGCGGTCGGGCGGCCAGCGCACGGAACCGGAATACCATCAATGGATGGGCAAGCGGGCGCAAGCGGGTCTGGTCGTGCCCAAGGGATTTCCGCGCTCGGGCACTTTCGGACGGGACTAGACCGGCGGACGGGACTAGCCGTCGGATTTTGCCATGAAGTCGTCGAAGTTCCGCCAGCCGGCCGCCGTGTGAACCTCGAGCGGGCGGAACCGCGCCTTGTAGGACATCTTGTTGCAGCCCTCGATCCAGAACCCCAGGTAGACATAGGGCAGGCCGAGGCGCTTGGCCTCGTCGATCAGCCACAGAATCATGTAGGTGCCCATGCCCCGGCGCGGCTGTTCCGGGTCGAAGTAGCTGTAGACCGCGGACAGGCCGTCGCCCAGGCGGTCGGCCAGCATGGCCCCCGTCAGCGTGCCGTCACCGTCGCGGTAGGTGATCAGGCCGGTGTCGATGGGGGTGTCCTCGATCAGCGCCTGATAATCGAGGTAATCCATCTTGGACATGTCGCCGCCGGAATGGCGCGACGCCTGATAGCGTTGGAACAGGCGGTATTGTTCCTGGCTGGCGGCCGGTTGCGCCATGCGTGCCGACAAGTCCGTGTTGGCTTTCAAAATCCGCTTCATGGACGGGCGCAGGTCGAAGCCGTCGACGGCGATGCGCACGGCCTTGCAGGCGTCGCAGCCAGGACAGGCCGGGGCATAGACGATGCCGTGGGACCGGCGGAAGCCGGCATAGGACAATTGATCGTGCAGGCGGGTCGCGTCGCGCCCAAACAGTTCCGTGACCACGCGCCGCTCGACCCGGTCCGGCAGGTACGGACAGGGCAGAGGCGCCGTCGCGAAAAAGAACCGCGTGTCGGATATGGGTTTGTGGCGCATCTCGTGTCCCCGTGCCTCCGGTCACGCCGCTCGTGCGTCGACCGTCCGGAACCTACTGTGACTTAATATCGCCGCGGATTTCAAGGTTGATCCCAGGCAGCGCCGGTGCGGCCGGTTGCGCGGGCCGGGCCGGAACGACCCCGCCGGGCGCGGGCAACTGGATGCCTTCGGGCGCCAGCTTCGGCGCGGGGGCGGCGGCCCCGCCGTCCTCTTGGCGCTGCTGACGCTTGATCTCGTTGAGGCCGGGCAGGGCTTCGTTCTCACGCTCTTTCCTGGCTTTTTCCTCGGCGTCCTTTTCGGCCTTTTCCTTTTCCGCCTCACGGCCGGTGCCGCGCAGCAGAATGATCGACAGCCGCCGGTTGGACGGGTGCTTGGGGTCCTCGGCGATCAGGGGGTCCGTCGCCGCCTTGCCGACGACGCGCTTGATCCGTGCATCGGGCACCCCGAATCCTTCAAGGGCGCGGCGCGCCGAATTGGCGCGGTCCGACGACAGTTCCCAGTTGCCGTAGTCCTGGCCGGAAAACGGGGTCGCGTCCGTATGCCCGGAAATCGAAATGTCCTGGGGCATCGACAGGATGACCTTGGACACCAGTTCCAGCAGGCGTTCCGTATGCAGGAACATCTTGGAAGACCCCGACGGGAACATGGCCAGACCGTCGCGGTCGATCAACTGAATGCGCAGACCTTCGGGCGTGTTGTCGACCAACAGGCTGTTCTTCAGCTGACGCATCTGCGGCACGCTTTCCAGCGTCTTTTGCAACTCTTCCTGGGCGTCCTCGAAGGCTTCCTGTTCCTTCTTTGCGGCCTGGGCCTCGACGTCTTCCTCGGTCGGCTTGGCCTTGGATTCCGCCTCGCCCTCGGACAGGTCGCCGCCGGTGCCGGCCTTGGGCGGCGGCAGATCGACGGTGACGCTGTCGCGCGCCGTGGCGTTCGAGGAAATGCCTTCCTCGGTAATGGTCTTGCCTTGCAGGATGTCGCCGGATCCGCTGGTCGTCTGCGACGTGGACACCGGCGCGAAGTAGTTGGAAATGCCTTCGAGGGATTCCTGGGTGACCGAGTTCAACAGCCACAGCAGCAGGAAGAACGCCATCATGGCGGTCACGAAGTCGGCGTAGGCGATTTTCCACGCGCCGCCGTGATGGCCGTGTCCGCCCTTCTTGATCTTCTTGATGATGATCGGTTGTTTTGCGGCTTCGTCCGCCATCAGGCCCTTCCTATGGGGTCCGTACCGTTTCGGCCGTGCGCGCCGCCGTGGTCATGGACGTCCTTACGTCCGGCGGCAGGGGTGGTGATCGTCACGACGCCGCAGGCAGGTTGGTGACCATTTCCTCGACCTCGGCAAAGGTCGGCCGCAGACCATGCGCCAGCGTCTTGCGCGCGAATTCCACGGACACCTGCGGGGCATAGCCCTGCATGTGGCCGACCAGCGCGATCTTGATGCAGTTCAGGTAGGCGGCGTCGGCGTTGTAGGTGTTGTTCAGCGAAGCCGCGATCGGCGCCATGAACCCATAGGCGAAGAAAATCCCGCTGAACGTCCCGACCAGAGCCGCGGCGATCAGGTTGCCGAGAACTTCCGGCGGTTCGGTGATCGAGCCCATGGTCACGATGACGCCCAGCACGGCGGCGACGATGCCGAGCGCCGGGGTCGCGTCGGCCATGCTCTGCCAGGCGCCGGAGATGGCGTGCAGTTCCTCGTGATGCTTTTCCAGTTCGGCATCCATGACCGATTCGATTTCATGCGGGTTGGAGGCCCCGAGCGTCAGCAGGCGCAGGTAGTCGCACAGAAACTCGATCGCATGGTGATCGGCATGAAACAGCGGGAAATTGGCGAACAGCGTGCTCTCGTCCGGTTTTTCCACATGCGCTTCAAGCGCCAGGTCGCCCTTGGTCTTGGCCAGACGGAACACCGAATAGAGGCAACCGAGAAGTTCTTCATAATGTTCGCGGCTGTAGGTGGGGCCTTTCATAATGGTCTTGAAGGACCCCATCACGCCCTTGATGACCGGTTTCGGGTTGCCCGTGACGAAGGCCCCGATGGCGCCGCCGAAGATGATGATGAATTCAAGCGGCTGCCAAAGCACGGCGAAGCTGCCGTGGACGCCATAGGCACCGAACACGGACACCAGCACAACCAATGAGCCTACGATAAACAGCATTCAGCAGTCTCCAAGAGCACGGGTCCGCGCCGACGCCGCTTCGCGGTCTCTAACGCACGGGGGAAAAGCTATCGTCCTATCGTCCCAAAATACAAGCATTTCTCGTACCGAAGCGCCATAAGCCAAAAGGATTAATTCAAAGAGCCACGCCCTCATTGAACGTCAAATTGATTGGTAATTGGTAAAGGCTTGCCAGCCCTTCCCCAGGCGACGTATTCAAGACGTCATCCGCATACACATGCCAGCATCCTTGGGGGAACGATTCGGCCGCCGACATGGTTGATCAAATTGCATTCAGAAACGCCTTGGCCTGTTTTGCCTCGGGCGTCACGGTTGTCACCGCGCCCGGTGACGGGCAGGGGCCCGTCGGCGTGACCGTCAGCGCCTTCTGCTCGCTGTCTCTCGACCCGCCCTTGATCCTGGTCTGTTTGGACAATCGCACCGGCTGCATCGCCCAATTTCTGGAATCCGGCGCCGGCTTCACGGTCAATGTCCTGGCCGCCGACCAACACGCCCTGTCTGACGCTTTCGCCGGACCGCAAACCTTCGACCTGCACGGGCATGGATTCAAGGCGGGTGCGACCGGCGCGCCGGTCCTGGACGGTGTGGCGGCGGCGCTGGCCTGCCACACCCATGCAATTCATGACGGCGGCGACCATCGTATCGTGGTTGGCCGCGTGGCGGACGTGCAGGTGGCCCGCGACAAGGCCCCCTTGATCTATTTTCAAAGCTCATACCGTGGGTTAAGTGAGCGAATCTAAGTACCAGTTTTTATACAATTTTCCCATCGTTCGCGCGGTGGCGGCGCAGCTTGTCGGCGGAATCGCGACCGTGGCCGCCATGGCGGTTCTGCGCAACCTCGGCTGGCCGGCACCGCCGGCGACGCTTTGCATCATCTGGGGAGCGGCGGCGGCGGTGGCGACCCTGCCCATGGGGCTGGCCCGCTGGTGGCTGCCGGTTCAGGCCGTTGCCCCGGTTCTGCTCTGGATCGTGCTCGGCCTGCAGCCGCCGGGGTGGGTGTTTCCCGCCGTGTTCGCCGTACTGCTCGCCGTCTATTGGAACGCCGTGGGTGAAGGGGTTCCCCTCTACCTGTCCAACGCCAAGACCTGGCGCGCCGTTGAAAAACTGCTGCCGAAGCGGCCCGGCATCCGCATGGCCGATCTGGGCAGTGGGCTCGGCGGAACACTCTGGCATCTCGCCGATGCGCGGCCCGACGCCGCCTTCGAAGGCTTCGAGACAGCCCCCTTGGTTTATCTCGCGACCCGTCTGCGTCAATTCACGCAGCCGCGGATGAACCTGCGAATCCGCTTTCTGTCCCTTTGGCGGGCGGATTTAAGGGATTTCGATGTCGTCTATTGTTTCCTGTCGCCCGTGCCCATGGCCCGCCTGTACGCCAAGGCCCGGCAGGAAATGAAGCCCGGCAGTCTGTTCATCTCCAACAGCTTCGCCGTGCCGGACGTGGAGCCGGACGAGATCGTCGAGGTCGACGACAGCCGACGCACCCGGCTATTGGTGTTCAGGATGTAGGCGGAAAGGCAACCGGACTTAGTCCTTGCGGTTCGACAGAACCCGGGTCTGGAACCCGGCATTGCACAGGGCCTCGACGATCGCGCGCGCATGTTCCGCGTCGATGGTTTCGATCACCACGTCCAGTTCCGTGTCGCGGATCGGCCCGTCCGTGAACAGGCGCTGGTGATAGACCTCGAGAATGTTGCCGCCGAGGCCGCCGATCAGGCCCGACACCTCGGACAGCATGCCCGGGCGGTCGCTCATGCCGATGCGCAGACTGACCATGCGCCCGCCGCGCACCAGGCCGCGCAGCAGCACGTTGGACAACAGGCGGGAATCGATGTTGCCGCCGGAAATCACGATACCGACCTTCTTGCCCTTGTATTTGCCGTCGCCGGCCAAAAGGGCCGCGACCCCGGCCGCCCCGGCGCCCTCGGCGACGATGCGCTGGCCCTCGGCCAGGGCCAGGACGGCGGCTTCGATCTCGTCCTCGCCCAGAACGGCGATGTCCTTGACGTGGTCGGCGATGATCGGCCGGGTGATCTCACCCGGCGTCTTCACGGCGATGCCCTCGGCGATGGTGGTGCCGGCGCCGGTCGGGGCCTCGCCGTTCAGGGCCTGCGCCATCGATGGATAGAGCGCCGTCTGCGCGCCGACCATCTCGATCCCCGGGTTGATGGCATGGGCCGCGATGGCGCAGCCGGCCATCAGGCCGCCGCCGCCGATCGGCACGATCAGGGTGTCCAGGTCGGGCACATCTTCGAGAAACTCCAGCGCCACCGTACCCTGACCGGCGATCACGTGCGGATCGTCGAAGGGGGCGATGAACAATTTGCCGGTTTCCTCGGCATGGGCCAGGGCGGCATCCCGGGCAGCGTTGAAATCAATGCCTTCGAGGACGACCTTGGCCCCCAGGTCCTCGGTCCGCCCCACCTTGGTGAAGGGAGTGCCTTCGGGCATGTAGATGGTCGCCGCGATGCCGAGCCGCCCGGCGTGATAGGCCACACCCTGGGCGTGGTTTCCGGCCGAGGCGGCGACGACGCCGCGCGCGCGCTCGTCATCCGACAGGCTGCCCAGCTTGATCCCGGCGCCGCGCACCTTGAACGAGCCCGTGACCTGCAGGTTCTCCAGCTTCAGATAGACCTCGGCGCCGGTCGCCCGCGACAGCCGGCGCACCGGCAGGGCCGGGGTGCGAATGATCTCGCCCTGCAATTGGCGGGCGGCGTCGCGGATGGCATCTATGGTCACGGTCATGGCACGGGTTCCGTTACGGAAAGTGAAGCCGCCGTTCTACACGCTTGTTCAATCTTTTGGCAGGATTTTCAGAACGTCGCCTGCCTCGGACGGGATGGCTTCAAGGGTCAGGGTTTGACCGTCCCGCCAAGCCGCGGCCAAATCGCGGTAACGCGGGCTGAGCGGATTTCCCGACTGACCCGTCGCGATGACGAAGCGGGAGCCGTCCAGGTCGCTCAAATCCATCAGGGCGCGCAGCCCCGCGCCATGGCGATGGGCGAAGGGCGCATCCGAGCGCCCCAGCCACATGGCGCCCCGGTTGAGGGTGTCGTTGCCGCCGTCCGTCGCGACCTCGACCGCCGTCCAATCGCGCAGCAGGGGCATGTGCCGGAACACGGGATGTTCAAACCGGGCGACATGCACATCGCCCCAAAGCGCCGTGCGGCCCAACTCCCGGTCCAGGCCCATGAGATCGCGGGCTGTCTGATCCAGGGCGCGGACGACCGCGTCGGCGCAGGTTTCGATCCTGTCCGCCGTCGCCCGGTCGTCGCACCATGACTGCCCGGCCGTCAGGGCGCGGACCACGGCCTGAATGCGCAGACCGTGCCAGCGGTCGATCAGGTCGCCCAGGTCGTCGGCGAAGATTGCCTGCTTGAGATTGAGGGCGAAGAACATGAAGGCGAGGGGCGCGCGCTGCCGTCGGTCCATGGCGCCGTCCCAGCGTTCCAGCGCGCGGACCAGGGACCGGCGGGCGGCAACGTCGTCCAATTGCGCCAGGGCGAAGGCCAACAGTTCCTCGGCCCCGGCGGAATGGATGTCCATCTGGGGGGCGATCGGGTCGGGCCGGTCGCCGGCCAGCAGATCGGCCAGCCGCCGGGCGCGGAAGGGCGGCGGCCAGTCGGCGGCGATGGCGAAGGGAAAACCCGGGGGCGTGACCTTGTTGTTGGCGTTCAACAGCACGCCGCCCGGCGGATCGGCATAGCGCGGCATCACCGCGGGGTCGAGATAACCGTCGTGCCCCACGGGCCCCTGCATGCGGACCAGCGGCACCGCGCCGCCGCCGCGTTTGCGTTTCGGGAGGCGCCCCGCCGTGATCATGCCGATCTCGCCCGCCCGGGTCGCGTACAGGACGTTCTGCACCGGGGCGTGAAACCGGCGCAGGGCCGCCGCGACGTCGGCCTTGGTCTTGGCCGCGTTGAGGGCCAGGAGCGCTTCCGGCGTCTGGTCGCCCGCTTCCAGATAGGGGGCGGACAGAGTCACCGGACGGCCGCCGGCGTCGGTGATGACGGGGCCGTCGGGGGTTTCCAGAACCGTCAGGGTTTCCGGCGCGCGGTCCCGCACCGCGATGACTTCGTTGCGAACGCGGAATTCGGCGGTGCCGCCGTCCGCATCCGTGCGGTAGGCGCCGGGCTTCTCGGCCAGGGTCTCGACGATCAGGTCTTCCGTATCCGCCCCCGTGGTCGTGAACCCCCAGGCGACATGGCCGTTGTGGCCGATCACCAGGAACGGCACGCCGGGCACGGTCGCCCCGGCCAGCACGCCGTCCGGGGTTTCCAGGCGCGCCAGATACCACAGGATCGGCGCCTGGAATTCCAGATGCGGGTCGTTGGCCAGGAACGGCTTGCCGGTTGACGTGCGCATCCCCGAAAGCGCCCAGGCGTTGGAGGCCGTGCCCGGCGCGCCCACGTTCCGCGGGTCCCAGTCCATGGCGGGAAAGGCGGCCAGGCCGCTGCCGCCGCCGGACATGCCCGGAAAGGCGGTCGGCGCGTCGCCGGGGTAGGGCGGCCAGAGGAAATTCACCTGTTCCGGCGAAAGTCTGGCCAGCATGTCGAGGCGCAGGCGTTCCGTCCGCCAATTGCCGGCCAGACGCAGGGCCATCAGCTTGCCCCAGACCAGGCTGTCGGCGGGCCGCCAGGGTTCGGGCGTGTGGCGGAGCGCGAGGAATTCGACCGTGCGCGGCCAGGATGTTTCCTTGATCCAGGCGTTGACCCCGGCGGCATAGGCGTCGAGCCGCTTTTTCAGGGCGGGCGAGGCCGCTTCGGCCTGCGCCTCGGCCAGCCGGTGGATTCCCAGACGGCGCATGTAACGGTCCATGTCGAGCGCCGGTGCGCCCAGCATCTCCGCCAGCCGTCCGGCCCCCGCGCGGCGCATCAATTCCATCTGGAAAAACCGATCCTGGGCATGGACGAAGCCCAGGGCGAAAAAGGCGCTGTCCCCGTCACCGGCGCGGATGCGCGGCACGCCGTGGCTGTCGCGGGTGACCGTCACGGGCGCCGGAAGGCCCGCGAGTTTCAGGGTTCCCGACGTCTTGGCGAAGGTCGGGGCGAGCAGGGCCGCGCCGCCGCCGACCAGCGCCACGGCCAGCGCCAGGCCCCAGACTTTCAGCCCGCGCAGCCGCACGGCGGGCCTTTCGGGCCGGAAATTTTCGCCCGCCCGCATTGCGGGGGGTAAATCTTGGCGTTATACATCGCGCGACACCAAACTTGCGCCGGCCCCCGGTTTCCGGGCGCGCCGGACGTTCCCTTCCATCGCTGAGACGCCCACAATAAGGCGCGACCAACAAAAGGAAACAGACATGTCCGGACCCTTGAGCGGCCTTCGGGTTTTCGATCTGACCCGCATCCTGGCGGGCCCCTCCTGCACGCAGATTCTCGGTGACCTGGGCGCCGACGTGATCAAGGTGGAAATCCCCGGCAAGGGCGACGACACGCGCGGCTTCGTCCCGCCCTACCTGAAGGACGGCGACGGCAACGACACGGACCAGAGCGCCTATTTCACCTGCGCCAACCGCAACAAGCGCTCCATCACCCTGGACCTGACCAAGCCCGAAGGCATCGAGCTGGCCAAGAAGATGATCGCCAAGTCCGACGTGCTGGTGGAGAACTTCAAGACCGGCGGCCTCGCCAAATACGGTCTGGGATATGATCAGCTGAAGGACGACAACCCGGGTCTGGTCTATTGCTCGGTGACCGGCTTCGGCCATACCGGCCCCTACGCCAACCGCCCCGGATACGACGTGCTGATCCAGGGCATGGGCGGCTTCATGAGCGTGACCGGGGAGCCCGACGGCGATCCGCAGAAGGCCGGCATCCCCATTTCCGACCTGATCGCCGGCATGTACGCGGCGGTCGGCATCAACGCCGCCCTGCGCCACCGCGAAGTCACCGGCGAGGGCCAGCACATCGACATCGGCATGCTGGACACCACCGCCGCCATCCTGTCGATCCAGGGGGCGAACTTCCTGGCCACCGGCCAGAACCCGCCGCGCCTGGGCAACGCGCACCCCAACATCGTGCCTTACCAGTCGTTCCCGACCGCCGACGGCGACATCATCCTGGCCGTCGGCAATGACGGCCAGTTCCAGCGGTTCTGCAAGGTCGCGGGCTGTGAGCATCTGGCGGAAGATGCGAAATTCGCGACCAACGCGGGGCGCGTGTCCAACCGGGACGAGATCGTCGCCCTTCTGAAGCCGATCGTCGCGTCCAAGCCGTCGGCGTTCTGGCTGACCGAACTGGAAAAGAACAACGTCAGCTGCGGGCCCATCAACCGCCTGGACCAGGTGTTTTCCGATCCGCAGTTCCTCGCCCGCGGCATGCGGCTCGACATGCCGCACCCGAAGACCGGCAGCAAGCCGGTCAGCATGGTCGCGAGCCCGCTGAAGTTCTCCAAGTCGCAGGTCGACTACCGCATGGCGCCGCCGGTTCTGGGCCAGCATTCGGAAGAGGTTCTGGGCGAGGTCCTGGGCCTCAGCGCCGACGAGGTCGCCGGCCTGCGCGACCGCGGCGTGATCTGACGCATCGGCGGGCGGGGAAGGGCGGTCGCATGGAACGCAAATCCTTCCTCGGCCGCACGGCCCTCGGCGCCTTTCACGAGGTCGTCTATTGGCAATGGGGCCCGGCCGACGGCCCCGTGCTGCTCTGCGTTCACGGCCTGACCCGCAACGGCCGGGATTTCGACGCGGTGGCCGAACGGTTCTCGGACCGCTGGCGCGTCGTCTGCCCCGACATCGTCGGGCGCGGCGACAGCGGCCGTCTGGCCGACCCCCTGCAATACGGCTATCCCCAGTATCTTGCCGACCTGACGGCCCTGATCGCGCGCCTCGACGTGGACCGGGTTGCCTGGCTCGGCACCTCCATGGGGGCGTTGCTGGGCATGATCATGGCGGCGGGGGCGGGAACGCCCGTGGAACGTCTGCTGATGAACGACGCCGGGCCGGTGGTGACCAAGGACTCCCTGCAACGCATCGCCGCCTACCTGGGCACGGCGCCGGATTTCGCCGATTTGGCCGAGGCCGAGGCCTACATCCGCCAGGTCCACGCGCCGTTCGGCCCCCTGACCGACGCACAATGGGCACATCTCGCCCGCCATAGCGTGCGGCAGGCGCCCGGTGGGCGGCTGGTGCTGAAATACGACCCCGGCTTGGCCAAACCGTTTCAGGGCGCGGTCGACAACGATCTGGTGCTGTGGCCCGTGTGGGACGCGATCCGCTGCCCGGTCACCGTGATCCGGGGGGGGCAGTCGGACCTGTTGCGCGCCGATACCCTGGCGGAAATGCAGGGGCGGGGCCCCAAAACCACGGTCCACGAAATTCCCGGCGTCGGCCATGCCCCGGCCTTGATGGACGATGCCCAACTGGATCTGGTCGCGGACTGGCTCTCGGCCTGAGCCGGCCCGAATTTATTCAGCGGACACATACCTTTGTCTGTATTGAAAGTCGCCGGGCCGGCGAATACTATGCAGCCACATCAGGGATCGGTCAGACGCATTTTCGCGCAAGACCGCCGGAAATCTGGGAGTGCCGATAATGGCTGAAGTTCAGGCTGTAAACTCGTCCCGCGCGCTGCGCGAAGCGGAAACCCGCGAACTGGCAACGCATCCGGGCGAGGATCTGGAAGATTTCGTGACCTTCCGGGTCAAGAAACAACTGTTCGGCATTCCCGTGCTGATGGTTCAGGACATTCTGTCGCCGGACCGCATCGCCTCGATCCCCCTGGCGCCGCCGGAAGTGCGCGGCTCCATCAACCTGCGTGGCCGCATCGTCACCGTCATCGACGTGCGCGTGCGCCTCGGCCTGCCGACCAGCACGGAAGCCTCGGAAAACGCCATGGCGGTAACGGTGGAGCATGACCACGAACTCTACACCCTGCTGGTCGACAGCATCGGCGACGTGGTCAGCCTGTCCAACGACCTGTACGAGCGCAATCCGGCGACCCTTGATTCCCTGTGGCGTGAATTCGCCAACGGGATCTATCGCCTGAAGGGTGAGTTGATGGTGGTGCTCGATGTGCACCGCCTGCTGAACATCAACGTCCGGCTTTAGAAAACGGTCTTCCGTTACCCGCGCAGCAGGCGTGCGACGTCCAGGGCCGCATAGGTCAGGATCGCGTCGGCGCCCGCGCGCTTGAACGCCATCATGGTCTCCAGCAGCACCTTGTCGTAATCGAGCCAGCCGGCGTCGCCCGCCCCACGCAACATCGCGTATTCGCCCGATACGTTGTAGACGAAGGTCGGCATGCGGAACTCCTGCTTCACCATGCGCACGACGTCCAGATAGGGCAGGCCCGGCTTGACCATGACCATGTCGGCCCCTTCCTCGACGTCGAGGGTGACCTCCCACATCGCTTCGTCGACGTTGGCCGGGTTCATCTGATAGGTCGCCTTGTCGCCCTTCAAGGCCCCCTTGGAGCCGACGGCGTCGCGGAACGGCCCGTAAAAGCCGGACGCGTACTTGGCCGCATAGGCCAGCACGGAGACGTCCTGGCGGCCCGCGTCGTCCAGGGCGTCGCGGATCGCGGCGACGCGCCCGTCCATCATGTCCGAGGGGGCGATGATGTCGCAGCCCGCCTCGGCCTGAACCAGGGACTGCTTGACCAGGATCTCGACCGTTTCGTCGTTGAGGATGATCCCGTCCTGCACCAGGCCGTCGTGGCCGTCGGAATTGAAGGGATCGAGCGCCACGTCGCAGATCACCCCGACATCCGGCGCGGCGGCCTTGGCGGCGCGCACGGCGCGGCACACCAGGTTGTCCGGGTTGTAGGCTTCCTTGGCGTCCGGGGTTTTCAGGCTGTCGTCCGTGTAGGGAAACAGCGCCACGGCGGGAATGCCCAGCTCGCGGGCTTCCGTCACCGCGCCCGCCAAAAGATCGACGGACAGGCGCTCGACGCCCGGCATCGACGGGATGGGTTCGCGCTTGTTCGCGCCCTCGACCACGAACACCGGCCAGATCAGATCGTCCGTGGACAGCTTATGTTCGGCGACCAGCCGCCGGATCCAGGGTTCACGCCGGTTGCGGCGCATGCGCTTGCGGGGAAATATGGACACGGGCGATTGCTTCCAATGAGGGGTCAGGTCAGCCAACAGGCCTGGACGGAGCCGACAAAATCCCTTGGGCCCGGGGTAAAGTCAACGTTTCTTGGGGCCCTTTGGCCCCGGCTTCGGGGGATTGGTCCCTTTACCCGATCCGGGATTTGCCTTACGTTTACGTAAACGGAAACTATAACGATACTTGGGAACGGAAACACCATCGTGCCGGACGACAGACTTCCCGCCGCCGGGTCGAAACAGACCCCGGGCGCCGCCAGCAAGGGGCCGCTGCACCCGGTGCGGTTCGTCACCGCCGCCGCCCTGTTCGACGGCCATGACGCCGCCATCAACATCATGCGCCGCATCCTGCAAGCGCAGGGGGCCGAGGTCATTCACCTGGGCCACAACCGCGCCGTCGACGAAGTGGTGACCGCCGCCATCCAGGAAGACGCCCACGGCATTGCCGTCTCAAGCTATCAGGGCGGTCATGTGGAATACTTCAAGTACATGATCGACCTGCTGCGCCAGCGCGGCCGCCCCGACATCGCCGTGTTCGGCGGCGGCGGCGGCGTCATCGTCGCCGATGAGGTCCGCGATCTGGAAGCCTATGGCGTGACCCGCGTGTATTCGCCCGAGGACGGCCGGCGTCTGGGCTTGCAGGGCATGATCGCCGACATGATCCAGACGGCGCGGCGCGACCTGTCCGCCGACCTGCCCAAGGACCTGAGCGGCCTCAAGGCCGGCGACGCGGCCGATCTGGCGCGCGTCGTCACGGCGATCGAGGACGGCCGCCTGCCCAAGGGCCTGCTGAACGACATTCACGCCGCCGCCGAGGCCCGCGATACCGTTCCGGTACTGGGCATCACGGGCACGGGTGGGGCGGGCAAATCGTCGCTGACGGACGAAATCGTGCGGCGTTTCCGCTTTGGCTCGGGCGAACCGCGCATCGCCGTCGTCGCCATCGACCCGACCCGGCGCAAGACCGGCGGGGCGCTGCTGGGCGACCGCATCCGCATGAACGCCAACAACGCGCCCAACGTGTTCTTCCGCTCCCTGGCCACGCGCGACGCCAAGACCGAGGTCCCGCCGGCGCTCGCCGACATCATCGCCGCCGTGAAGGCGTCCGGCGCCGACATCGTCATCATCGAAACGCCGGGGATCGGGCAGGGGGACGCGGGCATCGTGCCGTTCTGCGACGTCTCGCTCTACGTCATGACGCCCGAGTTCGGCGCCGCCAGCCAGCTTGAGAAGATCGACATGCTGGATTTCGCCGACGTCATCGTGATCAACAAAATGGACCGCAAGGGGGCCATGGACGCGCTGCGCGACGTGCGCAAGCAGGTTCAGCGCAACCGCGAGGCCTTCGCCGCAAAGCCCGACGACATGCCCGTGTTCGGCGCGATTGCCTCCAGATTCAACGACACCGGCGTAACGGCGGTCTATCAGGAACTGTTGAGCCAATTCGCGGCCAAGGGCTTTCCGGAGTTGCCGCACCTGCTGCCGGCGGTGGACAGCAAGGCGTCGGAGCCGGGCCAAGCCATCGTGCCGCCGGACCGCCAACGCTATCTGGCCGAAATCGCCCAGGAAGTTCGCGGCTACCTGTCCCATGCCGAGGATCAGGCGCGCATCGCCCGGGCCCGCCAGCAGGCCCGGGAAACGGCCCGCATGCTGGAGGAAAACGGCAAAAATATCAGTGATATACGCGAGCTGGCTGACTCAAAATCCAAGGAACTGAGCGCCGAGGCCCATGCCCTTTTGGACGCCTGGCCGGAAACCCGCGCCGCCTATTCCGGCGACGAGATGGCGGTCACCGTGCGCGACCGGGAAATCCGCAACGCGCTGACCCGCACGACGCTCTCCGGCAACACGATCCGCCGCGTCAGCCTGCCGAAATATGAAGATCACGGCGAACTGCTTAAATGGCTGATGCGGGAGAATTTGCCGGGTTATTTTCCCTACACGGCCGGCGTGTTCCCCTTCAAGCGGACCGAGGAAGATCCGACCCGTATGTTCGCGGGCGAGGGCGACCCCAAGCGCACCAACGCCCGGTTCAAGTACCTGTCCAAGGAATCCGAGGCCAAGCGCCTGTCGACGGCCTTCGATTCCGTGACGCTCTACGGGTTCGATCCGGACGAACGCCCGGACATCTACGGCAAGGTGGGCAATTCCGGCGTTTCCATCGCGACGCTGCACGACATGGCCGAACTTTACGACGGCTTCGACCTCTGCGCGCCCACGACCTCCGTTTCCATGACCATCAACGGCCCGGCGCCGACCATCCTGGCCATGTTCCTCAACACGGCGATCAACCAGCAACTGGCCAAGTTCGAAGCCGACAAGGGCCGGGCGCCCGACGAAACCGAGGCGGCGGAGATCCGCGCCTGGACGCTCGCCAACGTGCGCGGCACGGTGCAGGCGGACATCCTCAAGGAAGACCAGGGCCAGAACACCTGCATCTTCTCGACCGAATTCGCGCTGCGCATGATGGCCGATATCCAGGCCTATTTCGTCGAACACAAGGTGCGGAACTTCTATTCCGTGTCGATTTCCGGCTATCACATCGCCGAGGCGGGCGCGAACCCGATCTCGCAGCTGGCCTTCACGCTCGCCAACGGCTTCACCTTCGTCGAGGCGTACCTCGCGCGCGGCATGAAGATCGACGATTTCGCGCCCAACCTGTCGTTCTTTTTCTCCAACGGCATGGACCCGGAATACACGGTCATGGGCCGGGTCGCGCGGCGCATCTGGGCGGTCGCGATGCGGGAACGCTATGGCGCCAACGACCGCTCGCAGAAGCTCAAATACCATATCCAAACCTCGGGGCGGTCGCTGCACGCCCAGGAAATGGATTTCAACGACATCCGCACGACGTTGCAGGCGCTGATCGCCGTCTACGACAACTGCAATTCCCTGCACACCAACGCCTTCGACGAGGCCTTCACCACCCCGACCGAGGACAGCCTGCGCCGGGCCATCGCCATCCAGATGGTGATCAACAAGGAATGGGGCCTGGCGAAGAACGAGAATCCCAACCAGGGCGCCTTCGTCATCGACGAGCTGACCGACCTGGTGGAAGAGGCGGTGCTGCGGGAGTTCGAGCGCATTTCCGAGCGCGGCGGGGTGCTCGGCGCCATGGAAACGGGTTACCAGCGCGGCAAGATTCAAGAGGAATCCCTGCACTACGAAACCCTGAAGCACGACGGCAGTCTGCCCATCGTCGGCGTCAACACCTTCCTCAACCCTAATCCGGACGCGGGCTTGGCCGAACCGCCGTTGCAGCGATCCTCGGAAGAAGAAAAACAGAATCAAATCAAAAGGCTGCGGGCGTTTCACGATGCACGGCGCGAGGACGCCCAGGCGGCGCTCGCCGACCTGAAGGCCGCCGCCGCGTCGGACGGCAACCTGTTTGCCGCCTTGATGGAAGCCGTGAAATCGTGTTCCCTGGGTCAGATCACGGACGCGTTGTTCGACGCGGGCGGACAGTACCGCCGAAACATGTAGCCGGATCGGCCTGAACGGTCGCCTCCGGCCGGTGGAAAAAGGGCTCTGGCTTGGCCACGCAAGACGACGTTTACCTGCCGGAAGTGCTGTTCGAATTCCAGCCCAAGGGACGCTATGTGCGGGTCACCGCCATCGATCCGCGCACCGGAGTCGAAGTCATCTCCATCTGCGACGCCAAGTATTCCCAAGCGATGGTTCAGCGCCTGGCCGTCCGCAAGCTCAAATACGTGCTGCGCAAACGCCGCGCCCAGGTCATGGGCACGGGCCGGGCCGGGCGCACGGACCTGCTGGCCTGAACATTGCCGGGGAACAATTCGGCGCTTGATTTTCACGGCCGATTTTTCCACATGTTGCGCGCTGGCCCAAGATTTCTACATCTGGAGCGGCGCAGAGCCCTTGTGTTCGTGTAGCGGCAAGAATCGAGATGTGGTATCACTGCCGCCGGACGAACGCAGCCTTCCAAAAGCCCTAGGTGGACACCCGTGAGCACCAAACCCATCGCCATCGCCTGCGATCACGCCGGCTTCGCCCTGAAAACCGACCTGCTGAAGCAGCTCGCCGACATGGGCCACGAGGTCCTGGACCTCGGCACCAATTCCGAGGACTCGGTCGATTATCCCGATTTCGGCTTCGCCATGGCCCAGGCCATCCGTGACGGCAAGGCCGACTTAGGCGTTCTGGTCTGCGGCTCCGGCATCGGCATCTCCATGGCCGCCAACCGCTATCCGGAGGTCCGCGCCGCGCTGATTCACGACGCGCTGGGTGCCCGCATGTGCCGCCAGCACAACGACGCCAACGTGATCTGTTTCGGCGGCCGCATGATCGGCGCCGAAACGGCCAAGGATTGCCTCAAGATATTCCTGGAAACCGACTTCGAAGGCGGCCGCCACGGCCGCCGCGTGGACAAGCTGTCCACGCCGGCCTGAGGCCGCCCGCCATACCGCCTGAACATCCGCGCCCCTCGCCGAGACGTCCGGGCGCCGCAACCGAAATTCTTAAGGACCGAGAACCCGCCATGCCCGACGCCGATACCCCGAAATACGCCGATCCGTCCCTCAACCGCTTCTTCGAAGCGCCGTTGTCCGAGACCGACCCCGAGCTTTACGCCGCCGAACGCGCCGAACTGAAGCGCCAGCAGGACAAGATCGAGCTGATCGCCTCGGAAAACATCGTGTCCCGCGCGGTCATGGAAGCCCAGGGCGGCGTCATGACCAACAAGTACGCCGAGGGCTATCCCGGGCGGCGTTACTACGGCGGCTGCGAATTCGTCGACGTCGCGGAAACGCTCGCCATCGAGCGGGCCAAGAAATTGTTCGGCTGCGGCTTCGCCAACGTGCAGCCCCATTCCGGCGCGCAGGCCAACGGCGCCGTCATGCTGGCCCTGGTCAAGCCGGGCGAGACCATCATGGGCATGTCGCTGGCCGCCGGCGGGCACCTGACCCACGGCGCGCCGCCCGCCATGTCGGGCAAGTGGTTCGACGCCGTGCAGTACGGCGTGCGCAAGCAGGACGCCCGCGTCGACTTCGACGAAGTCGAGGAACTGGCCATGGAACACAAGCCCAAGGTCATCATCGCGGGCGGCTCGGCCTATCCCCGCACCCTGGATTTCCCCAAGTTCCGCGAGATCTGCGACAAGGTCGGCGCCCTTTTGATGGTCGACATGGCCCATTTCGCGGGCCTGGTCGCCGCCGGGGTGCACCCAAGCCCGTTTCCCCATGCGGACATCGCCACCACGACGACCCACAAGACGCTGCGCGGGCCGCGCGGCGGCATGATCCTGACCAACGACGAGGCGATCGCCAAGAAGATCAATTCAGCCGTGTTCCCGGGCCTTCAGGGCGGGCCGCTGATGCATGTCATCGCCGCCAAGGCGGTTGCCTTCGGCGAGGCCCTGCGCCCCGAATTCAAGGACTATTCGGCGCGCGTCGTCGCCAATGCGCGGGTGCTGGCGGAAACGCTGGTTTCGCGCGGCTTCGACATCGTGGCCGGCGGCACGGACACGCATCTGATGTTGGTCGACATGCGCGCCAAGGGACTGACCGGGGTCGTGGCCGAGGCCGCCCTGGAAAATGCCCGCATGACCTGTAACAAGAACGGCGTGCCGTTCGATCCGGAAAAGCCGACGGTGACCTCGGGCATCCGGCTCGGCACCCCGGCGGGCACCACGCGCGGCTTCGGCGAGGCTGAATTCCGCGAAATCGGCAACCTGATCGCCGACGTGCTGGACGGCGTCGCCGCCAATCCGGACGACAACTCGGCGGCGGAAGCCAAGGCGGCCGAAGCCGTGGGCCGGTTGTGCCGGGATTTTCCGATCTATTCGAACATCTAGGCCGGTAACGGCTTGTTTAGAACCGAACGGGTACAACATACAAAATATTGGGGAGAACTGACCGATGCGGTGCCCATTCTGCGGACATGACGATTCTCAGGTAAAGGATTCCCGGCCGACGGACGACGGCTCGGCGGTCCGCCGCCGACGTTTCTGCCCGGCCTGCGGCGCGCGCTGGACGACCTTCGAGCGGGTCCAACTGCGCGAACTGGTGGTCGTCAAGAAGGACGGGGAGAAGACTCCCTTCGACCGCGACAAGCTGTCGCGCTCCCTGCACATCGCGCTGCGCAAACGCCCGGTCGACGAGGACCGGATAGAGCGCATCGTCAATTCCATCCAGCGCCGCCTGGAAACCCTGGGGGAGAACGAAATCCCCTCCAAGGTGGTCGGTGAAATGGTCATGGAAAACCTGGCCAACCTGGATCAGGTCGCCTACGTGCGCTTCGCCTCCGTCTATCGAAACTTCCGCGAGGCCAAGGATTTCGAGGCCTTCGTCGAGAACTTAAGTGGCGAAGACGACTAACACATTCACCAATCACGACCGCCGGTTCATGGCCATGGCGCTCGGGCTCGCCCGGCGCGGGCTGGGTAATGCCTGGCCCAATCCGGCCGTCGGCTGCGTCCTGGTCCGTCCGGACCTTGAGGGTGGCCGGGACGGCGGCGGGCGCGTGGTCGGGCGCGGCTGGACCCAGCCCGGCGGACGGCCCCATGCCGAAACGGAAGCCCTGGCGCGGGCAGGGGACCTTGCCCGGGGCGCCACGGCCTATGTAACGCTGGAGCCCTGCTGCCACACCGGCAAGACCGGGCCCTGCACGGAGGCCCTCATCAAGGCCGGCGTCGGCCGCGTGGTCGTCGCCGTGGGCGACCCGGACCCCCGCGTGGCGGGGCAGGGCATCGCCGCCCTGGAGGCGGCCGGCATAGCGGTCGCCCAGGGCCTGGACGAAACACGCGCCCGGGAAGTCAACGCCGGCTATTTCACGCGCGCCCAATCGGGCCGCCCGCTGGTCCTGCTGAAGGCCGCGTCCAGCCTGGACGGCCGCATCGCCGCCGTCGGCGGGGACAGCAAATGGGTGACCTCCGACGCCGCCCGAGCGCGCGGCCATCTGATGCGCGCGCAATCCGACGCCATCCTGGTCGGCATCGGCACGGTGCTGGCCGACGATCCGGAACTGACCTGCCGCCTGCCGGGAATGGAAGCCAGCTCGCCCGCGCGGGTGGTGCTCGACACGCACCTGAAGACCCCGCCAAATGGCAAGCTGGCGGCCTCGGCCAAGGATGTGCCTCTGTGGATCGTTACGGTTCCGGATTCTTCGCCCGAAGCCGCGAAAGAGCTGGAGAAAACGGGAGCCCAGGTAGTCCGCGTCGCCGCCGGCGACGACGGCAGGCCGGACCCGGTGGCGGTTCTGTCCGCTCTCGCCCGGGCCGGAATCACGCGGCTGCTGATCGAGGGCGGCGGCACCGTCGCGGCCACGTTCCTGAAGGCCGGGCTGGTCGATCGCCTGGCCTGGTTCCATGCCCCCGTGGTGGTCGGCAGCGACGGCGTGCCGGCGGTCGCCCCGCTGTCGGTCGCGACCATGAGCGACGCATTACGCTTCGAGCGCCTGTCCATGGAACTGGTCGGCGACGACATCCTGGAAATACTGGCGGTTCGGCCCCGTCCGGCGTAAGAAGCACTCATGTTTACAGGCATCATCACCGACGTCGGCCGGGTCCGCGCCATCGAGCATGCGGATGACGGCCGTCTGGAAATCGAAACCGCCTTCGATACCGGCGATATCGCCATCGGCGCGTCGGTCGCCTGTTCCGGCTGCTGTCTGACCGTCGTGGAAAAAGGGTCGGGCTGGCTCGCCTTCGAGGCCTCGGGCGAAACCCGGCGGCTGACGACGCTCGGCGCCTGGCGCGAAGGCACCGCCGTCAATCTGGAACGCGCGCTCAAGGCCGGGGACGAACTGGGCGGGCATATCGTTTCGGGGCATGTCGACGGCATGGCCGAATTGGTGACGCGGGAGGTGGAAGGGGAGTCCCTGAAACTGACCTTCCGCGCGCCCGATGCCCTGGCACCCTTCATCGCCGCCAAGGGCTCGGTCACCCTGGACGGCGTGTCGCTGACCGTGAACACGGTTGCGGCCCGGGATTTCACGGTCAATATCATCCCCCATACCCAGGAACAGACGACCCTCGGCGGCCTGACTGTCGGCGGCGCCGTGAACCTGGAAATCGATATGCTGGCGCGCTATGTTGCGCGGCTCATGCAGATGAATGGTGAAGCCCCTTGAAATTACAAGACGTTAACGCCTACGACAGCATCCTGTCGCCGATCGAGGACATCATTGAGGACGCGCGCAACGGGCGCATGTTCATCCTGGTCGACGACGAAGAACGCGAGAACGAGGGCGATCTGGTCATTCCGGCCCAGATGGCGACCCCGGACGCCATCAACTTCATGGCGCGCTTCGGGCGCGGGCTGATCTGCCTGGCGCTGACCCGCGAGCGGGTCGAAAAGCTGGACCTGCCGCATATGAGCCGCACCAATTCGTCGCGCCATCAGACGGCCTTCACCGTGTCGATCGAGGCCCGCGAGGGCGTCACCACGGGTATTTCCGCCTCGGACCGGGCGCGCACGGTCTCCGTCGCCATCGACCCGGCGCGGGGGGCGGCCGACATCGCCACGCCGGGACACATATTCCCGCTGGAAGCCCGCGACGGCGGCACCCTGGTGCGCGCCGGCCATACGGAGGCGGCCGTCGATGTGGCGCGCCTGGCGGGCCTCAGCCCGGCCGGCGTGATCTGCGAGATCATGAACGACGACGGCACCATGGCGCGGATGCCCGATCTGGTCGACTTCGCCCAGCATCACGGGCTGAAGATCGCGACCATCGCCGACCTGATCGCCTACCGGCGCAAGAACGACCGGCTGGTCAAACGCATTTTGGAAACGCCGTTCGAAAGCCGCCACGGCGGCAGCTTCACCATGGCGATCTATCAGAACACCGTGGCCTATGCGGAACACATCGCCCTGGTGAAGGGCGACATCGCCAAAGGCGGGCCGGTGCCCGTGCGCATGCACGCGCTGAACGTGCTGGAAGACGTGCTGGGCGACAATTCGCGGGGGGCCGACGGCCTGTTGCAGCGGTCCATGGAAATCATCGGCGAGATGGGCCGGGGCGTCATCGTGCTGATCCGCGAACCCATGCCGACCAGCCTGTCCGACCGGGTCAAGGCCAAGCTGGGCGAGGGCGAAAAGCCGTCCGGCCAGCTTCGCGATTACGGCGTGGGCGCACAGATCCTGACCGACCTCGGCATTACGGAGATGACCCTTTTGACCAATTCGACCAAGACCGTGGTCGGCCTGGACGGCCATGGGTTGACCATCGTCGGCCGCCAGCCCATCGACCGAGGTGCCGAGTGAGCGCCGCCGAGGCCCACAAGGGCGCAGTCCTGATCGTCGAATCCCGCTACTACCCGGACATCGCCGACGGCCTGATCGCCGGCGCCTTGCCGCTGCTGGCCGAGGCCGGCCTGCATCACGAACGCCTGGAAGTCCCGGGCGTATTCGAAATTCCCGCCGCCATCCGCCATGCGGCGTTCGGCGGCAGCTATGCCGGGTTCCTGGCCTTCGGCTGCGTGATCCGCGGCGAAACCAGCCACTACGACCACATCTGCACCGAAGCCAGCCGGGCGATCATGGACCTGACGACGCGGGACGGACTGGCCCTCGGTTTCGGGGTGCTGACCTGCGAGAACGGCGACCAGGCCCGCGTGCGCGCCGATCCCAAGGGCAAGAACAAGGGCGCCGAGGCGGCCCGCGCCTGCCTTGCCATGATCGGCGTCAAACAGCGTTTCGGCGGAGGTTGAAAACCATCATGAGCGCGACCCGATCCGCCCCCCTGAGTTCGGCTCGTCTGGCCGCCGTGCAGGCGCTGTATGAAATGGACCTGGCCGGCGCCGGCGCCGATCCGGTGCTGGAAGCCATCATGGCCGAACGCTGGTCGTCCTCGGCCCTCGACGCCGACGGCGCCGACGACGGCGAGAACGGCTTCACGCCGCCGGACCTGGACCTGTTGAAGGAACTGGTCGCGGGCGTCAGCAACGATCTCGAAGGCGTCGACCGCTATCTGAAGATGGCGCTCAACCATCCGCATACGGTGGACTCCCTGGAAGCGCTCCTGCGCGCGGTGTTGCGCGCGGCGGCCTTCGAAATGGCCAAACGCCCGCAGGTTCCGGCCGTGGTCGTCATCAAGGAATACGTGGACGTCGCCGACGCCTTTTTCGACGGGCGCGAACCGGCCCTGGTCAACGGCTTTCTCGATCATCTGGGCCGCCAGCTCCGCCCGGCGGAGTTCACTTAAGGTCGCCACAATTGGCCCCCAATATGCGGGGGACACGACGGATGCACCTAACCGCATGAACGACAACGACAAACTGGACCGATTGGGCGAATTCGATCTGATCGCCGCCTATTTCCGGCCCCTGACCGAGGGCCGGCCGGAAGCCCTTGATCTCAAGGACGACGCCGGGTTGCTGACGCCGCCCAAGGGCTGCCAGCTCGTCGTCACCACCGACGCCCTGGTCGCGGGCCAGCATTTCCTGGCCGACGCCGACCCTGAATGCCTGGCGGTCAAGGCCTTGGGCGTCAATCTGTCCGATCTGGCCGCCATGGGCGCCACGCCCGCCGCCTATACCTTGGCCCTGGCCGCCCCCAAGCCGGTCGTTCCCGGCTGGCTGCAGACCTTCGCATCCGGTCTTGGGGACATGCAGACCGCGCACGGCATCTTTCTTTTGGGCGGGGACACGGTGACCACGAGCGGACCGCTCACCCTCTCGATCACGGCGCTCGGCTGGGTGACCGCGGGCCAGGCCCTCCGCCGGTCGGGGGCGCGGGCCGGCGACGACCTGTACCTGTCCGGAACGATCGGCGACGCCGCCCTCGGCCTTCTGGTGGCCCGCGACGGGCGGACGCTCGCCGGCGGCGCCGGCGACGCGTTTCTGCGCGACCGTTACGACCGGCCGCGGCCGCGCTCGGCGCTCGGACCGCGCCTGGTGCAAATCGCCACGAGCTGCATCGACGTTTCCGACGGCCTTGCCGCCGACGTCGGCCATATTGCCAAGACGTCGGGCCTGGGGGCCGAGATCGGGGTTCAGGATCTGCCGCTGTCCGATGCGGCGCGGACGGCGCTCGCGGCCGACCCCAGCCTGCTGGAAACGCTGGTGACCGGCGGCGACGATTACGAGCTTGCGTTCACGGCCGCCCCGTCATCGGCGGCCGCCGTCGCCACGGCCGCCCGCGAATCGGGCGTCCCCGTGACCCGTATCGGAACCATGACGGCGGAACCGGACGTCCGTCTGCTCGGCCCCGGCGGGGCGGTGCTGGACCTGGGCCCCGGCGGTTACCGGCATTTTTGACGGCCGGGGCGGGGTGATCGTCCGCATTGCACGCCCGGCCGCCACCTGCATAATGGCGCCACGCGATCTCCCTGACCACAGACGGAACGGCTGACGGCCAACGCCAATGAAAAAGATCTTTATCGGGTTCATCGTTCTGATCTGCATCCTGGGCGGCGCCGTCGGCGTCATGAAATGGATGGAGCTCGGCCCCTTCGCCAACCCCAATGCGGAAGTGGAAAAACCCAAGCGCCCCAACAAGGGCGAAGCCAAGTTCGTCGAGATGACTCCCTTGCTGGTCAACGTTTTCGGCAACGGCAAGGTGCTTGGAAACTTCCAGTTCGAGCTGAAATTGGAAGTCTGGAACGACGACAATTTTGCCGAAGTCCGCAAGATGACGCCGGTCTTGAAGGACGCCTTCTTCAAGGATCTGCACACCTTCATCCCGCGCATGCTGAAGGAACAGGACCAGTTGAATCTGGCCATCCTGCAACAGCGTTTGCAGCTGCGCGCCGACATCGTCCTGGGCAAGGGCGTGGTGCAGAGCGTGCTGATCCAGTCGGTCGTCGACACCCCCCAGAAATAACCTCATCGCCGGTCGGTTTTTACCCCCCGGGACAAAGGCGGGCGGGGGCCCCGCCCATCCCCATGGCGGTTGCTTTATGAAAACTCTTTGCGTATGTTCCCGGCGGCTTTCCGGTCGGAATCGCACGCTGTGACGCCGACTGAATAATAATCACAAGGGCCGCCGACTGTTGGGGTAGGGGAGTGTTTATCCCGGCGGCACTATTCACATGCATGAAGGATAAACGAGAATGTCGCTTTACACCTTGGTCATCGCCTGCGGTGTCCTGGCGCTACTGTACGGCGCCTATGCCATCCGCTCCGTCCTGTCGGCGCCCGCCGGCAACGCACGTATGCAGGAAATCGCCGCCGCCATCCAAGAAGGCGCGGCCGCCTACTTGAACCGCCAGTACACGACCGTCGCCGTCGTCGGCGCCGTGATCGGCATCCTGCTTGGCCTGAAGCTCGGCATGACCGTGGCCATCGGCTACTTCATCGGCGCCGTGCTGTCCGGCGTGGCCGGCTACATCGGCATGAACGTCTCCGTCCGCGCCAACGTGCGCACCGCCGAAGCCGCCCAGTCCCAGGGCCTGGCCGGCGGTCTGGACGTCGCCTTCAAGTCCGGCGCCGTCACCGGCATGCTGGTGGTCGGTCTGGCGCTGCTCGGCGTCGCCGGCTACTACGTCGTGCTGCGCAACATGATCGACCCGAACAGCGCCGCCGGCATGCGTCATATTCTTGAGGCTCTGGTGGCCCTGGGCTTCGGCGCGTCGCTGATCTCCATCTTCGCGCGTCTCGGCGGCGGCATCTTCACCAAGGGTGCGGACGTCGGCTCCGACCTGGTCGGCAAGATCGAAGCCGGCATTCCGGAAGACGATCCCCGCAACGCCGGCGTCATCGCCGACAACGTGGGCGACAACGTGGGCGACTGCGCCGGCATGGCCGCCGACCTGTTCGAAACCTACGCCGTGACCATGGTCGCCACCATGTTGCTGGCCGCCATCTTCTTCACGGGTGCGGCCCAGGAACAGATGATGCTGTTCCCGCTGGTCATCGGCGGCGTGTGCATCATCGCCTCGGTCGTCGCCACCTGGTTCGTGAAGCTGGGCGCCTCGCAGAACATCATGGGCGCCCTCTACAAGGGCTTCATCGCCTCGGCCGTGATCTCCGCCGTGCTGATCGGCGGCATCGTGTCCATGTTCATCGGCTGGGAAACCGCCATCCCGATGGGCGCCAAGACCGTGACCGGCACGCAGCTGTTCATCACGGCCCTGACCGGCCTGGGCGTCACCGGCCTGATCGTGTGGATCACCGAGTACTACACCGGCACCGACTACCGCCCGGTGAAGTCCGTCGCCGCGGCCTCGGAAACCGGCCACGGCACCAACGTGATCCAGGGTCTCGCCGTGTCCATGGAAGCGACGGCCATGCCGGTCATCGTGATCTGCGCCGGCATCATCATCTCCTACCTGAACGCCGGCCTGTTCGGCATCGCCATCGCCGCGACGACCATGCTGGCGCTGGCCGGCATGGTGGTGGCGCTCGACGCCTTCGGCCCGGTCACCGACAACGCCGGTGGCATCGCCGAAATGGCCAACCTGCCGGAAGACGTGCGCAAGACCACGGACGCGCTCGACGCCGTCGGCAACACCACCAAGGCCGTGACCAAGGGCTATGCCATCGGTTCCGCCGGTCTGGCCGCCCTGGTGCTGTTCGCCGCCTATACGGAAGACCTCAAGCACTACTTCCCGGACGTCTCCGTGACCTTCTCCCTGCAGGACCCCTATGTGGTCATCGGGTTGTTCATCGGCGGCATGCTGCCCTATCTGTTCGGCTCCATGGGCATGATGGCCGTGGGCCGGGCCGGTGGCGCGGTGGTCGTCGAAGTGCGCCGCCAGTTCCGCGAGATCCCGGGCATCATGGAAGGCACCGGCAAGCCGGAATACGGCAAGTGCGTGGACATTCTGACCAAGGCCGCGATCAAGGAAATGATCCTGCCGTCCATGCTGCCGGTGTTCGCACCCGCGGTCATGTACTTCGTGGTCAACGCCATCGCCGGGCAGTCGGCGGCGTTCTCCGCCCTCGGCGCCATGCTGATGGGCACCATCGTGACCGGCCTGTTCGTGGCGCTGTCCATGACCTCCGGCGGCGGTGCGTGGGATAACGCCAAGAAGTACATCGAAGACGGCAACCACGGCGGCAAGGGCTCCGACGCCCATCATGCCGCGGTGACCGGCGACACGGTCGGCGATCCCTACAAGGACACCGCCGGTCCCGCCGTCAACCCGATGATCAAGATCATCAACATCGTGGCGATCCTGCTGCTGGCGATTCTCGCCTAGGCCGGAAACGCCGCAAACCAACGACGACAAAGCCCCGGGGCAGGTTGCTCCGGGGCTTTTTCTTGCCTGGTCGATTTAGGAAAAGGGCGGGGGCCAGCGGGCTTAAGGCCAGCAGACTTAAGGAACGCCGCCGCCGCCGGTCGGCCCCCCCGGCGTAACGTCGCCGTCGCCCTTGTTGAAACGGCCCATGTTGTTGAACAACTGGTCCCAAAAGGTAATCTCGTTACCGGATGTCGGCGTGACCCGCTCCACATGCTTGATGTCCTGGGCCGAGGACAGGTCGAGCTTCTTGACCTCCTTGACCAGGCCCTTGTCGTTGAAGCGGACCATGATCACGTTGCGTTCCAGAACCTTGGGCGCCATGAAGGCGAAGGTTTCCGTCTTTTCACTGATGTAGAGCCACAGATGCGAATCGAAGGGCGTGACGCTGGACGGAGAGCCCAGGATTTCCGCCACCTCTTCGCGGCTCATGTCGCCGGGCACAACCTCGGCCAGGCGTTCGGAATCGGGCAGGTTGCCGCGCACCGCGACCCGCGTGGCGCAACCGGCAACGGCCACGGACACCAGCACGGCGGCGGTCAGGCCAAGCCAGGGGCGGGCGGTGATGAGATCGCGATAGGTCGTGGGGTTTCGTGTCATGTTCAGCCGGCGGCAATCTTCTTGCGTGCAAGGCCCGGCACGACTTGCTAAACGGACCCGGTAAATCGGACTTGATAATTAGTCACGCGAGTGCGCATGTCCAGGGCCCATATGGCGGTTTTTCCCCAAATCCGGTTCAAACGGCGATGATCCTATCCCTTTTCAAGCGTTCTTCCGGCGTCCAGACCGCGCGCAGCCTGTATGGCGACGTCGTACGCCAGGCACGCCAGCCCGCGTTCTACGGGGCCGGCGGCGTCGCCGACACGGAAGACGGCCGCTACGATCTGATCCTGCTGCACATGTTCCTGGTTCTCGAACGCCTGAACCGCATGACCCCGGCCCCTGGCAAGCTGAAGCAGGACCTGTTCGACGTGCTGTTCGAGGACCTGGACCTCAATCTGCGCGAGATGGGATTCGGCGACGAGGGCGTGCGCCGTCGCATCCAGAAGATGGTCGAAGGCTTCTACGGCCGCATGAGCGCCTACCGCGAGGGCCTTACGGGCGGCGAGGAGGCCCTGGAGGGCGCCCTGCGCCGCAACCTGTACCGAAACGCCACGCCCGAGGATGCCGCCGTGGCGCGCCTGGCCGCCTACGTGCGGGCCCAGACGGCGGTCCTGACGGCCCTGGAGGATGTGGACCTGCTTGCCGGGCGCGCCGGGTTCACCGCGCCTGAATGGATGCCGGAAGGGGACGGGCAATGACCGTCGGCGCCTTCCCCCTGAGCCAGCCTGTTCCGGTGAGCGACCTGCTGCGCGGCGATGTCGTGTCCCTGACCATCGAGGCCGACAATGGGGAGCGCCGGGCGCTGGCCGACTTCCTGGGCATTCCAGAGGTCAAATCCTTGGTTGCGCGCGTCAAGCTGCGGGCCGAGCCGGGGCGCCGATTCGTCCTGGACGGAACCGTTGCCGCCGATCTCGTGCAGTCCTGCGTAGCCACCCTGGAGCCGGTCGAGACCCGTGTCGAGGGGCCGATTCGCCGCGTTTACCTCGATACGCCCCCCGACAAGGAGGACGCCGACCTCGATCCCTTCGACGATGATGCCCCCGACCTGATCGAGGGCGGCATGATTGATGCCGGGGCGGCGGTTTGCGAGTACACTGCCTTGGAAATGGAGCCTTATCCCCGCGCCAAAGACGCGCCGGCGGTCGAAAATCCGGCCCGGAATGGGGACGGGGAGGACGAGGCGCCCAAAAACAACCCCTTCGCGGTCCTTGCGAAACTGCGCGATCTTGAAAAATAATGATGGGTTAGCGCTTGCAGGTAAAAGCGAGATTGTTTAAGTAACCGGCTTTGCGCCGCAGGCGGTCCGCCGCCCGGGCGTTTTTTGAATGAAGGTGTAGTCAACATGGCTGTTCCAAAGAAGAAGATCTCGAAGTCGAAAAGGGACATGAGGCGAGCCCATCACCGCTTGTCGCCGTCTTCGTACAACGAATGCCCCAAGTGCGGTGAACTGAAGCGCCCCCACCATGTGTGTCAGGCGTGTGGTCATTATGATGACCGCGAAGTGATCGAAGCCGACGACGCCGCGTAGCCTGCTTTCCAGGCGCTAACACAACGAGGCAGTCGGGAAAGGACATTTCCTTGTCGGATAACCTGACGCTCTCCATCGACGCCATGGGCGGGGACAATGCCCCGGACATGGTGGTGGAAGGCGTGGACACGGCTCTTGAGCGGCTGACGGACGTCAGCTTTCTCCTGTTCGGTGACGAAGCTCTCCTGAACCCGCTGCTGGATCGGTTTCCCCGGGCCCGCGCGGTGTGTCAGGTGCGTCACACGGCCGATATCGTGACCAACGACGCCAAGCCGGCCCAGGCGCTTCGCCAGGGCCGCAATTCCAGCATGCGCCTGGCCATCAACGCCGTCGGCGACGGCACGGCCGCGGGCATCGTGTCGGCCGGCAACACGGGCGCGCTCATGGCCATGGCCAAGTTCGTGCTCAAGACCCTGCCGGGCATCGACCGGCCGGCCATCGCGACCTATTTCCCGACACGGCGCGGGGAAAGCGTCATGCTCGACCTGGGCGCCAACGTGGAATGCGACGCCGAGAACCTGATCCAGTTCGCGGTGATGGGCGAGGTCTTCGCGCGCAACGTGCTGGGCCTGGAAAAGCCCACCGTCGGCATTCTCAACGTCGGCCAGGAGGACCTGAAGGGCAATCAGGCGGTCAAGCTCGCGTCCAAGGGGTTGATGAATTCAAAGCTGCCGCTGCATTTCCATGGCTTCGTCGAAGGTGACGACATCGGTGCCGGCACCGTCGACGTGATCGTCACGGACGGCTTCACCGGCAATATCGCGCTGAAGACCGCCGAAGGCACGGCCAAGCTGTTCGGCCAGTTCCTGAAGGAAGCCCTGACCAGTTCCCTGCCGGCCAAGCTGGGCGCCATGCTGGCGAAATCGGCGCTCATGACCTTCAAGATGCGGGTCGATCCCCGGCGCTACAACGGTGCCATGTTCGTCGGCCTGAACGGGATTTGCGTGAAAAGCCACGGCGGCACCGACGCGGTCGGCTTCGCCAACGCCATCCACGTCGCCTACGAGCTGATTTCCAACAATTTCAACGAAAGCATCAAGGAGGACTACGAACAGTTCCGTGCCTCCTTCGACCCCAGCATCCTGACGGAAACCGACGACGACGTCCCCACCAACGGTCAGGACACCCCCGACGGCAACGGCGGGACCGGAGTGGTGGCCAACGGATGACCATGCCTCGTTCAATCATCCTGGGCTGCGGCTCCTATCTGCCGGAGCGCGTCGTCACGAACGACGAACTGGCGCAGCGCGTCGATACCACCGACGAATGGATCGTCGAACGCACGGGCATCCGCCAGCGTCATATCGCCGAGGACGGGCAGTTTACCTCCGACCTTGCCTTCGCCGCCGCGGAACGGGCCATCGACCATGCCGGCATTGACGTCGACGACATCGATCTGGTGATCCTGGCGACGACGACGCCGGACCAGACTTTTCCCTCGACGGCGACGAAAGTGCAGGCGCGGCTCGGCATGTCGAACGGCGCCGCCTTCGACATTCAGGCCGTGTGCTCCGGCTTTTTGTATGGAATTTCCACCGCGGACGCCTTCATCCGCTCGGGTCAGGCCAAGACCGTGCTGCTGATCGGTGCCGAAACGTTTTCCCGCATTCTCGATTGGGAAGACCGTTCGACCTGCGTGCTGTTCGGCGACGGGGCAGGGGCCGTGGTCCTGCAGGCGTCCGCCAACGGCGCCGCCGCGGACGACGACGGCGCCGGCACCGGCCACAACCGGGAACGCGGCATCCTGTCCACGCATCTGCATTCGGACGGCAAGCTCAACGACCTTCTGTATGTCGACGGCGGGCCGTCCTCGACCCAGACCGTGGGTCATGTCCGCATGGTCGGACGCGAGGTTTTCCGCCATGCGGTGACCAATCTGGCCGCCGTGGTCGACGAGGCGCTGGACGCCAACGGCCTGGAACGCGACGACATCTCCTGGATCGTCCCGCATCAGGCCAACAAGCGCATTCTCGACTCGACCGCGCGCAAGCTGGGCGTGTCGCCGGACCGGGTCGTTACGACCGTGGACCGACATGCCAACACCTCCGCCGCGTCCATTCCGCTGGCGTTGGACGTCGCCGTCAAGGACGGCCGGATAAAGCGCGGCGACCTGCTCCTGCTCGAAGCCATGGGCGGTGGGCTGACCTGGGGCTCCGCCCTCGTACGTTGGTAAATTCCCGCCTGATTTTAGGTTGTTACACGCAACCCTTTGACGTTGACGGCTTTCTCCGGCGAGGATACCCTTTGCCTCGGTCGCGGACCTAAGGGGGACCGGAAACTATGGCTGGTAAAACAATCACCCGCGCGCAGTTGGGTGAGGCGGTGTATCAGGAAGTCGGGCTGTCGCGGAACGAATCCGCGGCCCTCTTGGAGAATGTCCTGGGCTATATGACGGATGCCCTGGCGCGTGGCGAAACCGTGAAGATTTCGTCGTTCGGCAGTTTTTCCGTCCGCCAGAAGGGACAGCGCATCGGACGCAACCCGAAGACCGGACAGGAAGTGCCGATCCTTCCCCGGAAGGTTCTGGTGTTTCGGCCCTCGCAGGTTCTGAAGAGCCGGATCAATCGCTCCATAAGCAACAGCTAGGCGCGGCGTAGAGATGCCTGCCGATGACGCCAGGTCCGTGAAGAAATCGGCGGGCGCGTTCCGCACGATCAGCGAAGTCGCCGACGAGCTCGACCTGCCGCAACACGTGCTGCGATTCTGGGAAACCAAATTCCCCCAGATCAAACCCATGAAGCGCGGCGGCGGCCGGCGTTACTACCGGCCCGAGGACATCGTGCTTCTCGACCGCATCCGGCGCTGGCTGTACGAAGACGGCTACACCATCAAGGGCGTGCAGAAACTGCTGAAGGACGGCGTCACCGACGACGACGGCGAGGGCCAGGACATGCCTGCGGCGCCGGCCCCGAAATCCGCCCCGGAAAGCGACGGGCAGGCGGCGCAACTGGCCGCCGTGCTGGCCGAATTGAAGGATATCCGGGCCCTTCTCACCTAAACCCTCGGCCTCTCAGAAAAATCGCCCGGACCCGCCCAGGGTTGTTGCCCCCACCCAACGCAGCAAGTATAGTCCGGCCCGCACGTCACCGGGGTTTTGCCTCGGTGTACCTGCCGGTGGCCGCGAGCCCTCCCAAGGCAAACGATCGCGGCGCCAACAAAGTAGTCGGAGCGTAGCGCAGCCTGGTAGCGCACCACACTGGGGGTGTGGGGGTCGTGGGTTCGAATCCCGCCGCTCCGACCATTACTTTTTCCCGCACAGTCAGAACTCATGTCCCTGTCGCCCGCAAAGGCGGCGGCGCGGGATAGGCTTCCCTGCACTCAATGTTCGGCCGTCCCGCCGGGGATGCAAAGAAAAAGGGCCGGAACACGAAGTTCCGGCCCGCAGTCTGTGCTCTTGAGGGAAGGGAGGATTCATTACAAATCCATCCAACACCCTGACTATGGCAGGTGGCCTGTGACCTTGCTGTGATAGTCATCACAATCTTGGGAAAAATTGCCTCGTCACGTACCGGGTGGCGGCAACTCGTTGATTTTATTTGTTTCTTTTTTCAAGCCCAGTTTCAATTCCAGGTCATCCAGGAACCCGCCGACGTCATCCGGCGCAAGCCCCAGATGAAAGGCGCCGCCGGGGGCCACGCGCACCGTCGGCCCGAAGTCGCAACGCCCCATGCACACCGTCCGCTCGACCCGGATATCGAGGCCACGGGCCCGCACTTCCGCCTCGATGGCCTTGGCCAGGTCCTCGCTGTTTCGCGCGGCGCAGGACGCCAGGTCAGAGCGCAGGCGGCGGTTGATGCAGACCATGATGGTCCAGCCGGCGGCGGGCGGCGGTACGGGCGGCGTGGAGGAAACATTATCCTGCGGCATGGGGAGACCGGGCGAACACGGCATGAGACGGGGTGATTGGGACTGGCATGGAACCTGCACTTTGCCTCAGTGGTAACCCGGTGGGCCGGAACTTTTCTCCTCCTCCCCCCAAGCACTGGTTCACTGGGTTGCCGCCCCCTCCCAAAAAATTCATTGATAATTCAACACATTGACCGTGCGCGCCATAGCACGGCCAGCCCCCGGCCGCATCCAGGGCGTGTGCCGGGAAAAATTATTCTTCGCAGAACGCGTGTCGATTTGAGAAACCATGGCGAAATGCGACGACCACATCATGATCATGGCTCAGGCGTCATCGCCCGTCAGCAGGCGCCGGCCCGCGTCGGTCAGTTTGCAGACCTGCCAGTCGGGCTTGAGAGGATTGTTGAACCAGGGTTCGGCCCAACCGTGTTCGATACAGGCGTTGACCGTGCGGTCGCTGACTTTCTGGCCGAGTTCATCAAACAACGGCAGCTTTCCGCCCGCCTGATTCAAGCCACGCCGCAGCCATTTGCGCTGCTGGGCCGTCGGCTGCGTCCCCGCGCCGGCATCCCGCCGGCTGCGTCCATTGATCTCCGTCTGGCCTTGCGACATCATGCCTCCCGCTCACCTGCCATCATGCCCCGTCCCCCGGGGCGCGTCCCCGGCGATGGTAATTGAGTTCCCGAGCCCCGCCAACCGATTAGGGCCGCAGGCACCGAACATGACCGCAAAATTCATCTACATGACCGCCGCCGACCTGGATGAGGCGCGGCGCATCGCGGAAACCCTGGTCGATGAACGGCTGATCGCCTGCGCCAACATCCTGGGCGCCATGGAATCGGTCTATCGCTGGGACGGCAAGGTCACGCGCGGCGACGAAGTGGCCGTGATCCTGAAAACACGGGACGCGCTGGCCGAAGCGGCGATCGCCCGCGCGGCCGAACTGCACAGCTACGATTGTCCCTGTCTGGTGGTCCTGGACCTGGCCGGCGGCCACGCCCCGTTCCTGAACTGGATATCGGCGGAAACGGGCGGGTAGGGCGTTCGCCCCGATGCCCCCTTAAGTCTTGAGAATGCCGGCGCCGATCTTCTCGACGATGGTCTTGGCGGCCTCTTCGGACGCGATGCCGCCCGCGAATCCCACCTGAATGGCCTGGGACAAGGGGCGCAGCAGCATGGCGCGGCGCTGATCGACGCTGTCCTCGCCCGTATCGCGCAACTGTCCGGCGACGCCGCTCAGGCTGCTGCACAGGCGGGCGACATGTTCGTAGCGCGTGTTCTCAAGCTGATCCTGGGCGCGCATGGCTTCCGCCACCACGCGGGCCAGGGCGTTGCGCAGGTCCCGGTCGAACTCGCCCTTTTCCAGACGCGGCGCGATGCCGTTGATCAGTGATTTGATCTCGTCGCCGATGAACTGCAGCCGGCAGCCCTTCACGTCCTCCTCGGCGGCGGCGACATCCATTTCCTTGTCGAGGAACCCGATCTTTTCGCCCTTCAACTTGCGGCTCAGGTGATTCGGCGCGTCGATGGACTTGGCCCCCTCGTCCTGAGCCCGCTTGGGACCCATGTAGCCCTCGGTCACCACGAAGGGACGGCGCTTTTCCACCAGGCGGTTGATGCGCGCCATCAGGCCGACGGCGGAAACGGGTTTCGACACGACATCGTCGACGCCCATGTCCAGGGCCGTCTTGACCGCCTTGGGGTCCTCGTCCTCGACGACGACCAGGATGATGGGCACGAAGGGGTTATGGCCGATTTTTCCTTGGCGGATCTTCTGCGTCACGGCGGCGAAATTGCCGTCCGGCAGGCGCAGTTCGGCGATAATCAGGTCGGGATCGTTCTGGCCAAGCACGGCGACCACTTCCTTGCAGTCGTCGCCCAGGCGAATGTCGCGGCAGCCTTCGTTGAACAGGATGTGGCGGATGCCCTGGCGGGCGCTGGCGTCGCCGTCGACCAGAAACACCCCGACATTGCCAAAGTTCAATTTCGCCATGGTTCAGGCGGTTCCCCGGTCTTTTGATTCAGCGCGTCCCCACGCTGGCTGGCTGAAAATATAGAACGTTCGTCTGGCTTCTGTGAACCGGCGTTCACACGAAGATGTGCAACTCACGCCGGACCCGCGCCGCGGTAACGCACCGTCGCCACGGCCTGGGCGGCGATGCCTTCGCCCCGGCCGGTGAAGCCGAGACGCTCCGTCGTCGTCGCCTTGACGTTGACCCGGCCCCCGTCGATGCCGAGGATGTCCGCGACCCGCGCGGCCATGGCGGCGCGGTGAGGACCGACCTTGGGGGCTTCGCAGATGATCGTCACGTCGACGTTGACGATCACCGCGCCCCGGTCGCGGACCAGGGCCGCGGCATGGGCCAGGAAGATATGGGATTCGGCGCCCCGCCACGTCGGGTCCGTCGGCGGAAAATGCTGGCCGATGTCGCCTTGGCCGATGGCGCCCAGAATGGCGTCGGTCAGGGCATGCAGCCCGACATCGGCATCGGAATGGCCCTTGAGCTTGCGGTCGAAGGGAACATCGACGCCGCATAGCCGCACGGCGTCGCCGGGCTCGAACTGGTGGACGTCGAAGCCGAATCCGGTTCGCGTTTCACCGCCGTTCATCATCTCTTCGGCGCGCATCAGGTCGCCCTCCGTCGTGATCTTGAAATTATCCGCATCGCCCGCAACCAGGGCGACCGCCAGCCCCGCCGCCTCGGCCACGGCGGCATCGTCGGTCAGGGTCTGTCCCTTGGCCTTGCCGTGGGCCGCCAGGATGTCGGCGAACCGGAACCCCTGGGGCGTCTGCACCCGGTACAGCCCGGTGCGGTCCACGGTCTCCGTCACCCGGTCGTCCGCGCCGCGTTTCAGGGTATCGGCCACGGCCAGGGCCGGCACGGCGCCGGGCGCCGTTTCCAGCGCGGCGATGACGTCGGAAATCAGGCGGGCCGACACGAAGGGCCGGGCCGCGTCGTGGATCAGCACCAGGTCCGGCGCGCCGCCGGGGGTCAGACCGGCCGCGAATTCCAGGCCGTTGCGCACGGAATCCTGCCGCTCGGCGCCGCCCGCCGTATGGCCGGCGATGCCCAACCCCTGGGCGGCGGCCTCGAACATCTCGCGGTCGTTGGGGTGGATGACGCCGACCACCTGGGTCACGGCGGGATGCGCCGCAAAGGCACGCAAGGCGTGGCGCAGCACGGGCTCCCCGCCAAGGGTCCGGTACTGTTTGGGCAGGGGGCCGCCGAAACGGTGGCCGCGGCCCGCGCCGACAATGATGGCCGTGCAATTCGCCATGGGTTCCGGTGTCGCCTTGTCCAACGCAGGGAGGGAAGGGAGGTCAGGCGCGGAACATACTGAACAAACGGGGATTTTGCCAATAGGCCATGTCACCGGACGGCCATGCGCAAGCGGCCCTTGTCAAACCGGGCGCGTAGGGCGATGTTCTAGCCGCCTGTTGTAACGAGAGACTGAACAAATGGCCGCCGACACTGTTCTCAACATCGCCGCCCTGGTCGCCCTGCTGCCGGCGCTGCTCGCCGCCTGGAAGGGCGAGGCCGAACAGCCTCAGGCGCGGTTCTGGATGCTGCTCGCCGTGGCCGTTGTGGGGCCCGTGGCCTGGACCGTGGCCGCCGCCACGGCGATCGCCGATTGGCGCACGGACCTGTCGTTCGCGCTTTGGGTTTCGGTCAGCGCCAGCATGGCGGTGTTCGCCGCCGCGGCCGTGTTCGACCGCGACGTGGCGCGCCTGTCTCCCTTGTTTCTGGCGCTGATGACGGTCCTGGCCGTTCTCGCCATGCTCAGCCACGGCGCCACCCATGCCGCCCCCATGACCATGGCCCCGGGCGACGGCGGCTGGTTGTGGTTCCATATCGGCGTGTCCATCGCGACCTATGCGTTGCTGACCGTGGCCGCCGCGGCCTCTCTCGCGGCTTTGCTGCAGGAACGCGCCCTGAAGCGCAAGGCGCCCCTGAAGCGGCCCCAGGGCCTGCCGTCGGTGCTGGATTGTGAGGGCGTGGTGCTGCGCTTTCTGTGGCTGTCGGCGGCGGTCCTTGCGCTCGGCATGGCCACCGGGACGGCCATCAACCTGACCCATGGCGTGTCCATCCTGCATCTCGACCACAAAACCGTATTCGCCCTGGCCGCCTTCGCGGTGATCTGCGCGCTTTTGTACGCGCATCAGAAAACCGGCGCCCGCGGCCGTCAGGTCGCCCGGCTGGTTTTGCTGGCCTATTTGTTCGTGACCCTGGCCTATCCGGGGGTCAAATTCGTGACCAGCGTGCTCCTGGCATAAAATTTATGCGCCTTTCCCCCGCATTTTGTTGAATTCTTGCCGTTTCTGCCCAATAAATGGGCACGCAAAATGGGATACCCAACATGTCACTGAAGATAGGTGGGGTCGAGATTTCCGACCCGGTTGTTTTGGCGCCCATGTCCGGCGTCACCGACATGCCGTTCCGCCGCCTGGTCAAGAACTGCGGCGTCGGCCTTGTCGTGTCGGAAATGATCGCCAGCCGGGCGATGATTCATGCCGCCAAGAAAACCATGAAGATGGCGACCCATTGCGCCGAGGAACACCCCATGTCGGTGCAGCTGGCCGGCTGCGAGCCCGAGGTCGTGGCCGAGGCCGCGCGCCTGAACGAAGCCCGTGGTGCCGCGCTGATCGACATCAACATGGGTTGCCCCGTGAAAAAGGTCGTGAACGGCGATGCGGGCTCCGCCCTGATGCGCGACGTCAAGCACGCCGCGAAGATCCTCGACGCCGTGGTCAAGGCCGTCTCCATCCCCGTGACCCTGAAGATGCGCATGGGCTGGGACCACGATAGCCTGAACGCGCCGGTTCTCGCCCGCGCGGCCCAGGACTGCGGCGTGCAGGCGCTTGCCGTGCATGGCCGCACGCGCTGCCAGTTCTACAAGGGAACGGCCGATTGGAAATTCATCCGTAACGTGAAGGAAGCAGTGCAAGTACCTGTGTTTGCGAACGGAGATATCCTGACGCTCGACGATGCGCAACGCTGCATGGAAGAATCGGGCGCGGACGGCGTGCTGATCGGGCGCGGCACCTATGGCCGGCCCTGGTTCCCGGCCCAGGTCATTCATTTCCTGAAAACGGGCGAACGCCTGCCCGATCCCTCGATCGACGCCCAATATGAGATGCTGCGCCGGCATTACGAGGACATCCTCAGCCATTACGGCGTCCACGCGGGCGTCAAGATCGCGCGCAAGCATATCGGCTGGTATTCCAAGGGCCTGCCCGGATCGGCCGAATTCCGCGCCGACATCATGGGCCAGGAAGACCCGGAGGTCGTGCGCCACAAGCTGGCCGCGTTCTACGAACCGCAGATGGAAAGGGCCGCGGCGTGATGGAAACCACCGTCACCCGGGTCCGCGCCGGCGGACGCGCCCATTCGCCGGCGGATTCCGCGACCATCCTGGACCTGCTGCCGGCCCCCGTGATGACGCTCGACGCCGAGGACCGCATCACCATGGTCAACGCGGCGGCGGAGAATTTCTTCAGCGCCAGCGCCTCTCATCTGATCGACCGGCCGCTGTCCAATTTCGTGCCGCCCGATTCACCGCTGCACGGGCTGATCGCCCAGGTGCGCCGGGCCAACGCCCAGGTCTCGGAACACGAACTGGCCATCGAAAGCCCGCGTGTCGGCCGCCATTTCCTCAGCGTGCAGGCGACGCCGCTGCCGGATTCGCCCGGCTTCATCGTGCTGATGATGTTCGACCGCGGCATCACGGAAATGATCGATCGCCAGATGACCCACCGGGGGGCGGCGCGTTCCATCACCTCCATGGCCGCCGTGCTGGCCCACGAGGTGCGCAATCCCTTGTCCGGCATCCGGGGGGCTGCGCAGCTTCTGGAACAGAACGCCTCCGACGAGGACCGGCCGCTCGCCGAACTGATCCGCCAGGAAGCAGACCGCATCTCGACCCTGATCGGGCGCATGGAAATCTTCACCGATTACGGCCCGTTCGAACGCAAGCCCGTGAACATCCACAAGGTCCTGGACCGGGTGCAGCGCCTGGCGGAAACCGGGTTCGGCGCCAATATCCGGTTCCGCGCCGATTTCGACCCGTCGCTGCCGCCGGTGCCGGGCGACCACGACCAGTTGGTGCAGATCTTCCTCAACCTGGTCAAGAACGCCTGTGACGCCTGTCCCGAGGTCGGCGGCGAAATCAACCTGCGCACCGCCTACCAGCATGGCGTGCGGTTCGCCCTGTCGGGCCGCAAGGACAAGGTGGCGCTGCCCTTGAAGGTTTCCATCATCGACAACGGCCCCGGCATCCCCGAGGACCTGACGTCCAACCTGTTCGACCCCTTCGTGACGTCGAAGCCGAACGGCACCGGCCTGGGCCTCGCCCTGGTCGCCAAGCTGGTCGGCGATCACGGCGGCGTGGTCGAATGCGAAAGCCGCCCGGGACGGACCGAGTTCCGGGTCATGCTGCCGTTCTACGAAGACACTGAACCGGGAGAGTTGAAATGAGCGGCCGCACCGTTCTTGTCGCCGACGACGACGCGGCGATCCGTACCGTGGTCGCGCAGGCGCTGGGCCGCGCCGGACTGGACGTCAAGACGACGGGCCAGGCCTCGACCCTGTGGGATTGGGTATCGGCGGGCGAGGGCGACATCATCATTACCGACGTGATCATGCCCGATGAAAACGGCCTCGACCTGATCCCGCGCATCAAGGAGATCCGCCCGGAACTGCGGATCGTCGTGATGAGCGCCCAGAACACCATTCTGACGGCGGTCAAGGCGGCGGAAAGCGGGGCTTTCGAATACCTGCCCAAGCCGTTCGACATCAACGAGTTGATCTCCATCGTGCGCCGCGGCCTGGAAGCCCCGCCCGAGCAGCCGGGCCTGAGCGCCGAGCACGCCGGGGTGGAAAAGCTGCCCCTGGTCGGCCGCTCGCCGGCCATGCAGGAAATCTACCGCACCCTGGCGCGCCTGATCTCGACCGACCTGACCGTGCTGATCACCGGCGAGTCGGGCACCGGGAAGGAGCTGGCCGCGCGGGTGCTGCACGATTACGGCAAGCGCAAGCGCGGGCCGTTCGTCGCCGTCAACATGGCCGCGATCCCGCGTGAGTTGATCGAAAGCGAACTGTTCGGTCACGAAAAGGGCGCCTTCACGGGGGCCACCATGCGGTCCTCCGGCCGCTTCGAGCAGGCCGAGGGCGGCACCCTGTTCCTCGACGAAATCGGCGACATGCCGCTGGAGGCCCAGACCCGCCTGCTGCGCGTGTTGCAGGAAGGGGAATACACCTCCGTCGGCGGCCGGGTGACGCGCAAGACCGACGTGCGCATCGTCGCCGCGACCCATCAGGACCTGACCCAGCTGACCCGCCAGGGCCGCTTCCGCGAGGATCTGTTCTACCGCCTGAACGTCGTGCCGCTGCGCCTGCCGCCGCTGCGCGAACGGCTTGAGGACATCCCCGAACTGGTCAAGACCTTCCTCGCCAAGGCGGCGGGCGAGGGCCTGCCGTGGAAGATCATCGAGGGCAAGGCCACGGAACGTCTGATGGCCTACAACTGGCCGGGCAACGTGCGCGAACTGGAAAACCTGATCCACCGCCTGGCCGCCCTCTATTCCGAGGAAACCATTTCCGAACAGGCCATCTCGGCGGAACTCGCCGACCGCAGCCGCAGCGGCGACCCAGGCGCCAATCGGGGCCTGTCGCAGGTCGTCGAGGAACGCCTGGAAGCCTACTTCGGCGCCCATGCAGGGGCGTTGCCGGCGGCGGGCCTGTACGACCGCGTGCTGCGCGAAATCGAACGGCCGCTGATCCTGTTGACCCTGCGGGCCACGCGCGGCAATCAGGTCAAGGCGGCCGAGGTTTTGGGTCTCAACCGCAACACCCTGCGCAAGAAGATCCGCGACCTCGACATTTCGGTGGTGCGGGGCCAGAAATGAACCCTCCGGCCACGCCCGGACAAGGCCCCCTCGGCAGCCTTTGGGCGCTGATCGGCCTGCGCGGGGCGAGCACCAAGCGGCTTCTCGCCTACGGGCTTGCGGCGGCGGCGGTCGTGTCCTGCGTGGCCACCGCCTTCATGCTGGTGTTCCGCCCGGCCCAGACCCAGAACATCGAAACCATCGTCGCCATGATCTACCTGGACGGCGGGATCCTGCTGCTTCTCGGCATGGTCGTCGGCCAGCGCCTGTTCTCGATCTGGCTCGACCGGCGGCGCGGGCAGGCGGGCTCGGGCCTGCATGTGCGCATGGTGACCCTGTTCGCCCTGGTCGCCACGGCACCGGCCATTCTGGTCGCCGTGATGTCGGCGACCTTCCTGCATTACGGCGTGCAGGCCTGGTTCAATGAACGGGTCTCGACGGCGCTCGACCAGTCCATGGGCGTGGCCAGCGCCTATTTGAAGGAACACCGGGAAAACTTCGGCACGGACATCCTGGCCGTGGCCAACGACCTGAACATCAATTCCGGCATTCTCACCCGCGAACCCTGGCGCCTGAGCCCGCTTCTGACCTTCCACACCCGCTCGCGCGGGTTCACCGAGGCGGTCATGGTCGACGGCACGGGCAAGGTCATCGCGCAATCCGAATTTTCCCGCCCGCGCGAGACCGAGCAAATCACCCCGGAAATTTTCCAGCAGGCGCAGACCGGCAAGATCACCCTGATCCCGCTCGACGAACAGGACCGCATCCGCGCCATCTACAAGCTGAACCGCTTCGTCGACGCCTATCTGGTGCTGGAGAGGTTCGTGAACCCGGACGTCCTCAACCACATCGACACCATCCAGAACGCGGTGCGCGAATACCAGAAACTCCAGCGCGAGCGGGGCGGCCTGCAGGTCAGCTTCATCCTGATCTTCACCGTGGTTTCCGTGCTGTTGCTGCTGGCCGCCGTGTGGACGGGCCTGACCGTCGCGACGCAGTTGGCCGAGCCGGTCTCAAGCCTGATTTATGCCGCCGGGCGCATCCGCGACGGCGACCTGACGACGACCGTGGACATTCCCGACGCCGATGACGAACTGGCCTCCCTGTCGCGCGCCTTCAACCGCATGACGGCGCAGATCCGCGGCCAGCAGGAAGGTCTGATTTCGGCCAACCGGGAATTGGACGAACGGCGCCGGTTCACGGAAACGGTGCTGGCCGGCGTGTCGGCGGGCGTGGTCGGCCTGGACAAGGACGGGCGCATCAATTTGCCCAATCGGTCGGCCTCGACCCTGGTCGGCGAGGACCTGATGCGGGCCAAGGGGCGGCTGCTGGTCGATCTGGTACCGGAATTCGCCCCCCTGTGGTCCGAGGCCAAGCGCCGGCCCGACCGCCAGCAGCGGTCCGAGGTTAAGCTTGCCCGCGACGGCAGCGAGCGCACGTTGTTGGTGCGCATCGCCGCCGAGCGTCTGGCGGGTCAGTTGCTGGGCTTCGTCGTCACCTTCGATGACGTGACCGAACTTTTGTCGGCACAGCGCGCCGCCGCCTGGGCCGACGTGGCGCGGCGCATCGCCCATGAGATCAAGAACCCGCTGACGCCCATCCAATTGTCGGCCGAACGCCTGAAGCGCAAGTACCAGGACGAAGTCACCTCGGACCCGGAAACCTTCACCACCTGCACGGACACGATCATCCGTCAGGTCGAGGACATCGGCCGCATGGTCGATGAATTCTCGTCCTTCGCGCGCATGCCGCAACCCTCCATCGGGCGCGAGAACCTGTCGCACCTGATTCGCGAGGTCGTCATTCTCGAGCGGTCGCGCGCGGAAGACATCACGATCGATCTCGCCCTGCCGGACAGCGACATGATGCTGCGCTGCGACCGTCGTCAGGTGTCGCGCGCCCTCACCAACATCCTGAAGAACGCGGCGGAAAGCGTTGAAAGCCGGATTCTCCAGGACAAGACCGAAGGCGGCGAGGGCGAGCCTGGCCGGATTTCCGTCACGGTGACCGACGGCCGCGGTCAGGGCGGCGGTGACGAAAGCGTCGCGGTCATCGTCGAGGACAACGGCATTGGCCTGCCCGAAGCCGGGCGCGAACGGTTGACCGAACCCTACGTGACGACACGCAGCAAGGGCACCGGCCTGGGGCTGGCCATTGTCCGCAAGATCATGGAAGATCATCAGGGTGACCTGCGCCTCGAGGACCGCCCCGGCGGCGGGGCGCGGATCAGTCTGGTGTTTCGGGACTTGGATGAAACCGCCAACGACGGCGACAAAGATCCCATGAAGGTCGCGACCGGCCTGGGATTGGGGTAGGGCTGTCATGGCACAAGACATTCTCATCGTCGACGACGAAGCCGACATTCGAACCCTCACGGCGGGGATTCTCCAGGACGAGGGCTACGACACCCGCGAGGCGGCCGACAGCCAAGGGGCGCTTGAGGCGCTGTCGGCGCGGCAGCCGAGCCTGGTGCTGCTCGACATCTGGTTACAGGGCAGCGAACTGGACGGTCTGCAAATTCTCAAGCGGATCAAGCAGAACCACCCGGAAATCCCGGTTCTGATGATGAGCGGCCACGGCACCGTGGAAACCGCCGTCACGGCCATCAAGGACGGCGCCTACGACTTCATCGAAAAGCCGTTCAAGGCCGACCGCCTGTTGCTCAACGTGCGGCGCGCGGTGGAGGCGGCGCGCCTGCGCTCGGAAAACGAGGAATTGAAACTGCGCGCCGGCTCGTCCCTCGACCTGATCGGCGCGTCGGCGGCGATACGCGAAATTCAGCAGGTCATCGAGCGCGCGGCGCCGTCCAACAGCCGGATTTTGATCTTCGGGCCGAGCGGCAGCGGCAAGGAAATCGTGGCGCGCAACATCCACGCGCGGTCCAACCGCGCCGACGGCCCCTTCGTCATCGTCAACTGCGCGACCATGGCGCCGGACCGGGTTGAAATGGAACTGTTCGGCACCGAGGGCGGCGACGGTTCGCGGCGTATCGGCACGTTCGAGCGCGCCCACGGCGGCACCCTCGTGCTCGACGAGGTCTCGGACATGCCGTTGGAAACCCAGGGCAAGATCGTGCGCGTCCTACAGGAACAGAATTTCGAACGGGTCGGCGGCTCCACCCGGGTGCAGGTCAACGTGCGGGTGATCTCGTCGACGACCCGCGACCTGCAGGCCGAGGTCGCCGCCGGACGGTTCCGCGAGGACCTGTTCTACCGTCTCAACGTGGTGCCCCTGACGGTGCCGGCCCTGGCCGACCGGCGCGAGGACATCCGCGCCCTGACCGACCATTTCATGCGTCAGGCCGCCGACGCCACCGGCCAGCAGCCCCGCCGCCTGGGCGAGGACGCCTTGGCGGCATTGCAGAGTTACGCATGGCCGGGTAACGTCCGCGAACTTCGTAACGTGATCGAACGGGTGCTGATCCTGGCCCCCGGCGACAACGACACGGTTCTGGGTGCCAGCATGCTGCCGACGGAATTTCTCGACGGAATGAAACGCAGCCCCATCGGCGGCGACGAGGGCTATCTGGCCAAGTCGCTGCGGGACGCGCGCGAGGATTTCGAGCGCGAATACCTGAATGCCCAGATGTCGCGGTTCAACGGCAACATCTCGCGCACCGCGCAGTTCGTGGGCATGGAACGGTCGGCCCTGCATCGCAAGCTCAAGTCCCTCGGCCTGACGGACGAGGATCGCGGGGCGTCATGACCGTTTCCCGCACAACCGCCGTATCCAAAGCCGCATCCAAAGAAGGGCGCCCGGCATGAAGATCATCGTTTGCGGCGCCGGCCAGGTCGGCGTCAACATCGCCCGCCAGTTGGCGTTGGAAAACCATGACGTGACCATCGTCGATCAGGCGCCGGATCTGGTGCGCCGGGTGTCCGACACCCTGGACGCCCAGGCGGTGGTCGGCCATGCGTCGCATCCGGACGTGTTGGAGCGCGCCGGCATCGCCGACGCCGACATGCTGATCGCCGTCACCCTGACGGACGAGATCAACATGGTCGCCTGTCAGGTCGCCCATTCCCTGTTCGACGTGCCGACCAAGATCGCGCGCATCCGCCAGAAAAGTTATCTCGACCCCATGTGGGCCAATCTGTTCTCGCGCGACAACCTTCCCATCGACGTCATCATCTCGCCGGAGATGGAGGTCGCCAAGGCCGTCGCCCGGCGCCTGCGCATCCCCGGCGCCATGGACATGATTCCCCTGGCCAATGGGGCGGTGACGCTGCTGGGCGTACGCTGCACCGAGGAATGCCCGCTGCTGAACACGCCGCTGAAACAGCTGACCCAGTTGTTCCCGGATCTCAACATCGTGGTCGTCGGCCTGGTCCGCGACGGCAACGCGATCGTGCCCAAGGCCAACGACCAGATGGCGCCCGGCGACGAGGTCTATTTCGTAGTCGACACGGCGCAGATCAGCCGCGCCATGACCGCCTTCGGCTATGACGCGGGCGAGGCCCGGCGCCTGCTGATCATCGGCGGCGGCAACATCGGCCTGGTCCTGGCGCAGGAGATCGAGCGCGAATACCCCTGGGTCAAGGCCAAGATCATCGAACACAACAAGGAGCGCGCCGAATACATCTCCGGCCAGCTCGACAGCACGGTGGTGCTGAACGGCGACGCGCGCGACATCGAAATCCTGGAAGAAGCCAACATCCGCGGCACCGACACGGTGGTCGCCGTCACCAACGATGACGAAAGCAACATCCTGGCCTCGCTGCTGGCCAAGAAGTTCGGCTGCGAACGCACGGTGACCTTGGTCAACACCTCGATCTACGAGCAGCTCATCGGCTCCCTCGGCATCGACGTGGTGGTCAGCCCGCGCAACATCACCGTCTCGACGATCTTGCAGCACGTGCGCCGCGGGCGCATCCATTCGGTCCATGCGGTGCGCGAGGGCCTGGGCGAACTGATCGAGGCCGAGGCTCTGGAAACCTCGGACCTTGCCGGCAAGACGCTGAAGGAAATCCAACTGCCGGCGGGGGTCGTCGTCGGCGCCATCGTGCGCGACGGCAAGATGCTGTTCCCGCGCGGCACGACCACGGTCGAGGCCGGCGACCGGGTGATCCTGTTCTCGGCGCCGGAATCCATCCGCAAGGTCGAAAACATGTTCGCCGTGCAACTGGAATATTTCTAAGCAGTGACCGATTCGCACCTCTTGCCGCCGTTGCCCCGGCCCAAGGCCGTCGTCTTCGACTGGGACAACACCCTGGTCGATACCTGGCCGATCATCCATGACGCCCTGAACCATACCTTCCGGGCCTGGGGCCTGCGCGAATGGACGCTCGCCGAGACCCACGCCAAGGTCCGCAAGTCGCTCCGCGACAGCTTTCCCGGCCTGTTCGGCGACGACTGGGAAAAAGCCGGCGACGTGTTCTACGAACGCTATGGCGCGATCCATGCGGAAAAGCTGCAACCGGCGGCGGGGGCGGCGGGGCTCCTCCAGAATTTGGTGGATGCCGGCGTGTACCTTTGCGTGGTGTCGAACAAGAAAGGATCGTTCCTGCGCAAGGAGGCACAGGCCCTGGGCTGGGTCGGCCATTTCGGCGCCCTGATCGGGGCCATGGACGCGCCGCGCGACAAGCCGGCCCGCGATCCCATCGACATGGCGCTGCAACCCGGCGGCGTGGCGGCCGGGGAGGGCGTGTGGTTCGTCGGCGACGCCGATGTCGACATGGAATGCGCCCACGGGGCCGGCTGTTATCCGGTGCTGATCCGCCCCCAAGCACCCGGACTAGACGAATTCACTGATTTTCCTCCGGCCCTGCATTTCCCCGATTGCGATAGTCTTTGCAAGTTCACTCAGACACTGTAAGCTTTTGTACAAGGCTGGTTAGCCGTGTAGAAACAAAAGAGAAAACAACAACAGGGAGCCCGGAACAAAGTCGGACGCGGCGTTACGGCCAGCGCGCAGAAGCGAGGTGTGGTCGCAAAAAGACTTTGGGGTGGGGAGAGATGTCGTCAGAAAAATCACAAAACGTACAGGACGTTTTTCTTAACCACATCAGGAAGAACAAAACTGCGGTCACGGTGTTTCTGGTCAACGGAGTCAAGCTACAGGGAATCGTCACCTGGTTTGACAATTTTTCCGTTCTCCTGCGCCGGGACGGGCATACGCAGTTGGTGTATAAACACGCCATCTCGACGGTCATGCCGTCCGTTCCCGTTCAATTGTTCGAACCGGATGCGGCCGAGTCCGTCGAGGGTTGACCGAACAAACGCCAGGTGATGTCACGTCCGCCGCCAAGGCGGCGGGCGCGAGCTCCTGCGCCGTCATCCATCCGAACATGTCCGCGGCCGGCGGGGCCGACACCCGCAGCGCGCGCGCCAGCCTGGACGAGGCCGTGGCGCTCGCCGGCGCCATCGACCTGGACGTCGTCCATGCCGAAACGTTCGAACTGCCCCGGCCCCGGCCCTCGACCCTTCTGGGCAAGGGCACGGTGGAGCGCATCGGCGAGACCCTGCATGCCTTGCCGGATTGCGAACTGGTCGTCGTCAACGCCAACCTGACGCCGGTTCAGCAGCGCAACCTGGAAACCGCCTGGGAAGCGAAGGTCATCGACCGCACGGGCCTGATCCTGGAAATTTTCGGCGCCCGGGCGCGGACCAAGGAAGGCCGCTTGCAGGTCGATCTGGCCGCCCTCAGCTATCAGTTGGGCCGTCTGGTCCGCAGTTGGACCCACCTGGAACGCCAGCGCGGCGGGGCGGGGTTCATGGGCGGCCCCGGCGAGCGGCAGATCGAACTCGACCGGCGCATGATCCGCCAGCGCATCGCGCGGCTGAAGCGCGAATTGGCCGAGGTTAAGCGCACGCGCTCCCTGCAACGCCGCGCGCGCCAACGCGTTCCCTATCCGGTGGTCGCATTGGTCGGCTACACCAACGCCGGCAAGTCGACCCTGTTCAACCGCCTGACCGGCGCCGACGTGGTCGCCCGCGACCAGTTGTTCGCGACCCTCGACCCGACCATGCGCAAACTCGACCTGCCGGAAGGCGGGCCGGTCATCCTGTCCGACACCGTGGGGTTCATTTCCGACCTGCCGCACCAATTGGTCAACGCCTTCCACGCGACCCTGGAAGAGGTCGTGGAGGCCGACATGATCCTGCACGTGCGCGACATCGCCGACCCGGATACGGAGATTCAGCGACGCGACGTGCTGGAGGTTCTGTCCGGCCTGGGATTGGGCGACGACTCGGCGACACCGATCACCGAGGCCCTCAACAAGATCGACCTGCTGACGCCGGAAGCCCTCAGCGCCCTGGAGGAACGCATCGCCCGCCAGGACAACAACCCGCCGGTCGCCATTTCCGCCGTGACCGGGCGGGGGTTGGACACCCTGATCCAGCGCATCCAGGACGTGCTCGGTGACAAGCTCGGAGAATTGGAATTGGACCTGGGCTTCGACGAAGGCGCGACCCTGGCCTGGATTTATGAACACGGCGAGGTCCTGGACCGGGCCGACAGCGAAACCGGCATCCATCTGCGCGTCCGCATGGACCCGCGCAGCCAGTCGCAGCTTCTCACCCGTATCGACAGCGCCCGCCAGAGCCGTCTACACTAGACCGCAAGGGGTGCAGGGGCGGAATCCCTACATCGGTTGGTAACCATTTCCCATTAAACCGGGGACATCGCATTCCGGCGACAGCAAACATCCGGTACGGACGGACGGGCACCCATGGCGACAAACCGCAGCCAGAACAAATGGCGTTCCAAGAACAAGTTGGTCAAGCGCCAGTTGAACGTCATGGCGAAAAGCCATGTGCACGACCATCTGCAACGTCTGGCCGACGATTTCCGTCTGCGCGGCAAGGGCGAGGCCGTGTCCTTCGCCACCTTCGTCACCCGGGCCCTGATGCAGCGCGCCGATTACAGCGACGACGTGGCGCAAATGCTGGAAGACCTCGCCGAAGCCTTCCACCGCGACCGCGACATCCACTCCAACTGACCTGCCCTTAAAGGCGGCGTCCGGATCAGCACCCCGTGTCCAATGCCCTCGACATCGATCCCGACCGTGTCGCCGCCATCCTGCGCGAGGCGGCGGAAACCGAGATTCTGCCGCGCTTCCGCACCCTGGCCAGCCACGAGATTTCGGAAAAGAACCCGGGCGATCTGGTGACCGTCGCCGACCGGGCGTCGGAAGCCATGCTGACCCGCCGCCTCGCGGGCCTGATCCCGGGTGCCCTGATCGTCGGCGAGGAAGCCCATGAGGACCGCCCGGAAGCCCTCGGCGAGATCAACGACGCCCCCTGGGCCTGGATCATCGACCCCCTGGACGGCACCCATAATTTCGCCCACGGCACGTCGCGCTTCGCCATGATCCTGGCGCTCACCCGGCGCGGCGAGACGGCCAAGGGCTGGATTTTCGATCCCGTGGGCGATCACCTGGCCTTTGCGGAGGCGGGGGCCGGCGCCGCCATCGACGGTACGCCCCTGCGCCTGGGCGCCGCCGGTCCGGTCGCCGCCATGACCGGCTCCCTCGGCAACAAGTTCGCCGACCGCCTGCGCGCCCGTGCCGGAACGCCAGGGGCCCCCGCGATCCCCAAGGCCTTCCTGCGCTACCGCTGCGTCGGCCTGGAATACATGGACCTGGCGCGGGGCGTTCTCGATTTCGCGCGCTACGCCGGAAAACTGATGCCCTGGGACCATGCGGCGGGGGTCCTGCTGCATGGCGAGGCCGGCGGCCAGGCGGCCATGACCGGCGACGGGCGGGCCTATGCCCCCGGCATGGCGCGGCCCGGCGACGCCCTGCTGCTGGCCCCTGACATGCCGGCCTGGGCAGCCCTCGACCACCTAATGTCCTGAGACATATCCCGCCTTGCCCCGACGCCCCGGGGGCGCTACCAAACGGGACGGCATTTACATCTGAAACGACTTCGAAGGAGGCGGCATGGCACGCTGCGCATTCATCGGCCTGGGCGTCATGGGCTATCCCATGGCCGGGCATCTGGCGAAAAACGGCCATCAGGTCACCGTCTACAACCGGACCACGGCCAAGGCCGAGAAATGGGCCGCCGATCACGGCGGCGCGTTCGGCAAGACGCCCGCAGAGGCCGCCAAGGGCGCCGAGTTCGTGTTTTCCTGCGTCGGCAACGACGACGACCTGCGCGCCGTCACGTTCGGCGACGACGGCATGTTGGCGGGCATGGACGCGGGCACGGTGCTGGTCGATCACACCACGGCATCCGCCGCCGTCGCCCGCGAGATCGCGGCCAAGGCCACTGAAATGGGCATCGGCTTCATCGACGGTCCCGTGTCGGGCGGCCAGGCGGGGGCGGAGAACGGCGTGCTGACCGTTATGTGCGGCGGCGGGGACGGGGATTTCGCCCGCGCCGAGCCGGTGATCCAGGCCTATGCCCGGGCCGTCACCCTGCTGGGCCCCGTGGGCTCGGGCCAGTTGTGCAAGATGGTCAACCAGATCTGCATCGCCGGGCTGCTCCAGGGACTTTCCGAAGGCTTGGACTTCGGCATGCGCGCCGGGCTCGACGTCAAGCAGGTGCTCGACGTGATCTCCAAGGGGGCCGCGCAAAGCTGGCAGATGGAAAACCGCGGCAAGACCATGGCCGACGACCAGTTCGACTTCGGTTTCGCCGTCGACTGGATGCGCAAGGACCTTGGGATTTGTTTCGCCGAGGCCAAGGCCAACGGCGCCGAACTGGCCGTCACCCGCATCGTCGACGGCTATTACAAGGACGTCCAGGACATGGGCGGGGCGCGCTGGGACACCTCGTCGCTGATCCGCCGCCTGCGCCGCAAATAGGCACAGCGTTCGGGGAAGGGGGCGGCCATGACTTATGACGAGTTCAACGCCTTCTGCCGAACGCTGCCGGCCACGACCCATGTCGTGCAATGGGGCGGGGCGGACGTGTGGAAGGTCGGCGGCAAGGTGTTCGCCATCGGCGGCTGGAACGCCGGTCACCTCGCGGGCATCACCTTCAAGGTCTCGGAATTCGCCTATGACGTGCTGCGCGACATGCCCGGGCTGCGCCCGGCGCCCTATCTGGCGTCACGCGGCATGAAATGGATCCAGCAGTACGAAGAACCTGGATTGAGCGACGCCGACCTGAAGGACCACCTCGCGGAGTCCCATCGCCTCGTCTCCTTGGGCCTGACCAAGAAGTTGCAGCGGGAATTGGGATTGAATCAGAACGCCTGACCGTCAGCGCAGGCTGATCTGCATCTGCGGCGTGGCGCGGTAGATGTTGGGGATGCGGTAGATATAGACCTTGGTGCGCGGGCCGCGGGCGGGGAAGTCCTTCACCTCGTCGGCGTTGTGGCTGATCACCTTGGTGTCGGTGATGACCCGCAGTTCGCCGGTCGTGTTCATCCCGGCCTGGACGATCTGGTCCTTCTGGCTTTTCGACAGGGACCGGCCCAGCATGTTCACGATGCGGGTTTCCTTGTTGTAGGCGATGCCGAAAATATGCTCGTTGCGGCGCAGGAAGGTGACCGACTTGGCCTTCAGCAGGTCGCCCTCGCGATGCCAGTGCATCTTGAAATAGCCCTGCTTGATGTAGCCGAAATCGGACGCGTCGGGATCGCGCTCGATATCCGCCTTCAGCTTCTTGACCTCGTCGACTTCCTGGGCCCCCTGGACCTTGCCGTCCTTGAGCGCGCCGTACAGCCGCGTATCGACCATGTAGCCGGAGAACGTGAGCTTGTAATAGCCGCGCCGGTCCAACTCGATCTCGGCATCGAAACGCGCCGGCAGGTAGCAGCCCGAAAGCGCGACCGCGGCGACGATGAGGATCAGCAGGGGACGGAGGAGGCGGCGCATGCGGAAATTCGGGCTCTCAATCGGTTTAAGTCCTTCAACCTTCTAACCTGTTCGGGCCTGCGGGTCAGCGGTTTTCGACTATTCGGCGGCCTTGTCGTGCCGCTTCTCGGCCTGCCAGGCGGCTTCCATCTCGTCCAGGCTGGCGTCCGCCGGGTCCCGGCCCTGGCCGCGCAGGCGTTTTTCCATGCGGCGGAAGCGGTCCTCGAACTTGTGATTGCCCCGGCGCAGCGCCGTTTCGGGATCGATCTTAAGATGCCGGGCCAGATTGGTGACGGCGAACAGCAGGTCGCCCATTTCCTCTTCCAGGCGCGCCCTAGACGTTCCGCCATCCATTTCGGCGCGAAGCTCCGCCAGTTCCTCCTCGATCTTGGCGATCACGGGGGCGGCCTCGGGCCAATCGAAACCGATGCGGGCGGCGCGTTTCTGAAGCTTTTCCGCGCGGGTCAGGGCGGGAAGGGGGATCGCCACGCCGTCCAGCGCGCTGGCGTCTTCCGCCGGTGTCTCGCCCTTTTCCGCCCGCTCCCGGGCCTTCAGGTCCTCCCAATGGACGGTCTGGGCCTCGGCCGTGGCGATGTCGGCGTTGCCGAACACGTGCGGGTGACGGCGCACCATCTTGTCGGCGATGGCGCGGGCCACGTCGTCGTAATCGAAATGGCCCGCTTCCTCGGCCATGCGGGCGTGGAAGAAAACCTGCAGCAGCAGATCACCCAACTCGTCCCGCAATCCCGCCATGTCGCCGCGCTGGATGGCGTCGGCGACCTCGTAGGCCTCTTCGATGGTGTAGGGCGCGATGGTCTGAAACGTCTGCTCGACGTCCCAGGGGCAGCCGCCGTCGGGATCGCGCAGTTTGGCCATCACGGCGCGCAGGCGGTCGGTCGGGTTCGGATTGCTCAGGTCGTCGGACACGTCGATGGCTTTCCCCGGTTCAATCGGTCAGCGATGCCGCGGCCTGGGCGATGGCCGCGACCGTCTGCGCCACGTCGTCGTCGGTCAGCGCAAGACAGGGGTAGAACTTGCTGGGCCCCTTGAAAATGCCCTGTTCCCGCAGGACCGCGTTGAACCGCGCCGCCTTTGCCGCGTCGTTGCGGATCACGTCGCGGTAATTGTGCATCGGGCCCCCGGCGAAGACGATGTCGAACAGCACCGGACAGCCGGCGACATGATGCGTCTGGCCCGCGGCCTCCAGGTGTTCGTTGATCGCCTTGATGAGGGTTTCGCCGACGGCGTACAAATGGTCGTACTGGCCCGGACGGCGCAGGATTTCCAGGGTCTTCAGGCCCGCCACGGCGGCGACGGGGTTGCCGCTGAGGGTGCCGATCTGCATCAACGCCTTGTCCTTGCCGACCATGCCGGCGTCGAAATGGGCCATGATGTGGGCCTTGCCGGCGATCGCCGCCAGGGGGAAACCGCCGCCGATGATCTTGCCCAGGGTGCAGACGTCGGGCGTGACACCATAGACCTCTTGCGCGCCGCCATAGGCCAGACGGAACCCGGTCACGACCTCGTCGAAGATCAGGACCATGCCGTTCCGGGTGCATTCGTCGCGCAGGATCTCAAGGAAACCGGGCAGGGGCGGGATGATCCGCTGCAACGGCTCGACGATGACGGCGGCGATCTCGTGGCCGCGCTCGGCGATCAGCGAGCGGAAGAATTCGATGTCGTTGTACGGCGCCACCAGCATGTCGTCGCGCACGGCGTCGGGAATGCCCGCCGAGTCCGGCACGGCGACGGGATAGTTCATCATCCGGTCGGGCGCCAGGCTCATCTGGCCTTCCGCCGACATGCCGTGATAGCCGCCCTCGAACTTGAGAATCTTGTCCCGCCCGGTATGCGCCCGGGCCAGACGCATGGCGAACATGTCGGCCTCGCTGCCCGTGCTGGTGAAGCGGACCTGTTCGGCGCAGGCCACGGCGCGGCAGATTTCCTCGGCCAGTTCGATACCGTGGGCGTTGCTGGCGAAAAAGGTCGACCCCTTGGCCACCTGTTCCTGCACGGCCTCGACGACCTCGGGATGACAATGGCCCAGGATCATGGGGCCGGAGCCGATCAGGAAATCGATGTATTCGTTGCCGTCCTCGTCCCAGATACGCGCTCCCTTGCCCTCACGGATCACGAAATTGGCGTCGAAATTACCGAAACCGGCGCCGGGAAGCACGGCGCGGGCGCGTTCTACGAGGTCTTGCTGGGTCATGGTCGGCGGTCTCGTTTTTCTGGAGGAGGGGGAATATGGGAATGACGATGAATGGTAGGGAACCCCGACGGCTTCACACAAGGGCCATCCGGCCGCAGTATACTGGCCACCGCAAACGCAGAGGCCACCATGATCGACCATATCTCCATCGCCGTCTCCGATCTTGCCGCCGGCGCGGCGTTCTACGAGGCCGTTCTGGCGCCGCTCGGCCTGACGCGGCTGGTCGAGCGGCCGCATACGGTCGGCTTCGGCAAACGCTATCCGGAATTCTGGCTCAACGCGCGGCCGGGCATGGCGGCGGCGGGCGCCGACACGGGCATGCACGTCTGTCTGCGGGCCCGCACCCAGGACGCGGTTACCGCATTCCACGCGGCGGCCCTGGCCCACGGCGGCACCGACGACGGCGCGCCCGGCATGCGGCAGGCCTCCATGAGGCCGTACTACGCCGCCTTCATCCGCGACCCCGACGGCAACAAGATCGAAGCGGCGACGTTTCTTCCGGCCGAGGCCGGGTGAGGCGGCTATCCGGCCGCGAAGCCCCGCTCGGCCAATTGTTCCTCGGTCACCGGAATCTCGATTCCGTCGCTTTCCACGTTTCTGAGTTGCGCCAACGCGGCCGATACCAGCGTGCCCGCAGCCGGCGTCGGCGAGCGTCCCGCGCGCGTGATCAGGGACACCGTGCGATGGATGGGCGGCATCAGACGAAAACCGGGGATGCCTTCCGACGCCATGGCCTGGGCCACCAGGCCCGGCACCGCCGCGATCCCCAGCCCGTCGCGCACCATGCGGATCAGCCCCCAGACCGACGACACCTCGTAGGACAGCCCGCTGACCGCGAGCTGACCCGCCGCGTGCTCCTTGAGAATGCCCCGGATGCCGCTTTCGCCGGACATGCCCACGGCCGCATGGTCATTGAACACATCCCAGGCGAGGGGGCCTTCGTGCCTCGCCAGCGGATGCGACGGCGGACAGACGAGATGGAAGGCGTCGCGCATCACCGGCGTGGCGTCGAAATCCGCATCGGGCAGGGCGATGGTCGTGAACGCCATGTCCATGTCGCCGGCCCGGACGCGCTCGACAGCCTCCGCCGTCAGAACTTCGATGATCCGCACGCGGATTCCTGGATATCGGGCGGCCATGCCCTTGAGCGCCGGGATCAGCACGGAAGTGATCATGGTCGCCGTCGCACCGACGACGACCAACCCCTGCTGGCGGTCCACATGGGCCCGCAGGTCGTCCATGCCGCGCTCCAGGTCCTCGGTGAAGCGGCGGGCGACGGTGGCGAACTGCTTGCCGTGGGCGGTCGGCTCGACATGCCGGGTCGTGCGGTCGAACAACCGAATCCCCAGTTCCAGTTCCAGGTTCTTGACGGAATTCGTCAGCGCCGACTGCGTCATGTTGAGCACGGCCGCCGCCTTGGTGAAGCTGGCCTGTTCCATGACGGCGAGAAAGGCGCGCAGTTGGCGGAGGGTGATGTTGCTATTCATATGTTAAATATATCAATCAATTAAAAAAACAAAATAGACAAATAACTGATCGGGCCTGATGGTGTTTTCGCCAACAACCTGCGGGAGCGACCATGCCAAACCATGCCCTCAAAGACGCATTCGATGCAGCCGATACGGCGCCTGAATTGACCCCCGGGCCGATCGGCGGCCCCGGCGCCTGGCGCGGCCCGGACATGGCGGCATCCGGGGCCTGGATCGAACATCTGAACGCGGCCGAGATCGCCGAAATCGACGCGGCGATCCGCGCCCATCAGGCCAACGACCTCGGCATGGCGGATATCCGGCCCGAGACCTTCCGGCTTCCGACCCTGGGCCCGCGCCTGAAGAAGCTGCGCGACGAGGTCGTCAACGGGCGGGGTTTCGTGTTGCTTCGCGGGTTTCCGGTTGATCGTTACAGCGTCACGGAATCGGCCGTCGGTTATCTGGGGCTGGGGTCCTACATCGGCGGTTTCCGGCCCAGCAACGCCAAGGGGCATCTGTTGGGCCACGTGCGCGACATCGGCCTGAACATCAAGGACCCGACCACGCGGTACTATCAGACCAACCGCGGCCTCGAATTCCATACGGACAGCGTCGATATCGTCGGGTTGCTCTGCCTGAAAACGGCGAAATCCGGCGGCGCCAGCCGCATCGTCAGCTCCGTGACCCTGCACGACGTGATCCGCGAACGGCGGCCCGACCTGTGGCAGGCATTGTTCAATGCCTTTCCCACCGACCGCCGCGGTGAAATCCCGCCGGGGATGAAGCCCTGGTTCGACGTGCCCGTGTTCAACTGGCACGACGGCTATCTGACGACGATGTACGTGGGGCAGTACATCCGCTCGGCCCAGGAGCTGTTCCCGGAAGCACGCCGCCTGACGGACCTTGAAATCGAGGCCATGGATTACCTGGATACCCTCTGCAACGACCCGGAATTCTATCTGTCCATGGAATTCCTGCCGGGCGACATCCAGCTGCTGCACAACCACCAGATTCTGCATTCGCGGACCGACTACGAGGATTGGCCGGAGATCGAAAACCGGCGGCATCTCCTGCGTCTTTGGCTGGCGCCCGACAACGGCCGGCCGTTGCCGCCGGTGTTCGAGCCGCGCTACGGCCCCCTGACGCCGGGCGACCGGGGAGGGATTTTCACCGAAAGCACGAAGCTGACGTTTTCCCTGTCTCCGACCTGATACGGGGCGGCGCGGCCTTAAATTTTTGACAGGTCGGGCAGGGGCAGGGCCTCGATTTGCGGCCTGGCCAACAGGTATCCCTGAAAGTAATCCGCGCCAAGATCCCGCAGCACACGCAGATCCTCGGTGGTTTCCACACCCTCCGCGATCACCAGGATGTCCAGGGCTTTGGCGGTTCTGATCGCACCTTCCGTGATCGTTCGCTTGACCACGTCGTCCGCGATTCCCTGGCAGAGCTCCATATCCAGCTTCAACACCTGCGGTTTGAATTTCGTCAACAGGTTCAAACCCGCATATCCGGCCCCGAAATCGTCGATGGCGGTTATGAAGCCGCGCTCCTGATAGGCATTGAAAATGCCGAGCAGGTGCGCCGGGTCCTTGATCGGTTCCGCTTCCGTGACCTCGAAAATGATCTGGTCGATGGGAAAATTGAATTCGTCGGCGGCTTCCATCGTGGCGCGGATGCATGTTTCCGGGCGGTACACCGCGTTCGGCATGAAATTGATGCTCAGCTTGCAGTCCAAATTCAACTGCGACGCCAATTGCACCGCCTTTACCCGGCAGGTCTGGTCAAACGCGTAACGATTGGCTTCAGTCACCTTCGAAAGCACCTGACCGGCGCCTTCACCGCCTTTCCCGCGGACGAGCGCTTCATAGGCGAAAGGGACGCCGAGGGTCAAATCGACGATCGGCTGGAACGCCATCGTGATTTCAAAATCGAGGGGGTTGCTTTCCAGGCACTGCTTGCAGCCCAGCTGCCTGAATTCGGGTTCAGTTTCTTTTGTCATCTACATCCATGTATCGAGGCTTATCGACGCCGGCGCGCATCAATCGTTTTACCACTCAACGGCAACAACCTGTGTCGATTTCTCATCAAGCCTTTCGATCGCGCCGCCATCAACGCGGACCGCCATGTCCCGGCATAACGAAAAAACCGGGGGTGGGCTTTGCGGGGCTCACACGCTGCGTCATGCATCTATTATCGCATAATGTATATTATGGAAAATATTAGATATGTATTTTTATTCAGGCAGTTAGATTCGCCATTGAATCCATCTCTGAGTCTGAGCACCGCCGCCGATCAGGCCTCCGGCACGTCCAATTCCATGCCGTCATAGGCCACCTCTACCCCGTCCGGCACATAGGCCGAGAGTTTGTCGTAGTCGATCTTGGGGCTCATGTGGGTGATGACCATGCGCTGGGGCTGGATGCGCTCGCGCAGTTCGAGCGCGGCGTCGACATGGAGATGTGTGGGATGCGGATGCCAGGCGAACACGCCGACGATCCAGGTATGCACCCCCTGCACCGCCGCCACGCCCGCGTCGGTCATGCGCACCAGGTCCGTCGTATAGGCCAGTTGCCCGAAGCGCAGGCCATGGGTGGTCGAAAACCCGTGATCCTGTTCGAACGCCAGGCCGTCGATGCCGGCGGCGGTGAACGGCGTGCCGGCCGCGTAGACGTTGGTCGTCAACGTCGGCTTGTAATAAACGTCCGAACCCTCGCGCAGCGGCGCCAGGACGTAGGAGAAGCGTTCCCGGACCGCCGCCAGGGTCTCCGCGTCCGTCCACATGGGAATGGCGGCGCCCATGGCGCGGTTGATGCTGCGGATGTCGTCGATGCCGTGCAGATGGTCCGCATGGCCATGAGTCAGCACCAGACCGTCCAGGTGCCGCACGCCCGTGCGCAGCATCTGTTCGCGGAAATCGGGCGCCGTGTCGATCAACAGGCGCCTCCCGGCCTGCTCGATCAGGATCGACGGCCGCGTGCGGCGGTTCTTGGGGTTTTTCGGGTCGCAGTCGCCCCAGCCGGCCTCGATCGAGGGCACCCCGCTGGAGGCGCCCGAGCCCAGGATCGTGACCTTCATGTCGGCCCCCTACCCCTCGCCCCGCACCGCGGCCGCGGCCTTGGTGAACAGGGTGAAGAAATTGTCGGTCGTGCGGCGGGCCAGGTCGTCCGGGGAAATTCCCTTGAGTTCCGCCACCTTGGCGGCGGTCAGGGCCGTGAATGCGGGTTCATTGCGTTTGCCGCGCTTCGGCACCGGGGCCAGGAAGGGCGAGTCCGTTTCGACCAGCAGACGGTCGAGCGGCACATCAGCCACGGTGGCCCGCAGATCATCGGCGGTCTTGAAGGTGACGATGCCGGAAACGGAGATATAGAGGCCCATGTCCACGGCCTTTTCCGCCACCTCAGGCCCCGCCGAAAAGCAATGGATCAGCCCGGGAAACGGCCCGCCGTCGCGGTATTCCTCATCCATCACGCGAAGGGTGTCGTCGTCGGCGTCGCGGGTATGGACGATCAGCGGCAGGCCGGTTGCGCGCGCGGCCCGGATATGGGCGCGGAACTGTGTTTCCTGGATATCCCGGGGGCTGTGCTCGTAATAGAAATCCAGGCCCGTCTCGCCGATGCCGACGACCTTGGGGTGGCCGGCCAGCTCGGCCAGTTCCTCGGCGCTGGTCACCTTCTCCGTCGCCGCCTGGTGCGGGTGAATGCCGACGGTGCAGAAGATGTTGTCGTAGCGTTCGGCCACGGCCTTGACCTGGGCAAACTTGGACAAATGGGTCGAGATCGTCACCATGTAGGCGACCCCGGCCGCCACCGCCCGCGCCACCACGGCGTCCAGTTCGTCCCCGAAATCCGGGAAATCCAGGTGGCAGTGGCTGTCCACCAGATAGGGTTGTGTGGCGCCGTCCATGGCCTCAGGCCGCCCCCTGGGTCTCGTCGTCCTGAAAACGGGGAAATACCCCTTCCGGCTTGGGCAGGACCGTGCCGGGGGCAAGCGTCACGCCGGGCGCCAACTGGTCCAGCGCGCGGGCATCCGCCGGAACGGACAGTTGGTCCAGCAGCTTGGCCGAGGTGTCGGGCATGAACGGCTGGGTCAGGATGGCGAGCCGCCGGATGGTTTCCGCCAGCACGTAGAGCACCGTCGCCATGCGCGCCGGGTCTTCCTTGCGCAGCTTCCAGGGAGCTTGATGATCGACATAGGCGTTGGCGGCCCGGATCACGGTCCAGATGGCTTCCAGCGCCTCGTGGAAGGCCTGACGGTCCAGGGCCCCGCGCACGACGTCGGCCAATGCGCCCGCCGGGCCGAGCAACGCATCGTCGTCGGCCGTGAACGCGCCCGGCGTTGGTACCGCGCCGCCGCAGTTCTTGGCGACCATGGACAACACACGCTGCGCCAGGTTGCCGTAGTCGTTGGCCAGCTCGCCGTTCATGCGGTTGACCATGGCGGAATGGGAGAAATCGCCGTCGTTGCCGAACGGAACTTCGCGCAGCAGGAAATAGCGCACCTGGTCGAGGCCGTATTTTCCAACCAGATCAATGGGGTCGATGACGTTGCCGACAGACTTGGAAATCTTCTGGCCCTCGTTGGTCCACCAGCCGTGGGCGAACACGCGTTTCGGCGGCTCCAGCCCGGCGGCCATCAGGAAGGCGGGCCAGTAGACCGCGTGAAAGCGCAGGATGTCCTTGCCGACCATGTGCAGGTCGCAGGGCCAATAGGTCGCGAATTCTCCCTGCTCGTCCGGATAGCCCAGGGCCGAGATGTAGTTGGTCAGGGCGTCGAGCCAGACATAGAAGATGTGCTTGTCGTCGCCCGGCACCGGCACGCCCCAATTGAAGGTGGTGCGCGACACGGACAGGTCCTGCAGCCCGCCCTTGACGAAGCTGGTGACCTCGTTGCGCCGGCTCGGCGGGGCGATGAAGTCCGGATTGGCGTCGTAGAAGGCCAGCAAGCGGTCGCCCCAGGCGGACAGGCGGAAGAAATAGCTGGGTTCCTCCACCCATTCGACCTCGGCGCCGGAAGGCGCCACGCGCGTGCCGTCGGGCCGCTTGGTCAACTCGCCCTCGCCGTAGAACGCCTCGTCGCGCACGGCGTACCAGCCGGAATAGCTGCCGAGATAGATTTCCCCGGCGTCGATCATGCGCTGCCAGATCGCCTGACAGGCCTTGATGTGGCGGGGTTCCGTGGTACGGATGAAGTCGTCGTGGCTGAAGTTCATGAAATCGGCCAAGGTGCGGAAATTCTGCGACACCTGGTCGGCGAAGGTCTGCGGGTCGATGCCCTTGGCCTGGGCCGATTTTTCCACCTTCTGGCCGTGTTCGTCCGTGCCCGTCAGGAACTTCACGTCATAGCCGTCCAGGCGCTTGAAGCGCGCCAGCACGTCGCAGGCCAGCGTCGTGTACGCATGGCCGATGTGCGGGGCGTCGTTCACGTAATAGATGGGCGTGGTCAGGTAGTAGGGCGTGGCCGGCATGTGTGGATCCAATGGCACAGGGTCAGAGAATTGCGCTTCGTCCGCGTTATCGCCGGACCGCCGCTTCGGCGGTGATGAACGCGTTGAGAACCACCTGCTTGCGGTCCAGATTGGCGGCGGTCGTCGCGGCAAGCAGGCGCGACACCTTTTCCCATACCTCCAGCCAACGATCAAGGCCGGCCATGGCGTTGAGTCTGGCCACGACCTGGGCGTCGATGATGCCCGGCAGCGGTCCGCCACCGCCGGCGATGATCAGGCGTTCCAGCCACCAACGCAGCGTCTTGGCGAAAGCCGCGAATTCGGCTTCCTTGCCGGCCCCGCCCAGACGCCCGGCGAAATCATGCAGATCCTTGGCCGGAATGCCGTCCGGCAGGCGCGCCAACAGGCCCGAGACTTCGTCCAGCATGGCCAATCCCCCCTGCGCCGCCAGGTCGAGGGCATACCCGATGCTGCCCTCGGCGACCTCGGCCAGACGCGCCGCCTCGGCCGCGCCCAGATCGGGGCAGCGCTGGGCGATCAGGGCCGCCACGGCGTCGATCGAAGGGGGCCGCAAGGTCAGGCGCCGGCAGCGCGAGCGGATGGTCGGCAGCAGACTGCCCGGATTGTGCGACACCAGCAGAACCAGGGCCTGGGGCGGCGGTTCTTCAAGTACTTTCAGAAGTGCGTTGGCGGCGTTGCGGTTCATGTCGTCGGCGCTGTCGATGACGACCACGCGCCACGCTCCCTCACCCGCCGTCAGGCTGAGAAAGCTTTTCACGGCGCGGATGGCGTCGACCGGAATCTGGCCCTTGCGGCGGCCGGTTTTCTCGTCGACCGCGCATTCGACCACCATCAGGTCGGCGTGACTGCCGGCCAGCGTGCGGTGGAACACGGGATGGGCGGGGTCCAGGTAAAGCCCCTGCCCCTCTTCCCCGGCCCCGGCGGGCATGGGGGCCGGTTCCGGCGGGGCGTCGCCGAACAGGCCCGGGCCGTCGTTCGTGGGGGGCGCCTTGGCCAGGATCGCGCCGTGGGTCAGGACATAGCGCGCGAAACGGTGCGCCAGGGTCGCCTTGCCGATGCCCTTGGGGCCGGTGATCAGCCAAGCATGGGCCAGACGCCCAGCCTCAAGCGCGGCACGCAGGCTTTCCTCGGCCTCCAGGTGGCCGATCAGGTCCGGATTGGCGCGCGGGTCCAGGTCCGGGGCATCGTCGTCGCTCATCGGCCCGCCACCTTCAGATCGGCGCCCAGGCGGTGCGACACGGCGGCGCAGATTTCCCGCTGCACGTCGTCGACGGACCCCGTGGCGTCAACCACGGCGCAACGCCCGGGCTCGGCCTCGGCGATGGCCAGGAAGGTGTCGCGGATGCGGGTGTGAAAGCCCAGGTCCATGCGCTCGTATCGATCCTCGGCCCCGGCGCGACCGAAAGCGCGGGCCAGGCCCTCCTCCACCGGAATATCCAGAATCAGGGTCAAGTCAGGCTGAAAATCGCCCAGGATGTCTTCCTTGAGGGCCTGAATGCGCTGCAACCCCAGGCCGTGCCCGCCGCCCTGATAGGCCAGCGTGGAATCGGTGAAACGGTCGCACAACACCCAGGCGCCGCTTTCCAGCGCCGGCAGGATCGATTTTTCGACATGATCGACGCGGGCCGCGAAATGCAGCAGGACCTCGGCGACGGGCGGCCAGCGGTCGATCGTGCCGCGGACCAGCAGATTGCGGATGTCCTCCGCCCCCGGCGTGCCGCCGGGCTCGCGCGTGGTCAGAACCTCGATGCCCGCGTCCTCAAGCACCTTGGCCAACAGGCCAAGCTGGGTCGACTTGCCGCCGCCCTCGCCGCCTTCGAATGTAATGAACTTGCCCGTCGTCACCGGCCGGCACCCCGAATACCCTGGTTGTCGCGCGTTCCGTGCATGTCCGCCGTCAGCCGCCGCGTCCCTGATCGGACGGCGCTAACCGGAAACACCCAGGATGATAGACCGGAGAGCGCTCATCACCCTACCGAAAAGGCCCAGGCGTTCGGCGCCGTCGCCGGCCACCAGCGGGATTTGGATGGCCTCACGCTCGGGAAAGGTCAGCATCAGGGTGCCGAGCTTGTCGCCCGCTTTCACAGGGGCCGGCACCGGCGTCTGGTAATCGACGGTCACCTTCATGCCCGCCCGTTCCTTGCGCGGAAGGGTCAGCAGCATCTCGTTAGTGACGACCAGCGGCACCTGCGCCTTATTGCCGAGCCAGATATCGACCTTGGCGACTTCCTCGCCGGCCTTGAACAGGGCGTAGTTCTTGAACTCGCGGAATCCCCATTCGAGAAGACGCTGCGGCTCCTCGCGCCGGGCGCGCTTGTCGGGCAGGCCGTTGACGACCAGGATCAGCCGCCGGTCGAGGCGCTCCGCCGAGGCGGTCAGCCCGTATCCGGCGTTTTCCGTATGCCCCGTCTTCAGACCATCCACGCCGATGCCCTTGCCCAGCAGTTCGTTGCGGTTGTGCTGGGTGTGGTTGTTGTAGGTGAACTTGCGTTCCGAGTAATAGTGGTAGAACTCGGGAAAATCCTTGATCGTCCGCTTGGCCAGGGTCGCCAGATCGCGCGCCGTCATGCGGTGTTCCGGGTGGGGCCAGCCCGACGCATTGCGGAAGGTGCTGTTCTTGAGCCCGATGTCGCGGGCCTTTTCGGTCATCATCTCGGCGAAGGCGTCCTCGCTGCCGGCCAGCGCCTCGGCGACGACGACGCAGGCGTCGTTGCCCGACTGCACGATGATGCCTTGCAGCAGATCCTCGACACGGACCCGCTGCCCCGGTTCCAGGAACATGGTCGACCCGCCCGAGGCCCAGTTGCCCTTGCGCCAGGCGTTCTCGCTGACCACGAATTCCTCGTCGAGGGACAGACTGCCCTCCTTCAGGCGCTCGAACACCATGTAGACGGTCATCAGCTTGCTCATGGATGCCGGCGGCATCAGCGCGTCCGCATCCTTTTCGAACAGCACGGCGCCGGTCTGACCGTCGATCAGGATGGCCTCGCGGGCGACGGTGTCCATGGCCGCGGCCGGCGGCGCGCCGGCCAACGCGGTGGCGATCAGTACCGCCCCCGCCGCGAGGCGGCGCAGATGCGGGATGGAACGGGATACGGAATTCAATGTCGTCATCATGCTTCGCGCCCGCAGCTCAAGGCGCGTCCTTCTGGTTCCTTGCAACACCCGGGACCGGGCGTCGGGGCCAATCGTAGGGCCGACCACGCCATGGAAATGGGGCGGAAATGGGGTCAGGACCCCGCCCCCTTGCCGTCGACGATGATCCGCGCCCCTGGATAACCGATGGCCTGGAGTTGCTCAAGGGCCCGGTCGGCATCCTCGACCGTGGCCAGAGGGCCGACCCGCACGCGGTAGAAATCCTTGTTGTCGATCAGGACATGGGAAATCGTCGCCGACGACACCCGGCTGACCATGATCTGGGTCCGCATGGCGTTCTGATAGTTGGTGAAGGCCCCGGCCTGAACGAAGATGTTGGTCGGCCCCACGGCAACGGTGGTGACTTCCGGTTCCGGCAGCGTGCCGGGACGGATTTCATCCGCGGCGGCGACCTGACTGGCCGGGACCGGCGCGGGCGGCGGGCTGGACGGCTGTGGCGCGGCCTGAGCGCCCGGCGGCGGCGGCAGCGATTCGGCGCTGACCGAAGCCTTCGGCAACTTGTCGACCTGAATGGGGCTGCCGTGTTCGGCGATGGAATCCTGGCCGAGAATCTGTGCCTTCAGGGCTTGCGAGCGTTCCGCCAGAATCTGCACCCGGACCCGCGCCGTGCCTTGCTCCTTGAACCCCAGCAATTGCGCGCCGCGGCGGGAGACGTCGATGATGCGTCCCTTGGCGAAAGGCCCCCGGTCGTTGACCCGAAGCACGATGGAACGCCCGTTTTCCAGGTTGACGACCCGCACGAAGGACGGCAGCGGCAGCGTGCGGTGCGCCGCCGTCAGGTCGTTCATGTCATAGGTCTCGCCGTTGGCCGTGTCCTTGCCGTGGAAATCGCTGCCGTACCAGGAGGCGATCCCGGTCTCGTCATAGTCCCATTCCTCTGCCGGATAATACCACGTGCCGGAAATCTGGTAGGGGGTGCCGATCTTGTAGGTCCCCGTGGTTCCCGCCGCCCCCTGAAGGCGCTTGGTGCCGGAAATCAGGAACTGAGTTTCGGCGCACCCGCTGACCAATAAGGCCAACACCAACAAGATCAGCCAGTTAACCTTAATACGCCCAGCCATGGCGCCGCCCCCTGAATACGAAAATGTAGTAGAAAATATAAAGAAACCAGCCTTTATCTAGTGTAGTCGAGTCTGGTCCGCCCGGCAACCGTGGGCGTTATCCGCCGTTGCCGCGTAAATGATCGAGCAGACGGGAATCCGGATACCCGTCCGGCGCCAGCCCTTCCCGCCCCTGATAGGCCTTGATGGCACGCCGGGTCTTGGCCCCGGCGATACCGTCCTGCCCCCCGGCGTCGAACCCCTTTTCCGCCAGCAAACGCTGAATTTCACGCATGTCGGATCTTGACAAGGCTTTGTCATTACTTGGCTTTTTGGCAACAAGGGGGCCCTTTTCGACCAGACGGTCGGCAAGATGTCCGACGGCCAGGGCATAGAGAATGGAGCGGTTCCACACGAGAATGGTCTCAAAATTGCCGTAGACCAGAAAGGCCGGACCATCCGCCCCCGCGGGCAGCACCAGGGCCGCGTCAATGTCCGCCACCGGCAGGTCGCGGCCATCGGCACGGCGCACGCCTTTCGCCTGCCATTCCTTTAATTTCAATTTCTTATCAAGCCCACTTAAAGCAAAATCGAATCCTTTGGGCAAACGCACTTCGCGCCCCCAGGTCTCGTCCTTGCGCCAACCGGACTTGGACAGAAAATGCGCCGACGAGGCGAACACGTCCGGTAGGGAGCGCCACAAATCACGCCGTCCGTCGCCGTCGAAGTCGATCGCATAGGCGCGATAGGTCGACGGAATGAACTGGGTGTTGCCCATGGCCCCGGCCCAGGACGCCTTCACGTCCGCCGGGATGTCGCCGCGGTCGATGATCTCCAACGCCGCCAGAAGCTGTTCGGAAAAGAACTTGGAGCGCCTGGGATCGAACGCCAGGGTCGCCAGGGAGCCGATCAGCGGAAAGGTGCCCGTATAGTCGCCGAAATTACTTTCCAGGCCCCAGAAGGCGACCAGGAACCGGGGCGGCACGCCGTATTTCGCCTCGACCTTGTTCAGCAGCGCGGCATGGGTCTTCAGCAGCTCGCGGCCGCGGGCGATCCGTTTGTCGGAAATCGTCTTTTCGTAATACTGCCAGAAGGTCATGGTGAATTCGGGCTGGCGGCGGTCCAGCTCGATGACCCGGGTGATGTAGGATGCCCCCGCCAGGGCCCGGTCCAGGGTCGCGGCGGAAATGCCCCGCGCGGCGGCGGTTGCCTTGAAGGAATCGAGCCAAGCCTGGAATTCGGCGGCGCTCGGCGGGGTTAGGGGATCAACCGAGGCCGAAGCCGACCGGATGCCGGCTTCCCCGAACCAAAGGGCGCACAACACCGGCGCCACAAGCCATATTGAACGTCTCTGCATGATCCTCGATACCCTGCCCGGCCGACGGCGGTTGCCTCGCCAGAGCCACTGAGGCCTTGTGCCATAGGGATTTCACCGCCGCAAGGCCCGGCACACCGCCGGAGCGCCTCGGGGGCCTCGCTCAGGGGGCGGGGTACAGGCTGTCGCTGCGGCCGAGAACATAGGCGACGGCCATGCCCAGGAATTCATGCACGGCGGCGTCCAGCATGGATTGCCCGCCCAGGTTCTCCAGGCTCAGCGTCCAGCCTCTGGCCGGCAGCGTGATATAATCGACGGGATAGGGAATGACCGGCCAGCCTTGCTTGCGGAACAGGCCGACGGCACGCGGCATATGGCGGGCGGAGGTAATCATCACCCAGGGCCGGTCGGCCTCGACCGTCACCAATTTCTTGCTGAACACCACGTTTTCCATGGTGTTGCGCGATTCCGCCTCGACAATCACCCGCGACATATCAAGGTTGAGCAGCCCCGCCAGATCCTTGAAGTAATGCCCTTCCTTGGCATCCTGGGCGAACAGGCTGCCCGCCCCGCCCGTGAACACCAACGGCACACCCGGCCGGGTGTCGCCCAACATGGCAAAGAACAGAAGCCGTTCCATGCTGCTGTCGACGGCGATCTGGCCCCGCTCGCGGGAGAGCACGGGATTGATGGAGCCCCCGAGCACGATGATCCCGCCGATCTTTTCCGGCAGTTCCGTCTGTTTGGGAAAGCGCTCCTCCAGATCACGGATCATCATCTCTCCGACCGGAATTACGGTGACCGCCCAAAGGGCCAGAATGCTGACGCCGAACAGCATCAGACCGGCCCGGCGGAACCGGGTCAGGACGAGCACAAAACCGACCGTCATGCCGAGGAACATGACCATCGACGGCTTCAACGCAAACCACATGACTTTGGACAGGATGAAATACATGGCGGGGCTTGTACTCCAAGGCCGGATCAAGCGCACGCAAATCCGCGCGCGGTGGGCGGCGGCTGCTTTCCACTCATGAGCCGGCGCCCTCAAGCAATGGGTCGGACATTAAAAATGGCCCATGAGGGCCAGGCAACGTCACGACACGAAAAGCGTTCGAATCTCGGACCTGCCCTCAGACCTGAATATCGACCGTCTTGCCGCTACTGGCGGAGAAATCGGGGGATTTGAACTCGCTGTCGGCACCGCCGCTGGACGTCTTGTCGTCGGCGGTGGAGTGGTGGGAGTTCTTATTTTCGAGGACGGCCTCAACGGCGGCACTGCGGCTGCGGTTTTCCTCGGCCGTCTGGACAACGGCCGCGGTCGCATTTTCACGTCGTTCGGAAATTTGCTCGGCAGCGCGCTCAAACACAACTTGCCGCACCACCGCCAAATTAAGGACGGTGAGGGCTGCGCTTACTCCCGGCGCTTTCTGTGCCGAACCGATCATTGTCAGGCGGTCCCTTCTGAACCTACACGTCGCGTGATCAAATCATGTCACACGGATTGCATTCGTATATTACCAAGGCCGGGCATATATAACAACCCTCTATTGACAATTTTTTCATTTTATGGACCAGCGCAGATTTCCGCCGTTTTGACGCATCGAAACGCGTCAAAAACGCCGCGAAATCGGTTCCTGACAACAACCTGACGTCATTTTTTTGGTCTTTTTTATGGGGATTTGTGACTCCGGTCACTGCACCGATGGGGCGCATTAGAAAGAATGCATGCAGCAAGAACGTCAAACGGACGGACATGCCGGGACAGGAGGTTTCACAATGACGAACCGCTCCACCAGACTCATCGGCAGCACACTGGGCGTCGTAACCGGGGGCACCCTCGCCGCCATCGGCGTCATTCACCTCATTCAGTTAAGCCTTCTCCGGCTTTTCTAGGTCGATACGGCCGATATTCGCTTATTCTTGACAGCCGCCCGCGAACACGGGAGACATCCTTCCATAAGTCTGGACTCCGTCTGTTCAGGTTTGGATGGGTGGCCGAGCGGTTGAAGGCACTGGTCTTGAAAACCAGCGTGCGTGAAAGCGTACCGTGGGTTCGAATCCCACCCCATCCGCCATTCTTTGGAGACCGCGTTCCGTGAGGGGTCCGGGCCGGGCGCTTCAATCGGATCTTACTTGTTCCGCCCTGCCCCCGACGGCTTAGAGCGGATAATCGGATTCCGGGTTAATTCCGCAAGATTCGATGAATTTCCGAACCTGGACGACCTCCTCACGCGGCAGGCTGTGCTGAGCGTGGGAAAAGTTGGCACTGTGCCCCTTCAGCGCAACGTGCATCTTGCCAGACTGCGCCGTGCTGATTTCCGCGCCTAATTCCCGAAACACACTTTCAACATCCTTGATGGCGATATTGCCGTTGATCGGGTGAGAAAAAAGCGAATGCAAGACCTTGCGGTGGTGATGGTTCATGGTGCCCTCATGTGGTTGTCCGCGGGTTGTACAGGGATCGGAGCACCATCGCCTTGATGCAGGTCAACCTGCCCCATCCGCCCCCCGCCCCTGTACCCGCATCCGCCCCTCGGCAAGGTTCAGCCGGCCCGCACCTGGGTCAGGAAATTGTCGACCTCTCCCCTCAGAATATCCGCCTGACTGGTCAAGCTCAGGGCCGATTCCTGAATCCGCGCGGCGGCTTGCCCGGTTTCGCCGGCGGCCGATGTGACGGATTCGATGTTGTCGCTGACCTGTGACGTCCCCGAGGCGGCATCCTCGACGCTCCGGGCGATCTCCCGGGTGGCCGCGCCTTGCTCCTCGACCGCGGCGGCGATCACGGACCCGATCTCGTTGATATCGTCGATGATTCGGCTGATACCTCGGATGGCCTCGACGGACTCCTGGGTCGCGGATTGAATGCCGTCGATATGCCGCCCAATTTCCTCCGTCGCCTTGGCCGTCTGCGACGCCAGGTTCTTAACCTCGCTCGCGACCACGGCGAAGCCTTTGCCGGCGTCTCCGGCACGGGCCGCCTCGATCGTCGCATTCAACGCCAGAAGGTTGGTCTGCTCGGCGATATCGGTAATCAGGTCGATGACCTCGCCCACCTTTTCGGCGGCCTGCGCGAGGCCTTGGACCTTGCTGTTCGTCAATTCGGCATCGCGCACGCCTTTCGCGGCGATTTCAGAGGACTGCGTCACCTGTCGGGCGATTTCCTGAATGGATACCGCCAGTTGTTCCGCCGACGCACTGACGGTCTGCACGTTCGACGAGGCCTCTTCGGAGGCCCGCGCAACGACGGCGGACTGTGAATTGGTCTTTTCCGCCAGCCTCGCCATCAATTCGGACGCCGCCTTCAAGTCGTTCGCCGCGCTCGCGACCGCACGGGCGACCCCGCCGACGTTCGTGTCGAAGCCATCCGCAAGCTCGGCCATCTCGGCCTTGCGCGCCGCGGACGCCCGGTCACGCTCTTCTTCCGCCCGCTGGTCGCCGGCCCGCGCCTTTGCCAGACCGTCCTTGAAGACCTGAAGCGCCGACGCCATGTCGGCGATTTCATCCGTTCCTGCGATGTTGATGTCCGCGTCGAGGTGGCCATCCGCGACCGCCCGGGTCGCCTGCGTCAAGGTCGTCAATCGCCGGCCCAGGTTTCGGACGACGTAAAGCCACAGGATCAACAGCGCGATCGCGACCGCAAGACCGACGATCACACCGAGCAGACGTTTTCCCTTGGCGAAGTCCGAGACGATGTCTTCGGATCCGCTTCGGACTTCCGCGCGGGACGTGTCGACAATCGCGCTGACCTCCGCCGACAGGTTCTCCGATAGCTTCTGCGTATCCTCCAAGATCGTCAGCGCGCGCTGGTTCGCGCCGATGACCTTTTTCCGTAATTCGCTGATGCTGCCCTCGCCTTCCGATGCCGCCGTAAACCATGCGGCCGGCTCCTTCAGGGCGCTTGCCATCTCCTTGTCCCGAAGTTCGCCGATTTCGAAGTTGGTCTGGCGGACGGCCAGCAGAATCCCCTCGTGCAGGCGCTGGATCAGGTCAATGTCGTTGGCCTGCGCCGCGGTCGCCATCAGGCCGGCGGTACGGTTGACCTTGGCCTCGATGCGCAACAACGTGCTGACGGTCTTCATGGTCTTGTTGACCAGGGTCGATCCACGTACGGAATTATCGATCATGAATTTCTGCATAGCGGCGGCCAGATCACTGCGCGCGGTCTTCGCCTGTTCACCCAACACAGTCAGAAACTTGTTGTGCGCCGATGGAACCCCGCCTGGATTCTTGGCGCCGACGGCGGCCAGATACGCCGCCACCGCCGGCTGGACCTCCGCCAGGCCGTGCTTGTTCGCCAGCCGCTCCGATACTTCGGTCATAACCTTCGTGGGGCCGTCCCCCGCCGACATGCCGGCGGCGGCCTTTCGCGGCAGCATCACCAGCAAGGCCGCCTTATGGGCCAATGCTTCCAGTTGATGAAGCTGAAGCAGCTTTGGCAGATCCTTGTTCATGAGCGCGTTGACCGCCTGAACCCCTCCGATGCTCAACGCTGCCGACCCCTTCCCGACCTCGCCTTCGGCCGCGCCGAGTATCGGAGCCAGTTTCCTGAGAATGGCCTCGTGGGTATCGATGACCTGCTGGGCGACGACCTGAAGCTCGTCCCTGGCGGCAAGACCACTCGCCACTTCGAGATTCAGGTTCTCGATGTTCTGCTCGAATTGCGCCACCAGGGGCTTGATCCGCGCCGTCGCCTCCTGCGGCCCGGACGCCTCCAGCCTGCCGATCAGGTCGCCGATTTGCGATAACCGCTCCTGGAGGGTCTCAAGAATATCGGCGCTCTGTTCCGTGTTCTGAGCTCTTGCCAGGGCCGGCGCGCTGGCGGACAGCGATGCGCTGCTGCGGGCCAATTCGAGCGCGGTTTCCATGGTCGGAACCGCGCGGTCGAGAACCGCGTGAAAATGTCGTTCCGTGCTGTTGAATGCGAATAGCGCCGTTCCCCCCGCGGCGATGGTCAATAAGGTCACGGTCCCGAACGAGATGAATAGCCTGCCCTTAACCCCCTGAAACGCTCTTCGTTGAACGATCATCGTCTCCCCTTACACGTTGCGTGTGAGCGGAAGTTTTTCTTTCCCTATATCGGGACAGCCCCCAGGCCCGTCTTGATGCGCGGGCTTCACTCACGGTTCAGAAATAAAACCTCCAGTCTTTTTGACGTCTCATTCGCGGCCTCGGGTTTTCGGGCCGCGGTTACGGAAGGCGACCGTCAGATCGCCAGGTACTGTTGACGCATGTCGGCATTCTCAAGAACTTCCTGGGCAAGGCCGTCGAACACCACCTTCCCCATGTCGAGAATGATGGCCCGGTCCGCCAGATGCAGGGCGGCGATGGCGTTCTGCTCGACGATGATCGTCGTCATGCCGTGCGACTTGATCTCTTCCAAGGTCCGCTCGATCTCCTGCACGATCACCGGCGCCAGGCCTTCATAGGGCTCGTCCAGCAAAAGCAGCTTCACGTCGCGCGCGAGCGCCCGGCTGATCGCAAGCATCTGCTGCTCGCCGCCGGACAGCGTGGTGCCTTCCTGATTGCGGCGCTCTCCCAGGCGGGGAAACAGCTCGTAGATGCGTTCGATGGACCAGCCGATCGGCGGCGCGATCTGGGCCAGGGTCAGGTTCTCTTCGACCGTCAGGCCCTGGATGATGCGCCGGTCCTCGGGCACCAGCCCAATCCCGTTCCGCGATGCTTCGTGGGCCCGCATGCTGTGAAGCGGCTTATGATCGAGCCAGATCTCGCCATGCTTGAGCGCCGGATCGTCGAGCCGCGCGATGGCCCGAAGCGTCGATGTCTTGCCCGCGCCATTGCGCCCCAGAAGGGCGACGATCTCCCCTTCACGGATATCGAACGAGACGCCCTGAACGATATAGCTTTCGCCGTAATAGGCGTGGATGTCCCAGCACGAAAAATAGGCGGGCTGTCCGCCCTTCCCCGTCACCGGCTTCACGCCCGGCGCCGTGCCGTCTTTAAACCCGCCGTTTTCGAGCAGCGTCTGTTCCTCGGCGCTCTTGTCCATACGAGACTCCCGTTCGTCTATCTGGTTCATAGATGCGCTCCACCAAGGTAGGCTTCCTGAACTTTCGGATTCCCCTTGATGTTCTCGGGCGTATCCTCGGCGATGACCGTTCCCTGGGCCAATACGGAAATTCTTTCGGCCAGGGAGAACACCACATGCATGTCGTGCTCGATGACCACCATGGTCACCCCGCGCTGGGCAATCCGTTTCATCAAATCGATCGTGTTGTTGGTGTCCGCCCGCGCCATGCCGGCCGTCGGCTCGTCGAGCAGAAGCAGCTTCGGGTCCTGCACCAGACACATGGCGAGTTCCAATCGCCGCTTGTCGCCACGCGACAGGTGGGCCGCCGTCTCGTCGGCCTTGGCCGCCAAGCCGACGTCCTCAAGCATGGACATCGCCTTCTCGGCCATCGGCCCGTTGCGCCGGACCGGGGTCCAGGCGTTGATCTTGAAGGCCCCGTCGCGGCGCGCGAAGCTCGGGATCATGACGTTGTCGATCAGGCTCAGGTCACCGAAGATTTCCGGCGTCTGAAAAACCCGGCTGACGCCCGCCTGGTTGATCTCGTGCGGCGCCATGCCGAGCAACGACCGGCCGTCGAAGGTGACGGTCCCGGAATCGGGTTCAAGCCGGCCGATGAAGCAGTTCAACAGGGTCGATTTACCCGCGCCGTTGGGGCCGATGATGGCGTGGACCGTGCTGGCCTCGATCTCCAGATTGACGTTGTCCAGGGCCTTCAGGCCGCCGAACCGTTTGTTGACGTTCTTGACGGATAGAGCGCTCATGTCCTGATCCTCCCTATTCCGCCGGCGCCGGTTGCGGCACGCCGCCGGATCCGCCGCCCGGCGGTTGTCGCCGGATCAGATTGCCGATGCGGCTGACGCCTTCCATCAGGCCGCCCGGCAGGAAGATGACGATGACCATGAACAGAGCGCCCAACGTCAAGTGCCAGCCTTCGCCCACGAACATGGAACTGACGGACACGGCGATGTGTTGCAGAACCTCGGGCAGGAAGCTGAAGATCTTCATCAGGATGCCTTCGTTGAAGGCCGAGAAGATGTTTTCGAAATACTTGATGGCGCCGGCGCCGATCACCGGCCCAAGAAGCGTGCCGGCGCCGCCCAGGATGGTCATCAGCACGACTTCGCCCGAGGCGGTCCACTGCATCCGTTCCGCCCCGGCCAACGGGTCGGTGACCGCCAGCAAGCCACCCGCCAACCCGGCATACATGCCCGAAATGACGAAAGCCGTAAGCGCATAGGGCCGCGTGTGGACGCCGGTAAAGTTCAGGCGGTTCTGGTTCGACTTCACCGCCCGCAGCATCATCCCGAAAGGCGAGCGGTAGATGCGCATGGAGATGAAAAAGCAGATGATCAGCATGACGGCGCAGAAATAGAAGCCGGGGTAGCCGGTCATTTGGATGCCGAACAGGTCCGACGACGGCAAAACGGCGCCGTAATCCCGCCCGAAGGCGACGTCGAGGGCCCGGGGGTCGGACTGGGCCAGTTGGAGGCCCGTTTCACCGTTGGTGATCGGGGTCAGCACCGAATAGGCGAGGTTGTAGGACATCTGCGCGAAGGCCAGCGTGAGGATGGAAAAGTAGATGCCCGAGCGGCGCAGCGAGATAAACCCGATCAGTGCCGAGAACAGGCCCCCCATCGCCGTCGCGAAGATAATCGCCGGCACCGGATTCATGCTCAGCAGCTTGAAGGTCCACACCGCGGTGTAGGAGCCCACGCCGAGGAAGGCCGCGTGACCGAACGACAGGTAGCCGGTCAGCCCGAACAGAATATTGAAACCAAGCGCGAAGATTCCGTAGATCGCGAATTTTTGCAGAAGGTCCGGATAACCCGCGCCGATCGGTTTCAGAATGATGGGCCCCGCCAGCACCGCCGCCGTGAACACGGCTAACAGAAGCAGGTCTTTTTTGCTGATTGAATTGGCGAACATTTTTTATTGCTCCATCACGCCGCGCCGGCCCATCAGGCCGCGCGGGCGGACCAGAAGGACGACGACCGCGATCAGATAGATGATGATCTGGTCAATGCCCGGCAGGATCGCCTTGACCTCGTTCATGGAGGCGAAACTTTGCAGAATGCCGAGCAGGAACCCAGCGGACACGGCCCCGCCCAGCGACCCCATGCCGCCGACGACCACGACCACGAAGCTGAGAACCAGGAAATCCATGCCCATGTGGTAATCGGGGCTCAGGATCGGCGTGTACATGGTGCCCGCCAGGCCGGCGACGACCGCCGCCATGCCGAACACGATGGTGAACCTGCGGTCGATGTCGATGCCCAGAAGCCCCACGGTTTCCCGGTCCGCCATGCCTGCCCGCACCACCATGCCGAAGGTCGTGAACTGCAAGAACGCGAACACGGCCGCGATGATGGCGGTGGAAAACAGGAAATAGATGAAGCGCCAGGCCGGGTAGACCACGTTGCCCGCGTCAAAGCCGACCAGGATGCCGAAATCGATCATGCCGTTGGCGATGTCCGGGGCCGGCTGCGGGATCGGATTGGCGCCGAAATAGCTTTTGACGATCTCTTGCAGCACGATCGCGAGACCGAAGGTCACCAAAATCTGTTCCGCGTGCGGCCGCTTGTAGAAATATCGGATCAGGCCCCGCTCCATGGCGATCCCGATCATCAGCATGATGGGGATCGCGATAAGAATGGAAACCGGCACCGAGAAATCAAGGATCGTGGTGCCGTAATCCCCGAACCAAACCTCCACATAGGGCTGTTTGATCTCCATGGGGGCGCCCCATGGTGTCGTTTGCGTCGGGTCGATCGTGACCTTCTGAATATTCAGAACCGCCTTGACCGCCACCGCGCAGAAGGCCCCCAGCATGAACAAGGCGCCGTGCGCGAAATTCACCACGCCGAGCGTGCCGAAGATAATGGTCAGGCCGAGCGCGATCAGAGCGTAGGCACCGCCCTTATCAAGGCCATTTAGAACCTGGAGAAGAATTGCATCCATGGATTGTCACCCCTACGGAAATAGTTGGCCGCTCCCGGGGGGTAAGACCCGGGAGCGACCGTAAGGCCAGTCAGGGAGGACCGATTATTTGCCGTCGTTGTACGGACCGAGTTCACCGCCCAAAAGGCTGGCCGGATATTCGACCTGCGCCCGGGGCGTGACTTCGACGACTTCGAGAACGTCGAACTTGGAGGTCGGGTTTTCCTTCCCCTTCACGACCAGGACATCCTTGAAGCACTGATGATCCTCGGCGCGGTATTCCGTCGGGCCGTTGCCCAGGCCGTCGAACTTAAAGCCCTCGAGGGCCTTGCCGACGCCGGACGGACGGAAGGTGCCGGCGCGCTGGCAGGCATCCGCATACAGGATGGCCTGGCAGTAGGTGGTGTGCGCCGCCTGCGACGGCGGGAACCCGTACTTCTGGCCGAACGACTTGACGAAGGCCTTGGAGCCTTCGTCCTGCAAGGACCAATGCCAGTTGGTCGAACCGAAGATGCCCTTGACGTTTTCACCGGCACCCTGGGCCATCAGTCGGCTGTAGAGCGGCACCACGATGGCGAAGTCCTTGCCGTTGACCTGCTTGTCGCGCAGACCGAACTGAACGGCCTGGGTCAGCGAGTTGACCATGTCGCGGCCGTAGTGGTTGAGCACCAGAACGTCGGCGCCCGAGTTGAGAACCGGCGTGATGTACTGCGAGAAGTCGCCGGCGCCGAGCGGGGTGCGGACGGCGGCCGCCGTCTTCCAGCCCAACTGTTCCGTGTACTTCTTGATCGAACCTTCCTGCGACCAGCCCCAGGTGTAGTCGGCGGTCAGGTGATAGGCGGTACGGTCGGCGCCGAAGTTCTTTTTCAGCACCGGAGCCAGAGCGGAGCCGGTCATTTCCGTGTTGAAGAAGTGACGGAAGCCGTTGGCGCGCTTGTCCTTGCCCGTGGTGTCGTTGGAATGCGTCAGGCCTGCCATGAAGATGACGCCGGCGTCCTGGCACAGGCCCTGAACGGCGATGGCGACGCCGGAGGACGAACCGCCGGTGATCATGATGGCGCCGTCCTTTTCGATCATGCGCTTGGCGCTGGCGCGCGCGGCATCGGACTTGGTCTGCGTGTCGCCGGTGACGTACACGACCTTTTTGCCGTTGATGCCGTTACCCTTCAACGCCTTCGAGGAGAAGGTGTTCAGCATGCCGCCGTCGCCTTCGCCGTTGATGTGTTCGACGGCCAGCTGATAGGCGCGCAGCTCGTCGGCGCCCTCATCGGCATAGGCACCCGTCTGCGGCACGTTGAAGCCGAAGGTAACGGTCTTGCCCTTGGGCTCGTTCAGATACCCGGCGGCGAACGCCTTGGAAGAGAAAATGGTCGGGGCCGCCAGAACGGCACCGGCCGCGGCGGTGCTTTGCAGCAGCCCACGGCGCGTAATTTTGAACTCACTCATGTTTGGAAGTCTCCCAATTTGAATTGTTGTAGGCGGGCCAGATCGATATCTGCGGCTGTTTGCGAAGCCTTAACCCACGATGAATTGATCCATCCCGGGCGAACATGACGGGAGTCTTGTAAACGAATCAATATTTAATTGATTTACATAGATAATTTAGTAAAAAATTGCATTTTATGATAATTAATTTGTAAATTATTGACACATGCGCCCTCCGGCGCGCGATACATACGAGGCGCTCAAATGGTCAACGCAATCCTGGGCACGCGAATTCAGCAATATCGGCGGGAGGTCGGAATGACACAGGCCGCGCTCGCCCGCGAAGTCGGTATTTCCCCCAGCTACCTGAACCTGATCGAATGGAACAAGCGGCCCATCGCCGGCGCCCTGCTCCGCAAAATCGCCAGCGCCCTTAACCTGTCCCTGGACGACCTGGGAAGCGCGGCGGAAGAACGGTTGAATGCCGCTCTTTCAGAGATCGCCCATCTGCCCGGCCTGAAGGACGCGAATGTCGAGAGAGAACGCACCAGTGAATTCATCGGACGGTTTCCCGGTTGGGCCCGTGCCGTCGCGGCCCTGGCCCAGTCCGAACGCGAGGCGATGGTTCGCGCTCAGGTCCTGTCCGATCGGCTGTCGAACGACCCCTATCTCGGCGCGGAGATCCACAAGATGCTGAACCGCATGACCGCCATTCGCTCGGTCGCGGACATTCTCGTCGATTATTCCGACCTGCCCCCCGATCGCCGCGATCGGTTCATAGAAATCATCCATGAAGAAATTCGCGTGCTTTCGGACAACGGCGAAACGCTGGCCACATACCTGGACAAATCGGTGCACGCGGAAAAATTTCTCACCCCGGCCGACGAGGTTGAGGCGCTGTTTGACGCGTATGGCGGCTGTTTCGAGGACATCGAAACCATCGCCGGCGAGATGTCGCACATGCTGGCCGACTTGCGGCCGCTGCCCCGGCGGGTGAAGGCACAAGCATTGGTTGAGGAGCATCTGGCGGGTCCGATTCAACGGATCGTCGCGGACAGCAACCAAATTGAAACAACTGCGGCGGCGGACCGCGCCCGCCAAATGCTTGCAAATTACGCGGTCGGCGCGATTCTGATGCCGATGGCGGCGTTTACCGAGGAGGCCAAGAATCTCCGCTATGACATCGAAGCACTGGCGGACGCCTACTCGACTGAGGTCGACACCGTTTGTCACCGCTTGATCTCGATTCCCAGGGGCGACGGCCTTCCCCGCTTCGGATACCTGCAGGCCAACGCGTCGGGCATGATCATCGAAAAGCTCGGGTTTGAGAAACTCATCATTCCCCGGTATGCCGCCGCCTGCCCGTTGTGGGTTTTATTCCGGGCCCAGCAGTCTCCGGAGGCGGTGATCAGACAGCGCGCGCTTTTCCCTTCCGGCGACCGTTTTGTTTTTATCGCCCGGGCGCGAAACACCGGAATGACCGGGTTCGGCAAGCCGCGGCACTATGTGACCGATATGCTGGTCACGACCGAAGTCGATGCCGGGATGACGATCTATGCACCGGACACCGCATCCGTTGTCGAGGAAGTCGGCCCGGGCTGCCGATTGTGTTCGCGGCAATCCTGTCCACACCGGGTGGAAGACCCCCTGACTCAGTAACATGTGAATTTCCGCATGGGCATTGCAGACCCGTGTTATCTGGGGTCTAATCGCCCGGTCGGGAGAAAAAACAACAACAGAAATTTGGGAGGTTTCGTCGAAACATGGCGAAACGTGTGTTGCTTGCCGAGGACGAGCCGAACATCGTCGAATCGCTGACTTTCATCTTGGAACGGTCCGGGTTCGACGTGGCGACGACAACCAATGGGCGCCAGGCCCTTGAAGTCGCGCAATCCGACACGCCGGATATTCTAATTCTGGACGTCATGCTGCCGGAACTGGACGGTTACGAAGTTCTGCGGCGGTTGCGGGCGGACGCCCGGACCAAAACCCTTCCCGTGCTGATGGTCACGGCGAAGGGCCAGCGCGAAGACCGGGAAACCGCGATGAAATGCGGTGCCGACATGTTCATCACCAAACCGTTCGTCAACTCCGAACTGATCGCCGCTGTCGAAAAACTCGCGGTCGGCCGGCCCGACTAGGGACTCGCTGGGGACCGCGTCTTGCCTGATCAAAAAATAACACAACTGTCGGGGCGCCGGGCGCGTGATCGGTCGATGGCGATCCTGCTGGTCGGCATTGCCATGGTCATGCCGCCATTCGCACAGGTCGTTCTGGTTGACGCCAATCTTTTCGGCCTGCCCATTCCGCTGCTGTACATCTTTACGGTTTGGGCCGCGTTGATATTGGGCGCCGCGGTCATGGCCCGCCCGCTCAGCAATGCCGGTAGACTGGCGACGCCACCGCGCCAAGGCGGCGGCGAGCCCATCCCCCCAACAGATACCGATCCCGCGAACTGATGATTTCCGTCAATGTCCTGTTGACGGTCTGTCTTGGCTATGTGGTCCTGCTGTTCGCCATTGCCTTCGTGGTCGACCGGCGGGCGCAGCGGAGCCGCACAAGCTGGCTGCACTCGCCCGTCGTCTACACCCTTTCGATCTCCGTTTATTGCACGTCCTGGACGTTTTATGGCGCCGTGGGTTCGGCCGCCCGAAACGGGCTTGAATTCGTCACCATCTATCTCGGTCCCACATTGGTTTTTGTCGGGTGGTGGTGGATTCTGCGCAAGCTGGTCCGGATCGGGCGCGCCCACCGGATCACGTCCATCGCCGACTTGATTTCATCGCGCTACGGCAAAAGCTCAAGCCTTGCCGTGCTCGTCACCTTGATCGCGGTGATCGCAACCACGCCTTACATCGCGCTTCAACTTCAATCCGTGGTCCGAAGCTATCAGATCATTTCCAGTGACGCGGATGCCATCACCACCGCGTTCTGGGTGGCCGCCGGCATGGCGCTTTTCACGATCATGTTCGGAACGCGAAACCTTGATGCCAACGAGCGCCATCACGGGGTCGTCGCCGCCATCGCCCTTGAGGCCATCATCAAATTACTCGCGTTGCTCGCCGTCGGGTTCTTTGTCACCTACGGCATTTCCGACGGCTTCACCGATATCTTCGAAAACGTGCATCCCGACGTCATCCGCGGCTCCAGCGATATCTTCGGCCCAAGGTGGATTACCCTGACGTTCCTGTCCGCAACCGCAATCATCTGTCTGCCACGGCAGTTTCAGGTGACGGTGGTCGAAAACGTGGAAGAAAGCCATTTGACGACGGCGTCCTGGCTGTTCCCGCTTTACCTGTTCGGCATGACCATCTTCATCATGCCCATCGCGCTGGTCGGCCTTCAGGTCATGCCAACGACGTCGAACCCGGATCTTTATGTCCTGACCATACCGCTCGCCCATGACAGGCACGAACTGGCGTTGTTTGCGTTCCTGGGCGGGTTTTCGTCGGCGACCTCCATGGTGATCGTTGCCGCGATTGCGGTATCGACCATGGTGTCCAACCATATCGTGATGCCGGTCGCGCTGCGCCTGTTGCAGGGAACGCGCGCGGTCAGCGGCGATGTCCGGAATCTTCTTCTGGTGTCCAGGCGGATCAGCATCGCCTTTATCCTCGGCCTTGGCTTTCTGTATTTCCAGGCCAGCGGCGGATCCGATGCCTTGGCGGCAATCGGCTTGATCGCCTTCGTCGGCGTCGCTCAGTTCCTGCCCAGCCTGCTCGGCGGGATTTTCTGGCGCGGCGCAACCGGGACGGGCGCCTTTGCCGGTCTGGTCGTGGGGTTCATCTTTTGGGCCTACACGCTGTTCCTTCCCAGCTTCGGAGGCGACTTCGTGCTCAGTGCGGCAACGCTGGCGGGCGGCCCATGGGGCATCGACATGCTGCGGCCCCAGGCGCTGTTCGGATTCAAGGGGATGGATTCCCTGGTTCATGCCGTCATCTGGAGCGTCGGGACCAACGCCCTGACCTTCCTCATCGTGTCGAACCTGACTAATGCGGGCACGCTTGAACGGTTTCAAGCGGCGATGTTCGTGGACGTCTTCCGTTCGTCGGGAGGGGCCCCGTCGACCGTCGCCACCAGCACCGCCGACTCGGAAGATTTGTTCATCCTGGCCCAACGTATCCTTGGCACCGACGCGGCCCGCCGGCTTTTCGATGAAATGGCGCATGAACAGGGAACCACCGGGCTTCCCCTGGCCAGCGACGCGGTCGTCGCCAGACTTGAACGGGAACTGGCCGGCTCCATCGGCGCGGCCTCGGCCCACGCGATGGTGTCACGCATCGCAGGCCATGAGACCGTCGGCATGACCGAGCTGATCGACATTGCCGACGAAGCGTTGCAGCTCGTGGAAACGTCCCGGCAATTGTCCGAAAAATCCGCGCAGCTGGAACGCACCGCCCAACAGCTTCGCGAAGTGAACGAACGCCTTCGAGTCCTGGATGCTCAGAAGGACGAATTCCTGAGTCAGATCAGCCACGAACTCCGCACGCCGATGACATCGATCCAATCCTTTTCGGAAACCTTGACCACCGAAGACCCGATATCGCTCGCCGATCAAAGGCGCTTCGTCTCCATCATCCATGACGAAAGCCGCCGGCTGACGCGCCTGTTGGATGAACTGCTGGATATCAGCCGGTTCGAGTCCGGCACCGTGAACCTGCAAATCAGGCGCATTGAAATAAAGGCTGCGATCACGGCGGCCCTGGACGCCATGTCTGGCGTGACAAGGAACGCCAATGTTCACGTCAACATCGAATATGAACAGGATACGCTATGGGTCAAAGCGAACGAGGACCGGCTGCATCAGGTTCTGCTGAACATCCTGTCGAACGCCGTGAAATACAATGATTCCGACCAGCCGGAGGTGCGCATCAACGCCTATAGGAACGGCGAACACGTGCTGATCGACATCATGGACAACGGCGGCGGGGTGTCCCAGGAAGACGCGGCGACAATCTTCGAAAAATTTTCCCGGGGCAGCAAATCCGCGCGCGGCAAAGGCGCCGGATTGGGGTTGCCGATCAGCCGGTCGATCATGCGGGCCATGGGCGGCGACCTGACCGCGGAATTCAGCGAAGGCGGCACCAGCTATTTTCGCCTGCGCCTGCTTAATTCCGCCCCGCCCGTTTAAAACCCTGCCTTCCTGATGCCTTACGCCGCTTGCTCGGTGATGTGCTTGCGGATGACGGCCTTAATTTCCCGCCAGACGCTCAAGGTATAGTTGTCGCCCGCGCGTTGCGCATCGATCGCGCCTTCGATGGCGACCGAAAGGGCGTCGTCCAATCCATGTTCCTGGATCAAGTTTTTTGCGATTTCATTGGGATCGTTCTGCATGCGTGACTTTCGCGAACCGTGTTGTTGAAGATGATCGTCGATCCAACAGGTTTTGCCCGGCAATCATGGCCGCCGTATGGCGAGTCTGCGCCATCATTGCAACACCGTTCGATAATCGCACCGCAACTTCCTTGCCTGCCATCGGCGATCCAGCCTACGGTCCTCCCATCAACGAACCGCCGCTGGATACCCCCCAACATGTCCCCTCGCCGATGACTGACCAACCGCAGCATGCGGCACCGACGAAACCCGCGTCGTTCCTGGGTGCGCTCGCCTGGGCCATGTACGACTGGGCCAATTCGGCCTATGCGGCCGTTATCTCGACCTTCGTGTTCAGCGCCTATTTCACCAAGGCCGTCGCCGCCGATCCCATCGCCGGCACGGAAATGTGGGGCTACGCCATTTCCGCCTCGTCGTTCTGCGTCGCGGTCACGGCGCCGGTCCTGGGCGCCATCGCCGACCGGGGCGGGCGGCGCAAGCCCTGGATCTTCGTGTTCACCCTGGGACTGGTGATCGCGACCGCGCTGATGTGGTATGTGGAGCCCTCCCCGTCATCGGTCGTGCTGGCGCTCGTCCTGGCCGCCGCCGCCAACTTCACCTTCGAGACGGCGACCGTGTTCTACAACGCCATGCTGCCCGACGTCGCCGGACGCGACCGCATCGGGCGTCTGTCGGGCTGGGCCTGGGGGTTCGGCTATGCGGGCGGGATCGTCTGCCTGGTCGTGCTGCTGGTCGGCTTCGTGCAGCCCGAAGTGCCGTGGCTGGGCCTCGACAAGGAAACGGCCGAGCACGTACGCATTTCCGGACCCTTCGTCGCGATCTGGCTGGCTCTGTTCTCCCTGCCCCTGTTCCTGTTCACGCCGGACACGCCGTCCCGCGGCCTGCCCGCCCTGACGGCGGTGCGCGACGGCATCGCCACGCTTCGCGGCACGCTGAAGCGCGCGCGGGACTACGACGGCATCATCGTCTTCCTGATCGGCTACATGATCTACATGGACGGCCTCGGCACCATGTTCACCTTCGGCGGCATCTACGCCGCCGGCACCTTCGGCATGGAACAGGCCGAGGTCATTCAGCTCGGCATCGGCATGAGCGTCACCGCCGGCCTCGGCGCCTTCGCCATGGCCTGGGTCGATGACTGGATCGGGCCCAAGCGCACGATCCTGATCTCCTTGCTGGGCCTCATCGTGTTCGGGCTCGCCATCGTCTCCGTCACCGACAAGGCGCTGTTCTGGACCTTCGCGCTCGGCATCGGCCTGTTCGTCGGCCCGGGCCAGGCGGCCGGACGGTCCCTGATGGCGCATCTCGCCCCCGACCATCTGCGCACGGAAATGTTCGGCTTCATGGCGCTTGCCGGCAAGGCGACGGCCTTCGTCGGCCCCGCCGCCGTCGCCTGGGCCACCAGCATGGCCGAAAGCCAGCGCCACGGCATGGCGACAATCATCGCCTTCTTTGTCGTGGGCTTCATCCTGATCCTGCGGGTGCCGGACGCGCGGCGCTGATTTTCGTCACAGCAGCCCCATTCCGATCTTCGGTTCAGGCCCTATAGACCAAAGTTTTTCCCGAACGGCGCGGCGCGGCTAAGTGCCTGCACAGGCCCGAAACATTGCGCGAAAACATATAGACCTTTAGATATCCCGCCACACATAAACGCACATTGTGCGCATTTTTATGGATTTTCACGCACAATGTGCGTATATTCATGTCCAGCGATTCTCCACCATGAAAGGAGACCACGGCATGCTCTCGCACATCATTCTGTTTCGCGGCTTCATCTTCAACCGGCCCAAGAAGACCCCGGCCGCCACGGCCTACCCCTATTCCCCGCCGGAATGGGCGGCCTTCAATCGGGCGCTCTATCAGCCGCGGCCCCGCTTCGGCCACTGAGACACCGGCCAGCCGGTCCTCCCCTCCCCGTCGGCAGACCGGGTATCAAGGGGGTGTGCACGTCCGTGCCGCCCCCTTATACTTTGTCCCGATTAGGGATTAAGGGCCCGCCGCGTGGACATCGAAATCATCTACGACACCGTCTGCCCCTGGTGCTACATCGGCAAGCGCCGGTTGGATCAGGCGTTGGCCCTGCGCCCCAACCTGAACGTCACCACCCATTGGCGGCCGTTCCTGTTGAATCCCGAACTGCCGCCCGACGGCGTCGACCGCACGGCCTATCTGGTCAAGAAGTTCGGATCGGAAACGCGGGTGCGGCGCATCTACGGCGCGATCGGCGAGGCGGGCCAGTCGGTCGAGATCGATTTCGCCTTCGACCGCATCCAGAAGACCCCCAATTCCATCGATTCCCACCGCCTGGTCAAATACGTCGCCCGCCAGGGCGGCGCCGCCGACGCGGTGGTCGAAGCCCTGTTCGTCGCCTATTTCGTCCACGGCCTCGACATCGGCGAGGAACAGGTGCTGCTCGACATCGGCGACCGGCACGGCCTCGACCGCGCCGACCTGCGGGCCTATCTGGCCGGGGACACGGACCTGGACGCCGTGACCCAGGACAATGCCCGCGCCCACCGCCTCGGCGTCAACGGCGTGCCGTCCTTCGTGTTCGCCGGCCCCATGGTGATTTCCGGCGCCCAGGAACCGCAGATCCTGGCGCGCATGCTCGACGCCGCCGCCTCGGCCGCCTGAGCCGGGAACGCGACCCGGCCGTGACAAAACGCCTGCATCAGATGACGGTGACCTACGTGCCCACCGAGGACCGCATGATGCTGCGCATCGCGACCAACGAAAAGACCGAGTACCGCCTGTGGCTGACCCGCCGCTTTGTCGCGGCGATGTGGCCGGCGCTGGGCGGCCAGTTGGCACAGACGGCGGACCTCAGCGGCCTGCGCCCGCAAGTCAAAGGCGGGGACGCCCCCGCCGGGGCCTCCGAATCCCCGCCCCCGGTCGCCGACGTACCGGCCAAGGTACGCGACGCGGTTCTGGGCATGGAACATCAGGCCGCCGTGCAGGACTCCGATTTTTCCCGCAAGCATGACGAGGACACGGTCGACCTGACCGCCAACACGGGTCCGATGATCGTGGTCGGCGCCAAGGTCAAACCCTGGGACGGCAAGAAACTGGTGCTGGGGTTTCAGACCTCCAACGACATGAACGTCACGGTGACCCTGGACAAGAAACTGCTGCACGGGTTCTGCCACATGGTCGCGACCACGGTGCAGAAGGCGGAATGGGGATTGGCGCTGACCGTGGGCGAACCCGTCGTCGCCCCCCAGGCGGGCACGAAGATCATTCACTGATTTCCTACTAGTAGAAACCCCTTACGCCGCCTTGCCCGCGATGGCCGCCAGTTGCGACACCAGGAATCGCACGCCCTTGGTCCGCGTCGCCTTGTCCGGCCAGTCGCTGACGTAGATCAGCTTGTGATCCGGGCGCAGCTTGGCCTTGCCCTTCTGCTGGGTGATCCACTGCACCAGCCCCGCCGGGTCGGCGAAGTCGTCGCCGCGGAACTGCACGGTGGCGCCGCGCGGCCCGGCATCGACCTTGGCGACCCCGGCGCGGCGGCACGATCCCTTGAGCCGCACCAGGTCCAGCAGGTTCTGCACGCTTTCCGGCATCGGCCCGAAGCGGTCGATCAGTTCGACCGCCAGGTCCTCCATCTCGTCGTCGCCGGACAATCTGGAAATCCGGCGGTACAGATCCAGGCGCAGGCTCAGGTCGGCGACGTAATGGTCGGGGATCAACACCTCGGTCCCGAGGGAAATCTGCGGGCTCCAATCCTCGTCCACAGCGCTCTCGCCGCCGCCGCTCTTGGCCTCGGCCACGGCCTCTTCCAGCATGCGCTGATACAGCTCGACACCGACCTCCTTGATGTGGCCCGACTGCTCTTCGCCCAGCAGGTTGCCGGCCCCCCGGATGTCCATGTCGTGGCTGGCCAGGGTGAAGCCAGCACCCAGGGTGTCGAGGGTCTGCATGACCTCCAGCCGTTTTTCCGCCGTCGGCGTCAACTTGCCCCGCGCCGGCACCGTCAAGTAGGCATAGGCCCTGATCTTCGACCGCCCAACCCGGCCGCGCAGCTGATAAAGCTGGCCCAGCCCGAAACGGTCGGCGCGGTGCATGATGATGGTGTTGACGCGCGGCAGGTCGAGACCGGATTCGATGATGTTGGTCGACACCAGAACGTCATAGGCACCGTCGGCGAATGCCTGGAACACGTCTTCCAGATCGCGCGGCTTCATCTGCCCGTGGGCCAGGGCGATGCGGGCGTCGGGCATCATTTCCGTGATCTGATTGGCGACGCCGTCCAGATCCGACACGCGCGGGCAGACGTAATAGACCTGCCCGCCCCGGTGCAGTTCACGCACCATGGCCTCGCGGATGATCACCGGATCGAACGGCAACACGAAGGTGCGCACGGCCAGCCGGTCCACGGGCGGCGTGGCGATCAGGCTCATTTCCCGCAGGCCCGACAGCGCCATCTGCAAGGTGCGCGGGATCGGCGTCGCGGTCAGCACCAGGACGTGGACGTTGGTCTTCAGCTGCTTCAGCTGTTCCTTATGGGCGACGCCGAAGTGTTGTTCCTCGTCGATGATCAGCAGGCCCAGGTCGCGGAACCGCACGTCCTTGGCCAGAAGCGCATGAGTGCCGACGACGATGTCGATGTCGCCCTTGGCCATGCCCTCCTTCACCTTGGCCGCGTCCTTGGCCGTGACCAGGCGCGACAACTGCCCGATCTTCACCGGGAACCCGGCGAAACGTTCCTGGAACGTCTTGAAGTGCTGGCGGGCCAGCAGCGTCGTCGGCACCACGACGGCGACCTGCTTGCCGGTCAGGGCGGCGGTGAAGGCGGCGCGCAGCGCGACCTCGGTCTTGCCGAAGCCGACATCGCCGCACACCAGCCGGTCCGTCGGCAGGCCCTTGGCCAGGTCTTCCAGGGTGTCGGAGATGGCGCGCAGCTGGTCTTCCGTTTCGTCGTAGGGGAAGCGCGCGCAGAATTCGTCGTAAGCCCCCGGATGCCCTTCCAGGCGCGGCGCGTCCTTCAGCAGCCGCGCCGCCGCGACCTGCATAAGCTTCTCCGCCATGTCGCGGATGCGCGCCTTCATCCTGGCCTTGCGCGCCTGCCAGGCGGCCCCGCCCAGGCGGTCCAACTGTCCCGGCCCGCCTTCGGAGCCATAGCGCGTGACGACCTCGATGTTCTCGACCGGAATGAACAGCTTGTCGTCGCCGGCATAGACCAGCATCAGGCAGTCGTGGGCCGCGCCGCCGACGTCGATGGTCTGCAATCCGTCGTAGCGCCCGATGCCGTGCTCCGCATGGACGACCAGGTCGCCCTCGTTGATGTCCGATACGCTGGCGATCAGGTTTTCCGGGCGCACCTTGACCCGGTGGCGGCGCACCACGCGCTCGCCCAGGATGTCCTGCTCCGACACCACCGTGACCCGGCCCGGCAGCACGAACCCCCGCGGCAGGCCCAGGACGATCGCCGACGCCCCCGGCCCCTTGAGCGCCGCCTGCCAGTCGGCGGCGGGCGTCAGCGTCACGCCGCGCTCCGCCAGCACGGTGATCAGCCGCGTGCGGGCACCTTCGGAATAGGTATCGACCACGACGGTGTGGCCTTCGGCCAACAATGCCTTCAGATGCGCCGCCGTTTCCTGGAACACGTCGGCGTCGGGCCGGGCCCGCACGTCGCCGAATTCGCGGCCCGGCCGACCGCCCAGGTCGATGGCGTCGGGCCAGTCACCGGCGGCATCGAAGGCCGACAGTTCGCGCACGTTCATCCCGCCCTCGATCTGCCGCCATTCGTCGGGCGCCAAATACAGTTGCTCGGGCGGCAAGGGCCGGTAAGGCACGCCCGCCATGGCGCCCTGGGGCGTGTTCGCCATTTCCACCCGCGCCTGATGATAATCGGCGATCATGGCAAGCCGGCCTTCCGCCGCCTCGCCCGCCTGGGGCTCCAGCGCCACGATCACGTCGTCGGGCAGGAAATCGAACAGGGTGTCCATGCCGTCGTGGAACAGGGGCAGCCAATGTTCCATGCCCGGGTGGGCGCGCCCGGCGGATATGCTTTCATACAAGGGATCGTCGTCGCCGCCCGTGCCGAAGGCGACACGGTAGCCGGAGCGAAAGCGCGACACCGCCTCCGCGTCCAGAGGGGCCTCCAATGCCCGGCGGATCGCGAAACCGTCGAGCTTGGCGTCGGAACGCTGGGTCGTGGGGTCGAAGCTGCGGACCTGTTCCAGTTCGTCGCCGAAGAAATCCAGACGAACGGGGTTCGCCGCCCCCGCCGGATAAATGTCGATGATGCCGCCGCGCACGGCGTATTCGCCGGGCTCGTACACCGTTTCGACCCGCTGGTAGGAGGCATGGGCCAGGCTTTCCAGAACCTTTTCCGGTCCCGTACGGTCGCCGACACGAAGGGTCAGCCCGGCGTCGTCGAAATAGGCGCGTGGCGGCACCCGTTGCAGGGCCGCAGACACGGTCGTCAGCACGACCGGCGGCGCGCCCTTCCCGCTCACGCCGTGACGCAGCTCGGTCAGGGTGCCGACGCGGCGGGCGACGATGTCGGTCTTGGGTGACACCCGGTCATAAGGCAGACAGTCCCAGGCGGGAAAGGTCAGCACGGAAAGGTCCGGCGCCATGAAGGCAAGGGCCTCCGCCGCCTGGTCCATGTGCACGTCGTCGCGGGCGATGAACAGAACGGTTTTTCCCGCCCGCGCCGCGTCGGCCAGCACCAGGGCCTCGGCCCCGCCGGGCACGCCGAACACGCGGCGCACGCCGGGCGAATACCAATGTTTTTCCATGCCGGTCACGGGGTCTTGCGGTTAGTGGTCATTGTCATTGAAGCTGAGAATCTGGCGCATCAGGTTCGTCGCGAATTCGGCGGGCGGCGCTTCGCGCCCCGAGACCCAGGTGTAGACGTCGTTGTCCGGCTGTTTCAACAGCACCTCGAAGGCGTCCAGGTCGGCCTCGGACAGGGCCTCGATCCGCGCCTCGGCGAAGCCGCCCAGGATAATGTCGTTCTCCTTCATGCCGCAGTGCTGGGCGCGGAAAAGGATGCGTTTGCGGCGGGCGTCCATTTGGGGGCCGGTTCCTATCGAAAGATCGCGTCGGGGGACGTAGGATATAGTCGCTTCAACCCGCCTTGTCAGCCGTCGAAAAGGCTCCGCCCCAAATGCGCCCGGAAATCCTGTTCCCACTTTTCAAGCCCGTGACGACGCTGCCCGGCGTCGGCCCGCGCGTGGGTGCGGTGATCGAAAAGCTGTGCGGTGGCGGACGGTTGCTCGACCTGTTGTTCCATCTGCCGAGCGGGATCGTCGACCGCCGCTACGCGCCCAAGATCGCCGAGGCCGAGGCCGGGCGCGTCGCCACCCTGACCGTGACTGTCGGCCCCCACGCCAAGCCCCACAACCGCCGCCAGCCCTACAAGGTCCAGGTCTCGGACGATTCGGGCATGTTGACCCTGGTATTCTTTCACGCCCGGGACGACTACCTGGCCAAGATCCTGCCCGAGGGCGAAACCCGCGTCGTCTCAGGCGTCATCGAACGCTACGGCGACAACCTGCAAATCACCCATCCGGATCACATCGTGCCGGTGGCCGAACGCGACCAGATTCTCAAGGCCGAGCCCGTCTATCCCATGACCGCCGGCCTGTCGCCCAAGACCTTCGGGCGTGCGGTGCTGGCCGCCCTCGAGGCCACGCCCGACCTGCCCGACTGGCTCGACCCCGCCGTCACCGCGCGGGAAGGCTGGGCTACCTGGCGCGACGCCATGACGGCCCTGCACCATCCGCAAACCCAGACCGATACGGCCCCCGACGCCCCCGCCCGCCGCCGCGCCGCCTATGACGAGCTGTTGGCCAACCAGCTTGCCCTCGCCCTGGTGCGCCGCGACATGCGCAAGGTGGCGGGCCGTACCGTGACCGGCGATGGCCGCATCATGGACCGGATCACCAAGGCCCTGCCCTTCAAACTGACGCCGTCCCAGGTCATGGCCGTGGCCGAGATCACCGGCGACATGGCCGCACCCGAACGCATGTTACGCCTGCTGCAAGGCGACGTCGGGTCAGGCAAGACCCTGGTGGCGCTACTGGCCATGGCGCGGGCGGTCGAATCCGGGGCCCAGGCCGTTCTCATGGCGCCCACGGAAATTCTCGCCCGCCAGCATTTCGCGACCCTGGAACCGCTCACCAAGTCGGCCGGTCTGTCCATCGCCCTTCTGACCGGGCGGGAGAAAGGCAAGACCCGGGACGCGATCCTGGCCGACCTGGCCCAAGGCAGGACGGACCTTGCCGTCGGCACCCATGCGCTGTTCACCGAAGACGTCACGTTCAAGAACCTTGCCCTCGCCGTGGTCGACGAACAGCACCGCTTCGGCGTGCATCAGCGTCTCGCCATCACCGCCAAGGGCCGCAAGTGCGACGTGCTGGTCATGACGGCGACGCCGATCCCGCGCACCCTGATGCTCACGGCCTACGGCGACATGGAGGCCTCGCGCCTGATCGAAAAACCGCCGGGCCGGGCACCCATCGATACCCGCGCCCTGCCCGCCGACCGCTTGGCCGAGGTCGTCGACGGTCTGACGCGCGCCCTTGCGACCGGGGCCAAGGCCTATTGGGTCTGTCCGCTGGTCGAGGAATCGGAAAAGATCGACGCCGCAGCGGCAGAAGACCGTTACGCCCATTTGAAACAGGTGTTCGGCGACCGCGTCGGTCTGGTCCACGGGCGTCTGAAGGCGGCGGAAAAGGACGCCGTCATGGACGCCTTCGCGAACGGCCCGGTTCAGATTCTGGTCGCGACCACGGTGATCGAGGTCGGCGTCGACGTGCCCGACGCCACAGTCATGGTGATCGAGCACGCGGAACGTTTCGGCCTGGCCCAATTGCACCAGTTGCGCGGGCGCATCGGGCGCGGCGCCAAGCCAGGTACCTGCCTGCTGCTCTATTCGCCGCCGCTGTCGGAGACCGCACGGGCGCGGCTGAAGATCCTGCGCGAAACGGACGATGGTTTCCGCATCGCCGAGGAGGACTTGAAACTGCGGGGTGCCGGGGAACTGCTGGGCACGCGGCAAAGCGGCCTGCCGACCTTCCGCCTTGCCGACATCGCCCACCATGGCGACCTGCTGGCCATGGCGCGGGACGACGCGGCACTGACCCTTAACCGGGACGCGGACCTCAAGTCGGACCGGGGCGCGGCCCTGCGCGTCCTGCTCTACCTGTTCGAACGAGACGCGGCGGCGCGGACCCTGCGGTCAGGTTAGGTTGGCCTGTCAGGCCTTCTCGCCGTTCTTCGGCTTCTTGGTCCGCCCGCGTTCACCCGCCGGCAGCGATGCCTGCAATTCCTTTTGAATTTCGCCGGGGCGCTTGGCGGCCAGGACCACAGGCGTGTTTTCGGTTTCGCGCAGAACCTCCAGCTCTTCGTACACCCGGGCCGAGGTCACGGGCTGGTTCTTCAAGGCCGCCGGCCGCCGGTCGGGCGGCGTGACGATGCCGCCGGAAATCACCATCTTGATCGCTTCCTCGACGGACATGTCCAGACTGACCAAATCTTCCTTGGGCACGAACAGCAGGAATCCGGAGGTTGGGTTCGGCGTCGTCGGAATGAAGATGTTGATGCATTCCTCCTGCGTCACGTTCTGCACCTCGCCCGTCGTCGTGCCGGTGATGAAGGCGATGGCCCACATGCCGCGCCGGGGGTATTCGACCAATACCGCCTCGCGGAACGCATTCGACTGCTGCGCCAGCACCGTTTCCAAAATCTGCTTGGTCGCGTTGTAGACGCTGCGGATCACCGGCATGCGGTTGAGGACGTGTTCGCTCAGCTTGATGAAGAACCGGCCCATGAACCCCGCCGTCAGGGCGCCGGTCAGGGTCAGACCGACGATCAGCACGAACAGGCCCAGGCCCGGCAGGGCGAAGGGCAGATAGGTTTCCGGGTTGTACTTGACCGGGATCAGCGGCCGGATGGTGTTGTCCACGAAATGGATCAGCAGCCAAGCCAGATAGAAGGTGAAAGTGATCGGCGCCGTCACCAGAATGCCGGCGAAGAAGTAGGCCCGCATGCGCGGGAAGAACCCGGTCGACACCGGTTTGGCGTCGGATGCGGGAGTCTGGTCGCCGTGTTGCGTCTCGTCACTCATATGAAGAAGTGCCTTCTGTTTCCCGGTTCAAATGTGAAAATTCTCAACCCCGTCTTACCCCCACGGCCCCTCGCCAAGGAAGTCGCGAAGCCGGGCGAAAGTATCGTCGGGCAACTCTTCGGCAAGAAAATGGCCGCAATCTAGGGTGCCGCCGGTCACGTCCCCGGCCCGTTCGCGCCACGCGGCCAGCACGTCGAACTTGCGCGCGACCAATCCCTTGGCGCCCCACAGGGCCAGCACCGGGCAGGTCAGCTTGGCGCCCCGCGCCATGTCGTCCCGGTCGTGGACCATATCGATGGTCGCCGCCGCGCGGTAGTCCTCGCAGGACGCATGAATGGTTTCCGGCATGGAAAAGCAGCGGACGTATTCGGCCATGGCCGCATCGTCGAACAGGGTCCCCTTGCCGCTCCACTGCCCCATCTTGCGGCGCAGGAAGAATTCCGGGTCGGCGCCGATCATGCGTTCCGGCAGATCGGCCGGCTGGATCAAAAAGAACCAATGATAATAGCCCGTGGCGAATTCCATGTCCGTCAGGCGGTACATGTGTTCCGTCGGCGCGATATCGAGCACGGCCAGCCGCGCCACTCTGTCCGGGTTGTCGGCGGTCAGGCGGTGGCCGACCCGCCCGCCCCGGTCGTGGCCGACCACGGCGAATTTCTCGAACCCCAGGTCCGTCATCAGGCCCGCCAGGTCGCCCGCCATGGCACGCTTGGAATAAGGCGCGTGCTCCGCGTCCGTCGGCGGCTTGCCGCTGTCGCCATAGCCGCGCAGGTCGGGCATGACCAGGGTGTAGTGCCGCGCCATCAACGGGGCCAGCCTGTGCCACATGGCATGGGTCTGCGGGTAACCGTGCAGCAGCAGAACCGGCGGCCCTTCGCCGCCCATGCGGAAATTGACGGCGACGCCTCCGATCTTCCGGCGATCCTGTTGAAAGCCGTCGAACATCAAGCGGTCCCTTGCCTCCCGTGCGATGGGATCACTTGCTCATCCGCCGGACGGTTTCCGCCAGAATCTTCAACAGGCCCTGAACGAAGGGGTCCGATTTTTTCATGCGGTGCTGGAAATTGGCGCGGTTAATGACGACCACGGTGCAGCCGCCGGCCGACCGGGCCGAGGCCGCCCGCGGCTTGCCGTCGATCAACGCCATCTCGCCGAAGATACCGCCGGCGCCGATGGTGCTGAGCACCTCCCCCGAACCCTCGCGGTAAATTTCGACGGACCCGCTCTGCACCAGATAGGCGAACAGGCCTTCGTCGCCCTCTTTGAAGATGCGATCGCCCGCCTGATACATTTTCCGTTCAAGCACGCCCGTGACCGACATGTCCGAACCCTCGTTTTCTGTCCGTATTCGGCCGACGCGCGACCGCTCACAACCCGTCCGGCGACGTTTTTCGTTTCCCGTTTCCAGGCATGCGCCGTTGCGGCTAGTGTACCCGCTCCACTCGCCAAGGGGAGTCTATTTTCCAATGCCCACCCACCCCGCATGAGCCGCGAATATCCCGAACGTCCCATCGTCGGCATCGGCGCCGTCGTCCTCAAGGACGATCATGTGCTGTTGATCCGCCGCGGCAAGCCGCCGCGCCTCGGCAGTCTGTCCCTGCCCGGCGGCGCGCAGCGCGTGGGCGAAACCGTGCACGAAGGTGCGCTACGCGAGGTCATGGAGGAAACGGGCATCGAAGCCGAGGTCCTGGGCCTGATCGACGTGGTCGACAGCATGACCCGGGACGACGATGGCCGCCTGCAGTTCCATTACACCCTGATCGACGTGGTCTGCCGCTGGGTCGCGGGCGCGCCCCAGGCCGCCGGTGACGCCGCCGATGCTTTGTGGATGCCGCTCGCCGATGTGCCCGCCCTGGAGTTGTGGTCGGAAACCCGGCGCATCATCGAGCTGGCCGCGGAAATGGCCGACGCCCTGCCGCCGTCGGATTGACGCGCCGCTTTCTCTATAGAAGACGCCGGGGCGCCGATGCCGGCCGGAACAGATATTCCAGCAAGGTCCGCCGCCCCGTGCGCACGCGCACGCTGACCTCCATGCCCGGCAGGATTCTGTTGGCGTTGGGGTCTTCACCGATGAACGACTGATCCAGGACGACCGTGGCGCGGTAATAGGGCTTGCCGGACGCGTCCGTGAAGGTGCCGGCGGATACGTCGCGCAATTCGCCACCGACCAACCCCGCGCGCCCCGATCCCGCGCCGGTAATCTGCACGGCGACCGGCTGGCCCACGGTGACGCGGCTGATGTCGCGGGGGGCCAGACGAACCTCGGCGATCAGGTCGTCATCGACCGGAACGATCTCCATCACCGTCGCCCCCGCGGGCACGACGCGGTCCTTGGCATAGCCGCCGATGCCCTTCACGAAGCCCTTCACGGGGGCGCGGATGTCGAAGGCGGCAACCCGCGCCGCCAGTTGCTTTACCTCTTCCGAGGCCTGGGCCAGCTTGGCGGTGACCAGGCCGAACTCGGCCAGGGCTTCCTCGCGGCTTTGGCTTTCCAGGGCGTCGAGCTCAGTCTTCGCCTCCTCGACCGCCTGGGTCAGTTTCTCGCGGCGGGTGATGACCGTGGCCATGTCGCCGCGCACGTCGGCGACCTGACGGCGCACGTTGAGCAGAAGGATCTTGGGGCTCAGCCCCTTGCGGAACAGTTCTTCCCGCATGGCCAGTTCCTCGGCCAGGATCTGCGCCTTGCGGGTCAGGGTTTCGTCCTCGCCCTTCAGGCGGTCAAGGTCGGCCTGACGCTGTTGGATGCGCGATTCCAGGATGATGCGACGGTTTTCCTGGGCCCGCTGATAGCCGTTGTAGACGGCCCATTGGTCCTGCACGAGGGATTGGAACTGCGGGTCGGCGAAACCGAAATTAGGCTCGCGGCCGTCGCCGATGGCGCGCAGGCGTTCGGCCTTGAGGGCAAGCGCCGCCTCCTCGATGCGCGCCTGCTCGTACCGCGCCTTGATCTGTGCCGGGTCGAGGCGCAGCAGCACCGCGCCCTGATCGACCAACTGGCCTTCCTTGGCCAGAACCTCGACCACCACGCCGCCCTCAAGATGCTGGACCGCACGCACCTGACCGGCGGGCACGACGGCGCCTTCGGCCTCGACCGTTTCCTGAACCTCGGCGAAAAATGCCCAGACCCCCACGGCCGCGACAAGAACGACGAGCCCCGCGATCATGCCCCGCGACCACTGGAGGCGACGGCCTTCCCCGGCCGACGCCGTGCCGTCTTCCAGCACGGCAAGGGCCGGTTGCCCCTGGGCCGGTGCCTGGGTTTCGGCGGTATAGGACGGAGTGGTACCGGGCTGGGTCATTGTTCAGCGAGAGTCTGGCCGACCCGCCCTTCCGCGTAAAGCTGTTCAAGGACCGCCGACGACGGTCCCTCGGCGCGGGTCCGCCCGCCTTCCAGCCAGATCACCCGATCGGCCAGACGGATGATCTGCGGCCGGTCCGTGGCGACGATGACGGTCGTGGTGCCGCGCAATTCCTCGATGGCGCGCAGCAAGGCCTGTTCGCCGTCCGGATCCAAATGGCGTTCCGGCCCGTCGAGCAGCAGCAGGCCGCTGTGGCGAAGATAGCCGCGGGCCAGCCCAACGCGCTTCAGGAATCCCGGCTGCGGGTCGTGGTCGATCAACCCCATGTTGACGGCCAGGCCGAACCGCCGGTTGCCGCCGACACCCGTTTCCAACACGCGGATGTCCTCCATCACGCCGGCGAGATTGCAGGCGGATTGAATGTCCGCCTCTGAGGCGACCGGGTTCATCAAGCGTAAATTGTCCTCGATGGAGAGCGGCAGGAATTCCGGCGCCTCCGGCACGTAGGCCACGGACTGGCGCAGCTGCACGGGATCGAACAGCCCCGTTTCCACGCCGTCCAGGCGGGCATGCCCGGCGGCGGCGGGCTCCAAACCGGCCAGCACCCGCAGCAGCGCCGACTTGCCCGATTGATAGTCGCCGACGACGGCGACGACCTCACCGGGATCGGCATAAAGCGACACGCCGTCGAGCGGCATTTCGATCCCCCCCGTGGACGCCGTGGACAGGCCGCTGACATCGACATGCCCGGCCAAGGTGCGCGGCGGCAAGGACGGTCGCGACGGGCTGCGCTCGGGCCGGATCGCATACAGGCGTCCCGCCTGGGTCAGGCCGCACCACAGGCGCGCGGCGCTGCCGGCCTCGTCCGTCACGCGGGCGGCGGCACGCAGGGCCACCGCCGTCAACAGGACCGATGCCGCCAGGGCGCCTTGGGTCAGGCCGTCGGAAAGGCTCAGATAGGCCCCGGCCACCGCCGTCGCGGCAACGGCGGCACCCGCGATCCAACGCCCGATCAAGGTGACACGGCGGGTCCGGTCCGCGGCATCGCGCCGGGTGCGGGCGGCCTCGGCGGCGGCGCGCGCGATCCGCCGGGCAACGGCATCCTCGCAGCCGGTCGCGATCATGTCGGCACGGACACGGGCGGATTCAAACCAGTGTTGGGCGAAGGCTCCGGCGGCGGCGACGGCCCGTGCCGTCGTGCTGCGCACCCCACCCCTCAGCACCCAACCTGTGACGGCGATGGCAAAGACCCCGGCGACGGGGACAGCAACCAATGCGCCCGCAAGATATGCCACGGCGGCAAGGGCGATCATCGCGGCCGGCAGGCCGAGGGCCGCCCGCACCAGCCGCACCGGCGGCTCGGCGCCGCCCGCGTGAAAATCATCGAACCGGCTGCGCCGCACGCCCGCAGTCGTGTCCTTCAGGGTTTCCGGCGGCAGGAACAGAGTGCGCGTCAGGGCGTCGAGGGCAAGGCCTTGCGCCGCCGTCGCCACGGGGACGGCCATGCGATCCCGCCAGGCACGGAACGGAATCTCGAACACCACGGCAAGCGCCGCCGCCCCGGCGAAGAACAAAATCATGGGCAAGGCCGCCGAGGGCACGGCATCGTCGAGCGCCACCAACAGCAACACCGGCGCGGCCAACGCCAGGATTCCCTGGACCAACGCCAAGGCTCCCAGGGCGCGCAGCCGGCCCCGCAGCAACGATCGGAGGAAGGCAACCGATTCCGCCGGTGGCGCGGCATCGCCCATCGGTTCGGCGGCGGTGAAGACATGCACCCGTCCGGCGCGCCGGTCACGGGCGATGGGCCGGCGGGTGCGTGTCGCCCCGTCGAACCCGGGCAGGGAATTCTGGCCGAACCGCTCCAGCACCAGGGTGTCGCCGGATCTGGTGATGAACAGGGCCGGGAAATCCTGCGGCCCCAATTCGTTCAGCCGGGCGCGGAACGACCGCGAGCGGTACCCGAGCCGGGTCAGAGCCGACGCCGCGCCGGAAGCATCCAGCGGCGCGTTGAGGGCCGGCAGAGCCTCGACCACCTGGCGCGGCGTCCCATTCCAATCCAGGGCCTGAAGCAGTTCACGCAGGCAGTGGGCGATGTTGGTGCCGCCCGCCAGCGCCGCCGCCATGGCCCAGTTGTCGGGCAGGTCCACGGCCTCGGACAGCGCCAGTTCCAGGTCCTGGGGGCTGGGTGGTGCCTCCTCGGGCGCCGGCTCGGCAATACCGACGGCGGCATCGGGCGACAGGGCCAGCAACGGCGGCGGCACCTGGGCGTGAGGATCGATCCCTTCCAACCGATTGAGGCGCAACGCGCGCCAAGGCCCCGGGGGACGAGAGGCCTCCGCTTCGACAACGCGGTCCAACCCCGCCGACAAGGCGCGGGTGAACAGGGCTTCCGTCGCTTCGAAATGAGGGATGCGGCCCACCGTCTCAACCCTCCCCGTCCGGCCCCGGGAAGGGGGATGCCCCACCCTCCTCGGCTTCGTCGCCGGCCGCGCCGATTTCCGGTGCCGGCTTCAGGCTGTCGAGGTCGATCTCGCGGTCGGCCATGGCGCGCAGTCCTGCCTGGGTCGAGGCGAAAACGATGGTGACCCGGCCCTTCAGCCGCGCCAGCACTTCCGAGACCGTGCGCACATCCTGGCTGTCGAGATTTTCCGTGGCGCGGTCGAGCAGCAGAATCTTGGGCTTGAAGGCAAGTGCGCGGGTCACCGCGACATGCTGCCGGAACCCGGCGGGAAAACCCGCCGCCCCGCCCTGCAAGCGCGTGTCGAACCCATCGACCAGACAGGCGGCCCGGGCATCCAACCCGGTCAGCCGGGCCGCGCCCAAGGCATCGGCGGCACGGCCGGAATCGAAGCCCGTCAAATTTTCCAGCAGGGTGCCCGGCAGGATATTGCCCAGGTTCGGCACATAAGCGATCTGGCGGCGGATACTATCGGGGCGATAGGCGGTAAGGTCATAGCCGTCGACGGTCACCGTTCCCGACTGCGGGCGTTCCAGCCCGGCCATCAGGCGCAACAGCGCCGACTGCATCTGGGCATCGCCGCCGGTGACCAGAACCATTTCGCCCACCTCGGCCTCGATGAGGATACGGTCGAACAGGTTCCGCGCCACGGCGCGCAGGCCGTCGGCGGGCTGGTCCAGGCTGACCCGGTTGAGCATCAGATTGCCGGTCACGCGGGGCAGCGGTTCCTGCGGCGTATCCGCGGCCGGTGCCGCCGCGTCACTCTGGTCTCGACCCGTCCGCGCCAGGGCCCAGGCCGCCGTGCCGCGAAACGCGCCGCGCACCAGGGCCGAGGAAATCAGCACCCCCGCCGCCAACTGCCCCACCGTGATCAACCCGTTCAGGCAGAGCACGGTTCCCGTAAGGATGGCCAGGACCAGGGTGGCGCGGTCGAACAGAGCCGCCGCCCGGCCGGCCGCGAACAGGGACCGCACCCGATTGCGGTCCGTCGTGGCGGCGTCGCGGGCAGCCCCCTCGGCCCGGCGCAGAATAAGGTTTTCCGCCCCCATGGCCTTGACCGTCCAGAGAACATCCAGGATGCGTTCGGCGATGCCGTCGGCGGGAGGCGCGGACTTCTCTCCGCGATGGATTACATGGCCCGCCCCCGCCGCGGCCATGGCAAGAAGGATCGCCGGCAACGCCATTGCCCCCGCGAGGTAAGCCAGCGCCATGGCAAGAATGGGCAACCCGGTCAGAATCGATACATGGGACGCCGGCACCGAAATCGCGCCGACCGGCGGTGCGGCGGAAGCCCCCCCCGAAAACAGGCGGGCGATGGCCGCCCAACTGCCGGCGCGCGCCTCTGCCTGGGCGGACGTTTCCGCCAACGACGCGGCCGCCAGATCAATCGCGGCGCGCACGGCAAGCGCCGTGGCGACGGCCGCCGCGAGAAGGATCAGGTCATCGCTCCGCGCCCCCGGAAGGGCCCGGTCGAAAACCTGCAATATGAGCATGGGAAGGGTGAGCCAAAGCACCGCGCGGACCACGCCCGCGGCCGCAAGCTCCCAGCCCGCGCCGCGAGCGGACGCAGGACCGAAGACCGCACCGAAGGTCTCTGCCCGTGGAATCATGTCACCCCAGTTTGCCCGGCCAGGCCGCAGATGGGCCGGAACGTACCCCCAACCTACCCGTCAGGGGTTAACAATCCGCTACCCCTAAACGGCCTGAGCCCTTGAAAAGGTACGCTTTTACCGCTTCGCCGCCAACTGTTGGGCGATCAGCAGGCGAGCCATGATCACGGCCGCCTTGCGCGTCATGCCGGCGAACATGCGCTTGTGGTACAGCGTGCGGACCAGGATTTCGTCCGTCGGGCTCAGTTTGCGCAGCGTGTCGTGGTCGGAAAAGATCGACGGACGCAGAAAATCGGTGTCGTTCGGCAGGCCCAGGGACTGTGTCAGTTCCTCGAGCAGGCAATGGTCGATCAGGAAACCGTCGCGGTCCGTGTTGACGACGACGAAGGCGCGGTCCAAGGCGCCCATCCGCCCCCCGGCGAAGGACAGGAAATAACAGCCGCCCGGCGCCGACAGTTCCTGCTGCAACTTGGCGCTGACGCCCGGGATCGGCACCTTGACCAACAGGTCGCGGGGCGTGAACACGATGGTCAGGCGCGGGCGCTTCTTGGCGGCAATGGAATCGACAAAGGACAGTCCCGTCAAATTTTCCAGCGTGCGCAGGTGGTTCCACGCGAATTTGGCCCAGAAATCCTGGGCCGGCACGGGCTTCAGTTCGCGCGTTCCCTCGCTCATGAATTGGGTCATATTGACGGCGATCTCGTCCGTGTCCCAGCGCAGCAGAGTCGAACGCGCGGCCAACGTCTTGGTTTCCGAACCGAAGGCGACGGTCTCGAACGCCTTCACCAGATCATCGACCGGCGGCAGGGCGCCGTCGGCGCGGGCGGTCGGGGCGGCACCGGCAAGGCCGATGACGGCCGCCAGAACAAGCACCGCGCAAAGGGCGGTTCGACGAATGGAAAATACCCATTTTCCAATGAGTTGCGTGAACTGGCGCATGCCGTTCGTCCCGGTCACCCTGCGGGCGGCCGGAAGCGGCCGCAAGACCGCAGTCTACTGCGTCAGGGTCCAGGACCGAAGCATGGATTCGGCGACGGGCCGAAAGCTGTCGAACGATCCCTCGGGGGCTGTGAACGACCAGATATGGGCGATGGTGCCTTCGGGCCGGGGCACGACGACGGCCCATTTGCGGTAGGCCTTGCCGGAATATTCATATCGGGCGATGAACTGAGAGCCGGGAGATTCAGCCAACTTGCCCTCGCCCAGCACGGTCATGCCGCGGGTTCCCGCCTCCAGCGCCTTCAACAGATCCGCCGTCGCCATGACGGCCGACTCGTCGCCCGTCCGCGCCCCCGCCGGATTGACGTTCTGCACGGAAACGACGGCGTCGTGGGACGCCGCCCCTTCCGGGCCGCTGAAGGTCGCCGTGAAGGCCGTCGGCTTGGACACCGTCCATTGCTTGGGATAGTCCATCAGGAAGCCGTAGCCCGGTTCGACGAACCGCTTCATGTCGGGCGGCGGCGCCGCCGAAGGTCCCGGTTCGGGGCGGCCGGCGGCCATGGACGCGACGTGGTCGCCGGCCCGCACGGGCACGTTGACCGGCGTCTTCGGTGCCTTGGCGTCCGTGGCGTCGGCGACCGGCGCCTGGGCCGGACGTTCGCCCTCGCCCGGCACGAAGTTGGTCAGCACCCAATTGAAGATCTGAATGTGCTCGTCATAAAGGTCGAGCGGCGCCGTGAAGGTGAACACGAAATCCGTGCGGGCGCCGCGCGCGATGATGACCCGTGTTTTCGTGCGGTGGCCTTGATAGATGGCGTCGATCGCCGGCAGGCCCGCGACGGCGGTGGTGCCGTCCGCCAGCTTGCGCAGCCAGGGCCCCCGTTGTTCGTTCAGGTAATGCGATTCCAGGCGCCCCTGCATGCCCGTGAGCGGCACCAGCGGATTGCTGTCGCCGGTCTGCAAATTCATGACATAGCCTTTGGGCGAGCGCACGGCGACGTGCATTTCCTTGCCCCGGTGGGACACTGCGACGCCGGCCGGCAGCGGCAGGGAGAACCCGCGCGCCGGATGAATGAACAGGCTCGGCTCCTTGGTCATCTGGACCTGGGATTGCTCACCCCCGCTACCGCCCGTGCCGTCGCTGTTCCCCGGCTGCGCCTGACGCACCACGGAACCGCCGCCCTGACGATCCAGCGGCAGGGCCACGCCGGGCCGGTTGATGTCCGGCCCGGTGATGCGTCCGGCATCGGCGGCATGGGCGGCACCCGCAGCGAGCGGCGCGGCCAGTTGCGCGATCAAGATCGCGGCAGCGGCCGGGCGAATGCGTGACGAGGGTGTGATGCGGAACATAAAATGTCTCCGGAATACGTATTTCAACTCCCTAAACCCTACGATATTCGGGTAAATGAGCTGTTAACCAATAAGGGCGTAAAGAAAGACATACGGCAGACAATTCTGGCTGATTTTTCGGTGGTCCGGGCGTAAGCTCTCGCCGCTCTTGTTGGTCTAGCTCTTGTAATCCCTTTCGGAGTGAAAATGGCCCGCATCAAGGACGACTATCGAGCCCTATCCGGCACGGAAAAAGCGGCAATCTTCCTGCTGTCCCTGCACCAGGACCAGGCGGCCCTGCTGTTCGAGCGCATGGACGACGAGGAAATCCGCGAACTGTCCGCCGCGATGTCGTCCCTCGGCAACGTCCATTCCTCGGTCATCGAACGCCTGTTCGTCGAATTCGCCGACAAGCTGTCGTCGGCGGGTGGTCTGGTCGGCTCCATCGACGCCGCCGAACGTCTGTTGAAGGCCGCCCTGTCGGGCGAGCGTGTCGACAACATCATGGAAGAAATGCGCGGCCCCGCCGGCCGCACCATGTGGGACAAGATGGGCAACGTGAACGAAGCGGTGCTCGCTAACTACCTGAAGAACGAATATCCGCAGACCGTCGCCGTCATCCTGTCGCGCATCCGACCGGACCACGCGTCGCGGGTGCTGGCCTTGCTGCCGGAAAACTTCGCCATGGAAGTGATCATGCGCCTGCTGCGCATGGAGGCCGTGCAGAAGGACATCGTCGACCACGTCGAACGCACCCTGCGCAACGAGTTCATGACCAACCTGGCGCGCACGGCCCGGCGCGACAGCCACGAGTTGATGGCCGACATCTTCAACTCGCTCGACCGCAACACGGAAAACCGCTTCATGACGGCGCTCGAGGAACGCAACCGCGAAAGCGCCGAGCGCATCAAGCAGCTGATGTTCACCTTCGACGACCTGATCAAGGTCGACCCGGGCGGCATCCAGACCCTGCTGCGTCAGGTCGAGAAGGAACAGCTGGCGCTGGCCCTCAAGGGCGCGTCGGACGAGGTCAAGGATCTGTTCTTCTCCAACATGTCGGAACGCGCCGGCAAGATGATGAAGGAAGACATGGAGGCCATGGGGGCGGTGCGCCTGAAGGACGTGGACGAGGCTCAGTCGGCCATCGTGCAGGTCGCCAAGAACCTGGCCGACAGCGGCGAAATCGTCATCGCCACCGGCGACGAAGAAGGCGAACTGGTGTTCTAAACACGCTTCTTCATTCTGCCCTCTACCGCGCCAGCAACACCTCCCACAACGGGCCCGACACCACCGGCGGGGCATCCTTGCCCTCGAACACAGGCGATGGCTGAAACGTCACCGTGACATCGCCCGACGGCATGTCCCAGGTCAGACCCGCGCGGGCATGGCCGACCTCGAAATCCAGAAGCAGTTCCTCGCTGGCGACCAGACCGCCCTCGATCGTGAAGTCCATGGACGCGCGGCCGAGCCCGATCGACCGCTTGTCCTTGTCGACCGCGCGTTGCAGGGGCGATCCGAAGATGCGCCCTTCCGACAGCGTCACGCGCCCGCCGCCCGATGTGGCCGCCAGCATCTCCGGCCCCGAGGCCCCCACCGCCAGAACATCCAGATTGCCGTGCAGGCGGCCGTCGACGCCGTGCCCGCCCAGCAGGCTGGCCGTCATCAGGGCGGCATCCAGGTCGCTGCCCGAAAGCGCCAGGGACAACGCCGTCTTGCCCTCATTCGCCGTGGCTTCCAAGCGCGCGCTGACCGTGCCGCCGAACAGCGGCAGCGAGCCGACATCGGCCGCCAGGTTCGGCTCCCCCGTGCGCCACGACAGGCCGATTCCGCCCGCGCCCAGGTCGATCCCGGGCACCTTCAGGCGCGCCCATTTGATCCGCCCCCGCCCACCGATGGCGAAGCGGCGCGGCGCCGACCCCGCCGCCGGCTGAAACAATCCGGCCAGGCGTGCCGCGGCGACCGCGTGACGCATGTCGAAGGCCCCGGCCTCCAGGTCCAATTCAATCAGCGGCAGTTTGTCGTCCAGGTCGACGGCGACGCGCCCCGTCATGTCCGTCGCGCCCAGGATCAGGCTGCGAAGCGCAAGGTCGATGCGCCCGCCCTTCACGTCCGCCTGCAGGCGGGCCGAGGTCTGACCGATCAGGTCGGCCGGGGTCGGCGGCCAGGCGGCGGCCAGGGCCTTGGGATCATCCAGGTCCAGGTCGATCCCGGCACTCAGCGCCCAACGATGACGATGGGCCACGGTGCCGCGCACCAGGAGACTGCCCGGCGCCGCGTCGAGCATGACCTTGAACGGCACGCGGATGCCGTCGCGGAAATCGTTGAGACGGTGCAGTTCGGCCTCGACATAGACGGGCTCGCTCCGCAACCGGGCATCGCCGCGCAGGCGCAGCACGCGGCCCTCGGACGCGCGCGCGATGCCGGCCTCCATGGAAATGCCGTCGAGGGTGACGTCGCGGTCGAGCCCCGCGTCGGTATACCGCAAGGCGCCGCCCTCGATCGTCAGCGCCGCGATCTCGGCCCCCGGCAGACCGGATACCTTGAAGGCCGGCGTCCCCGGCGGCGGCGCCTCGCCGTCCAGACGCGGCTTGCCCCGGATGCTCCAGTTATTGACCCCATCCGGGCCGCGGTCGAGCCGCAGGCTGGGCCGCACCAGGGCAAGGCGGCGCGCCCGCACGGCGCCGCGCGCCAGGGCCCATAGGTCAAGATCGGCCTCCAGCCGCGCGATGCGCAACAGCGGCGGGCTGTCCACGGGAACGAAACGGTTGCCCGGCAGACGCAGGATGACGTCATCGGCGTCAAGCCCCGGCGTCCCCCAAAAGCGCAATTGGGCGCTGCCCTTGACCTCGACCTCGTAGCCCGTGACCCAGCCGCCGACGGCGGCGATCAGACGTTCGGCACCGACCAGAATGGGCACCGCGGCGGCGCAGAGCGTCAACCCCACCGCCACGGCAAGCACCAGGGTCAGACGCGCCAGGGGCCGCGCCCCCCCGGCGTCGGCGTGTTCGGTGATGTACGGAGGTTCGGTCAAGGTGCGCTATCCGCTCCCCGTCGTGGCCCGCTCTCCATCGTGGCAGATGCCGTCATGGTCAGGTCTTGCGCACGACGATGGTAAATTCCCCGCCTTCGGCGCGGCTTTCGACCAGGCCGTAGCCCGTGGCGGCGCAGAATTCCTCGAAATCCTTGGGCGCGCTGGGATCCGTTGCGATCACCGTCAGCGTATCGCCCGCCGCCAGCGGCTTCAGGGCCTTTTTTGCCTTGAGAACGGGAAGCGGGCATTTCAGGCCGCGCGCATCCAAAGTCTCCGCCATGTCGTTACCCTCAAGATCGATTAGGAAGTTCGCATTTTTCGGGATGCGCCGTGCCACCGCAAGACCAATCGGCGGCCTAATTACATGGTTACACGGAAATTTCCCACTTCCGGGGCTTTTCTTGGCGGGCGGACGGGACTACAACGTGCGGGCCGCGACCCGCCCCGGCCCGTCCCGGCAACACGCACCGCTCTGTTGATTTCCCCTAGATCCGTCAGGAAGCTGATTTGGATATCTATATGCCCATCGCCGAAATGTCGGTGAACGTTCCCCTTATTCTGGCGGTCGGCGCCGGCGTGGGGCTTCTGTCGGGTCTGTTCGGGGTCGGCGGCGGCTTCCTCATGACACCGCTGCTGTTCTTCATCGGCATCCCCTCCGCCGTGGCCGTGGCGACAGGGGCAAGCCTGATCGTCGCCGCGTCGATTTCCGGGGTGCTGGCCCATTGGAAACGCGGCAACGTCGATTTTCGCATGGGCGGATTCCTTCTGGTCGGCGGCGTCGTGGGGTCGTCGATCGGGGTCTGGCTGTTCACCGTGCTGCGCGAACAAGGTCATATCGACCTTGTCATCCGCGTCAGCTACGTCGTGTTCCTGGCGATCATCGGCGGCCTGATGCTGGTGGAAAGTGCCCGCGCCATGATGCGCAAGAAAAAGAACCAGTCCCGCCGCGACCACATGCACAATTGGCTGCACGGCCTGCCGTTCAAGGTCAGGTTCCGCCGTTCCCGGCTGTACATCAGCGCCCTGCCGCCGCTTGCCGTCGGCCTGTTCGTCGGCCTGCTGGCCGGGATCATGGGCGTGGGCGGCGGCTTCGTCATGGTGCCCGCGATGATCTACGTCCTGGGCATGCCGACGGCGGTGGTGGTCGGCACGTCCCTGTTCCAGATCATCTTCGTGTCGGCCAACGTGACCATCCTGCAATCGGCGACCAACCAGACGGTGGACATCGTGCTGGCGCTGATTCTGTTGGTCGGCGGCGTGCTCGGCGCCCAATTCGGCGCCCGCCTGGGCGCCAAGATGCAAGGCGAACAACTGCGCGGGCTGCTGGCGCTGATCGTTCTCGGGGTCTGCGCCAAACTGACCTACGAGCTCGTCCTGCAACCGGCGGACCTGTTCTCCATCGCCGAAGTTGCCCGCTATTGACCCCCGTTCGGCGGGTACGGTGACGAATTCTGTCCCGATTTCGGGAAAATCGCCGGTCCACGGCAAATTAAGGGTTTTACAGTGCAGAGTGCTATATTATTACTTTCTATGGGGGCACAGGATTTCCTTGTAATTTCACGCGGTTACAAACCTGACCCGCAGCATTTTCGCGCTAAGCCCACCGGGATACAGAGTTGGATATCTACCTCCCCATCGCCGAGATGTCGGTCAACGCATTCGCGATTTTCGGCATGGGCGCAGGCGTTGGGTTTCTTTCCGGACTTTTCGGCGTGGGCGGCGGCTTCCTGATGACCCCGCTGCTCATCTTCACCGGCATTCCGCCCGCCGTCGCCGTGGCGACCGAAGCCAACCAGATCGTGGCCGCATCCGTGTCCGGCGTGCTGGCCCACTGGAAACGCGGCAACGTCGACCTGAAAATGGGCATGGTGCTGCTGGTCGGCGGCGTGCTCGGCTCATCGGTCGGGGTCTGGCTGTTCACCGTGCTGCGCGAACTGGGCCAGGTCGATCTGGTCATCAAGCTTTGCTATGTCGTGTTCCTGTCGATCATCGGCTTTCTGATGCTGATCGAAAGCATGCGGGCGATGATGGCGCACAAGCGCGACGTGCCGCGCCGCCAACATACGCACAACTGGCTGCACGGCCTGCCGTTCAAGATGCGGTTCCGCCGCTCGCGCCTGTACATCAGCGCCCTGCTGCCGCTCAGCGTCGGTATTTTCGTGGGGCTTCTGGCCGCCATCATGGGGGTCGGCGGCGGCTTCGTCATGGTCCCGGCCATGATCTACCTGCTCGGCATGCCGACGTCGGTCGTCGTCGGCACGTCCCTGTTTCAGATCATCTTCGTCACCGCCAACGTCACCGTGCTGCAATCGGTGACCAACCAGACCGTGGACGTGGTGCTGGCCTTGATCCTGCTGTTCGGCGGCGTCATCGGGGCCCAGTTCGGCGCCCGGTTCGGCGGGCGCATCCGCGGTGAACAACTGCGCGGCATGCTGGCGCTGATCGTGCTCGCGGTCTGCGCCAAGCTGACGTACGACCTGGTGGCGACGCCCGTGGATCTTTACTCCATCGGCTTGGCGGGGCACTGACGATGCGACACCTGATTCCCTTCCTGACAATCCTGCTGGCGCTCACCCTGCCCGGCCGCGCCCAGGCCCGCGACATCACCATCGATCTGACGGACCCCATCGTGTCGATCACGACCGGGTTCACGGGCACGGACCTGTTGCTTTACGGCGCCGTGAAGCAGGCTGGCGATCTGGTCGTCGTCGTGCGCGGCCCGGCCCGGGACGAGGTCGTGCGCCGCAAGGAGAAGGTGCTGGGCGTATGGGTCAACCGCGACGAACTGGTGTTCGACAAGGTGCCGTCCTATTACCGCATCGCCAGCAACCGCCCGCTCAAGGAATTCATGAACCCGGAGGACGCCGACCGTCTGCAAATCGGGCTGACGAACCTCGACCTGCGCGCCAAGGTCTCGGGCAAGCTGCTGCCCGAAGCGCCCTATGATTTCCGCGAAGGCCTGATCCGCAACCTGCAACGCATCGGCCTTTACATGACCAAACCGGACAACGTGGTGTTCCTGTCCGAACAACTTTTCCGCACACGCCTGCGGTTTCCGGCCAACGTCTCGGTCGGCACCTTCACCATCGAGGTCTACCTGTTCCGTGACAACAAGCTGCAATCGACGGCAACGACGTTGCTGACCGTGCGCAAGTTCGGGGTCGAGGCCCAGGTCTACGACCTCGCCCATCGCTACTCGCTGGCCTACGGCGTGCTTGCCGTGATCATCGCCGTGGTGGCAGGATGGGCGGCGAACGCGGCATTCCGAAAGGGATAATCCGATGACCGACGCCAAACAGCCGACCGGCGCCGACCAGCCGGGCGACGACCAGCTGACGTTCCTCTGTGTCGTCGACCGATCCGAGGAAATGTCCCGCGCCGTGCGCTTTGCCAGCCTGCGGGCGCGCAACGCCAACCGCCGCGTGGCCCTGCTTTACGTGACCGAACCCGCCGAATTCCAGCACTGGATGGCGATCGGGGAGCGCATGCGCGAGGAAGCCCGTGAGGAAGCCGAGGAAATGGTCCAGGCCGTCGCCTCGGTGGTGCAGCGCATCACGGGCAAGATTCCGCCGGTCTATATCCGCGAAGGCAAGGTGGCGGAGGAGCTGATCAAGCTGATCGACGAGGAACAGAACATCGCCCTTCTCGTCCTGGGCGCCGCCACCGGCAACGAAGGTCCGGGGCCGCTGATCGAACTTCTGGTCGAGAAGCAGGCCGGGCGCCTCCGCGTGCCGATCACCATCGTGCCCGGCAATCTGACCGACGCGCAGCTCGACGCTATCTGCTGACCGCTCGTTCCCTTCCGCCCGCCGGCTCCGCGCCGACATTTTCTGGCCGTATTCCCGCGCGACCCTCTGATCCTGGCCGGCGACAGCCGGCACAGGCATTCGATGGAGGAGCGTGAAGCCATGAAGAACGGAAATATCCCAGCAAACCCGAGTTTTCCCACTGTCCATATCGTCGACAGGGTGCGCCGTCTTGCCGGTTATCCGGCCCTGCGACCGCGCAAGGAACCGCTCCTGGACGAGGTCATGGCCGATCCGATCATCCGCCAGCTGATCGCCGCCGACGATCTCAGCGAACGCGACGTGCGCCGCACCATCCAACGTGTTCAGTCCGGCCTGCGCCTTGAGAACTAGCTAGCGATGTTCGGGATCGGGTCCGGGATAATCCGGCTGCATTTCCGGGCCCGCCAGACGAAAGGCGTCCAGTTCGGCACAGGCGGCGTCGATCCCCAGGATCAGGGGAAACTTGTCCAGCGCGAAGCCGTACCAGCGCGCGTTGAACAGCACGGGCACCAGGTAAATATCGGCAATGCTCGGGCTGTCGCCGTAACAGAACGCCGTCTTGCGCGGCCGCTGGCGCAACATCGTCTCCAGCGTCGTCAGGCCTTCGGTGATCCAATGGGCGTACCAAGCCATGGATTTGTCTTCGCTCCAACCTTCCTCGTCGGTCAGGTAATCGCGGACCCGGTGGTTGTGAATGGGGTGGATTTCACAGGCGATGAATTGGGAAAATGAAATGGCGTCCATCCGGTCCTTCGGGTCCTCCGGATAAACGGACGGGTCCGGATAGGTCCGCTCCAGCCAATCGATGATCGCCGTCGATTGGCTGAAGACCCGGCCATCGATCTCCAGCGCCGGTAACAGCCCCTGCGGGTTCACGCGCCGATATTCCTCGGACCTCATGTCATCGACGGCGATGTAATCGTAAGGCACATTTTTCAGGTTCAGGGTGGTTCGAACCCGTTGCCCGGCGGAGTTCCGATACCGGGAATACAATTTGATGGTCATGTTTCCGATCCTTTAGTTGGCTGGGCCGGACCATTTGTCGAGGGCCCGTTTCAGGTCTTCGAAATGCTGGGTCATCACCGCCCCCGCACGTTCGGCGGACCGGGACCGGATCGCCCTGGCAATCGGCCAGTGCTCTTCCTGCAACCCTTTCCATTCCTCGATGGGCACGGCTTCCTTGAAATCGAGGGCGCGGTACTCCTCAAGGGCCATGAGGATCATCTGCGCCAGATAGTCGTTACCCGAGGCCAGGGCGACAGCGGTATGAATTTCCATGTTCAGGTCGGTTTCCCGGGAGTCGGGGGCCGTCATTTCGCCCATCAGGATGATCGGGCGCTCGATCGCCCGGATTTGTTCCTCGCTGGCATTGACCGCCGCAAGGCGAGCGGCCTGCACCTCCAGCAACGCGCGCACCTCCCAGATCTGCAACAGGGATTCGCGCCGGTCGATCAGGTGGCGGCGGCGCAGATCATTGGCGTCCAGCGCGCGGACGGCGCGCACATAACGCCCGTCGCCATGGCGGCTTTCGACGATGCCTTGCGATTGCAGCACGCGGAAGGCCTCGCGCAAAACCGGCCGGCTGACCTGCCAGCGTTCCGCCAACATCCGCTCGGGCGGAAACTTGTCGCCCACCTGCAAGGCACCGGATTCGATCAGCCCCATGATCTGCTCGATGATCGACTGATGGCGGAGAACCGCCTTGACCGGGGAAAACGACAGGGCCGCGTCCGTTTTCGCTGAGGGTTCGAGCACCATGGCGTTCTCCGTCTATTCGGCCGGGCGGGCGGAATGCCCTCGCGTTGCGTCATCCTACAGGTATCCATATCAAACAAAAACTGGAATACATAGATAATTGGGTTGCCCAATTATAAGCCGGAAGATACCTTTCGCCATCGGTCTCGGCCGCCCCATCCCATTCGCCCCCCTCTTCATGCAAAGGAGCCCCAACGATGGCGCAAACCCAGAAACAGGCAATCGAGGAAATGACCGCGGCCTTGGCGGGCGAAAAGATGCCCGACTGGTCCGTGCAGCAGCGCCTGGCCGTGGGGTGCCGGATTTTGGCGGCGCATGGGCACGGCAGCGGCCTGGCCGGACAGTTCACGGCACGCGGCGACGCGCCGGAAACCATGTGGACCCTGCCCTACGGCCTGGGCTTCGAGCAGGCGACGGCATCCGATTACCTGCTGGTGGACAAGGACCTGAAGGTCATCGAGGGCAAAGGCACGCCGAACATGGCGAACCGCTTCCACATCCATGTCTACCGCGCACGCCCCGACGTGCAGTCCATCGTCCACACTCATCCGCCCTATTCATCGGCCCTGTCGATGATCGGCGCGCCGTTGCGGGCCGCCCATATGGATACGATGGCGTTCTTCGACGATGTCGCGCATTTGCCCCACTGGCCGGGCGTGCCCTTCGGCGACGAGGAAGGCGAGATCATCACCACGGCGATGGGCGATAAATCCGCGATCCTGCTGGCCCATCACGGTCAGCTTTGCGCCGGCAACACTGTGGAGTCCGCCTGCGTCATGGGGATTTTCTTCGAACACGCGGCGCGCATCCAACTGGCGGCGATGGCGGCGGGGGAAATTCAGGACGTCGACCCGGAACTGGGCAGGCTTGCCCACGACTGGCGCCACAAACCGGAAGCGATGAACGTCACGTTCCGGTATTTCGCGCGGGCCGTCCTGGAACAGCCGGCCCATCCGCTAAGCTGATCAGGCGGCGGCTGTCCGCAGCGCTCCTATGGTGGCGGCGTAGTCGTCGCCCTTGAACACGGCGCTGCCGGCGACCAGCACGTCGGCCCCGGCGTCGACCACGGACTTGATGGTGTCCGTGTTGACGCCGCCGTCAACCTCAAGCTCGATGGGACGGTTTCCGATCATCTCGCGGATGCGTTTGATCTTGGGCAGTTGCGACGGCATGAAACTTTGCCCGCCGAACCCCGGATTGACGGACATCACCAGGATCAGATCCAGGCGGTCGAGCACGTATTCGATGGCGGCCTCATTGGTGCCGGGATTGAGCGACACCCCCGCCTTCTTCCCCAGATCCTTGATCATCTGGAGCGAACGGTCGAGGTGCTTGTCCGCTTCCGCGTGGACCGTGATGATGTCGGCCCCGGCATCGGCATATTCCTTGAGGAACGGCTGCGCCGGATCGATCATCAGATGCACGTCCAAGGGCTTGGCCGTGTGCGGGCGGATCGCCTTCACCACCATGGGGCCGATGGTCAGGTTGGGCACGAAATGCCCATCCATGACATCGACATGCACGTAGTCGCAGCCGGCGGCGTCGATCGCCCGGATTTCCTCGCCCAGCCGCGCGAAGTCGGCGGACAGGATGGAGGGGGCGATCTTGATGTCCCGGCCCATGGCGCCGCCGCCCTTAGGCGGCTTTCTCCGCGTCGGCGGCGTAGGTCCCGGCGCAGGCGGCGCTGTTCAACTGGGCGCGCTTCAGCAACGCTGCCTGGGCGGCGGGCACGTTTCCGGCCTCGCCCTTCCAGGCCTTCAAGGCACTCTGCTGCAAGGCGCGGCCGTAGGAATAGCTGAGCGCCCAGGGCAGCGGGCCGTGATTGGCGTTCATGGCGTTGAGGTTGCGGGTCGCTTCCTCTTCCGACTGGCCGCCGGACAGGAACATGATGCCGGGCACCGCCGTCGGCACGCAACGCTTCAACACCTTGACGGTGCGCGCGGCGATTTCGTCGGTCGAAGCCTGCTGCGGACAATCCGACGCGGAAATGATCATGTTCGGCTTCAGGATCGTGCCCTCGAGCTGAACACCTTGCAGGTAAAGCTCGTGATAGACCGCTTCCAGGGTCTTGGTCGTGACCGCTTCGCAGACGTCGATGGTGTGGCTGCCGTCCATCAGGACTTCCGGCTCGACGATCGGCACCAGCCCGCCTTCCTGGCAGATGCGGGCATACCGCGCCAGCGCATGGGCATTGGTGTGGATGCAGTAATCGGACGGAATGCCGTCGCCGATGGTGATGACGGCCCGCCATTTGGCGAAGCGCGCCCCCAGCTTGACGTATTCGGCGACCCGTTCGGGAAGCCCGTCCAGGCCCTCGGTGATCTTTTCCTTGGAGGCACCCGGCAATGCCTTCGCCCCGCCGTCGACCTTGATCCCCGGAATGACGTTTTCCGCCTGCAACAGCTGCACCAGGGTGGTGCCGTCGTCGGCCTTCTGGCGGATGGTTTCGTCATACAGGATGGCGCCGGAAATGAACTTGCCGATACCCTTGGTGCGGAACAGCAGTTCGCGGTAATCGCGGCGCGCCGTTTCCGTGGATTCGACCCCGATGGAATCGAACCGCTTCTTGATGGTGCCCGTGCTTTCGTCGGCGGCCAACAGTCCCCGGTGGTTGTCGACCATTTCCCGCGCCGTGGCGGCCAAAACATCGAGGTTCATCATACGTCCCCTGTATCCCTGCGTTGTCCCTAGTTTAACCGTGATTTGGCTTCGGCGACCACGGCGTCCGCCGTGATGCCGAAATGCTTGTAAAGCTCACCGGCCGGCGCCGACGCGCCGAACCCTGTCATGCCGACGAACCCGCCGTCCGCGCCGATGTAGCGGTCCCAGCCCATGCGGATGGCGGCTTCGACCGCGACCCGCGCCGTGCCCGGGCCCAAAACCGCGTCGCGGTAGGCCTGGTCCTGTTCCTCGAACAGCTCCCACGACGGCATGGAAATGACCGCCGTGGCGATGCCGTCGGCCTGCAACGCGTCCCGCGCCGCCATGGCAATGGAAACTTCCGAGCCCGTCGCCATCAGCGTCACCTTGCGGGCACCCTCGGCTTCGGCCAGGACATAGGCGCCCTTGGCCGACTTGTTCTCGGCCCCGGCGTCCTTGCGCAGCAGCGGCACGCCCTGGCGCGTCAGCACCAGGCCGGACGGGCCGTCGAACCGCTCCACCGCCAGTTCCCAGCATTCCGCGGTCTCGACCGGATCGCAGGGCCGGAACACGGCGAAGTTCGGCATGGCCCGCAGGCTGGCCAGGGTTTCCACCGGCTGGTGGGTCGGACCGTCTTCGCCGAGACCGATGGAATCGTGGGTCAGCACATAGACCACGCGCTGTTCCATCAGCGCCGACAGGCGCATGGCGCCGCGCATGTAATCGGCGAACACCAGGAACGTCCCGCCGTAGGGAATGAACCCGCCGTGCAGGGCCATGCCGTTCATGGCCGCGGCCATGCCGTGCTCACGCACGCCGTAATACATGTAGCGGCCCGAGAAATCGTCGGGCGTGACGGGCTCCAGCCCCTTGGCCTTGGTGTTGACCGAGCCGGTCAGGTCGGCGGAACCGCCGATCAGTTCCGGCACGGCGGCGCAGAGCATGTCGAGGAACTTGCCCGACGCCTGCCGGGTCGCCCATTTCGGGGCTTCCTCGACAACGGCCTTCTTGTAATCGAGAACCGCCTGTTTCCAGCCGTCCGGCAGCGTGCCGGCCACGCCGCGCTCGAACGCGGCCTTGTCCTTGGACCCGTCGAGCCGTCCCAGCCATCCGGCGCGAACTTCCGCCCCCCGGTTGCCGGCCGCACGCCAGGCGTTCAACACGTCGGCGGGAACCGTGAATGGGGCATGGGGCCAGCCCATCTTTTCCCGCGCCAGGGCAAGCTCGTCGTCGCCGAGCGGCGCGCCGTGGGTGCCCGAGGTGCCCTGCTTGTTGGGCGCGCCGTAGCCGATGATGGTGCGGCAGGCGATCATGGAGGGCGTCTGCGTCCCCCGCGCCTTTTCAATGGCCGCGGCGACGGCGTCCGGATCGTGGCCGTCGACGGCCTGCACGTCCCAGCCGGAGGCCGTGAAGCGCGCCATCTGGTCGTCGGACACGGACAGGTCCGTGCCGCCGTCGATGGAAATGCGGTTGTCGTCCCACAGCACGATCAGCTTGCCCAGCTTCAGATGCCCGGCCATGGAAATGGCTTCGTGGCTGATGCCTTCCATCAGGCAGCCGTCACCGGCGATGACATATGTATGGTGATCGACCAGGGCGTCGCCGAAGCGCGCGTTCTGAAGCCGTTCCGCCAGCGCCATGCCGACGGCGGTGGCGATGCCCTGCCCCAACGGCCCGGTCGTCGTCTCGATCCCCGGCGCGTGGCCGTATTCGGGATGGCCGGCGGTCTTGGAGCCCAACTGGCGGAAGTTTTCCAGCTCGCTCATGGGCATGCCGGGATAGCCGGTCAGATGCAGCAGGCTGTAGAGCAGCATGGATCCATGGCCCGCCGACAGCACGAAACGGTCGCGGTCCGGCCATTTTGGGTCCGACACATCGAACTTGAGAAACCGGGTGAACAGCACCGTCGCCGCATCGGCCATGCCCATCGGCATGCCCGGATGGCCGGAATTGGCCCTTTGCACGGCATCGGCGGAAAGGAATCGGATGGCATTCGCCATGTCTTGATGGGATACGGCAAGGGCGGCCGACGCTTGCGCGGCCACGCTCGAACCGTTGTCTGGAGCCGTCATGGGAGTCTCCTGAAGCGGACGTCGCCGCCGCCCGACGAACCAGGGAATCTGGCCGGATTTCAGGACCGGACGGCTGCGGCATGAATAACCGTTCGCCGTGCCCAGGGCAAGCCGCCAAACGAGGATAAATCGGGCATAACGGGGAAAACTTGTCGTCACGCGGGGCGGTCCCTAGATTAAGGTCCGAAGACAGCGCGAACACAAGGATGCATGCCGTGCACGTTCAACAGTCGATCGAGAGAAAACTGACCGAATCCCTGACGCCGGACCACCTTGAGGTCATCAACGAAAGCCACATGCATTCGGTGCCCCCGGGATCGGAAAGCCATTTCAAGGTGATCGTCGTGTCGCCCCGGTTCGACGGGCTGAACCGCATCAAACGCCACCAGACGGTCAACGCCGTTCTGGCCGACGAACTCGCCGGCCCCATTCATGCCCTGTCCATGGAAACCTACACGACCGGAGAATGGCAGACGCGCGGCGGGCGTACCCTGGCGTCCCCTCAATGCATGGGCGGCGCCAAGGCCGAGGCCGGGTGAGCGCCTCCCGCCACCGGGGCGTTTTGCCCCCCTGTCCCGCACGTGCGGCCGGCCGCATCGATAATTTCTTTGCTGCGGTGCAAAATTCACGCTTGAAATTTTCGCCGATGAGGTCGATGTTCACGCCTCAAGCGTTTCTCGGGCCCCTGCCCGGTTTTTTTTGTGTCTATCCAGAACAGTCATTCCGTTAAAAATCAGAGAGCAATTCTCATGGTGATCTTCCCCCGTCTGCTTCCCCTGTCCGCCGCCTGGACGCTCGCCGCCTTCGTGTTCGCGGCAGTATCCGCCCCCGCCGCCGCCCAACAGGGCCCGATGCCGGTGACCGTGGCCAAGCCTCTGGTCAAGAAGATCACCGAATGGGATGAATACACCGGCCGCTTCGAGGCGACGAACCGCGTGGAAATCCGCGCCCGCGTGTCGGGTTTCCTGGAATCGATCCATTTCAAGGACGGCGACCTGGTCAACAAGGGCGACCTGCTGTTCGTCATCGACCCGCGCCCCTTCGAGGCTCAGCTGGACGTCGCCAAGGCGTCGCTGGAAGCCGCCAGGACCCGCGTCAACCTGGCCGAACGCGAATTCAAGCGCGCCGAAAGCCTGTTGAAGCGCAACAACATCTCGCGCGAGACCTTCGATCAGCGCCAGGCCGAACTTGCGACCGCGAAGTCCACGGTGCTGTCGGCTCAGGCGCAGGTCCGCATCGCCAAGCTGGACCTGGAATTCACCGAGGTGAAGGCGCCGATTTCCGGGCGCGTATCCGACGCCCGGGTCGATGTCGGCAACCTGGTCGAGGGCGGCTCGGCCGAATCGACCCTGCTGACGACCCTGGTCTCCATCGACCCGATCCTGTTCACCTTTTCCGCATCGGAAGCCGAATTCCTGAAGTATTCCCGGCTTGACGCCACGGGCCGGCGTGAATCGTCGCGGGAAAAGGCCAATCCCGTGTTCGTTCGCCTGATGGACGAGGACGGCTTCACCCGCGAGGGCCGCATGAACTTCGTCGACAACGAACTGTCACCCAACACGGGCACCATCCGCGCCCAGGCCGTGTTCGAGAATTCATCGGGCTTTCTCGTGCCCGGTGTGTTCGGGCGGCTGCGTCTGATCGGGTCCGACGAATACGAAGCGGTGCTGATCCCCGATGCCGCCGTGGTCTCCGATCAAAGCAAGAAAATGGTGCTGATCGTCGACGCCGAAGGCAACGTGAAGGCCGCGCCCGTGGACATGGGCCCCCTGCACGAGGGCCTGCGCGTCATCCGCGGCGGCGTCGGCCCCGACGACAGGATCGTCGTCAAGGGCATTCAGCGCGCGCGGCCGGGCGGCAAGGTCATCGCCAAGGATGCAGATCTGCTGCCCGATGGTACAATCATGGTTCGCTCGGGGTCCTGACGTCTCATGCGCTTTACACATTTCTTCGTCGATCACCCGATCTTCGCGTCGGTCATCTCGATCCTCATCACGCTGCTGGGTTTCATCGCCTATCTGAGCCTGCCCGTCGCGCAGTATCCTGAAATCGCGCCGCCGACCATCCAGGTCACCGCGACCTATCCGGGCGCGTCGGCGGAAACCGTGGCCGACACCGTGGCGACGCCGCTCGAGCAGGAAATCAACGGCGTCGAAGGCATGCTTTACGCCAAGTCGGAAGCCACCGGCGACGGCGTGCTGAACCTGCAGGTCACCTTCAAGCTGGGCACCAACCTGGACGACGCCCAGGTCCAGGTGCAGAACCGGGTGTCCATCGCCGAGGCCCGACTGCCCGAGGAAGTCCGCCGTTTGGGCGTGACCGTGAAGAAAAGCTCGCCCGACCTGATGATGGTCATCCACCTGCTGTCGCCGGACGGCTCGCGCGATCAGCTCTATATCTCCAACTACGCGCGGACCCAGGTCCTCGACCGTCTGGCCCGCATTCCCGGCGTCGGCGAAGCCCGCGTGTTCGCCGAACGCGCCTATTCCATGCGCATCTGGCTGGACCCGGAACGCATCGCCAATTTCAACCTGACGGCCGGCGAGGTCGTCGCGGCGCTGCGTCAGAACAACGTCCAGGTGGCGTCGGGCATCATCAACCGCCTGCCCGTGCCCAAACCGGCGGCGTTCGAATTGAACGTGGAAACCCAGGGCCGCCTGATCGCGCCCGAAGCCTTCGGCGACATCGTCGTCAAGCGCGGCGAAGGCACCGGCGTGGTCCGCGTGCGCGACATCGCGCGGGTCGAACTGGGGGCCCAGGACTATCAGACCACGGCCTATCTCGACCGCACCACGGCCCTGCCCATCGTCATCATGCAGCGCCCGGGCTCCAACGCCCTGGAAACGGCCGAGCAGGTCATCGACGCCATGGACGACCTGGCCAAGGACTTTCCCGAAGGCCTGAAGCACACCATCGTCTATAACCCGACCGAGTTCATCGCCCGTTCCGTCGATGCTGTCTACACGACCATCGGCGAGGCGATCATCCTGGTGATCCTGGTCATCCTGGTGTTCCTACAGAATTTCCGCGCCGCCATCGTGCCGATCGTCGCCATTCCGGTGTCGCTGATCGGCACCTTCCTGGTCATGGGGATGCTGGGATATTCGATCAACAACCTGACCCTGTTCGGCCTGGTGCTCGCCATCGGGGTCGTGGTCGATGACGCCATCGTCGTGGTGGAAAACGTCGAACGCTATCTGGCCAAGGGGCTGAGTGCGCGCGAGGCCGCCCACAAGACCATGGACGAGGTCGGCGGCGCCATCGTCGCCATGTCCCTGGTGCTGGTCGCCGTGTTCCTGCCGACGGGCTTCATCACCGGCATTTCCGGGCAGTTCTACCGCCAGTTCGCCATCACCGTGGCGACGGCGACCATGATCTCCATGATCGTGTCCCTGACCCTTTCGCCGGCTCTTTGCGCGCTGCTGCTCAAGGCCAACCACGGCGGCACGGAACGCCATGGCGTCATGCGGACCCTGATGCTGCCCATCGACAAGTTCACGGCCGCCTTCAACTGGGGGTTCGAACGCCTGAACATCGCCTATACGGAAGGCACCAAACGGTTCGTGCGCAAGGCCGCCATCGTGCTGACCGTCTATGTCGGTTTGCTCGGTCTGACGGTCTATGAATTCAAGACCACGCCCTCGGGCTTCATCCCGGAACAGGATCAGGGCTACCTGATCACCGTCGTGCAGTTGCCGGCCGGGTCGTCCCTGGCGCGCACGGACGAGGTCGTGCGCCGTGCCATCGACATCATCCTGAAGCATCCCGACGTGGAACACGCCGTCGGCTTCGCCGGGTTCGACGCCGCGACCTTCACCAACGCGCCCAACGGCGGCGCCATCTTCGTGCCCATGAAGCCGATCGCCGACCGCGACAAGCGGGGAGCGACCGTCAACAAGGTGCTGGGCGAATTGCAGGCGCAGCTGTTCCAGATCGAGGACGCGATGATCTTCCTGGTCGCGCCGCCGCCCGTGCGCGGCATCGGCCGGGGCGGCGGTTGGAAGCTCTACGTCCAGGACCGCCGCGGTCGCGGCATCGAGGCCCTTCAGGCCGCCGCGCAAAGCCTTGTCGCCGCCGCCAACAAGGAACCGGGCCTGACCCGCGTGTTCTCGCTGTTCAATTCCGCGACGCCCAAGATCTACGCCGACATCGACCGCGTGAAGGCGGAAATCCTCGACGTGCCGGTGGAAAACGTGTTGGAGGCGCTGGAGGTCTATATCGGCTCCGCCTACGTCAACGACTTCAACTTCTTAGGAAGAACCTTCCGCGTGACGGCGCAGGCCGACGGTGAATTCCGCGACCAGCCGGGCGACGTGGCCAAGCTCTACGCGCGGTCGACCAAGGGCGACATGGTGCCCATCGGCTCGCTCGCCACGTTCCAGGACATCACCGGGCCGCACCGCGTGCCGCGCTACAACCTCTATCCCGCCGCCGAGGTCCAGGGCGCCAAGCTGCCCTCGATCTCGACCGGCGAAAGCCTGGACAAGATGGACGCCCTGGCGGCCAAGGTTCTGCCCGACGGGTTTTCCTACGAATGGACGGAAATCGCGTTGCAGCAGAAACTGGCCGGCGACACGGCGGTGTTCGCCTTCGGTCTGGCGGTGGTGTTCGTGTTCCTGCTGCTGGCGGCGCTTTACGAAAGCTGGGCCCTGCCCATGGCGGTCATCCTGATCGTGCCCATGTGCCTGCTGGCCTCGGTCGTCGGGCTCAACCTGCGCGGCATGGAATCCAACATCCTGGCCCAGGTCGGCTTCGTCGTGCTGATCGCCTTGGCGGCCAAGAACGCCATTCTGATCGTCGAATTCGCCAAACAGGCGGAGGAAGAAGGCATGACCGCCGTCGACGCCGCCATCAACGCGGCCAAGACCCGTCTGCGCCCGATCCTGATGACCTCCTTCGCCTTCATCCTTGGCGTGGTGCCGCTGATGATCGCCGAGGGGGCCGGCGCGGAAATGCGCCAAGCCCTTGGGACGACGGTGTTCTCGGGCATGGTCGGAGTAACGTTCTTCGGCCTGATCTTCACGCCCACGTTCTACGTCGCCTGCCGCTGGCTGGCCGACAAGATGCGCGCCCTGATGGGCCGCCAGACCCCGGCGGCCTAACGGGTGGTGTCGGAGGACCGCAGTTCGTCGGGCAAGGGCAGATGGGAAAAGTCGTAGGCGACGATGATGTGGCCGATGTCCCCGTCATTGCCGGCAAGCGGCAGATAGACGGCCTCAAAGGCCGTCGGCAGATTTTTTTTGACCGCCTGCACGTAACCGACCGCGCGGACCGGCCCCCGCGCCTCCAGGACCGGGCGATACCGGGCCTTGATCGCTTCCGCGGCTTGCGGATTATAGGTCTCGCACAGCAACTCGCCCGTGCCGTCTAGCCCCAGCACCGCCGAGATGCCCGTGCCCGAATACCGGCAGCGGAATTCCGCGCCGCCGTCGATCACGTCGCGGACGATGATCTGCGGTGCGATCCGGTAGACGTCCATCAGATTGATGTCGGTCCAGGCCGGATAGGGCCTGGAACCGCGTTTCATTCGCCAATAGTCGAACAGCGCCCGTGTCACCGGAGACCGAAACGTCTCCGTCATGGTGACGATGACGTTTTCCCCAAGCAGAGCCGCTTTTTTCTCGGACACGGTGAATTCCCGGCAACAGAAGGTTGTGAAGACATTTAGTCATACCAACCTATGCAACCCGCGGTAAAGGCTTCCGCGAGCCCGGTCAAAATCAGGACAGGCCGGGCTTCGGAACTTCGTCCTCTTCGGGATCGTAGGCGAAATCCAGAACCATCATGACATGGCCGATGCCCCCGTCGGCGCCGCTGACCGGCAGCATCACGCATTCGAACCCGGTCGGCAGGTTCTTCTCCACCACGCGGACGTAGCCAACGACGCGCACGGGGGCGTCGGCCGACAGGACCAGATGATAGCGCGCCAGCATCATGTCGCGGCCTTCGGGCGCATAGCATTCGTCGAGCAGCCTGCCCGTCGGATCCATGCCCAGCACGGAAACCAGCGCCGTGCCGCAGAACCGGCAGCGGAAATCGCGGCCGCCGTCGACCGGATCGCGGACCATGATATTGGGCGCGATGCCGTAGACGTCCATGAGGTTCAGATCGGTCCAGGCGGGCCGCCGCCGGTCCCCTGCCTTGTCCCGCCAATAGGCCAGCAACTGCCGCGCCATCGGGGACTTGAACGCGCCGTCGTCGCCGGCCACGGTGAACCGCGAATAGAGGAGATGACTCTGACGCTGCTCCATCGCGCGCCCCCTGACTACGTCGCTATTCACTCCTTATAGGCCGTCAGGAATCCGGGAGCCAGAGCGGCGTTTTCAGCTCTTGCCGGGCCGGCGGAACGTCACGCCCAGGTCCTCTTCATACAGCTTGATCATGGAGCTTTTCGGGCCCTGGCCGTAACCGGCCTCCAGCGCCCGTTCATAGATCGCCGTCATGGCGTCGGCCAGCGGCGTCGCGGCCTCGGCGTCCCTGGCCAGGCTCTGCACGTTGAGGATGTCCTTGTAGGCGCCCTGCATGGGGAAATCGCCCTCGAAATCGCCGTTCAGAACCTTGGGCACGAAATGCTCGGACGCGAACGACCGCGACGATCCCGTCAGCACCAGCTTCTCCAGCGCCTCGACCCCCATGCCCGACTTGAGGGCGAGCGGCAGCAGCTCGCAGAACGCCGCGATGTTGATGTTGTAGATCACGTTGTTCAGGCCCTTCATGGCCTGCCCGGCGCCGAGCGGCCCGGAATGGATGATCTCCTCGCCGCAGGCCTTGAGGAACGGCAGGGCCGCGTCATAGCCTTCCTTGGTGCCGCCGAACATGATGGTCAGGGTGCCGTCCGCCGCCCGCCGGGGCAGGCCGGAAATGGGGCAATCGAAGTAGGCGATCCCCTTGGCCGCCGCGTCCTCGGCGATGGCCAGCGCGTCGGGCCGCTTCATGGTGGTGGCGTCCAGCACCGTGATGTCCTTGCGCTCGGCATCGGCGATGCCGCCGGGGCCGTTGCCGCCCGGCCCGAAAATCACGTCCCGCACCTGCGGCGCGTCGGGCACGCAGATGATGACCGTGCCCGCCTTTTCCGCGACCTCGGCCGGGCTGGCGCAGGCGACGGCACCGGCATCGGTCAGCAATTTCACGGCCTCCGGCACGGGGTCGTAGACGAACACCGTCTCGGCCGCCTTCACGAGGTTGAGCGCCATGCCCCGGCCCATGGTGCCGAGGCCGATGAAACCGACGGAGGGAAGTGTCATGGATATGTCCTCTTGCGTTTGTTCTTTAGAAAAACCGGGTTCACCCTTATCGGCGATCCAACGTCACCTCGACAACGCCCAAATCGCCGAAATCGGCCACCGCGCGGTCGCCGGGGGCGACCGCCTCGATACCCGTGCAGGTGCCGGTCGACACCCACTCCCCCGCCGCGAGGCCGCGCCCCCGCCTGGACAACAGATTGACCAGCCACAGCAGCGAATTCAGGGGATCGCCGAGGGCCATGGACCCCACGCCCCTGCCCCGCTCCGCGCCGTTGATCCGCATGACCACGCCGTGGTCGCGGAAATCCATGTCGGGCGTGAACGGATGGACCGGGCCCAGCACCAGGGCGACGTTGACCCCGCCGTCGGCGACCAGCAGCGGCAGCAGGCCGCCCGCCGGCACGCCCTCGAACCGCCGGCCGACAACCTCGATGGCGGGCGCCACTTGGTCGACGGCGGCGCGGACGTCGGCGATCTCATAGCCGCCCGCCCGCGCCGGCAGATCGGCGCTCAGGCGAAAGGCGAACTCGCCCTCCACGGCAAGCGTGTGGGCGACGGACGGCACGATGGCACCACTTTGCGCCATGAAGGTCTGCGCGACCGCGCCGAACCAGGGCTCGTCCGTGCCCAGCTTTTCCTGGGACGCCTTGCTCGACGATCCGATCTTGAACGCGGCGATGGCAGCACCACAGGCCCCGTCGACCGCCGCCTGCACGGCATAGCCCGCGTCCAGGGTCCGCGGCAGGGTCACCGCGTCGAGATCCACCGTCCCGCCGTCCCGGCGGGCGGCCCAGAGCTGCTGAGCGAGGTCTTGAAGGGCGGGAGACAGCGTTGCGGCCGCCTGCGCGGCCGTGGGATCGGATGACATGGGGATGGGTCCTCTGGATGGTCTTGTTTGCTGGGCGCGGCCGAACGGCCGCTGGTTTTCATCAGCTTAGACGCAGGACCGCCAGAGAGACCATGGGAATTTGAGGGGCTGGTGGGATGGCCGTTCAAGCCCAAGGTTTCCAGGGCGGCGCCTAACAGGCGCTTTTCATAATTACCAAAATTTGGTACATTCGCCGCGATGGTTTTTTTTCGGGAGCTTGAAATGGCGCGCAATACGTCCGTTGTCCTTGGCGATCATTTCGCGGAATTCATCCAATCGCAAGTGCAGACCGGTCGCTACGGTTCGGCCAGCGACGTGGTCCGGGCGGGATTGCGGCTTTTGGAGGAGCACGAGGCGCAGGTGAAAACCTTGCGGGATGCGCTGGTTGCCGGAGAAGAGTCCGGTCCGCCCCAGCCGTTCGACAGCGACGCATTTTTGAAGCGGATGCGGGCCAAACATGGCGGGTAGGGAGCCGGGTAAAGGCACCCCATACCGGCTGACCCCGCGCGCCGAAAGCGATCTGGAAGAGATTTGGCTTTATACCTTCAAGACCTGGTCCCCGGAGCAGGCGGACCGTTATCACAACGACATCGTTGACGTGTTCGAGGGCTTGGCCGCGGGCCGGAAAATCGGGCGTCCGGTCGATGTTCGTGACGGGTATTTCAAATATCCAGCGGGTTCGCACATGGTGTTCTACCGCCTTGCCGACGACGGTCTTGTTGTCGTCCGTGTCCTGCATAAACGCATGGATGTCGAACGGCATTTGTAGACGTTGGGGAGCGGATCATGGCTGCCCGTTTGGCGTCCTGCGCGGGGCAAATCACCAGAACGGCATTTAATGCCGGGATTTTGGAGGAAATGGGGTGGCTGATGGGATTTGAACCCACGACCCTCGGCACCACAAGCCGATGCTCTAACCAACTGAGCTACAGCCACCATTCGGACCCTTTTCGAGCCCCGGAGCCGCCAATTTACTGGGCGCGGCCCACGAAAGAGCGCCCTGTGTAATCCCCTGCCCCGCTTACGTCAAGCGGGCTTGAAATGAAGCGCCAGCCAGACCGTTTCCCGATCCGCCGCCGTCCATTCGACGCGGTGGCGCTTGTGCGCCGGCAGCAGCAGGAAATCGCCGGGCGTGAGGGTATGGGGGGCGGCCGCGCCCTCGATCAGAAGCCCGGCCGCGCCCGCGAGCAGGATCACCCATTCGTCGTCGGTCTGGTCGTACCACTCCCCCGGCGGCGTCGCCTGGCCGGTGGAGACGATGCGCTCCAGCCGGAAGGCCCCGCCTTCGGCCAATCGGGTGAACACTTCCGCCCCCTGGCCGTCGGGCAGGTTCGCGAAAAGGTTCGATATGTCCGCCGCGTTGAAGTTGCTCATGACCGTTGCCTCCGCCCGACCGTCTACCATAGAGTGCCGCCCACCGGAAACGGGCCGCCAAGGCCCCGATACAAAGACCACCAGACGGAGATTTCATCCATGGTACAGATGGCCGCCGCGATGTCGCGGCTCGGCACCGAAAGCGCCTTCGAGGTTCTGGCCCGCGCCAATGCGCTGGCCGCCCAGGGCAAGGACATCATCAACCTCGGCATCGGCCAGCCCGACTTCAAGACCCCGCCGCATATCGTCGAGGCCGCCATCAAGGCGCTGAAGGACGGCCATCACGGCTATACCCCCGCCAACGGCATCCCCGAACTGCGGGAAGCCGTGGTGCGCGACATCGCGCGGCATCGGAAAGTGACCGTCGACCCCGCCGACGTCATCATCGTGCCGGGCGGCAAGGTCACCATGTTCTTCGCCGTGTTGGCCCTGGGCGAACCGGGGGCCGAGATCATCTATCCCAATCCGGGATTCCCGATCTACGAAAGCGTCATCAAGTTCACGGGCGCCACCCCCGTGCCCATGGCGCTGCACGAGGACAAGGGCTTCGCCTTCTCGGCCGAGGAAGTGTTGGCCCTGATCACGCCGCGCACCCGGCTGATCATCCTGAATTCCCCCGCCAACCCCACGGGCGGCGCCGTGCCGCGGGAGGAAATGGACAAGCTGGCGGCGGGCCTGGCCGAACATCCCCACGTCACCATCATGTCCGACGAGATCTATTGCCGCATGCTTTACGACGGGCGCGAGCACGTCAGCCTGCTGGAATACGAGCACCTGCGCGACCGGGTGATCCTGCTCGACGGCTGGTCCAAGACCTACGCCATGACCGGCTGGCGCATGGGTTACGGCGTGTGGCCGAAATCCATGGTCGAACCGGTCACGCGCCTGGCCATCAACTGCAATTCCTGCGTCAACGCGGCCAGCCAGTTCGCGGGCATCGCGGCGCTGGACGGGCCGCAGGACGCGGTCGACGACATGGTCAAGGCATTTGACGAACGCCGCAAGGTCATCCTGCGCGAACTGAACCAGATTCCGGGCTTTCGCTGCGCCGAACCGGGGGGCGCCTTCTACGCCTTCCCCAACATCGAGGGCACGGGACTGTCGTCCATGGAAATGCAGAACAAGCTGTTGAACGAGGCCGGCGTGGCGATCATTTCCGGCACCAGCTTCGGCGCCCATGGCGAGGGCTACATCCGCTTTTCCTACGCCAATTCCAAGGAAAACATCCTGAAGGCCGTGGCCCGCATCCGCGACTGCCTGTCCGGCTAGCGCGGCCCCGGTCCGCAACGATCCCAAGGGCATGTGCCGAAATTATTCGCACATGCCCTTTTTTTCGGCATTATGGGCAGGCAAACGGTTGACTCAAGGCCGCCAAGTTGCATCGTAAGTATTTGAATTGGGCTGATTTTCTTCACGGCCCGGAACTGGCACGCCTCCTGCTATACAGAGGCGGACGAGGAAGGACGGACGCCGCGCCAAGAACGGCTTCCGACCCGAGAAATCCGTCTCTTCTGATGGGGGGACAACCCCAAGGGAACCAAACTGATGAAAAAAATCGAAGCCATCATCAAGCCGTTCAAGCTGGATGAGGTGAAAGAGGCCCTCCACGAGGTGGGCCTGCAAGGAATCACGGTGGTCGAGGCCAAGGGCTTCGGTCGCCAGAAGGGGCACACGGAGCTCTACCGCGGGGCCGAGTACGTGGTCGATTTCCTGCCCAAGGTGAAGATCGAACTGGTCGTCAACGACGACATGGTCGCCAAGGCCGTCGAGGCCATTCAGCAGACGGCCCAGACCGGCCGCATCGGCGACGGCAAGATCTTCATCATCCCCGTTGAAGAAGCGATCCGCGTGCGCACGGGCGAACGTGGGTCGGAAGCGATCTAGCCGTCCGGTTCCCGCCGGCCACCGCGCCGGCGCGCCAGGGAGGCCTAAACCAAAGCGCGTTCAAAAATATCGTCTGGACACCTAGTCAAGAAAAGGAAGCAAGTATGAGCTTGGATCTGAAAACACCGGCGGAATTCGTTAAATACGTGACGGACAACGAAATTCCCTTCGTTGACCTTCGCTTCACCGACTCCCGCGGGAAATGGCAGCACCTCACCATGGTGTCTTCCTTCGTCACCGAGGCCGAATTCGAAGACGGCATCATGTTCGACGGCTCGTCGATCGCCGGCTGGAAGGCCATCAACGAATCCGACATGGCGCTGATCCCCGACGCCTCCACGGCGGTCATGGACCCGTTCTCGGCCCAGCCCTGCGTGATCCTGTACTGCGACGTTCTCGACCCGGTCACCGGCCAGGGCTATGAGCGCGACCCGCGCTCCATCGCCAAGCGCGGCGAAGCCTATCTGGGCACCACGGGCATCGGCGACACGGCCTACTTCGGCGCCGAGCCGGAATTCTTCGTGTTCGACGACGTGCGCTATTCCGTCGAAATGAACAAGTGCTTCTACGAGTTCACCTCCGAAGAAGGCCCCTATGTCTCGGGCACCCTGTTCGACGAAGGCAACCTGGGCCACCGCCCGGGCGTCAAGGGCGGCTACTTCCCCGTCCCGCCGGTTGATTCATGCCACGACCTGCGCGGCGAAATGGTCAGCGTGATGCAGGAAATGGGCCTGACCATGGACAAGCATCACCACGAAGTCGCCGCCTCCCAGCACGAACTGGGCATGGCGTTCTCGACCCTGGTGCGCGCCGCCGACAACGTGCAGATCTACAAGTACTGCACCCAGATGGTGGCCCATACCTACGGCAAGTCGGCGACCTTCATGCCGAAGCCCGTGGCCGGCGACAACGGCACCGGCATGCACACCCACCAGTCCATCTGGAAGGACGGCAAGCCGACCTTCGCGGGCTCGGGCTATGCCGACCTGTCGGAAACCTGCCTGTACTACATCGGCGGCATCATCAAGCACGCGAAGGCCCTCAACGCCTTCACCAACCCGTCGACCAACTCCTACAAGCGCCTGATCCCCGGCTTCGAAGCCCCGGTGCTGCTGGCCTATTCGGCCCGTAACCGCTCGGCCTCCTGCCGCATTCCGTATTCGGGCAGCCCCAAGGGCAAGCGTTGCGAAATCCGCTTCCCGGACGCCACGGCCAACCCGTACCTGGCGTTCACGGCCATGATGATGGCCGGCCTCGACGGCATCCAGAACAAGATCCATCCGGGCGACCCGATGGACAAGGACCTCTACGATCTGCCGGCCGAAGAACTGGCGGGCGTGCCCACCGTCTGCGGATCACTCCGCGAAGCCATGCAGGCGCTGGACGCCGACCGCGACTTCCTCAAGAAGGGCGACGTCTTCACCGACGACGCCATCGACGGCTACATGGATCTCAAGTGGGAAGAGATCTACAACTTCGAACACACGCCGCATCCGGTTGAATTCATGATGTATTATTCCTCCTAAGACAGACGGCGGGCGGGACCGCGCGGTCCCGCCCTGCCCTGTCTTTCGGAGACATCACGACCAATCGGAAGACCGGCGTTCAACCGGTTTTACGCGCCAAACTTGGGGGCCCTGTCGTTTCGGCGGCGGGCCCCCGATTTTCTTGGGGGCTAGAGCCTATCATCTTGATAGGCTCTACTCTTCGTGACCCGGCGGCGGCAGGTCGCGGGGGTCGAGGGCGCGGCCGTGCAGCACCGGCATCAGGTCGAAGTAGGGCCGGATGATGGGCGAGGCCGAGGCCTCGAAATCCGCGAACGGCCCGTCGAAGAACACCCGGCCCTCGTGCAGCATGACCGTGCGCGGTTGCAGCCTTTGCAGCAGGTCCTTGTCATGGGTGACGATCAGGGTCGTCCGATGCTTGCCCGACCGGGTCGGCGCCACGTGCGTGCGCGCGATCAGGTCGTGCATGGTCGACGCCGTGGTCGGGTCCAGGCCGGTGGTCGGCTCGTCGTAGAACAAAACCTCCGGGTCCATGGCGAGGGCGCGGGCCACGGCCAGACGCTTGGCCATGCCGCCGGACAGTTCGTTCACGTCCGTCGCCATGAAATCGTCCGTATCGGGAAGGTCGACCGCCGCCAGGACCCTGCGCGCGACGACGGCGATCTCGGGCTCTTCCATGTCCAGAACTTCCGTGAGCCACAGGCCGATGTTGTCCAGCACCGTGCCGGAAAACAGGGCATTCCTTTGGAACACCACGCCCCAATGGGTGTGCAGGCGGTCGGTCTCCATCGTATCGAGCGCCGACAGGTCGATCAGGGGGGCGCCGTCCATGTCGTGGTCGGCAACGAACACGCGGCCCTGGTCCGGGTCGAGACGGCCGAGGATGTGGTTGAGCAGAACCGTCTTGCCGCTGCCCGAGCCGCCGACGACGGCGACGATCTCGCCCCGTTCGATCGACAGGTCGATGCCGGTGAGCACCCGATGGGCACCGAAGGCCTTGTACAGGCCCTCGATCCTGATTTCCGCCGGCACGGCGCTCATCGGGCCGCGGCCGCGCGGGCCTGGGGCGGGTGCCGCCTCACCCCCGCACCTTGACGGGTTCGTACTCCTCCAGCCGGTCCGTGGCCGGCGCCGGGGTGCGCGACAGGGCGGCGACGGCGTCCCACAAATCCTGGGTCATCTTGACGTCCAGGGACTTGAGCGAGGGTTCCAACTGTTTGACATTACGGGCGCCGACGATGGGGGCCGTGACCGCCGGATGGGCCGCGACCCAGGCGACGGCGAGCGTCACCGGATGAATGCCCTGCTTTTCCGCGAATTCCGTGAACCGGCCGGCGGTTTCCAGCATCCAGTCGTCGGAATAGCGTACGGCGTATTCCTGCTTGTCCTTGACCCGGCCGACCTTGGGCTGCACGCCGGGGCGGTACTTGCCCGACAGCATGCCGCCGCCGACGGGGCTGTAGGTGATGACGCCCATGCCCTCGGCCTGGGCCTGGGGGAAAATTTCCGCCTCGGCCGCGCGCTTGACCAAATTGTACATGGGTTGGATCACGTCGAACTTGGTCCAGCCGTTCTTTTCCGAAATGCCGAGCGCCTTGGCGACCTGCCAGGCGGCGTAGTTCGACGCCCCGATATAGAGCACCTTGCCCGAGCGCACCAAATCCTCCAGCCCGCGCAGGACTTCCTCCAGCGGGGCCAGCTTCTCGAAGCGGTGCATGAACAGCACGTCCAGGCGGTCGGTCTTGAGTCGCTTGAGGCTGTCCTCCACCGCCATGACGACATGACGGCGGTTGCCGCCCGTGGAATTGATGTCGCCCCGAATGTTGTTGAAGCATTTCGAGGTGATGACCAGGTTGTCCCGTTCGCCCTTCATCAGATCGCCCAGGATTGCCTCGGCCTTGCCCTTGGTATAGGCGTCGGCGCAGTCGAAGAAGTTGATGCCGATGTCGCGCACCTTCTTGTACATGGCCTTGGACGCGGCCTTGTCGGCCTCGGCCCCGAAGGACATGGTGCCGAAGCACAGTTGCGACACCCGCACGCCCGTGCGGCCCAGCGTTCTGTATTCCATGGATTGATCCTCCCGTCGGGCGTCCCGGACGCGGCGGCGCGGCGATGTGCCGGCGGCCCCGGGGCGCGTTCGTCATTGCTGGGCGCAGATTGCCGGGCCGGGGGAAAAGACGCAAGAGAAGGCGCATATTCCACGCCACTTATTCCGCATGCCGGTTGCAGAAAACCCCCTTTAATTCCAATATGATGGATTACGCGCGTGCGGCATTCCTTTTCCCGGGCAGCAGACGATATGGAGTTTTCGAACCACCTCATCCTGATCGGGTCGGCGCTGATCCTGGTCAGCATCGTCGCCGGCACCCTGTCGTCGCGGTTCGGCGCCCCGTTGCTGCTGGTGTTCCTGGTGCTCGGCATGCTGGCCGGCGAGGACGGCCCCGGCGGGCTCAAGTTCAATGACTATGAAGCCACCTATCTGGTCGGCAGCATCGCTCTCGCGGTGATCCTGTTCGACGGCGGTCTGCGCACCCGATGGAAGGATTTCCGCGGCGTCGGCGCGCCGGCGGCGGTGCTGGCGACCGCCGGGGTGCTGATCACCGCCGCGCTCACCGGCGTCGCGGCGCGGTTTCTGCTCGGCGTTCCCTGGCTGGAAGGTCTGCTGATCGGCTCGATCGTCGCGTCGACGGACGCGGCGGCGGTGTTCTTGTTGCTGTCGGCACGGGCCATGCGCCTGCGCGAACGGCTGGGCGCGGTCCTTGAGGCCGAGGCTGGGCTGAACGACCCCATGGCCGTGCTGCTGACCGTCACCTGCGTCGGCCTGATCCTGTCGACCGATCCGTCGCTCAGCGTCGATACCGCGACCATCGTCGCCGGGCGGTTCGCCCTGCAAATCGTCGGGGGGCTGCTGGCGGGATTGATCGGGGGCTATGTCCTCCTGGCGGCGCTCAACGGCCTGACCATCGCGTCGGGGCTCTATCCGGTGCTGGCCGCCTCGGGCGCCCTTCTGTTGTTTGCCGGCGCCCAGGAAATCGGCGCCAGCGGATTCCTCGCCGTCTATATCGCGGGCCTTGTCGTCGGCAACCGGCGGCACAAGGCGACGCTGTTGATCAACCGCTTCCACGACGGCCTGGCCTGGCTGTGCCAGATCATCATGTTCCTGATCCTGGGCCTGTTGATCACGCCCAGTTCCCTTATCCCGGTCATCCTGCCCGCCGTCGCCATCGCCGCCGCATTGATGTTCGTGGCCCGGCCCGTCGCCGTAGGATTGTCCCTGGCGGCATTCCGCTATCCGCCCCGGGAAATCGCCTTCGTATCCTGGGTCGGGTTGCGCGGCGCCGTGCCCATCTTTCTCGGCACCATTCCCGTGATCGCGGGTGTCGACGACGCGGAGACCTATTTCGGCGTGGTCTATGTCGTCGTCATGGCCTCGCTGATCGTGCAGGGGTGGAGCGTCGGCACCGTCGGGCGGCGTCTGGGCGTGCTGCTCGCCCCCCGTCCGGCGCAGCCGCCCCGGGTCGAAATCGATCTGCCGTCCGATGTCGGCAAGGACATGACCGCCTATACCGTCCAGGCGCGCAGCCTGGCGCTGCGGCGCGACTTGGCCCGCCTGCCGCTGCCGGAAAACATCGACGTCGTCTCCATCATCCGTGACGGCATCCTTCGGACCCCCGCCGACGTCGAACGCCTGGCCCCGGGGGACGACGTGATTTTGTTAGCACCCCCCGATCAGGCCGTGGCGCTCGACCGGCTGTTCGGCGCGCGGCAACCCGGGCAGAACGATCCAGACACGGTCGGCGAGTTCTCATTCGATGCCGAGACCTCCCTCGGCGCCATCGCCGATGCCTATGATTTCTGGATTCCCGGCAATCGGCGCGAGAGGCCGGTCGGTGAATTCCTGCGCCGCAACCTGTTGCGCGCGCCCCTCGCCGGGCGCCGCCTGCACCTGGTTTCGGTCGAACTGATCGTCCGGCGCATGGAGAACGGCCGGATCGTCACCGTCGGCATCGAATTGGACCCGGTGGCGGGACGCTGGCGGCGCCTGTTCGACCTCACGAAGGTCTGGCTGGAAAGCCGCCTCGGCCGAGGCTGAGGGTAATCACGCGACAACGGTTCAATCCCGGCGAAAAACCCTTTAACCTCAATTCAGGTACGCTGGTCACTGTCCGGCCGGCGGGCCTCTCCGGAACCGAATGCTTAAGGACCGCCCATGGGATCGCACGCGACCCTGCCCTATCTGCGGGAAACGATCATCTTCCTGGTCGCCGCCGGCGTCATGGTTCCCCTATTCCACCGCTTCCGCGTCAGCCCCGTGCTCGGCTATCTGGTCGTCGGCGGAATCATCGGCCCCTTCGGCCTGGGCCTGCTGGCTGACGATTTCCCGATCCTGTCTCAAGTCGTGATTTCGGACATTTCAGGCGTCCAGGCGCTTGCCGAACTGGGCATCGTGTTCCTTTTGTTCACCATCGGCCTGGAATTGTCGCTGGAACGCCTGTGGGCCATGCGCCGGCTGGTGTTCGGCCTGGGCAGCCTGCAAGTCCTGCTGACCGGCACGATCATCGGCCTGATCGCCTTCGAATTCGGCAACTCGGTGCGGGCGTCGATCGTGCTCGGCGCCTGTCTCGCCCTGTCATCGACGGCGATCGTCATGCAGCTGCTGTTGGAGGGCCGCCGGATCGGCACACCCTTGGGCCGGTCCAGTTTCGCGATCCTGTTGATGCAGGATCTGGCCGTCGTGCCCATCCTGTTCGTGGTCGGGGTGCTCGGCACCAAGGTCGACAGCGGGTTCGGCGCGGACCTGGCCCTGGCGCTGGGCAAGGCGGCGCTGACCATCGTGCTGATCTACATGGGCGGGCGGCTGATCCTGCGCCCGGCCCTGCGCCTGGTCGCGCAGACCCGCAGCCCGGAGATGTTCATGGCGGCGGTGCTGCTGACCGTCATCGGCATCGCCGCGATCACCGGCTATGCCGGCCTGTCCATGGCGCTCGGCGCCTTTCTTGCCGGCCTGTTGCTGGCCGAAACGGAATACAGCCACGAGATCGAGGTCGATCTGGAGCCCTTCAAGGGCCTGATGCTGGGACTGTTCTTCATGTCCGTCGGCATGGGCATCGACTGGCGGGTGATCGGCGACGAACCGATGTGGATTCCCTTGTCCGTGTTCGGCCTGTTCCTTGTGAAGTCGATCATCACGGCGGGCCTTTGCCTTGCCTTCGGCCTGCCCCGCCATACCTCGCTCGAAGCCGGCCTGCTGCTGGGTCAGGGCGGCGAGTTCGCCTTCATCGTCGTCGGCCTGGCCATGAGCCTGTCCCTGCTGCCGGCGAATGTCGGACAGTTCATGCTGATCGTCTCCAGCCTGACCATGCTGGTCACACCGCTGGTCGCCAAAGCGGCGGAAATTCTTGCCGGCCGCATGGAACGCCGGGAAACGACCCGCACCCATCAGGGCAGCCTGGAGGCCGTCGGGGATATGGAGGGCCATGTCATTCTGGCCGGGTTCGGGCGGTTCGGGCGCACCCTGGCCAACACCTTGCAGGCGGAATCCATCACCTTCATCGCGCTCGACACGGACCCCGGGCATGTCGCCAGCGCGCGGGCCGAAAAGCTGCCCGTGTTCTACGGCGACGCCTCGCGCCTCGACCTGCTGAATCGCGCCCATATCGAACGCTGCGCCGCCGTCGTCGTCACCATGGACAACCCCGCGGCGGCGGAACGGATCGTCGGTGAAATCCGCCGTACCTGGCCGCTGATCGCCGTCTATGCGCGGGCGCGCGACAAGGCGCATGCCGTCCGCATGATGAATGCCGGCGCGACCCAGGCCGTGCCGGAATCGATCGAGGGCAGCCTGCAACTGGCCGGGCGCGTGCTGTCGGGTCTGGGCGCGACGGAAGAGGTCGTGCGCCGCCGCCTGGAACACCAGCGTTCGATCGAGGAACTGTAACGCCTGAGGGTGGGTGCCCTTAGAACGGAATCCAGGAGTGTTCCTTGGAATAATGCAGATAGCCGATGCTGGCCCCGGCGCGCAGGCCGACGCCCGTGCGGATCGGCGCCAGGATCACCTTGCCCGACTGCTGGTAGTTGATGCCGACGCCGGCGACCACATAAAAGCTGCCGTCAACACCCGGATAGCGCTGAAACAGGGCCTCCGTGTCGTCCAGGTTATAGATCAACGTGAACACCTTGGACGCATTACCGCCGAAATCGAAACCGATGGACGGCCCCTGCCAGTAGACCTGGCGGCCTCCGCCAGCCTTGCGTTCCAACATGCCTTCACCATAGCGCAGGCCGACGCCGATGGCGCCGGAAGCCTCCTCGCCCAGGATCACCGCGTTGGGCTGTCCCTGTTCGGCGAAGACCTTCTGAATGGCCTCGGCCAAGCCTTTGGTAGTGGCCCCGAAGAAGCCCTTGGCCTTGGCCATGATCTCGTCCTGGGTGTAGGTATCGTCGGCATGGGCGGGTACGGTGGCCGTGACGGCAGCGGCAAGAACGCAGGCAAACAGCATGGGAATCAGGCGCATGGGAAAGGTCGCTCCTTTGGCTTGGCCGGAACGGCACCCGAAGACGTCTCCGGACCGCGATACGATGCCTACTCTAGGGCTGCGAATGCGGCGATCCAATGACAATGGTCACAAATGTCTCGGCGCGCGCATTCCCGGTTTTGCTGCAATGCAATATTTTAATCCAACGCCATCATGCAACCGCTTTTCCCGCACCGCCGACCGGAATTCAAAATATTTCATTTAATTTCATATAATTATAAAATTATCCCATCCCATCTTCATCCCGAATACGGTGCAAAACCACACCAAATCGAAGAATTTTGTTTATTGTGCATTGCAATATTTTCGGCTTAAGCTTTTCCCCATAGCCATGCAGACCCCAGCGCCGGGAACCTGCCCGCATCGAACGGCGGTGCGCCGCCGCCTCATGCTTCGGACGTGAACAGGGAGCCTCGACCAACCCGCGTCAGCGTCGGCACATCGGGTCACCAGAGACTTTCTGACGATTGAAAGGACCCCCTTCCATGATCGCCAGATTGATCGCTTTTCCACAGAAAACCGTGGGTAGCAATGCCGGCCACGCCAACCGGCTTTCGGAAATTCTAAGTCTCCTGAACCGGGTCGCCGCGATCGCCGACGATGCGCACAAGGACGAGAAGGCCGCCCTCGAAGAGGTGTTCGAACAGGTCTGTTCCTTCACCGGCTGGCCCATCGGCCACCTTTACGTGCGCGATCCGGGCGATCCCCTGCGCTATGTATCGCGCGACGTGTGGCGGTTGGAGCCGGGCATGGACACCGCCGCCATCGCGGAATTCATGACCCTGAGCAAGGACACGGTGTTCACCCGCGGCACCGGCCTTGTCGGCATCATCGCCGAAACCGGCGAGGCCCGCGCCGTGGAGGACGTGACCATCCTGCCTCAGTTCCTGCGCGCAGAGGCAGCACGGCGCAACGAGGTGCGCGGGTTCTTCGGCTTTCCCGTGATGCTGGACGGCGCCTGCGTGGCCGTGGCCGAGTTCTATGGCCGCCAGACGGGGCTGCTCGACGACACGTCGCTTGAGATCATGACCTATGTGTCCTCGCAGCTGGCCCGCGTGTTCGAACGCCAGACCTTCGAAAAACGCAAAACGGCCCTGATGGACCAGTTCGAAACCAGCGTGCAGAGCGCCGTGGGACGGCTCGGCGCCGCCTCGGGCGAGCTGAGCGGCTCGGCCGACGAGTTGGGACAGCGTTGCGGCGCGGCCGCCGACGCCTGCGCCAAGGTCGGGACCGGGATCGCCGACATCGCCGCCGCCGCGGGATCTTTGCAATCCGCCATGGCCGCCCTTGACGACGCCGAACGCAACACGGAAAGCAAGACCTCGGTCGTGATCGGCACGGTCAACCAATTGGCCGGGGAACTGCGCGACGCCGTGGCCCAGCTTGAGACCTCCAACCAGGCCGCGCAGGACATCGGCGACATCACCAGAAACGTCAGCGAAATCGCGGGACAAGTCCGCATGCTCGGCCTCAACGCGACCATCGAGGCGGCGCGGGCCGGCGACATGGGCAAGGGCTTCGCCATCGTCGCCAGCGAGATCAAGAACCTGGCGCAGCAGTCCGAAGCCGCGTCCGGCTGCATCGCCGACCAGATTTCCGGCCTCCAGGACACCGTGCGCGCCAGCGCCGCCAGCATGGCGGGCGTCGCCGGCAAGATGGAGGATCTGGTACGGACCGTTCACGGCATGGCCCAGGTCCTGAGCGGCCAGAAACAGGCCACGGGCACCATCGGCCGTCATGTCGCCGGCTCTCAGGCCACGGTGGCGGGCATCACGGCGGACGTGGCGCTGATGGACGAGGCCATGGCGGTGTTGTCGGAACTGTCCCGGGGTCTCGGCCGCCTGGCAACGGATTTGGAAGGCACGGCCCATGACGTGTCCCATTCGGGCGAGGCCTTCATGACCGCCATGCGGGGCTGATCCCCACCCGCCTGCCTCAAGGCGCCGCAACCCGATCCCGGCGGTCAGCGGTCCGGCAGCGTGACGGTCACCGTGCCCTTGCCGTAGCCATGCACCTTGTCGTGGGCCCGCACGACGACGCTTTTGACCCCCGCCGGCACCCTTACCCCGTCGATCGCGCGCGTGAACGGTTGCTCGTCCACATGCGGGTGGTACAGAACCCGGCGATCCAGCAGCGTGCCGTCCGGCGCCAGAACCTCGAAATTGTCGGCGTAATGATCCCAGCCCGTGTCGCCGTGGCGGATCGTGGCGCTTACCGTATAGGTGCCGTCGCCGTTGGGTGACGCCTCCGCATGAACGACGCGGGGCGCATCGGCCAGGGCGGCACCACCGGCCAGCATCAGCGACAGGGCCGTGACGGCGGCGGCGGAAGTTCGAGTTCGGCACGGCATGACGGTGATTCCCATTCAATTTCTCAGGGAAAACCCCGGAATGCCTAGGATTTTAACTTGCCTGCACGGCGGCGGCCAAGGGCATGACGAAAAAGTGTTGACGACAATGTTCATGTTATGTTCTTTTGTGTTCACGCAATGTTTCACCCCTGCCGGGAGATGCCCCATGTCCATTTCACGCCTTCATGAACTGTTCGCCCTCGCCGTCATGTTCACCGCCGGCTATGCCTGCATGGTGGTCGGCTGACGGCCTTCCGTCCCCTCGCCCCGGTGCCCTAGGACGGCGGCACGGCACGCTTGTTGCCGTCCTCGTCCAGGGCGACGAAGGTGAAAATGCCCTCGGTCACCTTGACCCGCCGGTCGCGGGCCCGCTGACGCAGGGCCCAGGCCTCGATGCGGATGGCGATCGACGTGTTGCCGACGCGGATCACCTCGGCATAGCAGCACAGCACATCCCCGACATTGACGGGCTTGTGGAAGATGAAACCGTCGACCGCCACGGTGGCGACCCGGCCGCCGGCGCGCTGGGCCGCGGTGATGCCGCCGGCCACGTCCATTTGCGCCATCACCCAGCCGCCGAAGATGTCGCCGGACGGATTGGTGTCGGCCGGCATGGCGAGGGTGCGGATCGCCAGTTCGCCGCGCGGCAGATCATCGTGGGAAGCGGTCGAATCGGCGGAATTCTGGGGCGTCATCGCGAAATATTCCTGTTTCTGCAATAGGGATTTCAGCACAATATATGGTAATTCATTGCACCCCCCCTACCCCATTATGGTATAGCTTGGGGCAAGCCGAGGCCAGCGCAGGGCCAGCCGGCAAGGACACGAAAAACACGCGAACTCGCGCCGCGGGTTACAAGGCGCCGGACACCGAATGACCGACCTATTTCAACACGCCCAGGACAAAAAGCAACCGGATAAGGTGCCGCCGAAGGCCGTCGCCACCAAGCCCGCCAAGGTCGCGCAAAAGGCCGCCCAGCCCTCGGGCGACGGCGACTATACGGCCAAGGACATCGAGGTTCTCGAGGGCCTGGAGCCCGTCCGCCGCCGCCCCGGCATGTACATCGGCGGCACGGACGAACGTGCCCTGCACCATCTGGCGGCCGAAATCATCGACAACTCCATGGACGAGGCCGTGGCCGGCCACGCGGGGCGCATCGAAGTCGCGCTCGGCGAGGACGGGGCGCTCACCGTGCGCGACAACGGGCGCGGCATCCCCATCGACCCGCACCCCAAGTTCAAGGACAAGTCGGCGCTCGAGGTCATCATGACCACGCTGCATTCCGGCGGCAAATTCTCGGGCAAGAACTACGAAACCTCGGGCGGTCTGCACGGCGTCGGGCTGTCCGTGGTCAACGCCCTGTCGTCGGAACTGATCGTCGAGGTCGCCCGCGACAAGAAACTGTGGCGCCAGACCTATTCGCGGGGCAATCCGACCTCCAAGCTCGAGGACGCGGGTGCGGTCAACAACCGGCGCGGCACCACGGTGACGTTCTCCCCCGATCCTGACATCTTCGGCGCGCGCTGCGCCTTCAAGCCGCAGGCGCTTTACCGCATGGCGCGGTCCAAGGCCTATCTGTTCAAGGGCGTCGAAATCCGCTGGTCCTGCGATCCCAAGCTTCTCAAGGCCGATGATCCGACCCCGGCGGAAGCCACCTTCCACTTCCCGGGCGGCCTCGGCGACTACCTTCAGGCGTCCCTGGAGGCCCGCAAATGCCTGACCGACCAGCCCTTCGTCGGCGAGGGCAAGCTGATCGGCGGCACCGGCCGCGCCGAATGGGCCATCGCCTGGCCGCTCGACGAGGAAGGTTTCTGTTCGTCCTACTGCAACACCATTCCGACGGCCCAGGGCGGGACCCATGAAACGGGCCTGAAATCGGCCCTGTCGCGGGGGCTGCGCGCCTATGGCGATCTGGTCAAGAACAAGGAAGCCGCCAAGGTTCAGGCCGACGACATCACCGGCGGGGCGGCGATCATGCTGTCCGTGTTCATCGGCGACCCGCAGTTCCAGGGCCAGACCAAGGACAAGCTGGCGACGGCCGAGGCCCACCGCCTGGTCGAAACCGCCGTGCGCGACCATTTCGACCACTGGCTGTCCGGCCATCCGGCCCAGGCCAACGCGTTGCTGGAGCACGCCATCGAGCGCGCGGAAATGCGCCTCAAGCGCCGCGCCGCCAAGGAAACCAAACGTCAGTCGGCGACCCGCCGCGTGCGCCTGCCGGGCAAACTGTCCGACTGCACGCGCAATACGTCCCAGGGCACGGAAATCTTCCTGGTCGAGGGCGACAGCGCCGGCGGCTCCGCCAAGCAGGCGCGCCTGCGCGAGACCCAGGCCGTGCTGCCCCTGCGCGGCAAGATTCTCAACGTCGCCAGCGCGACCGCCGACAAGATGCGCGCCAACCAGGAACTGTCGGACCTGATGGAAGCCCTCGGCTGCGGCACCGGCGATCAGTTCATGGAAGACGATCTGCGTTACGAGAAGGTCATCATCATGACCGACGCCGACGTCGACGGCGCCCATATCGCGTCGCTTCTGATGACATTCTTCTTTCAGGAAATGCCCAAGCTGGTGGAAACCGGGCATCTCTATCTTGCCCTGCCGCCCTTGTACCGGCTCAGCCAGGGCGGCAAGTCGGCCTATGCCCGCGACGATGCGCATAAGGACGAATTGATGGAGACCGAGTTCAAGGGCCGCGGCAAGGTCGACGTCAGCCGCTTCAAGGGCCTCGGCGAAATGCCGCCGGCTCAGTTGAAGGAAACCACCATGGACCCGTCCAAGCGCATCCTGCTGCGCGTGACCCTGCCCACGGGGGACGGACCCGAGGTCAAGTCCGAGGCCAAAAAGACGGCGAAACTGGTGGAAAGCCTGATGGGGCGGAAGCCGGAACTGCGCTTCGCCTATATCCAGGAACACGCGAAGTTCGTCCAGGACATCGACATTTAGTCACCGGATATTGAATCAGCCCGCCAGGCCGACCCCCGCCGCCACGGCGGCGGCCGTGCGGTCGGGCACGCGGTAGACGTAGACCTGCGGACACTGCGAATCATAGAGCTTGTGCACGGCCTCGGGCGTCCAGCCGGGAATGTCGAACACGTTGGACACCACCAGGGTACCGGGTTTGAGCTCCGCCTCCAGCTTGTGCCGAAGCTTTTCCAGAAGCTCACTGTAAAGGTAACAGACCACGGCATCCGTGCCCGCGAGCGAGACCTTGCGGAAGTCGGCGCGCCGGACCGTCACGTTGCGCGGGCCGCACAGACCGTTGCGCACCTTCATCACCAGCCAGGGAAACGGCGACAGCTCATAGGCCATCGTTTCCGATTCCGGCAATGCCTTGGCGATGGAGAACGCCAGATCGCCCCAACCGGCGCCCAGGTCCACCACCGCGCAGACCCCCGCCAGATTGAGGATTTCATTGATCTTTCGCCGCGAGGTGCGCGACGACGGCATGGGCGAAATGCCGGTGACCACGACGTAGTAGGTCGTGACGATGACGAACAGCAGCACGCCGGCGAGGATCAGGTAATCGCCGCGCACCCGCCTGGATCTCAGTTCAACAAGTCGGCGGAAGGCTCAAGGCCCGTGGCCTCGTCGATCCCCAGCATGAGGTTGAGGCACTGCACCGCCTGCCCCGACGCCCCCTTGCCCAGGTTGTCGAGCAGCGCCGTCAGCACTACCTGGCCCGTGGCTTCGTTGGCGAAGACAAAGAGCTTCAGATCGTTGGTGCCGTTCAGGCCCTCGGGCTCCAAATGTCCCATTCCAAGCGCCGCGTCATAACTCTCGACGGTGACGAAACGGCGGCCCGCGTAATGGTCGGCGAGCGCCCCATGCAGGTCCTTGGCCGTCGGCGTGCCCGGCAGCGTCCACAGGGGCACCGGGATCTGCACGATCATGCCCTGGTGGTAACGCGCCACGGAGGGCACGAAGATCGGCGCGTGGTTCAACCCAGAATACTTATGGATTTCCGGCACGTGCTTGTGCGCCAGACCAAGCGCGTAGACCCGCACGGCAGTGTCGATATGCCCTTCCGCGTTCGGATTCTCGAAGGCCTCGATCAATTGCCGCCCGCCGCCGGAATAGCCCGACACGGCGTTGATCGCGGCGGGAAAGTCCTTGGGCAGCAATCCGGCCGACACCAACGGGTGCAGCAGCGACACCGAGGCAACGGCATAGCAGCCCGTGTTGGCCACGCGCGCGGCACCGGCGACCGTGGCCTCATGGCCCTTGTCGTATTCCGGAAAGCCGTAGGCCCAGCCGGCGGCCGTGCGGTGCGCGGTCGAGGCGTCGATCACCCGGGTCGAATTGTTTTCGATCAGCGCCACGGATTCCTTGGCCGCCGCATCGGGCAGGCAGAGGATCGCGACGTCCGCCGCGTTCAGCATCTCTGCCCGCGCCCCGGCGTCCTTGCGGCGGTCGTCGGCCAGGCGCAACAGGTCCACGTCGGCGCGGCGGGACAGGCGCTGGCTGATTTGCAGTCCCGTGGTCCCTACTTCCCCGTCGATGAATACCTTGGCGGTCATGGTCTCAGTCCTTGTGGTATCTTGGCCTTGTCGCGAATGAGTCTTTGCGCCGACAGGGTATAGGCGGACCGAGGCCCCGGCGCAAGAATGCGCATTGATCCGCCGGACGCCACGGGTCTAGAGTTTCCCCCACACCTCCCGCCGCCTCCCTTTGCGAAAGCCCCAAACTCATGCTGCTGCCGACCTCCAAAACCTTCACCCATGGCGATTTCAAACTGTCCACGGGGGAGACCCTGCCGGACCTGACCATCGCCTACGAAACCTGGGGCAAGCTCAACGCCGCTGGCGACAACGCCATCCTGCTGTGCCACGGCTACACCAACTTCCCCCATGCCGCGGGCGACGCAAGCGGCTGGGCCCACAACCTGATCGGCCCGGGCAAGGGCATCGACACGGACAAGTATTTCGTCGTCTGCTCCAACAACCTGGGTTCCAGCTACGGCACCTCCAGCGCCGCGACGGTCAACCCGGCGACCGGCAAGCTCTGGGGTCCCGACTTTCCCAAGTTTACGGTGGCCGACACGGTCGAGGCGCAGCGCATCCTCATCGACCATCTAGGCATTGGCCAGTTGAAGGCCGTCATCGGTTACTCCTACGGCGGCCACCTGACCTTCCGCTGGGGGGCGACCCATCCCGACCGCATGCGCGCCCTGGTGCCGATCGCCGGCGTCATCAAGCGCGCCACCACCATGGCGCAGGTCGAAGAAATCCGCGGCCGCTATGCCAAGTGTGCCGGCTGGAACGGCGGCCATTACGTCGGCAATCCCGACGCAGGGCCGGTCTATGCGGAATTGGCGGCGGCGCGCATCGAACGGCTGACCAACTACGGCATCGGCGACTACCTGGCCGACACCCTGGGCGGCAAGGAAGCGGCCGCGGTCGAAATCCGCAAACGCGGCGAGGCCTGGGCCAAGGAATTCGACGCCAACTGCCTTTACCAACTGTACGAGGCCGGAATTGGCTCGGACATGACGCCGTACGTGTCCAAGTACAAAGCCCCCCTGCTGAACGTGCTGGCGGATACGGACAACATCGTCGACGTGGCGCTCGGCCAGCCGACGGTCGACCTCCTGAAAGCCGAAGGTCTGGATGCGGAGTTCTGTGAGATCAAGACCAAGTACGGTCACGCCGGGCCGATGATCGACGCCGACCTGTGGGCGGACAAACTGCGGGCATTCCTCGACCGCACGCCCTGATTCGGATCACCAGACCTTGGGCTTCTGGCCGGCCTTTTCCATTTCCTCGAACTTATGTTGCAGGAAGCGCTGGAACGGCTGGTCCTTATAGGCGCCGGCCTTCACGTATTCGAACATGGATCGGAAATGGAACGGCTTGAAATAGCCGGGCATGCGCGCGACCTCGGTCTCGCCCGCCTTCATCTCCTCGGGCGTGGGCAGAAACACGATCGTCGGCGTGAAGTTGACACGCCAACGGCGGGCCAAGTCCCGTTCCTCCATGGCCTTGCCGTCCAGGTCCGTAACCTCGCGCGATCCCCACAGGTTCAATTGCAGGACCACGAAGTTCGCCTTCACGAAGTCGGTCAGCTCGGGCACCTGGAAGTTCACGGTGTGCATCTCGCGGCAGTAGGGGCAGCCCTTCTGCTCGAAGATCACGGCCACGCGTTTGCCCTGGGCCGCCGCCTCGGCCATGTCCTCGGCCAGGATCAGGAAGGTTTCCGCGAACCAGGGCTGCTTATGCAGGCCGTCCTCGCCCACCGTGGCGGCGCGGGCCGCGCCCGAAACCGCCAGCAACACAATCACCGCCGTCAGAAGCCGTCGCATGTCATGTCCTCCCGTCGTTGGGGGCCATAGTGTAGCGCGAAAGCCTTCTGCCCGACAGGGCGCACGGAAAAGGCGGCCTTGATACCCGGCCGTTCAACCAAGAAATGGCGGGGAGCCGGTTAATGTGCTACCCGTGACCGGAAATCAGAGGGGAACAGCATATGCCGACAATTCTCATGACAGCGAAACTGGAGAAGCCTTTTGCCGACTGGGCCAAGGCCTTCGACGACCATAAACCCGCCCGCGAAGCGGCGGGCATCCGGGCCATCTACAGAGGTCACCAATTGGATGCGCCGGACATCATTCATGTTCTGATGTCGGTCCCCTCCATGGAGGTTATGGAGGCCTTCATCGCGGAACACGGCGAAACCATCAAGAAATCCGGACACAATGTCGAGTCGACCAAGACCACGGTCTGTTCCGACTGACGCGCGTTAGACAGTCGACATGAAAAAGGCCGCTCCCAGGGGAGCGGCCTTGATCTTTTTGCCGGGTGACGGGCGGTGCCCATCGCCCTGTCGGCGCATTTTCTTCGCGCAAAACAACCTTCGCGGCGGCAAGCCGACGCTTGGGTTTTGCGACTAGCGCTTCGAGAACTGGAAGCTGCGGCGGGCCTTGCGGCGGCCGAACTTCTTACGCTCGACGGCGCGGCTGTCACGGGTCAGGAACCCGCCGGCCTTCAGCTTGCCGCGCAGGGTCGGCTCGAAATAGGTCAGCGCACGGGAGATGCCGTGGCGCACGGCACCGGCCTGGCCCGAAAGCCCGCCGCCCTTGACCGTGCACATGACGTCGTACTGGCCCAGGCGCTCAACCGTTTCGAACGGCTGCTTGATCATCATCTGCAACACGGGGCGCGCGAAATAGAGCGTCACGTCCCGGCCGTTGACGGTGATCTTGCCCGGTCCCGGCTTGATCCACACGCGGGCGACGGCGTCCTTGCGGCGGCCCGTGGCGTAGGAGCGGCCGTGCTCGTCAATCACCGGCTCGGCAGGGCCCGCGTCGTCGACGTCCGGAGCACCCGTCAGTTCCTTGAGGTCCTCAAGCGTTTTCACATCTTCGGACATGGATTAGGCGCTCCTTTTGTTCTTCGGGTTCATGGACGCAACGTCCAGAACCTGCGGCTGCTGGCCGGCATGGGGATGCTCGGCGCCGGCATAGACATGCAGCTTGCGCATCTGCTCACGGCCCAGCGGGTTGCGGCTGATCATCCGCTCGACGGCCTTGATGACGACGCGCTCGGGATGGGCGCCGCCCAGGATGCCGCCGGCCGTGCGGGTCTTGATGCCGCCCGGATGGCCCGTGTGGTAATGGTACTTCTTGTCCGCCAGCTTGTTGCCGGTCAGGCGCACCTTGCCGGCGTTGATGACGATGATGTGGTCGCCGCAATCGATATGCGGGGTGTACATCGGCTTGTGCTTGCCGCGCAGGCGAGAGGCGATGACCGACGCCAGACGACCGAGGACAAGACCTTCGGCATCGACGACGAACCAACCCTTTTCGACTTCCGTCGGTTTCGCGGAATAGGTTTTCATCGGTTCACGTTCCTTAAAAGCTTTCGCGGCCCGATCCCCAGGCAAAACGCGCACAGGGAGGGCCGAAGGCGGCGGAATATGCCACACAAGAGCGGGAAGTCAAGCGGAATAACGCAACATTTTCCGTCGCTTACAAGCACGGTATCATAATACCGTAATTTTGCGCCTCAGCCTTGCGGCGGGATCGAATAGGTCCCGGTCATATGCGCCACGGCGGCGTCGAAGCCGTCGGACCGGACCGTCACCTCAATCACCGCGAGACGCTTGCCCAGCTTCAGGACCGAGGCCTCGGCGATCAGGTCGGCGGGCTCCGGCCGATGCAGGAAGTTGGCGTTGAAACTGGTGGTGACGGCCAGTTTCACGGGCCCGATGCGCCCCAGAAGGGCGGCGTACATGGCGGCGTCGGCGAGCGCCATCATGGCCGGACCCGACACGGTGCCGCCGGGGCGCAGCTGGCGGTCGCTGGCCGGCATGCGCAACACCGCCGTGCCTTCCCCGATGTCGTCGGCGCGCATGCCGACCTCATGGGCGAAAGGCAGTTCCTCTTCCATGATGCGGTTGAAATCTTCTGCGGTGATTTCCGGCAAGGCGCGGGCTCCGGGCTGAATTGAATGAAACGCGACCGTAATTTACGTTAACGTAAACGTCAATTAAGGGACGGTCATGCCTGCCCCGCTTGCCATCCCCGGCCACCGGGCCTTAGAAACATAAGGCGGAGGAAACATCGCCCATGATCGACACTGCCAGCCAAGGTGCCAACGAGGCCGTGCTTCTGCGCGACGACCGCGACGGCATCGCGACCCTGACCCTCAACCGGCCGGACAAGTTCAACGCGCTGTCGACCGAATTGATGGGCGCCGTGCAGGACCAGCTGGACGCCCTGATGGACGACCGCACCGTCAAGGTCGTGGTCATCGCCGCCAACGGCCGCGCCTTCTGCGCCGGGCACGACTTGCAGGAAATGAAGACCATGGCGGACCGGGCGCCGCTGGAAGCCCTGTTCAAGCAGTGCTCGCGGATGATGACCTCCCTCACCCGCATTCCGCAGCCGGTGATCGCGCGGGTCCACGGCGTCGCCACGGCGGCGGGCTGTCAGCTGGTGGCGCAATGCGATCTCGCCGTCGCCGCCGAGGGCGTGCGCTTCGCGACCTCGGGCATCAATCTGGGGCTGTTCTGTTCCACGCCCATGGTCGCCGTGACCCGCAACCTGCCGCGCAAACAGGCGCTGGAGATGCTCTACACCGGCGATTTCATCGATGCCGAGACGGCCCGGCAATACGGCCTGATCAACCGGGTGGTGCCGGCGGACAGGCTCGACCGCGCCACGGACGACCTCGCCCGCACCATCGCCGACAAATCCCCCCGCGCCATCCAGTTCGGCAAGGAGCTGTTCTACAGGCAGATCGAGGAAGGCCTGGACGCCGCCTACGATCTGGCGACCGAAACCATTATTCAGAACATGCTGCACCCGGACGCCCAGGGCGGCGTCGCCGCCTTCCTGGAAAAGCAACCCATGCCGCAGTGGCAGGACCTGTCCAAGACCACGGAGGACGACAAGACGTGAGCCAGCCCGCCGATGCCCCTGCCCCGCCGCTGCACTACGACGACGCCCTGGTCGCGGGCGTGTTGAAGGACGTGCGCACCATCGCCATGGTGGGCGCCTCGCCCAACTGGGTGCGGCCGTCCAACTTCGCCATGAAATACCTGTTGGGCAAGGGCTACACCGTGATCCCCATCAATCCGGGCCACGCGGGCAAGGAGATCTGGGATCAGATGACCTATGCCGAACTGGGCGAGGTGCCCGGCCCCGTCGACATGGTCGACGTGTTCCGCGCGTCCAAGGACGCGGGCGGCATCGTCGACCGCGCCATCGAACTGAAGGACGCAAAGGGCATCAAGGTAATCTGGATGCAGTTGGGCGTGCGCGACGACGCGGCGGCGGCGCGGGCCGAGGCCGCCGGGATTACCGTCATCATGGACCGCTGCCCCAAGATCGAATACGGGCGGCTGTTCGGCGAACTGGGCTGGTGCGGCGTCAATTCCGGCGTCATCTCCGCCAAGCGGCCGAAACGCTGACGCCATGACCGACAGCAAGGACAAATCCGCGGGCCCACCCGAATTCGGCTTCGAGACCCGCGCCATCCACGCCGGTGCCCGCCCCGACGCGGAAACGGGGGCGCGGGTCACGCCGATCCACCAGAACACGTCCTATGTGTTCGAAAGTGCCGAACACGCGGCCGACCTGTTCAACCTGCAGACCTTCGGCTTCATCTATTCGCGCCTGACCAACCCGACCGTCTCGGTGCTGGAGGAACGCCTCGCCAATCTGGAGGGCGGACGCGCCGCCGTTTGCGCCGCCTCGGGCCATGCGGCGCAGTTCCTCACCATGTTCACGCTGCTGGAACCGGGCGACAGCTTCATCGCCTCCAAGAACCTCTACGGCGGCTCCATCACCCAGTTCGGCCATTCCTTCAAGAAGCTCGGCTGGACCTGCCATTTCACCGAACCGACGCCGGACGCGTTCCAACGCGCCCTCGCCGAGCATCCCGACGCCAAATGCATCTTCCTCGAAGCGCTCGCCAACCCGGGCGGCCTCGTCGTCGATCTGGAGCCGGTCGCCGAGATCGCCCACGCGGCGGGCATTCCGCTCATCGTCGACAACACGCTGGCGACGCCCTATCTGCTGCGGCCCTTCGACTGGGGGGCCGACATCGTCGTCCATTCGACGACCAAGTTCCTCTCGGGCCATGCCAACTCCATGGGCGGGGCCGTGATCGAATCAGGGAAATTCGACTGGGCGGGTTCGGGCAAGTTCCCCGGCATGTGCACGCCCGACCCGGCCTATCACGGCCTCACGTTCTACGAGACCTTCGGCGACTTCGGCTTCACCATGAAGGCCCGCGCGGTCGCGCTCAGGGACTTCGGCCCCGCCATGGCGCCCCTGAACGCCTTCCTGACGATCACGGGCACGGAGACCCTGGCGCTGCGCATGGACCGCCACGTTCAGAACGCGCAGACCGTCGCGGAATTCCTCGAAGACCATCCGGCGGTCGCCTGGGTGTCCTATGCGGGGCTTAAATCCAGCCCGTTCCACGACCTGGCCAAGAAGTACCTGCCGAAGGGGGCGGGCTCCGTGTTCACCTTCGGCTTGAAGGGCGGCTATGAGGCCGGGATCAGATGCGTGGAGACGGTGGAGCTGTTCTCCCACCTCGCCAACGTGGGCGATACGCGCTCGCTCATCATCCACCCCGCCTCGACCACCCACCGGCAACTGACGGAAGCGCAGCAGATCGCCGCCGGCGCCGGGCCGGACGTGGTGCGGCTCTCCGTCGGCCTGGAGACGGCGGATGATCTGATCCGGGATTTGGAAAAGGCGCTGGGCGGCGCTTAGGCGCCGTCAGACGTAATTGGACACTTCCACCAGGTTGCCGTCCGGATCGCGGAAGTAGATGGAGTTCAATTCACCCATCGCACCCGTGCGCTTGGACGGTTTGACCTCGATCTCGACGCCGACGCTTTCCAGATGCGCCATGACGTCGGCGATGGGAGTTTCCGTGATCAGGCAGAAGTCCCCCGCCCCGGTCACCGGGTTCACGCCCTTGGGCTCATAGGGGCTCGGGAACGGGTGCAGGTTGATCTTGTTGCGCCCGAACAGAAGGGCCGAGCGGACGTCGCCGGGCCGCGCCTCGAAATCTTCCCGCTTCATGCCGAGCGCCCTGGCGTAGAACGCGCAGGTCTTATCCACGTCGGCCACGGTGAGGACGAAGTGATCGATGCGGTCGATTTGGAACGGCGCGGTCATGGGAACTCCCTAACGTTTTTGGTTCTTGACGGTGAATGGTTGGATTATTTGCCGCGCACGGTGGCGACGATTTCCTGGGCGACGCGGTCGGCGTGGTCCGGTTCGACCTGGCAGGTGCCCACGGCGGCATGGCCGCCGCCGCCGTATTGCAGCAGCATGGAGCCGATGTTGGTCTTGTTGCCACGATTGAGGATCGACTTGCCCACGGCGATTTCAACCAGGCCGCGGTCCGGCAGGTTGGTCAGATGGACCGAGACGTCGCAGTCGGGATAAAGCGCATAGACCAGGAAGCGGTTGACCGTGTAGAGCGTGTCCTCGCCGCGCAGGTCGACCTTGACCACGTTGTCCGTGATCTCGGCGCAACGCTTGATCTGCAGTTCGGCGAATTCCTCGTTCAGGATGTAGGTGCGCACGCGCTCCGCCACGTCGGGGATTTGCAAGATCTCCTCGACCGGGTGATGCCGGCAATAGGTCATCATGTCGATCATCAGCTGTTCTTCGGAAATCGCGAAGTCGCGCAGGCGCGACAGCCCGGTGCGGCCGTCGAGAATGAAGTTGAGCAGCGTGTAGCCGTCGGGGGCGAGGATTTCCTCTTCCGTGAACTGGGCCGCGTCGGCCTTGTCGACGGCGTCGATCAGCGCCGGATCGACCAGGGGAAAGGTTTCCTTGCCTCCGTAGTGGTCATAGACCACCCGCGCCGCCGAGGGCGCCTTGGGGTCGATGATGTGGTTTTCCATGGGGCCGACACGTTCCGATTCGGACACGTGGTGGTCGAAACACAGATGCACGCCCGGCACATAGGGCAGGTTGGTGGTGATGTCCTCGCGGGAAACCTCGATCCGGCCATGCTGCATGTCGCGGGGATGGGCGAACATGACCGTGTCGATCATGTCCTGCTCCATGAACAGGGCGCCGCAGACGACGCCGTCGAAATCGGGCCGGGTAATCAGCCGGTAGGATCCGGTGTCCGCGCTCATGCCTGTTTCCTCGCCCATTTCGATGCGCGTTTCATTGCGTCGAAGGTACTGCCTTATCTCGGCACATTGCAATATGAACCGAGGACGGCGCGACGGTGCTGATCAGAGTCCCAGCGCCCCCGGTGATGTGCTATAGCAGGCCGCACATGCCGCAGGGCGACAAAGACGAAAGGACAAGGCCATGGCCGACCACGACGACCACGATCATCACCACCATGGGCATGTCCACGGCCCCGATTGCGGCCACGACCACGGTCATGACCACGGCGACGACGACCATACGCTGAGCGTGCAGATCGCCAACCAGATCATCAACGTCGCCAACACGCGCCTGGAAAGCGGCCTGCCGCCCGAGGTCATCGCCGAGGGCCTGCGCCACGCGGCGGCCAATTTCTCGGCCTTCGTCGCCCAGCACACGGACCCGGATGCCATCGCCGAAGGCCATATCACCGAGGAATTCCACCATATGCTGGAATACTACGCCCAGGTCCACGGCGGGCAGCATGAACAGCCCAAGCCGGCGGCTGGCCTGCATCAGCTGATCAATCAGGTGAAGGACGAGTTCTGATCCCGGCGACATTCGCCGCCTGACGTCCCCAAACCACCGTCCTTATATCGTCGTGCCCGTGCTTGACACGGGCATCCACGCCTTCCTTCTCTCGGTTTTCCACTTGATCGGGACGTGGATGGCCGGGCCTGAGCCCGGCCATGACGCTTTGGAAGGGACGGCAGACTCTACTCCGCCGCGCCGGCGCGGCTGGCGGGGGCGGCGTCGGCTTCCGCCTCGGCGTGATAGTGCTCGAGGATTTCAACTTCCTCGGCCGAGCCCATCATCACCGGAACGCGCTGGTGGATATCCGTCGGCTGGACGTCGAGAATCGGACACAGGCCCGTTGTCGCCCGCCCGCCCGCGTGTTCGATGATCATGGCCATGGGAGAGGCTTCGTAGAGCAGGCGCAGGCGGCCGCCCTTTTCCCGGCATTTCGCGTCGACCGGATACATGAACACCCCGCCGCGCGAAATCGCGCGGTGCACGTCGGCGACCATGGCGGCGACCCAACGCATGTTGAAGTCGCGGCCGCGGGGGCCGGTCTTGCCCGCCAGGCATTCGCCGACATAGCGGGCGACCGGCGCGTCCCAGAACCGCTGGTTCGACGCGTTGATGGCGAACTCCTTGGCCTGGGCCGGCACCTGGATGTCGCGTTCGACCAGCACGAATTCGCCGACGTTGGGATCCAGGGTGAACTTGGTGACACCTTTGCCCTCAAGCGTCAGCAGCATGGTCGTGGACGCGGAATACAGCACGTAGCCGGCGGCGATCTGGTTGCGCCCGGGTTGTAGGAAATCTTCCTTGGTCGCCAAACGCGTGGGATCGGGCGAGCGCAGGATGGAGAAGATCGTGCCCACCGGGCCGTTGATTTCGATGTTGGACGATCCGTCCAGCGGATCGAATACCAGGAGGTATTTGCCGCGCGGCTCGTCCATGGGGATGATGTAGGGGTCTTCCATTTCCTCGGACGCCAGCGCCGTCAGCTGCCCGCCACGGCGGGTCCAGGCCAGGAAGGTGTCGTTGGCCAGGACGTCCAATTCCTTCTGGGTCTCGTCCTGAATGTTCTGACCGACGGCGCCGCCCAGGTTACCCGCGAGATCGCCGTGATTGACCAGACTGGCCACGGCCTTGCACGCGGCCGCGATGTCGTTGATCAGCGAGGCAAGCTCGCCCGTCGCCTTCGGTTCGTTACGGACGTCTTCGTAAAGGAAATGGGCGAGTGTCAGTCTTTCGCTACCCATTGTGTCCCTCTTGGTTGATTTCATTATCGGGAAGCCGGCCGGCTAAGAACGTATGCCAGACCCCCGCCGCCGATACCAGGGATTTTGCCCCGCCGGGCCAGGCCGGTCAAACGGGCTGAGGCCCCTCGTCCTCATCCAGAAAGGCGGCCTCCTGATCCTCGACATAACGGCTGAGGGCCAGCACCTTTCCCACGCACTCCCCGCCGTCCGTGACCGGCAGGCGAAGCGCTTCGTACTGCACGGTCCGGCCCGAGAGGGTGGTGAATCGGTTGAGGTAGAGAATGGCCCCCCGCGCCGCCACGGCGCGTTCGTTCTGGTGCAGCATGGCGTCGGCAAGGCCCGGAATTTTCAATTCCTTCACCGACTTTCCTGTCATGTCGGCCCCCTGCAGGCTGGTGCGCTCCGTCCCCCAATAGCGGAACACGAAGCTGCGGTGGTCCGCGACCACGTCCATGACGACCAGCCAGGGTAAAATCGTGGCGGGAAACTCGACGAGCCGGATATCGGCCCAGGCGGGCATGCCGTTCGCCCCCGCGCGCGCCGCCCAATAGCCGTGAAGCCAGGCAAAGTCGCCGGTAAACGTCGACGGATCGACGGGACGTTCCTCGGCGCTGAACGCGTCGCTCACAAAACCAACTCCCAATCACCGCCAAAACGGGCGGTGCCTCTTCCCACACATCATTGCAACCGGAAACCGGGTCCGGTGCAATGAATTACGTGTCGGATTTATCGATAGAAAATTGGCGTCCCCAAGGGGATTCGAACCCCTGTCTCCTCCGTGAAAGGGAGGTGTCCTAGGCCGGGCTAGACGATGGGGACGCTGTGGCCCATGGCCCGAAGGCGCACTTGGTATACGGCCCAAGACGCAAAATCAAGGGGACTTTTTCAATAATCGTCATCCGCCCGCCGGCTGAGCGTCCTCGATCTGGAATTGCACCGTGGTTCGGCCGTTCCAGTTGTTGAAACGCAGGCGTCCCGCCAAGTGCATCAGGCGTCCGTCATGGTTCAACAAAGCCGGCCCGAGATCGGAATCGAGGGCCCGGAAAGCGATGCCTTCAAGCGCTCCCCGGCTGTCCTTCGCGACAGAACACTTCACGTGATTCTCCCCGACCCGGTCGGCATAGGTCAGGCGCACGTGCGGCATGACGAAGCGCGGCTCGGGATTGCCGGCCCCGAAGGGGCCCAGCAGGGCGATTTCCTCGACCAGGGCCTCGGTCGCCCCGTCGGGGCGAAGACCGCCGTCAAGATAGAGCGTCGGCAGAATGCCGCCCTCGGCCACATGGGCGGCCACCCGGTCATCGAGAAAGGCGCGGAACGCCGCCAGGCGGTCGCGCGCCACGGTGAACCCCGCCGCCATGGCATGGCCGCCGCCCTTCACGATCAGGCCCGCCTGGCGCGCGGCGATGATGGCGGCGCCCAGGTCCACGCCCTTGACCGACCGGCCGGAGCCGACACCGAGATCGCCGTCGCCGTTAAAGGCAACAACGCAGGCCGGCCGGTTATAGCGTTCCTTCAGGCGGCTCGCGACGATGCCGATGACCCCCGGATGCCAGCCGTCGCCGTGGGCCAAGGCCACGGCCCCCATGGCGTTGGCGCTGCCGCCGCCGGCGTCCTCAAGCTGCGCCATCGCACCTTGCAGCACCCCGCCCTCGATGGTCTGGCGGTCGCGGTTGAAGGCATCCAGCTTGCGCGCCAGATGCCAGGCCTCGTCCTCGTGTTCCGTGGTCATCAGCCGGTATCCCAGGTCCGATTCGCCGACCCGCCCGCCGGCGTTGACCCGGGGGCCCATGACGAAGCCCAGGTGGTAGGCCGTCGGCGCCTCATCCACCCCGGCCACGTCGGCCAGGGCGCGAAGCCCTAAATTCCGCCGCCCCGCCATGACCTTCATGCCTTGAGTAACCAAAGCACGGTTAATTCCTGTCAAAGGCACCACGTCGCAGACCGTGCCCAGGGCGACCATGTCGAGCCATTGCATCAGGTCAGGTTCGGGCCGCGACGTGTACCAGCCCGCCCCGCGCAGCACCCGGTTGATGGCCACGATCAGAAGGAACGTCACGCCCACGGCGGCCAGTTGGCCGTATCCGGCCGCTTCGTCCAGACGGTTGGGATTGATCACCGCCTCGGCCTTGGGCAGGTCGGCCTCGGCCGTGTGGTGGTCAACCACGACCACGTCGATGCCGGCATCACGGGCGGCGGCCAGGGGCTCGAACGCCAGCGTGCCGCAATCCACCGTGACCACCACGGACGCCCCGTGGTTGTCCTTCAGCCCCAGGATGGCCGCCGTATTGGGGCCGTAGCCTTCCTTGATGCGGTCGGGGATATGGACCGCCGTGCGTCCGCCGGCGGCGCGCACGAAGCGGCTCAGCAGCGCCGACGAGGTTGCCCCGTCCACGTCGTAGTCGCCGAAGATGCCGATGCATTCGTTCTGCATGATGGCCCCGGCCAGGCGTTCGGCCCCCTGCCCCATGTCGAGAAAACGATCCGGGTCGGGCAAGAGGTCGCGCAAGGTCGGTGCCAGGAAACTCGGCACGTCCTCCACATTGACGCCGCGCCCGGCCAGCACGCGGGCCGTCAGCTCGGAAAGCTCCCACCGTTGAACGAAGGTCTGCACGGTGCGCGGGTCGACAGGCCGTTCCAGCCACTGCCGCCCGGTCAGTGAGCGCGCGACGCCGAGAACCCGGGCCGTTTCGGCCCTGCCATGCCGCGGATGATCCGCTGTCCCGATGTCAGGACCTGCGAGAGAGCTTGGACACATGATGGTGTCCTTCGATGTAGCGCAGCGTCAGCGTCTTGGAGCGCACGACGAGCGAATGAGTGGTCGCCATGCCGCGACCGGGAAACTGAACGCCGGACAGCATGGGCCCCGTGGTCACGCCGGTGGCGGCGAAGGTGACGTTACCGGACGCCATGTCGGTCATGTCGTACTTGCGGGCCGGGTCATCGACCCCGGCCTTGCGCAGGCGCGCCGTCTCGTCGTCGTTGCGCACGATCAGGCGGCTTTGCATTTGCCCGCCCAGGCCGCGCAACGCGGCGGCGGCCAGCACGCCCTGGGTCGCCCGCCCGCTGCCCAGGAAGATATCGACGCCCGATCCCGGCAGGGCCGTGGCGACCACCCCGGACACGTCACCGTCGAGAATCAGGCGAATACGGGCCCCCGCCTCCCGCACCTTGGCGACGATCTGCGCATGGCGCGGCCGGTCGAGCATGCAGACCACCAAATCCGACACCTTGACCTTCTTGGCCTTGGCGAGAGCCGTCAGGTTGTCCGCCGGGTCGGCGTCCAGATCGACCACGTCCTTGGGCAGGCCCGGGCCGACGGCGATCTTTTCCATGTAAAGATTAGGCACGGAGAGAAAGCCCCCGTCCTGGGCCAGGGCGATGACCGACAGCGCGTTGTAACCGCCGCGCGCGATGATCGACTTGCCCTCGAGCGCCAGCACGGCGACGTCGGCCTTGGGCGCACCGCCGGTGCCGAGCTTCTGGCCCGTATACAGATCCTCGACCTCGCCTTCCTCGCCCTCGCCCATGCGCACGGTGCCGTCCACCATCAGGGTGTCCAGACTGTCCATCATGGCCTTCACGGCGGCCTCGTCGGCGGCGCGCTCGTCGCCGCCGCCCAGATGGGCCATGGCCGCCACGGCGGCGGCCTCGGTCACACGGACGGCCTCAAGGGCCAGATTGCGGTCGGTCACGGCATCGGTCACGGACGGATCCTCATCACTCTTTTATTCGGACTACAGGTCTTCGATGCGAATGATACGCGGCGTCATGACCACGGCGTCAAGGGCGGCGATGGCGGCAACCGCCTCGGTCATGTCCGATTCCAGGGTGTCGTGGGTGGTCATCACCACCGGCACGCGCTCGCCCGGATCGCGGCCGCGCTGGATGATCGATTCCATGGACACGTTATGCGCGCCCAAAGCCTGGGCGATGCCGGCGAACACGCCCGGCTTGTCCACGACCTCGAACCGCATGTAATAGCAGCCCCGGTGCGCCGCCATGGACACGGGCCGAGGGGTGGTCAGATCCGCCGCCGGGCGGGCGAAGCCCGGCACCATGTTGCCGCGCGCGATGTCGATGATGTCGGCGACCACGGCGGAAGCCGTCGGCCCGGCGCCCGCACCCCGGCCCTGCATCAGCACACGGTCGACGAAATCGCCTTCGGCGACGACGGCGTTGAATACACCGTCGACATGATTGATCGGCGCATCCATCGGCACCATGCAGGGGTGCACCCGCTGCTCGACCCCCGCCGCCGTTTCCGTGGCGATGCCCAAAAGCTTGATGCCGTACCCCAGTTCCTTGGCGAAGGCCAGATCGACGGGCGAGACATGGCGGATGCCCTCGACATGGACCGACTTGAAATCGACCTGGGTACCGAACGCCAGGGCCGCCAGAATCGCCAGCTTGTGGGCGGCGTCGATGCCGTCGATGTCGAAACTGGGGTCGGTCTCGGCATAGCCCTCGGCCTGGGCCTCGGCCAGCACGTCATTGAACTCGCGCCCGGTGTCGCGCATTTCCGTCAGGATGTAATTGCAGGTGCCGTTGAGAATGCCGTAGACCCGGGAAATGGCGTTGGCCGCCAGCCCTTCGCGCAACCCCTTCAGGATTGGAATGCCGCCCGCCACGGCCGCCTCGAAGGTCAGCGCCACGCCCGATTTCTCGGCGGCGGCGGCGAGCGTCTGACCGTGATGGGCGATCAGCGCCTTGTTGGCGGTAACGACGTGCTTGCCGTTGGCCAGGGCTGCTTCGCACAGGTCCTTGGCGACGCCGTCGGACCCGCCGATCAACTCAACCACCACGTCCACGGCGGGATCGGCGGCCAGCGTCAGGGGGTCATCCGTCCACGAAACCCCGGACAGATCGACGCCACGGTCCTTGTTGGGATCACGGGCGGAAACGGCGGTGATGTCGATGGCGCGACCGGCCCGGCGGGCGATCTCGTCCCGATGGGTGGCCAGGACCCGGACCGTGCCCGCGCCGACAGTGCCAAGCCCGGCAATGCCCACGCGCAACGGCGCCGTCATCCGCCGAGGGCCCGCCTGCCGGCGTCCAAGTTGTCCAGATTACCGGCGCGGTAACGTTGCAGGAAGGACTTGATGGCGCGCAGGGCCTGCCGCGTCCGATGCACGTTTTCCACCACGGCGATGCGCACGAAGCCGTCACCGTGTTCGCCGAAGCCGACACCGGGCGCGACCGCGACCTGGGCCTCGGACAGCAGAAGCTTGGAAAACTCGAGAGAACCGAGATGGGCCATGTCCTCGGGGATCGGTGCCCAGGCGAACATCGTCGCCGGCGGCGCCGGCACGTCCCAGCCGGCGGATGCCAGGCCGGAAATCAGCACGTCGCGGCGTTCCTTGTAGACCGCGCGCATCTCGTCGACGCAGTCCTGCGGCCCGTTCAGCGCGGCGGCGGCGGCCACCTGGATCGGCGTGAAGGCGCCGTAATCCAGATAGGACTTTACCCGCGCCAAAGCGGAAATCAGTTCCCGGTTGCCGGCCGCGAAGCCGATACGCCACCCGGGCATGGAATAGGTCTTGCTCATCGACGTGAATTCGACGGCGACGTCCCAGGCCTTTTGAATCTGCAAAATTGACGGCGGCGGATTGTTGTCGAAATAAACTTCCGAATAGGCCAGATCCGACAGGATGTAGATTTCGTGGAAGCGGCAGAAATCGACCACTTGTTCGTAGAACGCCAGGGTGCAGAGCTCCGCCGTCGGGTTGTTCGGATAGTTGAGGACGATCGCCGTCGGCTTGGGCACGCTGTGCTGCACGGCGCGCTCCAGGGCGCGGAAGAAGTCCTCGTCGGCCTTGACCGGAATGTTGCGCACGGCGGCGCCGTTGATGATGAAGCCGAACTGATGGATCGGGTAGCTCGGGTTCGGCACTAGGATCACGTCGCCGGGGCTGGTGATGGCCGCCGACAGGTTGGCGAGGCCTTCCTTGGACCCTAGGGTCACGATGGCTTCGTGTTCCGGGTCCACGGAAACATTGAATCGGCGCTCGTAATAGGCCGACAGCGCCTTGCGCAAGCCGGGAATGCCGCGCGAATTGGAATACCGGTGGGTCTTCGGATCCTGCGCCGCCTCGACCATCTTATCGACGATGTGCTGCGGTGTCGGCAGGTCCGGGTTGCCCATGCCGAAATCAATGATGTCCTCGCCGTTGGCGCGGGCGCGCGCCTTCATGGCGTTCACTTCCGCGAACACATAGGGCGGGAGACGGCGGATACGGTGGAATTCCTGTTTCATCGCGGCTTCATCATGTGCCAGAGCGGGGGCGGATACAACAGCCAAGCGGGCCCAGAACGCGCGCTCTGCGGGCGCGTTCCGGCTCCGGCCGGCGGCAATCCTTTAGCGGGAAAAGCCTCAGCGCGTCAAAAAGATTTCCGCGCGCCGGTTCCCGGCTTCGCCGTTCGGCATGATTTCCTGATACAGCGGCTGCGTGTCGGACAGCGCCGCGGTCGCCACCGTGCGCCGATTCGCGCCACGCCGGATCAGTTCCTTGGCGACCATCTTGGCCCGCTCGGCGGACATCTTGTAGTTCACCAGACGGTGCTTTTCCGGGCTCAGGTTGCGCGTCCGCGAGGACGAGTGGCCGACCACATGCAGGGTGCCTCCCCGTTCCTTCTGCAAGGCCACGACCTGGGCCAGAATCTGGCGGTCGCGCACCGACAGCTTGGACGAGCCGTTGGGGAACACGATGGTCGCGACCCGGGTCGCCCCCGGCGGCAGCGGCTGCGACTGGGGCGTGCCCGCCACGGCGGCCCCTTCCATGACGGTGGCCGGAAGCTCGGTCATTCCCGGCTCGATGACGCCGTCACCGGAAATCACCATCGTTTCGCCGACACCCACGCCGGACGGCATGCCGGTCGGGCGCACGAACTTGGGTTCTTCCCCGGCGGCGGCGAGAATTTCGGCCAACCGTTTCTGCATGCGGTTCTGGAACCCGGAGAATTCGGCTTCCTGTTCAGCCTGGGTCGGGATCGTGAACTGCGGCACGCCCGGGACCGTGGTCGCCAGTTGCTCCTCGCCGGCGGGCGGGGTCAGGGTTTCCTTGGGTTGGGTCAGCTTGGGCCCCTCGGCCATGGTCTTGGATGCCGGCTTTTCGGCCATCGGCGTCGGGGCGGGCGGCGCCGTGGGGGCGGTTGCCGGGCGCACCGGATCGGCGGCGGCGCTCTGGTCCTGACGGGTGATGGCGGGCGCATAGCGCGGGCGGTCCGGATCGGCGGCAAGGCCTAGATTACGGCTCTCTTGCTGCTTGGTCACATCGGACACCTTGGGGAATTCCTTGGATGACTGTTCCTGGCCGGCGGCTTCCGCAACCTGCTGCTCGCGCTGACGGCGCGCCTCTTCCTCGGGGTCACCGGCAGCCTTGTCGCCGGAGAACAGATCGACCGTGCTTTTGTACCATTCGGCCGGGTTGACGGCGTCGGGCACCGACGAACAGCCGGTCAAGAGGACCGCCATGACGGCAACCATCGGCACGGACCGCAACAGGCCCCGATGCGGGCCAGCCTGAAACTGAACAACGTCCTCCTTGATCATGCCCATGTGCCGCAATACTCCCTTCCCTTAATTCAGCCCCCGAACGCTGATGATATGTTCTTTCGAGGGGCTCCCCACCTTGAATTTCCTAATATGCCGGTTTACAACCCCGCCAACCGACAAAGACGGCGGACACTGCCAGAACCCAGGACTCTCGCCGCCGGAGATGTCGTTTGCACAACAACGGTTTCGCGCCACCCCGGCTTCTTCGCAATCCGGTATCATATTTTGCCTCAATCGCCTAGTCGGAGCAAAGGACGCAGTGCCCAATGAGTAAGAAGCCCAGCGGCCCGACATCGGAAGAGGATACGCCCGAGTCCGCAAATCCCTTCATCGAGATCGCGGAACGCAGCCAGCGCCTCGTCAACGACTGGCTGACCCGGCATGGCAACGAAATCCAGGCGCCGGACGTCGATCCCCTGAACATCGGCGAGGCCTTCGTCGAAATGACGCGCCACATGATGGCCAATCCCCAGAAAATGATGGAATCGGGCCTGTCCCTTTGGCAAGGCTACATGGAGCTGTGGCAATCAACGGCGCTGCGCATGATGGGCGCCGAGGCTGAGCCCGTGGCCCAGCCCACGCGCGACGACCGGCGGTTCCGCGACGAGGCCTGGTCGGAAAACCAGGTCTTCGACTTCATCAAGCAATCCTATCTTCTGACCGCGAAGTGGCTGGAATCGACGGTTCATGACGTCGAAGGCCTGGACCGCAAGACCCAGCACAAGGTCGATTTCTACACGAAGCAGTTCGTCAACGCCCTGTCGCCGACCAACTTTCTGATGACCAACCCGGAAGCCCTGCGCGCGACGGTCGAAAGCAAGGGCGAAAATCTCGTCAACGGACTTAACAATCTTTTGGAAGACCTGGAACGCGGCGACGGCAAGCTGGCGATCCGCATGACCGACATGGAGGCGTTCGAAATCGGCAAGAACGTCGCCACCGCCAAGGGCAAGGTCATCTATCGCAACGACCTGATCGAACTGATCCAATTCGATCCTCTGACCGACAAGGTCGCGCAGACGCCGCTGCTGATCGTGCCGCCATGGATCAACAAGTTCTATATCCTCGACCTGCGGCCGGAAAACTCGTTCATCCGCTGGGCGTCGGCGCAGGGTCACACGGTGTTCGTCATCTCCTGGGTCAATCCGGATGCCAAGCTGGCCCGGAAAACCTATGACGACTACATGCTCGAAGGCCCGCTTGCCGCCATGGACGTCATCGAACAGGCAACCGGCGAGCGCGCCATCAACATCATCGGTTATTGCCTGGGCGGCACCCTGACGGCGGCGGCGCTGGCCTGGATGGCGGCGCAGAAGGGCGAAAAATGGAAGGACCGGGTCAAATCCGCGACCTTCTTCACCACCATGGTCGATTTCGCCGAGGCCGGGGATCTGTCCGTGTTCGTCGACGAAACGCAGCTGGCCAACATGGAAGCCAAGATGAACGAGCGCGGCTACCTCGAAGGCTCGGAAATGGCGACCACCTTCAACATGCTGCGGGCCAACGACCTGATCTGGTCCTTCGTGGTCAACAACTACCTCTTGGGCAAGGACCCCTTCCCCTTCGATCTGTTGTTCTGGAATTCGGATTCAACCCGAATGCCGGCGGCCATGCATGCCTTCTACCTGCGCAACATGTACCTGGAAAACAAGCTGGCCACGCCGGGCGGCATTACCTTGGCGGGCACGCCCATCGACCTGACCCGGATCGACGTGCCGGCCTACATGATTTCGACCCGCGAGGACCATATCGCGCCGTGGAAGGCGACCTATGCGGCGACGCAGATTTACAAAGGCCCCATCCGCTTCGTGTTGTCGGCCTCGGGTCATATCGCGGGCGTGATTAATCCGCCCTCCGCCAATAAATACTGCTACTGGACGAATTCCCAGTCGCCGAAAGACCCGGACGCCTGGTTCGACAAGGCCAAGCAGCACGAAGGATCCTGGTGGCCGGATTGGGACGCCTGGGTCAAGAAACAGTCGGGGAAGAAGACGGTGCCCGCGCGCATCCCAGGCGACGGCAAGCTGCCGGCCCTGGACGACGCCCCCGGCACCTACGTCAAGGTCCGCGTTTCCTGACCGTCCGCCAACGCCCGGCCGACCGCCTGTTCCAATAGGCCCGCCGCCCGTTTCAGCGCATCGGCGGGATAGGCCGTATACCCCAGAACCAGTCCGTGGCGGCGTTCGGGCCCGGCGTAATAGCCGGACAAGGCCCGCGCGGTAATGTCGAAGGCCGCCGCCTCGCGGGCGATGGCCCCGTCCGCCAGGGTGCCGCCCGGCCCGCCGGGCGCCAGGGTGACGGTCAATTGCATACCCGCGTCATCGTCAGGCACATCGAACAGGCCCGCGAAGCGCGTGGTCATCTCGTCCCGCAGAACCGCCTGCCGCTCGCCGTAAATCTGACGCATGCGCCGGACATGAGCGCCGAAACGGCCTGACTCCATGAAACCGGCCAGAACCGGCTGCATGGCCAGGGCGGGAAAGTCGTCGACGGCGCCGCGCAAACGGACGAAGGCATCGATCAACGGTTCCGGCACCACCAGATAGCCCAGACGCAGGGCCGGAAACATGACCTTGGAAAAAGTGCCGACGTAGATCACCCGATCGCCGCCATCCAATCCCTGAAGCGCGGCCAGCGGCCGTCCCCGATAGCGGTATTCGCTGTCGTAATCGTCTTCCAGCACCCAGAACCCGGCGTCCCGCGCCCAGGCCAACAGGTCGAGGCGGCGTGCCAGGGACATGGTCGAGCCCAGGGGGAACTGATGCGACGGCGTCACCGCCAGCAGGCGCGGATGCGGGGCGAGCCGGCGAGCACGGGCCACGTCCAGGCCCTCGCCATCCACCGGCGCCTGCACGACCTTGGCCCCGGCCGAGGAAAAGGCCGAGATCAGCCCCCGGTAGCCCGGGTTTTCCATGACCACGGGCGCCCCCGGTTCCAACAGCACGCGGACGCAAAGATCGATGCCTTGCTGCGCGCCCGAGGTGATGATGACCTGATCGGCGGTGCATTTCGCCCCGCGCACGGCGACCAGGTAATCGGCGATGGCCCGGCGCAGGGGCCCATGGCCGCGGCCGTCCCGGTCATTCAGAAGCTCCATCGGCGGTCGGCGCCAGAAGCGGCCGACGGCGCGGCCCCATTCATCGAAGGGAAAGGCGGCGACATCGGGGAGGCCCGGCAGGAACGGGCGGTGCGTCCCCGGGCCGGGCGTGTGACGCGACATCAGGTCAAGCACCCGCGCCGGCAAAGGGGGCGGTGCCGCGGCATCCACCGGCAACGGCCTGGCGGCGCGCAGGTCGCCGGACAGATCCGGCAGGTCCGCCGACACCCGCGTGCCCGCACCCGGCCGGGCCTCGGTGAAGCCCTCGGCCAGAAGCTGGTCATAGGCCGCAAGCACCGTGTTGCGGGAAATCTCCAGTTCGCGGGCGAGGATGCGGCTGGCCGGCAGGCGCGCGCCAGAGCGCAGCACGCCGGCCAGGATCAGACCCTTGATCCCCTTGTAAAGCTGTTCGTTCAGGGGCTGGCCGCCAGAGCGGTCCAGGCTTAGGTCGATCAGCTGGGAATCCCGGCCCAGTTTCACGCGGCCCGAGGGGGGCATCTCAATGGCTCCACCAGAATAAAACTTATGGCTCTTTTCCAAGAACCAAGTTGCACGGTACAGGGAGACCGCCATCACCGGCAAGACGGTATCGACCAAGCAGAAGGAACCGGACCATGCCCACTTCCCCCGACCTGCGGATCACCGACCGCTCCAAGGTCAAACGGGTGCCCAAGCGCGCCGCCTACGACCGCGCCACGGTCGATGCGATTCTGGACGCGGGCCTGATGTGCCATGTCGGCTACGTCATCGACGGCGCCCCCTATGTCACCGCGACCTGTTACTGGCGGCACGGCGACCGGGTGTATTGGCACGGCTCGGCGGCCAGCCGCATGCTGCGCACGGTGACCGGCGGCGTGCCCGTGTGCTTTACCGTCTCGCACCTGGACGGCCTGGTGATGGCGCGGTCGGGCTTTCATCATTCCGTCAATTACCGGGGCGTGACCCTGTTCGGCGAGGCGGTGAAGATCGAGGATCCGGCCGAGAAATTGGCCACCTTGAAGGATTTCACCGACCGTCTGACCCCGGGCCGCTGGGAGGAACTGCGCGAGACCACGGACCAGGAACTGAAGGGCACCACCATCTGCGCGCTCGCCATCGACGAAGGTGCGGCCAAGATGCGCACGGGCGGCCCCCTTGATGACGAACCCGATTACGACCTCGACGTCTGGGCCGGGGTGGTGCCGATCACCACCGTGGTCGGCGACCCCGTCGCCGACCATCGTCTGAAGCCCGGCGTGCCCGAACCGGATTACCTGCGCCGCATCGCGATCGGGGCATCGCACCGGGGATAAAGGCGCTACGATGCCGTCATGACGTTTGACGGACTCACCCTTTCGACGATTCTGATCGCGATCAGCGCCATGGCCTTCGGCTGCGCGTTCCAGACAGCGCTTGGCCTGGGCTTTGCTTTGCTGGCGGCGCCGGTCCTGGCCTTGCTCGACCCGGCCTTCGTGCCCGGCCCCATGCTGTTGGCGGGGGTCGTGCTGGCGGCCCTGACGGCCTACGGCGAGCGCGATGCCATCGACCGCCGTATGCTCATGACCTGCCTGATCGGCCTGGCGGCGGGCACGGTGGTCGGCGCCGTTGCCTTACAGGCTGTCCAGGGGATGAACCTGCAACGCCTGTTCGGGGTGATGATCCTGCTGGCCGTCGGCGTCAGCATCATGGCCAAGACGGCCGTGGTCAAAGGCCGTGGCCTGCTGGCCGCCGCCGGTGTCTCAGGCATCATGGGAACGATGGCGGGCCTCCACGGTCCGGCCATCTCCCTCGCCTTTCAGAACGCCGAACCCCGGGTCGCCCGCGCCATGCTGGGGGCCTATTTCACCGCCGCCTATCTGTCGGCGGTGGCGGCCCAGGTGCTGATCGGGGCGTTCGGCGCCCCGGAAATCGGCCGCACCGTCGTGCTGTTGCCCGGCGTGGCGATCGGCCTGGCCCTCGCCCCGGTGACCCGGCGCTATGTCAACCGGGACCGCCTGCGCATCGCCATTCTGACCATCGCGGCGGTCAGCGGGTTGATCCTTGTCTTGAAATAGCCGGTCGCGGCTTACGACGGCTTCAGGGCCTTTTCCACCAGCAGACGCGCGGCGGCGCGCGGATCGGCCCGGCGCGCGGCCAAATCGTCGACCAGATCGGCCATGTCCGGCGCCAGGCGCTTGAATTCCCGGCGCATGTGGTCGAGCGCCGCCGTCTCAAGCCGCATCAGGGCGATGCGCCGGCGCCGCGCCGTGTCCTCGCCGCTGGCGGCCAGATGTGCACCGTGGTCGAGCACGGCCTGGGCCAGATCCGCGACCCCCTTGCCGGTGTTGGCGCTGGTCGCGATCACCGGCACGCGCCAGCCGGTGCCCGACGCGCCCTGCCCCTGTCGGCCGGTCAGGCCCAAATCCTGGGCGCCAGTCAGATCGGCGGCGGTCCGGTCCGCATCGGCGCGGTCGGCCTTGGTCACGACATGGATATCGGCGATTTCGAGAATCCCCGCCTTCATGGCCTGTACCCCGTCACCCAGCCCCGGCGGCGAGGCGACGATCACCGTATGGGCCGCCGCCGCGACATCGACCTCGTCCTGGCCGACGCCCACGGTTTCGATCACCACGACCTGGAACCCGCAGGCATCCAGCACGTCGACGGAATCCAGGGCCGGGCGGGCCAGCCCGCCCATGGCCCCCTGGGTCGCCAGCGAGCGGATGAACACCCCGTTGTCGCCGCCATGGTCGCCCATGCGCACCCGGTCGCCCAGGATGGCGCCGCCGGAAAACGGGCTCGACGGATCGATGGCGATGACGCCGACGGTCAGGCCCCGCCTGCGCAGGTCCTTGACCAGGGCGTTGACCAGCGACGACTTGCCCGCCCCCGGCGGCCCGGTCACGCCGACCACATGGGCCGATCCCGCCGCCTGATAGACCCGCGCCATGAGGTCGCCGTCGGCGGCACCTGCCTTGGGGGCGGCGTTGCCCGTGGTCTCGGCCAGGGACAGAAGCTTGGCGATGGCGCGCCGGTCGCCGCCTTGCGCGGCGCCAAGCAGGTCGGAGGACGGGTCCGGCTTGGGGGCTGCCATGGATGGGCCTCAGTCGCTCGGGGGTGTACGGATGTTGCGGTTCAGGGCGCGCAGGTCGTGGCCCGCCAGGCGGTATTCGGCGCTCAGGTTGTCGTACACGGGCCAGATGTAGTCGAGCATCTTCTGATCGTTCGGCCCGACCTTGCGCAGGAACTTGGCCGGCCGCCCGGCCCAGACCTCGCCGGGGCCGATCTGTTTGCCCGGCGTGACCAGGGCGCCGGCGGCGATCAAGGACCCCTTGCCCACCACGGCGCCGTCCATCACGCAGGCCTGCATGCCGATCATGGCGTCGTCTTCCAGCGTGCAGGCATGCAGCAGCGCCATATGGCCGACCGTGACCCGGTCGCCCAGGATGGTCGGATAGCCCTTGGAATCGACATGCACGACCGTGCCGTCCTGGATGTTCGTATCGTTGCCGATACGGATGAAGTTCATATCGCCGCGCAGCACGCAGGAATACCAGATCGACGACTTGGTCCCGATGGTCACATCGCCGATGATGACGGCGTTTTCGGCGATGAAGGCGGTTTCGTCGATCTGCGGATGCTTGTCCTTGAAGGGCAGGATCACACCGCCGGGCTGGCGCAGGGAAGTCATTCAGTTGTCACCTTAGGATGATTGTTCAACATATTGTTTTTTAAGAATTTTTAATGAACGGAAGCATTTCCTTGAAGGCATCCGTTCCGGCCCGGCCCAGCCATTCGTAGATGACCATTTCCGTGGTCACGATGCCGGCGCCGGCCGCTCCCAGGCGGTCCAGGCAGGCCTTTTCGCTTTCCAGGCTGCGCGACGCCGTGGCGTCGGTGACGACGAAGATCTCGTACCCCTTGTCCATCAGATCGACGCCGGTCTGCATGACGCAGATATGCGCCTCCATCCCCGTGATGACCACCTGGCGGCGCCCGGTGGCCTCGAACGCCTGCTGGAACGCTTCCTCGTTCATGCAGGAAAAATGAATCTTTTCGAACACCTGGGCCTGGGGCGCGATGCCCTGTAGCTGCGGCACGGTGTGGCCCAGTCCCTTGGGATACTGTTCCGTCATCAGAACGGGCACGCCCAGGCGGTCGGCGGCGCGCATCAGCAGCGCGGTGTTGCGGATGACCCTGGCCGGCGATTGCATGGCGGGGGCCAGCTTGTCCTGGATGTCGATGACGACCAGACAGGACAATTCGGGCTTTATCAGCATCTGTTCTTCCTTATTCGGCGAGCCAATAGCGCAGCACCGCGCTGACCGCCTCGGGCCGTTCCAGGGGCGAAAGGTGACCGCAGTTCTCGACGACCACCAGTTTAGCACCGGGAATGGCCGACGCCATTTCTTCATGCACCGCGGGCGGCGTCATGACGTCGAGACGCCCGCACAGAACCAGCGTCGGACAGGCGATCCGGCCCAGGTTAGGCCGATTATCCGGGCGCTCGATGATGGCCGTCTGCTGACGTTGATAAGCCTCCGCCCCGACATTGCGGGCCGAGGCGCGGACGGCGGCGGTCAACTCGCTGTCGTCCTGGCGGTTTGCGGCGATGAACCCCGTCATGTGGTGGTCGATGACGCCCTCCAGATCGCCGGCGGCCGCCCTGGCCATCAGATCGCGGCGGCCCGCCGTGCGTTCCGGCGTGTCCGGGCCGGGGGCGGTGTCGAGCAGGGCCAGGCGGGTCACCCGCTCCGGCGCCAGACGCATGACGGCCTGGGCCGCGTAGCCGCCCATGGACAGACCGCAGAGTGCGAAGCGGCCGGGGGCCGCGTCCAACGCGCGCCGGGCCATGGCGTCGATGCTGTCGTCCTGCGTCATGTCGGCGACGGTCATTTCCGCGACATCGGTCAGGGTCGCCAGCTGATGGCCCCACAGCGCCGCGTCACACAGCAGCCCGGGCATGAACAGAAGCGGCGTTCGGTTAGACATGAAACCTCCTTCGGGGACCGTGACAAATCGGTAGCGGTTGGCAGAAATCCGCCGCCCAACGCCCGCTTATCATTGACTTCGGGTCGGGAATACCTAATATCCCGCTCACACGGCCCGGGGAAGTCTCCAAGGGCCAAAATCCAAGCCCCCATAAGGTGACCACCCAGCCCGGGCGGCGCAACTCCCGAAGTGGAGCAATATGTCCTTTTCAGACCTCGGCCTCAGCGACGAACTCCTCAAAGCGATTTCCGACGCGGGCTACACCGACCCCACCCCCATTCAGGCCCAGGCCATTCCTCAGGTGCTGATGGGCCGCGATATTCTGGGCTGCGCCCAGACGGGCACGGGCAAGACGGCATCCTTCACCCTGCCGATGATCGACATCCTGGCCTCGGGCCGGGCCAAGGCGCGCATGCCGCGCTCGCTGATCCTGGAGCCGACCCGCGAACTGGCCGCCCAGGTCGCCGACAACTTCGAAGTCTACGGCAAGTACCATAAGCTGAACCACGCGCTGCTGATCGGCGGCGAGAACATGAGCGAGCAGATCAAGCGCCTGGAAAAGGGCGTCGACGTGCTGATCGCCACGCCGGGCCGCCTGATGGACGTGTTCGACCGCGGCCACCTGCTGCTGCGCGACGTGAAGATCCTGGTGATCGACGAAGCCGACCGCATGCTCGACATGGGCTTCATCCCCGATGTCGAGAAGATCGTCTCCAAGCTGCCGCAGATGCGCACGACACTGCTGTTCTCGGCGACCATGCCGCCGGAAATCAAGCGCCTGGCCGACCGTTTCCTGATCAATCCCAAGGAAATCACGGTGTCCAAGCCGGCGACGGCGGCGGAAACCATCGCCCAGGGCCTGGTCATGGTGACCGGCGCCGGACGCGATCAGGCCTCCATCGCCAAGCGCAAGCGCGAGGTGCTGCGCAAGCTGATCGAGCGCGAACAGCCCAAGAACGCCATCATCTTCTGCAACCGCAAACGCGACGTCGACGTGGTCTACAAATCGCTGGAACGCCACGGCTACAACACGGCCGCACGCCTGCATGGCGACATGGTGCAGTCGGTGCGCATGGAGACCCTGGCGAAGTTCAAGAGCGGCGACGTGACCCTGCTGGTGTGCTCCGACGTGGCGGCGCGCGGGCTCGACATTCCGCTGATGAGCCATGTTTTCAACTTCGACGTGCCGACCCATGCCGACGACTATGTGCACCGCATCGGCCGCACGGGCCGCGCCGGGCACAAGGGCGTGGCGATCTCCATCGCCGTGCCGTCCGACGGCAAGTATGTGGACGCCATCGAAAAGCTGATGGGCCGGCCCATCGAACGCGACGCGATGAGCAGCACCGCAAGCAGCGGTGGCGGCAGCGATGACGCCACCAGCGCCCCGGAAAAGGAAGAACGCGGCGAACGTGGCCGGAGTCGTGGACGTGATCGGGGCCGGGGCCGCAAGCCGGCATCCGCCGACGCCAAGGCCGCCGAACCGGCGCCCGATGCCGCGGCCGAGCCCACCGCAGACGTGGAACCGCCCCAGGACGCCCCCAAGGCGGAAGCGCCCGCCACGGAAAAACCGGCCGCGAAACCAAGCCGCGCCCGCAAAAGCCGCTCGGACCAACGCAACGACGCGGGCACGATGGACGACAAGGACGTCGTGTTCGGGCAAAGCGACCAGGTTCCGGCCTTCCTCAAGAACTTCTAAAAGCGCCACCCTGCCCGGCATGCCCCGCGGTCTATACCGTTCGGCGGATTGACGCCTGACGGACTCGACCCTACCGTCCTCCCGAAACGTTTGCCGGCCCATGGCCGCCGCCGGTGTCACCGGCGGCGCGCCCGGATGGCGCCGGCAGCAGGGACAGGTGGCGCTATTTCATTCATACACAGGATCGTCGGCCTGATGCGTGCCTCGGCGCTTGCCGCGGGCGCCGCCGCCATGTTGTCGAGCATGGCCCCCGCAGCCTATGCGGCCACGGCAAGCCCCAGTTTCTTCAACACCAAGGAACTGCCGTCCAACGACCTCAAGGCCTTCACGAAATGGACCGATGCCCTGGCCCGGTTCGCCAGCACGCGGAAAAGCAAGCAGCCGCTGGTCTGCGGCCCCGGCCCCGGCGAAATGAAGATCTGCGGCGACGGGGATTGGATTCAGTTCCTCAAGCAAGTGAAGGAAAAATCCCTGCTCGATCAGGTGCGCCTGATCAACGCCCGCATGAACCTGGCCAAATACGTCATGGACAACGACAACTGGGGCGTCAGCGACTATTGGGAAACGCCCTACGAATTCATGGCGCGGTTCGGCGATTGCGAGGACTACGCGATCATGAAGTACCTGTCCCTGCGCTTCCTGGGGTGGGACGAGCAGGATTTGCGCGTCGTCGCGGTCAAGGATCTGAACCTGAAGGTCGGCCACGCCATCCTTGTCGTCTACATGCAGAACAAGGCGGGCCAGCGCATCCCGCTGGTCCTCGACAACCAGATTCAGAGCGTGGTGAAGGCCGATTCAATCCGCCATTACCAGCCGGTGTTCTCGATCAACGAAAAAACCTGGTGGCGTCACGTGAATTAGCGCCGTCCCATCGCCTTTGTCGATGGAACATATTCAAATTTTTCGATGTTAGGGAGCCATCGCCTCTTCGATAGTGTGGCCATTCCACCAACCCTTAATCGAGGAACATCCAAATCATGAAACGGTCCGTTCTTTCCGCCGCCGTCCTGGCATTCGTCCTGGCCCTGGGCTTCTCCGCCGCGTCGACCGCCGTCCTGGCCGCCGACAAGAAGGAATCCCCCTGCGCCAAGATGACCGACAAAGCCGAGAAGAAAGCCTGCATGAAGGCCGAAGCCGACGCCAAGAAGGCTGCGAAGAAGTAATCGGGTTTCCGCGCCCGCGACTGCGGCGCGCACCGATCAAGAAGGGGCAGACGGCCTGGGCCGTCTGCCCCTTACTTTTTGCGCGGTGTGGTTGGTGTGCGGGTCGCTCAGATCAGCCCGGACAGCGGCGACGACGGATCGGCGTACATCTTGCGCGGCATGCGTCCGGCCAGATAGGCCATGCGCCCGGCCTTGACCGCATGCTTCATGGCGCGGGCCATCATCACCGGGTCCTTGGCCTCGGCGATGGCCGTGTTCATCAGCACGCCGTCGCAGCCCAGTTCCATGGCAATGGCGGCGTCCGACGCCGTGCCGACGCCGGCATCGACGATCACCGGCACCTCGGATTGTTCCTTGATCAGGCGGATGTTAACCGGATTCTGGATACCCAGGCCCGACCCGATGGGCGCCCCCAGCGGCATGATGGAGACCGCTCCCGCCTCTTCCACCCGCTTGCACAGGATCGGATCGTCCGAACAATAGGCCATGACCTGGAAACCTTCTTCCGTCAACGCGCGGGTCGCCTCGATGGTTTCCGGCATCATCGGATAAAGGGTGCGCTGTTCACCCAGGATTTCCAGCTTCACCAGGGTCCAGCCGCCGGCTTCGCGCGCCAGACGCAGGGTGCGCACGGCGTCGTCGGTGGTGAAGCAGCCCGCCGTGTTGGGCAGGTAGGTGTATTTCTTGGGGTCCAGGTAGTCGACCAGCAGCGGCTGATTGGGGTCCGTCAGATTCACGCGGCGGACGGCGACGGTGATCATCTCCGCCTCCGCCGCCTCGGCGGCCTGACGGTTCAGGTCATAATCCTTGTACTTGCCGGTGCCGATGATCAGGCGCGAGCGGAATTTGTGCCCGGCGACCTCCAGAATATCCTCATCCTCGGATACGGATGTCGAATCCGGGGCGCCGCCGCCGATGAAATGCACGATTTCCAGCCGGTCGCCGTCTTCCACGCCGATCTGGCCGTAACCGGATTTGGGCACGATTTCCAGATTGCGCTCGACCGCGACCTTGGCCGGATCCAGGCCGATTCGGGTGAGAAGCTGCGCCACCGACAGGGGGGCATCCAGGGAATGGGTTTCGCCGTTGATCTGAACTTGCATGAAGAATGTATCCTCGGGGCCGTTGGTCGCGCCGTTGTTGAAGCCTGTACAGGCCTTTGTCCGGGGGGCTTTACAGGGATTATGGGGCCGCGACCAGCCGCTTTCAACGCCCGGATGGGGAGAAACGGGATGTTTCTCACATCATGGCGCGTGCTATAAGCCGCTACCCCATGATGGCAAACGAGTTGGGGTGCCGCAGGCGCCCGGAACGGAACCATGACAGCAACGATTCTCATCCTCAACGGCCCGAACCTGAATCTGCTGGGCACGCGCGAGCCCGACATCTACGGGCGCGAAACGCTGGCGACCATCGAGGCTGCCTGCCGGACGCACGGCAAAAACCTGGGCCTGGACGTGGATTTCCGCCAATCCAACGACGAGGGCGAACTGGTCACCTGGATCCAGGAAGCGCCCAAGGCGCACGCCGGGATCGTCATCAACGCCGGCGCCTATACCCATACCTCGGTCGCGATCCTCGATGCTCTTTCAGCCATCGACATGCCGATCATCGAGGTGCACCTTTCCAACATTCACAGGCGTGAAGAGTTCCGGCATCATTCCTTCGTCTCCAAGGCCGCCGACGGCATGATTTGCGGTCTCGGCGGACAGGGCTACGAACTGGCGCTCGACGCGCTGGCAAAACGACTGAAAAACAACGGGTAAGGGACCATGGCAAGAAGCCCCAAAGCGACCGACATCGACGCGGACGCCGTCCGCAAGCTGGCCAGTCTCCTGGAAGAGACGGGCCTGACGGAAATCGAATACACCCACGACGACTGGTCGCTGCGCGTGTCCAAGGGGGCGACCGCCGTGGCCGCGACGCCCATGACCATCTCCCCCGCCGCCGACGCCCCCGTCGCCGAACAGGGCGTGCCCGCCGGCGCCGTCACCTCGCCCATGGTCGGCGTGGTCTATACCTCGCCCGATCCGGAAAGCGCCGATTTCGTCAAGGAAGGCGACACGGTGAAGGAAGGCGACACCCTGTTGTTGGTCGAGGCCATGAAGGTGTTCAACCAGATCACCGCCCCCCGCGCCGGCACGGTGAAGCGGGTCCTGGTGACCAGCGGCACCCCCGTCGAGTTCGGCGAACCCCTCCTGATTCTCGAATAGGAGGCAGGCCTTGTTCGAAAAGGTCCTGATCGCCAACCGGGGGGAAATCGCGCTGCGCATCCTGCGCGCCTGCCGCGAAATGGGCATTTCCACGGTCGCCGTCCATTCCACCGCCGACACCGACGCCATGCACGTGCGCTTCGCCGACGAAAGCGTGTGCATCGGCCCGCCGTCGGCCAAGGACAGCTATCTGTCGATCCAGGCCGTGCTGTCGGCCGCCGCCATTTCCGGGGCCGACGCCATTCACCCCGGATACGGGTTTCTTTCGGAAAACGCCGATTTCGCCCAGATGGTCGCCGAACACGGCTTCACCTTCATCGGCCCTTCGGCCGATCACATCCGGCTGATGGGTGACAAGGTTCAGGCCAAGGCCGCCGCCAAGGCCGCCGGCATCCCCGTGGTGCCCGGATCGGACGGCGCCATCGAGGACATCAAGGACGTGGCCCGGGTCGCCAAGGACATCGGCTATCCCGTGCTGATCAAGGCCGCCGCCGGCGGCGGCGGGCGCGGCATGCAGGTGGTGCGCCAGGAAGAGGACCTGGAAGGTCTGGTCAAGGTAGCCCAGAGCGAAGCCAGCGCCGCCTTCGGCAACGGCGCCGTCTACATGGAAAAGTACCTGGACAAGCCGCGCCACATCGAAATCCAGATCATGGCCGACATGCATGGCAACGTGGTGCATCTGGGCGAGCGCGACTGCTCCCTGCAACGCAGGCACCAGAAGGTCCTGGAAGAAGCGCCCTCGCCGGCCCTCAACGCGGCGCAGCGGGCCGAGATCGGCGAGATCACGGTCAACGCCATTTCCAAGCTGGGCTACCAAAGCGCCGGCACGGTCGAATACCTGTACGAGGACGGGAAGTTCTACTTCATCGAGATGAACACCCGCCTACAGGTCGAACACCCGATCACCGAAGCGATCACGGGCATCGACATCGTGCGTGAGATGATCCGCGTCGCCCAGGGGGCCAAGCTGTCGATGACCCAGGAAGACGTCGTCCTGCGCGGCCATGCCATCGAATGCCGGATCAACGCGGAAGACCCCGTGACCTTCGCGCCCTCGCCGGGCAAGGTCGGTGTCTATCATGCGCCGGGCGGCCTGGGCGTGCGCGTCGATTCCGCCCTTTATTCCGGCTACACAGTGCCGCCTCACTACGATAGCATGATCGCCAAGCTGATCGTTCATGGCGCGTCACGGAACGAATGCCTGATGCGCCTGAGGCGGGCGCTTGAGGAATTTGTGATCGATGGCATTTCGACGGGCATACCGCTGCAACAGCGCATTATCGGCGAACGAGATTTCGTCGACGGCTCCTATGACATCCACTGGCTTGAAACCCTCATGGCGGCGGACAAGGACGGCGCCTGACGTCACCGCCGGGAGCGTTTCATGAGCCGGCGCGATCAAACCCAGGAAAGCCTGCCCGCCGAACTTCTGTTGCGCGCCTATGCCGCCGGTATTTTTCCCATGGCCGAAAGCCGCGACGACCCGCAGGTGTTCTGGGTCGATCCCAAGCAGCGCGGCGTGTTGCCGCTGGAAACCTTCCACGTCTCGAAAAGCCTGAAAAAGGTGCTGCGCCGCGGCGAGTTCATCGTGCGCGCCAATTCGGCGTTCGAACGGGTGCTCGACGAATGCGCCGCCCCCGGCCCGGGGCGCAAGGATACCTGGATCAACGAACCGATCCGAACCGCCGTCATCGAGCTGCACAACCTGGGCTTCGCCCATTCCATCGAAACCTGGAAGGACGGCGAACTGGCCGGCGGGCTCTACGGGGTGGCGCTCCGGGGGGCATTCTTCGGCGAAAGCATGTTTTCGCGGGCGACGAACGCGTCCAAGGTCGCCCTCGTCCATCTGGTCGCGCGCCTGCGCCTGGGCGGGTTCCGTCTGCTCGACACCCAGTTCGTGACCGATCACCTGAAAACCTTCGGCTGCGAGGAAATTCCCGCCCGCGACTATCAAAAGCGCCTGGAATCGGCCCTCGAGTATCAGGCCCGGTTCCCCCTCAACCCGGCGCCGGACCGGGTGATGCACGAGATCCAGGCAATGGCCGAACACCCGTGAGCCCGGACAAGCCCGCCCCGCCCCGATCGGCCCGCCGATGATCGATCATCAATTCCTCGCCGCCTTCGAACTGATGTTGGGCGTGCTGATCGTCGCGGTCGTCTTCACGCGCATCGGGTTCGACAGGCTCGGCCTGCCGGCCCTGGCGGGCTTTATTCTGCTGGGCTTCGTCCTCCGGGTGGCCGACACGCACATGGCCTTCGTGTCCGGTACGGGCCGCCACCTGCTGGAATTCCTTTCCGAGACGGGTGTGTTCATCCTGCTGTTCCGGATCGGGCTCGACAGTAACCTGCACGGCCTTGTCGCGAAGCTGCCGCGGGCAGCGCCGATCTGGCTCGGCAACGTGACGCTTAGCGGCGTCCCCGCGTTCCTGCTGTGTCATCAGGTGTTCGACCTGGGGGCGGTGCCCAGCATGTTCACGGCCATCGCCATGACGGCGACCAGCGTCGCCGTGACCACGGAACTGTGGCGCGAGGCCGGCGCCCTCGACACGCCCGACGGCGAAACCTTGATCGACGTGGCGGAACTGGATGACCTGTCGGCGGTCATCTTCATGGCCATGGCCGTGGCCGTCGCCCCCCTGGTCCATTCGGGGAACGGCGGCGGCATGGCGGCCCATATATCGGAAATCTCGCTGATCCTATTGGCCAAGGCGGCGGCGCTCGGCGCCCTGTGTCTGGCCGTCGCCTGGGCCAACCAGCACCGCCTTGCCGCCATCCTGACCCGCCTCGGCAATCCTCATGCGGCGATGATCCTCCTGGGCATCGGGTTGTGCGTCGCCGCCGTCGCCTCGCTGTTGGGCTTTTCCATCGCCATCGGCGCCTTCTTCGCGGGCCTGATCTTCAGCCGCAATCCGGACGTCGTGCGCATGGAAACGGGATTCGTGCAGATTCAGGCCTTTTTCGTGCCGTTCTTTTTCATCGCCATCGGCTTTCGCATCGATCCCGGGTCCCTGGGCATGGCCCTGGCGTTCGGCGGGGCGCTGCTCGCCGTCGCCGTCGGCGGCAAGATCGCGGGGGCCGGACTGCCGGCCCTGATGACGACATCCGGCGCCGGCGCGTTGCTGATCGGGGTCAGCATGGTGCCGCGCGCCGAAATGGCCATGGTGATCGGCCAGCAGGCCCGCGCCCTGGGCGATTGGGCCATGCCGGCCGGGGTCTTTTCGGGAATTGCCCTGGTCGCGCTGGCGACCTCGATCGCCACGCCGATCGCCGTCCACATTCTCCTGCGCCGTCGAGGATATTGACCGATAAAACGCCGTCCAGGCCTTGCTTGGGGGCTGGCATGTAATTTGCTCTGTGCGACTTGACCGTGTTATTCGCAACCGGAGCAGCAGGAGTGGCCCCATGCCCATTCATAAGATTTTGTACACCAGCCAAGCCACGCATCCCGTCTCGAAAGAAGAATGCCGGCGCATTTTGGCCGCGTCGCGCGACAACAATCGTCAAAATGACGTGACGGGTCTTCTTATCTATCTTGAGAACGGCACCTTCATCCAATTGCTGGAAGGGGACGCGGAGGCGGTCGGGCGGACCATGGAGCGCATCAGCGGCGACCCCCGTCACCAGCACATCGGCGTCATCACGAAATATGACGACGAGCACCGGGACTTCGGCGGTTGGGAAATGGCCTTTCGCGCCATGCACCCGGACGAGATGAAGAGCGAACTGGGTTTTCACGACATCATCGACGGCGACTATCGAAACGCCTTCAAGAACGGCCCCGCCATCCTGACCGTCATGCGCAATCTCTGCCTCGTCAACGCCTGACGACGCGCGGGCGGCCGCGATGGACGGCCGGCTATTTGTTGCTGGCGTGCAGTGCCGCGAAATAGGCGGCCAGGGCGGCAACATCCGCATCGGTCAGCGACCGCGAGAAGGACGTCATCACAGGGTGTGTCCGTTCGCCCGAGCGGAAACTCCGCGCCGCGGCATAAAATTGATCCGTCGGCATGCCGGCGAGGTCCGGCGCGATAACTCCTTGCGGCGTGTGGCAATTCCGGCAGAGCGCGGGGTCAGCGGCCCCTGCTTCCCCGGCCAGGGAAACGAGCACCAACGCCCAGAAAATTTTACCGCGACAAGGCCCCATATTCTTCTCTGAGTGATGACATGAACCGGGCGGCGCTATTTTGGTGCGGTGGCATCCGACGGCTCGGCGCAATCAAGCACCCAGATGTCGTAGACGGGGTGTTCCAGCGCATTGAGCGCCGGACTGGAGGCGAACATCCAGCCGCGGAACAGGCTGACCGCCGGTTCTCCGGGGCGGATTTCCCAGATATCGAGGAAGGCCGCGCTTTCCGGCGGCTCTTCCGGCGAGCGCTTGTCGCAGCTGCGGGCGATGATCTCAAGCGTGCCGAACCGCACGACCTCGCCGACCCGGGCTTCCAGGGTCGAAACCCGCGCCGTGACCTTATCCAGGCCTTGCAGGATCACCTTGTTCATCGGAGACGCCGCCGCCGGAAAGGCGGCGAGGATGCCGATCAGAACAATGAGGCATAGCCGCATCGCGGCCTATTTCCCGCCCGTGGCCAGGAAGATGATCTCGCCGACCTGATCCTCAAGGGACTTGAAGTCCTCGACCTTGGCGATGCGTCCGCCCGCGGGCAGCGTTTCCGCCGCCTGGCCCGGCTTCAGGCGGATGTATTTTCCGCCCAGGATGCCTTCGGAGCCGATCGTCGCCACCGTGTCCTTGGGCAGTTTCACATCCGGGCGGATCGACATGATGACGACGGCCTCGAACGTCTGCGGATCGAGCACGCGGTCAAGAACGGTGCCGATCTTGATGCCGTTGATGCGCACGTCGCTGCCCTTGGACAGGCCGCCGATCTTGAGGAAATGCGCCTTGACCTCATAGCCCGAGACGGCCTTCACCTGGGCCACGTTGAAGGCGAAGAACAGAAACACCCCGGCAACGATCAGCACGACGCCGCCCAGGACCGTTTCGATTGCATTACGTCCCATATCCGATCTCTCCGCCCCTTATTTCGTCTGTCCAGCCGCCGTTTCGGCGGCGGCCCGGCGCTCTTCCATGGCGGCCCGGCCCTGGGAAATGATGAGATTCAGAATGTCGCTGACGACCTGGGCATCCTGGGTGATGGCGATCAGATCGCCGGTTTTCAGCCCCGTTTCCGACGCGCCCGGTTCCAAAACGACGTACTTTCCGCCGAACAGGCCGTCGGTCTGCACCGAGGCCGACGAATCGTTCGGCACCATCACGTCGCTGGTCAGATTGAGGGTCAACACGGCGCGGAACTTGTCGTCCAGGCGCTGGGTCGCGACCTTGCCGATTCGAACGCCGCCCATGCGGACCTCGGCCCCGGGCGCGATGCCGTCGACGCGGCCGAACAGGGCATCGACCCGGATTCGGCCGTCCGCGCCGGAGGTCACGTCGCGGCTTTGGTTCATGAAGCCGAGAACCGCCAGAAGCACGACAAGCGCCAAAGCGCCGATCATCTGTTCCTTGGTTTCCAGTGTCATCGGTATCCGACCGTCATCGCAGCGCCCCGGCCAGGGAGCCGCAAATCATTCCGGCTTCCAGGCTTCGTAGTCGCCCGTGGCATGGGCGCGGGCGCCGCCCTTGAAATCGTGGCCCGCGGGGCGATAGGCACCGGCGGTCCCCGTCAGGTTGGGGACATGCTCCTTCTGCCACGGCCGCGCCCGGGTGGCGCTTTCGGTCAGCGGCTCGGCAGAGGTGTGGTGCAACCAGGAATGCCATTCCGGCGGCACCTTGGAGGCTTCCTTGCGGCCCTTGTACAGAACCCAGCGGCGTTCGCGGCCGTACAGCGACCCGCCCTTGTTCTTGTAATAACGGTTGCCGAACTCGTCGGTGCCGACGAGCTTGCCGTGAATCCAGGTATGCAGCAGCGTTCCGATGTCCATGGGGTCTCATATCCGCCTGATGTACCGCGGGAATATGGCACCATGCGGGCGCAAGGTCCAGTCCGCTTGACCGCCTTTACCGACCGCCGCCCGCAATATGTAGGGAGGCCGCGACTATGACCTAAGGAATAACCCCCGGTTTTCCGGGAGGTTCCACAAAATCAAGTAATTTATTCGTAACATAGCCCCTAAATGTTGAAATAATCCTGTTGCTGCCCCCAAAGCCGCTGGCTACATTTAGCGTCCTTCACGCCTGGGCAAATACACTATGTAGTTTCAGGAAGCGAAAGCCTTCCGAGCCAGCGGCAAAGAAGCGACCCGGGTCTGTTGTTGGGCCCGCCGGCCAACGACAGGGCCGGAAATGACAGGGACCACCAAGGGAACGCAGACGGGGTAGCCATGCAGATCAAGCGGCATTTTACGAAACAGGACCAATCACCTTACGCGGCAATCAAGTTTCGCCGGGCATCCAGCGAAATCCGAAACCCGGATGGCTCCGTGGTGTTTGCGCAGGCGGACATCGAAGTCCCCGACTCCTGGTCGCAGGTCGCCTCCGACGTGCTGGCGCAGAAGTACTTCCGCAAGGCGGGCGTGCCGGCGAAGCTGAAGAAGGTCGAGGAGAATTCGGTGCCGTCGTGGCTGTGGCGCTCCGAGCCCGATGCCGCCGCCCTCAAGAAGCTGCCCAAGGACAAGCGGTCGTCCGGCGAAACCAGCGCCAAGCAGGTGTTCGACCGTCTGGCCGGAACCTGGACCTATTGGGGTTGGAAAGGCGGCTATTTCGATTCCGAAGCCGACGCCCGGACCTACTTCGATGAAATGCGCTTCATGCTGGCCAAGCAGATGGCCGCGCCGAACTCGCCCCAGTGGTTCAACACGGGCCTGCATTGGGCCTACGGCATCGATGGCCCGGCCCAGGGGCACCACTATGTTGATTTCGAGACCGGCAAGCTGGTCGCCTCCAATTCCGCCTATGAGCACCCGCAGCCCCATGCCTGCTTCATCCAGGGCGTCAGCGACGATCTGGTGAACGAAGGCGGCATCATGGACCTTTGGGTCCGCGAGGCGCGGCTGTTCAAGTACGGCTCGGGCACGGGCTCCAACTTCTCGGCCCTGCGCGGCGAGAACGAAGCCCTGTCGGGCGGCGGCAAGTCGTCGGGCCTGATGAGCTTCCTCAAGATCGGCGACCGCGCGGCCGGCGCCATCAAGTCGGGCGGCACCACGCGCCGGGCGGCCAAGATGGTCGTCGTCGATGTCGATCATCCGGACATCGAGAACTACATCAACTGGAAGGTCCAGGAAGAGCAGAAGGTCGCCGCCCTGGTGTCCGGCTCGCGCCTGGCCAAACGCTACCTGACCCAGGTCATGGCCGCCTGTCAGGCCGACATGGGCCCGGACGCCGGCGCCGACGACCGCTTCGACCCCAAGATCAACGCCGACCTGAAGGACGCCATCAAGGGCTGCCGCCAGGTCATGATCCCCGACAACTACGTCCAGCGGGTGATCCATTTCGCCCGTCAGGGGTATACGGAAATCGATTTCCCGACCTACAACACGGATTGGGACTCGGAAGCCTATGTGACCGTGTCGGGGCAGAACTCCAACAACTCCGTGCGCCTGACCAACGAATTCATCCGCGCCGTCCTCAACGACGGCGAGTGGGAATTGATCCGCCGCACGGACGGCAAGGTGCACAAGCGCATCCAGGCCCGCGAGCTGTGGGAAAAGATCGGTTATTCAGCCTGGGCCTGCGCCGATCCGGGCCTGCAGTACGACACCACCATCAACGAATGGCACACCTGCCCCAATTCGGGCCGCATCAACGCCTCCAATCCCTGCTCCGAATACATGTTCCTGGACGACACGGCCTGCAATCTGGCGTCCTTGAACCTGATCACGTTTTCGCAGAAGGACGGCACCTTCGACGTCACCGGGTTCGAGCATGCGGTGCGCCTGTGGACCGTGACGCTTGAGATTTCGGTGCTCATGGCCCAGTTCCCGTCCAAGGAAATCGCCCAGCTGTCCTACGAATTCCGGACCCTGGGCCTGGGCTATGCCAACATCGGCGGCTATCTGATGAACGCCGGACTGTCCTACGATTCCGTCGAAGGCCGGGCCATCTGCGGCGCCGTCACGGCATTGATGACCGGCACCTGCTACGCCACCTCGGCCGAAATGGCCGCGGAGCTGGGCACCTTCCCCGGCTACGAAAAGAACGCCGACGCCATGCTGCGGGTCATCCGCAACCACCGCCGCGCCGCCCAGGGCGTGAAACAGGGCTACGAGGGCCTGGAAGTCGCCCCCGTGCCGCTGATCGCGGGCGACTGCCCGGATGCGGAACTGTCCAAGGCCGCGGCCAAGGCCTGGGACCTGGCGCTGGAAGGCGGCGAGGCCCATGGCTACCGTAATGCCCAGACCACGGTGATCGCGCCCACGGGCACCATCGGCCTGGTCATGGATTGCGACACCACGGGGATCGAGCCCGACTTCGCGCTCGTGAAGTTCAAGAAGCTGGCCGGCGGCGGCTACTTCAAGATCATCAACCGCATGGTGCCGAAGGCGCTTTCGGGCATGGGCTACACGGCCGACGAGATCACCGATATGATCAACTACGCGGTCGGCCACGGCACCTTGGAAGGGGCGCCGGGGATCAATGCAGAAACATTAAAGATCAAAGGCTTCACGGACAATGTTCTGAAAAAACTTGAAGAATCTCTCGGCGAAGCCTTCGATATCAAGTTCGTGTTCAACAAGTGGAACCTGGGCGACGCCTTCTGCCGCGAGGGCCTGGGCATTCCGGCCGACAAGCTCGACGACATGAGCTTCGACATGCTCGCCTACCTCGGCTTCTCCAAGGCCGAGGTCGAGGCCGCCAACACCTACATCTGCGGCGCCATGACGCTGGAGGGCGCCCCTCACCTGAAGGCCGAGCACCTGTCCGTGTTCGACTGCGCCAACCCCTGCGGCAAGATCGGCAAGCGCTACCTTTCCGTCGAAAGCCACATCCGCATGATGGCGGCGGCGCAGCCCTTCATCTCGGGCGCCATTTCCAAGACCATCAACATGCCGAACTCGGCGTCGGTCAAGGAATGCAACGACGCCTACATGCTGTCCTGGAAACTGGGGCTGAAGGCCAACGCGCTGTACCGTGACGGCTCCAAGCTGTCGCAGCCGCTGCAATCGGCCCTGCTGGACGACATCGACGCCGAGGAAACCCTGGAAGAGGCCGTGGCCGCCGCGCCGGCCAACGCCTCCAGGGCCGAGATCGTCGCCGAACGCATCGTCGAACGCATCGTCGAACGGGCCCAGGAACGCCGCCGCCCGCCCAACCGGCGCAAGGGCTATATCCAGAAGGCGTCGATCGGCGATCACAAGGTCTACCTGCACACCGGCGAATACAGCGACGGCAAGCTGGCGGAAATCTTCATCGACATGCACAAGGAAGGGGCCGCCTTCCGCTCGCTGATGAACAACTTCGCCATCGCCATCTCCATCGGTTTGCAGTACGGCGTGCCGCTTGAAGAATACGTGGAAGCCTTCACCTTCACCCGCTTCGAGCCCTCGGGCATGGTCACCGGCAACGACACCATCAAGATGGCGACGTCGATCCTCGACTACATCTTCCGTGAACTGGCAGTGTCGTACCTGGACCGCAACGACCTCGCCCATGTGGAGCCGGCGGACCTGCTGCCCGACACCCTGGGTGACGGCTCCGCCGAAGGCGACCTTCCGGAAAACGCCGAGAAGTCCGGCATGATGGAGGCCGTGGCGCAGCTGACCAGCCGCGGGTACGTGCGCTCCAAGCAGTTCATGGTCGTGCAGGGCGGGCGCTTCGGCGGTGAACAGTCCGGCTCGACGGCAGGCGCCGTGCGCACCACCGGCAGCAACGGCGGCGGCAACGGCGCGGGTGCCACCGTGCAACGGGCGGAAAGCACCGAAACGATCCTGGAGATCGAGACCAGCGTGATCACCCAGACCGACAGCAAACTGGACCAGATCCGCGAAGCCCGCATGAAGGGATATGAGGGCGACTCCTGCGGCGACTGCGGCAACTTCACCCTGGTGCGCAACGGCACCTGCATGAAGTGCGTCACCTGCGGCGCCACAAGCGGATGTTCATAATGCCCCGAACCGGCATTCCATCCATTCAGGAATCCTCCCTGGGAAACTTGGGGCGTGCGGCGGGCTTCGGCTCGCCGCACGCCTCTTTTTTGGCCTGACGTCCCGACGCCTCGCGGCCTTGTCGCACCCGCTGCCGGCATTCCGCCCGCAGGCGGGTTTCCCTTGCCCCGCAACGACAGGAAAGACGGTTTGCGGTTGTCCCGCATGATCTGCTACAACCCTGAAAACCCTGCCTAGACGATACGTTTCCGGGTACGGCGATAATCGATGTTTTGAGGGATTGTTAATCTGTTCAGGCTCTACTCGCTTGAACAGTTGGGTTTTTTTTGGATGACCGGATCAAGACCGGCATACTGGGACAGGAATGGCAGGTAAGACCGACCCCATCCATTTTGTCGCGGTCGATGACGACCCGATGATCCTTAACGCCATCGCCTCCATGCTGGAGGCGGCGGGTCATCGCGTCACCGCGTTCACGGACTCCAAGGAAGCCATGGACAAGATGGTCGCCCTGGCGCCCGACTGCGTCATCTCGGATCTGATGATGCCGGATGTCGATGGTTTCCAGTTGTGCAAGTTCGTGCGCGGCCATGAAGGCCTTGCCGATACGGTCTTCATCGTGCTGACGGCGAAAAGCTACGAATTCGACGTCAACCGCGCCTATGAATTCGGCGCCCACGGCTTCATCCGCAAACCCATCATCGCGGCAACCTTTCTCGACAAGGTCAACCGCATCCTGCGCGACGACATCGAACTGTCGTTCTGGGGCGTGCGCGGCACCCTGCCGGTTTCCGGCGAAGGCAGCTTGAAGTACGGCGGCAACACGAACTGCGTCACCCTGCAATTCCCGCGCGACCAGATTTTCATCTTCGACGGCGGCACCGGGATCAAGACCTTCGGCGACAAGCTGGTGGCCAACGGCCGGCGCAACGTCCGCGGCCGCATCTTCATCTCCCACCCCCATTGGGACCACATCAACGCCATCCCGTTCTTCGCGCCCTTGTACCGCCAGGGCAACGAGTTCCAGATTCTCGGCGCCAATCAGGGCGACATTTCCATCCGCGAAATCATCTCGGCCCAGATGGACGGCGTGTACTTTCCGATCACGCTGAAGGAATTCGCGGCCCGGGTCTATTTCCGCGACCTGGAGGAAGAAGAGTTCGAGGTCGACGGCATCCGTGTGAAGACGAAACTTCTGAGCCATCCGGGGCAATGCCTGGGCTTTCGCATCGAATACAACGGCCGCGCCATCTGCTACGTCACGGACAACGAGATGTTTCTCGAGAATTCCGACGGCTACAATCCGCATTACGAGGAAAAATTGGCCGAATTCGTGCACGGCGCCGACGCGCTCATCACCGATTCAACCTATACGGACGCGGAATACGCGACCAAGGTGACCTGGGGCCATTCCTGTATTTCCAAGGTCGTCGAACTGGCGGACCGGGGCAAGGTGAAGACTCTTTACCTCTATCACCACGACCCGGACCAGGACGACGCGGCCATCGACAACAAGTTGGAAACGGCCCAGAAGCTGTTGCAGGAACGGGGCAGCGACACCGTCTGCATCGCGCCCAAGGAACACGACACCTTCTACATCTGATCCTCCCGCATCCGATCCGCCCTGCCCCGCCGGGGCGGTCACCCAATCCAATGACCAGACCCAACGAAAGGATTCCCCACATGACCGGAACCGTCGACGCCCGTCTGAAGGACCTGGGCATTGACCTGCCCAAACCGTCCACGCCCGCGGCCAACTACATCCCCTATACCGTGGTCGGGTCGACCGTGTTCGTGTCGGGCCAGGTCTGCGTGTGGAACGGTGAGATCACCTGCCGCGGCCGGCTGGGCGAGGACGTCTCGACCGAGGACGGCTATCAGGCGGCCCGGGTCTGCGGCCTCAACCTCATCGCCCAGGTGCGCGAAGCCTGCGGCGGCGATCTGGACCGTGTCGTGCGGGTCGCCAAACTGGGCGGCTTCGTCAATTCGGCGGCCGACTTCACCGATCAGCCCGAGGTCATCAACGGCGCCTCCGACCTGATGGTCGAGGTGTTCGGTGACGCCGGCAAGCACGCGCGCTTCGCCGTCGGCGCCCCGTCCCTGCCGCGCGGCGTGGCCGTCGAGGTCGATGGGATTTTCGAAATCCGCTGACCCCGCCTTCCGGCTCAGCGCGTTATCAGCGCCCCCAGGAAACTCAGCATTCTGGCCTTGGCTTCGGGGTCCTTGGCGACGACATGCAGGGTTCCGGTCAATCCCAGGACCTGCATCCCCGTGCGGCCGACGTAATCCAGGCATTTAATGGGACGCCCCTTGCGCCAGGGGTCGTTCTCCGAATAGACCGCGAGCGCCGGCTCCTCCGGCGGCCCTTGGTAACCTGTCGAGCAGCGCGTGCCGCTCATGATGCGGCCCTTGAAGGCCGTGCCCGGATAGGCCGCGGCGGCGTTTGAGCCCTGGGAATGGCCGAACAGGAAGATGTTGTTCCAATCGACCCAGGGAAAGTCCTTCAGGCCCAGAAGGGCCCGGTCCAGTTCCTCGAGCCGCCAGGCGACGACATTTTTGTAAATCCCCTTCGGCCCGGCGCGGGAATGGGTTTTCGAATCGCAGGTTTTGACCCGTTTCGGCCGGGCGAAGCTGTCGGGCGCGACGACGACGAAGCCCGCCTCGGCCAACATGCCGGCGTTGACGCTGCCCGAATTGCCGAACCCGCCGCAGCCGTGCAGATAGACCACCACGGGCCGGGGCGCTCCCTTGGCGAGGCTGTCCAGCGCCCGCGTCACGGACCCAAGGTCGCGCGGACCGCCCAGCACGCCCGTGCCCAGAGGATTGGCATCGGCGGGCACATAGAAATGCGCCCGTTTCCAGGTTCTCTCGATGGCATCCGGACCAAGGGATTCCGGGGGCACCTCGTCCATCCCCGCGCTGGCGGCGCCGGGCATCAAGACGAAACAAAGAGCTAGGGAAAGCAAAAAGGGCCGCACGCGCATCACACCACCCTCCATAACGCGGTTGCCGATCACGGACCGCGCGCGCAGATTAGTCCTGATGAAACCGGCCGTGAATAGAGAAATGACGCGTGTCGTCTCGCTGTTGCCGAGCGCGACGGAGATCGTCGCGGCGCTGGGCTGCGCGGACTGGCTGGTGGGACGGTCCCACGAATGCGACTTCCCGCCCAGCGTCCAGCCCCTGCCCGTCTGCACGGCGCCGCGCCTGGACCTTTCCGGCAGCAGCGCCGAGATCGACGCCAAGGTCAAGGCCGCCGTGGCCGACGCCGCCTCCGTCTACGAGGTCCTTCATGGGCCGCTCGCGGACTGCGCGCCAGACGTCATCCTCACCCAGGACCAGTGCGAGGTCTGCGCCGTCAGCCTGGCCGATGTCGAGGCGGCGCTGTGCGGCTGGACCGGCACGCCGGCGCGGATCGTATCGTTGAAACCCATGACGCTCACCGACGTGTTCGCCGATGTTGAACGGGTCGCCGACGCCCTGGGCCGGGCCGATCATGGCCGCGCCGTGGCGGACGGCCTGCGCGACCGGGCGCGGGCGCTGACTGCCGCGCCCGCAGGTCCCCGCCCCCGCGTCGCCTGCATCGAATGGATCGATCCCCTGATGGCGGCGGGCAACTGGGTGCCGGAGCTGGTCGAGATGGCCGGCGGCGAAGACGTGTTCGGCAAAGCCGGCGACCACGCGCCCTGGATCACCTGGGACGACTTGGCCCAGGCCGATCCCGACATCATCGTGTTCATGCCCTGCGGGTTCGGATTGGAACGATCGGCCGCGGAGGCCCGCCTGTTGATGGACCGGCATCCTGACTTTCGGAACTTGAATGCCGCGAGGACAGGCCGCGTCTACGCCACCGACGCCAACAGCTACTTCAACCGGCCGGGGCCGAGGCTGGTGGAAAGTTTGGCGACCTTGACGGCCGTGATCGCTGAATGCAGCCTGCCGGCCAGTGCGGTGAAACTTCCGATTTGCGCCTGATCACTACGCGCGCTTCATCGCATGCCGATAAAATTAGAAAAACATAAAGTTTTGTTTGCCCCCCATCACTGCCCGTGGGAAAGTTTGGCAATTTCTGGTTAAAAAAAAGATCATCTTCGTTTTTGGGGAGAGTTGATCATGTCTGCACGCGGGTTGGCGTTTGTTATATCTCTGTTGTTTTTGACAGGCTGTGCAGCCACACCGGATCTCGCGGCGTGGGCTGAAAACTCCGCGGCGCTCGCGACCGGGGTTGCCGAGCAAAACACCTCGGCAACGGCGAAGTTCGACGAGATCGTTTCCGAAATAAAAATCGGCGAGGATGAGAATTGGGTCCCGACCAAGAGCTACAAGACGTCCGATTTCGCCAATCGGCGAGACAATTACAAGATTTACGCCGAAGCCATCAATGCCGGCATGGGTGCAATGGTCCAGTACGCGCAAGCCGTCAGCAACCTAGCGGCCGCCGGTGAAACCGGCAAAGAAGCATCAGAATCCTTAATGAAATCCGTCAAGTCGATCGTGGACACCGTCGGGGTCGCCATTCCGCTTGCCCCGGCTGCGGTCACGGCGGTTACCGAAGTGATAGACACTCTCGCCGACGCGCTGACGCGGATGCAGGCACAAGACACCCTTGCCAAAACGATGTCCGAAATGCAGCCGCATATCGACGCCTTGAGCAGAAAGATCAAAAAGTACGTATCCCTTCAAAAGAATATCGTCACAAGCATTCGCGCGGTGCGGGGACTGATCATTCAAGGGAAATACGGCCCCAAAAGAATCTCGGCGTCGAAAACTGCCTACGGAAAACTTGAAAAAATCGCAGCCGGCGGCGCTCACGGCGTCGCGGAGCCCCCCGACCAACTTGAAAGGGATTCCGCCCACTATCGCAAGTACGTGAAAGAATTGAGTGCCGAGACGGCGTGGTTGGAAGCGCAAAAAAACGCCTTGGACGAACTTGCCGCGGCCTCTTCTGAATGGACGAAGTCACACGGCCAAGCCGCCGATTACCTGGTGAAATGCGGCGGAACCCGCAGTCTCAAACCATCCTGCGGCCAGTTCACAGCGGCGAACCTGAAGAAATTCGCCGGGCGAGTGCAAAACGCCATGGAGTTCGCCAAGAAGCATTTCTGACCGGACGCGGCGACCCCGCCCTATGAATTCCACGACATCACGCTTGGGGAGCATAGTTGATGAACCCGAAAGAAAAAGCCCTTAAAGCCATTCAAGATTACCGCGATGCGGTTGCCGCAGGAGACGACGCGAAGGCCGAACAAGCCATCGCAGACTTCGAGGCGGTGATTATTGACGTCGACGACCCGCCGCAAGAGGATCTGTACAATGCCTATGCAGCGGCAGTTGCAGGTGCGTTAGATGACCAACTCGTGGAATTCGGAAAGCTGGCCAAGGAGATCGCCGGAAACGGCGACGCCTTCAAGCTCGGCGAAAAAATGGCCAATGAGGGACGAAACGATCTGTTTTTCCCCTACATTGCCGGTGAGTTTTCGGAGATCGCCGCGAACTTCAAGAAGCTGGTGGAGCTGGCGGAAGAGGTCGTCTCGCAAGTCGACGATCTGCCGGCGGAAATCCGCTCTCAGAGTGTCGAAGGACTGGTGAACGAAGGTCAGGAAGCACTCCAAGCGATCGAAGAGCTGATCGGTCAACTTGAGAGCATAAAGGACGAACTAGAGAACCGCGAATGACGCCCGAGAATTTGCCGCAAGGGAAGTCTTGAGGCCGAACCGAAACGTGTTGTTCCGCGCGCTGCCGTGGTGAAAGACCAATGACGAAAGAAGAGACTCCCTACATCCCGAAAAACCATTGGGTGATCGCCGCATTGATTATCGTCATCTGCTTGGCGGTCATTTCGACATTATGTGGCGGTGCCGCCGGCAAGAAGGTTTTTCTGCCCCAAACGAACTGGGCCATCTTCGTCGGCCCGGCCGGCCAACTGGCTTACGCCATCATGGGCCTGACCCTGGTGGCGGCGATCATCGAAAGGATCATCGAAACCTGTATCGCCGCACCCAGGAGACCGGCGCGCGTCGCCTTGGAGCTGCGCGCCAAGAACGCCGAACGGATATTGAAATCTCCAGGCAATAACAAGGACAACGCATATCACCAGGAGTTATTGACAGCCGAGCTGACTCTCGAGGAATACCGCATGGAAACACGCCTTCGAACCCTGTCCGCCAGCGCTGTCCTGGGCGCCGGGTTCGCCGTGATTGTCGGGTTTCCGGTCTTTGACCTGATGGTCGAAAACAGCAACGGCGCTCACCGTTTCCTTGAGACCCTGATCTGCGGCGCTCTTGTCGCAGGCGGCGCGGAACCCTTGCATGCCATGCTGACCGCGTTCCAAAAGACCATCAAAGGGTATGCGAATAAAACCTCGCGTTGATTTTAGACTGACATGGGTTTGCGTTAATGTGGTTAGTAACACTCGACAACACCGACGCGAAGACATCTCCTAACGCCCATGCCCAGCGGACGCGACGCGGTCGCCATCAAGATTGTCAAATCCCTCTCCGAGGTCTCGCCCGAGGCCTGGGACGCCTGTGCCGGAACGGACAACCCCTTCGTCCGTCACGCCTTTCTGTCGGCGCTGGAGGACTCCGGATCGGCCACGGGGGAAACCGGCTGGCTCGGTCAGCATCTGGTGATCGAGGACCCGGCGGGCGGCATCGCCGCCTGCGCGCCGCTTTACCTGAAAAACCATTCCTACGGCGAATACGTGTTCGACTGGGGCTGGGCCGACGCCTACGAGCGCGCCGGCGGGCGCTATTATCCCAAGTTGCAATGCGCCGTGCCGTTCACGCCGGTGACCGGGCCGCGCCTGCTGGTCAACCAAGCCTTGCCCGACGGCCAACGCCGCGAGATGCGTCTTGCCCTGATCGCCGGCATGGCGCAGTTGGCCCAGAACCTAGGTGTGTCGTCGCTGCACGTCACCTTTCCCACCGAGGCCGAATGGGAGGCGTTCGGGGATGCCGGATACCTGCAACGCATCGGCCAGCAGTTCCATTGGGAGAACAAGGGATTCAAAACCTTCGACGATTTCCTGGACGAACTGTCATCGCGCAAGCGCAAGAACATCAAGAAGGAGCGCCGCGCCGTCCATGACGCCGGCCTGGACATTCGCGCCCTCGAAGGCCCCGACATCACCGAGGCCCATTGGGACGCCTTTTTCCAATTCTACATGGACACGACCGACAAGAAATGGGGCCAGGCCTACCTGACGCGCCGGTTCTTTTCCCTGCTGGGCGAACGCCTGGGCCGGGCCGTGGTCCTGATCGTGGTGGAAAAGGACGGCCGGCCCGTGGCGGGTGCCTTGAACCTGCGCGGCGGCGACACGCTGTACGGCCGCAACTGGGGCTGCGTCGCGGACTATAAGTTCCTGCACTTCGAAGCCTGCTATTATCAGGCCATCGACTATGCCATCGCGAACGGCCTGAAATGGGTCGAGGCCGGCGCCCAGGGCCCTCACAAGGTGCAGCGCGGCTACCTGCCCCGCCGCACGTTTTCCGCCCATTGGATCGCCGACAAGGGCTTCCGAGATGCCGTTTCCAACTTCCTGAAGGACGAATCCAGGGGAATCGAGCGGGAAATGTCCGCCTATGGGGCGTTCTCTCCCTTTAAAAAATCAAAATAAAATCAATTTTCTAGACAAATTTTTCGAAAATCGCGCGCAAGTGTGATGCCGGTCACGTTTCCTTTACCAATATTCCCTAAAGTAAAGGGGTTATGGAACGCTATGTGCAAATTTACCTGCTGACCGCCGCCGCGCTCGTCGCGGTGCTGCTGCTGTCGGCGGCGGCCATCGCGGCGCCTCGGGTGCCCGACGCGGAAGGCATGGGGATCAACCCCCTGATCCGCACGGCGGCGGCCTTGGCCCCGGGCGCGGACTGCATCCGCCACGGCCGCACGGGCACGGGCGAAGTCCTGGTCAACAAATGCAACGCCTGCATGGTGGTCGGGGTGACCCGCCTGCGCCAGGGCTATTCCAATCCGGAAGTGCGTAAGTTCAACGTCATGGCCAACATGACCCTGCCCCTGCCGTTCCGCGGCCCGGGCCGGACCAGCCTCGGTTCCATCTATCCCTGCGATCAGGCCAATCTGGTGAAACCGGAAACGCTCGTCGACGACAGCGACAAGAAATGCATCACCCTGGAAACGGACAAGGGCAACGGCGGCGTGTTCCTGGTGAACAACTGCCGCGCCTGCCGCGCCGCCCAGGTCATTCGCATGGCCGCCAACGGCAAGCCGCTGGGCAGCCAGTCCTACGTGATCGGCGCCAAGGGCAACCTGCGCCTGTCGTCGCAGGGCGCTTCCATGGTCGGCCTGAGCCGCGAAGCCGACTGTCCTCAGCTCGCCCGCTAGACGTTTTCCCAATCCTGTAAAATCTGTTCCGCCGTGCGCGGCACCAGCGGCGCCCGCGCGCCCGTGGTCAGGCCGTCGACGAGGATCGGCAGCAACACCTGCACCCCGCCGAGGGGATCGTCCGTCACAAGGCCCCGTGCCCGCACCTGCGGCTGGTCCGCGACGCCCGCGTAATCGGCGACCGGCTGCACACAGGTATCGACACCGTCCAGCACCGACAGCCAATGATCCAACGGCTGTCCGGCGAGATGCGCCGTGACCTCGGAGATCAGATTGGATTGCGGCAGCCCCTCCCACTGGCGTGGGATCCAATCGTCGCGGCCGACGGCGCGGCAGAAGTTTTCCCAGAACCGGGGCTCCAGATTGCCGAGCGTCAATTCCCGCCCGTCGGCGCAGGCATAGACCCGGTAGCACGCGGCCCCGCCGGTCAATAGCGCCGCCCCCCGCGCCTTGCCGAGGCCGAGTCTTTCCGCCGTCAGGCCAATGGCCTGCCAGGACAGGACACAGTCGGACATGGCGACGTCCAGGAAGGCGCCCCGCCCGTCCCGGCCCCGGCGCACCAGGGCGCCCAGAATGGCGAGGGCCGACATCACCGCCCCGGCGCAGTCGGCCATGGGCGGCCAGGCCATGGCGGGCTCCGCCGCCGTTCCGGCCTGGCTGAGCGCACCCATGGCCGCCATGTAGTTCAGGTCATGCCCGGCGGCCAGGCGCAACGGCCCGGTTTGCCCATATCCCGTCAGCGCGCAATAGACCAACCCTGGGTTCAGGGCCTTGGCCGCGTCATATCCGAAACCGAGCCGGTCCATCACCCCGGGCCGATAGCTTTCCAGCAGAACATCGGCGCCCCGGACCAGGTCCCGGAACGACGCCCTGCCGCCCTCGGACTTGAGGTCGAGGCGGGTCACCGTCTTGCCGGCGTTAAGCACCTGATAGAAGGGGGAGGCGTCGCCGCCTTCGACCACACCGGGATCGAGTAGACCCGACATGGGATCAAGATGGCGCTGCGGGTCGCCGGCCGGCGGCTCGACCTTCACCACCTCCGCCCCCAGGTCGGCGAGGACCTGGGCCGCGAGCGGTCCCGGCAGGTATTGGCTGAGATCGAGAACCCGGATCCCGGAAAGGAAGGAAAACGCCACGCTGCGTCCGCCCGGACCGGGAACCGACTATTCGACCAGGGCGGGAACTTTTCCCTTCTTGCGCTTGGCCGGGAGTCGGGTCGATCCCGGTTCGGGGAAATCGAACACCAACTTGTCGTCGTCGACGCCGACCAGAACCATGCCGCCCTTGACGAGTTTGCCGAACAACAGCTCCTCGGCCAGGGGCTTCTTAATGTTCTCTTGAATCACGCGGCTGAGCGGCCGGGCGCCGAACAATTTGTCGAAGCCCCGCTTGGCCAGCCATTCACGCGCCGCGTCGGTCAGCTCGATCACCACGCCCCGGTCTTCAAGCTGCAATTCCAGGTTCATGATGAACTTGTCGACGACACGGGCGACGACTTCCGGCGTCAGCGCCGCGAAGGGAATAATGGCATCCAGACGGTTGCGGAATTCGGGCGTGAACATGCGCTCGATCGCTTCCGTATCCTCACCCACACGGGTTTCACGTTCGAACCCGATGGCCGGCTTGGCCAGGTCGGCCGCCCCCGCGTTGGTGGTCATGATCAGGATCACATTGCGGAAGCTGACGGACTTGCCGTTGTGGTCGGTCAGCTTGCCGTGGTCCATGACCTGAAGAAGGATATTGAACAGGTCCGGGTGGGCCTTTTCGATTTCGTCCAGCAGCAGCACGCAATGGGGCTGCTGATCGACGGCGTCGGTCAACAGGCCGCCCTGATCGAAGCCGACGTAGCCCGGCGGGGCGCCGATCAGCCGCGAGACCGAATGGCGTTCCATGTATTCGGACATGTCGAAGCGCACCAGATCAATGCCCATCATGTGCGACAGCTGACGCGCGACCTCGGTCTTGCCGACGCCCGTGGGGCCCGAGAACAGGTAGGAGCCGATGGGCTTTTCCGGTTCGCGCAGGCCGGCGCGGGACAGCTTGATGGCGCTGGCCAAAGCCTCGATGGCGTTGTCCTGACCAAACACCATGGTCTTCAGGTCGCGGTCCAGGTTCTTCAGCGCCTTGCGGTCGTCGGACGACACCGATTTTTCCGGAATGCGGGCGATCTTGGCGACCACCTGTTCCACGTCCTTCACGGTGACCGTCTTGCGCCGCTTGCCCGGCGGCAGCAGCATGCGCGACGCCCCGACCTCGTCGATCACGTCCAAGGCCTTATCCGGCAGCTTGCGTTCGTGGATGTACTTGGTCGACAGTTCCACCGCCGCCTTGATGGCGTCGTTGGTGTAACGCACGTTGTGGTGTTCCTCGAAATAGGGCTTCAGGCCCTTGAGAATCTTGATCGTGTCGTCCATGGACGGTTCGTACACGTCGATCTTCTGGAACCGGCGCACCAGGGCGCGGTCCTTTTCGAAATAGTTGCGGTATTCCTTGTAGGTGGTCGAGCCCATGCAGCGCAGGCCGCCCTTTTGCAAGGCGGGCTTGAGGATGTTCGACGCGTCCATGGATCCGCCCGAGGTGGCGCCCGCGCCGATCACCGTATGAATTTCGTCGATGAACAGGATCGCCTTGGGCATGGCTTCGAGTTCGGCCATGACGTTCTTCAGGCGCTCCTCGAAATCGCCGCGATAGCGGGTTCCGGCCAGAAGGGCGCCCATGTCGAGAGCGTAAATGGTGTTGCCGAGCAGCACCTCGGGCACGTCCTCGTCCTCGATGCGCTTGGCCAGACCTTCGGCGATGGCGGTTTTGCCCACCCCCGGGTCGCCGACGAACAGCGGGTTGTTCTTGTTGCGCCGGCACAGGATCTGGATGGCGCGGTCGACCTCTTCGTGGCGGCCGATCAGGGGATCGATTCGGCCTTCGTTCGCCTTCTTGTTCAGGTTGGTGCAATAGGCGTCGAGCGCTTCCGAGCCCTTGCGGGCAACCGCCTCGGCCTCGGCTTCCGGGTCGGCGCCGGACACGGTGCGTTGCTCCGAACGCCCGGGCACCTTGGCGATGCCGTGGGAGATGTAGTTGACGGCGTCGAGACGCGTCATGTCCTGCAGTTGCAGATAATAGACGGCATGGGATTCCCGTTCCGAGAACAGGGCCACCAGCACGTTGGCGCCGGTCACTTCCTCGCGGCCCGACGACTGGACATGGATCACGGCGCGCTGGACGACGCGCTGGAAGCCCGCCGTCGGCTTGGGCTCAAGCCCGCGCGGGTTGTCGATCTCGGCCAGTTCGTTGTCGAGGAACTCGGTCAGGTCGGCGATCAGGCGTTCGACCTCCACGTCGCAGGCCTTCAGCACCGCGATGGAATCCGGGTCTTCGGTCAGGGAAAGAAGCAGGTGTTCAAGGGTTGCGTATTCGTGATTACGCTCGGCGGCGAGGGCCAGGGCGCGGTGAAGGGTCTGTTCTAGCTCGCGTGAAAGCATCTAATCCTCATCTCCGCCGCCGTCTTTCTCGATCGTGCACTGGAGAGGATGCTGATGCTGACGCGCCAGATCCATGACCTGTGTCACTTTCGTTTCGGCGATTTCATATGTGAAGACGCCGCAGACGCCCACCCCGCGCTGGTGGACATGCAGCATCACTTGGGTAGCCTGCTCACTGTTCATGCCGAAGAAACGCTCGAGGACATGAACGACGAACTCCATCGGCGTGTAGTCGTCATTGAGCATCAGGACCTTGTACATGGACGGACGCTTGGTCCGCGTGCGGGATTTGACCGCCAAACCGGTGCCGGAGTCATCGTCCCGCCCCGGGTCGATGGGAGATTTTGGCGGGTCTGTCGGTCCTGTCATCTCCGTCCTGTCCTTGCCGTGTTCGGGCCGGCGACCGCCGCCCATCGGCGCCGCCGAAGCGGCCTGCCACTCCGACGGTAATCCAATTCTATTTAAAAAGGATTGCCCGGGGAAGCCCCGGGTCCGGGGTGCGGTTGCCGCTTGTCCCAGAATATATGGGCAGAGCACCCGCCAGCGCCAAGTCCCGCGTCCAGGAATTCTCCAACAAGCCGGCCCGTAACCGGATCAGCCGTCGTCCAAAACGGTCCGGCGCGCGCCCCGGACCGGAGAATCGTCCGTCACCGCCCTCTCCGAAACCGGCAAACGAAAACGCCCGGCAGGGACTGCCGGGCGCTTGTTCAGGGCCGCATCACGTTGGGTGAGGCGAAAATCCTCAGGCGGCAATCGGCTTGGTCACCTTTTCGACGACGACGGTCACACGGCCGGCGATCGGCGCCGCGGCTTCCTCGGCCAGTTTCACGGCCATGTCGGAAATCTTGCGGCTTTCGTCGAAGGCCTTGGCGTAATTGGTCTTCAACAGGCTGCTCTGCAACTTGACCATGTCGTCGACCGACTTGCAGCCGAACATCTTCTTGGTCAGGTCGACCGTTTCTTCCATGTTCTTCTGGGCCATGGCGAACAGCACCTTGTTCAGATCCTGCATGCCCTTCGCCATGATGTTGTTGGCCTGGACGAAGGCGTCGACGTTTTCCTTGTTGTAGGCAACCGCGTCTTCATAAGTCTTGAACACCTGACCGCCGGCCTTGACGGCCGCGGAAATCTGCTCCTGGCCCATGGTGGCGGCCTTTTCAACGCCCTTGGCAGCGACGTCGGCGCCGGCCTTGACGACGGTTTCAACGGTCTCCTTAACGACAGGCGCGACCGCCTCGACCTGGCCGGCGGCGGGCGCCGACGCGGCAGCGGCGGGTTTGGCGGGCGCGGCGGGCGCAGCGGCGGGTTTCGCGGTCGCGGTGGGCTTCTTGGCTTCAGCCATTGTACTCTCCATCTGGGTTCTTTGTCGGGTGATCAACATCATCCTTGGCGGCGTCCGGGCGCTTTGGCGCCTCCGGTTCCCGCTTTTCACTGCCGGGCAGTGATGCTGCAATGCAGCAATCGTTGAAATATAAGCCCTGCGCCGGTCTTTCGTCAAGGGCGCATGATGCATTGCACAAAAATTTATCCTTCTTGTAACCTTTTGTTTTTGTGTCAATTTTTTGTCCTCAAAATGTCCATCGATGCCCCCTCCGCGGCCTGCTCAGGGGGACCGGAAACCCCCGCCGACCGGTCCGTTAATCAAATGTTTACGATGAATCCTTAAAGAAGATATTGATTCGGCTGCGAAATTTCTGGAGACGCCGCAAGCGGATTCCGCTACGATACCGGTGAATCGGGGGACGACGCGACGACGACAATGAGGCATACAGCTCAACACGGGGAAGAGAGCTCTCATGGCTGAGACGACGCGTCCGATTAAACGAAGAGGGGGGCTGCGCCTTTTGGCGGCGGCCGCTCTGGTTCTGCTGACCGCCCTGGTGCTTTCACCGGGACAAGCGGCGGCCAAATATGCCTCCTTGGTCATTGACGCCGAAACGGGCGAGGTTCTGCACGCGGTCAATGCGGACACGCGGAACTACCCCGCCTCCCTGACCAAGATGATGACCCTCTACAAGATGTTCGAAGCGGTCGAAAACGGCCGCTGGTCCATGAACACCCGCCTGCGCATGTCGGCCCGTGCCGCCGGCCAGCCCCCGTCGAAGCTCGGCCTGAAACCCGGCGAGACCATTTCCGTGCGCGACGCGATCCTGGCCCTGGCCGTGAAGTCGGCCAACGACATCGCCGCCGCCGTGGCCGAAAACTACAGCGGCAAGGAATGGAAGTTCGCCCGGGAAATGACCGAGACGGCGCGGCGCCTGGGCATGGACCGGACGACCTTCCGCAATGCCTCGGGCCTGCCCCACAGCGCGCAGATGAGCACCGCTCGCGACATGGCCAAACTGGCCCGCGCGCTTCTCCGCGACTTTCCCCAGTACTATCATTTCTTCTCGCGCACCCGGTTCGATTTCGACGGCGTGTCGCACAAGACCCACAACAAGATGCTGCTCACCTATGACGGCGTCGACGGCTTCAAGACCGGCTATATCCGGGCGTCCGGCTTCAATCTGGTGACCTCGGCCAAACGCGACGGCCGGCGCCTGATCGGCGTCGTGTTCGGCGCCAATTCGTCGAGTGCGCGCAACCATCTGATGGCCAAGTACCTGGACCGTGCCTTCGCAGAACTGGGCAGTGCGCCGGTGCTGGCCAAGGCCGACATTCCGGCCCCCGCCCCCCTGCCCACGCCCCCCGGCCGCGAGGAGGAACAGGGCGACGGCGACGGGCCGCCCCGGATCGTCGCGTTCGACAAGCAGTCGCGCTGGGGCATCCAGGTCGGCGCCTTCGCCCAGTCCGAACAGGCCGAAAGCATGGCCATGAAGGCGCGCGACACCCTGCCGTCCCTGCTTGACGGCGGCGTCATCTCCATCGTTCCCTTGACCAAGAGGAACGGCAAGGTCCTGCACCGGGCGCGGGTTTACGGCCTCAGCAAGCGCGACGCCTACCGCGCCTGCAAGCTGCTGGAGCGGCGCCACATTCCGTGCATGGAACTGCGTGGGCCGGAGACCTTGGAAATGGCCTCCCTTCCGGCCGAGAACTAGGCTTCTCTCCCTCTTCCGCACGTTTCTCGATCCATCCCCCGGCCTTTTTAGTCCGGGAGACGATGCATGGGCGTGCCTTTTGCACCTGTTACTTGCACCCGAGATCCGCGCAACAGCGAAGTTTTCGTGGCATCAACCAACAAATTTTGCCACAATTGTCCATGGGATCGAAATGCTGCGCGCGGCCATCGGGTGCCATGCGTGGCAGGGGGAGGGAGAGGAATCGTCTTACGACGGTTCCTCTCCGTTTTTTTGGCCTCCCGCGCTGGGATGCCAGAAACCTGATATCAGAAAAAAAGCGGCGGCCTAAAGGTCCGGCACAGCCACGTTGCTTTGCGCCAACTGCCCGGCCAGTGCCGATTTCAGCCGCGCCAGGGCGGCCGCGTCCGCGGCCTCGCAGCGCGCGACCAGCACCGGCTGGGTATTGGATGCACGCAGCAGCCACCAACCGTCCTCCGACTGTACCCGCACGCCGTCCATGCCGTGGACGGCGATGCCCGTTTCCGTGGCCAGACGGGCGCGGACTTCCTCGACCACCTGGAACTTGCGGTCGTCGGCGCAATCGAAGCGGATTTCCGGCGTCGAGACGGTCTTCGGCATGGCGTCCAGCAGGTCACCCAGGCTGGCCTCCGTGCCGTTCAGCACGTTGAGCAGGCGGATCGCGGCATAAAGCGCGTCGTCATAGCCATAATAGCGGTCCTTGAAGAAGATATGGGCGCTCATCTCGCCCGCCAGCGGCGCGCCGATCTCGGCCATCTTGCTTTTGATATGGGAATGGCCGGTCTTCCACATCAGCGGCTTGCCGCCCAGGCGCGCGATTTCCTCGAAGAACACGGTCGACGTCTTCACGTCGGCGATGATCGTCGCCCCCGGATGGGCGGCCAGCACGTCGCGCGCCAGAATGGCGAGCAACTGATCACCCCACAGCACCCTGCCCTGTCCGTCGACGATGCCGATCCGATCGCCGTCGCCGTCAAAGGCGATGCCGAGGTCGCAGCCGTTCGCCGCCACCGCGGCCTTCAACTGCGCCAGGTTCTTTTCCACCGTCGGATCGGGGTGATGGGCCGGGAACGTACCGTCGATGGTTTCGTTCAACAGGATATGACGGCCCGGCAGGCCGGCGACCAGCTTGACCAGGGCCTCGCCCGCCGCCCCGTTGCCCGCGTCCCAGGCGACCGTCAGCGGCTTGGCGCCGTCGAAATCCTGCAACAGGCGCGCCACGTAGGCGTCCATGATGTCGATCCTGGCCTCGCCGCCGCTGCCCGTGGCGTAATCCCCCTGGGCCGCCAGGGCGCCCAGCCTTTGGATATCGGCGCCGAAGAACGACCGCCCCTGCATCACCATCTTCACGCCGTTGAATTCCGGCGGGTTGTGCGAGCCCGTGACCATCAGGCCCGCGTCCGTGCCCAGATGGTAGGTGGCGAAATAAAGCATGGGCGTCGGCCCAAGCCCGACCCGCTTGACGTCGACCCCGGCGGCGCGCAGGCCGTCGGCCAGGGCCGCTTCCAGTTCGGGTGAACTCAGGCGCCCATCATACCCCGTGGAAGCATTTCTGCCGCCGGCGCGCACCAGCAGGGTGCCGAACGCCCGGCCGATGGCGAACAGGTCCGCCGCCCCCAAGGTGTCGCCCACGGTGCCGCGGATGTCGTATTCGCGCAGGATGCTGGGATTGAAGCTGTGGCTATCCGCCATGAAAGGTTACGTCCTTGTTCGCGCCGCGCCGGACCGGCGGTCAGCTTGCCGCCGACACTTTCGATTTGCCGATGCAAGTATAATCGAACCCGGCTTCGGCCATATCGTCCGGATTATAGATGTTGCGCAGGTCGATCATCACCGGCGTCTTCATCAGGCTCCGGACCTTGTCGAGATCGAGGGCGCGGAATTCGTTCCATTCGGTCAGGATGGCCAGCGCATCAGCATCACCCATGGTGTCGTAGGCGCCCTTGCACCAGTCGACGCCGTCCAGCATATGCTTGGCTTCGTCCATGCCCTTGGGATCATAGGCCCGGACCTTGGCCCCGGCCGCGATCAGGGCGGGCACGATGTCCAGGGACGGAGAATCCCGCATGTCGTCCGTGTTGGGCTTGAAGGTCAGGCCCAGAACCGCGATCGTCTTGCCGGAAACCGAGCCGCCGCAGGCGTCGATAATCTTCTGCGCCATGGCCTTCTTGCGCTTGGCGTTGATGTCGACCACGGTTTCCACAATGCGCAGCGGCGATCCCGCGTCCTGCGCCGTGCGCACCAGGGCGAGCGTGTCCTTGGGAAAGCAGGATCCGCCATAGCCCGGCCCCGCGTGCAGGAACTTGCGCCCGATGCGCCCGTCCAGGCCGATGCCCCGGGCCACGTCCTGCACGTCGGCGTCCAGGATCTCGCACAGGTCGGCGATCTCGTTGATGAAGGTGATCTTGGTCGCGAGGAAGGTGTTGGCCGCGTATTTGATAAGCTCCGACGTCTGGCGCCGGGTGAACACGATCGGCGTCTCGATCAGGTACAGCGGGCGGTAAAGTTCGCGCATCACTTCGCGGGCATCCTCGGAATCCGTGCCGATGACGACCCGGTCGGGGCGCATGAAGTCCTCGATCGCCGCCCCTTCGCGCAGGAATTCCGGATTCGACACCACGTCGAACTGGGCGTCGGGCCGGGCCGCACGGATGATCTTTTCAACCTCGGCCCCCGTGCCGACGGGCACCGTCGATTTGGTGACGACGACCGTATAGCCCGTGATGGCCTGGGCGATCTCTTCCGCCGCCGCATAGACGTAGGACAGGTCCGCATGGCCGTCGCCGCGCCTGGACGGCGTGCCGACGGCGATGAACACGGCATCCGCATCCTTCACGGCCTCGGCCAGGTCCGTGGTGAAGCTGAGTCGCCCGGCCTCGGCGTTGCCTTCGACCAGTTTCTGCAAGCCGGGCTCGTAGATCGGCATTTCGCCCTGTTTCAGGCCGGCGATCTTCTTCGCGTCCTTGTCGACGCAGATGACGTTATGGCCGAATTCGGAGAAACAGGCCCCGGACACCAATCCCACGTATCCGGTCCCGACGACGGCGACATGCATGCTGTAACTTCCTTCAGAGGTAGGTTTTCAAGGTGGCGCGGACGCGGTCGGCCATGTCCGGCCGTTCCAGCGCGAAGGCGACATTGGCTTCGATGAACCCGGCCTTGGACCCGCAATCGAAGCGCCGGCCCTTGAACCGCAGCCCGTGGAACGGCACCGTGTCCAGGGTCTTGGCCATGGCGTCGGTCAGCTGAATTTCACCGCCGGCCCCTTTTTCATGACGGTCCAGATGTTCGAACACCTGGGGTTGCAGGATATAGCGGCCGATGATCGACAGGGTCGAGGGGGCGACCGACGGATCCGGTTTTTCCACCAGTCCCCTGGCGCGGGCCAGGCGGCCGTCGTCCTCGGCGACATCCAGGATGCCGTATTTGTTGGTGTCCTCAAGGGGCACGTCCTCGACCGCGACGATGTTGCCGCCCACTTCCCGGTAGGCTTCCATCATCTGCGTCAGGCACCCCGGTTCCGCCTGCACCAGATCGTCCGGCAGCAACACCGCGAAGGGCTCGCCCGCGACCATCTGGCGCGCGCACCAGATGGCGTGCCCCAGGCCCAGCGGATTCTGTTGCCGCGCATAGGCCAGATGGCCCGCCGGCACCATGGCGTCGTGGACGATCTCAAGCTCGCGGGTCTTGCCGCGCGCCTGAAGAACCTGTTCCAGTTCCACCGCATGATCGAAGTGGTCTTCCATGATCGTCTTGCCGCGCCCGGTGACCAGGACGAAATCCTCGATCCCGGCGGCCCGCGCTTCTTCGATGGCGTACTGGATCAGCGGCTTGTCGACGATGGGCAGCATTTCCTTGGCCATCGCCTTGGTCGCGGGCAGGAATCGTGTGCCCAGACCCGCGACGGGTAGGACGGCCTTCCGGACGGGTGCGTTCATATCGCGACTTTCTGCTGTGTCTTCAAATGCATCGGCACCGTACCACCGAATACCGGCCGCAGGGGTGGGGCCATTTTGTGCCATACCGCCCCCGGCGCCGCAACCGCCCGATTGACTCGGCCATGCCCCCCGGATTTCTCCCGTTTTCGCCTTTGGCGCCGCCGGTCGTCACGGAACCGTAACGCGAATCGCTTTTGCCCGGACGAAATCCCTCAATCGCCCAGCAACACGTCCTTGGCCTCGTTGACCTGGGCCGCCAGATAGTCCGATCCGCCGCGGTCCGGGTGCAGGCCGGAAATGATGCGCTGGTAAGCGGCCTTGATGTCCTGGCGGCTCGCCCCTTCGGACAGACCCAGAACCGCCAATGCCTCTGCCCGCGTCATGGCGCCCGAACGGGGCGCCCCGGCGCCGCCGGGTTGCGGTCCGGCGTCGTCGGCGCGGTCCCGCCAGTCGGGATGGACCCGGTCCAGATAGGCTTCGAGGACACGGGCCGAGGCCTCGTCCTCGGTCCAGCAGTGACGCAACAGGTCCAGTTTCTCCGACACCGTCATGTCGTCCAGCCGGCGTCCCTTGTAGGGGCCGTCGACGACCTCGCCCCAGACGTCGCCCGTGTCATGGTCCAACCCCATGCGCAGGAAGCGGGTTTCCACGTCCGACGTCTGGCCCGTGGGCGCCCCCTGCCCGGCCCCGGCCATGCGCGAGAAATTGCGTGCCGCGCGGTACACCATCCGCGCCCGCAGCAGCATGGGGATCAGCGCAGAGGCCGCGAACACGGCCCAGCCGAACCGCCCGGTGATGACGAAGAACAGCGCCAGCACCACGGCCAGAATGCCGACCACGTAGAACAGGACTTTCTTCAAGGTTTTGACGTTCGCGGTCGCGTACCAGCGCGCGCCGATCAGGAAGGCCGCCAACAGGGCCACGCCCAGCACCAGATAGGACATGGCGCCTAGGCTCCCTTGACCTGATGGGCGATGCGCAGGGTCTCGCCGCCCTTGGCCTTGGCGTGGTTTTCCAGCGCCCGCCGCCCGCCCGCCGCATAGACCGCGACGGCGGCGAGCAATTCCTTCAGCGTGTCGGCGCTGGCCGCGTCGAACGAACAATAGGCGCCGCCGGACAGTTTCGCGATCTGCTGGAACCCGAACCGGGCGACGGGGTCCTCGCCTTCATGGAACATGAACACGGGCACGCCCAACAGGCCCAGTTCGCCCGCGGTCCTGCCCAATGCGTCGACGTCCTCTTCGAAACTGTCGCCGACATAGACCAGGGCGTTGACCCGGCGCTTGCGGGTTTCGTTCACGGCATGCTTCAAAAGCTTGCCGATCTGCGTTTCGCCGGCCAGGCATCCGACGCCGGTCATCAGCCGGGTCAGTTCATGCGTGTCGCCGGTCCATTTCGAGACCTTGAATTCCCCGAAACCACGAAAGAACGCGAGTTGCACGTCGAGGCCGCCGAGTTCGCGCGTTACCTGGAACATCTCGCCTTGCAGGCGGGCGGCGCTGTCCCAGGTCGGCTGGCGGCTGGCCGTCGCATCCATGCCGAACATCAACCGGCCGCGCCCGTCCCCGCGCGCCTGCACGGGCGCGCGCGACAGCTTGTCCAGGAACGCGTCGACGTCCGCCCGCTTGGCGGGCGCGCCGGCAGTATCCGATTTCGCAAGCTTGTCGTCGTTGCCCATGACCCCTGTCCTTCGCCTTGAAAGATAAGGTGTTCGGGCGTCGTTCGCCAGCGAAGTGGAAATCCTCGGGCCTAGGCCGGCGGCGGCGGCAGGTGGAGCGCGCCGATCAGGGCGCGGACTTCCTGGCGCGCCGCCAGATGCGACATCGACATGGCCGCCGGATCGCCGGTTTCCTTAATGTCCATGATGGTCAGCCCGGCCAGGAACAGTTCACGGTAGATCACCCGTTCGCCGAACCCGGGCAGAAAGCGGAACCCGATGCGTTGGGCAAGCTGGTTAAGCGCCTTTTCCATTTCCTGGCGGTTGCGCGAATCAAGCGGGCTCAGGCGGTTGCGCAGCACGACCCAGTCCATCTTGCCGCCGTCGCGCCGGGCGCGGGCGATCTTCTGCTTCCAGACCATTTCCGCATACTGACTGGGCCCCTTCACGGTCATCTCGTTGCCGACCTCGACCCGGGCCAGGACGTCCAGGTCGATGAAACTGTCGTTCAGGGGCGTGACCAGGGTATCGGCATGGGAATGGACGGCTTCCGACAGGGGCGTGGCGCTGCCCGGCGTATCGATGACGACGATCCCCGCCGCCGCGCGGGCCGCCGCGAGAACCTCCGGAAAGGTATCCGTGCCGTCGCCGCCCGAGGGGGCGACGTCGAAAAATTCCGGCATGGGCACATGACCCTTGATCGTACGGGCATAGTCACGGCGGTTTTCCAGGAACCGGCGCAACGACCCCTGGCGGATGTCCGTATCCAGCACGGCGACGCGGTGCCCGGCCCGCATCAGACCCACGGCCAGATGCATGGCGGTGGTCGATTTGCCGCTGCCGCCCTTTTCGTTGCCGACGACGATGACGTGGCCCTGCATGCCCTGCCCGCTCACGCCGGGCGCATCCAGATGGCGGTATCGTGAAACGCGGCCCCGCCGCCCGGCAAGGCCGCGTCGGCGCTGATGATCGTGTTGATCCCGCGTCCTTCCTCGAAGGCCGCGTTGGGCCAGATGCCCTCGACCACCACGGTATGGGCCTGAAGCCCGTCGAACGGTCGGACATGCACCACCAGATCCCCCAGGTCGTTGCCCAGGCGCACGCGGTCACCTTCGTCCAGGCCGAGCGCCTTGCAGGTATCGGGATGGATCAGGGCCATGGGGCGGCCTTCCTTCTTGCGGCTGGACGGTGTTTCCGTGAACGAGGTGTTGAGGAACCGGCGCGCGGGCGCGGCGACCAGGCGGTAGGGATGGGCCTCCGTCGCCTCGTCGATGACGTCCAGGTGATCCGGCAGAGCCGACATGGCGTCGCAGTCCGCGCCGATCTTCGACCAGTCGGCGGCGAAGTGAAACTTGCCGTCGGTATGGCCGAAGCCGTTCAGGAAATGCGCGTCTTCGAACGGTTTGGTGCAGTCGATCCAGCCTTCGGCCAGCACCGCGTCGGCGCCGGGGCGGCCGCTGCGGCGCAATGCGTCGTCGATCAACTCCCAAGCCGTCATGTGGAACGCCGGATAATCGGACCCCAGGCGCCGCGCCAGCCCGTTGATCACATCGACGTTGGAGCGGCATTCGCCGAGGGGCTCAATCAGCGCCTTATGGACCTGAAGATAAAAATGGCCGCCGCCCTGGTACATGTCCTCGTGCTCCAGGAACATGGTCGCGGGCAGGACGATATCGGCCAGCTTGGCCGAGGCGGTCATGAACTGTTCGTGCACGCAGGTGAACAGATCGTCGCGCATCATGCCCTCGATCACCCGGCCCGTTTCCGGCGCGACCTCGGCCGGGTTGATGTTCTGCGTGAACAGCACGGTGACCGGCGGCCCGCCCTTGAGCGCCTTGGCGTCGCCGGTCAGCACGCGGCCGATCTGCGACATGTCCAAGGCGCGGGTCGCGGGATCGACCACGTCGAGCCCCTTGATCAGGGTGCCATCGACGCCGAACAGTTCGCGGTTGGAAAACAACGCCCCGCCGCCTTTATGTTTCCACTTGCCCGTGACCACCGGCAGGCAGGTCACGGCATGCATGTTGGCCGCCCCGTTGCGCGACCGCGTGAAGCCGTACCCACAGCGCAGATAGGCGCGATCCGTCTTGCCGTAGAGCCGGGCCAGATCGCGGATGTCGTCGGCCGGAATGCCGGTGATCGCCTCCGCCCATTCCGGCGTGCGCGTGGTCAGATGCTGCTGCAGGCGTTCCGGGCCGTCGGAGAATTCCCGCATGTAGTCCCAGTCGGCCAGGTTTTCCTCGAACAGCACCTGCATGACGGCGCAGGCCAGCGCGCCGTCCGTGCCCGGGCGGATCGGGATGTGGATATCCGCCGCCTCCGCCGTCGGCGTGCGGTAGGGATCGATGACGATCAGCTTGGCGCCGCGCGCCTTCCGCGCCTTGGCGATATGGGTCATGACGTTGACCTGGGTCGACACCGGATTGCCGCCCCACACGACGATCAGGTCCGATTCGGCGATCTCGCGCGGGTCTGCCCCCCAGATCTTGCCGTGTCCGGCGACCCAGCCGTTGCAGGCCGTGGTCACGCAGATGGTTTCGTGCTCGCGGGAAAACCCGAAGGCATGGCGGAAACGATGGATGCTGTCGCGCTGCACCAGGCCCATGGTGCCCGCGAAATGATAGGGCCAGACGGCCTCGGCGCCGTGGGCCGCGCGGGCACGCTCGATGGCTTCGGCGACCTCGTCGATCGCCTGATCCCAGGTGATCCGGCGGAAGTCGCCCGATCCCTTGGCGCCGACGCGTTGCAGCGGGTGGGTCAACCGCTCCGGATGATGGACCCGTTCGCGGTAGGCCGCGACCTTGGCGCAGATCACGCCCGCCGTGTAATCGTTGCGTGGATTGCCGCGCACGCGGCCGATGGTGCGGTCGTCAAGGACCTCGACCTCAAGGGCGCAGGTGGACGGACAGTCGTGGGGGCAGGCCGTGGGCCGGAATTCGGGTTGCATGGCGGAAATCTACTCTCCACCCCGCCCGCGAACAAGGAACCGATATCGTCCGGGCAGGAGAAATCGCGGGCGCATTCACCGCGCCGCCGCCACCGTGCTATGCTGTCGACGGCCGCCGGATAAGGACTGATTAACCCTTGCCCACTATGGTATCGGCGGGAAAAAGCATCGACAGGAAGACCATGACCGCATTCCGTCCGACCGCCCTTTCGGGCGTCATGAGCGCCGCCCTTCTGGCCATCAGCGCCCTCGCCCCCGCGGCGGCGCAGGCGCCGGGTCAGGGTGAGCCGGTGCAGGCCGGCCCCGCCGCCCCTGCCGCCCCCGTGCTCGGCAAGCTGACCAATTACCGCGACGAGATGCGCCGGCTGATCACCAACATCGCCAAATTCGCCCGCGAGAAGAATCCCGGATTCGTGGTCATCACCCACAACGGCATGGAGCTTCTGCAAAAGCGCGACGAGGTGGACGAGAAAAAGGTCTATCCGGCACGCGCCTACATGATGTCGATCGACGCCATCCTGCAAGACGGCCTGTTCTACGGGTACGAGACCTTCGGACAGCCGACCTCCAAGGAGGCGAAGGAAACCTTCGCCCATCTGATCGACGTCGCCAAGCGCGACCGGGTCAGCATCCTGACCATGGATTTCGCCCGCGACCCGAAAAAGATCGACGAAATTCTGGCCGCCAGCCGCAAGCAAGGCTTCCTGCCCTTCGTCGCCCACAAGGACCTGTCCGTCATGAACAGCCTGCCGCCCTATCCGGCCAGGCCGTTTCACGAAAACTCCAACCACGTCCTGTCCATGTCGAATGCGGAAAACTATCTTTACCTGCGCGACACCACGGCCTTCGGCCAGGAAGACGAATTCGCGCTGAAAATCCACGACACCAATTACGACATGGTCATCGTCGATGTGTTCCACGGCCGCAAACCGTTCTCCAAACGCGCGATCGAAACCCTGAAGTACAAGAAACTGGGGGCGCGCCGCCTGGTTCTCGCGCGCATGGACGTGGGCACGGCGGCGACCTACCGCTTTTACTGGAAGGCGGGCTGGCAGTCGGGCGCGCCGCGCTGGATCACCGCCCCCTACCCGACGGACCCGGACCGCTACTTCGTCGAATATTGGCGGCCTGAATGGCACAAGATCCTCTACGGCGACCCGACCTCCTTCACCTTCGGCCTGCTGGCCCAAGGCTATGACGGCGTGGTCATCGAAACGGTCGAGGCCTACCGCTACTTCGAATCCGACGGTCAGGACATGGCGGCCTTCAAGTAACCGGCGGCCCCTTCCGTACCGCATCCGGGACATGGCCCCGGCCGTTTGGGAGAATGGGCATCCCATGCTGACCAGGACCGACAGCTACGACAGGCTCTACAGCACCTTCGCCTGGGATATCCCGGCGCGGTTCAACATGGGTGTCGATGTCTGTGACAAGAACGCGGCGCGCGATGCCGACGCACCGGCCTTGATCGTCACCTCGGCCGAGGGCGACCTGGTGACCTACAGCTTCGGGGCCCTGCGCGCCCTCTCGAACCAGGCCGCCAACATGTTTGGGGCCCATGGGCTGACGCGGGGCGACCGCATCGCCGTGCTGCTGCCGCAGTCGGTGGAGGCCGCCTTGACCCATGTCGCGGCCTGGAAGGCGGGCTTGATCTCGGTCCCCCTGTTCACCCTGTTCGGCGAGGACGCGCTGAACTTCCGGCTCGCCGATTCCGGGACAGCCGCCGTCGTCACGGACATGGCCAATTACCCCAAGGTCGCGGCCCTGGCCGGCGTCTTGCCGGACCTCAAACGGGTCTACGTCATCGACGCCGGGGCGGATGGCCAGGGATTCACGGATTTCTGGGCGGCGCTGGGCCACGCGTCCGACGCGTTCCGGCCGGTCGACACCGCCGCCGACGATCCCGGGTTGATCATCTATACCTCGGGCACCACGGGCAATCCCAAAGGGGCGCTGCATGCGCATCGCTGCCTTCTTGGCCATCTGCCGGGGGTGGAGATGTTCCACAACTTCCTCGGCCAGCCCGGCGACCTGATGTGGACCCCCGCCGACTGGGCCTGGATCGGCGGCCTGATGAACACCCTCATGTGCGCCTGGCACCACGGCGTGCCCGTGGTCGCCCACCGGGCACGCAAATACGACCCCGAGGAGGCGCTTGCCCTGATGGCGCGCTTAAGCGTGCGCAACACCTTCATGCCGCCGACGGCGCTGCGCCTCATGAGCAAGCTGCCGCCGCCCAGGGGCCGCCATGCGCTCAACCTGCGTTCCGTCGCCTCGGCGGGCGAACCCGTGGGGTCCGAACTGTTGCACTGGGGCCGCGAGGCCCTGGGCCTGACCATCAACGAATTCTACGGCCAGACGGAATGTAACGTGGTCGTCGCCACATGCGCCGAGATCATGGACGCCAAATCCGGTTCCATGGGCCGCCCTGCTCCGGGGCATGCGGTCGACGTCATCGACGGCGACGGCAACGTCCTGCCGCCGGGACACGAGGGCGACCTCGCCTGCCGGGCACCCGATCCGGTCATGCTGCTGGAATACTGGAACAACCCGGCCGCCACCCAGGCCAATCTGCGGAACGGCTGGTGGCGCATGGGCGACACCGGATACCGCGACGACGACGGCTACCTGTGGTTCGTCGGGCGCGGCGACGACGTCATCACCTCGGCCGGCTACCGCATCGGCCCCGGCGAGATCGAGGATTGCCTGAGCCGCCACCCGGCGGTGCAGCTGGCCGCCGTGATCGGCGTGCCCGATCCGATCCGCACCGAGGCCGTCAAGGCCTTCATCGTGCTGATGCCGGGGTTCGAGGGCGGGGCCGCGACGGAACAGGACATCCGAGATTTCGTGAAGACCCGCCTGTCGTCCCACGAATACCCACGGCAGATCGAATTCGTCGACCAATTGCCCATGACCGCGACCGGCAAGATCAAGCGCAAGGATCTGCGCGACGCCGAACGGGCGAAGACCGGCCATGCCTGACCGCCAATCTTCCAGGTTTCCGCCTCCGCCTTCGCGGCTGTCCGCGAGGCCTAGGTCAGGACGCCTGGTCCACCCACTGAATGACGAAGCCGTCGTCGGGCGGGAACCGCTCGGCGATCATCTCGCGGGCCGTATCTTCGTCGGTGGCGACGACATCGTGAACCTGGGCGTCGGCCCAGTTGTCGTCGAAGAAAGAATGGGATTGATTGTCCTTAACGAGTGACCGGACATCCTTGTTGTAGATGGCGACCTCGAAAATCTTGTCGCCGTCCTTGGTCGGGTGCCTCATCCGCCAGCCCCTTTTTCAGCGCGCCTTCCGGATTTGTTTCCTCCGGGTCCCCTGCTTCCGCATCCGAAAGAAAAGCGCAAGCAGCGGAATGTCTTTTGTTATGATTATGTGACAATCGTTGCCGTCCGCTACTTTCAATGTCAACGAGCTCTTCGAATTGACTAATATTTCCGGATAAATCATCGGTTTTCAGCCATTTTTGACAATTCCCACCGCTTCCCCCAACATTCCGCGCGGCCCGCTTCGGCGTCGAATCGCGGCGCCTTCCGCGTGAACAGGAACAGTGATGCCCAAAACGATCGACTACTACTTCACCGTGACCTCGCCGTGGTCCTATCTGGGGGACGCCCGGTTGCGCGCCATGGCCGGCCGGCACGGCTGGCGGATCAATCACAAGCCGGTCGACATGGGCGAGGTCTTCGCCGTCTCGGGCGGCCTGCCGCTGGCGAAACGCCCGCCGCAACGGGTCGCCTACCGCATGATGGAACTGAAGCGCTGGCGTGCCCGGCTCGGCGTGCCCCTGACGCTGGAGCCCGCCTTCTTTCCCGCCGTCGACAAAATGGCCCGGCGGCTGATCCTGGCCGCCCAGCATGACGGGCTGGACGCCCAACGGCTGGGCGACCTGGTCCATGCGTTCATGCGCACGGTCTGGGTCGATGAAAAGGACATCGCCGATCCGGCAACCTTGACCGCGGTTCTCGACGGCATGGGGCTGGACAGTGCACATCTGTTGGCCCGCGCCGACAGCACCGACATCGACTCGGTCGACCGGGCGAACACGGAACAAGCCAAACGCATCGGCGTATTCGGCGCGCCGACCTATGTCATCGGCGACGAGCTGTTCTGGGGCCAGGACCGCCTTGATTTCGTGGAGGAAAAGGTGTCCGCTCAGGACCATGGTTGATGCCGCCGCGCTGAGCACCATCGAATGGGTTTTCGCCTATGGCTCGCTCATGTGGAATCCCGGGTTCGCGTATACGGACCGCCAGCCCGCCGCGCTGACCGGGTATCACCGGGCGTTCTGCATCTATTCCCACCATTACCGGGGCACCCCGGCGAAGCCCGGTCTGGTCCTGGGCCTGGACAAGGGCGGCAGTTGTCGGGGCATCGCCCTGCGTTTCGCCCCCGATACCCGCGACGCCGTCGTCGCCTACCTGAACGAACGGGAACTCATCGGATATGCCTACCGCCCGGCAATCGTCACGGTAACGCTTGAGACTGGACAGCCCGTCGCCGCCTATACCTTCGTGACGGACCCGGCCCATCCGCAATACGCGGGCGATCTCGGCCCGGCCCGGTCGGCGGAATTGATCATGGCCGCCTCCGGGCAAAGCGGGCTCAACCGCGATTACTTGATGAACACGCTTACTCAATTGGAATTAATGGGTTTTCGCGACGACGCCCTGCATGCGCTGTTGGCCCGGGTGCAGCATCTGACAGGCCTTCTCGACCAGGGCGGTGGGATTTGACGCCCACGCGCCCCCCGGTGCGTCCGTGCGCAATCCCCGGCGCCGTGATAGAATCCGCCCGGCGATAAGGAAAGTTTAAGGTTTCCCTGGTCAAATTCACGGTTAATGGCGGGTGAAGAACCCGCCGATGGCGGACCGCCGGCCCGAATGGCCGCGCTCACCGCCGGATAACGGAGCAAGGCAATGGCTGAAGACACCGCCCCCGAAGAGAAAACGGAAACTGAAAAGGTTCACGCTCTCTATGACGTTCAGGTGGAAATCACCGCCGTCCTCGGCACGGCGGAAATGCCGATCAGCCAGATCCTGAAGCTCGGCCGAGGCGCCGTCGTGGAATTGAACCGTACCGTCGGCGAGAACATCGAAATCCATGCCAACAACCGGCTGGTCGCCAAGGGCGAGGTCGTGGTCGTCGAGGACCGCCTGGGCGTCACCCTGACGGAAGTGCTGAAAATCAGCCAATCTCTTAAACAGTAAGGCCGCTTGAAAGCCCCGCCCCGATAAGGCCGGGCCCCTGGAGTAAAGGCAACCGCCATGGCCACCGACAGTGAAATTTACCGCGCCGCCAATCTGTTGATTCAGGAATTCGGCGAAATGGCGCCCATCGGCGCGCAGGTGAAGGCAGATCAGATGCAGGATCGGGGCGACCGGGCCGCGCGGTCCGTCTGGCTTCGCGTCGCGCGGGCGACGCAGGAACTGCTTTCCGACTCCTCGCCCAACACCGCCGCCCTGAACTGACGCCCGTCCGCCGTTAGCCGTCTTCTTCGAGCGGCCGCGCGATGTCGCGCGGGCTGAGCATCGTCATCGCCCGCCCGGGATCGATCATGGATATAAAGTAGGACTTGAGGAAACTGTCGGCCAGCACCGCCGCCTGACGCACCCGTTCGCCCGCCGTGGCCACGCGATCGACGCCCTGGATCTCTTCCAGCGCCCGGTTGACGGTTTCCGAATCCCCCACAAGATCGGCGAAACGCGGCTGCCGGGTTGCCGCATCGGACTCCAAGTCCACGGCGGCACCCTGATTTTGCGCCTGGGCCAAGGCCTCGGCTTCGAGACCGCGCGCCAGCGTGGCCGCGCGAATCTCAACCCGGCCGTCGCGCGCTTCGACCGCGCGCAGCCTGTTCAGCTGCGTGGCGCGGTCTTCCTGCACCTCGTTTCTGGACAGGATGCGGTCAATGCCGGAACCGGAAACAATCTCAACCATGACCCGAATATGGGGGCATTTCTTGGTTAATGCGAGCCCTCAAAACGATCCTCACGCAGCTTTGAAGTATTCCGCGCAATGCCTTAAGAGAGGGGAGCATGATATTGTTTCACGCTTCCAACCAGTCGAGGCCCCTTGCCCCCATGCCCAATCTTCCCCGCACGCGCCCTTCCCGCCGAATTCTCCTTTTCCTGACGGTGGCGATGTTGATGTTGGCGGCGGCGGCGGCGCGGGCCGATGGCGGCCTGCTCGATACCATGTTGCAATCCGCCCGCAACGCGCCCGAGAAACTCTACGAAGGCAAGGCCAAGACCTATCGCGCCGGGGTGATGACGCCCGAGACGCTGACAGCCTGCCTTATCCTGGCCCACCGCATCGACGCGGTCGCCGCCGAGATCGAGACGGCGAAAGGGACGATCCGCGACCTGGACGGCCGAATCCAAGAGGCCGGTCCGCGTCTACAACATCAGGCCATGGCCGCCCTGACCGACCCGGAACGGCGCAAGACCTACGAAGCGCAGATCACCGACTACAACGCCTGGGTCGAGGAACGGCGCGGTGCGGTCGACGGGCACAACCGTCAGGTTCGCCTGTATTCGGAAATGTCCGGGCGGTTCAACGGGGAATGCAACGGCCGGTCTTACTTTCCGAGCGACCTGGACACCGTCAAGGGCAACCTGCCGCCGGAGGTCGCGGCGCGGGTGCAATAAGCCGCACGGCAGGCCGTTCACACCAAAGTTAGTGGTGCCCGGCGTCAATCAGGGTCAGACTCGCGGCCATGATGACAACTCAAGCAATCCCACCCCTGCCCCGGCTGGCCGCGCTCCGCACCGCGGTGCCGCCGCACCGGCTGGCCCAGGCCGACATCCGCTACTGGGCCCGCGGCCAGTTCAAGGGCCGTGTCCGCGACATCGAGCGCATGCTGCCGGCCTTCGACAACGCGGGCATCGACACCCGCTATTCCTGCATGCCGCTGGATTGGTTTTCCGAGCCGCGCGGATGGGCGGAAAAGAACGCGCGCTATCTGGAGCACGCCCTGGACCTGCTGACCGAGGCCGCCGAGAGCTGCCTCGCGGCGGCGGGCATGACGGCCGGGGACGTGGACGCCCTGGTCACCGTGTCGACCACGGGGATCGCCACGCCCTCGCTCGACGCCCGCCTGTTCGACCGTCTGCCCTTCCGCGCCGAGACCACGCGCCTGCCCATCTTCGGCCTGGGCTGCGCCGGCGGCGTCAACGGTCTGGCCCGCGCCGCCGAAATCGCCCGGGCGCGGCCCGGCTCGCGCGTGCTGTTCCTGGTCGTGGAGCTCTGCGGCCTGACCTTTCGCGGCAGCGACCTGTCGAAAAGCAACGTCATCGCCACGGCCCTGTTCGGCGACGGTGCGGCGGCGGCCGTGATCGCCACCGACGGCCCCGGCCCCCGCATCGTCCGGTCGGGCGAACACACCTGGCCGAAATCCCTCGACGTCATGGGTTGGACGGTGGAGGAAGACGGCCTGGGCGTGGTGTTTTCCCGCGACATTCCCCGCCTGGTGGAAACGGAACTGCCGCCCGTGCTGCGGCGCTATCTGGCCCAGGACAACCTGAGCCTCGGCCATATCGACGCCTTCGTCGCCCATCCCGGCGGGGAAAAGGTCGTCACGGCCCTGGAAACCGTGTTCGGCCGGGCGCCGGGTGGGCTCGATCATTGCCGCTCCGTGCTGCGCGATTTCGGCAACATGTCGGCGGCCACGGTGCTGTTCGTCCTGCGCCGCACGTTGGACGCCGGTTTCGGACGCGTGGCGGGCAAGCGGGCCCTTTTGTCGGCCCTCGGCCCCGGCTTCACCGCCGGCTTCCTGACCCTGGAAACGGCCTAGGGCGCCGTGCCGGCCCTGTGGACCGTGATCGCCCTGGTCGCCCTGCTGCGGGTGGCGGAACTGCTTCATGCCCGGCGCAACACCGCCCGCCTGATGGCGCAAGGCGGGGTCGAGCACGGACGCGGCCATTATCCCGTCATCGTCGCCCTCCACGCGGGCTGGCTCGCCGCCCTCGCCGTCCTGGTGCCGCCGGACACGCCGGTCCAATGGCCCTGGCTGGCGCTGTTCGCGGTGTTACAAGCAGCGCGGGTCTGGGTCATCGCGTCCCTCGGCCCCTATTGGACGACGCGGGTCATCACCCTGCCCGGAGCCCCCCTGGTGCGGCGGGGTCCCTACCGCTTGCTGCGCCATCCGAATTACGCCGTGGTCGCGGCCGAGATCGCGGTGCTGCCGCTGGCCTTCGGGGCCTGGAAGATCGCGTTGGCATTTTCCGTCCTCAACGCCCTGGTCCTGACGCATCGCATCCGCGTCGAACAGGCGGCCCTCGCGCCGCGCAGCCCGCTTACGGACTGAGCGTCAGCACGTCGCCGTCGACCCGGTAGCCGCCCAGGCGGCCGAGAAAGCTCATCCCCAAAAGCGAGCGTTTCATGTCGGCCCCGTTGACCGACGCCCGCACGTCCCGGACCACGATATGACCAATGCGGATTTCTTCCAGCCGCACGGGTGCCCCCGTGACCGTGCCGTTGGCGGTCTGATAGCGGCGGTTGAAGCTGAGAGATTTCAGGTCGAAGCCCAGGCGTTCGGCATCGCGGGGGCTCAGCACCACCTCGCTCGCGCCCGTGTCGACCAGGAAACGGACGGCCACGCCGTTGACCGTGGCCTCGGCGATGAAATGACCGCCCGCGCCCGCGCGGATGGTGACGCCGCCGCCGGGGACTTCCTGCGCCCGGTGCGGCAGCAGTTCGCCCGTCAGGCGGCCACCCAGGGCCTGGAACTCGGCGCGGAAGGAATAGCCCAGCAGCAGCACCGCGCCGAGCCCGACCCAAATGGCGGCGTGGCGCAGCGCCTGGCGCGCCTGAAAGCGGCCGTGGGCGATGGCCGCCCCGCCGATCACGGCAACCAGCAGCAGGGCATGGGTCAGTTGTATCTGCTCTCCCCGCGTCGTCAGCGCTTCGGGAAATTGCAGGGCCAGGAACAGGACCAGCCCGCCCAGGGCCAGGCCGATCACAATCATCAGGATGACGGAACGTCTCATGGCGTGGAAGCAGCCAGCCCCGCCGTCACTTCTTTGCGGGCGCCGGCAGGACGCAACGGAACACGCTGACGCTGGACTGCACGAACAGCATGGACGACTGGCGTGGGCCGGTCATCACGTGCTGGGCCTTGCGGCCCAGGGTCTGGCAGTAATCCTCGGCCTTCGCCTCGGCGACGAAGAACTGGTTCGCCGCATGCTCGATGGTGATCTCCTCACCGGTCTTCTCGACGACCGTACAGGCGCCAAGCAGGGCAAGCGCGGCGATGGCGATGGTCTTGCGCATGGTCCTCTCCCGTTCCGGCGCGATGACAGGCCGCAAGACTAGCATATTTTCCGGCAGGATTAAGGCCGCCTTGAATGCCGGAATTTGCCGGGCGGCACTTGTTGCGACTCATTCTCAATATAGATATAGTGCCTCCGCATTGCCCAGGAAAGCCGCCCCGGAAAGGCCCCATGTCCGACGACCTCGACGACCTGTTCCGCCGTTATCATCAGGAGCTTCACCGCTTCGCGCAGCGCCGCCTGGGCGAGCCCGACATGGCGGCGGACGTGGTGCAGGACGCCTTCCTGCGCTATGCGGTGATGGCCGGCCCGGGCGGCGCAGGCCAGGCGCAGGCCGTGCGCAACCCCAAGTTCTTTCTGTTCCGCATCGTGTCCAACCTGATCATCGACTTCACCCGGCAACGCGCCCGGCGCGGTACGGAAACGGGCCCTGAAGCGATGATCGATGCCCATCCTGATCCCGTGCCGTCGCCGGAACGCATGGCCATGGGCCGCCAGGACCTGGCCCGCCTGGCCCGGGCCATCGACACCCTGCCGCCGCGCTGCCGCGAGGTTTTCGTCCTGGCCCGGATCGAGGGCCTGAAATATCCGGAAATCGGCGCCCGCCTGGGAATTTCGCCGAAAACGGTCTACAGCCATCTGGTCAGATCCCTCGCCCTGATAAAAATCGCCATGAACGCGGATTCCGAATCGGACCTTTGACAGGCCCGGTCGTCTTATTGGATAGAGGGTTCGGGCGAAACCGCCCCGTGCCCGCTAAAACGGCCCGTTTGTTTCGGAGACACCTTGCCCGTGGCCCACAAGCCCGACTTCCCGAAAGAGGTTTATGACGCCGACCGCGCCGCCGGCCATGATGCGGATCGCGCCTTGGCCGGGCTCGACACCGCTTCGCGGCAGGCGGTCGAATGGCTGGCCCGGCGGCATGACCCCGACACCACCGGGTTCGACGCCCGTGCGTTTCAGGCCTGGTTGGCGGAAAACCCGCGCAACCGCCACGCCTTCACCGAGATCGAGGCCCTGTGGCAGGCCGGCGACACGGCGTCCGGAACCGTAATCGCCGCCAGATCCGTATTGTCGCGCCGCGCCTTCGGCCGCCGGGCACTTGCCGCCGGCATCGCCGCCCTGGCCGTCACCGGCGCCGGCACCCTGGTTCTGGCGCCAGAGGACGCGGACTTCCGCACGCCCCCCGGCAAGACCGCACAGATCACCCTGGCCGACGGCAGCCGGGTGGAATTATCGACAGCGACGGCCCTGCGCCTTGCCTTCAGCGACACGGAACGGAAAGTGGAATTGCTGTCCGGCGAGGCCTTCTTCGCCGTCGCCAAGGACACGGCCCGCCCGTTCCGCGTGGCCGCCGGAGAAACCGAGGCCGAGGCCCTGGGCACGGCCTTTTCCGTGGCCCGGACGGACGACGGCGCGCGCGTCACCGTGACCGAACACAGCGTGGCGGTGACGGTGGGCGGCGAACGCCGGGTGATCACCGCAGGCCAGCATGTCGAAACCTCTGCCATGGGCGGGCACCTGCGCCTGGGGCCGGTCGAGGATGCGAACATCGAACGTGACCTTTCCTGGCGCGCGGGCAAGCTGGTGTTCCTCGACCAGCCGCTGAGCCAAGTAATGGCTGAATTGGACCGCTGGCGCCGGGGCCGCACGGTGATTCTGGACGGCGATCTGGCGGCGCGGCCGGTGACGGTCGTGCTGGACACCCGCCGCGCCGGCATCGCCGTTCCCATCCTGGCCCGCGCCGTGCCCATGCACTGGACCGACGTAACGCCGTACCTGACGCTGGTCTACGGGGCGGACTGACCCGGTCCTCACCGGGCCAATCAGGGGCATCGGGAAAAAGTTTCGCCCGCCTATCAGACATGACGTCCCCCCCATCGTCTTTGCAATTGAGACGCAGATGCATTTAAGCACCTGCCCGGCACACCAAGGGGAATTGGGGAAAGTCATGAATCAATCCAACGGCGCGGTCACACCGGCGTCCACTCGCGTGATGACAGACAAACAGCGCCTGCTTTGCACCACGGCGCTGGCCGGTGCTGTCCTGCTGGCCGGGTTGTGGGCCGGCACGGCACGCGCGGACGACATCGTGGCCGCCCAGGCACAGGCCCATCCCCTGCCCCCGACGGAAACGGCGGATCAGGCGCAGGCGGACCGCACGGTTACCCTGGATCTGCCCGCCCAGAAACTGCCCGCCGCCCTGGTCGCTTTTTCCAACGCCACGGGCATCGACATCGTGTTCGACGGCCAAGTCCCGGCGGACCGCCAGGCCCCTACGCTGAAGGGCGAAATGACGGCGGCGGCGGCGCTCAACCTATTGCTCAAGGGCACGGGCATCACCTGGACGTTTTCCGACGCCAAGACCGTGGCGTTGTCCAAGCCCAAGCAGACCGGCGAGCGAATCACTCTGGGGACCGTCTCTGTGGAAGGTGCAGCACCCCGCGATCCGGGCCGGACAGAAGGCACGAACTCCTATGCCGGCTCCCAAGTCACCGTAGGCTCAAAAACCTCCGTTTCCGTTCGCGAAGTACCGCAGTCCGTCAGTGTCGTCACCCGCCAGAAGATCGAAGACCGAAATTACACGGGTCTACAGGACGCCATGAAAGAAACCACGGGAATGACCGTGGGACGATTCGACAGTGCGGGGTATTTCACCGAAATTTACGGACGCGGGTTTCCCGCCGATTCCTTCCTGCTTGACGGCGCACAGGTGGAGCATGACGGAAACCTGGCAATCAGCTTTGATGCCGCGATCTATGACCGTTTCGAAGTTCTGCGTGGTCCGGCGGGGCTGTTCCAGGGCAATGGTGAACCAGGGAGTTCAATCAACCTTGTGCGCAAGCACGCGGAGAAGAACTTACATGCCAAAGCCTCAGCAACGGTGGGATCGTGGGAAACTTACAGGAGCGAGGCAGACGTCAATGCGCCTTTGGTCGATTCGGGCCGAGTACGGACACGGTTCGTGGCCCTATATGATGACCGCAAGTCATATATCGATATCGTCGGTGCCAATAAATTCCTCGGCTACGGGACGTTAGAAGTCGACCTGACGGATGAAACGACCTTATCCATGGGCGCCACCTATCAAAAAATAAACGCCGTGCTCGACCAGGGGTTGCCCGCCTACGCGGACGGCACATTGCCAAACGTGGATCGGTCGACTTTTACCGGCGCGGACTGGAACAGCCAGGATTTGTCCTCGCAAGACGTCTTCGTGGAAGTGAAGCACCGCTTTGACAACGGTGGCCATGCGCAACTTGTGGCACGGACTTATGACCGGACCATGCTCTACCGCGGTGCTCGGGCCAGCGGCGCGATCAACGCGGCAACGGGCGATTTCAACGTCCAGACGCTGGAGTTCGGCAAGTACGAAAACTCGTTCTCCGTCGATGGGTACACGACCCTTCCCTTCGAATTCATGGGGCAACAGCACAATCTGGTGGTTGGTGGGGACTACAGGGACTTTATCGAGCAGCGCACGAGTTATTCCTCGACCAACGGCTTTACCTCCAACATCTTTGCGCCGACCCACAATTTCAGCAATCCGGTTTACGGCGAAAGCAAAGGTACCAAGAGCGAAGAAGAACAGTTCGGCACCTACGGCCAACTGCGGATCAAACCGCTGGACCGCTGGACCATGATCTTCGGCGGACGGGCGACGTGGTGGCAGGCGAAAACCGCATCGCAGGTCCAGAACGTGAGCGGTGAATTTACTCCCTATGTCGCCACCGTGGTCGACCTAACGAATGAAATATCGGCCTACGGCTCCTATGCGTCGATCTTCAAACCACAGTCGAACACAACATCCGCTGGTGAGTTCCTGGACCCGCGAACGGGAAATCAGTACGAAGTCGGGTTGAAAGGCGAATTCATGGATGGTCGGTTGGTGGCCCATGCGGCCGCCTTCCGCATCAACGACGAAAATCGGGCGATCACCGACCCAAGCGACTCAAATTTCTCGATCGCCACAGGTAAAGTGCGCAGCCAGGGCATGGAGTTTGAAGTCAGCGGCAGCCCATTGCCGAGCTGGGAAATGGTTGCCGGCTACGCCTATACGTTTACGGAATATCTCGAAGCGAATGACGGCGACGAAGGCAGCGCTTTCGCCGCCTATACGCCGAAGCATTCGGCTAACATTTGGGCACGCTACACCTTTCCCGACGGAACCTTGAATGGCCTCAGCCTAGCCGGCGGAGGAAACTGGCGTAGTCGATTTTACAGCGATGACAGCGGCGTACGCTTTACCGAGGATGGGTATGTGACCGTATCCGCGCAGATCGGCTATCGGCTGAATGAAAACATCGCGGCCACGTTTACCGTCAACAACCTCTTTGACGAGACTTATTTCGAAAAGGTTTCCGGCAGCAGTCGGCAGAATTTCTACGGCGAACCGCGGTCATACGTATTCAATCTCAGGGGCACCTTCTAGGCCCTCTTGCCTTCTGTCATTAAGGCGGAATGGATAACGACGAGAGGAACAAGTACGCTCATCCGGCATTTTGCCGCCAGATAGCACCTAACGCCCGGTCTTCTTCCGCCAGGCCGCGTAATCTGCCTTGGCCTTGGCCGTCGTCGCGGGATAGAGGCCGATCACGGGGCGGCCCTTCTTCACTTCCTCGGTCACGAAGTCCTCGAACGCCGTCATCTCCGTCGCTTCCCGGGCGATGGCGTCGGCCATGTGGATGGGGATGACCACCACGCCCTCGTCGTCGCCAACGATCACGTCACCCGGAAACACGGCGACGTCGCCACAGCCGATGGGGCCGTTCAGTTCGATCGCCTGATGGCGGGTCAGGTTGGTCGGGGCCGAGGGACGGTTGTGATAGGCCGGGATGTCCAGGTTGCCGATTTCCGGCGCGTCGCGGAAGCCGCCGTCACTGACCACGCCGGCGCAGCCCCGCACCATCAGGCGCGTCACCAGGATCGAGCCGGCGGACGCCGCGCGCGGGTCCTTGCGGCTGTCGATGACCATGACGTGGCCCTTGGGGCATTCCTCGACGCCGACGCGCTGCGGATGCTTGGGGTCCTGGAACACGGAAATGGCGTTCAGGTCTTCCCGCGCCGGGATGTAACGCAGGGTATAGGCCTGCCCCACCATGTTCTTTCCTTTGGGCGACACGGGATGGACGTCCTGGATGAACTGGTTCTTCAGGCCGGCCTTGAACAGCGCCGTGCACAGCGTCGCCGTGGACACCTGCATCAGCAGGTCGCGGGTTTTCTTGGAAAGTTTCTTGGCCATGGATCGCTCCGCTCAGAAGATATCCGGCTCGCCGACAGGCGCGCCGAACTGGGTTTCCAGGTAGTCGAAGTCGCAGCCCTCGTCGGCTTGGCGGATATGCTGGGCGAACATCCAGCCGTAGCCGCGTTCGAACTTCGGCTTCGGCGCCGTCCAGGCCGCGCGGCGGCGGGCCAACTCGTCGTCATCGACCAGCATGTCGATGGTGCGGTTGGGGATGTCGATCTTCACGATGTCCCCGGTCTTGAGCAGGGCCAGCGGACCGCCGACATGGCTTTCCGGCGAGACATGCAGGATACAGGCCCCGTAGCTGGTGCCCGACATGCGGGCGTCGGACATGCGCAGCATGTCGCGGATGCCCTGCTTCAACAATTTCTTGGGCAGCGGCAGCATGCCCCATTCGGGCATGCCCGGCCCGCCCTGGGGCCCGGCGCCGCGCAGCACCAGGACATGGTCGGCGGTGACGTCCAGGTTCTCGTCGTCGACGGCCTTCTTCATTTCCGGATAGCTGTCGAACACCAGGGCCGGGCCCTGGTGGTTGTAGAACCGGGGGTCGCAGGCCGACGGCTTGATGACGCAGCCCTGGGGGG